>OLPO01000004.1_pt1 | contig 441119 bp, 402 predicted proteins | sample 1672831 | NCBI WGS metagenome assembly OLPO01 (sample SAMEA3136728, study PRJEB25190) | human gut metagenome | reverse complement strand
AGCAGGTAAGTGGGGAAGATGTTTACTACCATATGAAATTACACTACTCTCAAACAGTTCAACCCGTTCGCTTATGTCTTTTTTTGTTTTACTACCATATGAAATTACACTACTCTCAAACCCTACTATAAGTGTTTCTGCTACTATGTTTGTTTTACTACCATATGAAATTACACTACTCTCAAACCATCAATAACACTTGTCTTATAATATGCCCGTTTTACTACCATATGAAATTACACTACTCTCAAACAGCTACTTCACTATTCTTAGAAAAATTAGGGTTTTACTACCATATGAAATTACACTACTCTCAAACCATATTGGTGGAAAGTGCTTTGCTGTGGGTGTTTTACTACCATATGAAATTACACTACTCTCAAACAAGTAATGTAGCTGTAAAATCATAATCTGAGTTTTACTACCATATGAAATTACACTACTCTCAAACTCATTATTGAATCTCTTTATAATATCATTAGTTTTACTACCATATGAAATTACACTACTCTCAAACTGCATCTTCTGTTGTTATGTAATTCATTCTGTTTTACTACCATATGAAATTACACTACTCTCAAACCTCAAATTATAAAAATAGGGGAGAATATTTAATGCCACTACTTGCATTGTAATTCATATGGTAGGTATAAAAACTACTTTTTTAAACTAACTTCACAGTAATCTTTGTCAATAAGATATACTTGAGAGAATATGTTGATATTTTCTGGTTGTTTATCTTCAATAAGAATAATAAAAATTTTCTCGTAATGACAAAATTCATATAGCTTTTCTATTTCATATTCAGTTAAATAAGATAGAAGATTGACAAAGACAAAACATTTAGTTTTTACGAATTCACTGTGAATTTTAATATAATCTATAATACGTTCTAAAGTATCCAAGTTATCATCTTTAAATTTAATGTTTATGAATTTAAGTAGTGATAAAATATCAAAATCGTTAATCCAGTCTAAATTAAAATCGACAATATTTTGAAGACTATTTGCGTATGCACACATTATATTATATATTTCATTATTTTGCAATAATAGTTCAGTAGAACTTATTTCTTTTTTTAGAAAATCATACAGTTTATTAAGTGCTTTTCTATTATTTAGTGATAAATTAAAAATATCAATAATACATTCAATTTCTCCAATATCAATGATATTGCTATTTTCTGAAAATATAATAGGGCTTTCTCCACTTTCTATGTTTGTGTCACAAATAATATTTCTAAAAGCTTTTGGATTTTCTACTATTAAAAGAAATTTATCATTTTCATTTAGTTCAATAATAAATTGATAATCTATATGTGCAATTTTCATAATATAACCAACCTTTCATCTGTATCTAATACATTTACTTTATATTCACCAGTTATTATTTCCATTTTTGAAAATTGTTTTTCTGTTAAAGTAATAATTTGAACAATGCCTTCAGGTGGTTTATTATTTTTTATTCCATTCACAATAGAGTTTACTACTGTAGAGTTTAAAGCCAATTTACTGTAAACAGACTCCTGCATCATAATAAATCCATTTTTTATTAAATATTTTCTAAAATTTGCATAATCCTTTCGATTTGCAGGTGTTATTGTAGGTAAATCGAAAAATACCATTATTCTCATAAATCTATAACTCATCTTTATAAAATTTAATTAAGGATACATCTTGTTGATTAATTGCATCAAACACACTTTTACAGTAAATTTTAATTGCATTATTTACATAATTAATTTTACCATCAATAATTACTTCTTTGTTAAGGATATTTAGTAATTCCATTTTTTCATTGTGATTAAATATTTCAGGTTTTAAATTATATACTATTTTGTCAACTAAAGTTCTAAAAGGTTCCATAAGGTCAGAACTTAAATTAAAATGGTTAAAAATATTATCATGAAATAATCCTAATTGTGTTATGTATCCATTAGCAACAATTTCTCTGTTAAATGTGCTTAATAGTATACCGTATCCATAGTTTAAAGCTGCATTTGTAGGGGTATCTGATGTTCTTGTAAAATCCATTCCAAATAGTGCGTTAAAATATACCTTTGCAGAGTGCCCCTCTCTGTTTGTTGTATCTCCAATTTCAATTTGAGATAAATATTCATCTAACATAAAATATTCTTTTTTATTGAAGTATTTAAGAATATTTCTTTGATTTCTTATTTTTTCTGATACAATTTCAGTCCAAATAAGTTCTTTAATTTCATCGTTCCAGCGAATTTGGTTTCTTATTTTTGCACTTGAATCGTGACAACCATAATAAGAAACCAATTCAGAGGAAGGATTTCTTTTTTCATCACAAAAAATAACTTTAATTTTTCTTTTAATAAGCTCATTTAGTAAAGCTGCAGTAATAGAAACAGCAGTATTTTCAATAAGTAATATAGAAATTTCACTTAAATGAATTTTAGTTATTTCTTCTTGACGGACAACTAAATAATCTAATTTGTAATCTAGCTTTGCACTACTTGAAATTACTATAGTACGCCAACTCATATTTTGTTTAGGTCAACAGTATATTCATATATGCCTGTTGGTGATTGATGAACAAGTTTTACATTTTTTGCGGTAATATTTTTTGCTATTTGTATTATACCTACAGTTTTCTTTAAATTAATAGAAACTAGATTTGCAGAGGTTAGAGGTTTACATTGGAATAAGTGTAATATTTCACTTAATACTATACATTGTTCTTTTACAGTAAGCTCTATAAATATATCTCTTGCGTTTATTAATTTTTCTACAGGATTTGCAGGTCGTTTACTATATATACCTGTAGTTAATTTTTGAATAAAAATATCATATAACTTTATATTTTCTTTAGCAGAAAGTTTCATATAAGGAGTTACTTCTAACTTGTTTTTGTTAATGTTATTTTCATTTACAAATTTCATTAATTTTTTTAAATATATCACCATATCTGACTCTAAAATGAGCTGTACTGCTCCCTGTAATTTTAATTGGAGACCAGTTGAACCTTTTAAATGCATAGGAAAACCATCAACAATAAGTAGGGAATTTTTCTTTATACATTTGAGAATTATTTTAGGTTCTTTTAATTTATGAACTTCTTTGCAATAATTAAGTAAGAATTCTTCGTTTTTGCTAAATTCTTTTTCTCTATAAAGTGGCATAGTTTCAATAGTTCTTATATAATTACCTTTTTTATCTTTAGATTCAACTAGCATAAAATAGGAAGGGGTAATACTGTTGTATCCACCGTATTTCCAAACTTCTTTACCTTTTTTTAGAGGAACAAGAGTTGTTTGCTTACTTTTATCACCAGTAGCTTTTAAAGGATTTTGGTCAAAAAGTTCACCTTTATTTGTCATTGCATACCTTGTATATAATATATCATTTTTACCTAAATATTTATTTACTGTCTTTTGAGTTCCTTCGTTACCAACAACCCAAATGTTTTCGTTATTTACAGTTAAATTAAAATCATACATTCTATTAAGACTGTATTTTACATTTCTATTATTTTTCAACCACATTAAAGGGTTGTTAGTAAACTTAGAACTGTAAACATTACCTACAACAATATTCAAATAAGCATCTTTAGCATGGTGATAGTCATTTAATTCTCTTACTTTTACACCATTTTCACAGTCTTTACGGTGCCTAAAATCTGATACATTTTTAGCTTTAACATATATTATTTCTGTATTTGGATATATTCTCTTAAAAATAGATGCCATAACCTTTGTAGATTGTCTTGTTTCTACAAGTTGTCTATTGATAAAGCCTGCAAGTTCCTCATCTGTAAGAGGAGTTGTTCTAGTAAGGCGATGGTATTTCTTTTCAGAAATAAATTTTCTATTAAAAAGAAGTTTCCAAAAAGTTCGCATGTTATTCTGTATTGTAGGAGAAATTATATCATCACTTTTTTCAGAATTAATTGATTTATATACCAGTACTAGATTGTCTAAGCTATCATCTTTAGTTTTAGATTGAGGATATATATGGTCTCTATCCCATATATTTGTATTACTTAACTGTGACAAATCTATATGCTTACCACTATACATACAACAACCCATTTGTGTATAGTATAGATATAATCTTATGTTCTTGAAATCGCTTTCGTCTTTTGAATATATTTCATCATACATTCCTTTAGCACACTCATCAGAAATATTTTTATATAAGTCCAATAATTTTTGTTTTCGTGATGTAGTTCTTACTTTTTCTTCTTCTCCTCTTGCCATTTCAACAAAAATCTTTCTAGGCTTAGAACCCATTACTTTTTGTATTTCTTCTACAATTTGTATAGTTTGCCATACACTTCGTTTTATAGAAGGGGAAGCAACAATGTTCTTTACGATGCTGTCATAGGAAATTTCATTTGGATTAATAAAATATCCAGAATTAATTTTCTCACATTCTTCTGTAAAAGTATAATTTTGGCTAAGAAGTTGCATAAGATTGTTTTGTGTGTTTCTTAGACCTTTAATTATGGTCATAGTTTCTCCAGTTTCACGGTCAGCACCTCTAAGCTCTGATAAAAATGCCTTTGATAGTCTTCCCCAACCTTTAAATTTTAATTTTGTAATTTTCTTGATTTGTTCGGGATTTAACTGCTCACTACAATTCTTTTGTAAAACTCTTTTAAGAAGTTTTGAATCATCACCGTAAAGAGTTATCCACAATATGATTTTTTCAGCTAAATTATAGATTTGAAGCTTGTCTATATTATCTCCAAAAATATAATTTTTTAAATCAATATATGAGGATAAAGAAGATTTAAAATTACCATCAAAACCTGATAGGTCATCTTTTTTCAGATTGTATCCGTTGGAATTTAAATGGCTTAAAAGTTTTTTACATGTAACTTGTTTATTATTTTTAAATAAACTATTAAAAATATCCTGTTTTAATTCTACTGAAATTTTTTCTCCATTTATTCTTATATTGTTTATTTCATTTAAAACCGTATATTCTGAATAGAGTAGTGAATATTTAGGGAGTACAGTTTCGTTGTTTAAATATGTACATTGATTGGTCATTCGAGTAATAAACTCAGCAGCTGTTTTATCAATATCAACTTTTTGTTCAAAATTCCAAGGTCTAATTGTGCCATCTTCTTTTCTTATCATCCAAGCATTTTCGCCTTTAGAAGTGTTTAATGGACCGACATAATATGGTATTCTAAATTCAAATAAATCAATAATTTTTTCAGAAGTAGTTTTGTTACATTCAGTATCTATTTCCTTTAAGAAAGGGAGATAATTTTCAGCATTTTTTAATATAGATTCTAACTCTATTTTATTAGCTTGATATGGAATTACACCATTATTTTTATTTATTTGCAAAGGTAAGAAAGAGTTATTTTCTATTTCTGATAAAATATATTGTACATCTTTATCATTGCTTATTTCTTCAGCAGTATTTTTATTAATAATATTTTTTATTGTTTTATAAAATTCTTCTGGTTTATCGCTACATTTTTTTACAGAATATTTTTTACCACCAGATTTATACATACCTATGTAAGAACAGTAATTATTTTCTTTATTTGAGGCAAATATATCGGTATATTTTTGTGGAAAATATTTTTTTATAACGGATTTTAATATCTTTAAATCTTTGCTATGTTTATTATAGGTGTTTACTTTAGCGATACTTAAATAAAGTCTACCATTATACTCCCCACCTGAAAGAATATCAGATAATATTACCCAATTGTATATGATGTTAAAAATATCAATAATTAAAGTCTTTTCTTGTATTTCACTATTTAATACTTCTCGAGTTTCTTCATAATTGCTGTCAGCAAAGCTGATTTTATTATGTTCGTTTTCTTTGAAAGACTCATCTTCGAAAATAATACTTAAATCTGCTTTTAATCCAGAAATTAGCTTAAAAATATTATCTAATTTTTTATCTGAGCTTGGTATACTGCAAAGTTCTTTTAGTTTTTTGCATTTTTGAGTTCCTTTAAAAGTTCTATCTTTTAATATGTTTTCAAATTCTGAGATAGATGGACATTCTAAATTAATTTCCAGCTCGTCCAATAAGCAGTTTTTAAATTCATTAAATGTATTTTCAAATGATGTTACGGATTCTATATTACCATTAAAGAGAAAGTGACCTCTGTTTTTCATAATATGATGAATAGCAAGGTATACCAATCGAGCATCATGCTTTTCTTTATTTTTTATTAAATCAGCTCTTAAATGATAAATAGTTTTATAGTTATTATGATAATTTCTATCATTAAAATTTTTATCATTAAATAGAGAATATATTTGTTTTTCCTCTTTATCTTCTGACCATAAACTACTATCTCTAAGTCTTATAAAAAAGTTTGGGTCTAATTTACAAATTTCTTTGCAAAACAATTCTTGAAGTAAGTTTATTCTTTGTTTTTTTCTCTCATTTCTTCTTCGTAAAGCACGAAAAGTACGCCTTTCCTGTGCAGTATTAGCTCCGTCAAATAGTCGTATACCCCATAGAGATTTGCCTTTTTTCCTTATAACATTGTATTGGTTATCAGTTACTGCCCAACCTACAGAGTCTGTACCAGCATCAATTCCTAAATAATAATTTCCGACTTCCATATAAAAACCTCCTACATTTTATACTTGACAAAATAATTAAATTGTTATACACTATAGGTGTCTCAAATGTTTACTACCATATGAGATTACACTACAAAGTTCAAATAAAAATTTATTCTAATTCTTTTGTTGCATTGTGCAAAATTTAATATTTATTTGAATAAAGGGAAACAGTATATTCTGTTTCTTTTTTTATTTTATCATAGATTGAATATATATTCAATGATATACTAATATTTACTTTATTAATGATTTTTTATAAAAAGCAAAAATGGAATTATACTAACATTTTTACTTCTAATATGTCTATATATTATTAATCTCCTAACCCTTTAAACCTAACCACCACCTCAACACTTTTTTCACTACCTATCTCAGACACATATATTCTATCAACCAGATTGACAAGCAATTCTCTATTTATTTCAGTGATTTCCTTATGTTTTAGGATATTTTCAAGCCAAACATTATAATCATTATATTGATTTTTTTTTATTTGTTCTTCTATATTTGAAATTTGTTTTTTTAGTGTTTCTATTTCTTTTTTATTTTCTATATTAAATTCTTTAAAATCTTCTGTATTAATAATATTTTCTGAAAGGTATTTTAGCATAGTTTTTCTTTTATTGTAGCAAAGGCATAGTTTTTTATTTATGTTATTTATAGTATTTTTTTGTTTGTTTTCCTCCTCTTTTAGGCTATTATTTCTTATATACTCACAGGTTTCGCTGTCTAAGGCTTGTTTCATAAATTTATTTATTTCTTTTATCAAAATTTCGTCTAGTTCTGATTCTTTTATAGAGTGAATAGTACAATTTTGCTTTCCAAATTTTGAATATGTACTACATTTAAAAGTTATATATCTACTACCGTTTTTCTTAGGTTTGCTTAGAAATTTATTCATAGCTCTACCACATTCTTTACAAAACAAAAGTCCTGTATATTTTGACAGATTTTCAGTTGTTTCAATATGAACTCTTTTTGTTTTAAGCATATTTTGAACTATATTAAAAGTTTCATTGTCTATGATAGGTTGGTGTGCATTTTCAAAAACATACCATTTATTTTTTGGTACTTGTATTTTTTTATGAATGTTGTAGGCTTTTATTTCTGTTTTATGCTGTACCATTGAGCCGGTATATACAGGGTTAGAAAGTATTTTATGTATAGTAGAATAGGTCCAATAGTTGGTTTTTGTCAGCTTATTTGAGTTTACATAATTTAATTTTTGCACTTCTCTTTTATACATAGTGGGATTTAGAATACCTTCGTTATTTAAGGTTTTAGCAATAGTAAGTTTGCCAGCACCAGACAAGTACATATTAAAAATTCTCTTTACGATTTGTGAGGCGTATTCATCAATAACAAGTTGATTTTTGTTTTCTGGAGATTTATTGTAGCCATAAGGAGCATATGAGCCTATGAAATCTCCTTTTTTCATTTTTGCACTTTGTGCAGAGCGTACTTTTTTGGAAATATCAGCACAGTAGTAATCATTTAATAACAGTTTAAAAGATGTACTTAAACCGTCACTTTTACACGAATCAAAGCTATCAAAGTTATCTGTAATTGCAATAAAGCGTATATTTTTTACTACAAACTCTTTTTTTATAAGGTTTAGGGTTTCTATTTGTTCCCTGCCAATTCGAGATAAGTCCTTTACAATTATGGCATTGATTTTATTGTTGTTAATATCAGACATCATTTCTGTAAAAGCAGCTCTGTCATAGGTCATACCGGAAATACCGTCATCAATATAGATTTTAACTAATTCAAATTCGTTTTTGTGTTCATTTATGTAGCTTTCTATTATTAACCTTTGATTGTCAATACTTTCGGACTGCTGATTTAAGTCATCGTGAGAAATTCGGCAGTACATAGCCGTTTTAAATTTATACATTTTTTTCACACTCTTTCAATAAAAACTAATTAATATTTTCGTATTTTGCTTTTACAGCATTAAGCAAACAATCTTTAAATTCCTTTTTTCCATATGTAATCTTAATTATAATATTCTTCTTGTTTTTGCTCACAAAATCTACCACCTTTTATAGTAAATAAATCTTATGTTAAAGAATATTAATAAGTGGCTTGTCAATATGCGTTATTAAGTGGGAGATAATATAAAAAATCTAAACTTGCATAGCTATATTAAAAACTTGATTTTTTGTTTTCGTTGGAATATAATAATTACAATGGATTTTAGGGTATTAAAGTAATGTATAAATATCAAATTGAAAATGATATGTATTAAATCTTTACATGAATATAATATTTATTTTTTGTACAAATTAATAAATTACAGTTTGTATTGTTTATGTTGTAAAAATAGGGGTACAGATGAAAAAGTTTTATTGCCTTTTGGCGTAATAACTATTTTATTTTGTTTCCTCTATTTATTTATGTTAATAATGAGATTGATATATTGAAAATATGTTAATTAAGGAGGAAGAATGATGAATGTTTTAGTTTGCGGTGGTGCCGGTTATATAGGTAGTCATACAGTTTATGAATTGATTGAAAGAGGCCATTCAGTAGTAGTAGTAGATAGCCTTATTAAAGGTCATAAAGCTGCAGTTCATAATGATGCTAAGTTTTACTTAGGGGATATACGAGATGAAGAATTTATGGACAAAGTATTTAAAGAAAATAATATTGATGCTGTTATAGATTTTGCAGCTTTTTCACTTGTAGGAGAAAGCGTTAATGAACCTTTTAAGTATTATGAAAATAATGTATATGGTACATTAAAACTCTTGGAAGCTATGGAAAGAGCAGGGGTTAAGAAAATAGTATTTTCATCTACAGCAGCCACTTATGGCGAACCAGAAAATGATATTATTGTTGAAAGTGATAAAACAAATCCAACTAATCCTTACGGAGAAACAAAGCTTACTGTAGAAAAAATGTTAAAGTGGGCAGATAATGCTTATGGAATAAAATTTGTTGCTTTGAGATACTTTAACGCAGCCGGTGCCCATATAAGTGGCAAAATAGGAGAGGACCATAGCCCTGAAACACATCTTATTCCTATTATTTTACAGACAGCTTTAGGGCAGAGAGAAAAAATGTTTATTTTTGGCGATGATTATGATACACCAGATGGAACTTGTGTAAGAGATTATATTCATGTTACAGACCTTGCAGATGCCCATATTAAGGCTCTTGAGAAACTTTTCAAGACAAATGAAAGCGGTATCTATAACTTAGGTAACGGAAAAGGCTTTTCTGTTAAGGAAGTTATTGAAAAGGCTAAAAAAGTTACAGGTAAAGAATTTAAAGTGGAAATTGAAGCAAGAAGAAATGGCGACCCATCTACACTTATTGCTTCATCTGAAAAAGCTATAAAAGAGTTAGGTTGGAAACCTAAATTTAATACACTTGATAAAATAATTGAAACTGCTTGGAATTGGCACAAAGACCATAAGAATGGCTATGAAGATTAAAATATTTGAGGGAATAGTTATTATAAGTTTTTAGTAAATGTGTTTTTGGTTGATGAGCCATTAAATACAGGTGCTGTTATGAAATATTGTCAAAATTTGAAGAATTGTATATACAGTAAATAATGTTTTTATTAATAAATATTAGAATTTTTAACCCTCTTTCTCCATCTACCTGCTCCTTGGGGAGCAGAAGACACAGATACTTTGCTGGATATATTGAAGAAAAATGATGTCAAAGCCACTTTCTTTTTATGTGGGTACTGGGTAGACAAATATCCGGAGGAAGTAAAGAAAATATACAATGACGGTCACGACATTGGAAACCACAGCAACACACATCCTCATGGTTCAAAATTATCCATAGAGGAGAATAAGGAGAATATACAGGGGTGTCACGAGAAGATTAAAAACTTATTAGGGATAGATGCCAACCTGTATAGACCACCTTTTGGAGAGTATAATGATACTGTCTTAGATGCAGCAAAGGCTTGTGGATATTATGCTATACAGTGGGATGTAGACAGTATTGACTGGAAGGAATTAGGTGTTCAGGCTGAAATTGACAAAGTGCTAAATCACAAGCATTTGGGAAATGGTTCAATAATTCTTTTCCACAATGATGCAAAGTACACACCTGAATGTTTAGATACTATTATTAAGGGGCTTAAAGAAAAAGGCTTTGAGATAGTGCCTATAAGCCAGTTAATACATAAGGATAATTATTATATGGACGTTGAGGGACGACAGATTTTAAATAACTAAATTGTTTTTATAGACTTAGGTTTTTGCCTAAGTCTATTTTAGTATGAATAAAAGATAAATTCGATGGCGTGTAAACAAAGAAAACTTTTTAAAACATATTGACTTGGAGTTAGGTTCAAGAAGTATAATGATGTTGAAAAGTAGGTTTAGAATTTAAAATGTAACAGTATAAATGTTTTTTATTGAGGTATAATTTTTTGGATTAAATTTAATGGAAACAAGTGGAAAGAATTTAGAGTTATCTAAACAGAGAAAACCTCCTTTGCTTTTGAAAGGAGGTTTTAAATAGTGAATCGGAAAGATAAATCCGATGGCTTGTTTATCAAGCCACAAATTAACAAAATTAATTTGTTCTGAATAGTGAATCGGAAAGACAAATCCGATGGCTTGTTTATCAAGCCACAAATTAACAAAGTTAATTTGTTCTGAATTCAATATTTTCCTAAAGGAAGTTCCAGACCATTGTTTAACATAATATCCTCGTTTAGCAATATGTCGTGAGGATTTCCGTCGGCTACAATTTTTCCATTACTTAACACAATTACCCTTTGGCATATTTCCATAGCCATATCTAAGTCGTGGGTAGTTATTATTTTTGTTTTATCAAGGTTTTTAATTATGTTTATGAGGACTTTTCTATTTCTAGGGTCAAGACCTGTTGTTGGTTCATCAAGAAGTATACACTTTGGCTCTATAGCCAATATTGTTCCCAATGACGCAAGTTTCTTTTCTCCACCGGAAAGTTTAAAAGCTGGCTTATTTAGTATATCAGTTATGTTTAACATTTTAGCTATGTTATTAACTCTTTGGTCAATGTTATCAAAACCTAAATTTTCTAAGCCAAAGGCTATATCCTGTTTTATTGTAGGCATAAAAAGCTGTGAATCAAAGTCTTGGAATACAAAGCCTAACAATGTGCGGATTTTATTGTAATTCTTTTTTACTACAGGCATATTTTCAACAGTTATACTGCCTGTGTAATTACTTAATAATCCAGTCATAAGTTGTAAAAGTGTAGACTTTCCTGCACCGTTGCTACCTACTAGACATATGCTTTCTCCTTGATTTATTTCAAATGAAATGTTGTCTAATATAACATTGTTTTCATAGCTAAAGCTAACATTTTGAAATTTTATAAAATTCATTATTTCACCAATCCTTTAAGTAATACAAAAATTAATAATGATACTAGAATGAATATGTAGTCAAAAAAGTGGAATTTTATATTGCTGTTTATAGCTTTGTTTTCGCCAAAACCCCTTAAATACATACTGTTGTAAAGGTCTTTACCTCTTTCCAATGTCCTGTAGAAAAGGTTTCCCAATAGAGAACCCCATACCTTAATATTAAATCCTTTTTGGTTTGGAGCAATTAGGGAATAGGCTTTTGTAATTGTATTAAGCTGTTCTATAATTACAAAAATGTATCTGTATAGCAACACAAGTATCCACACAAATATTTCGGGAAACTTTAGTTTTATAAGTCCATAGGCTAAATTGTATATGCCAGTAGTACATATAAATTCGTAAAGGACAGTTAAAGACAGTATGCTTTTTATTGCAAATGTTACAAAAGATACTACACCAAAGGTAGTTTTTATACCAAATACAACTACATCATTGTTATTAAAAAATATATTTCCTATGCCTATAAACAGTATTACTGGAACAATAATCAATAGCCTTTTTAATGTCTGAATAATAGGAAGTTCAGACAATATAAGAATTACAATAGGATATATGAACCAAGGTAAAAGGGCAGAAATTGAATATCTATAACAGGAAGTGACCATTACAATATATATAATGGTCACAGCAAGTTTGGATATAGGGTTTAATTTATGTATTATTGTGTTTTTTAATGAAAGCCTTTCAATTAAGTTGATTTCGTTAAGCGCTTTTTCTAGTTTGTTCATTCTTGGCACCCTTTTTGTAAAATCTGAATATCAAACTTCCACCAATAAGTATAACGGCAACTAATACTGAACCTACGATGCCACTAAAACTTGTGCCTAAAATTTCATTGTTGGAATTTGAAATTGAGTAATCTGGTAATATAGCGGTCTTTTCCTGTATTTCAGAGGCTTTGTCATATGCACTTCCCTTTGAATCAAGTTCTGTTGAGCCAGCTACATTTTCCATTGACCACTCAAGACCGTCAGGACTTGATGATGCAAGAAGTGAAATGCCACCACCAATTAATATTGTAACAATGCCTAATATGGCAATAACCTTTTTAAATGAAAATTCATTGCTTTTTTCATTTATGTTTAACATTTCAGGTCTTGTGTTATACACAAATATAAGTACAGCTGATGTTATTAAGCCCTCTACAAAGCCTATGGCTAAGTGGATAGGTTGCATAAATGATAAAAATGTTAAGAACGGAAGTTCTGTTATACCGGAAATTAATGTTTCCAAAGTAACACTAAATGCACCAAGCTGTAAACTTAAAACACTTCCCAATATACTTGCAATTAATATTTTTTTCTTTGATGGATTTTTGCCTAATATTGGCTTGTATATGCAGAAATATCCGAAGAAACAAGCATAGAAAGCCATATTCCAAACATTACAACCATATGCCATTAAACCACCGTCAGCAAAAAGCAGACATTGCAATAACAGTATAGCCATCATTGAAAGGAAACCGCCATAGGGTCCTATTAATGCAGAAAGTAAAAGACCACCACACAAATGACCACTTGAACCAGTTCCGGGAATTGTAAAGTTGACCATTTGTGTTGCAAATACAAAAGCACCCATAACACCCATAACCGGTATATTTTCAGGTTTATTTTCTTTTTTTATTTTAAATATGCTGTAAGCACCTACTGCCAAAGAGGCTACAGCCATACCTGTTGCGACAGGTGGAGAAACTAAGGCATCTGCCATATGCATAAAAATCACTCATTTGTTTTTTATCTATTTTTTGGAAGTATATCATTAAAATTTGTGGTGCACAAGCCCCATAGGGGGTTGTAAATTTATGAAATTTATTATAAAATTATGACGAGGTGAAATTATGGATAATAATTTAGTACATACCCATATTGATAGTGACGGCAAGGAGTATACTCATAGCCATACTCACACTCATACCCAAACAAAGGCTGTTATAAACAGACTTTCTAAAATATCCGGACATGTAGAGTCCATTAAAAGAATGGTTGAAGCTGGTCGTGATTGTAGCGAGGTTCTTACACAGCTGGCAGCCGTTAAGGCAGCAGTTTCAGCGGTAAGTAGCATTGTGCTAAAGGACCATATTGAACATTGTATTGTTGATGCAGCTAGGGAAAATGATAAAGAGGCTATTGCCGATTTAATAAAATCTATTGATAGATTTGTGAAGTAATTTGACTTAATCGTTAAATTATGATACCATAGAACGGAAAAGAAATAATTATGTATTTTTAGACAAAGAGGTCATTTTATATGGTCTCTTTTTTTGTTTTTTTACAGGGAGGGAACTTAAATGAGATTAAATCCTAAGGAGCAAGAAAAGCTTATGCTTCATTTTGCAGGCAAGCTTGCAGAGGAGAGAAAAAATAGAGGATTAAAGTTAAACTATGTAGAGTCAGTTGCTTATATTAGTTCAGAACTTTTGGAATATGCCAGAGATGGCAAAACTGTTGCAGAGCTTATGCAGTTAGGTACAAAAATATTGACAAAAGATGATGTAATGGAGGGTGTTGCAGATATGGTACACGAAGTACAGGTTGAAGCAACTTTCCCAGACGGTACTAAACTTGTAACAGTTCACAATCCAATTCAGTAAGGAGGAATACATAATGAAAATAGGCGAAATTATGCCTCTCGATAGAGAAATTATACTTAATGAAGGCAGAAAAACAGTATGTATTGATGTTGCAAATACTGGAGATAGACCTATTCAGGTAGGTTCACATTTTCATTTTTTTGAGGTTAATAAACTTCTTAGCTTTAACAGAGAAAAGGCTTATGGTATGCGTCTTGATATACCATCTGGCACTTCTGTGCGTTTTGAACCAGGAGAACAAAAATCTGTTCAGCTTGTAGAAATTGTTGGCAATAGAGCTGTATATGGACTTAACGATTTAACATCAGGCAATATTGATGAAAAGAGAGATACAGCTATTAGTATGGCAAAAGAAAAAGGCTTTAAGGAGGTTTAACTATGGCTTGTAAAATTAGTGGCGAAAAATATGCAATGATGTATGGACCTACTGTTGGGGATAAGGTTAGACTTGCTGACACAAATCTTGTAGTTGAAGTTGAAAAGGACTATACAATTTATGGCGATGAAGTTAAGTTTGGTGGAGGTAAAACAATCAGAGATGGTATGGGTCAGTCAGTAAATACTACAAGTGCTGACGGTGACCTTGACCTTGTTATTACTAACGCCCTTATTATAGATTATACTGGTATTATAAAGGCTGATATTGGTATTAAAAACGGCAAAATTGTTGGCATTGGTAAAGCAGGAAATCCAGATGTTATGGACGGTGTAACACCCAATATGACTATTGGTGCATCAACAGAGGCTTTGGCAGGAGAAAATCTTATTGTTACAGCTGGTGGCATTGATTCTCATATTCATTTTATTTGCCCTCAACAGGTAAATGCTGCCTTATGTGGAGGTATTACTACTATGATTGGTGGGGGTACAGGTCCGGCTGACGGTACAAATGCCACAACTTGTACTCCGGGTCCATGGAATTTGGAAATGATGTTAAAGGCTGCTGATGAATACCCTATTAATTTAGGCTTTTTAGGCAAGGGTAATTGTGGTAGTGAAATGCCTTTAATTGAACAGATTGAAAATGGTGCTATGGGACTTAAAATTCATGAGGACTGGGGTGCAACACCAGCAGTTATTGACAGAGCTTTAAGTGTAGCAGATAAATATGATGTTCAGGTTGCAATTCATACAGATACTTTAAATGAGGGCGGTTGTGTAGAAGATACAATTGCTGCTTTAAAGGGCAGAGTTATACACACTTACCATACAGAAGGTGCCGGTGGTGGTCATGCTCCAGATATTATTAAGGCAGCATCAGTTCCTAATGTGCTTCCATCTTCTACTAATCCAACTATGCCATTTACTGTAAATACTATAGATGAACATTTGGATATGCTTATGGTTTGTCATCATCTTGATAATAAAATTCCGGAAGATGTAGCTTTTGCAGACTCTCGTATTCGACCTGAAACTATTGCTGCTGAAGATGTACTTCATGATATGGGTGTATTTTCAATGATGAGTTCAGATTCTCAGGCTATGGGTCGTATTGGAGAAGTTGTTACAAGAACTTGGCAGACAGCTCACAAAATGAAAGAGGAAAGAGGTCCTTTACCTGAAGAAACAGGGGATAATGATAACTTTAGAGTTAAGAGATATATTTCAAAGTATACTATAAACCCAGCTATAACTAACGGTGTAGCAGATTACATCGGTAGTGTCGAAGTTGGCAAGTTTGCAGACCTTGTATTGTGGAACCCAGCTTTCTTTGGAGTTAAACCAGATATGGTAATTAAGGGTGGTATGATAGCAATGTCTAAAATGGGCGATGCCAATGCCTCAATTCCTACTACACAGCCTGTTATGTATCAGCCAATGTTTGGTGCACAGGGTGGAGCAAAATATAAAACTTGCCTTACTTTTGTATCTCAGGCATCTATGGATAACAATGTAAAAGAAAAATTTGGTATTCAGAAAAATGTTGTGCCAGTCAGAAATTGTAGAAATATTTCAAAGGCTGATATGAAGTTTAACAGTGGTACACCAGAAATCACAGTTGACCCAGAAACTTATGAAGTAAAGGCTGACGGTGTATCTCTTAAATCAAAACCTGCTGAAAAATTGCCACTTACTCAGCTTTATAGTTTATTTTAAGGAGAATTGTTATGTTGTGTGAAAAGGTATTAGGAAAATTAAGTGATGAAAAATTTAAAGATTTAAAAGTAGATTATGTTGATATTGATTGGTATGATGCTTTTAAAAAGCTCCATAAAAAGGTGTCAGTTGAGGGCAGAGAAGTAGGCATAAGACTTGATAACGATATTTTGACTAAGGGTCTTAATCAAGATGATGTACTGGGTGTTGATGGCGATACAGTTGTTGCTGTAAATATTCCTCCTTGCGATGTTATTGTGGCAAAGGTTGCCGAAAATCATCCACATATTGTGCCAAAGGTGTGCTATGAAATTGGTAATAGACACGCAACACTATTTTATGGCGATACACCTTTTGAATATATTACACCCTTTAATCAGCCTATGCTTGATATGCTTAACAAAATACATGGTGTAACTGCAACAGTAGTGAATATGAAACTTAATTTTGATAAAAGTATTTCATCTACTATAAACAATCATACCCATTAAGGTGAAAGTTATGGATTTTAATAAGGATTTTTTGCTTTTGCAAATAAATGATGCTCTTTTTCCTATAGGTGGATATTCCCACTCTTTTGGGCTTGAAACCTATATTCAAAAGAATATTGTGACAAACGGGGAAAAGGCAAAGGAATATATTTTAAGTCGAATTAATAACAGTATTAAGTATACAGAACTTTTGGGAATAAGGTTGGCTTATAATGAGGCTGAAAAAGAAAATATTGAAGGACTTTTGAATATTGATGAAATTCTGACAGCATCAAAAATACCATCTGAAATAAGAACAGCGTCTTTAAAAATGGGTTCAAGATTTGTTAAAACAATAAAGAATTGTCAGTCTTATTTTGTTACAGATATTTTTAATGAATATTTGGCACAAGCTAAAAATATACACCACATTACAGCCTATGCTGTAGTGTGTGCTAGTGCCAAAATACCTCTCAATAGGGCTTTGGAGGGCTTTTTGTTTGCACAATGTTCTGGAATGGTAACTAATTGCGTAAAAACTGTGCCTTTAAGTCAAAGTCAGGGGCAAAAAATATTGTCAGAATTATTTGAAGTAATGGGAAATGTTATAAGTGATGTTTTAGTTGCTGATGAGGAGGATTTCTGTGCCTCTTGCCCAGCCTTTGACATAAGGTCAATGGAACATCAGGAACTTTATTCCAGATTATATATGTCATAGAAACTAGGAGTGATAATATGAGTTATACTAAAATTGGTGTAGCAGGTCCAGTTGGTTCTGGAAAAACTGCACTTATTGAAATTTTAATAAGAAAATTGGCAAAGGATTATAGCATTGGTGTAATTACAAATGATATTTACACAAAGGAAGATGCTGAATTTTTGTGCAAAAACAGTATTTTGCCACGAGAAAGAATTATAGGTGTTGAAACAGGTGGCTGTCCACATACTGCCATAAGAGAAGATGCCTCAATGAATTTGGAGGCTGTAGAGGAATTAATGGATAGATTTCCTGATATTGAACTGATGTTCATTGAAAGCGGTGGGGATAATCTGTCTGCAACATTTAGCCCAGAACTTGTAGAGGCCACAATATTTGTAATTGATGTATCAGAGGGAGATAAAATACCAAGAAAAGGTGGTCCAGGTATTTCAAGAAGTGACTTGCTAATTATCAACAAAATTGACTTAGCTCCATATGTTGGTGCTGACCTTTCTGTTATGGAGAGGGACTCTAAAAAAATGAGAGGGGATAAGCCTTTTATGTTTACAAATATTAGAGATGACCAAGGTGTTGATGAGGTAGTTAAGTGGATAAAAGAAAATGTTATGCTTGAAGGATTGAAGTAAATGGATAATAGATATGGCAAAACTTCAAAATTAGACCTTACTATGGAGTATAGAGATGATAAAACTATACTAAGTGATGTATTTTTTACAGCTCCATTTAAGATAATTAAGCCTTTTTATGATAAGGATTATATGCAGGTTATGCAAATTTCTGTTTCAGCAGGAATAATGGATGGAGATAAACAGGAAATCTCTATAAAAGCCCTTGAAAATAGTAAAAGCGAAATAATTTCTCAAGCCTATGAGAAAATACATAAAATGGAAAATGGTTTTGCTCAGAGAAGTATTGAAATAGAAATAGATGCTAATAGTGAACTAATTTATAATCCATTACCTGTAATACCGTTTAAAAATTCTGCATTTAAAAACTCACTTTCTGTCAATTTGAAAGATAGTAGTTCTAAATTTATATTAAATGAAACACTTACTTGTGGCAGAGTTTATAGTGGAGAAAAATTTGAATATAAATTCTATAATTCAAGGGTTTGTGTCAGAGAAAATGGCAGACTTGTTTTTATGGATAATTCCCGCTATTCTCCAGATAGGACGGATATGTCAAATATAGGAATGTACGAGGGTTATACACACCTTTTTAATTTTGTTGTGTTTAACTATGAATACGATACAGAATTTTTGAAAAATTCTGTTAGTGTATTTTGTGAGGAAAATAAATACATTGGTGGAGTTACAACTGGCGACTCTAATAGTCTAATTATAAAAATACTAGGAGATAATGCGGATAGGCTTTCAAAATATAGTGAAAGATTAGTGAAATACTTCAAAAAATATAAAAAATGAATTAATCTTAATAAAAAAATTCATTTTTTGTAAAAAATCTCTTGACAAGTTAATAAAAATTTGCTACAATGCAAACAATTCTGATGAACAATTATTTCAGAAGTTATAAGCTATTATATGTGTAATGCTTTATTTAAAACTTTGTATAATATGTATTGTTTTTAAGACAATGGCGTCACTTGATTTGAATTATAAAAATCAAGGGGCGTCATTTTTTTGTGGTTAAGAAGTAAAGATAATACATAAAAATTTAAGAGAATTTGGAGGTACAAAATTATGAAAATGAAATTGTGGAAGAAAGCAGTAGCTTTGTTATTAGGTTCAACATTACTTTTTGGTATGACAGCTTGTGGAGATAGTAGCCCGACTAGTAGTACAGCTGATAGTGGCGATACAGTAAAGGTTGGTTTGCTCCATTCATTAAGTGGCACAATGGCAATAAGTGAAACATCAGTAAGAGATGCCGAGCTTTTGGCTATTGAAGAAATCAATGCTGCTGGTGGTGTACTTGGTAAGCAGATTGAGGCTGTTGAAGAAGATGGTGCTTCTGAACCATCAAAGTTTGCTGAAAAGGCTCAGAAACTTTTGCAAGATGACAAGGTTGCAACAATTTTTGGTTGCTGGACATCAGCATCAAGAAAGGCTGTTAAGCCAGTTGTTGAGGGTATGAATGGTTTACTTTGGTATCCAGTACAGTACGAAGGTATGGAAAGTTCTGAAAATATTATGTATATGGGTGCTGCTCCTAATCAGCAGGCTGTACCAGCTATTGACTATTGCTACAAGGATAAGGGCTACAAGAATTTCTATTTGTTAGGTTCTGACTATGTATTCCCTCAGACAGCAAATATGATTGCTAAGGCTCAGATTTCAGCTTTAGGTGGTCAGACTGTTGCTGAAGAATATGTACCTCTTGGTCATACAGACTTCCAGACAATTATTGCAGATATTAAGGCTAAGAAACCAGATGTAATTATTAATACATTAAACGGCGATTCAAATGTTGCATTCTTTAAACAGCTTGCAGACGCAGGTGTTACATCAAATGATGTAATGACAATGTCATTCTCTATTGCAGAAGAAGAAGTAAATTCTATTGGTGCTAACTTACTTGATGGTCACTTAGTAGCTTGGAATTACTATATGACAACAGATACACCAGAAAACAAGAAGTTTGTTGAGGCTTATAAGGCTAAGTTTGGTAAGGACAGAGTTACATCAGACCCAGTTGAGGCAGCCTACATTGGTGTCTACCTTTGGAAAGAGGCTTGTGAAAAGGCAGGTAGTTTTGATGTAGATGCTATTAAGGCAAACTGTGGTGGTCTTACATTCCAGGCACCTGAAGGTTTGGTAACATTAAATGGCGACAACCACCATATTTCAAAGCCAGTTAGAATTGGTCAGATTTCAGCTGACGGTACTATTAATGAAGTTAAGTCAACAGACTCTCCAGTTGAGCCAGACCCATATTTAACAACTTATGATTGGGCAGTAGCTGCTAATTTAAAACCTCTTGAATAATTTTGAAGTACTGGAAATTATTTTTAGATTGTCTGACAGGTGGGCTTAGTTCCACCTGTTAGTTTTTAGCGAAAAAATAATAGGAGGAAAGTTTATGAATATAATGACAGTAATATTTAATGGACTAAGCACTAGCTCAATATTGTTAATAACTGCCTTAGGTTTAGCAATAACTTTTGGTCTTATGAGAGTTATTAATATGGCTCATGGGGAGTTCATTATGATTGGTGCTTATACTACTTATGTGGTTCAAAATCTGTTTTCAGCATTTTTGCCTAGTAGTGTGTTTGATGCTTATTACATAGTAGCTCTTTTTGCTGCCTTTGGTGTGGCATTTGCTATAGGCGTAATTATGGAAAAGTTAATTGTTTCAAGATTGTACGGCAATGAAATTGATAGCTTGCTTGCTACTTGGGGCGTCAGTCTTATTTTACAGCAGTTAGCTCGTAGTATATTTGGTGCACAGCCGGTAAATGTAAAAGCTCCTTCATTTTTACAGGGCAATATAGGTACAGGCGATGTAACTTTTTCTTATGTAAGAATTTTCATTATTGTAATGATGATTTTCTGTCTTGTAGGTGTTTGGTTACTTATGTACAGAACTAACTTTGGTTCTAAAATGAGAGCTACAATGCAGAATAGAAGTATGGCTCAATGCCTTGGTATTAACACTAAAAAAATGGATAGTATTACATTCGGTATTGGTTCTGGACTTGCAGGCATTGCAGGCTGTTCTATATCATTACTCTTTTCTATTGATTCAACACTTGGTACAAAGTACATTGTTGATACATTTATGGTAGTAGTTCTCGGTGGTGTAGGTAAACTTCTTGGTACATTCTGTGGTGCAGACATTATAGGTTTTTCAAGCGTGTTTATGGAAAACTTAACTTCAGCATCTATAGCAAAGTTTATTGTACTTATTATAGTTATTGTATTTCTTCAGAAAAAGCCACAGGGCTTGTTTACAATAAGAAGTCGTTCACTTGATGATTAATAGGAGGTGTTATAATGAAAAGCTTTTTTACTAAAAATCCACGAAATATTGCCTTTTCTATAGTAATAATACTTCTTGCATTAGTGCCACTTTTTACAGATATGGGACTTCTTACTTCATCAAGTATTGTTAGATTTGGCAGATACATAACATTTGCAATAGTTGCTATTGGTATTGACCTTATTTGGGGTTATACTGGCATACTTAGTCTTGGTCATGGCATTTATTTTTGTCTAGGTGCTTATGGTATGGCTATGTATTTATTGCTTCAAAAAACTGGTGGAAAGATAACTGACTTTATGCAAAGAGGTGGTTTTACAGAACTTCCTTGGTTTTGGAAACCATTTAATTCATTACCATTGTCTATTATACTTATGATTGCCGTGCCAACATTAATAGCGTGGGTAATAGGTTATTTTATATTTAAAAGCAGAGTTAAAGGCGTTTATTTTTCAATTATATCTCAGGCACTTACTTGGGCTATGTATACACTTTTTAATGGACTTCAGCCTTATACAAACGGTACAAATGGTATAACAGGTATTGATACAATTATAGGTTCTTACTATAATCCTAACAATATAAAGATTTTATTCTATGTAGCATTGGTTTTTCTTGTACTTGTCTATGCTTTAACTTCATTTTTAATAAGTACAAAGTTTGGCAAAATACTTGTTGCAATAAGAGATGGGGAGAATAGAACATATTTCTCTGGCTATAAGGTTAGTTCATTTAAGAATTTTGTATATGTACTTTCTGCTGTTTTTGCTGCAATAGCTGGTGCGTTATATGTAAATCTTAACAACTCAATTTCTCCTACAGAAATGAGTATCACTTTTTCAGTTGGTATGGTAATTTGGGTTGCTGTAGGTGGTAGAGGTTCTTTAATCGGTGCTGTTATTGGTGCAATTCTTGTTTCAGCTTGTGAATTTAGTGTTAGTTCAGCTTTCCCAAGTGTATGGCAATACTTTATTGGTATATTCTTTACTGTAGTTATACTTTTCTTCAGACGAGGTATTGTAGGTATTGCATCTGATTTAGTTGCAAAGCTAAATTTAAAGAAAGCAACAGGTAAGGAGGCGTGATTATGGCAAATAAAATTCTATCCCTTGAAAATATATCTGTTGTTTTTGATGGATTTAAGGCATTGACAGATGTAAATATAAATGTAATGGAAAACACAATTCATTTCTTCATTGGACCTAATGGTGCAGGTAAAACTACACTTTTGGATATTATTTGTGGCAAAACTAAGCCTACAAATGGCAAGGTTAAGTATTTTCCAGACGGTAAAGAAATTACATTAACTGGTATGAAAGAGTATCTTATAGTTGGGCTTGGTATTGGTAGAAAATTTCAGGTTCCGTCTGTATTTACAAATCTTACAGTATATGAAAATATGGAATTATCTCTTAAAAATGGAAAAGGTGTTATAAGTTCTATTTTTTCAAAGCCGACAGAGGAAGAAAAAGAGCGAATAGATGAAATACTGGATATGGTTGACCTTTTGGATAAAAAGGAATACAAGGGTATTAATCTTGCTCATGGCGAAAAACAATGGCTTGAAATAGCTATGCTCCTTGTTCAAAAGCCAAAAGTTATATTACTTGACGAACCAGTTGCTGGTATGGGTAAGCCTGAAACATATAAAACAGGAGAAATTTTAAAGCAAATTAAAAATGAATGTACAGTTGTTATTGTTGAACACGATATGGAGTTTGTAAAAATGATAGCTGATATGGTAACAGTAATGCACGAGGGTAAAGTGCTTATGGAGGGCGATATTGACTCCATACTTGGAGATGAAACTGTACAGAAAGTTTATTTAGGCAGAGGAGGAGAAAGAAATGCTGAAGATTAATGGACTTGATACCTATTACGGCGAAAGTAAAATAATAGATAATCTTTCCCTAGAAGTGCCTAAGGGAAAAATAGTGTGTCTTATTGGTAGAAACGGTGTAGGCAAAAGTACAACACTTAAATCAATTATGGGGCTTACAAAAACACCAAAGGGCAGTATTATGTTTGACGGCAAAGAAATAATTAAAATGAAGCCTTATGAAAGAGCTAAACTGGGCATAGGCTATGTTCCACAGGGTAGAGATATATTCCCTCAAATGACAGTTGAAGAAAATCTCAAATTGGGACTTCAAGTAAAAGGTGGAAAGGGTAAAATTCCACCAAATGTTATTGATTTATTTCCAATCATAAGTAAATTTATGCTCAGAAAAGGTGGCGACCTTTCAGGTGGTCAGCAACAACAACTTGCTATAGCAAGAGCTTTGGTTTCTGAACCTAAAATGCTTATACTTGATGAACCTACAGAGGGTATTCAGCCGTCTATTATTGCTGATATTGGCTATGCAATTAAGAAAATAAATGAATGGACTGGAATAACTATACTTATTGTTGAGCAGTATTTGGATTTTGTACTTGATGTGGCAGAGGAATACTATGTTATGGATAAAGGTGCTATTGTTATGAGTGGCAAAACTAAAGATGCCAATAAGGAAGAAATACAGTCAAGAATGACAATTTAATATATGTAAATAAAAACGGGGCTATGTCCTCGTTTTTTGTTTTAGATAAATTAATAATTATTACCAATATGTCTATATAAAAATTATGGTAATTGTGCAAAATAAAACAATGTTTTTTGTTGAAAATATACATATAATATGCTATTATGTAAATATAAAGATGTACAGTTATTATGTAAATAGAGAAAGGTAAGTTTTATTATGGATAATGTGAACAAATATCCGTATTTAGTTAATAACGAGGATAATCAAAATTTACTAAAGAAAAAGGATAAATGCGATAAATATGATTATATAACAGCTATTGCCTGTGGTGCTATTGGGGGTATGATAGATATATTCTTAGTAGGAGCTCCTGGAGATAGTGTGTTAGGAAAATGGACTGACAAACAAGTAGACAATGCAGTTATGGGTTTCGCTAAGAAATTGGGTTGGAATCCTAAAGCAAGTAATACGGGTAATGCTAATAGTGCTATAGGCTTTTTGGAAAGAAAGTTTAAAGTAAATTATGACCAAAGAAAACCTAGTGATGTAAATGATTTGTTCAATATATCTCCCAATTCTCATCATATGATGTCTTTGGCACATTCGCCAGATATAATTGGTCTTTTCTTTTCAATATTAAATCAGTTTACATCAACAGCATCTTTTGTTGCAAATGGAAGATTGGTTACAATAGCAACAGATACATTTGAACTTCAGGGTGGAAACTTTATAATGAAAATAATGTGTGGTATTGCAAACTGGTTTGGTCATTTAATGTCTGATGTTGCAGGCAGTTCCGGTTCTCATGGTCGAGGAACAGGTATTGTAATGCCTTTTTATGAACTATTTGGATTTTGTAAATTTGGTAGTTTTAATACAGCAGACGGAAAGAAAGATTTAGCTGAAGTAGCAATGCAGGCTTTTAATCAAGGCTTGGATTTCCGATTTGGTTTAACACAGGCTATACCATTGGTAATAACTGAATTGAGCATAAGATTAATATGGGCAATAAGAAGAAGATTTCAATATCGTATGCCTATAAGAGATTGTATTCCTAGTATGAAACATGATACTTTAAGAGTTATGTTGATTATTGGAAATGGTACTCTTTGCTTTATGGATGGTGCTGATGCTTTAATAAGGTCAGGAGGAAACGCTGTATTATTCTTTATGAGAATGAATATTGTTGCTTGGTTTAGATTTGCAACACTTGTGTTAAAAGAAGTATTTATCAGACTTGGCATTGTAGATTCTATACAGAGAACCATTGAAGCATTTAAACGCATTAATGTAGCTTTACTTGATTATTTACATAAACTTGAGCAAATAGATGTGGCTTTATTTAAAGAAGAAACAAGAAAATATAATGAACTTGTAATGTCTTTAGATAGTGCTAAGTCAGACAAAGATTTGAATAGACTGCTTTTAAATATGTATGATGAATATGGTATTAGCAAGCCATGGCAGGGCGATTTTAATGAGCATATGTCAAATAAAAATGGAACATTGAGGTTTGAGTAATGTTTAAATGCGATTGCTGTGGGTGTTGTTGTAGAAATTTGCAGTTATCTGATTTGTATTCTGAATTAGATAGGGGCGATGGTACTTGCAAATACCTTGTAGGAAATTTATGCTCAATATATGAAAAAAGACCTTTGATATGTAGAGTAGATGAAAGCTATGAAAAGTTTTTTAGTGATAGTTTATCCCTTGAGGAATACTATAGATTAAATTATGAAGTTTGTAAAAAATTAAAGGAATTGGAGGAATGATTTATGCCATTACCATTTATACTTGGATTAGGAGCTGTTATTGCCGGTGCTGCTGGGGTAGGAAGCGGTATTAACGGTGCAATGAAAATGAAAGATGCTAACGACACTATTAAGTCAGCAGAAAGACAACATAAGGAGAATATAGCAAGATTTGAGGCAACAAGTGAAAGAACAAATGCTATAATGGATAATTTGGGCAAACTTGAATTAAATATTCTTAACAGTTTTGAAAGATTTTCTGATGTAATAGAAAAAATTCAGAATAGACCTCAATTTAAAAGCTACAATAGAAATGGTGTTTTACTTCCTAAGTACGATAAGGAAGAATTAAGAAAGGTATCTGTAGGGGCAGGTGTATTGTTAGGTGGTTTAGGTGGAGCTGCTGCAGGAACTGCTGGTGGTTTTGCAGCTGCCGGTGCTACAACTGCTGCTGTAATGGCATTGGGTACAGCATCTACAGGAACTGCTATTGCATCTTTAAGTGGTGCTGCAGCAACTAATGCAACTCTTGCTGCATTAGGAGGTGGAGCTATTGCTGCTGGTGGCGGTGGTATGGCTTTAGGTTCAGCTGTGCTTGGTGCAGCTACTCTTGGTGTAGGTTTATTAGTTGGTGGTGTTATATTTAATGCTACAGGAAGTAAATTATCAGATGAAGCAGATAAGGCTTATTCAGAAATGTTAAAAGCTAAAGATACCATTGATAAAGCTTGTGAAATTTTAACAGAAATAGATAATACAGCTAATAATTATATAATAGCATTAAAAGAAGTTGAAAGAGTTTATAAAAAGTTCTTTGGTGTAGTAGAATGGGCTGTAAGTACAGGCAAAAGAGATTGGAATGAATTTAGTTATTCTGAAAAAATTGCTACAGAAAATGCTGTGTTATTAGTAGGACTTCTTTACAATATGTGTAAAGTTGAATTAGTTCTTAAAGCAAAGAATGAAGACGATATGAACAAGGCTAATGTTGTAGAAGTAAATAAATCAATAAGTAATGCTGAAACTATTCTTCAGGAAGTAGCATAAACATAGTGTTTAGGCAATTTAACTCCGTAAAGATATTGATACTTTACGGGGTTTTTTATAGTGAATTGGAAAGATAAATTCGATGATTTGATGTATCAAGTCATAAATTAACTAAGTTTATTTGTTTTTAAAACCTTTCATATGGGGGATATAATTTTACAACTGTCATAAATTAACTAAGTTTATTTGTTTTGATTATTTGACTTTATATGCCAATGTCATTATAATTATCAGTAAAATATTTAGATTGTGGGATTGAGCATATGAAAAGACCTAAAATAAAAATAACTATTATAGACAGAATAGGGAAATGTGGTTGTCACCGGGGGCATAAAGTAGGGGATACTTTTGATTTCGATACTGAACGAGGAAAACTATGCCCTATGGCTATGCATGTTGCCTTTCCTTATATTGACATTTTGAGATATGGTGGTTCTATTCCAAATCAAAAAGATGGAGAGGCTGTTTTTTGCTGTCCAGATGTAGATACAATAAATGTATTTAAAATTGAAGTTGTAGAAGAATAAGAAAAGCTCCGTAAGGTGTATAAGCCAAACGGAGCTTTTAATAGTGAATCGGAAAGATAAATCCGATGGCTTGCTTATCAAGCCACAAATTAACGAAGTTAATTTGTTCTGAATGTTGAATATTAAATTATTCTTCGGAGTTTTTCTCAAGTTCTTCTTTTATTATTGACATTATGCCATTTATTTCAACATTGTTATCCATAGGTATTACAAGGCATTTTCTTCCGTCAATCATTTTAATTTTTACAATATTTGAATCTTCAGGTTTTACATTAATGACAACATTATTTGTTTTAACTTCAAATTTTCTCTTTTCTTGAATATCATTGGCATTAAAACGCATATCTTCTCCCAATTCATCAGCAAAACGAGTATCAACTTTTTCAAGGTCTTCCTCTTTTACACCACTTGCTTGGAAAAGATTTTTAATTTCCTCTTTGCCTAATGTTACAGGCTCATCTCCACTATGATTTTCAATCATTTCAGTAAGATTTTCGTTAATATCTCTTACAACATTGACAACTTCATAATCTGGTTGATTTACTATAGCCTGTTCAATTATATCCTTAAACATCTGTTTTTGGTCAGCTGATGGAATAGTTTCAGTACAGCCGAGAGCTTCTGTTATAAATTCACTATACATTTCTTTAGTTGACTTTACATAGTAAAGCAAGTTGTGAATATCTGTACTTCTGTCATTAAAGGCGGGGAACATAAAGCCCATACAAGGTGGTTCAACAACCCAATCTCTTGTTCTAGGCTCAATAGAATTATTTTCTTCGTGGTAGCTAAGACCAGCCTTAGAAAGATTTACAGGGCAAAGACAGCATACTATATACTGGAAAACTTCTGATGAATCGTCCATTGTTACATTGTCTTTTCCTTTTGTAGGCACATCATATGTATCATACATAAGAAGAATAAGGTAGTTACCTACATAGTCAAATTTATCAATTACAAAATCGTAAAAATTGTCTAGGGCCTCCTGTGACTTTAGTTCCCCAGCTCTTAAAGCTAAAAGTGAGCGTTGCTGACCATCTTCTTCTTCAGCCTCTTTTGTAAATTCCAAATTGTGAAGATTTTTACCAATAGAGCCAGAGAGAGTTTTTTTGAGAAGTTCAGCATATTTGTTCTGTTCTTCGTCAGGCATATTGCTAAGGTAGTCATTTATGTATGTCAATTTTTCTTTCTCATTTCCAGCAACATAACAGCCACAAACTCTTATAGAACTGTCAGAGTCTTTCTTTATTAGTTTTCTTATTTCAAGAACTTCTTTACTTATCATTGTATTTCTCCTTTTAAAATTATTATAGCGTCAAGTAAATCTACTTTTTGGTCTTTGTTTACATCAGCAGTTTTTTTATTAAAATTAAATAGCATATTGTTGTTAATATACTTTAAAATTATGGCAGTATCTTTATTATCTATTACACCGTCAGAATTTAAGTCCCCCAGTTTGTAAGGCTTTTCAACAATAGCTCCATTTTCAATATTATAATACAAACTATGGTCTATTGTAACTAAATTTTTGAAATATTCATTACAAACATCTATTGTATCATTATGTATCCATACCATAGATGCAGGAAAGACGATATTTGTCCATAGGGTATTGCCTTTGTTAGATATAAACATTGAACCTTTTTCTGTTTTTTCAACGCCATTAGCTATATTAACAGTACCTTTATATTTGTTAGGTACATACCAAAGTGTTTTCATATTCTTAGAATAAAGTATACCGTCTACAGATGTGTATTTTGTATTGGAGCTTTTTACAGAAACGCTGTTTATTCCTGTATATAGATAAAAAGCACCAGAAAGGCTGTTTGCATAATCCCTGTTTAATATGTTTTCTGGCAAATCTGTAGAAATGGTGTAGCTATCTGGCAAAATAACTTTTTTTAAATAGCTTGCTCTTGAAAATGCCATTTCATCAATTTGAGTTACACCCTCTGGAATTTCAAATATGGTATCTCGTTTTCCTCTAGGATATGCCAATATTCTTGTTCTATCGTAAGAATATAAAACACCGTCTAGTGAAGTAAAGTATTTATTTCCACTAGCTGTATAAACAGCTTTAAATTTTGATGTTTTTCCCATATCGTAGAAAACATGCCCGCCATAACCTGTGTTTTCATTTACAAGATAATCCCCCCCAATGGTTTTAACTGTAGATGGAATGGTAAGAGATGTATTTTCAAGACCTGTCATATGGTCAAAAGCACCGTCTGAAATTACTTCTAAACCCTCATTAAGTGTAAGCTCAGGGATTTTTGTACAGTATTGAAAAGTATAAGGACCTATTTTCGTCAAGCTGTTTGGAAGTACAAGTTTGTTAAAACACATAGGTGTTTTAGGAATTGATGAGGCAAAGGCAAGTGCACCTGTTTCCTTTACTCCATTCTCAAGGGTAAGACAGCCGTCAAAACCGGAACAGTTAAAAAATACTCCATTACCTATTTTTGTAACTCCTGCCGGAATTGTTAAGTCTCCTGTAAGATTGGAACATTGGTAAAAAGCAGCATCTTCTAAATAATTAAGAGTATCTGGAAGTGTTAATGTTCCACCAAGAGCACTACAGTCAGAAAAAGCATAAGAGCCTATTCTTTTAAGTCCGTTATTTAGTTTAAGTGCTGAAATATTTGTACTGTCAAAGGCGTAAGGATATATTTCTACTGTATTTTTTGGAATATTAAGCTCCACAGTAAGAGAAGTGTCTTTAAAAGATGCTCCACCAATTATTTCTATACTGTCTGGTAATGTTGCTGTAGTAAGAGAGGAAATTTGGTAGAAAGCATAATTACCTATTTTTTGTATTCCATTTGAAATATTTACACCAGTAATGCCAGTTTTTTTGTTTCCTAAAATGTTTTCATTTTCGTAGCCACCAACTGTTGTAATAATATTACCTTTATAAAAATTCGGAACGGTTGGACAAGTATCACTTCCTATGTATTTATAAAGAGTGTGTCCGTCATCAGATGTAGTCCAATCTTCATTTTGTGAAACAATTTCCGTAGGCTTAACAGTAAATTTTTGAGACCTTTCTTCATCGTTAATAAAGATAATAGAAGAGGGAGAAATTACGGTATCTGTATTTTCTGGAAAATAAAAATACACATAGCCATTTTCATCTGGTGTGGAAGTTATGGTATACTTATTTTCATTGATTTCTAGTAAAAGATTTTTTGGATAATTACTTCCTGTGTATTTAAAAAGTAATGCCTTTAAAGAGTTGTTTTGAGTGTATAGCACTTTTGGCTCTATAGTATCAGATATGTTTTCGTTAAATAAAGCAATTTTTATTATTTTAATGATATTTTGCTTTTCTTCAATAGAAGACACATTTTTAGTGGCTGTGTAGAAAATATCTTCGTTGGCATAGGAGGAAATTGAAAATAGAATACAAAATAAAATTGTTATAAAAATAGTTTTATTTCTCATATTATCCTCCTCATTTAAACAAAGTGGTTATTTCAAAAGAGAAATAACCACATAAAAATATCAGTTGTTTATTTTAATAAATTTTCATTGTTAAAGTAATCAATACGCATAGAGTGACGAACTTCATCAAGAGTTTGACTAGCTTTTTCTTTAGCTTTTTGACTACCAGCTTTTAAGATTTCATATACTTCAGGCAATCTCTGTTCCCACATTTTTCTTCTTTCTCTTATTGGCTGTAATTCAGTCTGAATAACATTGTTAAGGAATTTTTTAACCTTTACATCGCCAAGACCACCTCGCTGATAGTGAGCTTTAAGTTCATCTAAGTTATTGTATTCAGGTAAAAATTCTTCAAAATGTTCTGGACGACAGAAAGCATCAAGATATATAAATACTGGATTGCCTTCAACCTGACCAGGGTCTTCAACTCTCAAATGGTTAGGGTCTGTATACATAGACATAATCTTTTTCTTAATATCCTCTGGTTCATCAGAAAGATAGATACAGTTGCCTAAAGATTTACTCATTTTAGCCTTTCCGTCTATACCTGGAAGTCGTAAACAAGCCTGATTACTAGGTAAAACAATACGAGGGTCAGTTAATGTTTCGCCGTATACTGAATTAAATTTATGTACAATTTCCTTACATTGTTCCAACATAGGCATTTGGTCCTCGCCAGCAGGAACATCAGTTGCTTTAAAAGCAGTAATATCTGCTGCCTGACTAATAGGGTAACAGAAGAAACCAACTGGAATACTTGCTTCAAAGTTACGCATTTTAATTTCTGACTTTACAGTAGGGTTTCTCTGTACACGAGATACTGTTACTAAATTCATATAGTAGAATGTAAGTTCAGTTAATTCTGGAATCATTGACTGTATAAATATAGTTGACTTTTCAGGGTCTAAGCCACAAGCTAAATAGTCTAAAGCTACCTGCATAATGTTTTGTCTGACTTTTTCAGGATGTTCAGCATTGTCAGTTAAAGCCTGTGCATCTGCAATCATAATGTAGATTTCATCATATACACCAGAATTTTGAAGTTTAACACGCTCCTTTAATGAACCAACATAATGTCCAACATGAAGTCTGCCAGTAGGTCTATCGCCTGTTAATATTACTTTTTTCATTGATATTACTCCTTTTACATTTATGTAATGTATGATTATAATTGTAAATTATTCAAAATACAAATCTTACTTTAATTATAAGTTTTAATTGGTATGCTGTCAACAGTAGAGAAAATAAAAAAGACCGTAAATTACGGTCTTTATTTTTTAGAGCATTGACTTAATCATTGGAATGATTGCTGGAATAAGGTATGTAATGCAACTCATAATGGCACTTGCAAGAAAAATACCACAGAGAATAGCTGGTATGGATTTTCTTAATTTAATACCTAAAAGTGCAGCAATTAAAGCACCTGTCCAAGCACCTGTACCTGGAAGTGGTATGCCTACAAAAAGTAGAATACCTAAAAATTCGTATTTTTGTATTTTGTCACTTTTACCCATGGCTTTATTTTCTATTTTTTGAACCATAGGTCTAAAAAGTTTTGTTTTTTTGAGAGCGTCAAAAATCTTTGTAATAAATAAAAGTATAAATGGCATAGGGAGCATATTTCCTAATAGACAAAGTGTCATAGCCTGTAAATATGGCATTTTAAAGACAGCAGCAGCTATCATACCACCTCTTAATTCCAAAAGTGGAAACATAGAAATAAGAAATACGACAACATTCTTATCAAGACCACTAAAGGCATTTATAAAAAAGTTTACTAAATTTTCCATAGAGAACCTCCATTAAAAATAACAATCCTGTTAATTATACTATAGTTTTTATTTCAAAACAACAAAAATATTGTAAATTTAAAAATATGTGTAAAAAGTTTTTTGCTTGGGTTATAATATAAACATCTAAGGTTTTTTATTACGGAAAATTACAGTATTGGTTTATAAGTATTGACAGAGTATGGCATTTGTGCGACAATACAACTAATGATTATATTATTGGTGTTTTGAATGAAAGATGGTGAGCTTATGTACAAAGTTAATCCATACAGACCAGGGGCAGGAACAAGTCCTCTCTATTTGGCAGGGCGTGAAATAGATGAGAATGAGGTAAATGGGATATTTGAAGCCTTAGTTAATAAAGTACCTGTATCCTCGGTGATTTATAGTGGTTTAAGAGGTGTAGGAAAAACTGTACTTCTTAATAGATTTCAAAGAATTGCAGAAGAAAAATCGGTTTTTTGCAAATATATTGAAGTTGAAACAAGACAGGACTTTATATCGCAAATAGTCGCTTGCTCTCAGGCTTTTTTGAGAGAAGTAAGTTCTAAAGAAAAAATAAAAAATCTTTTATCTAAGGCTTTGGATGCACTTAAAACTCTTGTAATATCTTTTGATGTTAAAAATACAACATTTACAGTTTCATCTCAAGAAAGAGAATTATATACATCAACAAGCCTTACACAAAGTTTAACAGATGTATTTGTATATATGGGACAAACTGCGTTAGAAGCTGATACACCTATATGCTTTTTTATTGATGAAATACAGTATATGAAAGAAGAAGAGTTGGGTTCTCTTATAGCTGCTTTGCATAGAACTAATCAATTAGGGTATCCAGTAATGATTATAGGGGCTGGATTGCCTAAAATCTATAAGATGTTATCAGATGAAAAAACATATACCGAGAGGTTATTTAGATATAAAGAAATAGGTTCATTAAATCAGGAGCAAACTAAAAAAGCCGTTGTTGAACCAGCTATAGGTTTTGGAGTAAAATATACAGAAGAAGCCATAGATAAAATTTATAATATAACAAAAGGTTATCCTTTTTTTATACAGATGTTATGTAGTATAGTTTATGAAAAAACGAACAAAGAGCTTATAGAAGTACAAGATGTTGATTGTAGTATGCCATATTTCTATAGGGCTTTAGATAGTGGCTTTTTTAAGGTAAGATATGAGAGGTGTTCCCTTGCTGACAAAAAATTTATTTTTGCAATGGTCAAGTGTGGTGAACTACCTTGTACTATATCCAATATAGCGACAAATCTCCATAAACCTGTAAAGTCAATATCCCCTACCAGGGCACAGCTTATAAATAAGGGACTTGTGTATTCAGCAAGGTATGGAGAATTAGATTTTACCGTACCAGAATTTACAGGTTTTATACAGCGACAAGAAGATTACAATAAATGGTGTAGCACAGAGGCGTAAATTTTTTACAAAGGAGTTTTATTTATGAAATTTTCAGAGAAATTTGGAAAAATGGAATCCAATATTCTTTTGGATTTAGATGAAGCAAAGAGAAAATTAGAGGCACAGGGTAGAGAAGTTATAAATCTTTCTATTGGTACTCCTGATTTTCCACCAGATAAGCATGTTATGGACGCAGTTTCAAAGGCTTTTCAAGACCCTAAAAATTATGTATATGGTATGACTGAAAGTGATGAGCTTATTGAGGCTGTTTCAAATTGGTACAAGAGAAGATATGGTGTAGATGTATCAAGAGAGAATATTTGTGCAGTAAACGGTTCACAGGAGGGTATTGCCCACATAGCATTTCCTATTTGCAATCCAGGGGATACAGTTCTTGTGCCAGACCCTTGTTATCAAATATTTTCATTTGGACCAACAATGGCTGATGTAAATTTGGAATATATGCCTCTTAGAAAAGAAAATGATTACATTATTGACTTAGATGCAATTCCAGTTGAAGTAGCTAAAAAGGCTAAAATGATGGTTGTTTCTTATCCGAACAATCCAACAACAGCTCATGCAAATAAGGATTTTTACGAAAAGTTAGTAGCCTTTGCTAAAAAGTATGATATTATTGTTATTCACGATAATGCTTATTCAGAGTTTATATATGACTATGAACCTGGTATTTCGTTCCTTAGTGTAGATGGTGCTATGGATGTAGGTATTGAATTTAATTCTCTTTCTAAAACTTATAACCTTACTGGTTTAAGACTTTCTTTTGCTATAGGTAATGAAGAAGTTATAAAGAGATTTAAGTCATTTAGGTCACAGATTGACTATGGTATTTGTATGGGATTACAGATTGCTGCCATTGAAGCATTAAATGGACCTCAAGATGTAGTTGAAAGAAATAGAGCAGAGTATAAGAGAAGACGAGATACACTTTGCAAGGGACTTAATGATATTGGCTGGAAAGTACCTTACACAGATTCAACAATGTTTACTTGGTTCCCAATTCCACCAAACTATACTTCATCTGAAAAATTTACTTTTGACCTCCTTGAAATGGCTGGAGTTCTTTGTGTTCCAGGTGTTTCCTTTGGTAAAGAGGGAGAGGGCTATGTAAGAATGGCACTTGTTCAAAGTGTTGAAAACTTAGAAAAAGCTATTGAAAATATTAAAAATAGTGGAATTTTAGAAAAGTAAAAAATAAGGACTGCTTTCGGGCAGTCCTTAATCTTTGTTAATTATTGTTTTTTCTCCTAATTCAAATAGGAGTTCGTCACATTTTTCTATAGTCAAACCCTTGTTAATTGCAAATAAAATGATACTATCTCTTTTTATACGAGGATATAGTTCGCTTACGCCAGCAAGTTTCAGAAGTCTTTGACTATCTTCTAAGTTTAGACTCATTCCAAAAATTAACTGTAAAATTTTGTACCTTGATGGATTTGGTCTTTTGCCAGAAAAGATTTGATAACCATATATTTGAGATATGGCAGAATTATTTATTGCTTCATTTTTTGATATAGAATACTTTTTAAGTAATGTTGCAAGATACAAATGGAGAGGAATATCTATAAAGTCCTCTTTATTTGTGTTGATAAAATTTTCTATATTTTGTTCATTTTTTAGTAATTTTAAAAGCTCATCGGTAGAGTTATTTTTATTTATATTGACCACCTCTTTTTTATATAATATAATATTTTAAATTAATTATCAATATTTAGGGAGTAAATTTATGTCAGATTTGTCAGAAGAATATGAATTTAGTCAATACAAAGAATTAAATCAATTAGATAAGAAAAATAAAGTAGTTGTTGTTCAAGATATAAGAGATAACAGAATTTGGGTGCGAAAAAATATAGAAAAGAGAAGTTTACCTGTATGTGAGAAAATGCTTGGTAAAAAATATAGCAACTTAATTTATTTACACAAAATAATAAAATATCAAAATAATTATTATGTATTGGAAGAATATATAAACGGAGAAAATATTCAAACAATAGTTAGTCAAAAAGGAAAAATGGATTTGGAAACAGTTCGAAAAATAATTGTTAAAATTTGTGATGGCTTGACGGTACTACATAAAAATGGAATTATACACAGAGATATTACTGCTAAAAATATAATCATTGGAGTAGATGGCAATGTCAAGATTGTGGATTATGGTATTTCCAGAATTATAAAAGATAGTCAAGGGACAGATACAGAGATTTTAGGAACGGTAGGTTATGCTCCACCAGAACAGTTTGGTTTTTTACAGACTGATATAAGAACGGATATATATTCTGTAGGAGTGCTTATGAATTATATGCTTACAGGAGCTCTTCCACAAGAAGTGAAGTATAATGGCAAGATGAAAAATGTTTTAAATATATGCTTAAACTTGCGTCCGGAAAAACGATATAGTTCAGCAGAAAATTTGAAAAAAGCAGTACTTCACAACTATAGTGCGAGAAATGATTTGTTTCTTCTTCCGGGATTTAGAGGCGATAATAATCTTGTGAAAATTATTGCACTATTAATATATATGTTCTATATCTTTAGCTCTATCATAATTGTTTACGCAGCATCTATTGGAAATAACATTCCTCAAACAATATTTGCTTTATGTTTTTGTATTTTTACCATGGGTGTATCCATGTTGGTATTTGGAGATTACACTTTTTATTTAGAAAGATTATTTGGATTAAGTGATAAAGGATTTTGGTCTAAAAATTTAGTTAGACTTTTCCTAACACTTGTATCAATAATATTATCCTTAATATTATGCGTAGTAATGTATTATATTACTGAGATTATGCTATCAGCATAGTACAGAAATGAACCCTTTCTGATATACTGTTTTTAGTATATTAGAAAGGGCTTTTATATTATATTAAGAAATATAAGGAGGAATTTATATGAAAGAAAAATTTTATGAAAAAACATGGTTTACAATTTTAACTTTGATTTGTGTTTTTCCAGTAGGTTTAATTTTGATGTGGAAAAATAAAAAGTTTAATATTCCTACAAGAATAGTTATTACAATTTTAGGAGTATTTATTATTTTTTGTATAATGGGAGGTAGTAAAGGAAGTACGGAGAATAACAATACTAAACAGACTATTGCTATTACTACAACAGAGGCTAATGTAAATGAAGAACAATCTGAAATTACTACAGCTAAACCGAATACATCTTCTAAAGTTGATGAAATATCAAGACAAGCCAAGAATGATGCAAAAAATATTGATGATGGAAAAACAATAGAGGCTATTAATTTTATTAAGGAAAATTATCCTAACTATTTTGAAAGTAATGAAGTAATGGAAAAAACTATGTATTATGGTTATTTACTTGAATATGGCTATAAAAATAAGAATAATAATTATGCAGATTTAGGTATGGATGCCTATCAAGTTGTAAAATATGTCTATAGAGGTGCTGAAAAAGTAGAAGATATTTCTACTCAAGAAAATTTAAAACAGATTGCAAAAGATTTAGATAAAATAAAATAGGAGTATTAAAATGGGGCTTAGGTTTAGAAAAAGTATTAAAATTGCACCTGGTGTGAAATTGAATATAAACAAGAAAAGTTGTAGTGTTACTGTTGGCAAGAGAGGAGCACATTATACAATTAATTCTAAGGGAAAGCATACAGCATCAGTTGGTATTCCTGGAACTGGTTTAAGCTATACGCATACTTCAAGTGGTTCAAAAAAGAACTTATCAAATAAAAAATTGAAAGAGGAAAGACAACAAGAATTGGCAAATAAGATAAATACTGTTTCAGCAAAAATGTACAGAAGTGAAGGTTCTATGAGGTTCTGTAAATATTTTCATCTTATTACTGGTATATTTTTTATACTAGTAGGGTTGATTCTTACAGTAATTATACCAGTATGTATTATATTCCCTATTATTGGAATTTTTAGTTTGTTTCTTAGTCATAGTTATAGTAAACAGCTTAAATATCTTGTAGATGAGAGAAAAAAGAAAGAATTACATATATCAAGTGTAAAAGAGTATTAAATAAAAAAAGGAGTAGCTATCGTTCTGTTATGATAGTTACTCCTTTTTATATTCTATTTACCGTCAATATAGTAGAAGTTTTCATCAGGTATTTTATTACCAATTACAGCTGGGTCATTCTTATTCATAAGGTTTAAAAAATCGCTTACAGTTGTTTTCATTTTATCTCCTATAGAGATTGAAATACTTGAGCCAGGAATAGCTGATTTTGCAATAGATGCTGATGAAACCATTTTGTATCTTTCTGCCATTTGAGCAGTTTCGTCAATGCTGTGTCTTGACATATTAACAGAAGCATCAAAGTCCTTTAAGAAATAGCTTACAGCCTTTGGATTGCTACCAAAGAAATCACTATTTACAACAAGACAGCCAGTTGGAAGTTCAATACCACCAGCAGCATCGTCCCAATCGTCGTAAAGGTCAATAGCAAGTGATACATTAGGGTTATTTGCTGTAGCCTGTGAAAGGAATGGTTCTTGAATAAGTGCTAACTTTATAGAGCCGTCACTTAATCCCTTTACTATAGCATCTGTACTATCGGCATAATTTATAGTACAGTTTGTAACATTCTGTGATTTTAAAATTGTGTCAATAACAGACTTAGCTAATAAATCGTCCTTTGCAACTGTTAAAGTTTTATCGGCAAGACCAGTAACACCCTTTACACTTTCGCCTACAGAGGCTACATAATAGTTACAAGCAGAACTTGTTGCAACAAGTTTTACTTTGCCTGTTTCATTATAAAGTCTTGTAGCAACATCAATAGGAAGTGTAGCTGCATCTATTTCTCCACTTTTTAATTTTTCACAAAGTTGAGAAACTGTGTTTCCTTGTATAAATTCATATTTTTCGTAAGAATCGTTTGTATCGTTGCTATCCATAAGGTGAGTAACTACATAAGAGTTTACACCAGACATTAAACCTAATTTAATAGTAACTTTTTCTTCGTTAGATGGGGGATTATCCATACTATCCTCAGAAGTGTTTTCGCTATTTTCATTACCAGATGGGGCAGCAGTAACAACCTGAATTTCATCAGAATTTTCGCTGTTGCTTTGACCACATCCACTAAAACCTAAAGTCAATAAAAAAGCGGATGATACAAGTAATAATCTTTTATATATCATATTAATCCTCCCAAAATTTGTATTACTCTTTATTTTAATATTTATGTGGGAGTTTGTCAATAATGTAAAGGCTAGAAAAAATGTAGATTTTCTTAAATTTATAGGGGTTCACAGTATTTATTGAATATTTCTTCAACTTTATCAGGGTTTGAACATATAGCAAACATTACAAAGTTGCCATATGTTTTGAAAATATGCTTTTCAACTTTTTTACTTTCACTTTCTATGCCACTCCAACTATTTACTTGAGAATTAAGATATTCTGCAAGAGCTTTTTCGCTTTTTTCCAGTCCTTGACTGTCAGTTGCCTCCAAAATAATGATTTTGTCGGCGTTTTTTTCGTCTGTAGAATAATAAACATAGCCTTGCTTAATATGGTCAGGAGAAATACCATAAAGTGATGCAACTTCTTGGTGTGTTAAATCGTCTTCTGTTGTATTGCCAAAATCAACAACTGTTTCCATAGTGTGAATAAGTTGATGTAAATCTACATTTTTTTCCTCTTTTTGTCCACAGCCACAAAGCATTAAAATAGGTAATAGTATAAGTATAAATTTTCGCATTTTCTTCACCTCTAATTTTATTTTGTTAATAAATATGGAGATAATACTACATATTTATAGGCAGTTTATCCACTATTTTCTAAGGTATAAAATGAAAAAGTGCAAAAAAAAATAATCACCAATACTAAGAAAGGTGATTATTTAAAAGTTTTTTAAAATTTGATTTCTTTGCCTTCTTTTCTCCATTGACGGAATTCTGCTGATGCAGATAATAATAAGTCTGAAGAAGAATTTAAGGCTGTTTCAAATGAGTCCTGAACTACACCGATAATAAAGCCAACGCTTACTACCTGCATAGCTACATCATTTGAAATACCGAAAAGTGAACAAGCCATAGGTATTAAAAGTAAAGAACCACCGGCAACACCAGATGCACCACAAGCTGATAAAGTAGCTAAAATACTTAATACTATTGCACTAGGAATATCTACAGCAATACCTAAAGTATGAGCAGTTGCAAGAGTCATTATTGTAATTGTAATAGCTGCACCGTCCATATTGATTGTAGCACCAAGCGGAAGTGTAACAGAATATGTATCTCTAGTTAAGCCCATTCTTTCGCAAGCTGACATATTTACTGGAATATTGGCAGCTGAACTACGAGTGAAGAAAGCTGTAATAGCACTTTCCTTTAAGCACTTGAAAATTAAGCGATATGGGTTCTGACGGATACATAAGTATACCATAATAGGGTTTGTTACAAAATAGATAAATAACATTGAACCAACTAAAATAGCAATAAGTTTTCCGTATTCTGTAAAAATAGAAATACCATTAGTTGAAACAGTATTAAATACTAAACCTAAAATACCAAGTGGAGCAAAGAGTATAATCCAAGAAACAACCTTAGAAAGTCCATTGGCAATATCGTTGAAAATCTGTTTTGTGCTGTCTTTTGAGTGACGGAAACTAATGCCGAAAAGAACAGCCCAAACTAAAATACCGATATAATTAGCCTTTGTTATAGACTCAATAGGGTTTGTAACAATGCTCATTAAAAGGTTTTTTAATACTTCATATATACCCTGTGGAGCTGAAAGGTCAGAAGTTGAAGTAGTTAATGTAAGTGTAATAGGGAAAATTCTGCTTGCAATAACGGCAACTATTGAAGCAAGAAATGTACTAAACATATACATCATAATAACAGTTTTAATTACTCCACCATGGCTCTTACCTGACTGGCAAAGTGAACTAATAACTAAGAAAAATACTAAAAGGGGTGCGATTGCCTTTAAAGCTCCAACAAACACATCGCCTAATAGAGAAATAAATGTTGCATTAGGAACAGTAAGTCCTAAAACAATGCCGACGATTAGACAGATTACTATTCTCTGAACTAAACTGATTTTTTTGAAAATTTGAATTAAATTTTTCACAGTTTTTACTCCTTTTTAAATTAGTCGAAAAATAAGTATATCACATCATAATAAAAAATTCAATATTTTGTAATAATATGTATAAATTTGTAAATTGGGAAAATTAGATTGTTCAAAATATTTTTTAAGATAATTATAATCTTGCTGTAATTTTTTCTTTTGTTTTGTTTGTTATAATGGTTACATAAGATAAAGTGATGGTTAATATAGTATAAGCCAGTTACCCCGAAAGGAGATTTTATATGATACAGAACTATTCTTATTCAAATTTAGAAGCTATGATAAATTCTATATATTCAAATGCTGAAATAATTCAGAAAATGTTGAAATCAGTTAAGGAACAGGAAACAGAGATTACATACAAAATGCAATCTTATGCTAAGGTTAAAAAGACCATTTCCGAAGATAAAATTGACTTATATAGAGATTATGTTAGTAATAAGAATGAAATGGAAAATCAACTTGAACTTTATAGAGATGATTTGAATACTGATTGCACAGTAAAACAGCTTTCACTTCAAATTTGTAAAACAGATGCTGATTATTCTAAGCTTCACGCAGTTTTTGACAGAATTAATTCTATACAGATAAAAGTTATGGAATTGCTTTGTAATTTGTTGTGTAAAGCTAATAGAATAGTTGCAACTTTCTAAAAAAAGAGTTATAATAGATATAGAGATTGATAGTATTTTAGATTTAATTATGCTTACTGACAGGAGTTTGTTCTTCCTTTTTTTGCACCTAGAGTTTTACTCTAGGTGTTTTTTTATGTATAAATCCAATGTTTCCCTAAGTATTGCTCCACCAATAATAAATATAGCATCTATAAGAGTTCTGGTAAATACTATTTCGTAGCTATTCATAGTAATGTGACTGGCAATAATGCCATTTAAATCAAAAAGTAGTAGTGCCAAAAATATTTAAAATAAGTTTTTATCATAAGTAAAATATCCTTTCTAAATAAATATAAATTTAACTTTATCACATAAAAATAAATTAAAAAAAGCGAATAAATGTCATATTTTACATTACAAAAACGAATAATATTCTTTGTTGCATATTATTTTCGTATTTGCACAAACTCTTTTTAAGGGAGTGATGAAATGTTTAGTTATGAAAAATACGAAATTAGGCTTGAAAGTATAGGTGGACTAGGTGCAAACCTAGTTGGAAAACTTTTAGGTCAGCTAGGTGCAGAATATATGGAATTAAGTGCTCAATCTTTTGCTAGTTATGGCTCAGAAAAAAGAGGCTCTCCTGTAAAGGCTTATATAAGATACAGCAATCCGGATAAAGAAATCAGAATAAATTGTCCTGTTGAAAAACCGGATTTATTAGGCATTTTTAATATCTCTTTAGGTGGAGAAGAAAATGTTACAGCAGGTGTTGATGAACATACAAACATAGTAGTAAATACTATACTTTCTCCGGAAGAAACCAGAGATAGATTAAAATTATATGGTGGAAATTTATGGTGTATAGATGCCTTAGGTATGTCATCAAAAATTGGCACAAGAGTAAATATGGTACTTTTAGGTGCTATTGCAAAGGCAAGTGGCTTTATTCCTTTGGAAAAAGTTCAACAGCTGGTTACAGATACTTTGGGTAAAAAATATCCAAAGGCTTTAGAGGGCAATTTAAAAGGTATACAAGAGGGATATAACAGTGCTGAAGTAAGTGTTTTTAGAGCAGACGGAAAATATCCATATATTGAGTTTAAAGAAAATAAAAGAGAGTGTGGTTATGAAAATGCTGTAATAGGTGGTGTTAATATTATGGCTGGTAGTACAATAACCAATTCATTAGTAGGTAGCAGAGAGGGTAAGTTGCCTTATTTTATAGTAGATAAATGTATACATTGTGGACTTTGTGATACCACTTGTCCAGATATGGTATTTCAGTTTAAAGACGGCAAAAATTTAGGTATGGATTTGTACCATTGTAAAGGCTGTATGAGGTGTGTTGAAGTTTGTCCAACTCAGGCACTTGTAGAGGTTGCTGAGGGAGAAAAGGAAAATCAGAATATTGGCAATATTAATCTTATAAATAAATCTTTTGAGTTTGATAGTACAGGTGCAAATGGCTATGTGGAAAGCGAAAGCTATACTGTAAATAGTGAGGAATAGGGGTGGTAAAAGTGACAGACCAAAAAAGAGTTTTCAAAAGTGGTAATGAGGGTGCTGCTTGGGCAGCAAAACAAATAGATTTTGATGTAATGGGATACTACCCAATTACTCCGTCAACGCAAATTGCAGAAGAAATTGACTTGTACAGAAGTGAGGGACTTTTGACAACAAAAATGATACCGGCAGAGGGGGAACATTCAGCTGCTGGTATTTGCTATGGTGCGTCAACAGGTGGCAGAGTTATAAATGCAACATCAGCAAATGGTCTTTTGTATGCTCTTGAACAGTTGCCAGTACAGTCAGGAACTCGTTATCCAATGGTTTTAAATGTGGCTTGCAGAACAGTTTCCGGACCATTATCTATAAAAGGCGACCATAGTGATATTATGTATGCTTTAAACTGTGGTTGGTTAATATTTTTTGCAAAGGATAATCAGCAAGTTTATGATTTTAATATTGTTGGGCTAAAAGTGGCAGAAGAAGTAAGTTTGCCAGTAATTATTGCCTATGACGGATTTTTTACTTCTCATCAAAAAAAGCCTATGTTTGTTTTTGAAAATGATGATGATGTTAAGGGATATTTGGGAGAATATAAAAGCAAATATTCCCTTTTTGACCCTTACAATCCTATTACAATAGGCTCATATATGAACGAACCAGACCTTTTGAATAATAAATATCAGCTTAATATGGCTATGGAAAAGGCAAGGAATTTAATTGTAAAGGAATTAGAGGATTATAGTGACATTTCCGGCAGAAAATACAATGTTTATTCAGAATATAAAACAGAAGATGCAGAGGTCATTATTTTTGCTTTAGGTTCAGCCTATGACACAGCAAGAGAGGCTGTAGATACATTGAGAGAAAGTGGTAAAAAGGCTGGAGCATTTACTATTCATATTTTAAGACCATTTCCGTCAAAAGAAATAGCTGAAATATGTAAAAATGCAGAAGTTATTATAGTGGCTGAAAGACAGGATAGCTACGGTAGTAACGGTGGAAATATGTCAAAAGAAATAAAATCAGCTTTTTATGATTTTAAGACCAAAGGAGAAGTTCTTACCAGAATTTTTGGTCTGGGTGGCAGAGATTTTTATGTTGATGATGCTATAGAAATGTTTGAACAGGGTTTTAAGGCTGTTGACCTTGGAGAAATAAAGCGATTTGATTACTATGGCCATTATTGCGGTAATGGTGGAAAAATTGAAAAATATTTTGAACCAGTAACAGAAGAAAATGGGGATAATGGAATTACTGTAGAGGAAAAAGATGATAAGTTAATTGTAAAAGGTGTAAATATTAAAAAGTTAGCATCAATGCCTAAGAGAGTTGTAGCTGGTCATGGTGCTTGTCCTGGTTGTGGCATACCCGTAAATCTTAATTTGCTTTCAAAAGGACTAAAAGGAAATGTAGTATTTTTGTTCCAGACAGGCTGTGGTATGGTTGTTACAACGGCATATCCTAAAACAGCTTTTAATGTAAACTTTATACACAATCTTTTTCAAAATGGTGCTGCCACACTTTCTGGCATCGTAGAAATGTATAAGCAAAAACAGAGAAAGGGCGAGATGGCTTCTGGAAAAATTACTTTTGTTATGGTTAGTGGCGATGGTGGTCTTGATATTGGTTTGGGCTCTGCTCTTGGTGCTGCGATACGAAATCACAATATGATAATTTTTGAATATGACAATGGGGGCTATATGAACACAGGATACCAGCTAAGTTATTCTACTCCTTTAGGTGCAAAAAGTGCCACAAGTCATGTTGGCAAAGACCAAAGTGGTAAATCATTTTTACAGAAAGATAATCCACAGCTTTTTGCCGATACAGGTATTCCCTATGTTGCAACAGTATCTGAAAGTAATGTAACAGATTTTATAAAAAAAGTGGCAAAAGCACAGTATTATGCCAATAATTATGGTACTGCCTATATTAAGGCAATATCAGCCTGTCCTTTAAACTGGGGTGACTATGGAAAGTATGAAAGAATTGTGGCAGATAAAGGTGTTAAATCTTGCTATCACCCTTTGTATGAAGTTGAAAGAGGAATAACAACTATAAACTATAATCCGGAATTGAAGAATGAAAAAATACCAGTAGCAGATTTTTTAGGGGCTATGGGTAGAACTAAGCACTTGTTGAATCCTGAATTTAGTAAAATACTATCAGAAATGCAGAAAAATATAGATTTAAAATGGGAAAAACTAAAGGCTAAAGCTGAAAATAGTATTCTGTAACATTGACGAAATATGAAATATAGTGTATATTTATTTGATAGAAATCTAGCACTTTCCCCTTTTGGGGGATTACATATTGGAGTAAATATATGAATAATAAAAAAATAGGTACACTTATTATAATTGTGTGTTCTGTATTGTGGGCGATTTCCGGAATATGTGGACAGCTTTTGTTTTCAAGGACAAGCCTTTCTACGCCTTTTTTAACAATGGTCAGATTGGCTGTATCTGGTTTAATTCTTTCAGGAATGGCGTTTTTCTCTAACCCACAAAAGTTTTTATCACTTTTCAAAAATAAAAAGGATATGTTAAATGCTTTCATATTTTCTGTTTTTGGCTGTATGGCTGTTCAGTATTCATACTTTGCAGCAATAGAGGCATCAAATGCTGCCACAGGTACTATTTTGCAGTATATGTCGCCTATTTTCGTTGTTGTAACAATGTCAGCATTACATAAAAAATTGCCTACTATTGCAGAGGGACTTTGTTGTATATTGGCGGTAGCCGGTGTGTTTTTAGTTTCTACTGGTGGCAATATTAAATATTTGTCTATATCTCCAGAGGCATTATTTTGGGGAATTTTTTCGGCAGGCTGTTTAGCTTATTACAATATTGCTCCTGTAAGTTTAGTAAAGAAATATGGAACTATGGAAATTGTAGGTCTTGGTATGCTTTTGGGTAGTGTTATGCTAGGTGTTTTAGTACGACCTTTTGGAGTACCAATGGAGGGCGTAGATTTTGTCGCCATAGCTGAAATAGTTGTTATAATTATTTTTGGTACAATAATTCCTTTTGCAGCATATCCAAAGGGTGTGGCGATTATTGGGTCAACTAAAAGTAGCATTATAGCTACATCAGAACCAATGTCAGCTTTCCTTATTTCACTTTTTATACTTGGGGAAAAGTATCCTCCATTGTCTATTGTAGGGTTCTTTTTTATCGTTTTAGCAGTAATTTTTATAACATTAAGTGGAAAAAAGGAGAATAATGACAGAAAATAATAGAATTTTTCAGTTGAAAAAATGAATTTTTTAAGTCATACTGAATAGGCAGTATCTTTTTTGGAGGTAAAAAAATGGACTTGTCAATTGTTATTGTAAATCATAATACTAAAAAACTGACTGAACAGACAATACAGTCCGTTTTTGATACAACGAAAAATATTTCATACGAAATAATAGTAGCTGATAATTCAACAGACCCGTCACAAGTTTTAGATATGAAAGATGATAGGGTTAAAATTCTTAAAAATTTAGAAAATAAGGGCTTTGGGAATGCTTGTAACATAGGCACTAAGGTGGCTATTGGAAAGTACATACTTTATCTAAATTCGGATACTATTATGAAGTCCCATACTTTGGAATTGTCAGTTAAGTATATGGAGGAACATATTGAAGTAGGCTGTTTGGGTATAAAAACTTTTCTTGCAGACGGTACTTTTGACCATGGTTGTAAGAGAGGATTCCCTACACCTTTTAATTCCCTATGCTATGTTTTGAGATTGGATAAATTATTTCCAAATAATAAGAAATTTGGGGGATATACTCTTTCTTATTTGCCTATTGAAGAAACAAATGAAGTTGATAGTGTAAGTGGAGCATTTATGCTTATTCCTCGTACGGTATTAAACAAAGTTGGGCTTTTTGATGAAAGTATTTTTATGTATGCTGAGGATATTGACCTATGCTATAGAATAAAACAAAGAGGATACAAGGTTGTATATTATGCCGATGTATCTATGACACATTTAAAGGGTCAAAGTGGATTGCATACAAAAAATAAGCTTGTTATTTATCACTTCCATAAAGGCATTAAAATATTTTATGATAAGTATTACAAAGATAAGCACAATTTCTTTGTTACATTTTTAATGCACTCTGCTATAAATTTGAGGTATGTTGTAACTCTGTTAAGGTCTAAATTGAGAAGGTGATTTTTTATGACAGATATTTTAATGGCTGTCTATAACGGCGAAAATTATATAAAAGAACAGCTTAATTCTATAATAAGACAAACTGTTAAGGACTGGCATTTATATATCTGTGATGATTGTTCAAGTGATAATACTGTGGATATTGTACTTGATTATGTAAATAAATATCCAGATAAAATTACTTTAGTTCAAAATAGTGAAAATATGGGGCATAAGGCTGTTTTTTTTAAGTTGTTGAGAATGTCAAAGGGGGATTATGTATTTACCTGTGACCAAGATGATGTATGGAAAAAGGATAAAATTGCAGTCACATTAAAGGGATTTCAAAATGAGGATACAAAAACACCGGTTTTGGTACATACAGATTTGACAATAGTAAATCAAAAATTGGAAATAACTTCTCCGTCTATGATTAAATCTCAGCATATTGATGTTAGAAAAAATAAGCCTAATGATATGTTGGTTCAGAATATAGTAACAGGTTGTACAATGGCTATGAATAGGGCTTTGGTTAATATACTTCACGAGCCTAAAAAAGTACCAGTTCACGATTGGTGGATTGCTACTGTTGCATCTTTTATGGGGAAAATTAAATTTGTAAATAAGTCTACAATGTATTATAGACAGCATAGTGAAAATTCAGTAGGGGCTAAGATAATGAGTATTGATTACATTGTAGAGAGAATGAGAAAAGGAAAGTATAACAAAGATATGCTGTCTTTAGGCTACAATTTGGCTAGTGAAATTTTGGCTTGTTATGGTACAAAATTAAAAGGGGAAGAAAGACAAATGCTAAAGGCCTATAGCAAAATGTCAGAAAAGAATAAAATTGAAAAAATAAAAACTGTAGCTAAGTTTAAGCTATGGAAAAGTGGAATTGTTAGAAAAATAGGGCAGATTATTTATATGTAGGAGGTGTAGAAATGCTCTTAAAAAAAGCAGAAAGAGTTATAAAGGAAAAGGGCATTTCTGCCCTTAAAATTAAAGTAGTAAATAGGTTAAAGTATAAGGCAGCAAGTTTAAAATATGCTTATACCCATAAACTTTTGCCTATAGAAATAGCTAAGCAAAGGGAAAGAAAGTATAAAGTACCAGTAAAAATAAGTATCTGTGTTCCGGTATATAATGTGGATAAAAAATATTTCAGAGAAATGTTGGAGTCTGTATTATCGCAAACCTATAGCAACTGGCAACTTTGCCTTGCTGACGGAAGTACAGAAGAATTTTCTTATATATCAAAAATGGTTGAGGACTGTCACGATAACAGAATAAAGTACAAAAAACTTATTTCTAATCAAGGTATTGTGGGCAATAGTAATGCTGCAGTTGAGCTTGCAGACGGGGAATATATAGCATTATTGGATAATGATGATGTTCTTGCACCTGATGCACTTTTTGAAATAAGAAAGGCAATAGATACAGGAGCAGATTTTATATATACCGATGAAGCTAGTTTTTCTAAAAATATAAATTCTCCGGATATTATACACTTTAAAAGTGATTTTTCAATTTATAATTTGAGAGGTAATAACTATATCTGTCATTTATCAGCATTTAGAAAAAGTTTGTTTACTTCTGTTGGTGGTTTCCGTTTAGGCTATGACGGAAGTCAGGACCACGACTTGATATTAAGACTTTGCGAAAATGCAAGAAAAATACATCATATTCCAAAGGTACTTTATAATTGGAGAGTACATGGAGGTTCTGTAGCAAGTGATATAAGTATAAAGCCATATTGCATAGTTACAGGTGTCAGAGCTGTAAACAGCCATTTAAAAAGATTGTTTATTGACGGAAGTTGCAAAAGTATAAACGAAACAACGCCGGTTTATAAAGTGACTTATGGCAAAGGAAATAACAAGACTACACTTATAAATGATATTTCAGATTTTGATGGCATTACAAGTGAATATATTATTGTAGCTCGTAAGGACATTGAAGTTAAGGAAAATGTAATTTCAGAGCTTTCAAGATATATACAACAAAGCGATGTAGGTGTTGTAGGTTCTGTAATAGTCAAAAACTATAAAATACAATCAGCAGGTCTTGTTATTAAAAATGGCTTAGTACATTGTTATAAAAATGAAAATATATTAAGTGACGGCTATATGCACACACTTAATTATGCCCATAGTGTTTCAGCTGTTGGCAACTATGTTTTTGCAATAAAGAAAAGTCTAGTAGATAAAGTTGGTGGATTTGACAAAAATTTACCTGAAAATGAAAAAATAATAGATATGTGCTTTAGATTAAGAGATAAAGGCTATGATATTATTGTAGACCCATATGCAAAGGCTGTTGGAAAAGCTGAAAATATTAATCTGTCTGATGAATTTAAAGAAAAGTGGAAAAATAAACTTTCAGAAGATGACAAGTTTATGAGAAAAGAAATTTATGGTTAAAAACAAACACCAGTCGACTGCTACGAAATCGGCTGGTGTTGTTTTTTTACGGCAGAGAGGGATTGTTTTGCCGTTGTAAAACCTATCGGGAGATAAGTTATACTTTATAGTATGATAATTTTTACTTTGTGTGAATAATATTTGTAATTTTATCTATGAAGTGTTAAAATATAACTTGATGAAATAATTTTGCAATAGAGAAAAGGCGAAAGTATGAAAACATTTATAAGACTATTTTCTGTTTTACTTTCTATTATGTTGTTTTGCACAGGTTGTGGAGTTAGTAAAGAAAATAGCAAGTCGGATACTGTTGAAAATAAAGAACCTACTGTAGACGAAAAGGTTGAAAAAATAGTAAACAATATGACTTTGGAGGAAAAAGTAGGTCAAATTTTTATGGTTGCACCAGAGGCTGTAGATAAAGACGGTGGAAGTACAACTGTATTTACTGAAAATATTGAAAAGGAAATAGAGAAGTATAATCTAGGTGGATATATACTTTTTGCATCTAACATAGAAAATCCAACACAAACTCAAGAACTTATAAATGGTTTAAAAAAATCTTCTAAAATTCAGCCTTTTGTGGGTGTTGATGAGGAAGGTGGCAGAGTTGCCAGAATTGGTAAAAATTCAGCTATGGGTGTGGAAAAAATAGAGCCTATGGCACAGGTTGGAAAAAGTCAAAACTATGAAAGAGCTAATGAAATAGGTACAACAATAGGTAAATATATTAAAAATCTAGGCTTTAATTTAGATTTTGCACCAGATACTGATGTACTTACAGACTCAAATAATACAGAAATTGGGGACAGGTCTTTTGGTAATGACCCAGAAGTTGTAGGAAAAATGGCAACAGAGGTTATAAAAGGTTTGCAATCTGAAAATGTCAGTGCTGTGTTAAAGCATTTTCCGGGACACGGTGGCAGTATAGGTAATTCACATCAAGGCTTTTCATTAAGTAACAGAACAGAAGAAGAATTGAAAAAATGTGAAATTGTGCCTTTTAAAACTGCTATAGAAAACGGAGCAGATTGTGTAATGGTTGCACATATGTCATTACCTAATGTTACAGGGGATAATATTCCAGCAACATTGTCTAAAAAAGTAGTAACAGATATGCTTAAAACAGAACTTAATTTTAAAGGTGTAGTATTTTCCGATTCTATGTCAATGGGTGCTATTACAGAAAATTATGGAACAGGAGATGCTTGTGTAAAGGCTGTTGAGGCTGGTATTGATATGGTGCTTATGCCAGAAAATTTAGATGAAGCATACAATGCTGTTTTAGAGGCTGTTAAAAATGGCAAAATATCACAGGAAAGACTTGATGATGCCGTTTCAAGAATAATAAAAGCAAAAATCCAAAGAGGAATTATAAAATAGGAGGTTTTTATGAAAGTAATTGCAATAGATGCTATGGGTGGAGATAATGCACCAGCAGAAATAGTAAAGGGTGCTGTTGAAGCTAGTAAAAGTGTTAAGTACAATTTGGCACTTGTAGGGAAAGAAGAAATTGTAAATGCAGAGTTGTCAAAATATAACTATGATAAGTCTAAAATAACTGTTGTAAATGCTACAGAAGTTATTGAAACTTGTGAAGTACCTACTGTTGCTATAAAACAGAAGAAAGATTCATCAATGGTTGTAGGTCTTAATATGGTAAAAAAAGGGGAGGCACAGGCCTTTGTGTCTGCCGGTAATACAGGTGCTTTGCTTACAGGTGCAACGGTTATTGTTGGTAGAATTAAGGGGGTGGAAAGACCTGCTTTAGGTACACTTTTACCTACAGAAAAAGGTCATACTCTTTTAATTGATGCCGGTGCAAATGTAGATGCTAAGCCTTCTTACTTCCCACAGTTTGCTTTAATGGGTTCTATTTATTATGAAAATGTAATGGGTGTAAAAGAACCAAAGGTTGGACTTGTAAATATAGGTGTTGAGGAGTCTAAGGGTAACGCTGTTGTAAAAGAGGCTTATGGTCTTTTAAAAGAAACAAAGGATATTAATTTTATTGGCAATACTGAGGCAAGAGATATAAGCCTTGGTGATGCTGATGTTGTTGTATGTGATGCCTTTGTTGGTAATGTAATTTTAAAGGTTATGGAGGGCTTTGGTAAGAGTATTCTCCGTATTATCAAGAAAGAAATTTTGGCTACAGTTATGTCTAAATTAGGTGCTGTTTTAGCCTCAGGTGCATTTAAGAGAATAAAGAAATATTTTGACTACGATACTGTTGGCGGTGCACCTTTCCTTGGCTTAAAAGGTCTTGTTGTAAAGGCTCATGGTAGTTCAGATTACAGAGCTGTTGCTGGTGCTATTTTCCAATGTGAAAAGTTTATTGATGGAGATATAGTATCTAAAATTGCGGAAAAAATTAGTCCTAAAACAGAAGAATAAATCTTATAAAATACTGATTTTTAAAGGAAAAACAGAGTATTATTATTAGAATAAATAAAAAAATTTATTAAAATACAAAAATGTACTTGTAAAATTATTCAATATCTAGTATAGTATTAATGATAATATTATTAAAGGAGGAAATTTTAATGGAATTCGATAAGATTAAAGAAATTATTGCAGAACAGTTAGGCGTTTCTGAAGACGAAATCGCTATGGAAACAACTTTTGAAGATTTAGGTGCTGACTCTTTAGACCTTTTCCAGATTATCACAGAATTAGAAGATGCTTTCGATATGGAATTTGCTAACGATGATGCTGAAAACATCAAGACTGTTGGTGACGCAGTAGAATATGTTAAGAACGCAACAAACAACTAATTTTTAGTAATTTGTTAATAACTGCTTGGCTGTGACGGTAAGTCACAGCCTACTTTTTGTATGGAATTATGTGATATTTTGTTGAAATATGTTTTATCGGTGAATATAGTAGCTTGATAACGGTAAGGGTTGTAAAGTTACTATATTTACTGAGATGGAGGATGTATGATTTTAGATTATCAGTTTAAAGATGAAAATTTAATTAATACAGCTTTTACTCATAGCTCTTATGCAAATGAACATAAGGTTATTTGTAATGAACGCCTAGAGTTCTTAGGCGATGCTATATTAGGCTTTGTTGTTGGTGCTTATATTTATAAGAAGTATCCAAATTGGCCAGAAGGTAGACTTACTAAATTAAGAGCAAGTGTTGTATGTGAAACTATGCTTGCTAAAAAGGGTAGAGAAATTAAGTTAAACGAAAGTCTTAGACTTGGTAGAGGCGAAGAAAATACTGGTGGTCGTGATAGAAGTTCTATCATCGCCGATGCTATGGAGGCTGTTATTGGTGCTATATACCTTGACGGTGGTATTGAACCAGCACAGAAGTTTATACTTGATATGCTTATTCCAGAAATTGAGGCAGTAACAACTACTGTTAGAATTTTAGATACAAAGACTTGTTTACAGGAGATTTTACAGAAGCATAGTCAAGCACCTGTAGAATATAAGATTATCAGAGAAAGTGGTCCAGCTCACAATAGATTATTTACAGCTGAAGTTTCTCATAGAGGTAAGGTACTTGGTACAGGAGAGGGTCACAGCAAAAAAGAGGCTGAACAGGTTGCAGCTATGTCAGCTATAAAGGCACTTTCTAAGTAAAAGAATTGAAATTTTCAGACTTTTTTACTATTTTTCAGTATATTTATAGTAGGAGTGATGAAAATGGATAACAAGTTAGATAAATTAATGGGCATTATAATAGGCTTGTGCCTTATTGCCTGTGGATTACTTTTTGTAATTAGAGATTATTTTACATTACCTTTTGGGGCAATAATATGTATGATGATAGGCTTTGTGTGTATTGTGTACTATTTTGACAGGAAAAGGGTTTGGGCATTGGCGGTAGGTATGTATTTATTCTACTGGGGTGCTATTAGTGGTTTTTATATAAATAATGCTTATTTTGGAAATCTTGTGGCAGCTATGTTCTTTTTAGCACCGGGACTTTCATTAGATGTTCTCTACATTGAGAATAGAAAAAGGTATCAGCTTATGATAGGTTCAATACTGACTTGTATAGGTATTGGAATTGTGTTAAAGCCTATAATTAATATTGAACCAGTAGAGATTATGCCTTTGGTAATAGGTCTTGCTTTTGTTATTGACTATGTATTTTCTTTTGACTATGGAAATAGATGGGGATTGTATTTTGGCGTTTTAATGTGTATATATGCTTTTAAAAATGCTATTCCTATGGATAGTACAGTAAATATAATATCAGCAGTTGTACTTATTGGAGTGGGAATAAGCGTTATTTTTAAGGCATTAAAAAAATGAAAGGTGATAACTATGGCTGAGATTGGTGAAGTTATTGGTACAGAAAAAAATAAACTTGTTGTAAGAATGACAAGAAAAGAGGCTTGTGCTAAGTGTAGAGCTTGTTCTGCTGGTTTAAAGGAACAGGATATGCTTTTAAAGGCTGTTAATCTTTGTAATGCAAAGGTTGGCGATAAAGTAGAAGTTATGCTTGAAACTGCTGATTTTATGAAAGCTACCTGCATTATGTACGGTATTCCTTGTGCTATGTTCATTATAGGTATTTTAGCTGGCTACTATGGATTTGAGGCATTAGGAAAAAGTGGTGGCGAGTTCGCAGGTTTTGGCCTTGGAATTGTGTTAGTAGTATTAACTTATTTAATTATAAGAACTCAAGAAAAAAGATTTAAGAATGGAAACTATGTTCCAAAGGCAATAAAAGTTGTAGAATAATATTATTTAAAAAAATGGGTATTACTAAGGTAGTACCCATATCTTTTTAATGGCTTATATTACAAGCTGTAGATTAAAAAAGTTGAAACGAAAATATCCCTGTAACAAATTAAGAAATGAGTTACAGGGATATTTTTATATTAAGTAGAATTATTTTTTGCTTAATTCTCTATCTTTCAAAATAGAGTTTTCAACTGCCTTTACAACACCAGCAGTAAATTTATATTCTTCAAGAGTTGTAACACCCTCAATAGTTGTACCACCAGGAGAACAAACTTTATCCACAAGCTCCTGTGGGTGTTCATTAGACTGAGCGTACATAGAGGCCGAACCAATTACAGCAGATGCTGCAATTTCAAGAGCTTTCTGTTTATTCATACCCATTTTTTGAGCACCTCTAGCAAGACCGTCTATAAACATATAAACATAAGCAGGAGAACAACCGGCAATAGCAGTAAATATTGCAAACTGGTTTTCAGGCACTTCTGTAGTAAGTCCTATAGATGAAAAGAGGTTTTTAATAGTTGCTAAATCCTCATCAGATGCAAATTCATTTTTGCAAACAGCTGTAGTTGACATAGCAATAGCAGCATTAACATTTGGCATAATTCTTATTATTTTTGCGTCATAGCCAAGCATTTCCTTAATGCTGTCAGTTGTAAGACCAGCAGCCATAGAAACTACAAGAGGATTTTTCTTTTTAACTGATTTTGCAATCTGTGGTAATAAAGTAGGGAAAACAACTGGCTTAACACCAAGGAAAAGTATATCGCTGTTTTCAATAAGACTTTCATAGTCATTACAGCCGTTTATACCAAGTTCACTAGCCTGTTGAGCCTGTTTTTCCTTATTCTGTCTGATAAAGTAAATATCAGAAGAATTTACACAATTTTTGTTAACAAAACCTTTAATAATTGCTCCTGCCATATTACCGGCACCTATAAAACCTAATTTCATATAAATCTACTCCTTTTAGCTTATTTTTAGCTTAAAGACAGCATTGTATTAAGAGATTTTACAGCATCCTTTGCAATGTTGTCGTCTACAGTAATCTGTTTTTCAAAATTGTTTTCTTTAATCTGTTCAAGTGTTTCCAAAAGATTTTCAACAGATGTCTTGTTCATATTTGTACAAACACTTCTTGTGTTAAGTATAGAAACTTTTTTGTCTGGGTTAGTTTCTACAAGTCTTAAAACAAGGTTAGCCTCTGTACCAACTACCCATTCAGAACCAGCAGGTGCATTTTTAACCTGATTGATTAAGAATTCAGTTGAACCCTTGCCGTCAACAGCCTTACATACTTCGTGAGTACATTCTGGATGAACAATAATCTTAGCATTTGGATGAGCTTTTCTGGCTTCTTCAACTTTTGAAAGGGCAATAGCATGATGAACATGGCAATAGCCATTCCAAAGTACCATTTTAACATCTTCTTTTGAACAGGCGTAAGTAAGTTTTTCTGTTGACTGGTCATAAAGTGCCATATGTTCCTCAGGAATACCTAAATCAACAGCTGTATTTTTACCAAGGTTCTGGTCAGGTAAGAAAAGAACTCTCTTTTTCTGAGATAATGCCCAAGAAAGAACTTTACCGGCATTACCAGAAGTAACAGTTGTACCACCATGTCTACCACAGAAAGCCTTGATTTCAGCCTTTGAGTTGATGTATGTAACAGGAACAGTTTCCTCGTCGCCAAATTCAGCCTTTAAAAGTTCCCAAGCTTTTTCAGCCTGGTCAAGGTCTGCCATATTTGCCATTGGACAACCTGCTGTAAGAGCTGGAAGTAATACTTTCTGCCAATCTTCAGTTAAAATATCAGCAGTTTCTGCCATAAAGTGAACACCACAGAATACAATGTATTTTGCAGTTTTGTTCTTTTCTGCCATCTGTGCAAGTTTAAGAGAGTCGCCTACATAGTCAGCAACAGAAACAATCTGGTCATTCTGATAATGGTGAGCAAGGATTAATAAATCATCACCCATTTCTTTCTTAATTTCTTTGATTTTGTTTAACATTTTTTCCTCCGTTATTATTCAGGCTTTATAGCTGTTGTACTTACAAAACTAATATCAAGTGGCTTTACACCGTTGGTAAGAGAACCAACAGAAATGTAATTAACACCACAACCACCAAATGAGGCAATAGTGTTTAAGTTAATACCACCAGATGCCTCTGTAATTATATTATTTGGTACAAGTTTTTGAAGTTCTTTTATTTCATCTGGCTTTCTGTTGTCAAACATAATAACATCAGCACCAGCATTTACAGCCTCAATTACTTGTTCTTTTGTTTCAGTTTCAACTTCAACTTTAACCATATGTCCTAGCTTGCTTTTTACAAGCTTAACAGCTTTTGTTATACCTCCAGCAAAGGCAATATGATTATCTTTTAACATTACACCGTCATAGAGAGCAAAACGATGATTGAAACCGCCACCACAAGTAACAGCATACTTTTCAAATACTCTAAGACCTGGATGAGTTTTTCTAGTGTCGCAAACCCTTATGTTGTCGTCATTAAGGTTGTCTACATATTTACGAGTAGTAGTAGCAATACCACACATAAGTTGCATAAGATTAAGTGTAACTCTTTCACCTGAAAGCATTGTAGCAACTCTTGCCTCAACAGTAGCTATAATTTCTCCCTTTTTAACACTTTCTCCGTCTTTCTTTAAAAGTGTAATATTGTAGTCATCAGAAAAGAAAGAATAAACCATATCTATAATTTCTGTACCACAAACAACACCGTCATCTTTAGCAACAAAATTACCACTTGCTCTTAATTCAGTGTCAAAAACTAAGTCAGTAGATAAATCGCCTGTTCCAATATCCTCTATAAGAAAGGATTTAATAGCCTCTTTTGCTAATATTTTATTCATTATTTTTCGTCCTTTACAATATAATGAGCACCAATGCTTTCGTGTCTGTCCATAGCTGATTTAGCTACAAGATAGCCAGTTGTAAGCATATTGTATATTTCGTACTGTTCTTCTGTTGTTTTTTCTGGATTAAGCTTTACAAAATCCTTGCCATCTGGCATATACTGCTTAAACCAGTCAATAATATTATGTATTTCATTACTGTGACGAACTATACCCACATATTCCATCATTTTACGCTGAATTTCTTTTTTAGTTGGAAGATTATCAACAGTTGTTTCAGGAACATCGTCAATAATGTTACCAACTTTTCTATGATGAGTGAGAATATAATCAGCAAGGAATTTACCAAATACAAGTCCTTCAAGAAGTGAATTACTTGCCAATCTGTTAGCACCATGAACACCTGTACAAGCTGTTTCGCCTACAGCAAAAAGTCCGTCAATGTTTGTAAGACCATCTGGAGTAGCCTCAACACCACCCATATGGAAGTGAGCACCAGGAGCTACAGGAATAAGGTTTTTGCTTACATCAACACCATTGTCTTCACAAATTTCAGTTACAGTAGGAAATTTAGACTTAAAATCGTCTACAGCACTTATATCAAGAAAAATCTTTTCGCCCTTTAAGTAGTGAGCATAAACTTCTCTTGCAACAACATCACGAGGAGCAAGGTCCTTGAGAGGATGAACACCCTCCATTATTTTTTCGCCTTTTTCATTTACAAGTATACCACCAGCACCACGACAAGCCTCTGAAACAAGACCATATGCTTGACCGTCAATAGTAAGCATAGTAGGGTGGAACTGTACAAATTCAAGGTTCTTTAATTTAGCACCAGCTCTATAAGCCATTGCAATACCGTCACCTGTAATTGTTACATCATTTGAAGTAGATGGATAGAGCTGACCAATACCACCTGTAGCAAGAACAACATAGTTAGCGTGGTATGTGTGGAGATTTCCGTCACTATCCTTTGTAATAACACCGTAGCACTTGCCGTCTTTTACTCTTAAATCAAGTGCCATTTGATTTTGTATTACAGTAACATCAGTTGTTAAATTTCTTATAAGCTGTTCTACAACTCTAAGACCAGTTCTGTCCCCACCGGCGTGGATTACTCTGTTAAGTCTGTGAGCGGCCTCTCTACCAAACATAAGATTGCCTTGACTATCTCTGTCAAATTCCATACCTGTGTCAATTAATTCTCTGATAACATTAGGAGCGGTAGAAACTAACTTCATTACTGCGTCAGAATCATTGAGGTTGCAACCAGCTGCCATAGTATCTTCGTAGTGCCATTCGTAATTGTCCTTGTCAGAAAGGGCAACGGAAATACCACCTTGAGCAAGAGAGGAGTTACAGGACTTCTTTAAGCCTTTAGTAATTACCAGAACCTTTCTTCCGTTTTTACAAAGTTCGCCGGCTACACTTAGTGCACCTATACCTGAACCAATTATAATTATGTCTGCCTCTGTCATAGTGGAGTACCTCCGTAAATTGAAATCGCAATTAATGCTTTTTAAAAAATTATATACTTATTCCATTATCGCACTTTTTTTGTAAAATTTCAAGACCTATTTGAATATCTTTTAATATAAGTATAATTAAATTTGAAATTGGATATAATTTACAGGAAGGAGGAATAAGGACTATGAAGAAAAAAATATTTTTAGTTGGTGTAGTAGTAGCTGTGTTTTTTGCCTTTGGAATTGTAAAATATAGCTATAATACTGGCGTTGTAAAGGCTGAAAATAAGGACAATACCTTAAAGTCTGGTGCAGTATATGCTTATGTACCTGTAGGTGCAGTAGTCTATGACAATATTGACGGAAAATGTGTTGATATGATTGCATCAGGAAAGAAAGTGGAAATAATAAAGGACAGAAGTAAACAATGGTATTATGTGAAATATGGTAGTCATTTAGGTTGGGTAAAGGAAAATAGTCTGAAAATACCTCCAGATAGTGGTACAGAACAGAAACAGCTTTCGGCTGATTTTATAGAAAGTTATGCTGATAAAAATTTTAGTAGTAAAACACCTCATTTTGTTTGGGTGGATATTGACAGACAGAGAATATATATTTTAGAAAAAAATGATAGTTGGAAGTTAAAGAAAATTATAGTTTGTTCTACAGGTAAAAATGAATCACCTACGCTAAGAGGTGATTTCACTATTGAAAATAGAGGAAAGTGGTTTTATTCTGATAGATTAGGTAGTGGTGCTGTAAATTGGGTAAGATATAAAGACAGTTATTTGTTCCATTCAGTGGCTATGGATAAAAATAAAAATGTTATAGATAATACTTTAGGACAAAAACATTCCAGTGGTTGCGTAAGAATGAGTGTTGAAAATTCACAGTGGTTTTATGACAATATAGAATATGGTACGGGAGTATGTATTTATTAGATAATTTAAAGGGGAATGATGCTTAGTTGACATTTCCCTTTAATAATTTTATTCAATACCAAAAAATACTCCATATAATACAAAAAATAAGTAATTTGTTAGGTTTTACAGGCATTTATTAATAAAAGTTTAATCTTTCGTTTATTGATAAGTGAGGCTTTTTGTTGTATCATATTAAATAGAAAAAATCCGAAACAGGAGGGATATGCTGTGATTGAAGTAAAAAAATTGACCAAAAAATTTGGCAGTCACACTGCTGTAGACGGTATAAGTTTTACTGTTAATGACGGAGAAATACTTGGTTTTCTTGGACCAAACGGTGCAGGAAAAACAACCACTATGAATATGATGACGGGCTTTATTTCTTCTACAGAAGGAGAAGTTAAAATAAATGGTTTTGATATATTATCTGACCCAATAAATGCAAAAAGACAGTTAGGCTATTTGCCAGATGTTCCACCTCTTTATGGTGATTTAACTGTTGAGGAAAATCTTAAATTTGTATGTGACTTAAAGGGTGTAAAGAAATCTGACAGAAAAGAAATGTTAGAGGAAATTTGTCGCATAGTACATATTGAAGATGTGTATAAGAGATTATTTAAAAATCTTTCAAAGGGCTACAGACAGAGAGTTGGACTTGCTCAGGCTTTAGTTGGTTTTCCAGATGTTATTATACTTGATGAACCAACTTCAGGACTTGACCCATCTCAGATTATAGATATGAGAAATGTTATTAAAAGCCTTGGCAAAAAGCATACAGTTATTATTAGCTCACATATTTTAAGTGAAGTTAGTGCTGTATGTGACAGAGTAATAATTATAAATCAGGGGAAAATTGTAGCATCTGATACTACAGATGGACTTGCAGGCAGAGCAGATAATCATGTTCAGCAAGTGTCTTTTAGGGGCAGTCTTGAAAAGGCGTTATCCTCTCTTAATCAATGGAGTGCTATTAAGGATATAAGTATTGTAGATGAAAAAGAAAATTCAGTTTATACAATAAATGTTTCAGGAGAACAGGGAACAGATATAAGAGAGATTATATTTGCTTCTTTTGCACAGGCTGAAATACCAGTTCTTATGTTAAAGCCGGCTAGTGATTCCTTAGAAGATGCCTTTATAAATGTAGTAAATGGTGCTTATGATGAGGTTATAACAGATTCTGAGGAAAAAAATGAAGAAGTAGAAGAAGTTGAAATTATAGAAGAAAGTGTAGAAGTGCTTTCTGAAGATGAGGAGGTTGATGAATAATGGGTGCTATATTTAGAAAAGAAATGAGAACCTATTTTACAACAATCTCAGGATATGGTTTTTTAGGATTTTTTGCTTTAATCACAGGTTATTTCTTTATTGGTCAGAATATTGTAGGCTCTAGTGCCAACTACAACGATACATTGACAGGTTCAATGATAATGTTTCTTATTCTTGTACCGGTTCTGACAATGCGACTTTTTGCGGAAGAAAGCAGACAAAAAACAGACCAGCTATTGTACTCAGTACCTATAAAAGTAACAAGTATAGTTGCTGGAAAGTTCTTAGCTGCTGTATGTTTGTATTTTATTGCTTTAGTTATTACCTTTGTATTTCCTATTGTTTTAAGTTCCTTTGGAAATGTTGATTGGGGTATGACATTAACTGGTTATTTGGGATATTTCTTAATGGGAATGTGCCTTATTAGTGTAGGTCTTTTTATTTCTGTGCTTACAGATAATCAAATTGTTGCAGCAGTTTCAACTTTTGCTGTAGTATTTGTTCTTTTTATGATGGATAACATTACATCATCATTACCAGCTACTATATTTTCTTCACTTATTTTTGTGGGAATTGCAGTTATTATTTTAGCTGTTATGGTGTATTCATCAACAAAGAGTTTTGCACCAACTGCTATTTTTGCTCTTTTGGGCTTTGCCGTAATGACAGGCGTATATGTTGTAAAACCTACTTTATATGACGGTGTTATGGCTAAAGTTCTTAGTTGGTTCTCAATTTTAGGTAGATTTGAGAATTTCTATTTAGGAATTATAAGTATTGCAGATGTAGTGTATTATATTACTTTTTCAATTGCACTTTTATATCTTACAGTAAATATAATTGAAAAAAGAAGATGGAACTAGGAGGTAGACTATGAAAAACTTATTTAAAGATAAAAGAGTTAAATATGGTACATATTCTACTGTTGTTGCTATGATTTTTCTTGCAATACTTGTAATGATAAATTTGGTGGTAGGACAGTTTAATAGGAGTTTTGATACTACAAAGGATAAACTTTTTGGTTTAAGCTCAGAAACACAGCAGGTTTTGGATAATATGACTTCCAAAGTTACTATTTATACTACTTCAAAAACAGGTAGTAGTGACTCAATAGAGGATAGAGTTGAACAGGTTCTTATGCAGTATAAGCAAAAGTCTAAGGTTGGCAGTTTAAGTGTAGAAAATATTGATTTATACTTGCATCCGGATTTTGCAAAGAACTACAATTCAGAGAATAAGCCTGTTTCAACTGGCTCAATAATAGTTGTTAGTAATGACAAGTACAGAGTAATTTCTGAAAGTGATTACTATGATTCAGAAAATGGTCAGTTTAGCATAGAATCTGCTATTACAAGTGCAATACAGTTTGTAGACGCAGAGGAATCTCCGGCTGTTTATTTCGTAACAGGACATGGAGAGGCTGAGCCGGAAAACTTTTCTTCATTGTCAAAACAGATGTCATTAGCTAACTATAGTGTAAAAACCATAAATCTTTTAGAGGATAATATTCCTACAGATTGTGCTGTGCTTATGATTACACCTTGTTCAAGAGATTACTCAGATGTAGAAGCTCAAAAGGTAAAGGATTATCTTACTTCTGCCGGTAGAGTTTACTGTATAATAGGTGGTATCGATACAGCTAACTGTAAAAATCTTATGGGTATTATAAATAGCTATGGACTTACTGTAAATAGTGGATATATTTATGAGGGCGATGAAAATAGCTATATGATGTACCCTTATGCAGTCCTCCCTACTATAGCTAAAAGTGACATTACATCACAGATTACTGAAAAGGGTTACAAAGTTCTTGCTGTTGCATCTCAAGCTCTTGAAAATACTGAAATAAAGAAAAAAGATGTTGAAATAGAGCCTCTTTTAACTACAAGTAAAAAATCTTATGTAAAAGAGGGAGAAAATAAGGCAGTAAGTAAGGAAAGTGGAGATAAATCAGGACCTTTTAATATTGCTGTTTCCGTAAAGGATAAATCCAATGACAGCAAACTTATAGTAACAGGCTGTAGTTATTATTTAGTAGAGCCTAATGTGGATTCTATGGTAAATGGTGCAAATGCTACATTTGTCATTAGTGGCTTAAATTGGCTTAATGACCAAAGTGATAATATTTACATTTCTCCAAAGGATATTATGACAGAAACTATTGTTGTAGATGAGGCGTCAGCTAGCAAACTTAAAATACTTGCTTGGGCAGTAATTCCGGTTATTATTTTTGTAATTGGTTTTGCTGTATGGGCAGTAAGGAGAAATAAGTAATGAAGAAGAAATTAACTCCTCTTATTTGTGGCATAATTATTTTAGCTATTTTAATTGTGCTTTATGTTGTAGGTTCAGCCAGAAAAAATAAAACTACTGAAACTAAAGAAAGTACAATAACACAAGACGAAATAGGACAAAAACTGTCTACTAATGATAATGCTGTTGATATTTTAGTAGAAAATAAAAATGGCAAATTTGAATTTGAAAAAGCTAAGGATAGTTGGAAAATAAAAGGTTACAAAGAGGTTACACTTTCAAATGATGCTGTAAATTTAATAGTAAATGGTGTTGAAAGTTTATATGCTATTGAAACTATAGAAGAAAATCCACAAAGTGTTGAAAAATATGGATTAAGTAAACCTGTGGCTACAGTAAGTGCAAAGTATGAAAATAAAAATCAAACAGTTTTAAAAGTAGGAAATTTATCTACTGATAAAAAATATTATTATGTTCAGGTTGATAATAGTCCAAGTGTTTATATGGTAAATGCTAATGCTTGTAGTTTATTTACTGGTACAATGAACGATTTTGTTGACAAAAATGTGCCTAAAGTAGATACAAATTCTATTGTTTATATGGAAATAGACTACAGAGATAAAGACGATATTCTTGTTGAATATGATAAAGATAATTCTCTTGTAAAGGAATACGCTGATAAAAATGGTTTGGCTACTCTTGTACTTAAAAAGCCGGTTTCAGATATTGTAGTTTATCCTTATAGCTTGCAGGCTACAGCTTTGGAAGATGCTAGTGCTTTAAATGTAGAAAAGTTAGTAGACCCAAAGCCTACAGACCTTTCAAAATACGGACTTGATAATCCAGAAATGAAAATAGTTTTAAAGGATAGAAATACAGAATTAACCGTAAAAGTTGGTTCAAAAGTTCAAGATGATAGTGATATTAACTATAGATATGTTCAGATAAATAATAGAAACGAAGTATTTACAATGGACCAAAGGGCATTACAGAGCTTTTTTGATGCTGATATTGTAGACTTTGTTCAGCCTTTTGTGTCACTTCATTCCAGAAGTAGTGTAAATAAAATAGAGGCTGAAAACAATGACAAGAAATTTAATGTCGAATTTAAGTCAGAAGGCGAAAATACCTTTGTAAAGACAAAGGAAGGCATTGAAAAAGATAATAGAAATGCCTATGTAAGTGGAAAACTTGTTAAAAGAGAATTGTTTACACCTTTTTATCAGAATATAGTTGGTTTAAGTTTTGATAGTATATTAAAGGAAAATGCAAATGTTACAGGAACTCCACAGGCTGTTATAACCTATGTTATGAAAGACGGCTCAAAGGAAAAAATAGAATTTTATAACTATGATGATAGCTATTATGTTGCTAAAAAAGGCGAATCTTCAACACTTGTAGTAAATAAGCAAAGTGTTAGAAAATTATTCCTTGATGCTGAAAAAGTCTTAAAGGGCGAAAGTGTGGAAAATAGTGACAGTGAAAAAGGTCAATCATCATAAAATTAAATGTGCGAATGGATTTTGTCTGTTCGCATATTTTTTTATCTTTGTTAATTTGTTTTGACCAGTGAATCGGAAAGATAAATCCGATGGGTTGGATACAAGCCACATTTTGCAAAGCAAAATGTTCTGACCATGTTGAAATTTTAAAATATTTTAAATTCATAATACAAAATGAATTTAAACAACAAATGTGTAATTTATTGATGATAAAAACGAGTTTATGAATAAAAATAATATTAAACTTGCAAAAGGGTTGATTTTATTGTGTTATTTGTTGTATAATATGAAAGATTTATTAAATTTTAACGGAGGAATTAAAAATGAATGTATGGACAATTTTAGCATTTGTTCTCTATTTAGGTGCAATGCTTTATATTGGCTTTCTTTTTTCAAAAAAGTCCAATAATGTCGGCGATTACTTTTTAGGTGGTCGTGGTATGGGTAGCTGGCTTACAGCTCTTTCAGCACAGGCATCAGATATGAGTAGTTGGCTTTTAATGGGTCTTCCAGGTGCTGTTTATTTAAGCGGTCTTGGCGAGGCTTGGATTGCAGTCGGTCTTGGTATTGGTACATATCTTAACTGGCTCTTAGTTGCAAAGCGTCTTAGAAATTATTCTTATGTAACAGGCGATGCAATTACTATCCCAGAATATTTCCAGAACAGATTTAATGCAAAGTCTACAGCTTTAAGAGTAACTTGTGCAATTATTATCTTTATTTTCTTTTTGGTATATACAGCATCTAGTTTCAATGCTGCTGCAAAACTTTTACAGACTGTTTTTGGTATTCAGTATCAGGTTGGTCTTTTAATTGGTGTTGTTGTAATTATGGCGTACACATTTATGGGTGGCTATTTTGCCGTTGTATGGACAGATTTCTTCCAGGGTATGCTTATGTTCTTCGCACTTCTTATAGTGCCTATTGTTGCTTACGCATTTATTAAAGCTGATTTTTCATCAGTTGTAAGTGAAATGCCTGGCTATATGAATTTCCTTAAAGAATCTGACGGTAGCACATCTACATGGCAGTATGTAGTATCTAATCTTGGTTGGGGTCTTGGTTACTTTGGTATGCCTCATATCCTTGTTAGATTTATGTCTATTAAGTCAAGTTCAATGATTAAAAAATCAAGAAGAATTGCTATTGTTTGGGTTATAATTACACTTGTTGCATCTGTTGCAGTTGGTGTATTAGGTTATGTTTACTTATTCCAGACAGAGGGTACAGTATTACAGGGTGCTGCATCTGAAACTATATTTATGGTTCTTGTACAGCGTCTTACTCCTGGCTTTATTGCAGGTATTCTTCTTTGTGCTATTGTTGCGGCTATTATGTCATCATCTGATTCACAGATGCTTGTTACAGCCTCTGCCATTTCAAATGATATTTACAAGACTATTTTCAGAAAAGAAGCAACTGATAAGGAACTTTTAAGAGTTAGTAAGATTGCTGTTATTGCTGTTGCCGTTATTGCTTTCGTGCTTGCACTTAATCCTGATAACTCTGTAATGAACCTTGTAAGTTATGCTTGGGCAGGTCTTGGTGCTGCTTTCGGTCCAGCAATGATTTTAAGTCTTTACTGGAAGAGAATGACAATGAAGGGTGCTTTAGCAGGTATGGTTTCTGGTGGTTTAGGTGTTCTTTTCTGGAATACTTGCCTTACAGAATCTAGTCCAATTTTTGGCGATAGATTTGTAATCTGTGATACAGGTCTTTACGAACTTGTACCAGCTTTCATTCTTTCAATCATTGTAATTGTTGTAGTTTCTTTAATTGACAAGAAACCTAGTCAGCAAGTATATGATGAATTTAATAGAGTTTGTACTGAAAAATTTGATTAAAAAGTTTATATAAATTTAAGAGTCGAGTCTATGCTCGGCTCTTTATTTATGTTCAGAATTGTGTTATAATTCCTTTCGAATGTAAATTTTTAAGGTGAAATTATGGATAAATTAAAAGTTTTAAAAGATGTATTTGGTTATAGTAGCTTTCGTGACGGACAGGAAGAAATTATAGACAGTATACTTGAGGGCAGAGATGTATTCGGAATAATGCCTACAGGTGGTGGTAAGTCTATATGCTTTCAAGTTCCGGCACTTATGCTTGAGGGCATAACTCTTGTAGTTTCGCCTTTAATATCGCTTATGAAAGACCAGGTTGCCACTTTGGTACAGTCTGGTGTAAGGGCAGCATATCTAAATAGTTCTCTTACTTTCAGACAGTATAACAAGGCACTTGAAAATGCCTATAATGGCGTTTACAAAATTATATATGTTGCTCCCGAAAGACTTTGTACACCAGAATTTTTAAGGTTTGCAAATACTGTAAATATTTCAATGGTTACAGTTGATGAGGCACATTGTGTTTCTCAATGGGGACAGGATTTCAGACCTGGGTATTTGAAAATAAGCCAGTTTTTAAATTCCTTAGACAGAAGACCTAGAGTAAATGCTTTTACTGCTACAGCAACAGACAGAGTAAAAAAAGATATTATAAAATTGTTGGAATTAAATAAACCATATATGGTAAAAACTGATTTTGACAGACCTAATCTTTATTTTGCTGTAGAAAGTCCTAAAAGCAGAAAAAAGGCTGTTTTGGATTTTGTAGCTGAACACGAGGACAGTTGTGGGGTAATATATTGTCTGTCAAGAAAAAATGTAGAGGAAATATGTGAGCTTTTATGTGTAAATGGTTTTAATGCTACACGATACCACGCAGGTCTTGAGCCTGAAGAAAGAAAGCAAAATCAAGAAGATTTCATATACGATAGAAAAAATATTATTGTTGCTACAAATGCCTTTGGTATGGGCATTGATAAAGGCGATGTGCGATATGTTCTCCACTACAATATGCCAGCCAGTATGGAGGCCTACTATCAGGAGGCAGGACGAGCCGGTCGAGATGGGGATAAATCAGAATGTGTGCTTTTCTATTCCCCTCAAGATGTCAGGGTACAGCAATTTTTAATAGACCAAGATAATGAAAATGAAGAATTGACAGAAGAAGAACAGAAAATAGTAAAAGAAAGACAGCGAGAAAAGTTAAAAGAAATGACTTTCTATGCTACTACTGACGACTGTTTGCGAGCTTATATGCTCAGGTACTTTGGAGAAAAGGCAAAGGGAAAATGTGATAATTGCTCTAACTGTAAGGGCGAATACGATACTTACGATGTTACAAGAATAGCAAGGTCGGTAATAAGATGTATTAATGACTTAGAGGAAAGATATGGTACAACAGCTATATGTGAAGTTCTTACAGGGCTTGAAACAGACAGAGTTATAAGAAATGGTCTTGATGATGAAATTTCCTTTGGTTTACTATATGATGTGGAAATATCTGAAATTAGAAATGTTATAAACTACCTTGTAAGAGAAGAATATATTACCCAAACTGACGGAAAGTATCCAATACTTACACTTAATCATAAGGCTAGAGAATTTATGAAGAAAGATGTAAAAGTCAATGTTAAGGTTCGCAAGAAGAATACTGTTAAGCCTAAGTTCGTCAGAGAAAAGACTGCTGATAGCAACTTGTTCGAGCTTTTAAGACAATGCCGTATGAAGATAGCACAGCAAAAGAGGGTGCCGGCATTTATGATTTTTACAGATGCGTCATTAAGAGATATGACAGTAAAACAGCCTACAACAGAAAAGGAATTTCTTACTGTTAGTGGTGTGGGTTCAGCAAAAATGAAAGCCTATGGCAAAGAATTTATGAATGTAATAAAACAATACAAAAATAGATAGTTTAGGAGGGGCGATAATGTCTGCTAAAATAAAAGAAAAAAAGATAGACTTAGTAGCTTACTGGAAAGGACTAACACTGGGATATATGATGCTTGCTTGGATAGTGTTGGTGTTTTTTCTCAGATTTAAGGAATGGATATTAATACCGGCATTGTTGGTGTACTTGCTTGCAAGTGCCGTTGTGTGTAATGCCTATGTTATAGGTATGATTGGCAATATGTATTACTTCTTGAGAGAACCGGAAAAGGCAAAGAAATTTTATGCTATAGCTGTAAAGAAAAATACCAGAAATGTAAAGGCACTTTATAACTATGCTCTTGATGCTCTCCACGAGGGTAGAGCTGATGAGGCATTACCTATTTTCCAAAGAGCTGAAAAGTTAAATGTAAAGGTTCTTTTTGATAAACTTATACCTCTTGCTGTTTCAAGCTGTTATTGGGTGTTGGGAGATATTGATAAGGCTATTTCCACTATTGAAGATTTACAGAAAAAGTATAACTATATTAATCCTAATACACTTACTACTCTTGGCTATTTTTATATGTTAAAGGGTAATTATGAAAAGGCTGTTGAATTGACAAATAGTGCATTAAAGGATAATGAGGAGTATGCTCCGGCTTGGGATAATTTAGGTCAAATATACTATAATCAAGGAGATTATAAAAAAGCCTATGAAAATTTTCAAAAGGCAATAGACTATAGAGAAAATATGGTTGAAAGCCTTTACTATATGGCTCTTTTAGAAGAAAATGAGGGTAATATTGAAAAAGCAAAGGAATATCTTGAAAAAGCAAATGGTTGCTATATTTCAGCTTTAAATACTGTAAAGAAAGAACAGATTGAAGAAGAATTGAAAAAATTAGAAAAATAAAAAAATGTGGAACTTCGTTACTGTATGGAGTTCCACATTTTTTATTGTGAATCGGAAAGATAAATCCGATGGCTTGCTTGTCAAGCCACAAATTAACAAAGTTAATTTGTTCTGAATTGTGAAGATATTCGTACAACAATATTGCAAAATGATTATATAAATGGTATTATAATGTATATAGTATAAATATAAAAACAAATGTATGTATTTTTTATTTAGTCTATGACGCTATGAGATAAAAATTATCTTAAAATTCTAATGAGAGGTGTGGGCGAAATGAAAAGAAAAATTTTAAGTATGTTTTTAGCAACAGTTATGATGTTTGGAACATTTGATGTAACTTATGGGGCAACTACAGAAAATACAGTTACAGCACAATCAACATCTGCTATCATTGTTAAAAGTGGAGAGTGTGGAGATAATGTAACATACACCTTAGATGATGACGGTCTATTGAAGATAAGTGGTAGTGGGAATATGAATGATTATTACATTGGAAGCTCTCCATTCTATCTTAATAAGGATATTAAAGAAATTGTCATAGGTGACGGAGTAACGAGCATAGGAGATTGTGCGTTTTTGGGCTGTAGTAGTTTAACAAGTATAGAAATACCGGACGGAGTAACAAGCATAGGAATGTCTGTGTTTGATAGCTGTAGTAGTTTGACAAGTATAGAAATTCCAGCAGGAGTAACAAGCCTAAAAGATTTTGTGTTTTATGGTTGTAGTAGCTTAACAAGTATAACAATGCCGGAAGGATTAACAAGCATAGGTGGTGGTGCGTTTCAGAGTTGTAGTAGCTTAACAAGTATAGCAATCCCAGCAGGAGTAACAAGCATAGGATATTCAGCGTTTGAGAGTTGTAGTAGTTTAACAAGTATAGCAATCCTAGCAGGAGTAACAAGCATAGGAGAATCAGCGTTTAAAGATTGTAGTAACCTAAATACAATATACTGCTACAAAAACTCAACAGCAGATAAATATACTGATTACCCATCAATAGCAAAAAAGGTATATTTAGACGATGCTACAACAACAGCATTTAATTTCAATTCCTCAACAGGAACAATTACAGGCTATAGTGGTAGCGAAAAGGTAGTTAATATACCGTCAAATATTGGTGGTATTTATGTTAAGGCTATAGGGGAAAATGCTTTTAAGAACAATACTGATATTGAAACAGTTATTATTCCAGAGGGAGTTAATTCTATAGAAGACTTTGCTTTTTATAAATGTACAGGTTTAAAATATGTTTCTATTCCTGAAAGTGTTACATCAGTTTCAGAAGATGGCTTTTATAGATGTGGAGCATTAAATGTAACTTGTAAGAAAGGCAGTACAGCAGATAACATAAGTTTATATCCAAGTGGTTCAACAATAGTTTACTATGTTGAAAAGGGCGATATAAATGGAGATGGCTCTATAGATATGAGAGATGTTATACTTCTTATGAAGTATGTAACAGGAAAAATTAGCGAAATATGATAAAAGGAAAGGCCGTTTTCTGCGTAGGAAACGGTCTTTCTATGTAATATATCTATGTGAAACGAAAAAAGACCACCTGAAACAGATGGTCTTAGTATTACTTTATTAAATTTAAAACTTCTTCCTTTGGAATAACGCCAACACTCTGGTTTACAAGTTCGCCACCCTTAAAAACTAAAAGAGTAGGAATACTCATAACACCGTACTTTATAGCAAGCTGTTGTTCCTCGTCTACATTGACTTTGCAAACTTTTATATCTGGATTTTCTTCTGCTACTTGGTCTACAACTGGGCTTAACATTCTGCAAGGACCACACCAAACAGCCCAAAAATCAACTAAAACTGTTTTATCACTTTTTAAAACTTCTGCTTCAAAATCTGCTGTTTTTACATCAATAACTGACATACCGTTACCTCCTTTTTCCTTATTCTGTGCATTTGGTGTAACTATTACTCACTTAAATTGAATTTTTCTTTTATTCTTTCAAAAGTCTGGGAACTTATTATATGTTCGATTTTGCAAGCATCAGCTGCTGCAACATCTGCATCTACACCGATATGTTCAAAAAACTTTGTCAAAACTCTGTGTCTTTCGTAAATTCCTTCGGCGATTTCTCGACCTTTGTCAGTAAGTAAAATCTGGTTTAAAGGGTCAATTTCTACAAGACCCTCCTTCTTCAATATTGATACGGCTCTACTAACACTAGGCTTAGAAAAACCTGTTTCGTGTGCAATATCTATTGAACGAACATAACCGTTGCGTTCTTTCAAAATAAGTATGGTTTCTAAATAATTTTCACCGGATTCTTGAATCGCCATTTTTCTCACTCCCAATATATCTTCTATGTAACATATTAACATAAAATTGCAATATTTTCAATGGGTAATGTGGCTAATGAAAAAATAAAATTAGTTGTGGAAATTTTGTCAATGAATGGGATTAAATATACATCAAATAGGCTTGTACAGAGTTTGGCGATGTGTTATAATGAAACGGTAAAGAAAGAGAACATTTTTAAGGGAGGAAAGTAATATGATAATGGATAAATTTAGCTTAAAAGGTAAGGTTGCAGTTGTTACAGGTGCTAATACAGGACTTGGTCAGGGTATGTGTGTTGCTTTGGCTCAGGCCGGTGCAAAGGTAGCAGGTATTGCCAGAAGAAGTTGCGAAGAAACAAAGGCTTTAATTGAAAAAGACGGTGGCGAATTCCTTGAAGTAATTGCTGACTTAGGCTCAACAGAACCTATTCAGGGTATTATTGACAAAACTGTTGAAAGATTTGGCAAGGTAGATATTCTTGTAAATAATGCGGGTATTATTTTAAGAGAAGATGCTATTAATGTTCCTGAGGCTGATTGGGACAAGGTTATCACAATCAACCAAAAGGTTGTATTCTTTATGTGTCAGGCTTTTGCTAAGGAATTTGAAAAAATTGGTGGTGGCAAGATTGTCAATGTGGCATCAATGCTTAGCTATCAGGGTGGTATCAGAGTTCCTGCCTACACAGCAAGTAAGTCTGCTATTTTAGGCTTAACTAGAGCTTTAGCAAATGAATGGGCTTCAAAGAACATAAATGTAAATGCTATTGCACCAGGTTATATGGCAACTAACAATACAAATCAGCTCAGAAGTGATGCAAATCGTTCTGATGAAATCCTTGGCAGAATACCTGCCGGTCGTTGGGGTACACCAGAGGATATGGCCGGTGCTGTTGTATTCCTTTGTTCTGATGCAGCAAGCTATGTAAATGGCTTTACTCTTGCTGTTGACGGTGGCTGGCTTGCAAGATAAAATAAAATAACAGGAGAAAGATTATGTCTGGACTTTTTATAACCCTTGAGGGTACAGACGGTTCTGGAAAAACTACTCAGATTAACAGACTTAAAGAATATTTTTCTGAAAGAGGATATAGAGTAGTTTGCACAAGAGAACCAGGTGGTACTCCAATAGGAGAAAAAATTAGAGAAATTATAATTGATAAAAATAATAGTGAAATGGCTAATATTACAGAGGCTCTTTTGTATGCAGCAGCGAGAGCTCAGTTAGTTAATGAAGTTATTGAACCTGTGCTTAAAGACGGTGGCGTTGTTATAAGTGACAGATTTTTGGATTCAAGCCTTGTATATCAGGGCTTTGCAAGAGGTATGGGCGAAAACTTTATAAAGAACATTAACAGAGCCGGTGTAAATTCACTAGAACCGGACATTACTTTTCTTTTGAAACTTAAACCAGAAGATAGTATTGCTAGAAAGTCTAAGCAGGCAGAGCTTGACAGACTTGAGGCAGAAAAGGCAAATTTCCACCAGAGAGTTTTTGATGGATATATTAGCCTTGCAAGAAGAAACAAAGAAAGAATTAAAATTATTGACGCTCTTAAAACTGAGGAGGATATTCATAGTGAAATCCTTAATCATATTGAGGGCTTTATGAAAAAACGAGGTTTTTAATGTGATAGGCTTTAACCAGATATTAGGACACGAGAACATAGTTCATAGTTTGAAAAATTCTATAATTGGAGAACGAGTAAATCACGCCTATATCTTTAGTGGAGAAAAAGGCATAGGAAAACATACTTTGGCTAAAGCCTTTGCTAAAACCCTTAATTGTCGCAACGGTGGTACAGAACCTTGCGGACAATGTATAAGTTGCAAAACTTTTGACACAGGAAATAATCCGGATATTATTACTATTACTCATAGTAAAAGAGATATTACAGTTGATGTAATCAGAGAACAAATAGGGGAAAACATTATTTATAGACCCCATTCAAACAAATATAAAATATTTATAATGCCTGATGCCGACAAAATGAATGTTTCGGCACAGAATGCTTTTCTTAAAACACTTGAAGAACCGCCAGAGTTCGCAATTTTTATGTTGTTGTGTGAAAATTACAATAAACTTCTTGCTACTATTTTATCCCGATGTGTTACATTCAAATTAAGACCGGTAGACCATAATCTTATTGAAAAATATCTAATTGACAACAATTCCCTTGATAGAGAAAAGGCTCAAATGTATGCCAGATATTCTCAAGGAAGTATTGGTAGAGCTGTCGAACTTAGTAACTCACAGGATTTTAATGAAATAAGGGACTATACCCTTAACTTAGCAAGAGAATTGGAAAAAGCTGATTTAATAAAAATGTATAAATTGGCTGAGGGCTTAAAGGAATATAAAGACGAAATTGATACTGTGTTGGAGATATTGCTGTTACTTTACAGAGATACTCTTGTGTATATAAAAACTGGTAGCAGACGATATATTATTCAACAAGATAAAATAGATGATATTATAAATATGGCACAGACTTCAAATACAGCACAGCTGGAAAAAAGATGCGATGCCATAAATGATACAAGAATGAAATTACTCAATAACGGAGATTTTCAGCTTATGACTGAAACTCTGTTTTTTAAGATAAAGGAGAAGTAAGAATGATAGTAGTTGGTGTAAGGTTTAAGCCAGTAGGTAAGATTTACTATTTTGACCCTGCTGAATTGCCTATTGAAAAAGGTAGTCACGTAGTAGTTGAAACCTCAAGAGGTACTGAATATGGTACAGTTGTTATAGGCAAAAGAGATATAAGCGAAGATGAAGTAGTTCAGCCTTTAAAGAAAGTAAACCGTATTGCTACAGAACAAGACGAAGAAAGATATACAGCTAATAAGGAAAAAGAAAAAGAGGCCCTTGATATTTGCCACGAAAAAATAAAAAAGCATAATTTACCAATGCGTCTTATTGATGTGGAAATAACTTTTGACAATAGTAAGATTATTTTCTACTTTACTGCTGACAACAGAATTGACTTTAGAGAACTTGTAAAGGATTTAGCAGCAGTTTTCAGAACAAGAATAGAATTAAGACAGATTGGTGTTCGTGATGAAGCCAAAATGGTAAACGGTATTGGTATTTGTGGCAGACCTCTTTGCTGTGCAACTTTTTTAGGGGATTTCCACCCAGTAAGTATTAAAATGGCAAAGGACCAAGGTTTATCCCTTAACCCAAGCAAAATATCAGGTTCTTGTGGCAGACTTATGTGTTGTTTACAGTATGAACAGAGTTCTTACGAAGAATTGATTAAAAATCTTCCAGGAGAGGGGGATATTATTGATACTCCAGAGGGTCAAGGCGAAGTTTTAAGCGTATCTGTATTAAAACAGGTAATTAAAACAGCTATCAGAAAACCACCAAAAGACGAAGTTACAGTATTCTTCTTTAATCCAGAGGAAATTTCTATTGTAAAGCGTAAGCATAGGCGAGAAGAACGACTTTCTAAAGAGGAAATGAAGGAATTATTAGACAAATGATAGATATGGAGATTTTTGAGGGAGAGAGAATAGACGACCTTCAATGTAGTGGATTGTATATTATTCAAAATAAAAATGGTTTTTGTTTTGGTATAGATGCAGTTCTTCTTTCTAGTTTTGCAAAAGTGAAAAGAGGCGAAAAGGCCTTAGATATGTGTACAGGCAATGGAGTAATTCCATTGCTTTTGTATGGTAAAACAAATGGAGAACATTTTACTGGTATTGAAATACAGACTCCTGTGGCAGAAATGGCTCAGAGGTCAGTTATTATGAATGAAGTATCAGACAAAATTCAGATTATAAATGACGATATTAAAAATCTTTGCAATTACTTTAAACTTGCTACATTTAATGTTGTAACTTGTAATCCACCTTATATGGCACAGGGTGTCGGTGCAAAAAATGACCATTCGCCAAAGGCTATAGCTAGACACGAAATAATGTGCAATATTGACGATATATTTGAAAATGCAAATAAAATGCTTAAATTTGGTGGCAGATTGTATATGGTTCATAGAGCAGAAAGATTGACAGATATTTTTTATTCAGCCAGAAATCATAGGTTAGAACCAAAGGTTATGCAAATGATACAGCCTTATGCAAATAAAGCACCTAATTTGGTACTTATTGAGTTTGCAAAAGGTGGAAAACCACCGCTCAAGAACCTTGAACCTATAATAGTATATAACCAAGACGGAACTTATACAGAACAACTAAAGAAAATGTATTATATGTAGGAGATAAAGATGTTATATATTTGTGGTACACCTATTGGAAATTTAGAGGATATGACTTACAGAGTAGTCAGAGTGCTTTCAGAAGTGGATTTAATTGCTGCTGAGGACACAAGACAAAGTGTTAAGCTGTTAAATCACTTTGATATTAAAACTCCGCTTACAAGTTATTATGAACATAATAAAGATGTAAAAGGACCTCAGCTTATTAAATTGTTGCAAGAGGGAAAGGATATAGCTTTAGTAACTGATGCGGGTATGCCTGGTATTTCTGACCCAGGGGAAGACCTTATAAAGTTATGTTATGAAAATAATGTTCCAGTTACTGTTGTGCCTGGACCAACAGCAGTAGTTACAGCTCTTGTTTTAAGTGGTTTAAATAGTAGAAGTTATATTTTTGAAGGATTTTTGCCAAGAAATAAAAAGCAGAGAGCAGAAGTTCTTGAAAGATTGGTTGATGAAAGCAGAACTACTGTTTTCTATGAAGCCCCTCATCACTTAGTAGATACCCTTGATAGTATATATAAAACTGTTGGAGATAGAAATATTGCTGTAGCAAGAGAACTTACAAAGAAGCACGAAACAGTAAATAGAGGTGCTGTAGGGGAAGTATTGGAATATTTTAAAGAAAATGAGCCAAAGGGCGAATTTGTACTTGTGCTAGAGGGCAAGGATAAAGAAAAGATAAAAGAGGATAAAATTGCGTCTTTTGAAGAAATGACTATTGAAGAACATTTTAATATGTATATTGAACAGGGTATGTCTGAAAAAGATGCTATGAAACAGGTTGCAAAAGATAGAGGTATAGGCAAAAGAGATGTTTATGCTTATATAAAAAAGTAGGGTTGAAGATGTTTAAAACTATAGGAATATTTGCTCATGTTGACGGTGGCAAAACTACATTTAGTGAACAACTTTTATATAAAAATGGAAGTATAAGAAATTTAGGCAGGGTGGATAACCAAACTGCCTTTTTGGATTGCGATAATATTGAAAAAGAAAGAGGCATTACTGTTTTTGCAGAACAGGCGTCTTTTGATTATAACGAAAATAAATACTATATAATAGATACCCCTGGGCATACAGATTTTTCTCCAGAGGCTGAAAGAACAATGTCGGCTTTAGACTATGCTATATTGATTATCAATGGTAGTGATGGCGTACAGGCACATACAGTTACTCTTTTTAGGCTTTTGGAAAATTATGGTGTGCCTGTTTTCATATTTGTGAATAAATGTGATATTACAGGTTTTAGCATTGAAAATACCCTTGAAAGCATAAGAGAAAAATTAACAGAAGATGTTCTTTTTATAGATGATTTTGAGGATATTTCAAAAGATGAAAATAAGGAATTTATAGCTGAAAGAAACGAAGATTATTTGTCAGAATATCTTGATGGTGGTGGAGATGAAATAACAGCCATAAAAGATAGCGTTAAAAATAGAAATATTTTTGTAGCTATGAAAGGTTCAGCTTTAAAGGATATCGGTATAGACCAATTTTTTAGTGTATTTGATAAATTGACTTTTACAGATTACAGTTCTGATGGAGAATTTTGTGGAGAAGTCTTTAAAATAAGATATGATTCCAAAGGTTTAAAAGTTGCTTATATAAAGGGCAATTCTGGTACTATTGGCGTAAAAGAAACTATAGGCAACGAAAAGATAAATGAAATTCGTTTTTATAAAGGGGAAAAATACGAAAATTCAGATAAAGCTTGTGGTGGTCAAATATTTGGGGTTACAGGTCTAAATGAAGTTTCTTGTGGCGATATAATAAAGAATGGCAAAATTATAAAAAATGCAGAAAAATATACTATGATTTCAGCATTACAATCAAAAGTAAATATATTAGACGGAACAGACAGCAATAAGGTTATGGAATGTCTTAAAATGCTTGAAAATCAAGAACCTATGCTTAGGACAGAATACATAAAACAAACTAATGAAATTGTTGTAAGCGTAATGGGTAAAATACAGCTTGAAGTTTTACAGGAAATTCTTTCAACAAGATTTGGTATAAGTGCTACATTTGAAAAGCCAGAGGTACAGTATAGAGAAACTGTAGCTAAAACAGTTATTGGCTATGGTCATTATGAACCTTTAAGACATTATGCAGAGGTTGTGTTGGAAATTGCTCCAGCTGAAAGAAATAGTGGTATTACTTTTGATAGTACAGTTCACATTGATGTTCTTTCAGCTAATTATCAGGCACTTGTAAAAACTCATATTTTTGAAAAACAGCACAAGGGAATATTAACAGGTTCTCCCCTTACTGATGTAAAAATTACATTGATAAATGGCAGAGCTCATTTAAAACATACTGAGGGTGGCGATTTTAGACAGGCTACTTACAGAGCTATAAGACAAGGTTTAGAAAAGGCGGAAAATGTTATTCTTGAGCCTTTTTATGCCTTTGAAATATATGCTGGAGAGGAATATGCCGGAAGAATTATGACAGATATTCAAAGATTAAGAGGTAGCTTTGAACCTCCTGTTCAAATGGGCAATACATACAAAATAAAGGGTAGAGGTCCAGTTGAAACATTTATGGATTATCAAGAAGAATTGCTTTCATTTACAAAAGGAACTGGTAGTATTGTTATGACTGTTGACGGATATGAAAAATGTGAGATTGCCGATGAAGTTATAGAAAAAATAAACTATAATAAAGGCGAAGACAAGGAAAATACTTCTTGTTCTGTGTTCTGTAGTCATGGTGCTGGGTTTACAGTAAATTGGGATGAAGCTGAAAGTTATATGCACACGCTAAAATAATTATTATTTTTTGTCAATAGAGTATACTATTGTGTACAAAAAAATAAAAATATGATATAATATACACAATTATGCAAAGGAGAATAATATGAAAAAATTTTTATGTGTGGTTTTATCTTTGTTGGCAGTAACTGGCTGTGCAACAAGTAGCAAAACATCAGTAAGCGACAATACAACAGAAATCACTTCATCTGAGGGTACAAGTGGTACTGATTTAAGTGACTTATCTGTTACATATTCAAAAGAAGATTTTGGTTTATATACGCCTCCAGATAAAGACGGAAACAGTAGTTTTATAATAGGTCTTGATGAGGACCAAGATTCATTACCTTTTAATGATAATGAGTTAGTAAGATACTTAGCTGTTACAAACTATGATGTTAAAGATAAGGTTGTTAAATTTGAGGGTGATGAAACACCTACTGACCATACTGTTGTAAGCCATATTAGCTATGAGGGTGGTAATCTTCCAGTAGTTAACAGCAAGGGCATATCTATTGTTGGTCTTAAAGGCGAGGATAATAAAAATTGTAGTACGCCTGATGATGTAAAGGTTGCTTATGATATAAACAAAAAGCAGGAAGAAGAATATATTACAAGCAAAATTGATGATAAAAACTATGTTATTCAGTTGTACTTCAAGAAAACAGAAGTTCCACAGGAACAGACAGAAGTTACTACAAATGAAGAGGGTAAGCAAGTACAGCAGTTGGTATATAAATACGAAAGAATAATTGTTGAAAAGGGAAAGGACCTGTTAAATGTTCCAGAGGCAACATATTCAATGAAATTTATAGTTAGAGATGGATATGTAAAGAGCATTGATTTATATAGCTACAGGTAAGGTAATGAGTTTATGAACTTTAGAGAATATATAAAAAATAACAGGGTACTTTATGACGGAGCTTTTAGTACATACTATGCTGAAATTAACGGCAAGTGCTTAGTTCCGGAAATGGCAAATATAAAGGATAGAGAAACTGTATTAAAAATACATAAGGAATATGTAGATGCAGGGGCTGTTTTAATACGAACTAATACATTTGAGGCAAATACAGGTAGTTTAGGTTGTGATAAAGAAGAACTTAAAAGCATTATAAAAGCTGGCTGGGAAATTGCAAAAGAGGCTTGCGGAGATAAGGCTTATGTGGCGGCAGATATTGGTCCTATTGAAACAGGTGCAGTTTTAAAGGAATACGAGTTTATAATAGACTGTTTTATTGAACAGGGTGCAGAGATTTTCAATTTCGAAAGTTTCGCTGATATTGATGATGTTATACGACCTTTAGAGTATTTGAAAAAACAAAAGCCAGATGCTTTTGCAATAGTTAATTTCTGTCTTAACCAACATGGATTTACACAGAGAGGTGCTGGAGCTGAACGCCTTTTAGAAAAATGTGACGGTATTGACACTATAGATGCTATGGGCTTTAATTGCGGTGTTGGTCCTATACATTTACAAAATGTTTTAAAGAAAATTAGGTTTAATTTTTCAAAGCCAGTAGCAGCACTTCCTAATTCAAGTTATCCGTCAATTATTCAGGATAGAATGGTATTTTTAGATAATATCAAATATTTTTCAGATGTTATGAAAGATGTCAGCTCTATGAATATTGAATTTTTAGGAGGTTGTTGTGGTACAACTCCTAAATATATTAAGGCTTTAAATGATGCTGTAGATTTTAGTCAAAAGCCACAGGAATTAAAGACTGATTTATTAGAAAATAGTGATAAACATAAAGAACCTAAGAATAATGTGTTTTTTGCAAATAAGGCAAAGGGCGAAAAAATTATTGCTGTTGAATTAGACCCACCAAAAAATGCAGATACCACAAAACTTATGGAAACAGCAAATTATTTGAAAAAGCATAGTGTGGATATAATTACTTTTGCCGACTCTCCAAGTGGAAGAACTAGAGCAGATTCTGTGCTTGTAAGTACAAAGGTAGCAAGAGAAGTTGGTATAAATGTTATGCCTCATATTTGCTGTAGAGATAGAAATGCAATAAGTATGAGTTCTCTTTTGTTAGGTGCTCACATTAATGACATAAGAAATTTATTGGTAATTACAGGTGACCCTGTTCCTAGTGCCAGTAGAGAGCAGGTAAAGAGTGTATTTAACTTTGACTCAATAAAACTTATGAAATATATTGAAAATATTAACGAAGAAAATTTCCCAGATGATAAAATTTGTTTTGGCGGAGCAATAAACTATGCTAGAAGAAATTTAGATGTGGAAGTAAGGCGTGCAGTTGAAAAGGAAAAGGCTGGGGCAAAGTATTTCCTTACACAACCGGTATACGATGATAAAGATATTGAAAGTTTAAAGTATATCAAGTCTTTCTTATCTGTGCCAATTTTATTTGGTGTTATGCCTTTAGTTAGTTATAGAAATGCTAATTTTATACGAAATGAGCTTCCGGGTATTACTATTCCAGATTGGGTAATAGATAGATTTAGTATGGATATGTCAAAGGAAGAGGGAGAAAAGGTTGGTCTTGAGATTGCCTTTGACATTATGGAAAAGGTAAAGGATATAGCTGATGGATATTACTTTACAATCCCATTTAACAGATTGTCAATTTGCGAAGCTTTGTTAAAAAAATGTTGTTGACAATGTATAAATATGCTATACTATAAGACGGAACTGAGGGGAAGATTATGGAAAAATTAAGAGTAGCAGATTTGAATTTGCTAATTGACTATAAATATGATACAATGAAAAAGCAGTGTCCACCGTATAAAGCTGACTTTGAAAAGCCTAATTTAACTATTAATATTCCAAAGGAAGAAATAATTAGACTCCAAAAGGAAAATCCACTTTTATCTTGTGATGATGTGGAATATGTTTATACTGGTGCGGCATTTTATGAGGCTTTGTTACACTTCAATGGTTTTATGCTCCATAGTAGTGGTATTGTGAAAGATGGACGAGCCTATTTATTTTCTGCAGACCCAGGTACGGGAAAATCAACACATACAAGTCTTTGGCAGAAGTACTTTGGCGAAGATGAGGCGAAAATCATAAATGATGATAAACCAGCCATTAGACTTGTAGACGGAGAATTGTATGTATATGGTACACCTTGGAGTGGAAAGACGGATAAAAATATTAATATGCGTGTTCCTATTGGGGCTATTGTGTGCTTAGAGCGTTCAGAAAATAATTGGGTTAGGGAAATTACACCTAAGGAAGCAATTCCATTTATATTGCAACAGACAATAAGACCAGAAAATAAATCTGAAATGATAAATCTTTTAACTATTTTGGATAAGGTTTTAAGAACTATCAAGGTTTATAGAATGGGTTGTAATATGGATATGGAAGCAGTTGAGGTTAGCTATAACTCAATAAAGGTGGAGGAAAAGTTATGAAAATAAAAGAAGGTTATTTACTTAGAGAAGTTGCAGGTAGCAACATTGTTGTTCCTATTGGAGAGGGCGAATTAAACTTTAGTGGTGTTATTACACTTAATGATGTAGGTGCTTTTTTCTGGAGAAATCTTGAAAAAGGCTGTACAAAGGAAGAACTTTTAGATTCTCTTTTAGCTGAATACGAAATTGACAAAGAAACAGCCAGTAGCGATATTGACGAATTTGTAGGAAAGCTCAAGGAGGCAGGTTTACTTGAGTAAACAAGTTAGACTGCAACAAATGTATAATGTAATGGAAGAAATGCTTAATAGTGGCGGAACAGTTAACTTTAATCCCAGAGGTTATAGTATGTGTCCAACACTGAGAAATGACGGCGATAGGGTTGTTATAAAGAAGATTAATTCTTTAAAGAAATATGATTTGCCGTTATATATTAGACCTGACGGTAGTTTTGTACTTCATAGAGTTATTTCAGTAAATAAAGACGGTACATATAACATTTGTGGAGATAATCAATGGAATATTGAACACAATGTAAAGCATAGTCAGGTTGTAGGCGTAGTTACTACAATAGAAAGAAAGGGCAAGCGTTTTTCCGTAAATAATCCATTATACAGAATTTATGTCGTTTTTTGGGTGGCTATAAGACCTTTGCGACATATTGTGTTTGGCGGAATTAGAAAATTAAAGAAAGCAATAATGAGAAGTATAGGTAAGAAGAATATATGAAATTAACAAGAATGATAATTGCATTGGTTGTTAGTTTACTGTGTTTAATTCCAACGGTTTCAGCATATTCGGAAAAGATAATATCTCTTGAAGTTGACGGTACTGTTATTAGAACAGAAGTTCCACCAACAGTTATTGGTGGAAGAACTATGGTGCCAGTAAGAGATATTTTTGAGGCTTGTGGTGCAAGTGTTACTTGGAACCCAGCAACAAAGAAAATTACTGGTAGTAAAAATGGCAAAAATGTTGTTATGCAAGTTGGAAGTAACAAGTTGTATATGAATTCTAATGTAGCGACTATGGATTCTACACCGGTTATTATTGACGGCAGAACTCTTGCTCCGGCCAGATATGTAGCTCTTGGATTTGGTGGAACTACACAATGGGATGCTTTAAACAGAGTTGTGGTTATAACAGGTGTAACTACTCCAACAGTTGAAACTACAACTGAAATGACAACAACCACAGCTGTAACCACTACGGAAACTACAACTGAAATAACAACAGTTGCTCCTGTGGTTGTGCCAAGTAACGAACCATCTGATGAAATTGTAAAAGTTGTCAGAAATGATTTGGAGCATGCTTTGGGAACTTATTCTTTAGGTTCTTATGAAACAGCTGGTAGATTTAAAAGCAATGCCATGAACCAAATTATAAAAAATTGGGAGTCTTTGGCTACTACAGATTTAGATAAGGCTTATGTTGCATCAGCTAAAAGCTTATATTATGCCATAAATTCTTTTTATAGAAATTTAGATTCTGTGTATGGCAACGCGGAATATCCAAAACGAATACTTAGTTTTGGGGATATAATGAGAGGCTATAAAACTGACGGAAATATAATAATAAATAAATTTTTTAAAACAAGAGATACTGAAGAAATAAAAGCTATTGTTTCAGAATTGTCACAATTTTCATCAAAAATGGCATCTGATATAAAATTTCAGTATGATAATAGCTGATTAAAGTTGTTTAGAAAGGAGAATTTATAAATGAAGATGAATAAATTAATTGCAAGTTTACTTGCTGTATCACTTTTAGCATTTCCAGTTGTTCAAGTAAGTGCTGATGAAAATATTAGCCTTACGGTTAATGGCGAAAAGGTTGAAACTCAAGTACCACCTACAATTATAGACGGTAGAACAATGGTACCAGTAAGAGATATTTTTGAAGCCTGTGGTGCAAAGGTAAACTGGGACGCAAATACAAAAACTATTACTGGCGAAAAGGGCAACACAACTGTTGTTATGCAGATTGATTCAAATATGCTCTTTATAAATGAAGATGTTACTGAAATGGACGCAACACCAGTGATTATAGACGGTAGAACACTTGCTCCAGCTAGATATGTAGCTGAAAGTTTTGGTGGTATCGTTGATTGGGATGCCGAAAATAAGGTTGTAATGATTGATGTTGCAGATGATGATGAAGAAATTACAGAAACAACAACAGAGGCAACAACTGTAACAGAAGAAACAACAGAGGCTACTACTGTAACAGAAACTACAACAGAAACAACAACTACTGCTACTACAACAGAGGCTGTTCCATCTGATTTAATAGTTAGTACAGTAAGAAGTGATATACAAAAGGCTGTAGGTACATATTCATTAGGTTCATATGAAACTGCTGGTAAGTTTAAAGCCGCTGCTATGAAACAAACTACAGATACATGGACTTCTATGGCAAATACATCTATTGATAAAAGATATGTTAGTACAAGTAAGACATTTTTTACTAGATTATCATCATGTTATAAAACAATAGATAATATTTACGGAAACAAAAGCTATGCAAGAAAATTATCTGATTTAAGAGTAAAAATGGCAGATTATAAAAAGCAGGCAAATGAAATTGTTGACGAATATTTAAAAACTAGAGATATAAAGGAACTTAATGAAATATCAGCTAAGTTAGCAAAATTTACAGGCGATATGAGAACAGATATGAAAGTTCTTTATGACAATACTTGATACAATATTTGATAAAAAAAGGACTGGAAAAATCCAGTCCTTTTTTGATAGTGAAATAGTGAATCGGAAAGATAAATCCGATGGCTTGTGAAACAAGTCACAAATTAAAGATTTTCTTTAATTTTGTTGATAATTACTTCGTATTCTTCATCAGTAAGGTATTTAGGTGGATTTACATTCATTTCAAATGTGCCACCAAAACCGTAGCCATCTTTCTGCTTTGGTACAATGTGAACATGAAGATGAGGAAGTGTATCACTAAACATACCGTAGTTTACTTTTGCTGGGTTAACAGCAGCAGTAATAGCCTTACCTACTCTCTGCATATCCTGAATGAAAAGAGCTGATTCTTCAGGGCTAAGGTCAGTAAGTTCAACACCATGGTCCTTATAAGCTATAACGCATCTGCCATAGTAAGTTTGTTCTCTGAAAAGATATAATTTAGTTACACCTAATTCAGCAATAGGTATCATTAAAGAATCAAGTTTTTCTTTGTTTTTGCAATATAAACAAGTATCTACAGTTTCCATTTTGTAACCCTCCAAAAAAGTAAGTATAATACAATTTTTATCAGAAATAGAACTTTCTATTCTGAGTAAATAGTTTTATAATTTTGTCTGAAAAATAAACAAAAGTTAAAACTAATTAAAATAATATACATAATATTATAACATTTTTAAAATAATTGTCAATCAATGTTATAGACATAGAAAATTAAATTTGGTATAATGGAAGTGATATGTGAGGAGGTTTCTTTAATATGAAAAAAATATTTTTGATGTTTGTTCTTATGGGAATAATGATTGTATCAGCAGGTATTCTTGTAAGTGCTAAAGATGAGATTGGAATAGTTGTAAATGGTGAAAATGCAAATATGAAGGTTTCACCTAAGATTATAGATGGGGTTACCATGGTTCCTTTTAGAGAAACTATGGAGGTATTGCAAGCTAAAATTTCTTGGGACGCAAATACAAAAAGCATAAAGGCAACAAGAAAGAATAAGTCTGTTTCTATACAGGTAGGTAGTAATATAGTTAAAGTAGGTAAGCAGGAAGTGGAGATACAGTCACCACCTGTTGTTATAGATAATTTTACATATGTACCTATAAGAGTTATTTCTAATGGCTTTGGCTGTAAAATAAGATATGATGCTATAAACAATAATATCGTAATTACTGATACAGCTTTGGCTAAAATGACAACTACAACAAAGGCAACTAGAGCCACTACGACAACAAAGGCTACAACTACAACAAAGGCAACAACAGAGGCTACAACAGAAACAACAACAGTTAACTACAATGATAGTCGTATTCCAGGAGTATCAAGAGCTTTACACAAAATGGTTCTTCAGGATTTAAGATTGGCACTTAATAATTATTCATTAGGTACTGCAAAAACTGCCACTAGATTGACTAATTCATACATAAACAGAACTACAAAGAATTGGTTAGATATGGCGAAGACACCAGAAGAAAAGAAATTTGTTGCTGCTGCAAAGACAGCATATATAAAAATGGTTCAAACTTGTAGAAAACTTGACGAATTCCAAAATAAATACGGAAGATATAATGGTGCTAGACAAGAATTAATGAATGCAAAAAATAAAATTATAGATGCAATAGATGCTTGTGGTATGGCAACTTCTGTAGATGAATTTACTAAAAAGACAAACAGTATAACAACTGTACAGAATAAGACAGCAAGTGTTATGAATGGTATAAGAAAAAAGAATGCCTAATAAAAAAACTGAAAGCAAAATGCTTTCAGTTTTTTTATTTAGTCATTATTACCGTAACTATCGCTATTACTGTTACTGCTACTGTTTCTACTGCTACGACTACTGCTGTAGCTACTTGTACTTGAACTACTGCTATAGCCATAACTACTGCCTGAAACCTGTGCAGCACCAACTTCAATCTGCTTTGTAACAGGCTGTGAAATGATTTTTTCACTCTTTTGAACTTCGCCAGACTGTTCACCATTAATGTATGGTGTCTTTTCAATAACCTGTTTTTTACCTTCCTGTCCAGGAGTAGTAACCTTTGAATAGCCAACAGGCATATTATAATTCTTTGTTCTTACGGCTGTAAAGTCAATAATCTCTTCTTTTGTAGTTGTTTTAAATGTTCTTATTGGAAGAACAGGTACATTAGAAGTTACAGTTAACTTCTGACCAATTTGTAAGTTTGCTTTTGCTTCAGATGATATAGATGGATTAGCCTTTAACAATTCAGCTTCTGTCATACCGGCATTTGATGCAATAGAAGCAAATGTATCACCAGTAACTACAGTATGAGTTCTTGTAACCTGTTTAGTTTCAGAGAGCTTTTCTACAGCTTGGTCTACAGTTAATACATCTTTATTATCTACAAAAACATTAGCTGTTCCAATTTGTATAGCAAATTCAGGGTCAGTAGTTCCGTCTGGGGCTTTGTACTTTTTAAGGGTAGTTGCTAAAGCCTCTTTTGCCTGTTCAAGATTTGAAACTGTTACATAAGGCTTACCTTCAACTTGTATTGAAGTTGCCTGCTGTTTGTAAGTAACTGATTGACAAACCTTAGATATAACTTCTTCAGAATTTCCACTAACATTCTTAAATAAGCCATTTACAGGTTTTAACTTAATACTTTCGTTGATTTCCAACTCATTACCAACTGTTTCTTTAAGTTTAGCTGTTATAAGTTGTTTAAATTCATCTTCAGTTGTTGAAGTATCTTTTATATATCCGATGGTATTGTTGTTAACAACAACGGCAAGGGCATTTTTTCTAAATACAAAAGAACCTAAAAGGCAAATAACTAAAATTGCAATTAATAGGGTTATAATTGGTTTACCATTAAATTTAAAATTAGACGGTGTTCTTTGACGAGTAGTTTTTCTAGCTGTATCAGCATTTACAGGAAAAATTAATGGTCTGTCGCCTTTGTTTCTAAATTTTAATGGATTTTGGGAAAGTTTAGCTGTCTTAGGTCTTGGAGGCATAAGATTATCCTTCTTTCTATTGATATTTATTTTTTGATTAGTTTTGTAAAATGTAAATTATATATACACCTACAAGAAGTGTGCATATATCCGAGAATAACTCATTACGCTATATTATAATGAAAAAATGACATTATTTCAAGTATTAAATAGTTACAAAAAACTGAATGTGTGATAAAATGTTTATTAATCGTTAAAAAATAGTGAATTTTAATTATTTTGGGAGGAAAAATGGGATATTGGAATACAAGAGGGTTAAGAGGAAGTAGTTTTGAAGAAATGATAAATATGACAAATAAAGTATATAGGGAAAAAAATTTGGCCATAATACAAAAAGTACCGACTCCAATAACTCCGATGAAGTTAGATAAAAGCAAAGGAGTTATTACATTAGCTTACTTTGACCAGAAATCTACTATTGACTATATTGGAGCGGCACAGGGAATACCTATTTGTTTTGATGCAAAGGAAACACATCAAGGTAGATTGCCTTTGCAAAATGTACATCAGCATCAGGTGGAATTTATGGAGGATTTTCAAAAACAAGGTGGAATATCATTTCTTCTTGTAAATTGTAAAGATGCTGACGAATGTTATTTTTTGCCCCTTAAAGTGTTAAAGGAATATTGGAATAATGCTCAAAAAGGAGGTAGAAAGTCAATTCCTTATACTGCTTTTGAGGAAAAATATAGAGTATATAACAAAAATGGTTTTCCTGTGCATTATTTAGAGGCTATAAATACTTTTCTTCTGGAGGAATAGTTTATGAAAATGCTTTTGACAATTTTGACAATTATGTTGGCTGTTAACTCTCAACTAAATGAAAAGAAAAATATTGCAAAAGCATATAGTTTGTGTGTAGAAGATACTAATGTATCAACAGGTTTATATAAAGGGGATAGAATTTTAAAGGGTGCAGGAATATGTGAGGATATTGCTCTTGGAGAAGTGGAAAATTTCGAGAATGTAACATCTGTAACAAATGATATTTATATTAGAAGATTAAAAGTTAAGGAAGAATTTCCAACAGATTGGGTTATTGATTTATATTCAAAAAATAAAATTCCTATGATAATATTGCCTTATAATATTTCAAAAGAGGAAGTTAAGAAATGTGCTGAAATATCAAGAGATTTGGATAAACCTATTTTTATTGAACCTGATTGTGGATATGATGTTGAAAAGTACGCAGAAATATCTGAAATATTAAAGACAACAGCACCTAATATTGCCATAGTATGGAGTATAGACAGTAGTTGTGCAAATGTTGGAGATGCGTATCCTAAAAATTTACCTGTAGATTGGATAGGCATAGATATAAAAGAGAGATGTAATGAAAAGGGCATAGATTCTCAGTTACCTAATGTTATGTCTATTTGTAGATATTTTAGTGAAAAGCCTATAATGTTAAATATTTCTGTATCACATTTTTCAAATGTTAATAGAAAATATTATTTGGAAGATGCTATTAATGAAATGTCTGTATTGTATAATGTAGTAGCTGATTTTAAGGGTGTTTCAGCAGTAAATTATATTAGTTATTCAGAAGAAAATAATGAAGAAAATAATTATAAATTATCAGAAAATTCTAAACTGATTGAAAATTACAAATATTGCACAGATTTATTAAATAGGAAAAAATACTTTTCACAAGTAGGAGAAGTAGCATATTTAATAAATGATAAAATGTATGTAAATATTAAAACGGCAGAAAGATTGAATTTGGAAACAACATCTTCAAATTATGAAAATTTAAAGTGTGTAAGAAACTTTAATGTTGATAATTCTACGGCAAAGGTATTTGTCAAAAGCAAAAAAATGTAGTATAATAGTAGGGATATTTTGATGGAGGTAAGTTTATGAAATTTTCAAGCCAGTTTATAACTGCTTTATGTAGATTTGGGCAATATAGTAGATTGCTTTTAAATAAACCAATGAGAGTTTTTTGGTATTTTATTATAATTTGTGCATTATGTTTTTGTATAAAGTGTGGAGCATTTTTTCATGGATATGCTCAAGCAGGAGGCATTTCAGGTCTTGCTAATACATACTTGCCAGAGTTTTCTATAGAAAATGGCAAACTTATATGCTCTGACTATAAATTTGAAGATGAAATTGCTGGTATAGATATAGTAGTTGATACTTCACCAGATTTTGTGGCAACAAAAGATATGGTAAGTGATAATACAGTTGCAGTTATTGCAGATAGTACAAAATTAATAGTTGCTAATCCAATGCAGTATCAGGAAATAAGATTTGACGACAGGTCTTTTGATGGACTTACAAAGGAAAAGATAGTTAAATATCTTGAACAATCCCTTTTAGTAAAGCTTATGCTTGGCTGTATCGTGTTTATGATGTTTGGTATGTATGTTTTTAATTATGCAATATATGTGCTTTTGTCTATTTGTATAGGCAATTTAATAAATGCTTTTGTAAAGACACAAATAAGATACGGTGGTATGGTCAAATTAGGCATTTATGCAATTACTTTTCCTAGCTTGTTAACCGCAGTTACATCAGCTGTTATGAATTTATTGGGATATACAGGAAATAACAATTTTAATGTTATTCTGTTTGCTGTTTTAGTAGGGGTATATATGTATCTTGGTCTTAAAAATATTAAGGCAAGTAATGGGTATATTGTAGCTACATTATAGGAGGTTTTTATGGCGTATCAGGCACTTTATAGAAGATTAAGACCTCAACGATTTGAAGATGTAATCGGTCAGGAGCATATAATAAGAACTCTGAAAAATCAGATTGAAAAAGACAGAATAAATCACGCATATTTGTTCTGTGGTACTAGAGGTACAGGTAAAACTACAACTGCTAAAATTTTTGCCAGAGCCATAAATTGTACTGGAGAGGGCGAAAAACCTTGTAACGAATGTTCGGTCTGTAAAGAGGCTTTAAAGGGTACTAACTTAAATATTATTGAAATTGATGCTGCTAGTAACAATAGTGTTGATAATATCAGAGATATAGTGGAAGAAGTAAAATATCCGCCTACAGAGGGTAGATATAAGGTATACATTATTGATGAAGTGCATATGCTTACTACCAGTGCATTTAATGCTCTTTTAAAAACATTGGAAGAGCCACCAGCCCATGTTGTGTTTATACTGGCAACAACAGACCCTCAAAAAATGCCAGTAACTGTTCTTTCTCGTTGTCAAAGATTTGATTTTCATAGAATTGGTCACAAAGATATGGTAAAAGTTTTGACTGAATATATGGAAAATGAGAAAGCTGATGTGGATATTTCGGCACTTGAATATATTGCTGAAATTTCAGACGGTGCTATGAGAGATGCCCTTAGTGTGCTTGACCAATGCCTTAGTTTTTACTATGATAGAAGAATTACAGAAAAAGAAGTAAGAGAAATTACTGGTGCAACAGACAGAGGTGTATTTTTTGATATTACATCAGCTATGAACTTTAATGATAGTGGAAAATGTATGGAAATCATAGACGACATTGTTATTAAGGGGAGAGATATACAACAGTTTGTTCAAGATATGATTTTGCATTTAAGAAATTTGCTTTTAGCTGTTTCTGTAAATAAAGAATCAAAGGCATTAGATTATTCTCAGGATTATATTGAAAAATTAAGACAACAGGGAAATTCCATAGGCTACGATTACTTACTTATACTTATAAGCAATTTTTCTGAACTTGCTAACCAAATGAAGTATTCTCCAAACCCTAGAATACTTTTAGAGGTATGTTGTATAAAGGGTTGTAATCCGGTTACAGGTCAGGATTATGGTTCAGTTGTTAAGCGTATGGCTGATATTGAGCGTGTAATTGAAAAGGGCGGAGTTCCTTCTAGTGGTGTTGTAAATAACGCACCAGTACAAGCACAGGAGGAAGAACCGGAAAAAGAAGTTGTAATTACAAAGGCAATACCAGAGGATATTAAGGAGGTTATATCAACTTGGAAAAAGTTTGTTTCTTCTCTTAATACTGGTATTGTTAAGGCTATGCTTGGTAGTGTTATTCCAGCTTTTATAGACGGGGATATTATGTACTTAGTTTGCCCTACAAATGGACATCTTGTGGTACTTACAAAGAATATTGATGAAATAGTTGAGAATATTACAAAGTTTTATAGCAAAGAATTTAATATAAAACTTATACTTGAAAAGAATTATAATACTATGCACAGCGAAGTGTATGGTGCAAGAGATAATACAGTAAAAGTTCTTACAAAAGAAAGTTTTGCCGTACTTGGAGATAATGTTAATTTTATAGATTAGACTTGATAAGAGTAAATAAATATTATATAATTAATTATATTTGATTTTTAGGAGGATAAAAATGGCAAAAGGTTTTAACGGCGGTTTCGGCGGTATGAATATGAACAATCTTATGAAGCAGGCTCAGAGAATGCAGAAGCAGATGGCTGAGGCACAGCAGGAACTTGAAACAAAGGAATTTGAAGTAACAAGTGGCGGTGGTGCTGTTAAGGTTGTTATTACAGGTAAAAAGGAAATTAAGTCTATTGATATTAATCCAGAAGTTGTAGACCCAGATGATGTAGAAATGCTTCAGGACTTAGTTATGACAGCTGTAAATGAAGCTATCAGACAGGCTGACGAAGCAGCTAGTGGTGCATTAGGTGGTATCGCTGGTGGTCTTGGTGGCAACATCCCAGGTTTATTCTAGGAGATTGAAATGAATTATTACGGCGGTTATGTAAATCGACTTATTGAACAGCTTTCCAGACTGCCGGGTATCGGTGGCAAAAGTGCTCAAAGATTGGCATTCCATATTATAAATATGCCAGAAAAAGATGCAGAACTTCTTGCTGATACTATACTTAGTGCAAAGAAAAATGTGAAATACTGTTCAAAGTGTTGTACTCTTACAGATACGGACCCATGCACAATTTGTTCTAACCCTAAGAGAATACAATCTTCTATTATGGTTGTAGAGGATTCAAGGGATATGGCAGCTTACGAAAAAACTGGAGAGTACAAGGGACTTTATCATGTTTTACAGGGGGTTATATCTCCTCTAAAGGATATAGGTCCAAATGATATTAAAATTAAAGAACTTATTTCTCGATTAGATGAAAATGTAAAAGAGGTTATTATTGCTACAAACCCTACTGTTGAGGGAGAGGCTACTGCTATGTACATTAGTAGATTAATTAAGCCTATGGGAATTAAAGTTACAAGAATTGCCCATGGCGTGCCAGTAGGTAGCGACCTTGAATATGTTGACGAAGTTACTCTTTCAAGAGCTCTTGAGGGTAGACGAGAAATGTAATATCCTATAAAATACCTCCAAATCTGGGGGTATTTTCAATATAAGGAGGTTTTTATGGATATAAAAGATATTTTAAGCAAAGTTGACCACACTCTTTTAAACCCTAAGGCCACTTGGGAAGAAATAAAAAATATTTGTGATGACGGTATGAAGTATTGTACTGCAAGTGTATGTATACCGCCTAGCTTTGTTAAAAGAGCAAAGGAGTATGTAGGAGAAAATTTAAAAATCTGTACAGTTATTGGTTTCCCAAATGGCTATAATACAACTGATGTTAAGATTTTTGAAACAGAAAATGCACTTAAAAATGGTGCAGATGAAATTGATATGGTTATTAATTTGGGAGATTTAATGGACAAAAAATATGATGATGTATTGTCTGAAATAACAAAAATTAAGGCTGTTTGTGGTACAAAGGTTTTAAAGGTTATTATAGAAACTTGTTTGCTTAATGAAGAACAGAAAATAAAAATGTGCGAAATAGTTACTAAAAGTGGAGCAGATTTTATAAAAACAAGTACAGGTTTTTCTACAGGGGGAGCAACTTTTGAGGATATAGAACTTTTTGCCAAATATGTAGGTAAAAATGTTAAAATAAAGGCTGCCGGAGGCATTAGTTCTATTGCTGATGCTGAAAAATTTATATCTCTTGGGGCAGATAGACTTGGCACAAGTCGAATAGTGAAAATAGTAAAAAGTAATGAGATATAGTATCTATTTTAAAATAAAGCAAAAACTTAATAGGAGTTGAAAGTGTTGAAAAATAGAATGGTCTGCGAATGTTATGACATTACTGTGGATAAAATAAAACAGGCTTTACTAGATGGAGCAAAGGGCTATGACGATTTAGTTAAATCAATGCGTCTTGGTGTTCTCTGTTCAGCCTGTATAGGCGATGCCAAAAAAGTAGTAGAGCAATTACAAAATGAAATAGAGGAAGAAAAAAATAGAGGTACGGTGTGAAAGCCGTACCTCTGTTTTTATGGTAAATTACTTTGTCATCATCTTGTTTACAGCACTTGCAATAGCTCTTAATGAACTCTTTGCGATGTTTGAGCTTGTGCCAATACCGAAGTAAGAATTCTGGTCTGCGTCATAAATCTGAATGTATGTAATAGCCTTTGACTGATTACCAAAAGACATTGAATGTTCGCTATAGTTTACAATATTAAAGTGAATATCAAATTCTTCCATTAATGACTTACAGAAAGCATCAATGATACCATTACCCTTACCAGTAATAACAACAGACTTGCCATTGTATGTTAAGTCGCACTTAATCTGAACACTATCGTCGCCAGATTCTTCTTCTGTATAGTAATTAACTGAAAGTGGTTCTTTTACATAGTAAGTATCGAAGAATAAATCTCTGATTTCTTCTGGCTGTAATTCCTTATCAAGTTCAACAGAATCTTCTGTAACAATAGCACCAAAGTTCTGCTGCATACTCTTTGGAAGAATTAAGCCATAGTTGTTTTCAAGAATGTAAGATACACCACCCTTACCAGACTGACTGTTAATTCTGATAATAGGGTCGTAGTTTCTACCTACATCAATAGGGTCAATAGGTAAGTAAGGAACTTCCCAACGGTCTGGGTGTTCAGCCATTTTAGCCATACCCTTTTTAATAGCATCCTGATGAGAACCAGAGAATGCAGTATATACTAAATCGCCAGCATAAGGGTGTCTTGGGTGAACATCCATACCTGTTGAAGATTCATAAATTTCAATAGCCTCATTAATTTGAGAGAAGTCAAGCTTAGGGTCAATACCCTGAGAAAACATATTAAGTGCCATTACCATAATATCGGCATTACCAGTTCTTTCGCCGTTACCAAAAAGTGTACCTTCAATTCTGTCAGCACCAGCTAAAAGACCAAGTTCAGATGCAGCAACACCACAACCTCTATCGTTGTGAGCATGAAGACTGATGATTACATTTTCTCTGTTCTGAAGATGTGTAGCAACATATTCAATCTGGTCAGCATATACATTAGGAGTTGACATTTCAACTGTGTTAGGTAAGTTAAGGATTACCTTTTTGTCTGGAGTAGGTTTCCATACATTAAATACTGCGTCACTAATTTCTACAGCATAGTCAAGCTCTGTACCAGAGAAACTTTCAGGAGAATATTCAAACATAAAGTGTTCCTTGCCATATTCTTCAGCAAGTTCATCAACAAGTTTTGCACCAAATACTGCTAAGTCAATGATTTCTTCCTTAGACTTGTTGAAAACTACATCTCTCTGTAAAGTAGAAGTAGAGTTGTAAAGATGAACTACAGCCTTATTAACACCCTTTAAAGCCTCGAATGTCTTTCTGATAATGTGTTCACGACTCTGAGTTAATACCTGAATAGTAACATCATCAGGAATTAAGTTCTGTTCAATTAATGTACGGCAGAATAAGTATTCTGTTTCACTGGCAGCAGGGAAACCAACTTCGATTTCCTTAAAACCGATTTTAACAAGATACTGGAAGAACTTAATTTTCTGGTCAAGGTTCATAGGCTTTTCAAGTGCCTGATTACCATCTCTAAGGTCAACACTACACCAAATAGGTGCTTTTTCAATAACCTTGTTAGGCCACTGTCTGTTAGGTAAATTAACTGGTGGGAACTGTCTGTAACGCTTAAAATTCATTTTTCTTTTCTCCTCTCAAAAATTTAAAAATATGTATTGTTTATGTGTCAAAAGTTTATCGGTAAAATGCCGATAATATCAAAAAAAGCCTTCGTCTACTAAGAGACGAAGGCTTAAACCTCGTGGTACCACTCTAATTCCTTGCAAGCAAGGCTCTCATTCAGGTACAAGCTAAAAAAGCTGATACCCTGTCCCTATATCGGTGGACTTTCCGTTTCAACCTACTTAAAGTTCAGCTGAACCACTCAAAGGCGAGTTCGGTTAAGCAAGAATACTGCCTTACACCAGCCGACAGCTCTCTGAAAAACTCAACATAACTTACTGCTCCTTATCACAGTGTTACCAGAATATAACATTTGATGTAAGTTATAATAACACAGCATAAAATTTTTGTCAAGTTATTATTTTTTTCTTTTTGCTCTTTTTGCCTTTGTCTTCTTTTTTTCTACACTATAGCCAAATTTTCCTAATTTTTTGCCTAAGCCATAGTATTCTCCATGAGAATAGCAAATTGGCTTTGTATCTGAATATATAAACTTGCCTTTTTCGTCCATATATTTTTCATCAGCTAAAGTGCCCACAACTTCAGCAACAAACATATCGTGACTGCCAAGATGTACAATTTCCTTTACTTTGCACATAATATTCATAGGGCTTTCGGCAATAGCAGGACAGCTTACAAGAGGGCATTCCTCTTTTGTCAATTTCATTTCTTTAAATTTGTCATATTTGCTACCACTTCTTACGCCACACCAATCTGTAGCATAGGCAAGGGCTTCAGTTGTTACATTAATTACAAATTCGCCAGTTTCCTTAATTATATTGTAGGAATGTCTTTCCGGTCTAACAGAAACATAGGTCATAGGTGGATTTGTGTTTATTGTACCAGTCCAAGCTACAGTAATAATATTGCTTTCTTCCATTGTGCCACAGCTGACCATAACAACGGGTACAGGATAAAGCATATTTCCGGCTTTCCATAATTCTTTGCTCATATTTTTCCTCCATAAATTCATTAATGTAATTATAACTGATAAAAACTATTTTTTCAATTGATATTAAGACAATATAATGTTAAAATAAATAGAATAGGATTGAGAGGTTGAAATATGAATTTACCAAAGGAATATACAGAAAAAATGAAAAGGCTGTTAGGAAATGAATATGACAGCTATATAGAGAGTTTTTCTCAGCCAAGATATTATGGATTGAGAGCTAATACACTAAAGGTTACACCAGAAGAATTGACTTCAATGGTTGATTGGAAATTGGAACAAGTGCCATGGTGTAAAGAGGGTTTTTACTATGACGGCGAAAATGTTCGCCCTGCAAAACACCCTTATTACAATGCTGGACTTTACTATATACAAGAACCGTCAGCTATGTCTACAGGTGCTATGCTTAATGTTGAACCTGGGGATAGAGTTTTGGATTTATGTGCAGCACCAGGTGGCAAAAGTACACAGGTTGCCGCAAAGTTAAAGGGTCAAGGCATTATTGTAAGTAATGATATTAGTGCAAGCAGATGTAAGGCACTTTTGAAAAATATTGAGGTTAGTGGTGTTCCTAATTGTGTTATTACAAATGAAATGCCGGAAAATTTAGCTAAAAAATTCCCTAAGTTTTTTAATAAAATTATTGTTGATGCCCCTTGTAGTGGAGAGGGAATGTTTAGAAAAGACGACTCAGCTGTTAAAAGTTGGGAAACTCACAAAACAGAAATGTGCTGTGGACTTCAAAGAGAAATATTAAAGTATGCAGCAGATATGCTTTGTGACGGTGGTATTATAGCTTATTCTACTTGTACTTTTGCTCCAGAAGAAGATGAGGGTATGATGCAAGAATTTTTAAATACTACAGGCAAAGATTTTGAAATTATAGATTATGATAAATCAACAGGATTTATTGACGGTAAGCCACAATGGGTAGAAAATGGCGAAGATTATCTTAAAAAATCGGGTAGACTTATGCCTTATAAAGTAAAGGGCGAGGGTCATTTCTTATGTCTTTTAAGAAAAAAAGGAGAAGCTTCAGAGCCGGTATATGCAAAGGATAAAACAGCTAGTGAAAAGTCTTTAGTGGATTACTATGAATTTGTTAAAAATTCTCTTAATTGTCCACCAAAGGATAACCTTATTATTCATGGCAGCAGTCTTTTGTCTGTGCCTTATTGCGTAGACTTGAGAGGTCTTAGAGTAATGAGAAGTGGTCTTTATATAGGCGAATTAAAGAAAAACAGATTTGAACCAAGTCAGGCATTTGCTATGACACTTAAAAAAGAAGATGCAAAAATAAGCATTGATTTTAATTTAGATGACGAAAATCTTAAAAGATATATGCGAGGAGAAAGTTTTGCTGTAGATTGTAATGACAGTTGGTGTCTTGTATGCGTTAATGGTTATCCTTTAGGTTGGGGTAAGGTTACAAAAGGCAGACTTAAAAACAAATATCTACCAAGTTGGATGAACATATAGTTTTATAGAAAGTAATGAGGTTTTAAAATGGACTTTTTACCAGTAAATATGGACGAGGCAAGAGCAAGAGGTTGGGAACAACTTGATTTTGTAATAGTTACAGCTGATGCTTATATTGACCACCCATCTTTTGGTACGGCTATTATAAGTCGTGTACTAGAAAGTAAAGGCTTTAAGGTTGGTATTATTGCTCAGCCAAATTGGAAAACTACAGAAGATTTTATGAAATTTGGAAAGCCTAGACTTTCTTTCCTTGTAAATGGTGGAAATATAGATTCTATGGTAAATCACTATTCCGTTGCTAAAAAGCCTAGAGCAAGGGATTTATATTCTCCAGGTGGAGAAATGGGTCACAGACCAGACAGAGCAACAATAGTTTATTGCCAAAAAATCAGAGAGGCCTATGGACAAGTACCTATTATGATTGGTGGTATTGAGGCAAGTCTTAGAAGATTGTCACATTATGATTATTGGGATAACAAAGTTAGACGCTCTATTTTGCTTGATTCACAGGCTGATATTCTTATGTACGGTATGGGCGAACACCAAATCGTAGAGCTTGCAGAGGCTTTGGATAGTGGAATTGATGTTCACGATTTAACATTTGTAAGAGGTACAGTTTATAAGTCTAAAACTCTTGAAAATTTATACGAAGATTATGTAATGATCCCTTCATTTAAGGAAAGTTCTACAGATAAAAAGGCTTATTGCAAGAGTTTTTTGAGCCAGTATGAAAATACTGATGCTGTAACAGCTAAAATACTTGTAGAGCCTTACAATGACTGTTATGTAATTCAAAATAAGCCGTCAATGCCACTTTCTCAGTCTGAATTTGACAATGCCTATGGTCTTAACTATATGAGAAATTATCATCCTATGTACGAAGAAAAGGGTGGTATTCCTGCTATTGAGGAAGTTAAGTTTAGTATTATAAGCAATAGAGGTTGTTTTGGTAGTTGCAATTTCTGTGCTTTAGCTTTCCACCAAGGTCGAGTTATACAGGCAAGAAGTCACAAGTCTATTATTAATGAAGCAAAAAAAATAACATGGGAACCTGATTTTAAGGGCTATATTCACGATGTAGGTGGTCCAACAGCTAACTTTAGACAGCCAGCTTGTGATAAACAGCTTACAAAGGGTGCTTGTAAAAACAGACAATGCCTTTTCCCAGATGCCTGTAAGAATTTAAAGGTAGACCATAGAGATTATGTAAAACTTTTGAGAGAGTTAAGAGAATTGCCAAAGGTTAAAAAGGTCTTTGTTCGTTCTGGTATAAGATATGACTACCTTATTTACGATAAAGACGAAACATTTTTCAAGGAGCTTTGTCAATATCATGTTAGTGGTCAGTTAAAGGTTGCACCTGAACATGTTGCACCTAGAGTTCTTGAAAAAATGGGTAAACCATCAAGACAGGTTTATGACAAATTTACAAAGAAGTTCTATGATATAAATAGAAAAATTGGCAAGGAACAGTATCTTGTGCCTTATTTAATGAGTTCACATCCTGGTAGTGATTTAGATGCTGCTATTGAACTGGCTGAATATTTAAGAGATTTAGGATATATGCCAGAACAGGTACAGGATTTTTATCCTACACCGGGAACACTCTCAACTTGTATGTTTTATACAGGGCTTGACCCAAGAACTATGAAGGAGGTGTATGTTCCAAAGACACCTCACGAAAAGGCTATGCAGAGAGCTTTAATACAGTATAGAAATCCTAAAAATTATAAGCTTGTAGAGGAAGCACTTAAAAAGGCTGGCAGAGAAGATTTAATAGGTTTTGATAAAGAATGTCTTATCAGACCTTATGTGCCAAGAGTTCATAAAAAAGATGATAAGAAACCGGCATATAAGGGCAAAGGAAGTAATAAATCAAACCCTAAGTCAAATGGTAATGGAAAATCTAGTCGTAAGGGTAAAACTATAAGACAGGTTCATAAAAAGAAAAATAAATAATATGGCAAAATATATGTATTTTGTAATTTAGTACAAATTTATAAATTGGCTATTGACAAAAGTTTTGTGCTGTGATACAATCCTTTCATAAACAAAGGCGTTTGCTCAGGGGAGCAAGCGCCTTTTTCGTTGTTTGCATAAAGCCGGCATTGTGAACAGAAAAATAAAAACAGAGGATTATTTAGGAGGAGTCTATTATGGTAAACAGCGGAGATACTGGATTTGTACTTATTTGTGCCGCTTTTGTGTTCTTTATGACACCTGGGCTTGCACTTTTCTACGGTGGTCTTGGTAGAAGAAAAAATGTTGTAAACACAATGTTATCATCACTATTTTTAGTTGGGGTATCTATTGTACTTTGGGTTTTAGTTGGTTATTCACTTTCATTTAGTGGCAATATTGGTGGCGTTATAGGTAATTTGGATTGGATAGGTATGAAGGGTGTCGGTATGGAAGCTGGACCTTATTCTGACAATATTCCTAACTTAGCTTTTGCAGCTTTTCAAATGATGTTTGCAATTATTACACCAGCACTTATTACTGGTGCAACAGCAGGAAGAATGAAGTTTAAGGCTTCATTTATATTTATGATTTTATGGTCATTTATTGTATATTATCCAATGGCTCATATGGTATGGGGTCAGGGTGGACTTTTAGGCGACGGTCTTCTCCATTCAGTTGACTTTGCTGGTGGTAATGTAGTACATATTAGTTCTGGTGCTAGTGCATTGGTACTTTGTATTGCTCTTGGCAAAAGACAGGGTTACGAATCTCAGTCATACAGAATACATAATATTCCAATGGTAGCTTTAGGTGCTAGTATACTTGTCTTCGGTTGGTTCGGCTTTAATGCTGGTAGTGCTTTAAGTGCTAATGGTCTTGCAGCTCACGCATTTATGACAACAGCTACATCTTGTGGTGCAGCAATGGTTTCTTGGATGTTTATTGAAGTAATGCAGAGTGGTAAGCCATCTCTTGTAGGTGCAGCTACTGGTTTAGTTGCTGGCTTGGTTGCTATTACTCCAGGTGCAGGCTTTGTACCTATTTGGTCAGCAGTAATTATTGGTATTATTGTTTCTCCAATCTGTTATTTTATGATTGCGGTTGTAAAGAAAAAGTTTGGATATGATGATGCCCTTGATGCTTTCGGATGCCATGGTATAGGTGGTATGTGGGGTGGTATTGCTACAGGTATATTTGGTCTTTCTTCTATTAATAGTGTGGCTGAATGGAATGGCCTTTGCTTTGGCAATACAAAGCTCTTTATTGCTCAGGTAGTAAGTATTTTAGTTACTATTGTTGTAGCTATTGTTGGTACACTTATTTGTCTTACTATTACAAAGTTAATTACACCAATTAGAGTTAGCAAGAAAGATGAACTTATTGGTCTTGATAAGTCAGAACATAGTGAAACTGCATATCCATCATTTAATGGTTTTGATTGATAAGGGGAGGTACTGTTATGATTAAAATTGAAGCTATTGTAAGAGAAGATAAATTTGAAGATGTAAAACAGGCTTTGCAAAACATAAAAATTAATGGTATTACAGTTTATCAGGTTATGGGCTGTGGTACTCAGAGAGGTTATGTAGAGTATGTCAGAGGTCACGAAGTAGATATTAATATGCTTCCTAAGATTAAGTTTGAAATTGTAGTTTCAGATGAGGAGTGGGAGAAAAAAACTATATCTGCAATACAAAAGGCTGCTTACACAGGACACCCTGGCGATGGTAAGATTTTCTCTTATGATTTAAAATCAGCTATGAGAATTAGAACTAAAGAAACTGGTTATGATGCTATTCAGCCAGAAGATGATGAAGATTAATATAAAAAGTGGTTGTCAATTTAATGTTGACAGCCACTTTTTTGGTTACATATAATATTATATAAGGAAAATTAAAAGAATAGGAGGTAAAATTATGCAGTACATAAATCATTATAAGTCGCCTATTGGCGGTATTACTTTGGGTAGTGACGGAGAAAATATTATTGGATTGTGGTTTGACGGAGAAAAATATTTTGGCGATACATTATATGAACAAACAGAAGAAAAAGAACTTCCTGTGTTTGATTTAACAAAACAATGGTTAGATATTTATTTTAGTGGAAATGAACCTGATTTTATGCCACCTATAAAAGAATATGGCTCAGAATTTAGATTGACTGTTTGGGAGGAGTTAAAGAAAATTCCTTATGGAAATACAGTAACTTATGGAGAAATTGCAGACACCATTGGAAAGAATAGAGGTATTGAAAAAATGTCCTCTCAGGCTGTTGGAGGTGCTGTGGGTCATAATTCTATATCCATTATTATTCCTTGTCATAGGGTTATAGGTGCAAAGGGAAATTTAACAGGATATGCCGGTGGTATAGACAAGAAAATCAAACTTTTAGAACTAGAGGGAATAGATGTAAATAAATTTTTTATATCTAAAAGTAAAAATTCTTTTTAATTCAAAATAGGAAAAATCTTTTTATCAGAGATGACTTATGACAAAGGGTTAAAATAACTAAAAGCCTACTAGCTTAAATTTAAAAGTTAGTAGGCTTAATTTTTAACTTAATTCTTCGTATTCTTCGTATACATCCATTAAATCTTCTTCAAGTTTTTCTTTTTCTTCGAAAATTTCTCTTGAACGGTGAGCATCAGTATAAACTTCTTCTAATTCAAGCATATCTGAAAGCTCTTTGATTTTTTCTTCTATTTCTTCAATTCTTTCTTCAAGTTTTGCAAGCTGATTTTCCTTTTTGCGTTTTAAAGCCTGTTCTTCTTTTTGTTTTTGCCAATCTATTTTTGTATCTTTGACAGTTTGAACAGTTTCAGTTTCAGCTTCTTCTATTTTAGTTTTTTCTAAATAGAAATCGTAATTACCAAGATATTTAGTTACACCATTCTTTTCCATAGCAAGAACAGTTTTTGCAGTAGAATTTATAAAATATCTATCATGAGATATGTAGAGAACAGTACCTTCATAGTTGTTTATTACATTTTCCAAAATCTGCTTAGAGTCTAAATCAAGGTGGTTTGTAGGTTCGTCAAGAATAAGGAAGTTGGCATTTGAAAGCATAATTTTAGCAAGAGCTACTCTACCTTTTTCGCCACCACTTAATGTAGAAATCTTTTTGAAAACATCATCGCCAGTAAATACAAAAGCAGCAAGAACATTTCTTATTTTAGTATTTGTAAGAGTTGGGTATGTATCTGATATTTCTTCGAAAATAGTCTTTTCAACATGTAAGTCAGATTGTTCCTGGTCATAATAACCCACTTCAACATTAGCTCCTAATTTTATTTTACCAAATGTAGGAGTAAGTCTACCCAGTATAATTCTTAAAAGTGTGGTTTTACCTACGCCATTAGGACCTATAAGTGCAATTTTGTCGCCTTTCTTAACTTCGAAAGAAATGTCAGAAAAAATATTCTGATAATTAAAGTCCATAGCTACATTTTCTACAGAAAGAACATCATTTCCACTTTCTTTATCTGGAGTTATTGTAAAGTGCATTTTATCAGGTAGAGATTCTGGTACATCAAGTCTTTCAATTTTATTAAGCTGTTTTTCTCGGCTTTCAGCTCGTTTAATAGACTTTTCTCTGTTAAATTCTCTTAATTTTTTTATAACTTCTTCCTGATGCTTAATTTCTTTTTGCTGATTTTCATATTGCTTTTGGGCAATTTCTCTATCAACTATTTTCTTATTGTAATAGTATGTATAGTTACCGTAATATACCTTAGCTTTATGGTTTTCCACTTCTATTACTTTTGATGCAACTTTATCAAGGAAATATCTGTCGTGAGATATAATCATAACAGCACCGTTATAAGATTTTAAATAATCTTCAAGCCAGCTAATAGAGTTAATATCAAGATGGTTTGTAGGTTCGTCTAAAAGAAGTAAATCCGGAGCACTTAAAAGCAACTTACCTAAGGCTACTCTAGTTTTTTGACCACCAGAAAGTTCGCCTATATTTTGACTGCTTTCATCAGTAGAGAAACCAAGACCTTTTATTACACCACGAATACGGCTTTCATATTCATAACCGTTTTTTTCTTCCAATTGATGAGAAAGGTCAGAGTATTTTTTCATAAGGTCATCAAGGACAGTACCCGTTGAACTAGCCATTTTTACTTCAATATCTCTCATTTCCTGCTCAAGAGCCATAATAGGTTCAAAAACAGTTAAAAGCTCGCCATATATAGTTTTGCTAGAATCAACTTCAAGAGTCTGAGAAAAATATCCTATAGTTGTAGTTTTAGGGCAAATTACTTCGCCATCATCGTGACTTAATTCCCCTGTTATAATTTTAAAAAGAGTTGATTTGCCGGCACCATTTACACCAACAATAGCAACTTTGTCTTTTTCTTCTATATTAAATGACACATTTTTTAGTATTACATCTGTGCCAAATGATTTGCTTATGTTATTTAGAGCTAAAATCATAATATTCCCTCCTTATGGGATTTATATTATACTATATTTATTGTAACAGAAAAAAACACAAATTAAAAGGGGTGTTAAATAAAATTAATTACAAATTTAGTTTTGTAGAGGTTTTAAAAACATTGACAGAAATGCTACAAAGGTGTTATACTCTACCTTGGGTGATATTATATGGAAGAAAAAACAATTTCTATTGCGGTAATAAAAAGATTACCTCGATATTATAGATATTTAGGCGATTTACTTGATAATGGTATTACAAGAATTTCGTCTGGGGATTTAAGTAAAAAAATGAATGTTACAGCATCACAGATTAGACAGGATTTAAACAAATTTGGGTGCTTTGGTCAGCAAGGCTATGGATATAATGTAGAAATGCTGTATGATGAAATAAGAAAAATATTGGGATTAGACCGAGTATACAACTTAATAATAGTTGGTGGTGGTAATTTAGGACAGGCTTTAGCTAACTATGATAACTTTAAAAGGCGTGGCTTTAATTTCGTAGCTATATTTGATAAAGACCCTAATCTTATTGGTAAAGTGGTTCATGGTATAGAAATTAAAGATGTAGAACTTATAGATGCTTATTTAAAAGTAAATCAAGTTGATATTGCTGTTCTATCACTTCCAAAGGAAAATGCATTACAAATTTCTAATTTGCTTGTGGCAAATGGTGTAAAGGGTATTTGGAATTTTTCTCATGTAGACTTACATACTCCAAAGAGTGTTGTTGTGGAAAATGTTCATTTAACAGATTCTCTTATGACATTGTCATATAAGCTTAGTAATATGTAAGGAGAGTGGATATTTTGAATCAGGAATATAAAATGAATGGCTCTGAAAAGTTTATGGGTGTTTTACTGATTTTAGTTATGGCACTCATTCCCCTTATTTGTACAGTAGCTGTTGTTCCAGTAAGTGTAGATGAATACAATGTTGTGCGTTCATCGGCTAGTGTTACGGATGTTTTTAGCTATTACAAGTCAGTATTTATAATTATTTTTGGAGTTGTTATTGCTTTGGCAATGGCATTTCAAATTTTGGGACAGGACGGCTTTACTGTAAATTTTAAGACTATACCAGTTATTCTTGTTGGTGTAATGGGTCTTTTAATATTATTGTCTTCTCTGTTTTCTTCAGCTAAGACAGTTGCTTTCAAAGGTGTTTCTGAAAGATATGAAGGTGCTTTTGTATGGCTGTGCTACATAGCATTTTTCATTGTTGCTATGGCATTTAGCTCAAATATAAAGCGTTTTAGTTGGATATTGACAGGAATTATGATTTCTGGTGCTTTAGTAGGTTTAATAGGCTTTGGTCAGTTCTTTGGAGCTAATATTTTTAATTCTCAGGCATTTGCAAAGTTTATTATGGGTTCTTACTACAAGGGTCAAAGTCTTAATATACGCTTTGATTCAGTTTTTGCAACACTTTATAATCCAAATTGTGCAAGTATGTTCTTTGCTATGATGTTTTGTGCAGTTGGTATTATGGCTGTGTTTATGCCAATCAAAAATAAGGTTAAAATTCCTCTTATTGTTCTTGCCGTAATACTTCTTGTGGCACTTGTTGGTACAAACGGTGCTGGTGGTTTTATTGGTACTGTTGCAGGTGTAGGAATTTCTGCTATTGTTGCAATTTGCTATTATGTATTCAAGGTTAAAAGTCCAAAGGCTATAATTGCTTGTGTTATTGCTATAGTTATAGCTATTGGTGCTGTAGTTGTATTCTTTAATACAGATAATAAAATTGTGGCAAAAATAAATATTATAACTGAAGCACTTAAAGACGGTCAGAGCTTAGGTGGTTCAGCAAGTTTCTACGAAGATGTTAATGTTGATGGAGAAACAGCTACAGTTATAACAAAAGACGGCAATTACACTATTGATTATGCAGAGGCAGGAACTCAGCTTATGCACAACGGTAATGTACTTACTCCAGTATCTATTGAACCAATGGAAAGTCAGAAAGATGGTAAAACATATACATTTAATGAATCCGGTATGACTTGGAAAATGATGATTTATGGTAACAACGCAACATTAGTTGGTGTTGACCCACAGGGAACAGAAACATACTTTATGTTTAGTGAAGTAGATGGCAAGTTATCAATGGTTGACAGATTTGGTACACCAGTTGACTTAAATGTACCTGTTGAAAGTTTTGGTTTTAAGGGTGTTGAAAGACTTGGCTCAAACAGAGGTTATATTTATTCAAGAAGTATTCCTCTTTTAAAGCACAATATTATTTTAGGTGCTGGTGCAGATAACTTTGTTTTAGAATTTCCACAGCAGGATATAAAGAGTAAGCTTGAATTTTTAGGCGACCCTTATGTTATCATTGATAAACCACATAATATGTTTTTACAAATGGGTATAAATGATGGCTGTATTGCTCTTTTAGTTATGATTGCACTTTTCGTTCTCTATGTTGCTCAGACAATAAAGAGAATTTTTACAGATAATAATAAATATTTACAGGCTGTTAGATATGGTCTGATGGCTGGTTGTATAGCATATATGATTACAGGGCTTACAACAGATAGTGTTGTTTCCGTTGCTCCGGTATTTTGGATAATGCTTGGTGCAGGTTTTGGTGTCAATATGATTGGCAATGAAAAACAGGAAGAAAAAATTAAATAATATTAAAAATAGAGATGAAGATTTTATTTGAATTTTCATCTCTATTTGCTATTTTAGGGGAAATATGATATTATAGAATATATTTTAATGTTTATTGATTGGAATGTTTAGAATGTCTAAATTAAATGCAATTTCAAAGGCACAGCAAGGAAAAACTTTGCTTTATGTCTTTATGGATATTATACTTATTAATTTTTCAATTATATTGGGAATAACACTTTGGTACGGTGGTACAATTCCAGGTTTGCCAGGAGGAAAAAGTGTTGTTATTAATCCGGAGGCTTGGCTTTGGTATAGCTATGCCGTTATTTGGGTTACACCTATTTGCGTAATTGTATATGGTATTTTTAAATTTTATTCTAATATATGGAAATATGCCTCTATTGACGATGTCTATAAAATAGTAATAGCCGATACAATTATATTTGTGTCCCTCTACTATATAGATAGATTTTTCATAAGTAAGAATGTCGATTTTATGTTGCCTAGGCGTATGCTTTTGGTGGCTTGGATAATTGATGTTGTGCTTTTTGTCTTTTCTCGCTCCGGTTACAGACTCATTAAAAAGTTTTTTATAAATTTGGGAAATATTATTTCAAAGAAAACAGGTACTAAGAGGGTTCTTGTTGTAGGTGCTGGAGATGCTGGCTACAATGTAGTGAAAAGTATTGCCAACGGTGGTAAGGGTTATGAAAACAAAACAGCCATAATTGTAGTTGATGACGATTTTAGAAAAAACAATTCAAACATTATGGGTGTCAGAGTAACATATAATTGTGATAGTATTCCTCGCCTTGCAAAGGAATACGAAATTGATGAAATAATAATAGCTATACCTTCAGCAAATAGCGTTCAGACTAACAGAATTATAAAAAAATGTACTGAAACCAATTGTGCATTAAAAATGATACCAGCAATAAGTGATATTTCAGACGGAGAATATAATTCTTTAAGAGATTTGAATATAACAGACTTGCTTTTTAGAGATGAAGTTCAGATTGATGTTGAAAGTATTGCAAAATATATAACAGATAAAACTGTTCTTGTAACTGGTGGCGGTGGCTCAATAGGTTCAGAGTTATGTCGTCAGATTGCAAAGTTTAACCCAAAGTTATTGGTTATTTTTGATATTTACGAAAACAATGCCTATGAGCTTTTTAGTGAATTAAAAAACAAGTACGGAGAAAAATTAAATGCTATTGTAAGAGTAGGCACAATAAGAGATATTAATTGTGTGGAAAATGTTTTTAAGGAATATAAACCACAGGTTGTTTTCCACGCAGCTGCCCATAAACATGTGCCTTTAATGGAGATTGTGCCAGCTGAGGCGGTTAAAAATAATGTGTTTGGTACTTACAATGTGGCAAAGTGTGCTGACAAGTATGGTTGTGACAGATTTGTACTTTTGTCTACAGATAAAGCAGTAAATCCCACTAATGTTATGGGTGCTACAAAGAGGATTACAGAGCTTATAATACAGGAATTTGCAAGCAAAAGTAAAACAAAGTTTGTGGCTGTGCGTTTTGGTAATGTATTGGGAAGTAACGGTAGTGTAATACCCCTTTTCCAAAGACAGATAAAAGAGGGCGGTCCGGTTACAGTAACCCACAAGGATATTACAAGATTTTTTATGACTATACCAGAAGCAAGTCGACTTGTGTTGCAGGCTGCTGCATTAGGTGAAAGTGGCAGAATATTTGTATTAAATATGGGCGAGCAAGTTAAAATTGATGAACTTGCTAGAAATCTTATAAAGTTATCCGGTTACATTCCAGATAAGGATATTCAGATTGTATATACCGGCCTTAGAGCAGGAGAAAAACTTTACGAAGAACTTATTATGGATGAAGAAAAGGACCAGATGCAGTTGGTTTATCACGATAAAATTTTTGTCACAAAACCTATAGATATGGACTATGAAAATTTTGAAAATAATCTTCAGAAATTAAAAAATTCTTGTGAAAAAGATGCCCACGCTGTAAAATTGGAAATAAAGAAGATTGTGCCTAATTATAATGGAAAGGATTTATAATGTACGGAGTTTTAAAAAGATTTTTTGATATTATCCTTAGTCTTGTAGCTATAATAGTTTTTAGTTGGTTACTTATTATAATAGCTATTGCCATAGTAGTTGAAGATAAGGGAAATATTCTTTTTAAACAAAAGAGAATAGGAAAAAATAAAAAAGAATTTTATATTTATAAATTTAGAACAATGAAAGTAAGTACACCAAAAGATGTACCTACCCATTTGTTGGATAATCCAGAAAGCTATATTACTAAAATAGGTGGCTTTCTTAGAAAAACTTCACTTGATGAATTACCACAGCTTTTTAATATTCTCAAGGGGGATATGTCTATAGTTGGTCCACGCCCTGCTTTATGGAATCAATTTGATTTAATTGACCTTAGAGATAAAAATGGCTCTAATTCTGTTCGCCCTGGACTTACAGGGTGGGCACAGGTTAATGGCAGAGATGAACTCCCTATTGATGTTAAAGCTGGTTTTGATGGAGAATACATAAAGAAAATGAGTATTGTGTTCGATATTAAAATTATACTTATGACAGTTGTTTCAGTATTTACTTCCAAAGGTGTAAGAGAGGGCAGAAATGAAAGTTCTAATAACAGGTAAAAACAGTTATGTTGGCAAAAATATAGGTAACTTTCTTCTATATAAAAATATGGAAGTGAAATATGTTTCTGTTAGAAATGGTATAAGTGAAGATGAGTTTACTGATGTAGATGTTGTAGTTCATTGTGCAGCTATAGTTCATAAAAAAGAGGCAAAGTTTGCTATTTTATATGATAAGGTTAATTATGAACTTACTGTTGATATTGCCGAAAAGGCAAAGAAAAAAGGTGTAAAACAGTTTATATTTATGAGTACAATGGCTGTTTACGGCAAAAGTGAGGGAGAAATAAATGGCAACACACCTTTACAGCCAAAGACACTTTATGGCGAAAGTAAGCTGAAAGCTGAAAAGGCATTAGAAAAAATAGCTGATGAAAATTTTAAAGTTTCAATTATTCGCCCACCTATGGTGTATGGAAGAAGTTGTCCAGGAAATTATAAAAAGCTAAGAATGTTGGCTTTAAAATTGCCTGTTTTTCCTTTGGTGGAAAATAAGAGAAGTTTTATATATGTAGAAAACCTTGCTTATTTTGTTTGGAATACTATTTCAGAAGGTAAAGAGGGAATATTTATGCCTATGGACAGCAAGACAGAGTCTACGGACACTATGTCAAAATATATTTGTAGTGTCAACAATAAAGAAATAAAATTTTCTCCTTTCTTAGGAAAAATGGTAAAAAAAATTCCGCTAAATTCATTAAAAAAAGCTTTTGGCTCTCTTTATTATGGAAATGATATTGCTGAAGTAGTGAGTTTTACTGGGTTTCAAGAGGCTATAAATTACACAGAAAAAAATTTTTAGGTGTAAAGAAAAAATACTTGACAGGCAAGTGGTTTTGTTGTAAAATAGTTGAGGTGTTAGGGGTAAGTAATTTTACTTTACACTACATCACAGGAGATTAAGTATGGATAAGATTTATTATATAACTTTGCTGTACGATTTCTACGGCGAACTTCTGACAGAAAAGCAAAAGGCTGTTATTACTCAGCATTTTCTTAATGACTTATCTCTCAATGAGGTCGCCATTGAACACAACATAACCCGTCAAGCTGTTCTTGATATGATTAGAAGAACTGAAAAGTTACTATTGCAATATGAAGATAAATTACAGCTTGTAAAGAAATACCTTGTTCGTAAAGAAAAGGTTTCTGATGTTTTGAAAAGGCTAGATGCCTTGGGAAATGATGAAAAAATAGAAGATATTAAAAGTTTGGTATCACAGATATTGGACTAGGAGGTTGGTTATGGCTTTTGAAAGTTTATCAAATAAGCTTCAGGATGTGTTCAAACAACTTCGTGGTAAGGGCAAGTTAACAGAAAAAGATGTTAAAACTGCCATGCGTGAAGTTAAATTGGCTCTCCTTGAGGCCGATGTTAATTTTAAAATTGTTAAAGATTTTGTAAATAAGGTTACTGAAAAGGCTGTTGGTGGCGATGTTCTTGAAGGACTTAACCCAGGTCAGCAGGTTGTTAAAATAGTTAATGACGAGTTAGTAACTCTTATGGGTAGCACTCAGTCAAAGTTGACTTTTTCATCTAAATCGCCTACGATTTATATGATGGTTGGTCTTCAGGGTGCTGGTAAAACCACTACTACTGGTAAGCTTGCAGGACAGCTTAGAAAGCAGGGTAAACAGCCATTGCTTGTAGCCTGTGATGTTTACAGACCGGCTGCTATTAAGCAGTTACAGGTGGTAGGTTCAACTTACAATATTCCTGTATTTGAAATGGGACAGGGCGACCCTGTTGAAATTTCAAAAGAGGGTATTAAATATGCTACTGGTCATGGTCATGATGTTGTAATCATAGATACCGCCGGTAGACTCCATATTGATGAAAATCTTATGGACGAGCTTCTTAATATTAAGAATGAAGTAAAACCTCAGGAAATTCTCCTTGTTATTGATGCAATGACAGGTCAGGACGCCGTAAATGTAGCTGAAACATTTAATTCAAAGCTTGGCGTTGATGGTGTTATCATTACTAAAATGGATGGTGACACAAGAGGTGGTGCTGCACTTTCAGTAAGAGCTGTTACAGGTAAGCCTATTAAGTATGTTGGTATGGGCGAAAAGATGGAAGATTTAGAACCTTTCTATCCTGACCGTATGGCATCTCGTATCTTAGGTATGGGCGATGTGCTTAGTCTTATTGAAAAGGCTCAAGGTGCTTTTGATGAAAAGCAAGCTAAGGAACTGGAAAAGAAAATGAGAACTCAGGAATTTAATCTTGAGGATTTTATGAACCAGTTACAGCAAATTAAGAAAATGGGTCCTATTAAAGACCTTATGAAAATGATTCCTGGCATAGGTGGCAAGATTAATCTTGACGAAATAGATGTTGATGATAATGCTACAAAGCATATTGAGGCAATTATTCAGTCAATGACTCCTGCCGAAAGACAAAATCCTGATATATTAAACGGCTCACGCAAAAAGAGAATTGCAAAGGGTTGTGGACGCTCTATTCAGGAAGTTAATAAGCTTTTAAAGCAGTTTAACGATATGAAGAAAATGATGAAGTCTATTACAGATATGCAAAAGGGAAGAAAAGGCAGATTTAAAATGCCATTTGGATTGTGATATTGCTTAATTTATTTAAGTTAATATATAAATTTATTATTTCACAAGGAGGTGAAAGTTGTGTTAAAGATTAGATTAAACAGATTAGGTGCTAAGAAGTCTCCTTTTTACAGAATCGTTGTTGCTGATTCAAGAAAGGCTCAGAACGGTAGCAAGGTAGCTGAACTCGGTTACTACAATCCAACAGTTGAACCTATTGAATTAAAGGTAAATGTTGAAGAAGCTAAGAAGTGGTTAAGCAATGGTGCTCAGCCTACAGATACTGCTAAGGCTTTATTAAAGAAGGCTGGCGTTATCGAATAATACATGGGAGGAACAACCATGAAAGAATTGCTTGAAATTATTGCTAAAAATTTAGTCGATAATCCTGAACAGGTGGTTGTAAACCAGCGTGTAGATGAGGATGCTCTCATTCTCGAGCTTACTGTTGCACAGGATGATATCGGCAAAGTAATTGGCAAGCAGGGTAGAATTGCTAAGGCAATCCGTACCTTTATGAAATCAGCTGCAGGTCGTATAGACCAAAAGGTAGTTGTAAAGATTATGTAATCAGGAAGGTGTTGTACTATTTTTAGTTGCAACGCCTTTTTTGTTAGAAAAATAGATTTGAGGATATTATTATGGAAGATTATTTTGTTATAGGCGATGTAGTTAATACACAGGGTATCAAGGGCGAAGTAAGAGTTATACCTTGTACTGATGACGAATCTCGTTTTGAACTTTTGGATTCTGTTTTCCTTGAACAGAGGGGGAAAATGACAGAATATTATATAGAAAATGTGCGTTATCATAAGCAGTTTGTTCTTCTTAAATTTGAAGGTGTAGACGATATGACAACAGCAGAAAAATTAAAGGGTGCTACTGTTAAAATTCCACCAGAAGATGCTTTACCATTGGAAGAAGGAGAATATTATATAAGAGATTTATATGATATGAATGTAGTTACAGACGAGGGCGAAAACCTTGGCATTATAAAGGATATTCTCTTTACTGGTGCTAATGATGTATATGTTGTAAAGCCTGAAAAAGGCAAAGATATTCTTATTCCAGCTATTAAGGAATGTATACTTGATGTAGATGTTGAAAATAAGAAGATGACTGTAAAGCTTTTAAAGGGGCTGAGAGATTGAAATTCTATATATTAACACTTTTTCCAGAAATGATAGAGGGTGGACTGGAACATAGTATTTTAAAAAGGGCAAAAGAAAATAATTTAATAGATGTAGAGTGTATAAATATAAGGGATTTTTCAAATAACAAACATAATCATGTAGATGATTATCCTTATGGCGGTGGTGCTGGTATGGTAATGCAACCACAACCTATTTATGATGCTTATATGAGTATAAAGCCTAAATTAAGCGAAAATTGTCCTGTGGTCTATATGAGTCCACAGGGCAAGACTTTTAATCAAAATAAGGCTGTAGAGCTTTCTCATTTTGAAGATATGGTAATACTTTGTGGTCATTATGAGGGAGTAGATGAAAGAGTTTTAGAAGAAATAGTGACAGAGGAAATTTCTGTAGGCGATTATGTTCTCACAGGTGGGGAATTGGGAGCGATGATAGTTGTAGATGCTGTTTCAAGACTTATAAATGGTGTGTTAAATAAGGCGGAAAGCTACGAAAATGAAACTTTTTCAGACGGATTGGTTGAGTATCCACAGTATACAAGACCAGTTGAATTTATGGGCAAAAAAGTACCGGATGTACTTTTAAGTGGTCATCACGCCAATGTAGATAAATGGCGTAGAGAACAGTCTGTAATAAGAACATTTAATAAACGCCCTGAATTACTTGAAAATGCTCAATTAAGCAAAAGTGAAATTGAACTAATAAACAAATTAAAGAATAATGGGTGATTTTTATGGAAATTCTTGTTGATGCAGATGCTTGTCCTGTTATAGCTCAAGTAGAAAATGTTGCTCAAAAACATAATGTGCCTGTAACCCTTTTATGCGATACAAGTCATATATTGGAGTCAGAGTATTCAAGAGTAGTTATGGTGGATAGAGGTGCTGACTCTGTAGATATAGTTTTGGTAAATAATTGCAATAAAGGCGATATTGTAGTTACACAGGACTATGGTGTGGCTGCTATGGCACTTGGAAAAGGTGCTTATGCTATTCATCAAAGTGGAAAATGGTTTACAAATGACAATATAGACGAAATGCTTTTTTCAAGACATATTGCAAAAGTTATGAGAAATAGCAAAAAGAAATCCCATTTAAAGGGTGGAAGAAAACGAAATTCTGATGATGATAAGAATTTTGAAATGTCCTTTGAAAGGCTTATTTTAAATGTTTTGGGCAAAAATACTTGACTTATTTACCGATTACATATATAATAATCCTAGTATAACGATATGAAATATTGGTAAAGAGGATGAAGAATATGAAAATTTCAACAAAGGGCAGATATGCTTTAAGGCTTATGCTTGATATAGCAGATAATGGTAAAGAAAATCCTGTTAGAATAAAAGATATTTCAGCAAGACAAGGTATTTCTGATAAGTATTTGGAGCAGATTATTTCTGTGCTTAATAAAGCTGGTTTTGTTAGAAGTATTAGAGGCCCTCAGGGTGGTTATAAATTGACTAGAACTCCTGAAGAATATACAGTAGGTTCTATACTTAGATTGACAGAGGGAGATTTAGCTCCTGTTGCTTGTCTTGAAGGTGGCAATAATGATTGTGAAAGAAGTGGCAGTTGCGTTACTTTAAGAGTTTGGAAAAAGATTAATGATGCAGTAAACGATGTAGTTGATAACATTACTCTTAAAGATTTGATTGATTGGGAACAGGGTTGTGTAGACAATTATGTCATTTAATTAGTATTGAGAATATTTGAATATTGATTAAGTCGTAGTTTAAATGCTACGGCTTTTTTTGTATTAAAAAATATAATATATAGTGTTGAATAATAATACAAAAGGTTATATAATTAAAAGAAAAAGGAAAGGGTGTTAAACTATGGGTGATACTGTAAAAAGATGTAATAACTGTGGTGAAGTATTGTCAAAAGATGATATTTACTGTCCAAAATGTGGCAATAAATTTGAAGAAACAAGCAACGAAACTAAACCAGTTTATTGCTCTAAATGTGGAAGTCTTTTAGAAGATGATGCTAAGTTCTGTAGTTGTTGTGGCGAAAAAGTCCTTACTGAAAAAGAAATTGAAATGGATAAAGTTATAGAAGGCTCAAAAAATATTGGGCAAACTATGGCTGAAAATATTAACAGAAAGAGATTTTGTCCTAATTGTGGAATTGAAATAGGAGAAAGTGACAAATTTTGTGGCAACTGTGGAAGTAGTATAGAAGAAGATAGGGGATATACTTCTTATAATAATTTGTCAAGTGAAGTAGCAGTGGCAGAAAGTATTCCACAAAATGTAAATGAAGCGAAAAAGCTTCACTTCTCAAGAACCCATTTTTCTAAAAAAGTTCTTGCTTATATATTAAGTGGTATAGGTTCAGGAATAGTTGTAATTGCTATAATAGTCGGGATATTACTATGCTATACAGGAAAAGTTGATGGTACAAAAATAGGTATTTTCAAAAAGGAATACGCTATTGCCAAGGTAGATGGTTATCTAAATGAAAAGGACTATAAAAGTGCATCAGATTATGCTGTTTTGGCACAGAGTAAAAAGCCAAAAGATGCAGAATTTCTTACAACTCTTGTAGGAAAAATAAATCCTTATAGCCCATTAGATGCTTATACAATGGTAGAAAAGTATATTCAGAAAGTAGGAGAAAATAAGGCTGACAGTAAAATAAAGAAATGGTATGAAATAGGTAAAACTCCTATTGAAGAATTAAATATATCTCCTATTGGTGGAAATTATATTTATCCACCAACAGTTACTTGGGAGGTTAATCAAAATATTATTGGACATGGTATTTATTATACAGTCGATGGTTCAGAGCCTAATGAAAATTCTCCTAAGTATTATACAACAGGTATTAAACTTCCAGGGGATTGTATACTTAAACTTTATGCTGTAAACGGTGCAGGGGAAAAAACAGAGGTTAAATCCTTTGAATACGAAGTTGATGGAAAAAGTCAAAAGAAGATAGAAGAAGTATACAAGAGAGCTGAGAAAACATATGACGAGGCTGTTGTTGGCGACAATGTAGGTCAATGTTTGGAAAGTACAAAGGCTGATTTAAAGAAAGCTATAGATTGGACAAATGAAAAAATTGCAAGTCCGGCAAGTGATATAGCAACAGGAGAGTTAATAGTGTCCGAGCTTAACGCAAAAATTAAGGCTTTGGAAGATTCTAAGGTAGTTAAAACAGACAGAGGGGCATTAAAAAGTGAAATTTCAAGTGCAAATAGCACATATAATTCTCAAAAAGACGGACAATACTATGCTTATTTAGTTTCAGATTTGAAAGTATTTAAAAATGCTATTGATAAGGCTACAGAAATAAGTAAATCCAGAAATCCATCTCAAGATGATATTGACAATGCTGTAAAAAGTTTGAAAAATGCAACATCTAAATTTAATGGTGCAGTACAAACTGTAAAAATGGATACAGTATATAACCAGTATAAGGGCGAATATAGATTTTATACTGATTATAATGATGATTATAAATATGTTTATTTAGAAATTACAAAAGTACAGGGTGGAAAAGTTTATGGCTCTATTGATGTTTCCCACTATACTACTGAAATGGGATATGATAAATCAGTAAGTGCAGTTAAACAATTAAATGGTGTAAAAATATCAGACGGCAAGATTACTTTTGATATTTCAGGCACTTCTACTTACTATAATGATGGAGATTATACTTATAACGAATTTTATGATAGTTTTGACTATCAACCAGGTAATACAGAGGCAAAGGAGTATACAAGCCATGTTACAGCAAGTTTTGTTCAACCAGGAACAATACAAATGAGTTTATCAAATATTGGCGATGGCGAGGAATTAGACGAGGCTATGTATAGAATAAATTAAAAAAGGAATATTTTAAATTTAGTTGAAAAAATTGGCTGACTATAAATTTCTTTCTTTGACATAATAGTTATTGTAACAACAAATTATTTATTTTAAAAGGAGGAAAAAATTATGGCAAGTTCTAATTCAAGCTCTAACAAAATCAATGTTCCTGAGGCAAGAGAGGCTATGGAAAAGATGAAGTATGAAGTAGCCAACGAAATTGGTGTACCTTTAAAGAAAGGTTACAATGGCGATTTAACATCTGCCCAGAACGGCTATGTGGGAGGTTATATGGTGAAAAAAATGATTGAAGATTACGAAAAGAATATGGCAAAGAGTAACGAGTAATCATTTTTTTATATCATAAAATCTGTGGTGTGGCTTTGTCTGAGTTGTATTACGGATTAAATTTAATATAAATAAAAAAGAACAGTTGGCATATATTGTCGCTGTTCTTTTTTGTTTATAGACACAAAAAAGGTAATGACTTACGCCACTACCTTTTTGTAGGATTAGAAATGTTATGTTAAATTATATATTACTGAATTGCCTTAAATGCTTCGTCAAGGTCCTGAATAATATCATCAATGTTTTCAGTACCGATTGAAAGACGAACTGTAGAACGAGTGATACCCTGTTCAAGAAGTTCCTGTTCGTTAAGCTGAGAGTGAGTAGTAGATGCAGGATGTACTACAAGGCTCTTAACATCAGCTACATTAGCAAGGAGTGAGAATAATTCAAGGTTATCAATAAATTCTCTAGTCTTCTTTTCGTCGCCCTTAACTTCGAATGTAAAGATTGAACCACCACCGTTAGGGAAATACTTCTTGTAAAGCGCTTTCTGGCTTTCGTCAGTAGTTACTGATGGGTGATGTACCTTTTCAACAAGTGGATGATTAGAAAGGTAATCTACAACTTTAAGTGCATTTTCAACATGTCTTTCTACTCTAAGAGAAAGTGTTTCAAGACCCTGTAAGAGAAGGAATGCGTTGAATGGAGAAATAGTTGCACCAGTATCACGAAGAAGAATAGCTCTAATCTTTGTTACGAATGCAGCAGGACCTACAGCCTTTGTAAAGCTAATACCATGGTAACTTGGGTTTGGTTCTGTAAGAGATGGGAACTTACCAGATGCTTCCCAGTCAAACTTACCGCTATCAACAATAAGACCACCAAGAGATGTACCATGACCACCAAGGAACTTAGTACCAGAATGAACAACAATATCTGCACCATATTCGATTGGTCTAATAAGGTATGGAGTACCAAATGTATTATCAATTACAAGTGGAATATTGTGGCTATGAGCAATCTTTGCAATAGCTTCAATATCAGAAACTTCTGAGTTAGGATTACCTAAAGTTTCAATGAATAAAGCCTTTGTGTTTGGCTGAATAGCCTTTTCGAAATTACTTACATCAAGTGGGTCAACGAAAGTTGTTGTAATACCGTATTCTGGAAGTGTATGTGCAAGTAAGTTGTAAGAACCACCATAAATGTTTTCAGCTGCAACGATGTGGTCACCGTTCTGAGCAAGGTTCTGAATAGTGTAGCTAATAGCTGCTGCACCAGATGCTACTGCAAGGGCAGCTACACCACCTTCGAGAGCTGCAACTCTCTGTTCTAATACATCTTCAGTAGGGTTTGTAAGTCTACCGTAAATGTTACCAGCGTTTGAAAGGTTGAAACGAGCTTCTGCATGGTCGCAATTATCAAAAACATAAGAAGTTGTCTGATAAATAGGTACTGCTCTTGCACCTGTTGCTGGGTCTGGATTTTCCTGACCTACATGAAGCTGTAATGTTTCGAATTTGAATTTTCTATCTTTTCTGCTTAACTTTGCCATAATTTTATAATCTCCTTTAGTATGTAAATTTTAGTTTTATTCTTGTATCTATTACTTATAATTGTTATAATCTAGTTTGTCAATGAGCAACACATTCGTATGTTACTCCTTGCATATATATTTTTAAGTTGTTTCATAGGCGTTGCTCCTTTCGATTAAGTATGAATGTATTATATTATACTATTCCTATTATGTCAATAGGAAATTGGGATTTTTTTCAAAAAATTTTTGAGGTATGAGTTTCTACTATTATAATGGGGATATAATTTTATTGCTTTTTATAAAAAATTAGAATATAATTAACCTACAAAGAGGTGGTTTTATGATACTTTTACTTGTAATACCAGTTTATTTGATGTTAAATGTTTATGTATTTATGAGAACTTTTATGTGGATAAGGTCCATTGTAAAGGTGTCACATCATAAAATAATAGGTGCAATATATTTTGTGATTTATGCTTTTTTTGCTGTTAGCTTGCTTTCGGCTTTTGTATTGCCACAAGGTACGCAAATACAATATATTATGAAATACATAAGTAATTATTGGATAGGCGTTATGCTTTATTCACTTATGTTTATTTTTTTGAGCGATGTTATATTGTTTATTTTGAAAAAGAAAAATATACGATTGCCTTTTAAATATCCATTTGTTGTAGTAGGCGGAATTGTCATCGTTTGTGTAAGTGTTGTATCCATTTATGGTGGACTTCATGTTGGAGATATAAAGACAAGAGAATATAGTGTAACAATAGATAAGGAATGTCCTGATTTAAAAATTGCCTTGGTGTCTGATTTACATTTAGGCTACAGTATAGGCGAAAAACAAATGGAAAAAATGGTTGACATAATAAACCAGCAAAATCCAGATATAGTTTGTATAGCAGGGGATATTTTTGATAATGATTATAGGGCTGTCAGAAATCCTGATAAAATAGCAGAAATTTTAAAAGGTATAAAAACTAAGTATGGAGTATATGGCTGTTGGGGTAATCACGATGTAACAGAAACACTTTTAGGAGGATTTTCTGTTCATAGTGCAGAAAATAATGAAAGAGATACACGCTTTGAGGATTTGATGAAAAAGTCAAATGTAAAAATCCTTGAAGATGAGGCTGTTTTAGTAGATAATAAGTTCTATGTTGTAGGTAGACTTGACTATGAAAAAACAGGCAAAATTGGTTTAGAAAGAAAAACTGTTCACGATTTGACCGAAAATTTGGACAAAACAAAACCTATAATAGAAATAGACCACGAACCAAATGAGTTTGATGAAAAGAATGATGCAGGTGTTGACTTGGATTTAGGTGGACACACCCATAATGGTCAGCTTTTCCCAGGAAATATTACTATAAAACTTGCGTGGGAAAATCCTTGGGGTATTATTAAAGTTGGAAATATGACAAATGTGACAACTTCTGGTGCTGGCGTTTGGGGTCCTAATATGAGGGTTGGTACAAATTGTGAAGTTGCAATTATAAATGTAAAGAAAGGCAGATAAAATATTATGATTAGCTATGTTAAAGGTACTGTAGCCTACATAGGAAATGATTGTATAGTTGTAGATAACAATGGTATAGGTTATAATATTCAGGTATCGTCATCTACAGCCTCAGCAGTTGTTATGGAAAAAGAAGTTCAAATTTATACTTATATGAATGTAAAAGAAAATGAACTTTCTCTTTTTGGATTTTTAACAAAAGAAGAATTAAATATGTTTAATTTGCTTATAAGTGTAAATGGTGTTGGTCCTAAAAGTGCTGTAGCAATGCTTGGAGCTTTATCTCCGTCACAGTTGGCACTTGCTATTGCCACAGAGGATATAAAGGCATTAAGTGTTGGTCAGGGCATAGGTAAAAAAATTGCCCAGAGAATAGCTTTAGAGTTGAAAGATAAAGTTGGTGCCGACACGATTACTACAGGTGTTGAACTTGTTCAGAAAGTCGATGTTGCAACAGGAGAAAGAGCAGAGGCACTTTCAGCACTTATGGCACTTGGATTTACTAAAAATGAAGCAGAAAATGCAATTAAGGCTGTTTTTGTAAATGGTATGGCAACAGAAGAAATTATAAGCAAGGCTTTAAAGGTTGTTAAGTAGGAGAAAACAATGGAGAAAAGACAATTAAATACAGGGGATAGAATTACTACAGCCTCTTTGAGAGAAGAAGATGCTGTATCTGAGCCAAAACTTCGCCCCATAACTCTTGATACATATATAGGTCAGGAAAAAGTAAAAGAAAATATGCGTATTTATATGCAGGCAGCAAAACAAAGAGGAGAATGTCTTGACCATGTTTTACTTTATGGACCACCGGGATTGGGAAAGACTACACTTTCAAATATTATAGCAAATGAAATGAATGCTAACATAAAGGTTACTTCTGGACCAGCAATAGAGCGTCCGGGAGATATGGCAGCAATATTAAATGGCTTAAATGAAGGCGATGTGCTTTTCATTGATGAAATCCATAGAATAAATAGACTTATTGAAGAAATTCTCTATCCAGCTATGGAAGATTTTGTTTTGGATATAGTAATAGGTAAAGGTGCAGATGCTAAAAGTATACGACTTGATTTGCCACACTTTACTTTAATAGGTGCAACTACAAGAATAGGTCTTTTGACAGCACCTTTAAGAGATAGATTTGGTGTAGTAAATAGATTAGAATTGTATACGCCACAGGAACTTATGCGTATTGTAATAAGGTCGGCTAATGTTTTAAATATTCCTATTGATGAAGATGGTGCTTTAGAACTTGCCAGACGCTCAAGAGGTACACCAAGAATAGCAAATAGATTGCTTAAAAGAGTGCGAGATTTTGCACAGGTTAAGTATGATGGTGTAATTACTGGTCAAGTTGCAAAAGACAGTCTTGATATATTAGAAGTTGATAAAAATGGTTTAGATTTAACAGACAAAACACTTTTAATGTGTATGATAGACAAATTTGGTGGTGGACCAGTAGGTCTTGATACACTTTCTGTATCAATAGGCGAGGAGGCAGAAACAATAGAAGATGTTGTTGAGCCATATTTGATACAACAGGGTTTTATAAAAAGAACACCAAGGGGCAGAGTGGTAACTAATAAAACTTATGAATATTTCGGGCTTGAAGTATTGGGAGGAGAAAATAATGATTAAACTTGAATTAGAAGATTTTATTTATGAAATAAAGGAAGAAATGGAATGTTATGCTGAAATAGGCAAAGAGGGTGCTGACAAGTGGGAAGAAAAGTTCAGAAAATGGCTTGATAACCCTAAGATTAAGCATATTAATGTTACTAAAAAAGGCGATAAAATAATGTATAGTGTAGCAGATGAAAGTGAAATTTTTGATATTGCTGATGAATATTTGACAGCTATTGAAAACAACAGCGAAGAAGAATACTGGAAAAATTTTCAATAACTATTGTCGAAAATTAGTTGTGCTATAGCCTATTTATAATATTATGTAAATCAGTTTACAGAGTTAAAAAGATTAATAATTACGACAAATTAGTTGACAATATTTACAAATTGGTTTAATATTATTTATAAATTATTTTAGGAGGTCAAGATATGTACGACATTAATGAAGTAAAAGCAGTAGACCCTGAAATTTGCGAAGCTATTAACGAAGAACTTTATAGACAGCAGCATAACATTGAACTTATTGCATCTGAAAATATTGTTTCTAAGGCAGTTATGGCAGCTATGGGTTCAGTTCTTACAAATAAATATGCAGAAGGTTACCCAGGTAAGAGATATTACGGTGGTTGCGAAAAGGTTGATATTGTAGAAGAATTAGCTAGAAAGAGAGCTTGTGAACTTTTTGGTGCAGAACATGCTAATGTTCAGCCTCACTCTGGTGCACAGGCAAATATGGCTGTATTCTTTGCAGTTTTAAAGCCTGGCGATACTGTAATGGGTATGAGCCTTGCACATGGTGGTCACTTAACTCATGGTTCACCTGTTAATATGAGTGGTAAGCAGTACAATGTAGTTTCTTACGGTGTAAGTGAAGAAACTGGTAGGATTGATTATGAAGAATTCAGAAGAGTAGCTCTTGAAAACAAGCCAAAGCTTATTATTGCTGGTGCAAGTGCATATTCAAGAACTATTGATTTTGAATTTATGAGCAAGGTTGCTAAGGAAGTTGGAGCATACTTTATGGTAGATATGGCTCATATTGCTGGTCTTGTAGCAGCAGGTCTTCATCCAAATCCAGTTCCTTATGCTGATTTTGTTACTACAACTACTCACAAGACTTTAAGAGGTCCTAGAGGCGGTCTTATTCTTTGTAAGGAAGAAAATGCCAAGCTTATTGACAAGGCTATTTTTCCTGGTATTCAGGGTGGTCCTCTTATGCATGTTATTGCAGCTAAGGCTGTTTGTTTCAAGGAAGCTCTTGACCCAAGTTTCAAGAAGTATGCTGAACAGGTTGTTAAGAATGCAAAGGTACTTGCTGACAGACTTATTGAAAATGGTTTTGATATAGTTTCTGGTGGTACAGATAATCACCTTATGCTTGTAGATTTAAGACCAATGCACATTACTGGTAAGGAACTTGAAGCAAGACTTGACGAAGTAAGAATTACTTGTAACAAGAATGCTATCCCATTTGACCCAGAAAAGCCAGGTACAGCAAGTGGTATCAGATTAGGTACTCCAGCTGTTACTACAAGAGGTATGGTTGAAGAAGATATGGTTGAAATTGCTGACCTTATTGCTATGGTTGCTAAGGACTTTGAAGGAAACAAGGCAGAAGTTGCTGAAAGAGTTCAGAAGCTTGTTGCTAAGTACCCAATTTATGAATAATTTTAATATATTTATACATATTGGAGCTACTCTTTTTGGGTAGCTCTTTTTGTAAATTTATATGTAAGAAATATTTTTAAGGAGGACGATATATGAAAAATAAAATTATACTTGCTTTATTGTGCGTTACTCTATTTTGCCAAAGCTTGACAGTATTTGCAGAAAATACAGAATATGATGCAAATGAAAACTATACTTCATCTGATGAATTATCAAATGATAGTGAAAGAACTAAGATACCTATTGAGGGTTTGGATAATTGTTATATATTAGATGATGGGTCTGGATTTTATGTAAATATAGTAAATGATAAAAATGAAAAATTAGTAGAAACAAATTTTAGAAGTGTAGAAAGCAAACTTGGGGAGTATGACACTATTATTGTCCATTATCCAGAGGGTATGGCTGATTCTAGCTTAGGACTTTTAAGCAAGGATTTTAAAACAATAGTTCCTCCAAATTTCTACTATAATATTAATTTTATTAAAGTAGATAATGAGGTGTATGTCGAAGCTACAAACAGTGCAGACGATTCAAAAGATTATTTTGATTTAGATGGTAACAAAGTAGATGTTAAGGTGGATAATTCATATAGTAATTGGGCTGAAGATAGTATAAATAAATCTATTGAATTAAATTTAGTTCCAGATAATTTAAAGTTTAAATATACTAACAAAATAACAAGGCAGGAATTTTGTCAACTTGCTGTACAGACTTACATTGCCAAAACTGGAAATGAAATTAATATGAATGTTGAAAGTCCGTTTTCTGATGTAAACGATATTTATATAACAACAGCATATAATCTAAAAATAGTATCTGGCACAGGCAACAATAAGTTTGCACCGGAAAATTATATTACTCGTCAAGAGGCTGCTGTAATGATAAATAATCTTGCAACAATTCTCAATATTGACAAAAACAAACCTCAAACAAAGAAATTTGTCGATGAAAGTTACTTTGCTAAATGGGCAAAAACTGCTATTTATAGTGTTGCAGGAATAAAAAGTGGAGATACCTATGTAATGACAGGTACTGGAAATGGAAAATTTTCTCCTTGGATGAATTATACAAGGGAACAGGCTATTGCTACTATGTTGAGATTGTATAATTGTAATTAAAAATTGAGATTGTATGTAAAAAACCTCAAGCATTTTACTTGAGGTTTTTTAAGTGGAATAATATTTATGCGTCTTCCCAAATGGCTTGTGATTTAACAAGTATATCAAATATTCTTGACCATGGGAAACTCATTTGTACTACTTTTATATTATCAAGATAATATGTATCACCATTGAAAGTATATTTACAGCCCTTTAAAACATTTTCTATACGACTTGGATTCATTAAATCATATAAAATCTGACTTTGCTGATTTTCATATACAGTCGGCTTATATGCTTTGTTTGCAAGGGTAAGTTTTGCTGTAGCAGTGTATTCGCTATCTTCAATATAATGTTGTAAAAGAACTTTTAAGTGGGCATCAAGAGCTGTTTTAGTATCTTTTGACACTTGGTCAGCAATAGTGAAAACCTGTGCGTGAGCAATACCTAAACCTATGGCATTTGCCTGCGTATTCCAAGCAGAGTACATATCAAGTTCACTTAAATTCATAGTTTTGCTTACAGATTGGTCACTTCTCTTGTTTCTTGATAATTGCTGGAAAATGTAATTTCGGCTATTATCAAGTTGTGTATTTACATATAATTCAATCAAACCAGTATGACCACCATTGGCATTAACAGTATATAACTTATCAAGGAAGTTTTCTTTACTGGATTTGCCAGTAGTGTAATTATATATAAATGTGTTAAAATCCTTTTTTGTATATTGTCCAACTCTACCACTGGCATAATTTATAGCAACCTTGATTAAGTGACTAGGAGATGAAATATCAAATGTTGCAACATCTTGAGTGTGGTCATTGTAATATAAGTTGTATTTTGGTGTGAGGTTATTTCTTATGGAATAATCTCGGGCATAAGTAAGCTGTGGCAATTCATCTGTACCATATATTATGTTGACTTTTTTGCCATAGCCAATTAGAGCCATTTCCTTTTCGCTGTTGCCATAAGCCTCTTTTAAATTGTTCTGAATGGAATTTGGAAGAACTTCCATATAACTTCTAGGAAAGCTATATTTTACGGCAGAGCCTTTGCTGGATTGCACCCAACTGGCATTTTGTCTATAAAAATAAGTAATACAATTAGGTAACTGTAAATCGTCATTGCCCACAAGTATCTGGTCTATTTTTCCTTCTTGTTGCCATTTTAAAAGCATTGAAAACATATCAGCAGTAGCAGAATAAGGAAGGATATAATTATCAATGTATGGCTTATACTTTGGACTACTAAGGTATGTAGTGTTAAAATTGTTTAGAAATGCCTTTTCCCATTTTGTAAGCTCGCCGTATCCAAGTTCAACAGATTTATTATAAACATATCCGTACTCTAACAAAAATTGTTCCGGAGTTACCATAGCATATGTATTTAATATTTCATCTTTGTTAGGGTCATTAGGATTTAATTCAAGGTAATAAGATGCAAGACCTTTTAATTTGTTATTGTCACACCAAATTGTATTAAATCTTGTTTCAGGTAATGAACGAGGATTTGCAATATTTATATAATATTTTGGGTTAGGAAAATTAGTAATAAGTGTATTTAAGTCTTCCATAGCATCTTTGTAGTCCTTGTAGTTTACACCACATCTACTGCCCACAAGGCCGTTTGTAACATAGGAAGATGTATTTATAATAACCGTAGTATCTTTATTATTGTTGTTTAAAACAAGGTTGTAAACTTCATCTCTTACGGCAAGAGAATTTCCTAAATGATTTTTTGTAGTATCGTTTGAAAAATAGTCCAGATTATCTTTGCTGACAGTTATACAATTGTCACCACCTATTCTGGAAAGGTTGTCAAAGTATTCGTAACTAACAGGTCGGCTGTCAAGGGGAATATTTATAACTGTATGTGCAAAAACACCAGTAGAAAAACCTAATACAGCCAATAGTGTAGTGATTAAAAATCTAAATTTCATTGTTAAAACTCCTCTCTCAAACAAGTATATTTTATATTTATATTTTTGTCAAATTATTTCGAATGTTATCCTTATTTTACCAGTAAATACATAATTACACCTTGTCTATAATATAATATTTTGGGTGATAAAATGAGTATATATATTTTAAAGAAAAGCGATTATGAAATTACGGCTATTTACTATTCATTAGGCAATATTTGTATAAAGAAAATAGAGAAAGGAATGTGGGGAAAAGAAGAAATTGTTGCAAGTTGTGTAAAGCCTGAATTTAGTGTTTTTGAATACAATTCTAATTATATGGTTATATATCAGAAGAAAAATGGCAGTATGTATCTTTGTGAAAATGGCAAAGAAGAAGTTAAAATACTGGAAAGTTTGGGAGATGAAAAGAATGACATTGTTATTAATGCGGAAATCTGGAACAATCAGATGGAGTTAATATATAATTTGCCTGATAGAAACGGGGAATATATTGTAAGACAGAAGAAAAGGGCGGACAGTAATTGGTCTAAACCAGAGAAAATAGATGATTTTATTCCCTTTAACAATAGCTTTTTTAAGGTTCACTATGCCGGAAAAAATAATAAAGTTATTTTTTATCAAAAGCGTATGCCAGAAATTCAGTTTGGATACAGAGAAGTGAATGAAAATATAAGTAATTTTAAAATGGTTTATGCAACAGGATATTACATAACAGATTATTCTTATGTTATAACAGAGGATAGTATTCATTTTGTATTTTTATTATCTGGAATTTATGGTTCAAAAATAGTTTATGTCCGTAAGGAAAGTAACAAAGTAAGTAAGGCTAAAACTATTGTAGAAAATACTTTAGCAAGAGATTGCATTATTGCTATAATACAAAATAAAGTTTGCATATGGTGGAGGACATCTAGAAAATTATATTCTATTGTATCCTACGATATGGGAGAGAGTTTTAAGCAACAGGGATTATACAAGGGAAAGTTTGAAACAAATTCTGTAAAGGCTGTTTTAGTAGAAAAAAATCAACAAGGAGATAAATATATTGCAAATGAAGTTTATGTTCCAAGCGATAAGCCCTATCTTATGGAGCTTTTACCAGTTGATAATATTGTGCAGACACAGAGTATAGCTGAACAGGAGGAAATAGAAAGACTGCGAAAAAAAGTTAAAGATTTGGAAATGCGAATAAGAGGAAAATAGGTTTATTTATTTTATGAAATGTAGTATAATTAATGGACTTTGAAAAGGTTGTTATTAAAAAATACAGGAGAAAATATGTCTATTATAAAAAAATCATTAGAATATATAAAAAAATATGGTTTTGCGGTAGTTTTGGATAGGGTGAAAGAGAATAATTATATTCGAAAAAATCCATCAAATTACGACAATTACAGAAAACTTATGGATTGCCACGAGGGTCATAAACTAGATTATAATCCTAAAGTTACAGTTATTGTACATAATGGCAGTAGCAAAACAATAGATAGCATTAAAAATCAAATATATACCAATATACAGCTTTTGAATATATGCGAAGAAACAAAAGCTAAATCTTTTAACAAGGGTCTGACTATGGCAGAGGGAGAATATGTTTGCTTTATGAATAGTGAAGATATTCTCGAAAAAAATGCAGTATTTGAATTTGTAAAATGCCTAAATAAAAAAATGTGTTCAATGGTGTATTGTGATGACGATACTATAATGGGAGAAAAATACATAAATCCATTTTTTAAACCTTGTTTTTCTCCTCATACCCTTTTATCATTTTGTTATATAGGTTTTTCAATTTTTGATTGTGAAAAGGCTAAAAATATAGGATTTAATTGTGATTATAAAAATGAGGAATACTATGACTTTTTGTTGAAGTATACAAATGAAAACAAGGATATTTTAAAAGTAGACAGAGTCCTTTGTCATAAAAAAGAGCATATTGAAAATATTGAGGAAATAAAAACTATAAAGCAAAGCATATTAATGACTAGAAATATAAGAGCAACTATCGATGACTTTGGTAACATAGTTTTTAAACCTGATGAAGAATTGGTATCTATAGTAATTCCCTCAAAAGATAATGTTCCAATGCTTGAAAAATGTATTAATTCTATAGCAGAAAATACGCAGTATGGAAATTATGAAATTATTGTAGTAGACAATGGCAGTAGTGATGAAAATTCAAAAAAATATGTTGATACAATTTCAAAAGTAAATGGAAAATACATTTATGAAAAAATGGATTTTAATTTTTCTAAAATGTGTAATATTGGGGCAGAAAATTCTAATGGAAAGTATATGCTGTTTTTAAATGATGATATAGAGATTACAGATAGTAAATGGCTTACAGAAATGGTAGGTTATTGTCAGTTGCCGGAAACAGGTGCAGTAGGGGTAAAACTTCTTTATCCTGATACAAAAAATATACAGCATTGTGGAGTAATTAATATACAGAATGGTCCTGTTCATTGCTTTGGAAATATGCCAAATGGTAACTATTATTTTGGCAGAACAAGTTCGCCTTATAATTTTTCAGCTGTTACAGGGGCTTGCCTTATGATAAAGAAAAAAGATTTTTGTGGCTTTGATGAGGATTTTGCTGTTGCCTATAATGATGTAGATTTATGTTTTTCTCTTTTAGAAAAGGGCTTGTATAATGTATGTTTGAATAATATAAGTTTGCTACATTATGAATCTGTATCTCGAGGCGATGACAGAAAAAGTGATGAAAAGCTTTTGAGATTGTACAAGGAAAGAATGAAGTTAGATAGCAAATATAGAAATTATATTTCTAACGACTTGTATTATAATACAAACTTAACACAGCATAAAGCAGACTTTTCTATAGAAGTCCTTAATAGAGTTTTTGCTAGTGAACCTTTTAAGCAAATTAAAAATGTGGATAGATATATTGACAGTAATATTGAATTTGCCGTAGAATATATACACTATAGGGATTTCATTACTATAGGTGGTTATGCTTATAGAGAAAAGGGAGGGTATTGTAAAATCAATTTATTGTTATTTACAGATGAAAATGCCCTTGTTTTTGAAACAGATATGGAGCAAAGGTTTGACTTGGCAAAAATAAAGAATAAAAATATACCTTTATGTGGTTTTAAGTGTAGAATTGATAACGAAATAGTGGATAAGGGTCAATATGAAATAGGTATTTTATTAACCAGTTCTATGGGAGCAAAGCACATTGTTAGAACTGGTTATACAATAAATATTACAGTATAAAAATTAGTATATTTTGGACAGAGTTTCCGTATTATTTACAGAGGTGATTAATATGGGAGAATACTTTGTTGAAAATTTATTTTTTATTATACTAGCACTTAGTATATTAAGTTTTGTATTTTTAAAATTAGGCTCTAAGATTATAAAACTTGTAGCCAGAGGAGCTTTTAGTGTGGCAAGTATATTTATACTGAATATATTGCTTTCGCCACTTAATATATCTGTAGGTATAAATGCTTTAACAGGGCTTTTAGCTACACTTTTGGGCTTTCCAGCTGTGGTGCTTATGTTTGGACTTGCTTTACTTTTTAGATAGGAGAAAAAATGTCTTTTATAAAACAATTTACCGATAACTTGCTTTCAATGGAATTTCGTACAATAAACAATATGAACGATAATACGATTTTAAGTGATGAAAGCAAATATATGGGATTATGTAAATTTACTGGCAATACGATGTACATAGTTGTTGCCATAAATGGAGATAATCCAGATTATGAAATTATTACCCATGGTTTACAGAACTTTCTTGCTATGGAAAAGAGATTTAATGTTGTTTCTTTATTTGTTTATTTTAAAGAAAAGGTTGATGAAAAGATAATAAATTACTGTAATGTTGATATTTTGGATTATAATGCACCCTATGTGGAATTAAAATGGGTTGTAGATATTTTAGAAAAAAAGATTATAGTAAATGGTCAACAGCCTAATAAACTAATTGATATAGAAAAGGCAATAAATAGTGCCCTTAATATGGAGGGCTATGATGTGGCAACTGATGTCAGAGATTTGGAAAAAAAGCATATTGAAAACAGAGCAAAAAATGTAAAAACTAATAATATTGCTTTTACAATAGGTCTTATAGCAATTAATGTAATTGTATTTTTGGCTATGGAACTGTTGGGAGGGTCAACAAATACAGAGGTATTACTGAATTTTGGGGCATTAGACAGAGATTTAATATTGTCAGGGCAAATATATAGACTGTTTACATATATGTTTTTACATATAGGATTTATGCACCTTTTGTGTAATGGCTTTTCTATTTATATATTTGGCTCTAGGGCAGAAAAATATTTTGGAAAATTGAAATATATAATTATATACATTATTTCAGGTTTGTTAGGTGGATTACTTAGTATTACATTTAACGGAGCAGTTTCTGCTGGTGCAAGTGGAGCAATATTTGGTATAATGGGAGCAAATATTGTATATTCAAAGTTTTATAAAAGGTCTATGGACGGACTTGATTTAGGTGTGCTTATAGTTTTTGCTATTATAAATATAGGAACTGGCATACTTATACCAAATGTAGATAATTGGGGTCACTTAGGCGGACTTATTGGTGGACTTATAACATCACTAATTTTTTGTATAGGAGAAAAGAAGAATGAAACAACTTAATGATGAAATATTAAAAAGTACAAATGAAATGTGGGCAGACAGACCGGTAGTTTTTGGCGATGGGGATAAAAATGCTATTATAATGCTTATTGGAGAAGCTCCGGGAGCAGAGGAGGTAAAAGAGGGCAGACCTTTTGTAGGAAAAGCTGGAAAGAACTTAAATGAGTTTTTAGAAATATTGGGATTAAAGAGAGAAAATCTCTACATTTCAAATGTAGTAAAGGTTAGACCTACTAAAAATAGTCCAAAAACAGGTAAGCCTATTAATAGACCACCAAACAGAGAGGAATTGGAACTTTTTGTACCATATCTCCAGAGAGAAATTCAGCTTGTTAAACCTGAATTTATTGTTACTTTAGGTAATTTTGCACTTAAAAATACTCTTATGGATAACAAAATTACAATAGGGGAATGTCATGGAACATTAATTGAGTATAATGGATTTAAGGTATTTCCTTTATACCACCCTGCATCAATTATATATAATAGAGCATTAAGTGAAGTATACCAGCAGGATTTACTTAAATTAAAGGAGCTTTTATGAGAAAGGCTGTTTTGATAGGATTACCGTTTTTAGCTTTAGGAATGTTATTTTTGTTAAAATTGGTGTTTCCATTTATATTAGCACATCTGTATTCCTGTAAATTTAAGGAAGTTACAGGATACTGGTGTCCAGGCTGTGGAAATACAAGATTTGCAATATATCTTCTCAGAGGAGATATATTGACAGCTATTAAATGTAATTATGGAACAGATATAGTAATAGTTACGGTTATTTTATTTTATATTGAACAGCTTTTAAAATATTTTGGAATAAATAAAAAACTGCTACCTAGAAAGACAGCTTTCTGGGTAACAGTTTTAGTTGTAGTTATGATTTATTATATTTTGAGAAATTTTATACCTATTTTGGATATTCCCAAACTATGTTAGTAATAAATATGTGAACCTAAAGCTCCAATAAGACTGGCTGCACCAAGGCCAAGACATACAATAAGAGCAAGAACAAGACCTATGCCAGAAAGAACAATACCTAATATTGATGTTGTTCTACTAAGTGGGTCTTTTTTGTATGAATAAACACCAAGTACAATACCAGCTACCGCCATAATAAGAGCTGGAACATTAGAGCAACAACATAGTACAGAAAGAATACCAAGAACTAAAGAAGCAATAGCTGTTCCAGTTGATGGCTGTGGTAAAGATGAAAAGCTAAATTTTTCTTCATTTAAATTTACATCTTTAGCATCTTCAGGTATGCTATCACAAACATCGTCAGTTGTATTATTGTTTATATTTTCGTTTTCGTTCATAAGAACACCTCCTCATTTATTAAATGATTCTCTACAATATTATTTTACCATAATTTATATTTTAATACAAATTAAGATATTCTAAAATTTTCCAAATAAAAAAATGCCGATAAAGAGGAGAAAATCGGCATTTTTGTTTATTTATAAAGGGAATTTTTATGAAAAAATCTTTTATTAGTGTTATTTATTTTAATTTGCACTTGCTGTCTGAGTTTCAGATTCTCCAGCAGGTGCGGATTGTGTCATTACAACAATCTTTTCAGGGGTAACTCCATCATCAGAATATTTAATTCTAACAACATCGTCTACCTTAATATCACTTAATGAACAGCCAGTTTCAGTTTCTTTATCTCTAGTATAAAGTATGCTTTCGTCTGGAATTTCAATAAGTGTTTCGTCTGTATTAAATTCTAATGAATGACCTTGAGAATTATCCTTATCCTTAGGGGCTGGTGCATTTCCCTCAGGGGCATTGCCTTCTGGAGCATTACTCTCTGGTGGAGCAGAAGGTTTTTCACTATCACTAGGTCCGTTGCTATTGTCCTTCTTGTCAGGTTGTGTACCGTTGTCATCAGGTTTTCCCTCTGGCATTTTTGCAGCCACCACACTAATAGAATGGTCAGTAACAGCAGTAACCTTTGCTATAGTGGAATTATCTTCTTTATCTGGCTTGTTGTCAGATGTTTCAGCTTTGCTACTTTCTTCACTTGTAATTTCTACGCTGCTTTGCTGTGATGCAGTTTGTGTTGATGAATTACAGGCTGTGAAAGCCAACATACCAACAACAGCAATACAAAGGAATATATCTTTCTTCATATATCTGTCCTCCTTGTGATTTATTTTACAAGTAATAATATAGCAAACAAATATTAAATTAAAAGAATAGGAAAATTAAAATAAGATTAAATTTGGAAAGTTTTAGGAAATGTAAATATGAAATAAAATTGAGAATAAAAAAGGACTTAACCCTTACCTTTGGTTAAGTCCTATAAAGCATATATAAATTAGTCAATGAAACCAGTGTTCATCTTGTTCATACTCTTAATAACAGAAGTGATGAAAACGATTTCATCTTCAGTAAGAGAGCTAACAAGACTTCTTAAAGCTCTACGAGCCTTAGCACTTCTTGTGTTTTCCATATCCTTCATATCAGCACCGCCGTTAGAAAGGTCCTTAGTAATAAGGTCATCTAAAGAAATATCGAAAAACTCTGCAATAGCTACCATATTCTTTACACTTGTGCCTCTCTGACCTCTTTCGATAAGACCGAGGAAACCAGGTGCCATACCAATAACCTTAGCAAAGTCATCAATAGTAAGACCTCTGCGTTTTCTTTCGTATCTAATGTTTGAACCAATAATTTTTGCGTAATCCATATTGAAAATCTCCTTTCGATTATTTGTTTGTAATGTAATTTATCAATATGTCCCCTTGTACAATATATTCTATATTAAATGATGAAAAAAATCAAGCCCTAATTTGCTATAAAAAATTAAAACAAAATTAAGATTTACATCTGACTTAAATAGTCTGTATAGCCGATGTTTTCTAGTTTCTCAGCTTTTTCTTCTACAGAATTCTTTAAGTCCCTTTTATAGGTCTTAACTTTTTCTTGAAGTTGAGGGTCAAAAGCTGCTAACATTTGTACTGTAAGTAAGCCAGCATTTTTTGCTCCGTTAATAGCAACTGTTGCAACAGGGATACCACCTGGCATCTGTACTATAGAATAGAGGGAGTCTACACCACTTAATGCTCTAGTCTTAACAGGGACACCAATGACAGGTAATGTTGTAATGGCAGCTGTCATACCAGGAAGATGAGCAGCACCACCAGCACCAGCAATAATAACCTTTAATCCTCTTTCTTGTGCTGTAGAGGCATATTCGTACATTTTATCTGGTGTTCTGTGAGCAGAAACGATGGTAAGTTCGTACTCAATACCAAAAGAATCTAAAACCTTTGCAGCTTCACTCATAACAGGTAAATCTGAATCACTACCCATAATTATTCCAACTTGAACCATTGTGTTAGTCCTCCTTTGATGTAATTTTTATTAAACTAAATGCTTTATCGGCAGTTTCGAGAGCTTCTTTTACTGTATCAGCTGTTACAGTAATATGACCCATTTTTCTCTTAGGCTTAGAAATGCCTTTGCCATAAATGTGTACAGTAGCTCCTTTAAGGGCACATACATCGTAAAGACCATCTACATATGTTTTGCCACTATGACATTCTTCGCCTAAAAGATTGACCATTACTGTTGGTCTGATAAGGCTTGTATCTCCTAAAGGTAAACCAACAATGGCTCTTATATGATTTTCAAACTGACTTGTAACACAGCCTTCTATTGTATAGTGACCTGAATTGTGTGGACGAGGAGCAACCTCGTTAATAAGAATTTGGTCATCTTCAGTTACAAACATTTCTACACAGAACATACCTATACCGTCAAAAATTTCCATTACTTTCTTTGCGGCGTTCATAGCACCCTCTGTAGCTGTTTTATCTATATCAGCGGGAACTACAGTTTCGTGAAGAATACTGTCAATATGTCTGTTATCGCCAACAGGGTAAACAGCGACATCGCCATTTAAGCTACGGCAAGCTAAAACAGATGTTTCCATACGGAAATTAATCATTTTTTCAGCCATAAGTTTAATTTTGCCACTACCAAGCTCATTATAAGCAGAAGTTATACTATCTTTGCTTTTTACTACAGCATTACCTTTACCGTCATATCCACCAGTACGAGCCTTGAGCATATAAGGATAGCCATATTTTTCGCCAGCCTTTTCCATATCTTCAATGGATTCAATAGCCATAAAGTCTGGGCAAGGTAAACCATTTTCAGCCATAAGTGTTTTTTGAGTGAACTTATCCTGAATGATTTTTAAGCTTTTTGCTGTAGGATAAATTTTATATCCTTTGTTTTCAAGCTCTAAAAGGGCATCTGCATTGATATGTTCAAATTCATATGTAATAACATCTGCCTTTTCAGCAAGGAGTGCAAAAGCATTTTTGTCGTTGAAATCTGCGATAATGTGTTCATCGCATATACTATGAGCTGGGCAGTCTGGAGTAGGGTCTAAAACAATTACATAGAAGCCCATTTTTTTAGCCTCAAGTATCATCATTTGACCTAACTGACCACCACCAATAATGCCAATTTTAGTCTGTAAAAAATTAGTTGGCACAACAATCACCACCATTTCTTTTGTTACTTAATAATAACACAATAAATATATCATTTCAATAGCTTTAGATTAAATATCGGTTAAAATTCGGTTGTTTATAACAGGAATTTGTGATATAATAAACAAAGTATTTTTAAAGAGGAATTTATATTTTTTATACTCTTTTATAAAGCATATTAGAAAGAGGAGTTTTATAAATGGCAACAAAAAAGAAAGGTCCAAAAACTGGAACAACAAGAAAAAAGTCCAGCACATCAAAGGCTAAAACATCGAAGAAGAAAATAACATCTAAAAAGAGTAATAATAAGGTAATACAGTTACAACAGGATAGTGAAAAACAATTTTTAAATAAAGAAATTTATGCTGTAGGCATTATTGGTGTATCAATATTGCTTTTTGTCTGTGTAATAGCCGGAGAAAATATGGGCATAATAGGAAATTATGTTTCAATTTTCTTACGCCATACCTTTGGTGTAGGTGCTATAGCCTTGCCTATTGTGCTTTTGGTTTATGGAATACAAATGCTCAGACATATGGAAGATGAGGATTTAAAACGAAAAGCAATTATTTTTATAGGCTTTTTTATTACATTAATAAGTTTAGCTCACACATTAAGAGGCTGGGAACCATCAAGTTCATTAGGCGATTATATTTCAAAATGTTATCTTAATGGCTCATTGAAAAATGGTGGTCTTATAGGTGCTATTTTTGGTGGACTATTAGGTAAGATTTTAGGTCAGTTAGGTGCTTACATCGTACTTTTTGCTGTGCTTGTAATGCTTTTTATTATGGCAACAGGCAAGTCTATAATGGATTTCTTAAATGGTATAGGGGAATTTATAGACGGTGTTCGTGAAAATAATGACTATGAAGAAGAATATTATGAGTTAAGAACTATAAAAAATGATGAAAAAACTGTATCGGAAAAGGTAGAAGATATTGAAGATACAGATGAAAAATCAGAAGACGAAAGTAAAGAAGAACAAAAATCAGAAATTGAAGAAGATACAGATGACGAGGTTGAAGAAGAAAGAGATGTAAGAAGAACCGTTAAAAGAAAAGGTGGCTTTTTAGGTCTTTTTAAAAGACGAGAACCAGTTCCAGAAAAAGAGGAAAAATATGTTCCTCCTGTTGTTACCTTTGAAATAGGAGAAGATAATAAGGATAAAGAACATAATGAAGAATTGGAACTAGACAATTGTGATGTTGTAAATCAAAGATACAATTATCTCCATAGACCTAGAGAGTTTGACGAAAGTATACCTAGACTTCGTGAAAGAGTAAAGCAGGCACAAGATGCTATTGCAAGAGGAGAAGAAAAACAGTATGTATCACAGCTTTTAAATGGTATACAGACTGAACTTGATAAGTATAGCGAAAAGTCTGATGAAAAATCAGAGGAAAGCGAAAATGTTCAAAGTGCTGATACATCTCAAGTAGATGCAGATATTCCAAGCCTTAAAGAGGAAATAAAAGGTGCTGGGGATATATTTATGTGGGATAGTCCAAAAACTGATGAAAATGAAGTTCAGCAAAATTATGATGATTTACAGAGTGTTTCAGAACAGCCTGAAAATACTACAGATTTTAATGTAAGCTTTGAACCACAGGCGGAAAATGTAAGCCCTGAATCACATGTGGAATATGAAAATGTTCAGCATAAATCATTTGAAGAAAGGAACAGTGGTATTTCATCAAGTGTTTTAGAGATTAGCCCTATTGAGGAAAGTCCTGATTTAGAAACAGAAAAAATTGCTTTAGATGCTTTAAAGTCAATAAATAAGCCTAGTATACAGATTGTAAGTGACGATAACGAAAGTGATGTTGTTGCTGAGAAAGAGGCTATCAGTTTTGCTGACCCTATAAGAAGTAGGGAAGATGAAAATTTATCAAGTAGCATTGAGGAAAAAGAACCTAAAATATTTAACAAATCAGAAAATGTTGAAGAAAATATTTCTGATGAGGTAGAAGAAAAGAGTTCTGTTCCAAGGTCGATGTTTACTGAAAGCATATTTAAAACTGGAAACAGTAAAAATGAAACCAGTCTTGCCGGAAAGAATTTCAGTTATAGTGAACCGGAATTTATAGAGGCTGAAGAGGAAAAGAAAGTTTCTAAATTAACAAATCAGGCTGAGGCTGTTACAATTCCTTACCAGTATCCTAAAATTGAATTTCTTGCCAAAAATCCTGATGAAAACAGTAGTTTCACATCAAGAGAAGAAAAAATGCGTAAGGTCAAAAAGTTGGAAGAAACTTTAGCGATATTTGGTGTTGAGGCAAAGGTAAACAATATAAGTCAAGGTCCTGCTGTAACAAGATTTGAACTTACACCTCCAGTTGGTGTAAGAGTAAACAAAATAGAGGGTCTTGCTGATGATATTGCTCTTGCTCTTGCAGCTAAAAGTATAAGAATTGAAGCACCTATTCCGGGTATGAGTGCCGTAGGTATTGAAATACCTAACGATAAAATTTCAAATGTATTTTTCAGAGAAATTTTACAGACAGAGAAATTTAATAGCTATGACGGCAAAATAGCCTTTGGTATGGGTAAGGATATTGCCGGAAATATTGTAGTTTCAGATATTTCTAAAATGCCACATTTACTTATTGCCGGTGCTACTGGTTCTGGTAAGTCTGTATGTGTAAATACAATTATTACAAGTATGTTGTATAAGTATTCTCCAGATGAAGTAAGACTTATATTGGTAGACCCGAAGGTAGTAGAATTAAGTGTTTACAACGGTATACCACATTTGCTTATTCCAGTAGTTACTGACCCACATAAGGCAGCAGGTGCTTTAAACTGGGCAGTTAGAGAAATGATGAGAAGATATGACTTGTTTGCTTCAACTGGTTCAAGAAAACTAGAGGCTTACAACAAAAATGTTGATAAAGAAGATAGATTGCCACAGATTGTTATTATCATTGATGAGTTAGCCGATTTGATGATGGTTGCAAAGAAAGAAGTAGAAGATTCTATTGTGCGTCTTACACAGCTTGCAAGAGCGGCTGGTATTTACCTTATTGTTGCAACTCAAAGACCTTCTGTAAATGTCATTACTGGTCTTATTAAAGCAAATATTCCATCAAGAATAGCCTTTAAGGTTTCTTCTCCTGTAGATTCAAGAACAATTCTTGACTGCTCTGGTGCTGAAAAGCTTTTAGGTCGTGGTGATATGCTTTTCCGTTCTGTTTCTATGGACAAGCCTCTAAGAATACAGGGTGCTTTTGTATCTGATGATGAAGTAGAAAAGATTGTAGACTACATTAGGGTAGACGAATCCCATTATGACCAGGAAATTATAAAACAACTTGAATCTTCGGCTTCAGACGGAGTTACAGTTTCAGGTGGTTCTGGTGATGGAGAAGACGAGCTTACAAAACAGGCTATAGGTTTCCTTGTTCATAGTAAGAAAGCATCTATAAGTGGCTTACAGCGTAAATTCAAAATTGGATATAACAGAGCCGCTAATATTATAGAAGATCTTGAAGAAAGAGGTATTGTTGGTCCAGATAATGGAGGAACAAAGGGCAGAGAGGTTCTTATGAGCGAATATGAATACAAGGAATGGCTAGAAAGAAATAGTTAAAATTTGAATAGATACAATTCTATGTTCTATTATATGAAAATTTTAAGTTGACTAAATTTAAAATTAGGATTATATTTATATCAATATAAAACCTAGGAGGATGAGAAAATGAAAAGTGATATTGAAATCGCACAGGAATGTGTCATGGAACCCATTACGAAAGTAGCAGAAAACTTTGGTATTGATGTAAACGATTTGGAAATGTATGGCAAGTATAAGGCTAAGATTTCTGATGAATTATTCAAGAGTAGCAAAAATAACAAAGACGCAAAGCTTGTTCTTGTAACAGCAGTAAATCCAACTCCAGCTGGCGAAGGTAAAACTACTGTAACTATTGGTCTTTCACAGGCTTTAAATCAGCTTGGTAAGAAGACACTTGTAGCTTTAAGAGAACCTTCTCTTGGACCTTGTATGGGTGTAAAAGGTGGTGCAGCCGGTGGTGGATATTCACAGGTAGTTCCTATGGAAGATATTAACCTCCATTTTACAGGCGATATTCACGCAATGACAACAGCCAATAACCTTTTATCTTCTATTATTGATAATCATATTAAGCAGGGTAATGTTCTTGGTATTGACCCAGACAACATTATTTGGAAAAGATGTGTTGACCTTAACGATAGAGTTTTAAGAGATGTTATCGTTGGTGTAGGTGGAAAGCTTAATGGTGTTACAAGAGAAGACGGCTTTATGATTACAGTTGCTTCTGAAATTATGGCTGTAGTATGTCTTGCAGAAGATATTACAGACTTAAAGGACAAGTTAGGCAAAATGGTAGTTGCTTATACTTATGACGGTAAGCCTGTAACTCCAAAGGATTTACACATTGTTGGTGCTATGGCAGCTCTCTTAAAAGATGCTCTCAAGCCAAACTTAGTACAGACATTAGAGCATACACCAGCTTTCATTCATGGTGGTCCTTTTGCTAATATTGCTCATGGTTGTAACAGTGTAAAGGCTACAAAGACAGCTATGAAGCTTTCTGATATTACAATTACAGAGGCTGGTTTCGGTGCTGATTTAGGTGCTGAAAAGTTCTTTGATATTAAGTGTAGAAAGGCTGGCTTAAAGCCTGATGCAGTTGTTCTTGTTGCTACTGTTAGAGCATTAAAGTACAATGGTGGTGTACCAAAAACTGACCTTAACACTCCAAATCTTAAGGCTGTTAAGAAAGGTTTCTGTAACCTTGAAAAGCACATTGAAAACTTACATAAGTTTGGTGTGCCTGTAGTTGTAACACTTAACAACTTTATTACTGATACTCCAGAAGAAGTAGAATATATTAAGACAAAGTGCGAAGAAATGGGTGCTGATTTCGCTATTGCTGAAGTTTGGGCAAAAGGTGGCGAAGGTGGTAAAGCTCTTGCTGAAAAAGTTCTTGATGTACTTGAAAACAAGGAAAGCAACTTCCATGTTTTATACGATGAAAATGATACAATCGTAAACAAGATTACAACTATTGCTAAGGAAATATATGGTGCTGCTGATATTTCTATTGATAAAAAGGCGATGAAAGAAATTAAGAAGATTGAAGATTTAGGTATGGATAAATTACCTATCTGTATTGCAAAAACTCAGTTCTCATTATCTGACGATGCAACTAAACTTGGTAGACCAGAAGGCTTTACACTTAATGTAAAGGAAATTCGCCTTAGTGCTGGTGCTGGTTTCATTGTTGCTCTTACTGGTAATGTTATGGTTATGCCTGGTCTTCCAAAAGTTCCAGCAGCAGAAAATATTGATGTTGATGAAAACGGAAAGATTACTGGTCTTTTCTAATTCCTGAGGTGTGAAATGGAAACTAAAAAGAGTAATAAAAAAATTATAGCTTTAATTATCGCTATTGTAGTGGTAGTTGTTGCTGTATGTGCTGTTGTTTATGTAAAGCATAATTCAAAGCCAGCAGAGGTTACAACTGAAAGAGTTGTTGGTAATACTCCTGGTAATATAAGTAACTTAGGTGCAGTAGTTGATGATGGCGACTATTCTTATTATCAAAATAGTGATGATAAATATTCTGTTTATAAGAGTAAAAAGGGTAGTAACAAAGGCGAAAAAATCAATTCAAGTGCTAGTTATTTCCTTAATGTAATGGGAGATTATATCTACTATGCAAATGGAGATGATGACTTTAATGTTTATCGTATGAAGAAAGACGGTAGCGATAACAAAAAGATTATTTCAACTTCTGCTTACTATATGACGGTTACAAAGGATTACATTTTCTATGTTGACTATAATAGGTCAAAGGCTATTTATAGAACTGACTTAGAGGGTAAAAATTCTAAGTGTATTTATGCAGGCGAAGCTAATTACTTAAATGTTTATAATGATGAATTATACTTTACAGATGCTAAGATTAACTACTGGCCGATTAAAATTGATATGGACGGTGGCAATCAGGAAGTTGTTGTAAATAAATATGCTTGCTATCTTGTAGTAGATAATGGATATTTATATTATACTTCTCCTCATAACAATCAGACTAACCCAAATGGCGATGACTACATTTATAGAACAGAAATCAGTACAAAAGAAACTGAACTTCTTATAGGTGTCCATTCTGGTGACCTTAATATTGCAGATAATGTACTTTATTATGATGATTGGGATAAACTTAAAATCTATAAGTATGATTTAGATACAAATAAGGCTGAACAGATTGTTGATGAATCTGGTATGTACTTAAATGTTGGTAACGACAAATTATATTACATTATTAACAATAACGGAAACGGTGTTGTAAAGAATGTTAAATTAAAGAAATAAGGAGAAATTGTATGGCGAATATAATAGACGGAAAAGCTATTTCTACACAGATTAAAGATGAAGTAAAGGCTGAGGCTGTAGCATTAAAGGCAAAGGGTGTTGAACCTTGCCTTGCTGTAGTTCTTGTAGGCGAAGACCCTGCTAGTCAGGTGTATGTAAGAAATAAGAAAAGAGCTTGTGAATACTGTGGTTTTAAATCTTTAAACTACGAACTTCCAGCATCTACTACTGAAGAAGAACTTCTTGCTTTAATTGATAAATTAAATGCAGACAAGGAATGTAATGGTATTCTTGTACAGCTTCCACTTCCAAAGCATATTGATGAAAACAAGGTTCTTTTAAGAATTTTACCAGAAAAGGATGTAGATGGTTTCCACCCTTATAATGTTGGGTTATTATCTATTGGTAAGGCTGATTTAAAGGCTTGTACTCCTGCTGGTTGTATTGAACTTATTAAGCGTAGTGGTGTAGATATTACTGGTAAGAAGTGTGTTGTAGTTGGTAGAAGTAATATTGTAGGTAAGCCTGTAGGTATGCTTTTATTAGCTGAAAACGGTACAGTTATTACTTGTCATTCAAAGACTAAGGATATTGCATCAGTATGTAGAGAAGCTGATATTTTAGTTGCAGCTGTTGGTATTCCTAAGTTTATTACAGGAGATATGGTAAGCGATGGCGTAGTTGTAATTGATGTTGGTATTAACAGAAATGAAGAAGGTAAACTTTGTGGCGATGTAGATTTTGAAAGCGTTGAACCAAAGGCATCTTACATTACTCCAGTTCCTGGTGGTGTTGGTCCAATGACTATTGCTATGCTTATGAAAAACTGTCTTACAGCTTGTAAGAAACAGAATAATTTATAATAAATTCAGAACAAATTAACTATATTAATTTGTGGCTTGCAGGATAAGCCATCGGATTTATTTTTACGATTTACTATTAAAAATGGCTATAAAACCTGATTTAAAGGTTTTATAGCTATTTTTTTATAACTTTAAACTTTTTAAATTTTGTAGTGTAACACTATCTCCAATTTTAGCCATTTTAATATATTTTTTTACAGTTTTCCAAAAACCTTGACGACTTAATGGACTGCCATTACAGTTTAAAAAAAGGGTTTTTACTGGAGATTTATCTAACAACAACAATTTACGGCTATTGTCTAAATAATCTAACAAATAGGCGAAAGCATTGTATGGGAGGGTAACAATACCACTTTTTAGTTTTATTTCTCTTGTTCTTTTGTTAAAGCTGTCAATATCTATTGAAACCAATTCGCTTATTGAAATCTTAGTACAGCTTAAAAGGGAAAGCATAGCCTTATCTCGTCTGCCAGAAGTGCTATTTGGGACTTGATAAAGTATTTTGTCAAAAACTTCTGGAGATAATGTTTCACGCTTAATTTTCTTTTCTGCCTTTGGCATTTTTAAGTTTATTTCATTGTCTGTATTTATAAGTCCCTCTGCAAACATATACTTAAAGAAACAGCGTATAGATGCTACATTTCTAGCAATAGTAGAGTTTGTTCTGCCGTTATCGTATAATGTTTTAATATATTCCTCTACGTGTATTGGTTTACAGTCCTTTAAACTAATTCCAATATTGTTTATGTATTCCATAAAACTTTCAATGTCGTGCTTATAAGATACAACTGTATTATCTGAAAAGTTTTTTTCCTCTTTTATATACTCCAAAAAACTTAAAAGTTGTTCCCTCATTTTAAAATTCAACCCCTTAAATCATTAATTTTTGTTAGTTAAATATTCTTTGTATGCTAAAATACCAGCTATTGTCTTGCTGTCACAAATTTCCCCATTCCATATTTTAGCGATACTTTCTTCTAATGTATATCTTTCGATAGTTATAAATTCATCATCATCCATATTGAATTTACCTGGAATTAAATTTTCAGCAAGGTAGATATATAATATTTCACTACAAAAACCTATTGCTGAATACATTTTAAACAAAAATGTAAAATCGTTAGATTTATAGCTAGTTTCTTCCTCCAATTCTCTAGTAGCACAGACTAAAGGGTCTTCTCCTTTTTCAAGAGTACCGGCTGGCAATTCCAAAGTTTCTGTTCTGGCTGAGTGTCTATACTGACGAACAAATATAATTTTACCGTTTTCATCAATAGGTATCATAGCTGCTGCACCACCATGCACAACAGTTTCTCTGGCACAAGTTCTACCATCAGGTAAAGTTATTTCGTCTTTTTCAATATGAAAAACTCTGCCGTTATATACATTTTCACTTTTTAATACATCATAACTCATATACAAACTCCTCCAAATTTATATAAATTTATATTCAAAAGTTTGATATTGAATATATAAATCATATATTATAATTATAAACTCATTACTTTATTATACATAATTTTACAAAAAAAACATCTTTTTTTGTGAAAATTTATCAAATTTGTGCAAAATGACCAAAAGAGCAAAATAATTAAAATTAATAAAAATATCACTTTTAAAATCAAGTAGGCTGTGTTATAATAATATAAAGTAAATTGACTGATAAGGAGGCTTTTTTATGAGATATGCAAGACCTACAAGACATTATCGTGTAGCTGAAAAACAGGTACAACAAAATCCATATAAAGGTACATTTATTCCTAATAGTGATAAAACAAAACTTGGCATTTTTGCTGCCGGTGTTGGTGCTTTATTATTTGTTTTAGGCCTTTTGATTGGTGCAGTTGCTAATCGAGATTAAATAAAAAATATTTTATAATAGGAGAGGATAATTTACTCTCCTATTATTTTGCAATAAAGAAAAGATTTTACTATAAACTTATTATAAGGGCATAAAATCTTGATAGTTGATGTGATTTAATATATTTTCTCGAAAAATTGGTACGCAATTGGTACATAAGCTGGTACAAAATTGTACATAGTTGGTACTAATATACGGATAAAAGGCTAAAGAAGCCATTAAAATAAGCAATAAAGAAAAGGAAAGGATTTTATTATGAAACTCGGAATTGTTGGTTTGCCAAATGTAGGCAAAAGTACATTATTTAATTCACTTGCTGGTGGTGGTGCAGAAGCTGCAAATTATCCATTCTGTACAATAGACCCTAATGTAGGTATTGTTCCTGTTCCGGACAAAAGACTTGATGTATTGGAAGAAATGTATACAGCAAAGAAAAAGACTCCTGCTGTTATTGAATTCGTTGATATTGCTGGTCTTGTAAAGGGTGCTAGTCAGGGCGAAGGCTTAGGTAACAAGTTCCTTTCTCATATCAGAGAAGTAGATGCTATTGTTCATGTTGTGCGTTGTTTTGAAGACACAAATGTAGTTCATGTTGATGCAAAGGTTGACCCTGTAAGAGATATTGAAACTATTGAATTAGAACTTATTCTTGCTGACCTTGATGTTGTTGATAAGAGAATTGCTAAGACACAGAAGCAGGCTATGAATGACAAATCTCTTGCTAGAGAAGTTGAAATTTTAAAGAAAATTAAGACTGTTCTTGAAGAAGGTAAGAATGCAAGAACTATTGAATTTGATGATGATGATTTAGCTTTTGTTGACTCACTTACACTTTTAAGCAGAAAGCCAGTTCTCTACGCTGCTAATGTTGGCGAAGAAGATTTAGCTGATGATGGTGCTAGCAATGTTCATGTACAGGCTGTTAGAGAAAGAGCAGCGGAAGAAGGTTCAGGTGTATTCGTTGTTTGTGCAAAAATTGAAGAAGAAATTGCCGAACTTGAAAACGATGAAAAACTTGAATTTTTAGCTGATTTAGGCTGTGAAACAAGCGGTCTTGATAGACTTATTGCTGCAAGTTATAAGTTACTTGGTCTTATTTCTTACCTTACAGCCGGCGAACAGGAAGTAAGAGCATGGACTATTACAGAGGGTACAAAAGCACCTCAGGCAGCTGGTAAAATACATACTGACTTCGAAAGAGGTTTCATTCGTGCTGAAGTTGTAACATATGATGACCTTGTAAAACTTGGTTCTGTAGCAGCAGCTAAGGAAGCTGGTGTATACCGTAGTGAAGGTAAAGATTATGTTATGAAAGACGGAGATGTTGTTTTATTCAGATTTAATGTATAAGGATTGAGTTTATATGAGTACATTTTTACCTATTTTAGGTGTTCTTTTAGTTTTATATTTTCTATTTGCATTATATCAGAATGTGGCAATAGTTCTTCCTAAAGTAAATGAAATATGGGAGTGCCCTCAAGAAAATCTTAAAATTATTTGTACTAGAGTTGAGGGTAGACATGTTGTTTGCACAATGTATCATAACGATAGAATAATAGAAGATGTTCATATTGGTAAGGCATTTTGTTCTTATGATGCTAGTTATAAAGATGTTGTAGATGGTAAAGAACAGATTGTAGGTGCTTTTGCTGGTAATTTCCTTTTTAGAACTTCTGATTACCTTTATATAAGGGGTAATATGGACGGAGAAAAAGGCAAACATATTATGAAATTTTTTATAAGTTAATTTAGGGCGGGGTACTTTTTAGTACCTCGCTTTTTGTAAGAGGTATATATGTATTTTAAGTACGGAGAAAAAGAGTTAAACTATTTAAAGAAAAAAGATAAAAAATTAGCAACTGTTATTGATAAAGTTGGAGTTGTGGAGAGAAAACTTGAGCCAGATATATTTGTTTGCATTGTGAAAAATATTGTTGGTCAACAAATTTCTAATAAAGCTCTTGATACAATATGGAATAGATTTATAAATAGGGTAGGTAAAGTTACTCCTGAAAATATATATAATACAGATTTAGAAGGTATAGGGATTTCAGCTAAAAAGGCTATATGGATAAAGGATTTTTCAAGAAAGGTTTTGGAAAAAGAATTTAGTATAGAAGCTCTTTATGAAAAATCAGACAATGATGCAATAAAAGAATTGTGTACATTAGACGGTATAGGTAAATGGACTGCTGAAATGGTTCTTATATTTTCTATGAACAGAATGGATGTATTAAGTTATGGCGATTTTGGTATAAAAAATGGTATGAAAATTTTATACAATAAAAAAGAAATTACAAAAGATTTATTTGAAAAATATAGAAAACGATATAGCCCTTATGGTTCTGTAGCAAGTATGTATTTATGGGAAGTTTCTGGCGGCTGTTTAAATGATAAAATGGAGAAATAATATGGAAAATTTAAGTAAGTTTTGTACATGTAAAGATTTAAAATGTCCATTTCATCCAACTAATCATAATAAAGGTTGCTCGTTTTATGTATTGCCAAGAATTTGAAAGAGGGAGAAATTCCAAGTTGTTTCTTTAATAAAGTTGGTAATGCAAGTGAAATGGAAAGCTATTACTATGAAGATTTTGCAAAATTGGTTTTAAAGAATAAAAGAGAGGAGTAAAAAGTATGGAATTTATAAAGATAGATAGTAACTTTAAGGATAAAGAAAAGTTGTATAGCTTAAATGACGAAGCCTTTCCAAAAGAAGAAAGGATACCCTCTGAAAAGTTAATCAATCTTTTAGATGAATGTGGTTGTGATGGCTGGGCTTTTTATGATGATGAATTTGCAGGTTTTGCAATAATAATAACGGATAGTGAAAATAGAGAATGTTATTTAAGTTATTTTGCAATAGACAAGAAATTTAGAGGACAGGGAAAAGGTAGTAAGGCTTTACAAAAATTACAGGAAGTATATAGCGACTATCAAATAGCATTGGATATGGAAAGAATTGATGAAGTAAATGCTGAAAATTTTGAACAGAGAAAAAAGAGAGTTGCATTTTACGAAAGAAATGGATTTAAGAGAGCAAAATGTGGAATTTCATTTTTTGGTATAAATTTAGAAATAATGTGTAACAAAGGTGAATTTAGAAAAAGTGAGTTTGAAAAAGTACTTACAAAAATAAAAATTAAAGGCTTTGAACCAAAGTTATACGATATATAAGGAGATAATATGGATAAAAGAATTTTAAAAATGACTATATTTCTCGCAATATTTGTTGTAGAGTTTATATGGGCATTAAGAGTTGGATTTAATAGTGGAAGAATAGCTGCAATGGTGTTGTGTTTGATAGTTGCAGTATTAGCATATTTTAATATAGGTAAGAGAAAATGAAAAATGTGGCGTGAAAAACACCAATATTAAAAAGAGGACTTTTTTGTTGATTTATAAAACAAAAGTCCTCTTTTTTGTTAAAATTTGCATACGCAAGTAAAAATTTATCATAGATAATGTGTTGTTGAATGACTATTGCTAATAGATTAATAGTATGTTAAAATATTTTGTATACAATTAAAAAAATTTTTAGTTATTTTTTTTAAAAAATGAATATGCGTAAAATTTATGGTTGTAAGAACTATAATCTGTCAAAATATGAAAATTACAGACAGTCTTATTGTTGACATAAAAATAATCTAAGAAGCGATGGAATATTTTAGAACGATATAGAGAGAAATGGGGTAAACTAATGAAAGAAATAGACAAGCAAAATTTTACAAATTATATGGAAGTTAAATCATTTGGTGATATTTTTCCTAAAAAAGGCACAAATATCAGAACACCTTATGAGCATCAGAAAAAGGCAATGGAAGCATTGGATAAGATGAATCAAGAATCATCTTATAGTACATTGGTAGTTCTTCCTACTGGCGGTGGTAAGACATATACTGCCTCTATGTGGCTATTAAAAAATGCAATTGATAAGAAAAAGAAAATTCTTTGGATTGCCCATCGTCAAATGCTACTTGATCAGGCTGCTGAGTCATTCCAAAAGTTTGCTTATAAAGAAGTTGTTCCTCATATTTCTTCTTTTTGCTTTAGAATTGTTTCTGGGGCATCAAGTCATGACAGGACAAGTGATATTCGTTCTAGTGATAATTTGTTGATTGTTAGTAAGGATAGTATTGGTAGAAATATTGAACGATTGGATAAATGGCTTGAAGGCGAAAAAGAGCTGTATTTAATTGTAGATGAAGCACATCATTCAACTGCTAAAACATATAGAAAAGTTATAGACTATGTAAAGGCAAAGATTCCTGACTTAAAGATAATTGGATTGACTGCAACTCCGTTCCGTACTGCTGAAGAAGAGCAGGGACTTTTGGCAAAAATCTATACTGACGGTATTTTTAATGGACAAGTTGTTCATGGAGATGTTGGTATTACATATCAAATTGGACTTAAAGAACTTATTAATAGACAGATTCTTGCAAAGCCGATATTTGAAAGTTTTTATACAGATGAAGAATATGGCGATTCACTTGGCGTTGATGCGTGGGAAAACATTCAGCATTTAGATATTTTGCCAGATGAAGTTGCACAACAGATGGCAGATAGTGCTGCCCGTAACAAATTGATTGTTGAAACATATAAGGCAAAGCAGGATGAATATGGTCAGACAATCCTCTTTGCTGTTAATGTAATTCATGCGATTCAGTTGACATCTCTTTTCAAAAAAGCTGGTATAAAAGCTGACTTCATTGTATCATCGGTTAGAGATGCTGCTACAGGTGTGACTATTAGCCGAGAAGATAATGAAAAAAAGCTTGAGGATTACAGAAATGGAAAATTACAGGTTTTAATCAATGTCAATATTTTAACTGAAGGCGTCGATTTACCAAAAACAAAAACTGTATTTTTGGCAAGACCTACTGTGTCCTCAATTTTGATGACACAGATGGTTGGTCGTGCGTTGCGTGGTACAGCAGCTGGTGGTACTTCAAGTGCATACATTGTTTCTTTTGTTGACCACTGGAATGAGCATATTGCGTGGGTTAATCCGGAAAGCTTGTTTAACGGAAATAATGATTTTCAGGATAATGATTCTGAAAGAGTAAAACGAGATTTACGAATGATTGCTATTTCTAAGATAGAGGAATTTGCAGCTATTTTGGATGATGCAGTTGATACTACTGAGTTGGAAAAAGTTCCTTTTGAGAAAAGAATCCCTGTTGGAATGTATGCTTTTACATATCTTGAAGAGAATGGAATGGACCATGCTTATCAGGTAATGGTCTATGATAGTACCCAAGATGCGTATAAAAATTTAATGGATTCTCTTCCTTTGTTGTTTAAGTCTTTTGGTGCAACAGAAGAATATTTGACAGAAACACAGCTTGATGAAATGGAAGCACAATGCAGAGATTCGTTTTTCTGTGGAGAAATGATTCCTCCATATGAACGAAAAGATATTATGAATATTTTGAAATATTATGCTCAATACGAAGCTGTTCCTAAATTCTATACATTTGCTGAAGTGGATAGAAACAAGCTTGATATAAGCAAGATTGCTCAACATATTTGGGATGAAGATATGGGTGAACGCAAAAGAACAGAATATGTTGATTCTCTTTGGGAATCAAGTGATGATAATATGCTTCGCTTGTTCTTTGGTAGAAAACTGTACTTCCTCCGTCAGCTGAATATTGAGTTGATGAAATTGTCTCATCCGGATATTTACGATGAAGAAAACAATATAAAGTATGGAACTAGAGCATTGGAAGATTTACCATTATATGAAATTGGAAAAATAAATCCTATATTGGAAAAGAGCTTGAGAGATGAGGCTTTTGAAAAAGCAAAAGATGAAGATGGAAATTACCATTGTGCGTGCTGTGGTGTTGCAGATAAGTCACGCATTTATTTTCAAGTTGACCATATAGTTCCAATGAATAAAGGTGGCAAAAGTGTTGTAGAAAATTTACAGATTCTTTGTCGTCAGTGTAACGGAACAAAGGGTGACCAGTAATGCAAAGATTGTATTACACTACGCTTGATATTGCGGTTATTGTAAGCAGTATGCAACTTGGATGTAGAGATGAAATCCAAATACTTGATTCCATATGGGAGGGCGAGAAATTATTTCTAGCTATCCCATATAGGTCGAATCAAAGGAAATTTATTTTAGACACCTGTCATTGGATACAGTACTTCTATGATAAACCTGTTATTGATAAGGAGTTTCCTGCAATACAAAAAGATTTGGCAGGTTCAAACCGGTCTTTGTGTGCTGAACAATTAACCAGCGACTTTTCTGACTTAGACTTGTTTTTCAAAAGTATACGGATTCGAATTCTATATGGAAAAGGAAATAATTATGTGAGAATCAAGCTTAGAACACTGCTAAAGCAATATGGTTATAAACGAAGGTCACAGTTGTTACTTCGACACATAAAACAGTGTATGCGATTTTATCATCTGGAAATTTCATTGCGTGGAGGCGTACCTTGTTCTATTGAAAATGTTGATATAGACCAGATGTTGACATTTCGAATAGTATGTCATAATGCTAAGTTTTAAAAAGGACTATAACGATGAACATATTCACTAATGCTATTATGGATATACGAATTGAAATATAAATGTGAAAAAAAGAAAATTCTAATGAAAATGATGTTAAATAGCCTTATAGGATAACAAAAACCACGCTTTTTAGGCGTGGTTTTGTTTACTATTTAATTAAAACTGACTTTTGAAAACATCAACCTTATCAAGTTTTTCCCAAGGAACATTAATATCACTTCTACCAAAGTGACCATATGCAGCAGTCTGCTTGTAGATTGGTCTTCTTAAATCAAGGTTCTTAATAATTGCGGCAGGTCTTAAATCAAAGTTTTCTCTAATGATTTCAACAATCTTTTCATCAGAAACCTTACCAGTACCGTAAGTATTTACATAGATTGAAAGTGGCTGAGCAACACCGATTGCATAAGCAAGCTGAATTTCACACTTATCAGCAATACCACTAGCAACAACATTCTTTGCAACATATCTTGCTGCATAAGCTGCTGAACGGTCTACCTTAGTTGGGTCTTTACCACTAAATGCACCACCACCATGACTAGCATAGCCACCGTAAGTATCAACGATAATCTTTCTACCTGTTAAACCACAGTCGCCCTGTGGACCACCAACAACAAATCTGCCTGTTGGATTCACATAATACTTAGTATTTTCATCTAAAAGTTCAGCAGGAAGAACTGCCTTAATAACCTTTTCGATAATGTCATTTTCAATCTGAGCGTGTTCAACTTCTGGAGCGTGCTGAGTAGAAATAACTACATTGTCAATTCTAATAACCTTGTTATCATCATATTCAACAGTAACCTGACTCTTACCGTCTGGACGAAGGTAGCTTAAAGTACCATTTTTTCTAACTTCACTTAATTTTCTTGTAAGTTTGTGGGCATAATAAATTGGAGCAGGCATATATTCATCAGTTTCGTTGCAAGCAAAACCGAACATCATACCCTGGTCACCAGCACCAGTATCGTCGCTGTCAGCTTCACCATTTCTTGCTTCAAGAGATGAATTAACACCCTGAGCAATATCAGGTGACTGTCCCTTTAAAGAAGTAAGAACAGAACAGCTATCACAGTCGAAACCGTATTTAGCTCTATCATAACCTATTTCTCTAACTGTTTCTCTTGCAATTTTGTCAAGGTCAACATAGCAGTTAGTAGTAATTTCACCAGCAATCATAATAAGACCTGTTGATGTCATTGTTTCACAAGCTACTCTTGCCATAGGGTCTTTTGCAAGAATGGCATCAAGGACTGCATCAGAAATTTGGTCACAGATTTTATCTGGATGTCCTTCTGTTACAGATTCTGAAGTAAAGAATTTCTTCATTATTAATGTAACTCCTTTCAATTATAAAAAATATCTACCATTTAGAAATTGGCATAAAAAAAAGCCCTCGAAGGCTTATTCTCGTGAACTCATCTGTCGGAATAAACCGTAGGAATTAGCACCGATGCATAAAATGCCGGTTGCTGGGCTTCACAGGGCCTAGTCCCTCCGCCTCTCTGGATAAGCAAATATTCATAACATTTTTTACAATGGATATACTAACACCAATTTAAAACTTTGTCAAGAGTAGAAATTGGGCAAAATATATAACAAAAAAGCTATTGAAAACTTTTGTAAAATAGGCAATTTTTTTGAAAAAAATCATTGACTTTGAAATTAAAAGGTGTTAATATATACGGGTGTGTGATACGGTCGTATTATGCAACAAACAGATTTATTATTTTTTTAAGGAGGTGCAGTTAATGCCAACATTTAACCAGTTAGTAAGAAAGGGTAGACAGACTAAGGTTACTAAGTCTACTGCTCCTGCGTTACAGAAGGGTCTTAATTCACTTAAGAAGAAGCAGACAGATGTAAGCTCTCCACAGAAGCGTGGTGTTTGTACATCAGTAAAGACTGCTACACCTAAGAAGCCAAACTCAGCTTTAAGAAAGATTGCCAGAGTTCGTCTTTCAAACGGTATTGAAGTTACTGCTTACATTCCTGGTGAAGGTCACAACTTACAGGAACATAGTGTTGTTCTTTTAAGAGGTGGTAGAGTAAAGGACGTACCTGGTGTGCGTTACCATATCATCAGAGGTACACTTGATACAGCAGGTGTTGCTGATAGAAAGCAGGCTCGTTCTAAGTACGGCGCTAAGCGTGCTAAGAAGAAGTAATAACAAAATATTTTTTAAGACTGCGTAGCAGCCTTATTTATGCCTCATTATTTTAAATCTGTGTGTTGCAGGTTCAGGTAGTGTGGCATGGAATAGCGGCTACATAGTGGTCGCAAGTACCTATGAATTAATCAATTATTAAGGAGGGAAGAATCGTGCCAAGAAAAGGTCATGTTTCAAAGAGAGAAGTACTACCTGATCCAGTATATAAGAGTAAAGTAGTTACTAAGCTTATTAATTCCGTTATGTTAGACGGTAAGAAGGGTGTTGCACAGAAAATCGTTTACAGTGCATTCGCTCAGCTTGAAGAAAAAAGTGGTAAGCCAGCCCTTGAAGCTTTCGAAGAGGGTTTAGGCAACATTATGCCTGTACTTGAAGTTAAGGCTCGCCGTGTTGGTGGTGCTACTTATCAGGTACCAATGGAAATTAAGCCAGAAAGAAGACTTACTTTAGGTCTTAGATGGTTAACATTATACAGCAGAAAGCGTGGAGAAAAGACTATGGATGCACGCCTTGCTAATGAGCTTTTAGATGCTATTAACAACGCTGGTGGCGCTGTTAAGAAGAAGGACGAAACTCATAAGATGGCAGAAGCTAATAAGGCTTTCTCTCATTATAAGTGGTAATTAAGTAGATTACAAAAGGAGGAATAAGTGTGTCAAGAGCATGCCCGCTTGAATTAACCCGTAATATTGGTATTATGGCGCATATCGATGCAGGTAAGACTACCCTTACAGAACGTATTTTGTTCTATACAGGTCGTACTTACAAGATTGGTGATACTCACGAAGGTACAGCTACAATGGACTGGATGGAGCAGGAGCAGGAAAGAGGTATTACAATTACTTCTGCCGCTACTACTACTCAGTGGCAGCTTAACCACGGTCTTGAGAACGCTGGTCCTATGCATCGTATCAACATCATTGATACACCGGGTCACGTTGACTTCACAGTTGAAGTAGAACGTTCACTTCGTGTACTTGATGGTTCTGTTGCTGTATTCTGTGCAAAGGGTGGTGTTGAACCACAGTCTGAAACAGTTTGGAGACAGGCAGATAAATACAATGTACCTAGAATGGCTTTCGTAAACAAGATGGACATTATGGGTGCTAACTTCTACCGTGTTGTAGATATGATTAGAGATAGACTTGGTGCTAATCCAGTACCTGTTCAGCTTCCTATCGGTGCTGAAGACGACTTCGTAGGTGTAATTGACCTTATGGAAATGAAGGCTTACTACTATGAAGATAAGCAGGGTACTAAAGTTGAAATTAAAGATATTCCAGAAGATATGGTTGATAAGGCTAACGAATATCATCAGCAGATGGTTGAACTCATCGCTGAAACTGATGAAGCTCTTATGGACAAGTACCTTATGGAAGAAGAACTTACAATTCCTGAAATGAAGAAGGCTCTTAGAAAGGCTTGTATCGCTTGTGAAGCAGTTCCTGTATTCTGCGGTTCAGCTTATAGAAATAAGGGTGTTCAGAAGATGCTTGACGGTGTTCTTGAATACATGCCAGCACCAACTGATATTCCTGCTATTAAGGGTCACATTCCAGGTGATGAAGAAACTATTGTTGAAAGACATTCTTCTGATTCAGAACCATTCGCAGCACTTGCATTCAAGATTATGAACGACCCATTCGTTGGTAAGCTTGCATTCTTCAGAGTTTACTCTGGTGTTCTCGAATCTGGTTCTTATGTATACAACTCTGTAAAGGGTAAGAAGGAAAGAATTGGTCGTATCCTTCAGATGCACGCTAACGACCGTAAGGAAATCGATAAGGTTTACGCTGGTGATATTGCCGCTGCTGTAGGTCTTAAACTTACAACTACTGGTGATACATTATGTGACGAAGATAACGAAGTTATCCTTGAATCAATGAACTTCCCAGACCCAGTTATTTCTGTTGCTATCGAGCCTAAGACTAAGGCTGGTAGAGATAAGATGGGTATTGCTCTTGCTAAGCTTGCAGAAGAAGACCCAACTTTCAGAACTTACACTAACCAGGAAACTGGCGATACAATCATTTCTGGTATGGGTGAACTTCACCTCGAAATCATTGTTGATAGACTTTTAAGAGAATTTAAGGTAGAAGCGAATGTAGGTGCTCCTCAGGTTGCATACCGTGAAGCATTTGGCCATGATGTTGATGTTGATAGTAAGTTCAAGCGTCAGTCAGGTGGTAGTGGTCAGTACGGTCACTGTAAAGTTCGTTTCGAAGTTATTCCACCAGATAGCGACAAGCCATACGAATTCGTTAACGAAGTTGTTGGTGGTGCTATTCCTAAGGAATACATCCCAGCTGTTGATGCTGGTATCCAGGAAGCTATGCAGGCCGGTGTAATCGGTGGCTTCCCTGTAGTTGGTATTAGAGCCGTTTGTTACGATGGTTCTTACCATGAAGTCGATTCTTCTGAAATCGCCTTCAAGATTGCTGGTTCTATGGCGTTCAAGGATGCCATGAAGAAGTCAGCTCCACAGTTACTTGAACCTGTAATGAAGGTTGAAATTACTGTTCCTGAAGAATACATGGGCGATGTTATGGGCGATGTAAGCTCTCGTCGTGGTAGAATTGAAGGTATGGAACCTCAGAATGGTGGAGTTCAGCTTATTAATGCTTATGTTCCACTTGCTGAAATGTTCGGTTACTCAACTGACCTTCGTTCAAGCACTCAGGGTCGTGGTACTTACTCAATGGAAGTTGACCACTACGAACCAGTTCCTAAGAGTATTCAGGAAAAGATTGCTGCTGGTAAGGCAGAATAATTTAGATATAATTAATTTTGCAAGTATTGCTAAAAAATACTTGCAAAATTCTTATAAATTTTGTATAATAAATCTAGTGTATAAGTCGGCTTTTTTGTCGGCATAGTAAGCACGATTTACTAAAATTTTAATTAATTTTAAGGAGGACATTTTAAAATGGCTAAGGCACATTATGAGAGAACTAAACCACATGTAAACATTGGTACAATTGGTCACGTTGACCACGGTAAGACAACTTTAACAGCTGCTATCACTAAGACTTTACATGATAGATATCAGTTAGGTGAACAGGTAGATTTCGAAAACATCGATAAGGCTCCAGAAGAAAGAGAAAGAGGTATCACTATCTCTACTGCTCACGTTGAATACGAAACTCCTAAGCGTCACTACGCTCACGTTGACTGTCCAGGACATGCTGACTACGTTAAGAACATGATTACTGGTGCTGCACAGATGGATGGTGCTATCCTCGTTGTTGCTGCAACTGATGGTCCTATGGCTCAGACTAGAGAACATATCCTTCTTTCAAGACAGGTAGGCGTTCCTTACATCGTAGTATTCATGAACAAGTGTGATATGGTTGACGATGAAGAACTTCTTGACTTAGTAGAAATGGAAATCACTGAACTTCTTGAAGAATACGGCTTCGAAGGTTGCCCAATCATCAGAGGTTCTGCTTACCAGGCTCTTCAGGATACATCTGGCAAGTGGGGCGATGCTATCATCAAGTTAATGGAAACTGTTGATGAATACATCCCTGACCCAGAAAGAGATACAGATAAGCCTTTCCTTATGCCTGTAGAAGACGTATTCTCTATTTCTGGTAGAGGTACTGTTGCTACTGGTAGAGTAGAAAGAGGTATCTTAAAGGTTCAGGACGAAGTTGAAATCGTTGGTCTTGTAGAAGAATCAAGAAAAGTTGTTGTAACTGGTATCGAAATGTTCCACAAGCTTCTTGATGATGCTGAACCAGGTGATAACATCGGTGCACTTCTTAGAGGTGTTAACAGAGATGAAATCGAAAGAGGTCAGGTATTAGCTGCTCCTGGTACAATCACTCCACACAAGAAGTTTACAGCTCAGGTTTACGTATTAAAGGCAGATGAAGGTGGTCGTCATAAGCCATTCTTCAACAACTACCGTCCACAGTTCTACTTCAGAACTACTGACGTAACTGGTGTTATCACTCTTCCAGAAGGTACAGAAATGTGCATGCCTGGTGATAACGTAGAAATGACTATCGAACTTATCAGCCACATCGCTATGGAACAGGGTCTTAGATTCGCTATCCGTGAAGGTGGTAGAACTGTTGGTTCTGGTTCTGTTGTTTCTATCATTGAATAATTTTAATATTATTTAATGCTACTTTACACTTCAGGGTTCGTAGCTGAAGTGTGCTTTTAATCAAAAATCTTGATTTTCTATAATATTTAATTTCTAAAAACTAATTATCTTATATAATAAATTTTCTAAAAAGCTGGTGTTATGCACCAGCTTTTCTTTTGGTAAATGTATGGGCTAATTTGGAATAAATAGTAATATTATGAAATATTAAACTCTTAAATAGTTTTATAAGAAGAAGGGAATATATGTTTTGTAAATTTGTATTATGATAAATAAAAAAGACACCGGTTATAGTGTGTCTTTTTCAGTTAGTAGATTGTTATGTAAGCTAATGTAAATATGATTGGTAGTTTTTATATGTTTATGACTTTATTATTATAAAATTATAAAATAAATGCTTTTTAATATTGTTGTTTGCTTCAAATCAATATTATAATATTACAAGGTATTAGGTATTAGCCAGTTTATATATTTATAAACTAATCAACTTTTGCTTGCCTAGAGTGTTTATCTAAAATTAGTAATGCCCAGTATAATATATAGATTTATTGATAAATATTATATCAAAATTTAATATGATATTCAAACTATTGGATAGTAATATTAATCAAATTATAAAATTTACAAAGAAAACAAAAATTGACTGATAATTATTTAGATTATAAATAAAACTCTAAATTAAAACATTGGCTTTTTTGCTGTTTTTCTATTATTAAAAACAATATAATTTTATCCATAAAAAAGGCACAACCCAAAGGTTATGCCTTAACATCATATAGTTTTCAAATATTCTTTTACAAGGGTATGTGATACGCTACCTTTTGGGTGAACCATAGTAAGTGCTTTTTCTGCTGGTATCCAAAGGGCAGAGTCCACTTCTCCGGAAAGTTTAAAATCCGTTTTATGGGTTTCAGCTAAGAAACCAATCATAATCATATCTTTTTTATCAAACCAGTATGTTCCTGTTATTTTAGGCTCATTTATTGTTAAGCCCAATTCCTCTCCAACTTCCCTTACTGCCGTTTCCTCGGCTGTTTCTCCCGGTTTCATATATCCTGAAACCAAGTTATAGTAGTCGGTTGATATATAGTTTTGTCTAAGAAGTGCTACTTCCTGTTTTTCATTTGCTACCAAAGCAATAATACAGGAAGAAAACATATCAAAAAGAGGCTTTTTACAGTTATCGCAATAGGGCATAAAACCCTCGTCGCCGACTTCTTTCTGTATTAACTTTGTTCCGCAATCAGGGCAATAGGTAAATCGCATATTAATCTTCCTTTATTTTATCAAATTTATAGTTGTGGCTGTTCATATATTCAATAATATTTGGTAACATACCTTGGTCAGAATAATACCATAATCTGACACCGTCAGCAGTAGTATATGTTGTTATTTTCTTTATATCCAATACAGGATGATAGAAAAGACTCATTGTATAGTTATTTTCCATAGAATTATTAAGTCTGCCTAAAATGCCGTTTAAATCCCCTAAATGATGAACATAATCGGCTGGTGTTGGAACATAGTACACCTTTTTGCTTGATTCAGTAGTATATGTTAACTGATTTATAAGCTCCTGCTTTGGATATGACTGATAAATAACATCAAAGTAATTCTCAGCAATCCTTAACTGGTCTTTTGTTGCTCCGTAGTGAGGAAATTCGAAAAATTCCTCTGTGTAGCCTAAACGATGACAAGTTTCTTTAGCATAAATCATTCTTTGCATCTGTTGTTGGCGAGTATAAGGTGTTTTTGAACCCCATTCATAGCCTACACAGCTTTTATCTTTGCCATATTGGTGTGTATAGCCATGTAATCCAATATGACCACCATGGTCTACCATATAATCAAGGGTATAGACAAAATAAGCATTATAAAGGTTAAATGTAACACTTACATCATTCCATGTTTTTGTTGCTGGATTTGAATATACAGGAACCCATGCTATATAGTATTGTTCGCCTTTTGTATATAAGTATTCAGCTGTATATCTTAATTTTTCAAGGTTTTCAATAGTATAGTTAGGTTCGGCTGTAGTATCCATACCGTCAGCTACAATATCCTCTAATCTTATATAGGCTGATTTTGTAGCTGTAGTCTTTGCAAGCTGACTATTTGGCATATTTGTTGAATGTTTCAATATATTGACCTTGTTTGCACCAATGTCTACAGTTGCAATATAGTCAAATGGTGTCAAAAGCTCATAAAGTGAAATGTAACATATGTTGTTATAATAGCAAGTAACAACACGGTTGCTGTCCTTTGTCTTTGTTGAAATATCTATAGTTTTTCCACTAATTGTAATTTTGCAATCGTCATTTACTAAGGAATATGTACCATCCATAGCAGTAATTGTGTCATAGAGAGGAACACAAAGGCGACCGTTACAATAAACAACATTAAAAGCTCGACTTGTCCTACCCATAATGTTAAGTGTTACATTATCTGGCTGATATGTAAGTTGTGTTGGTTTTTCAACATAGGGTAAATAGTCATTGGCGTTTGCTATAGAAAATGTGCTTAGTGTAAATAGTGCCACTAAAATTAGTGCGATGAATTTTTTCATTGTATATTATCTCCTTGCCTAAAAATCCAAGTATAATTATAATTACATATATAAAAAATATCAAGTAGAGATGTAAAAATTAATAAACTAAAAATTAGCATAATATGACATAATCTTTGGTATCTTTTTTATTTTGAACCATATTTTTGTGGGATAAATGTATGGAAGTAAACAATAGTAAAATTTTTTTATAAAATGTAAACAATATTTTGAGTAAAAAGTAGGCTAATAAGCAAGCGTACAAAAAATATTTGAAAATACTAGCAAAATAGCATATCACAGGGTTGTTTTGGGTTCTTGTAAAATGATAGAAATTAATGACATATTTATCAAATTTTACCGTTATTTATCGAATTTTACCATTTGATTGGTATAAAGTTGGTGTACTTTTGGCTTAAAAATCAATCTAAAGGTGTTACATATTTATTAGTGTTTCAATGTCAGCTTGGAGCAGGAGAAAGAAGTACATAGTTGTGGAATATAGAAAGGTTACTAGGAACATATGCAACAGAAGGACATTTACAGTAGAGATAGTAATTTCTGAGATAGCTAAAAATTGAAAGTTTAAAGGCTAGAAGGGTGTTAAAGTAGGAAAATAAAGTTAAGGGGACATATACCGTATATATATAGGCACCCCGAAAGTGGACATATACACACCTTGACATTTATTCATAATGCTATAACGGGTTTAGGGTTGTAATTATAGAAGTGGTTATTTGTTTAGTAGGTAGAAATAAGAATTACTAGGAACATAGTTATTGGTATGAAAGTAACGGACAAGAAAATTTTTCTGAAAAAATTTTTGGGACTATCAGATGCACTTAAAACATAGAAAGTAAAAAAGTTTAGAGTAAAAAAGTGTTCGTGAGGGGGACATACAAGAGTTATATATAGAAGACCTTAAGAGGAAATGTAACTATACTCATTTATTTAATAATTATTTATTTGGTATGTGGTGTATCTTGGTTAATGAAATGGTAATTATAGCTTTAGGACATTGTTAGAGTTAGGAATAGTAATGTTGTTTAGATTCACAGCAGAGTATGGAAATGACATTTAGAAGTATGGTGTTGGCTCTGAGTAGATTTAGGAGTAGACGGTTGGGGATAGGGAGCTAGAGTTATGGGTTTAATGGTTTATGACATTAAAGCGAAATATATAGTCTCATATAGGAGATATGTTTATTTGTTTCTAAATCTCTCTATTTTTGAATAAATTTAAGAGAAAGTGATATTTATACACAGAAAACGAAACATTAAAATTTGGGGTGAAATAGAAAGAAATTTCAATATTTCAGATATGGATACACAAAATAAATACTTCACTTATATTTTTATGCTTGAGTTTCTGTCTTTTCTGTAGTATTATGAGGATATAGAAAAACATAGAGCAAAGTTATTATAAAAATAAAACCTCTATGTTGCAAAAGAAAAAGAGAGGGAAAAGAATATGAAGAACGAAACGAGAGTACCAATTTCAAAAATCACATTGAGGGCATTAGCAATTTTAGCAGCAGCAGGCTCTATGAATATAGCAACAATTCCAGTACAGGAACATTTTCTGTATGACACTCAGGCATCTACAAGGTTTTCAGACGATAGTGCCATCAGAGATTACAGTAGAAGCTCAGTAGAAAGTTTATTAGCCACAGGAGGAATTAAAGGTTACCCAGAGGACAACACATTTAGACCACAGGGTACAATTACTAAGTTAGAGTTCCTTAGTATGGTCGTGAATAGCTTAGACCCAGACGGTACGAAGTTAGCAGAGGCTTTAAAGGAGTCTAAGGTAATAGACTCAGTTTATGGAGATAGTGAATATAACACATATAAAAAGATGGGATTATTAGACGATTTTTGGGGAGGAAAAGCCTTTGACTTAATTGTAGGTGCACGAGTTTTAGGTATAGGCTCAGGGTACGAAACCAACTCAACAGGAGGAAACTGGGATACACCAATCACAAGACAGGATGCAGCAATGATGGTTTACCAAGGCTTAAAGGCACTAAAGGGAAATGACCTGTATGTAACAATGGGCGTAGCCGAGAATAGAAATGGTGGAAAGAAGCTCATTGGGGATTGGAGTGAATTGACAATATCTGACTTAACAGGAGAGATAGAAGAATCCGTATCAGGATGTGCCCACCCAGATGATATTTTAAGTTTATACGAAGCTGGTATTTTACAGGGCGATAGTGAGTCTAAATTCTATCCAAATAAGTATCTTACAAGAGAAGACTCAGCAATAATTATAGACAAGGCAGTAAACCCAGAAAAGAGAGCAAAAGTAACAATACCAGAAGCAGATAAAGAGATAGATAAGACAGAGGGAGTAGAAAATACAACACTAAAGCAGACAGACCCAACAAGACGAGGAGCAATAGATGAAGATACATTTATTAAAGCAGATGGTACTTCAATCAAAGTAGTCAAAGATGAAAAGAGTGGGGTAATCGGAGCAAACCAGCCAGTAGCATTAGATATGGGTAGAGAACTAGTTCGTACTTCTAATGAAGGTAAGCGTATAGAACATAAGATTGCAAACTATGGGGAAGTTAAACTAAGTGATGGTAGTTTAAGTGTAAATTTAGGTTACATCTCAAATGATAAAATTAGTGCTGATGAAAATACTTATAGTGGAAAGGGAGATTACTATTATAACCCAAAGACAGGAGAAGGACATTCATCTACAGATTGGTCTAAGATTGCAGAGTCACTAAAACCAACAGGAGAAGGAAAGCCTGGAGATATAAAAAAGGTTGGTTTAGGAGACTGGTGTACCTATAAGTATTACGATGGTGTAGGTTGGAACTGTGAAACTGTGACAGGTAGTGACCTAACTGAAGCATTTAAAGTAGATAAATAAGATATATAATATAGTTTATTTAGTATTAAAGAGGTTGCACTTAGTAGCCTCTTTTTATTTTTGAAAAAGTTAAAAAAATAAAAATATAATGGAGACATAGATTAAATATTATTTAGGGTTAATAAGTATAAAAAGACTTAAATATAAACTGTGAATACACTAAATTATAATACTTAGTTTATTTGAAAAGGTGTCTTAGAGGGGGCATATAAGACTTAAGGTATAGAACAAGTGGACAAAATATAGAGAGACAATTATATTTCTGAATTCCTAATGACAATAAGGGTATAAAGTAAGAATGGAATGGAAGTAGAGAAGTGTTTATTTAGTTCATAGTTTTTCTTGAGTTATTATAGTGAGTGTGATAGAATAAGTATAGAGATAATAAAAGATAAGATTAAATGGTATTGCAAATGGCATACAACACTTAAGTAATGAGAACCAAAAACGGACAACGGACAACGGACAATAGACAATATGACAATGGAATACTTAATCTAATGATAGTAACAAATAAGTAAGTTTATGAGATTGTCTATATTAAAAGTTTAACAGCAACTATATAGCTCAAACAAGATAACCCAAACGGGCAAAACGAAAAGGAATTAACATAAATACAAATAAAAATACAAATACAAATAAAAGAGAGGGAAAAGAATATGAAGAACGAAACGAGAGTACCAATTTCAAAAATCACATTGAGGGCATTAGCAATTTTAGCAGCAGCAGGCTCTATGAATATAGCAACAATTCCAGTACAGGAACATTTTCTGTATGACACTCAGGCATCTACAAGGTTTTCAGACGATAGTGCCATCAGAGATTACAGTAGAAGCTCAGTAGAAAGTTTATTAGCCACAGGAGGAATTAAAGGTTACCCAGAGGATAATACCTTCAGACCACAGGGAACAATTACTAAACTTGAATTTTTAAGTATGGTAGTAAATTCTCTTGACCCAGACGGTACAAAATTAGCAGAGGCTTTACAACGAGCAAAGAGTGATGAATTAGCTGAGGATGGTATAACATACTATGATTCATATAAAGGTGATGGTCTTGATAAATTTTGGGGTGGTAAAGCATATGATTTAATTATAGGAGCGAGAACACTTAAAATAGGTAGCACCTATGAACACGCTTCCAACGGAGGAAACTGGGACACACCAATTACCCGAGAAGACGCAGCAATGATGATAGTACAGGGCTTAAAGTCCTTAAAAGGCGAGGATTTACAACAGACCTATAATGTAAAGGACTACGAAATGATTAAGAGATTATCTAAGTTGATAGGTGACTGGGATGAATTTACAGAATCAGATGTGCCAGATAAAGACGAAATAACTGTTGGAGGTAGTTTACAGAGCTATGATATAGCAAGTTTATATGCTTCAGGTATTGCACAAGGAGATAGTGAAGCTAAGTTTTATCCAAGAAAGTATCTTACAAGAGAAGACTCAGCAATTTTAATCGAAAAGGCTGTAAATCCTGAAAAGAGAGCAAAAGTAACCATTCCAGAAGCTGACAAGAAAGTAGACCCAGCAGATGGCGTAGAGAGAACAACATTAAAACAGACAGACCCTAAGAGACGAGGAGCTGTTGACGGTGATACATTTATTAAGGCAGATGGTACTTCAATCAAGGTAGTCAAAGACCCAAAGAGTGGAGTAATCGGTGCTAACCAACCAGTAGCTTTAGATATGGGTAGAGATTTAACATTCTTATCAAATACAGGTCAGTATATTAACCATAGAATAGCTAATTATGGTGAAGAAAAGAAAGCCGATGACGGTACATTAAGTGTTAATTTAGGGCGTATTGAAAACACTCTTGGAATAGTAGATGAAAATACTTATAGTGGTAGTGGTGATTATCTATACAATCCAAAAACAGGAGAAGGACATTCAGAGAGCGATTGGTCTAGGATTGCAGATTCATTAAAACCTACAGATGAAGGTAAAGAAGGAGAAGAAAGATACTTAGGATTAGGTGGTTGGTGTAAATACACTTATTATGAAGGCGAAGGTTGGTATCTTAATATAACATTAACTAGTGATTACACAGAAGTTTTTGAAGCATCAAGATAATAAAATAACATAAAGATGTTTATTAAGCTCAGAGGTTACAGTAGATGTAGCCTCTTTTTTTATTGCTCAAAATAAGTTTATACAGCAAAGACCCTTTAATAAATGTGTTTTAGGAAGAATAAGGATAAATTTATTTTATTGAAAATTAAAATAATACTTGTGTGGAAATAATATTTTAAAAATCACTATAATTTATGTTGAAAAATGTCTAAAATTAATGTATAGTATACTATTGGTGTATAACGCAAAGGAGGATTAAAAAATGATTAAAGTTTGGTTAAGTGGAGCCAACAGTCAGATTGGTAAGGCAATAAACGATATTTTTTGCCCTACAGATTTAGAGCTTTTTAATACAGACAAAGACGAAGTAGATGTAACAGATTTAAAGGCTGTAATGAATTTTGCTCAGGTTAGTAGACCAGATATTATAATTAACTGTTCAGCAATTACAGATATTAATCTCTGTGAAAAAGACCCTAAACTTGCTTTCGGTGTAAATGCAATTGGTGCAAGAAATTTAAGTATAGCTGCAAGAAAATGTGGGGCTAAAATGGTTCAGATTTCTACAGATGATGTTTTTGATGGTTTAAGCGACAAACCTTACAATGAATTTGATGTTACAAACCCAAGAACTGTTTATGGTAAGTCAAAGTGTGCCGGCGAGGGCTATGTTAAGGAATTTACTCAGAGACATTTCATAATCAGAAGTACATGGGTTTATGGTGAAGGTTATAATTTTGTAAATAAATTTATTGAAGAAACAAAGAATAAGAGTGAAGTAACTGTAGCATCAGACCAGTTTGGTTCTCCTACAAGTGCTGAAGAACTTGCAAAGTTTATACTTCACATTATGACTACAGGAGAATATGGAACATATCACGCCACTTGTAAGGGTGTATGTAGTAGATTTGAATTAGCAGAAAAAATAGCTGAAATTTTAGGTAGAGATGTTAAAATTCATCCAGTTCCTTCAAAGGATAATGAATTTTCATCATTTAGACCAGCTTATGGAGTTTTAGATAACTTCATTATGAGCATTGTTGATGTGTATGATTTTGCTGATTGGGAAAGTGCATTGGCAAAATACTTGGGAGGAATTAAGGAAAGTGGAAAATAAAGAAAAAAAGAAAAAGAAATTGGGATTAACAACCCAGATTTTTATTGCACTTGCTTTAGGTGCAGTTGTTGGTATAGTTTTAAATTATCTTGTGCCAGATAGTGATTTTAAGCAGAATGTTATTATAAATGGTGTTTTATATGTTGTTGGTCAGGGCTTTATCAGACTTATGCAAATGCTTGTAGTTCCTTTGGTTCTTACATCACTTGTTTGTGGTAGTATGTCTATAGGCGATACAAAGAAATTAGGTGCAGTTGGTGTTAGAACACTTTGCTTCTATATTGCTACTACAGCAATTGCTATTACAGTTGCTTTATGTATCGGCAATTTAATTAATCCTGGTGTAGGTCTTGATATGAGTGCAGTTCAGCAAAGTGCTTCTACAGCTGGTTCTGTAGCATCAAATAGTGCTGACAAACTTAGCTTAGCAGAAACAATTTTGGATATTATTCCTACAAATATATTCAATGGTTTGTCTGAGGCATCTATGCTTCAGGTTATATTCTTTGCCTTAGTTTTAGGTGTTATACTTGCTAAGCTTGGAGATTCAGCAGATACTGTAAGTGCTCTCTTTAGTCAGGGTAACGACATTATGATGGAAATGACAATGATGGTAATGAGCGTAGCTCCTGTTGGTGTATTCTGTCTTATTGCAAAGACTTTTTCTACTATTGGTTTTAATGCTTTCATACCTTTACTTAAATATATGTTGTCGGTATTTATTGCATTAGGTGTACAGGCCTTTGTTGTGTATATGAGTTTCTTAAAGGTATGTACAGGCTTAAATCCTATTAAGTTTATAAGAAAGTTCTTCCCAGTTATGGCATTTGCATTTTCAACTTCAACTTCAAATGCTACAATCCCTCTTTCTATTGAAACCTTAGATAAGAAAATTGGTGTTTCAAGAAGAATTTCTTCTTTCACAATACCTTTAGGTGCGACTATTAATATGGACGGTACTTCTATAATGCAGGGTGTTGCCGTTGTATTCGTTGCACAGGCTTTTGGTATTCAGCTCCATATGATGGATTATATAACTGTTATTGGTACAGCTACACTTGCATCAATAGGTACAGCCGGTATTCCTAGTGTAGGTCTTATTACACTTACAATGGTATTTAATTCAGTTGGTCTTCCAGTTGAAGGTATTGCCCTTATTATGGGTATTGATAGAATTCTTGATATGACAAGAACTGCTGTTAATATTACTGGCGATGCTGTTTGTACAACAATCGTTGCAAATCAGAATAAGGCTTTAGATAAAGAAAAATATAATAATATGGACTTAATTAAAGCAAAATAATTTACTAAAAAAGCTATGAAGATGAGTTAATCATTTTCATAGCTTTTTTTCTTTGTATTCAGTACCCCATTGTAGCATGGCATTTAATATAGGTTGTAGGCTTTTACCTAAATCTGTGAGAGAATATTCTACTTTAGGGGGAACTTCTGCATATATTTTCCTAGAAATAAGACCACTTTCCTCCATATCACGAAGTTGTGTTGTTAAGACTTTTTGAGATACTTTGCCAATAGATTTTTTTAATTCACCAAATCTTTTTGTGCCAGTAAGCAAATCTCTTATAATCAATACTTTCCACTTGTTGCCAATTAACATTAGTGTTGTTTCTACTGGGCAAGCAGGTAAATTGTCGTTGCTTTTTTCGTTATTCATACAAACACTCCCGTATTTTTATTACATAAATTATATCATACAGAAGACGAAAAATCAAAATAGATACCATAGTTTCTTCTAGGTAACTATGGTACAAATAAGTGCGTACTTTACAACTGGTGTTAAAATTTATACAATTATATAAAAGATGAATTAAAGATGGAGGTACAAATATGAATACAAAAGAATACATTAAATTTTTGGAAAAGGAAATTCATACAACTATTGTTGCAACAGTAGATGAAAAAGGATTACCTGTAACCTGTGCTATAGATATTATGTATAGTGATGAAAAGGGGCTATATTTTCTTACAGCAAAGGGAAAAGGCTTTTATCACAGATTAATAAAAGAAAAGTTTATTGCTTTAACTGGTATCAAAGGCGAAGACACTATGCATTGTGTTGCTGTATCAGTTAGAGGTAAAGTCGAAGAATTAGGTGGAGAGTTATTACCGTTTTTATTTTCAAAAAATCCTTATATGGCTGAAATTTATCCAACAGAAAAATCAAGAGAGGCGTTAACTGTATTTCGTTTATATGAAGCCAGTGGAGAATGGTTTGATTTATCTAAAAAGCCTATTGAAAGAGATACATTTTATATTGGCAAAGAAGAAAGTTACGAAAAGAAATATTTTATTACAGATAAATGCGTAGGTTGTAAAGTTTGTCAGGGTGTTTGTCCTCAAAATTGTATTGATTTTACTTCTATTCCAGCTGAAATTCACCAGAAAAATTGTTTACATTGTGGTAATTGTATGGAAGTATGTCCAAATAAAGCTGTAGTTTGGAGGTAAAGGAATATGACACAAAATGAAAAAAGATTGTTTTTAATTAAATATTTACTTAATGAAAATTCAAAATATTCTGATATTATAATTCCTGAAGATATAGAAGAACAGAAAAGATTATTGCGTTCACTATTAAATGTTCGTATGCCGAAAAAAGTAAGTAGTGAATTTTTAGAAATACAGGATAGCTATTTACAGGAAGAAATAAATGGAAAAGGTATAACTGATATAGGGGAATTAGAACCTATAAAAAAAGGAATTTATGTTTGGCAAGGAGATATTACAACTTTAAAGTGCGATGCAATAGTAAACGCAGCTAATAACCAAATGTTAGGCTGTTTTTATCCTTGTCATAGCTGTATTGATAACGCTATTCATACTTTTGCAGGAGTTCAGTTGCGTTTGGAATGTGAAAAAATAATGAAATTACAAAATAGATTGGAAGAAACAGGAAAAGCAAAAATTACATCGGCTTATAATTTGCCTTGTAAATATGTGTTACATACTGTAGGACCTATTGTGAGAGGGAGATTATGTAAGAATGACGAAGAAAAACTTGCCAGTTGCTATAGGTCTTGTTTAGAATTAGCAGAACAAAGTGGAGTAAAAAGTATTGCTTTTTGTTGTATATCAACAGGAGAATTTCATTTTCCTAACGAAAAGGCTGCTGAAATTGCAGTAAATACTGTGAAAGATTATAAATCTAAGACAAATAGTAGTATGGAGGTGATTTTCAATGTTTTTAAAGAAATGGACTATGAAATCTACAGAAAATTGCTTGAATGAAATTGAAAAATTAAAAGAGAAAATAGAAAAGGCTGATGTAATAGTTATTGGTGCAGGTGCAGGGCTTTCTACATCGGCAGGGCTAACATATAATGGTGAAAGATTTGAAAAATATTTTTCTGATTTTAAAAGAAAATATGGCATTAAAGATATGTATTCAGGTGGATTTTATCCATTTAACTCTTTAGAGGAATATTGGGCATGGTGGTCAAGACATATTTATGTAAATAGATATGATATTAAGCCTACAGAAGTTTATATAAACCTTTTAAAGTTAGTAGAAAATAAAAATTATTTTGTTATTACAACAAATGTTGACCACCAATTTCAAATATCAGGTTTTGATAAGAAAAGGTTGTTTTATACACAAGGGGATTATGGATTATGGCAATGTTCAAAACCTTGTCATAATAAGACCTATGATAATGAAGAACAGGTTAGAAAAATGGTAAAACAACAGAGTAATATGAAAATACCTACAGAATTAGTGCCTTATTGCCCAATTTGTGGAGCACCAATGAATATGAATTTACGCTGTGATGATAGTTTTGTACAAGATGAAGGTTGGTACAAGGCAGAGCAGAGGTATGAAGACTTTATTCGCAGAAGTAAAAATATGAATGTTGTATTTCTTGAGCTAGGAGTAGGTGGAAATACACCAGTAATTATAAAATATCCGTTTTGGAGAATGACAGAGGAAAATGAAAATTCTACATATTGTTGTATAAATCTATCAGAAATATATATCCCAAGACAAATAAAAGAACAGTCCATTTGCATTGAAAGTGATATAGGAGATGTTTTGAAACGAATGGTATAATTTAAGGGCTACCAATTTAGGTAGCCCTTAATCTATTAATATTTTTCAATATCTATTTGCTGTGCGTGGAATTCTTTATGTAAAACTCTTTCGCAAATTGTATTAAACTTTGCATTGTTATCACTTACATAGAAAGTGTGTTTTTCTGTATTTAAGTCATTAAGCATATTGTGAGAAGTAAGATAATCTTTAACCTTTAAGGCTGTTGCCTTAGCAGGGTCAACAATCTTAACTTTTTCTCCCACAATTTTACCTATACAAGCCTTTAAAAGTGGGTAGTGAGTACAGCCAAGAATTATAGAGTCAATATCTTTGTCTAATAATTCCTTTAAATATATTTCAGCTGTTTTATAGGCAACCTCGTTATCTGTCCAACCTTCCTCAGCGAGAGGTACAAAGAGAGGACAAGCTTTTTTATATATTTCGATTTTGTTATTAGCAGCCTTTAATCTTTTTTCATAAGCACCACTACTAACAGTACCTTCTGTACCAATTAAACCAACCTTGTTGTTTTTTGTGGCAGCAAGGCAAGATTCAACCCCCGGTGTAACAACCTCTATAATAGGTAAGTCTGGAAATTCTGATGTTAATGCCTCATAACAGTTGGAGCTGACGGTGTTGCAGGCAATAACTACAGCTTTAACATCCATAGTTTTCAAAAATCTAATTATCTGACTAGAAAATTTAGTTACAGTTTCTTTAGATTTTGAACCATAAGGAACTCTTGCTGTATCGCCAAAATATATTGTATGTTCATAAGGCATAGTTTTTATTATCTGTTTTACAACAGTAAGTCCACCAACGCCAGAGTCAAAAACTCCAATTGGTCTGTTATCCATAATAACACCTCTTATTCCTCGTTACGAGTTAATGCAAGTTCAATAAGTTTATCTACAAGTTCTTCTGTATCAATACCGGCAGCTCTAAAAAGCATAGGATACATACTTATTGAAGTAAAGCCAGGTAATGTATTAATTTCGTTGAAAATAACTCTGTTTGTTTTTTCTTCAAGGAAGAAGTCAACTCTTGAAAGACCTCTACCGTCAAGTACCTTAAATATTTCAATAGCTTTCTTTCTGATTTCTTCAGCTTTTTCATTTGAAATATTAGCAGGAATTACAGTTTTAGATTCAGCATTGTTATATTTTGCATCATAGTCATAAAATTCGGCAGCAGCATAAATCTGACCTACAGCAGATGTCTGAATATCGTGATTACCAAGAACAGCACATTCAAGTTCATCGCCTGTAATGTTTTCTTCTATAACAATAGTTCTGTCGTGTTCAGAAGCAGTCCAAAGGCCATCAATAAGTTCATCTCTGTTGTGAGCCTTTGTGATACCTACACTTGAACCGGCACAAGCTGGCTTAACGAAGCAAGGATAACCACATTTTTCTTCAACTCTATCAAGACATTTGTCAAGGTCTTCAGATAATTCTGGTCTGTATACAATAGTGTACTTAGCCTGGTCAACTCCAATAGTATCAACAATAATCTTTGTATAAGCCTTGTTCATACTTACAGCAGAAGATAATACGCCACAACCTACATAAGGGATTTTAGCAAGTTCAAAAAGACCCTGAACTGTACCATCTTCGCCATTTGCACCATGAAGAACAGGAATGACAACATCAACAGGAATGTTTTTAACCTTATCTCCAACAATTCTAAGAAGACCATGGTGTTCTGTATCTGGGCTTAAAATGCAAGTGCTTGCAAATTTCTGCCAATCGTTATTGCCAATACTGTCCAAAGGACCGTCATACAATAACCATTTACCCTCTTTTGTAATATATACTGGAATTACAGAATACTTTTCTGTATTAATATTTGAAATAATTGTAGCGGCACTTACTTTTGAAACATCATGTTCTGATGACTGGCCACCAAACAATACAGCTACTACTTGTTTGCTCATTTTATAAATTCCTCCTAAAAAAGAATAGATATATTTATTCTAATACTTTTTGGGGATTATTACAAGTTTTTTTTGAGATTAAAGAGTTTTTTCTATTTCATCCATTTGTGCAAGCCATAATTTAGATACGGCATCGCTAGGTATTCTCCAATCTCCTCTAGGACTAAGGCTTACAGAACCTACCTTTGGACCGTCTGGTAAGCAACTTCTCTTAAATTGCTGTGAGAAAAATCTCCAATAGTAATTTCTAAGCCATTTATATATTGTTTTCTTGTCATATTTGTCCTTAAAGGCTATATTTGCAATATAGAAAATCTTTTTAGGTTCAAAGCTTAATCTCATCATATTGTACAAGAAGAAATCGTGAAGTTCGTAAGGACCAACCACATCTTCTGTAATCTGTGCAATATTTCCGTTTTCATCTGGAGGAAGTAACTCAGGAGAAACAGGAGTGTCTAAAATATCATAAAGAATTTCTTTTAAGTTGCTGTCAGAAGTTGTGTCAGCAAAATATTTAATAAGGTACTTTATAAGAGTTTTAGGTATAGAGTTATTTACACCGTACATACTCATATGGTCGCCGTTATAGGTAGCCCAACCTAAGGCTAATTCACTTAAATCCCCTGTACCAACTACAAAACCTCTATATTTTGATGCCATATCCATAAGAATTTGAGTTCTTTCTCTGGCTTGAGAGTTTTCGTATGTTAAATCCTTTACACTTTCATCGTGACCAATATCAGAGAAATGCTGTTTAACGGCTTTTTTGATATTAACTTCTATTAAAGTAGCACCTAATGCTTTTGTAAGTTCTACAGCATTGTTATATGTTCTGTCAGTTGTACCAAAGCAAGGCATTGTAACACATATTATGCCTTTTTTGTCTAAACCTGCAAGTTCAAAGGCTTTATTTGCCACAATAAGAGCTTGTGTGGAGTCAAGGCCACCACTTATACCAATAACAACATTCTTAGTACCAATATGTTCAATTCTCTTTTTTAAGCCTAAAGCCTGAATATTGAGAATTTCATCACAACGCTTATCTCTGACTTGTAAATCACTTGGTACAAATGGGTGTGGGTCAAAAAATCTATTAACTTCCCCATTATTTTCTTCAAATTCAAAATTAACATAGGTATAACCAGTTGTGTTAAGTCTGAAAGATGTATTTTTCTGTCTTTCAGAGGCTATTTTAAATATGTCAATATCTCCATATACTATACCATTTTCAAATCTCTTGGCAGTTGCAAGCACAGTACCATTTTCACAAATAATATTGTGACCAGAGAAAACTACATCAGTTGTAGACTCTCCATAACCAGCACAAGTATAAATATATGAAGAAATAGTTTTGGCAGATTGACTGCTTACAAGAGAAAGTCTGTAACTGTCTTTTCCTGTAATTTCATTTCCGGCTGATGGATTTGCAATAATAGTTGCACCTGCAAGACTGTGATTAGAAGATGGAGGAATAACACTCCATAAATCTTCACAAATTTCAACAGCCAATGAAAATTCAGGTATATTTTCAGCCTGTACAATAATTTTTGTACCGAAAGGCACAGTATCCCCTAAAATATCTACATAAACTGTTTCATTAAGTGCTTCCTCAAACCATCTTTTTTCATAAAATTCGTTATAATTAGGTAAAAAGCTTTTTGATATAAGAGCGAGAATGTGTCCTTTATACAATACAGCACCACAGTTATATAACTTGCCTTTATATTGGTATGGCATACCTAAAACAATTAATGTATTAATGTTTTTTGTTTCACATTTAATCTTATCTAATGCTTTCATTGATGAAGAAATAAGAGTTCTTTGACCAAATAAATCTCCACAAGTATAACCAGTAATTACAAGTTCAGGAAAAACTATTATTTCAGTATTGTTTTCGTATGCTGTTTTAATGTTTTTTATAATATTATCAGCATTAAAATCGCAATCACAAACCTTTATATCAGGTGTGGCAGCAGCAGTTCTTATAAAACCGTATTTCATAAAAGACGACCTCCATATAATAATTATTTTTATTGTATACCATTTTTCAAAAAAAAGCCATAAAAATTTATAAAATTTACTGAAAAAATACATTGGCTATTTTTTACATAAATTAGTTTTTTTGATTGTAAAATTTGTTGATTTTTTTAGATAGGTTTGCTATAATGTAATTAAGTAATTACAAGGTGTAACTTTTATTGCTTGTAATTTTTTCATTTATTATGCGATTTCTATTTGTTGAATATTGCTTTTGCTTGTGATATGATTGACTTATGGATATTGAATGGAGGGATGTATTTATGAAGAGAAACGAGATGATGGCCATGCTTCTTGCAGGTGGTCAGGGTAGTAGACTTGGTATTCTTACTATGGACAAGGCTAAGCCGGCGGTTGCTTTTGGGGGCAAGTATAGAATTATTGACTTCCCAATGAGTAATTGCGTAAACTCTGGTGTTGATACAGTTGGTGTACTTACACAGTATCAGCCATTGACATTAAATGCACATATTGGTATTGGTGTGCCTTGGGACTTAGATAGAGTAAATGGTGGTGTTTCAATACTTGCACCACATATGAGAGAGGGCGAAATAGGTTCTTGGTATTCTGGTACAGCTAATGCTATTTATCAGAATATTGACTATATTGACTCTTGTAATCCAGAATATGTGCTTATACTTTCAGGCGACCATATTTATAAAATGGATTATTCAGCAATGCTTAAATATCATAAGGAAAATAATGCTGATGCAACTATTGCAGTATTAGAAGTACCTATGGAAGATGCTAGTCGTTTTGGTATTATGAATGCCGATGAAAATGACAAGATTTATGAATTTGAAGAAAAGCCTGAACATCCAAAGAGTAATCTTGCTAGTATGGGTATTTACATATTCACTTGGTCAAATTTAAGAAAGGCTCTTATTGAAGATGAAAAAATTCATCCGGATAGTGACTTTGGTAAGCACATTATTCCAAAGATGCTTGGAGAGGGTCAGAGCCTTTATGCTTACAGATTTAAGGACTACTGGAAAGATGTAGGTACTATTGAATCTTATTGGGCTGCAAATATGGAACTTATCAAGACTTTACCTGAATTTAATCTCTATGAAGATTTTTGGAAGATTTATACTAAGAGTGATTATCAGCCACCACAGTATACAGGGGAAAATGCTTCTATAAAGACTTCTATAGTTTCAGAGGGTGCTCAGATTTATGGTTCTATTGAACATTGTGTAATAAGTAAAAATGTAACTATTGAAGAGGGTGCGGTAGTTAAAGATTCAATAATTATGGAAGGCTGTGTAATCGGCAAGAATGCTGTACTTGACAGAGTAATTGTTGACCAGAATACAGTAATTGGCGATAATGTAAAGATGGGTCTTTGGGATAACATTCCTAATGAACAGAAACCTAAGATTTACAACACAGGTATTACAGTAATTGGTAGTGATACTGTTGTCCCTGATAATATTGAAATAGGTAAGAATTGTGTTGTTTATGGAAAGACTACTGCTGAAGATTATAGCGAATCTAAACTTCCAAGTGGTCAGTCAGTTATTATTGAGGGGGCGATGTAATGAGAGCCATAGGTATTATTTTAGCAGGTGGAAATAGTGAAAGATTAAAGGACCTCTGTAAGGTAAGAGCTATTGCAGCAATGCCAGTTGTTAGTTCTTATAGAGCCATTGATTTTTCTTTAAGTAATATGTCTAATTCTGGTATTAAGAAAGTAGCTGTTATTACACAGTTCAATTCTCGTAGCCTTCAGGACCACCTTTCATCAGCAAAGTGGTGGGAATTAGATAGAAAAGAGGGTGGTCTTTACATATTCACACCTTTCTTATCAAGTGATAATAATTTCTGGTTTAGAGGTATTGCTGACTCAATTTATCAGAACATTAGCTATTTAAAGAGAAGTCACGAACCTTATGTTGTAATTTGTTCTGGCGAGGCTGTTTATAAAATGGATTATTCAGAAGTTTTACAGTACCATATTGATAAAGCTGCTGACTTAACAATAGTCTATAAGAATGTATCTCGTACAAATAAAGATGTACACGATTATGGTGTTATGACATTTGGCGAAAATAACAAACTTGAAACCTTTGAAGAAAAGCCAATAGATGCTAAGAGTTCTAATATATCATTAGGTATATATGTAATAAAGAGAACTCTCCTTATTAAGCTTTTGGAAAATGCCATTCCAAAGGGATATTATGACTTTGTAAAGGATATTATCTTGAGAAATAAGGATAAGATTGATATTTATGGTTATGAATTTGACGGTTATTGGAACACTCTTAATTCTGTAAATTCCTATATGGAAACAAATATGGATTTCTTAAACAAAGATGTTCGTAAAATTCTTACTCAAGAACCATTTATTGCATCAAAGCCTAGTGATGACCCTCCAGCAAAGTATAACCCAACAGCAGAAGTTACAAATACTCTTGTAGGTACAGGCTCTATTATTGACGGTAATGTAAAGAATTCTGTACTTTTCAGAAAGGTATTTGTAGGCGAGGGTGCAACTGTTGAAAACTCTGTAATTATGAAGAGTTCCTATATTGGTAAGGGTTGCGTAATCAAAAATGCAATTATTGATAAGGAAGTTGTTATCAGTGATAATAAAGAGGTTATAGGTACAGAGGAAGAACCTATCGTTATAGGTAAAGGACAGGTTATATAAAATAATATGTGGAATTTGATATGTTGGATGATATTGGGTGCTTTTGCCGGTGGATTTGCCAACAAAATAATGAATAATGGTAATAGAGGCTGTTTAACTAATATTGTAATAGGTGTTGCTGGTAGTTTAATAGGTGGCTGGTTAGGTTCGCTTATTGGATTTACAGCACATTCGCCTTTTAGCATTAAAGGCTGTTTTATTGCAGTTGTTGGTGCTTGTTTCTTAATTATTATATCCCGAATTATAACTAAATAAATTAAAAGCCACTACAATATTTTGTAGTGGCTTTTAATAATGAATCGGGAAGATAAACCCGATGGCTTGCTTGCAAGCCACAAATTAATGAAATTAATTTGTTCTGACAAATGAATCGGGAAGATAAACCCGATGGCTTGCTTGCAAGCCACAAATTAATGAAATTAATTTGTTCTGACAAATGAATCGGGAAGATTGACCCGATGGCTTGCTTACTGAAACATTTCTTTATGTTTTTTTCTATACCAGAAATAGTAAGAGTATTCTACTACTAACATAGCAATCCAACCAATACCAGAAGCAAATGCTATACCTTCAATACCCATTGATGGAGAAAGTATAAATGTGAATATTACTCTTATTGTAATTTGCATAGATGTGCTGATAAATGTAATAGACATATTACCTAAACCTCTGAAATATCCCTGAAGTCCATTTGTAAGACCAGATAGACAATAGAGGAACGCCATTACAGAAAGGTATTTAACACCTTCAGTAATCATCTGGTGGTCACTTTCTGAACCAAACAATGACATAAGGTCTGTTTTAAATAATGTAATTATTGTACATATAAATATCCAGTATATTATTTCTATTACAAGACCTTTAGGCAAAGCAAGTTTAACTCGTTTTTTCTCTTTTGCACCTCTGTTTTGTGCTGTAAATGTCATCATAGAATGGGAAATACTTTGTTCCGGAATAAGGGCAAAGTTTTCTATTTTACTGGCAGCATTAAAGGCAGCAATTACAGAAACACCATGGTAGTTTACGGCACTTTGTATAAATAGTTTACCAAAAGGTTGACAGCATTGTTGAAGTGCTGTAATAGAACCTAAACTAAATGTTCTATTTATCAATCTTCGGTTAAACTTAAAGTGCTTTCGTTCTACATGGAGCATAGGTACTTTTCTGAATACATATACCATACACAGAACAGCAGAAATACCTTCGGCAAAAACTGTTGCAAGACCTGCACCGACAACACCCATATCAAATATTTTTATGAATATGTAATCAAGACAGCCATTTAAAACAGATGAAATAGCTAAAAAATTTATAGGTGTTTTGGAATCTCCTATACTCCTTAAACCGGCAGAATAGATATTGTAAAGACAGGTAAAAGGTGCACCAATAAAGACAAGCTTTAAATAACTGTTGGCGTCAGCCATTATTTCTGGTGGGGTCTGTATTAGTTTCAAAATAGTATTTGAAAGTAAAAGACCTAAAATTACAATAATAGCAGTAATGCCCATACCAATAGAAATAGTAGTTGCAAATTCGTTTTTAATGTCTTCATATATTTTAGCACCGAAAAATTCGCTCATAAGCACAGACGCACCAATGCAAATACCACTTATACCAAGTATAAGCATATTTACAATAGGGTCAGATGTACCAACGGCGGCTAAGGCTTTTGTTCCAGCAAATTTACCTACTATAATTGAGTCTACAGCGTTGTAAGTAAGCTGAAAAATATTACCTAGTATTATAGGAATTGAAAATTGGACAATATGATTATATATATTGCCTTTGGTCATATCTCTAATCATAAATAATTACTCCTTTGTAATGTATTTGATTATAGAATGTAAAATAAATTTTGTCAACAGAGGAAATAGTATGGAAAAAAGAACTATCAGAACAGGAAATATTGAAATAACATATGTTTTGACACGAAAAAAAGTAAAGAATATTAATATGAGAGTAAAAGCTGATGGAAATGTATATGTGTCGGCTAGTAACAGAGTTTCTGTAGATTATATAGACGGTTTTGTTGCATCTAAGGCTAAGTTTATAATGAAAGCCATAGTAAAAATGCAGTTAAAGCAAAATAAACCTCTTTCATATAATGACGGAGAAAAATGCAAGGTTTGGGGCAACCAATGTCAGCTTAAAATAGTTGAAGATAGTAGGGAAAGAGTAGAATATACAGACTTTGTTGTAACTGTATTTGTTAAAAATATAGAAGATAAATCGAAAGTAGAAAAGTTGTATATAAAATGGCAAAAAGAACAAGTGGAGAAGTTGGCACAGGATATTTCAAAGAGGGTATATCCAATATATAAGAAATTTACAACTTTTCCTAATATGAAAATCAGGCTTATGAAAAGCCTTTGGGGTTCTTGCAACAGGAGAACAAATACTATTACTTTAAATTTAAGGCTTTTTGAATATAATCCAAAGTGTTTGTTGTATGTTTTGATACATGAATATACACATTATATACACCCAAACCATTCAAAAGAGTTTCATAAGGCTGTTGAAAGTGTAATGCCAGATTGGAAAGAATACGACAATATGCTTAAACAAAAATAATTATTAATTATAATAGAAAGGATTTAAATATATGTCTATAAATACGACGAAAATATGTGATGATTTAGAAATAGCAGATGAAGGAACTACAGTAATAGCTTATAATAAAAATAATGAAAAGGTAATAGTTCCTTATGGTGTTTTAGAGTGGAGAAATGAATATGATGACGGGGACGATTGGGACCTTCCATTGTTTTTAAAACTTTCAGAAATCAGTAGTCAGCTTATAGCTAAAGGATACAAGCCAACTTTTTTTGTTTGGTGGGATATGGGATTGTCTGGAAAAATATATGCCTATACAAATGAAGAAGATAACCCTCAATGGAAAGAATACGGTGAAACAATAGGATACGCATAAAATAAAAAAGGTTTTACACCATAGAAAGATGTAAAACTTTTTTTGATAGTGAATCGGAAAGATAAATCCGATGGCTTGCTTGTCAAGCCACAAATTAACAAAGTTAATTTGTTCTGAATAGTGAATCGGAAAGATAAATCCGATGGCTTGCTTGTCAAGCCACAAATTAACAAAGTTAATTTGTTCTGAATATTAGTTGTCGCCACAAAGTTTTCTTGTGACAGTAATCATATATCTACCGTTAATTTTTGAAACAAAACTATCAAGGTGCTTTGTTTCAAGGAAAGTATCAAGCCATGGAATAGACTTAGATGCTCTAATGTTAAGAGTAGAAAATCTATCTTTACTAATAAAAGGCAATAATACCTCTTTAGCAGTTACGCCAGGATAGTCCTTTTGTAAAGATATAAGGTCAAGGAAATACTGACCCTGACTATCAACGGCTGTAGGGTTTGCTGGAACTTTAAATTCGCCATCAACTTTTATTTCTTTTTTACCAGAAATGTATTGACTTTCAATTTTCTTTAAGAGTCCCTTTCCAAAATTATGGGCAGTAGCAACAGCTACATTATTTTTAAGAAATTCGTTGTAGTATAAATCACCAAAAGATTTAGCTACAATAACATCTATATTACCTAACTGCTTGAGTAGTTCCTTAGCATATAACTCAGGTTGGTCAATAGATGAGAAAACAACTTCGCTGAGAGTAAATCTGTCTACGGCCTTCCATTTATTATTAATTTTGGAATAAACAGAGACAAACCTTCCGCTAGTTACATCGCTAAGCATATTTGTTGCATCGAAAAATGCTGCAATTCTTGTATTCATTTAAGAACACCTCCAATAAAAACAATAGTGACTTAAACCATTTGGTTCTCCAATTTATCCACGAATATAATGGTATCATAATGAAAAATAAAAATCAATAAAAAATTGACAACTTTTTCACATAGTGATAAATTTCGTGTAAATTGAATAGTTTTGACACGAATTTCCAATAAAATACAGACTTTTTTCATTATCATATTTTTTGTAATGATAATTATTATACAAATTTATCACCTATTTTTTGTTTAATATAATGGCATAAAAGTAGATATTAACAAAATTGTAAGGTATAAAATTCGATTAAAACATTGAATTAAATAGGATTTTACAGTATACTAATACAGGTTTGTAGTTAAATAGTCCGGAGGTTGAAAATGAAAAATGCAGACAAATTAAAAATTGTTACTACAATAATAGGAATATTGTTGTTTATATACGGATTGTCATTTATATTCGTTTTTAATCAAGGTACTTTCGTTATATTGTTTTTAGCAGTTGTGCTTTTGCTTTGGACGAGAGTAAAAAGTGTTCCGGCTACTAGATTTTTTAAATTCTTGTTGGTTCTTGGATACATATTCTTTGGTGCGATTATGGTTTTCATAGCAGTTGCAGGTACTTGTGACAAAGCATCGGGAGATGAAGACGCAGTTATTGTATTAGGTTGCAAGGTTAATGAAAGTGGAGTGTCTAATTCTTTAAAGGCAAGACTTGATACTACTTTGGAATATCATAGCATTAATCCAAAAGCAAAAATAATTGTTACTGGAGGACAGGGCAGTAATGAGCCAATGACAGAGGCAGAGGCTATGAAAAGATATTTAGTTGCCAATGGTGTTCCAGAAAATATTATTTATAAGGAAGATAAGTCTACATCTACAAATGAAAATTTTGCAAATTCTAAAAAGATATTGGAAAATTTGTTTGATGATGACTATACAGCTTGTATTATAACTAACTCTTTCCATGCCTATAGGTCAAGGGGATTGGCTAAGTTAAATGGTATGAACTTGACAACATATAATGCACCTACACCTTATATATCTATGCCAGTAGATTATTGTAGAGAGGTGTTAGCTGTAATTAAGTTATGGCTTTTTAAATACTAAGGAGTGAAGAATATGGCAGCTTATGAGGGGTTTGCACAGGTATATGACCGTTTTATGGACAATGTACCTTATGCCCAATGGACAGAATATTTACAGGAGATTTTTGAAAAACATAACTTGCCACATAATACAGGGGTAATATGTGATTTGGGTTGTGGAACTGGCAATATGACAATACCTCTTGCTAAAATAGGTTATGATATGATAGGTATTGATTTGTCAGAGCAAATGCTTGCTATAGCGTCTGAAAAGACTATAGAGGAGGATTTGAACATACTGTATCTTAATCAGGATATGAGAGAGTTTGAGCTGATTGGCAAAGTAGATGCTATTGTTTCACTTTGTGATAGCTTAAATTATATTACAGAAAAGGCTGACCTTTTAGAGGTGTTCAAAAGGGTACACAATTATCTTGAAAAAGACGGTTTATTTATATTTGATATAAATACAATTTATAAATTTCAAAACATATTAAGCGACAACAGCTTTTGTGAAACTACTGAAAATTCAGCATATACTTGGGAAAATTACTATGACGAAGAAGAAAGAATAAATGAATTTTATACTAACTTTTTTGTTGAAAATAGTGACGGTCTTTATGAAAGATATGAGGAGTTTCACTATGAGAAAGGCTATACTATAGAGGAAATAAAGGAACTTTTGGGTATGGCTGGTCTTGAATTTGAGGCTGTTTATGATGAATTAACATTTGAAGAACCAAAGGAAGAAAGTCAAAAGGTTTTCTTTGTAGCGAAAGTTAAATAGGAGGAATAAAAATGGATTATATTTTAAGAGCAAGTGCAGGAGATGGAGCAGTAAGAATTTTTGTTGCAAACACTCACGATACAGTACAAAAAGCATTTGAAATTCACAAGACTTCACCAGTAATGTCAGCTGCTTTAGGTAGAGCATTAACAGGTGTAGCTATTATGGGTTCTATGCTTAAAAATGATAAGGATTTAGTTACAATTACTATTAAGGGCGACGGCCCAGGTAAGGGTCTTACAGTAACTTCAAATTCAAAGTCACAGGTAAAGGGCTATGTTTACAACCCTATTGTTGATATACCTTTAAAGCCAAATGGTAAACTTGATGTTCAGGAAGCACTTGGCTTTGGTGACCTTACAGTAATTAAGGATATTGGTATGAAAGAACCTTATGTAGGTACAATACCTCTTATTTCAGGCGAAATTGCAGAAGATTTAACATATTACTTTGCTAAGTCAGAACAGATTCCTTCAGCTGTTGCTTTAGGCGTACTTGTAGACAGAGATTATTCTATAAAGCAGTCTGGTGGTTTTATTATTCAGATGATGCCAGATGCTCCAGAAGAAATCATATCTGCTATTGAAGAAAAATTAAAGGTAATTGAACCTTTAACAACTATGCTTGATAAGGGTATGACACAGGAAGATATTTTAAATGAACTTGTGGGGGATTTTGACCCACATATTTTAGATAAAATTCCAGTTGAATATTACTGTAACTGTTCTAAAGAAAGAGTTGAAAAAGCACTTATTTCTATAGGCAAAGATGAAATTCAGGATATTATAGAAAATGAGGGAAGTACAAGTCTTCATTGTCACTTCTGTAATAAAGATTATGAATTTTCAAAAGAAGAACTTGAAGAATTATTAAAGAGAATTTAATCACAAAAAAGGCGAGGGTGTAAAAACTCTCGCCTTTAATACTATTTAATGGTTAAAATGGTAGAGAAGATAAAATTATTATTGCGATTGTGCTAATTAAAAGTTCACTTATGAAAAATACAGAGAAAAAATTAATAACTTTTTCTGCTATGCACTCTTTACCAAAGATACAGAATATAGCTGATATTATCAAAGGTTCTAACCAAAATGATGGTGATAAGTTTATATGAAAAATATTTATAATAGTATTTATAAAAAAACTTCCATAAAAAAATATAACTATATTTAATAAGATTATTGCAGTTAACTTAAAAAATCTCTTTTTGTTAAATGAATATAATTTTTCCTTTTTCAATAATTATCACCTACACTTAAAGAGTTTTGATTTAATTCTTGTCTGGCATTGTACTTCTTTTCTTCAAATAATAAAAATGTTTCATTATCTAGCCATTCTACTGTGCTAATGTTTAGGTCAGAAGGCCAAGAATAATATGGGTCTATAACAGAAATTTTACTGTAATCCGTTGTGTGTATATAACCTATGCCTACAAAAAGTTTTCTTTCTTTTCTAATTTTATTTACAGTTATGGTTGGCGTATCATTTGAAGAATTTATAATAAAATTATCACTATAAATATTAACTGAATATGTATGGTTTGGAGAATAAGTCTTATGGATAATTTCATAACCAAATGTATCTAAATCATGAAAACAAAAATAGTCATAAGAATATATGTAAGTCATAAATATTTCAATAAAAATAACCAAAACTACCAGTATAGTAGATACTATGGACCACAATTTGACAAAATGTTGCTTTGTATTTGTATAGCATACAATAAGGCTTATAATAAATAATAGTATGAATAATATATGGATTAAAATATTAACAGGGTAACCTGCCTTTTGTGAAAATGGCAAGTAAATAATTTGTTTTGCATATAGTAACGCAATAAATGAAAGTGGCAGAAATGTTCCAAATATATTAGAAATTTTTGTTTGCTTAGATGCTGTTTTTATTGAAAAAATAGAACAAGTAATAAAAAATATACCTACGCAGATGTGCCACACTATGGGGTTTAAAGGCTCAAATACAACATATAATACCCGTGATGTCAAGACTTTTGCAAAACATATTAAGGTAATAAATATAATAAAAAATATATTAAAATTTTTCTTAAAACATTCCATAAAAATACCCCCCTTATTTCTATTCTTTTACATATTCCAGTATATCTGATGGCTGACAATCTAAGGCTTTGCAAATTTCTTCAAGAGTTGAAAAACGAATAGCTTTTGCTTTGTTATTTTTTAAAATAGATAGATTAGCCGGAGTTATATTTATTTTTTCAGCTAATTCAATAAGACCTATTTTTCTTTTAGCCATTATTACATCAAGATTTACAATTATTGGCATAATTACACCGTCCAATCATTTTCTTCTTTATAATATATTGCTTGTTTAAAAATATCCTTTAATGTTAAACAAAAAAGGCTTCCAACGGCAAATACTATCACTATTATAATTGTAGCAAAAGTAAGTACCACAAAACATTTTATAAAATAAATAAGTGTTATAAACATACAGGAAATAGAAATGTTGTTTAAATATTTAATATTTTCTTTTACAAATGGATTACCTAAGAAAAGTGTTTTATACATACGGCGAATGTTATATAAAATATAAATTGTAAATATTCCTGAAATAAATAGAAATGCCATATAGGAATAATATATAACACCGTTGTAATATGGTATTGTTACTTTTAAAAGTAGTGGAATACATAGTATACAAACAATACCTATAAAAATTAAGATATTAATTAGGACCCCTGTAATTTTGTTGATTTTCATAACTAAAACCTCCTCTCTTAATTTGATTATAACATATATTTAATAAAAATCAATAAATATTTATTGAAAAACGATAAATTATTTGCAAAAAAAATGAATACCTTTAAGCTATTTGTTAAAGGTATCCATTAAAAATTATCTATGTTTCATAGCCTGTGACATCATACATACACCTTTTGCACCATTTTCATAGCAATATTTAGAATTATCTTCATTTATACCACCTAAAGCAAACACAGGTATATTTACATTGTCACATATATTTTTTAAGAAATCTAAACCTCTGGGTTCTAAGCCTTTTTTGCAGTCTGTAGCAAAGATATGACTTGCTGTAATATAGGTTGCACCTAGTTTTTCTGCTATTTTAGCATCTTCAAGGCTATGAGTAGAAGCACCTATAATATTAAAGTGTTTTAATTTTTCAGCATCTTTTCCCAAATCTGTCATAGAGAAATGAATATTTTTACAATCAAGCTCTATCGCTACATCAGTAAAATGATGTAGAATTAAAGTTTTTTTGCAAATTTTCATTGCTTTTTTTGCAAGAGAAAAATATTCCTGTTGTGTTAAATCCTTTTCCCTTAATATGACATAATCAAAATCTGAATGATTTAGTATTTCTAATTGTTCTAAAAGATTATTGCATAATTTACGATTAGTTATGGCTATTTTACACATAAATGTAATCACTCATTACAGGCTGTAAACCTTGTTCCTTAATGGCATTGAAAACTTCTTCAACACTTCTGCCGTCAGAAATTTCAAACTGTTCGTCGCCTTTTTCTTCTCCAGTATGACCGCCAATACCTACATTTACACCAGCAGAAATCTTTGTGGCAGCAATCTTGATTACATTATTTCTAAATCTTTCACATTCTCTAGTAGAAATTGTAATACTAGCAAAAGGAAGAAGAAGTCTATAAGCACAGATTACCTGTAAAAGCTGAGGCTCGTGTACATCTTTAGGATTGATTTTATCGTTGTTTATAATAGGTCTTAACCTTGGACAAGACATAGCAATTTCAGCCTTTGGATATTTACGCTGTAATAAATATGCGTGGTAACCACAGGCAAAAGCATCTTTTCTAAAGTCATCAAGACCAAGTAATGCAGCAAAGCCTACACCTCTCATACCACCCATTAATGCTCTTTCCTGAGTATTAAATCTGTAAGGCCAAATTCTCTTGTTACCAGCAAGGTGGAGAGTTTCATATTTGTCAGAGTTGTAAGTTTCCTGGAAAACAGTAACATAATCTACGCCACATTCATGAAGATATGCGTACTGGTCAGAGTTTACTGGATAAATTTCAAGACCAACCATTCTGAAATACTTCTTAGCTATTTTACAAGCCTCGCCAATGTACTCTACGCTAGACATTTTTTCACTTTCACCAGTAAGAATAAGTATTTCTTCAAGACCAGTTTCAGCAATAGCCTGCATTTCTTTTTCTATTTCTTCCATATTTAACTTTGCTCTATGTATTTTGTTATGGCAGTTGAAACCACAGTAAATACAGTAGTTATCGCAATAATTGGCAATATACAAAGGTGTAAACATATAAATTGAATTACCAAAATGCTTTCTAGTTTCTACCTGTGCCTTTTGAGCAATCTGTTCCAAAAGAGGGAGGGCAGCAGGGGAAAGGAGAGCTTTAAAATCTTCTGGAGTAATATTGTCGTGCTTTAAAGCCTCAAGTACATCGTTTGCTGTATACTTGTTTGGGTCATAGTTTTCCATTTCTGAAATAACCTTGTCCTGAATTTCAGAACCTATATTTTCCATTTGAGGAAGGTACTTCATATGGTCAATTCTTTCTTCACTCATTGTTAAATGTCCTCCTTAGTCCTGTAAAAATCCTGTTAATGGTGATGATGCAACAGCACCTTTTTCTATTACTCTACCAAGTTTAGCAAGGTATGCTGTTCTACCAGCTTCAATAGCCTTTTTGAAAGCCTCAGCCATAGCTGGAACATTACCGGCAGTTGCAATAGCTGTGTTTGCCATAACGGCAGCAGCACCCATTTCCATAGCCTCGCAAGCCTGAGATGGCTTACCAATACCAGCATCTACAATAATAGGAAGTTCAATTTCATCAATTAAAATCTGTATAAATTCTTTTGTGCAAAGACCTTTGTTTGAACCAATAGGAGCAGCTAAAGGCATAACAGCAGCAGCACCGGCATTTACTAAATCTCTGGCAGTATTAATATCTGGGTACATATAAGGCATTACTACAAAACCTTCTTTTGCAAGAATTTCAGTTGCTTTTAAAGTTTCATAATTATCTGGAAGAAGATACTTACTATCTCTCATAATTTCAATTTTTACAAAATCGCCATAGCCAACTTCTCTTGAAAGTCTTGCAATTCTTACAGCCTCGTCAGCATTTCTTGCACCAGATGTATTAGGTAAAAGTGTAACATTCTTTGGAATGAAGTCCATAATATTATCTACATTACCAGCCTGTGCACGCCTTAAAGCAAGTGTAATAATTTCAGCACCAGCATTTTCAACGGCTGCCTTAATTAAGTCAAGAGAATATTTTCCTGAACCTAATATAAATCTTGAATTAAATTCGTGACCACCTATAATTAATTTATCGTTTTCCATTTTTTTATCTCCTTTATACTTCATCTATACCTAGTAACAATCTCAATATTGTATTTGCTTGATGCATAGCACATATGCCTACACGAGGAGCCATAAGTCCTCTGCCAATTTCAGCTGGGGTTACACCATCGCCACAAATATAAAATCTATTGTTAATTTTTTTGGTCTTTATTGTATTACTGCTTTCATATCCGGCCATACCAGAGCCAGAAACAACAGTTACATTTTTAGTTTCTGTCAATAATGTATTTATGAGCATAGCTTTGTATTCAGCCTTATCAAATGCCTCACATACAATGTTGTAGTCCTTAAATAGTTCAACGGCATTATCTTCCGTTACTTTTGTGTTTTCATATGTAATTTTTACAAAAGGGTTTACTTCTTCAACTTGTTCCTTTAATGCCTCTGTTTTGTATTTGCCCAAATCCTTAATTCTATAATTTTGTCTGTTAAGATTACTAGGTTCAACAATATCAAAATCTACAATGTGGATATGACCTACACCACTTCTGGCAAGTGCCATAACAATATTAGAACCTAAACCACCTAGACCGGCAACGGCAACAGAACTTTGCTTTAATTTATCATATACCTTTGGGGTATGTCTTGCTGAAATTAAAGCCTCTAATTCGTCAAGGGGAGGAAGTACACCTTTTTGTATAAGGCTGATGTTACAATTTTCTGAAAGCTCTAAATTTTCATTAGTTTGAAAGCCTTCAAAGATTACAACACAGTTATTGCTTTTTGTTTCAGAAATAAGCTCTGAAACATTCTTGGAATTGGTTTCATAATTTTTGCCATTTAGCTTTATTAACATATCAGCCTCCACCCATAAAGCATACTATTTCTAAAACATCATTGTCTTTTAAAACTGTTGTGTCATAAGCCTTTTTGGAAAGAATTTCATTATTCAATTCCACAGCAAGGGCAGATTGCTTGTAATCAGCAGATTTAATATATTCAGAAACAGTTTTACCAATGTATGAACTTTCGTCTTTTCCGTTTATTTTAAGCATAAAGAACCTCCTTTCGGATACAAAAAAAGGGCACACAAAAAACTACACCCGTGGTGGTGTACCCCTTCGTGTGACCCTAGTCATACTCTGTAATATATATTAACAAAAAAATGATATTAAGTCAAGTAAATTTATTGATTTTTTTGTCGAACTTGTACTTGATATTTAGCTCAAAATAGATTACTATATAATATATATTCATTGAAAATATTAGAGGTGTTGTGGATGAAAGTTTTGGTTACTGGCGGTATAGGGTATTTAGGCCGCAATATTTGTTATGCCTTATCGGATTGTGGAATTGAGGCAGTAGTTATTGACCATGTAGATGATGCTGACAAGTATACTTTGCCTGGTTGTCATTTTTATAAGGCTGATATTACAGATAAGGAAAGTATTTCAAAGATTTTAGATGAACATCCGGATATAGATTTTGTAATTCACAATGCAATGGTTTCTGCAGTTGCAAAATCAGTTAATCATCCATATGATTTTTATTATCAGAATGTTGTAACATCTATGGAACTTTTCCATTTATTAAAAAATAGAGGTATTAAAAATATTATATATGCTTCAACGGCTTCAATATATGATGATGCACCTGGCTATGTTGTTACAGAAAGGTCACCATTAAAGCCTAGAAGTCCTTTTGGCAGAAGTAAGTATATTACTGAAATGATTTTGAAGGATTTTTGTAATGCCTATGGTATGCGTTGCATTACTTTAAGATATTTTAATCCTATTGGTGCAGACCCACAGACTAGACATGAACTTCCTCACAAAGCCGGTTCAAATATATTAGAAAAGCTTGTGAAAATTCTTAAATATGAAGAACGCCAGTTTGTTATTTCTGGCGATGATTGGGATACTCGTGACGGTACTTGTATAAGAGATTATATTCATGTAAGAGATTTGGCTATGGCTAACTGTAAGGCTGTTCTTAATTTTGATAAGGCTTTTGAAAGAGCTGGAAAAGATTATACAAATTATCTTTCATTAAATATAGGCTCAGGCGTTGATGTAACAGTAAAGGAATTTATAATTGCTTTTGAAAATGTTACACAGGAAAAAATCAACACAGTTATGGGTAAACGCCGCGAGGGCGATATAGGTGGTTCATATGCCAATATTCAGCTTGCGAAACGCACTATAGATTGGAAACCAGAATATTCCATTGAAGATGCAATATTTGATGTTTTAAAATACTATGAATTATAATTATCTCACATCGGAGGAATTATGCAAAGACATCGTAATTATTATGATAGGGGTGTAAGTGGAAGTAATAGGGTATATGTACTGCTTCTTATTCTGATAGGTATTTTGACAGCAGCCTTTTTCATTGGTGGTTATCGTAGGGCAAATGGTAATATTGATGAATATGGAAATGAAATCACAGAGGGAACTTCCTCTGAAAATGTGTCAGCAGAGGGCACTACTGTTGATACATCAAATGTAGAGGCTGTTGCTGAAAAATTCTATAACAATTCTGTGTTTGTTGGGGATTCTATTATGGCTGGATTTGCCGGCTATGCTTCATCTAGTGAAGCTCCAGAATTCTTGAAGAAAGCTGTATTTCTTGCTTCTGTTAGTTACGGTGTAGGCGATGCTTTAAAGCCAGCTGGAAGTGGTGTGGTTCATCCTATGTATAAAGGTGTATCTCAACCTGTAACTACCTCTATAGCAGAAATTAAGCCGGAAAGAGTATTCGTTAATCTTGGCATTAATGAGTTAAATGGTGTATCAGCTGAAAAAGTTGGTAAAAAGTACGGACAGCTTATAGAAAAAATAAAAGAGGCATCTCCAAATAGTAAAATTTATGTTATAAGCCTTACTTATATTGTAAATGGTAAGGAAAAAGAACATTTTACTAATGCAGGAATTAAGGTCTATAATCAATATTTGGAAAGTCATTGTAAGGAGTGGGGTGCTACTTACCTTGACCTTGCTAGTAAAATGACTAAAGACGGAAATTCATTGCCGGCAGAATATTCTAGTGACGGTTATGTTCATCACAACAAGGCTGGTTATGCCCTATGGGTACAGTTCCTTAAAGATACAGCTGTTAAATATATTAATCAATAAAATAAAGGAAAATAATCAAGGGAGGATTTATCGTGAAAAAATTATTTGCGATATTAGTTTGTGGTTTGATGATTACTGTTTCTGGCTGTGGCAGTAATAAAAGTGATAATGAAACAACACAAAGCAGTCAAAATGTAGAGTCAAAGTCTGTAAAGGATATATATGCTTCTGTTTCAACAATGGCAGGGGGAAAACTTACAGAACTTGACCCACAGTATCTTTCTAATTATTATGGAATAGATACAGCAGATTTAGACGAGTATGTTTTTGCTCAAAGTGATACACCAGAGTCTTCAGCAGAAACTATTATTATTATAAAGTCAGCAGATACTTCAAAATTTGATAGTTATAAAACAAGTTTTGAAAATTATAAAAAGCAAAAAAGTCAAGAACTTACAAACTATAATCTCCCAGACCAGGCTAAGTTAGTAGACAAAAGCAAGGTTGTTGAAAAGGGAAATTACTTGTACCTTGTAATTTCTAAAAACGCAGACGAAATTATTGACACAATAGAAAAGAATATTTAATTCGGAGGACAATATGGTATTCAGTAGTTTGGAATTTTTGTTTTTCTTTCTTCCCATAGTCCTTTTGCTATATTATGTTGTGCCATATAAAATTAAGAATATTGTACTGCTTGTGGCTTCTCTCATATTTTATGCTTGGGGGGAGCCAGTTTATGTGTTTTTGATGATTTTTTCATCATTAATGGGCTTTATTTTTGGAAAAGCAATAGACAAAAGCAGTTCTGAAACAGGCAAAAAGATATTGTTATTTTTGTCTGTTTTTGTGAATATAGCAATTCTGGGCTTCTTTAAATACGCAGATTTTGCTATATCAATAATCAATCAATGCTTAGGCACTTCCATAAATGAACTTGAGTTAAGTTTACCAATAGGTATAAGTTTCTTTACATTTCAGATTATGAGCTATGTTATTGATGTATATAGAGGTACAGCTCATGTCCAAAATAATCCCCTTACACTTATGACATATGTTTCAATGTTCCCTCAGCTTATTGCTGGACCTATAGTTAGATATGAAACAGTAGAAAGAGAATTAAAAACTAGAACAATAAATTATGAAGGCTTTAAAAAAGGCACTATAAGATTTTTAATAGGTCTTTTTAAGAAAGTTCTTATTGCAAATAATATTGGTCAGCTTTGGGATTATATTAATAATTCAAATTTTGAAGAAATTTCTGTTAGTACAGCTTGGCTTGGTGCTGTGGCTTTTTCAATTCAGCTCTATTTTGATTTTAGTGGCTATGGCGATATGGCTATAGGTATGGGTAAAATGCTTGGTTTTAACTTTAATGAAAACTTTAATTATCCATACATTTCAAAGTCTATTACTGAATTTTGGCGTAGATGGCATATTTCACTTTCTACTTGGTTCAGAGATTATGTCTATATACCATTAGGAGGTAACAGATGTTCCCGTTTAAGGCATATTTTCAATATTCTTGTAGTATGGACACTTACAGGGCTTTGGCATGGTGCATCATGGAATTTTGTTTTTTGGGGTGCTTATTATGGTGTGTTACTTGTTCTCGAAAAGTATGTTTGGGGTAAGTATTTAGATAAGTTACCTAGAGTATTAAAACATATTTATACTTTATTCATTGTAGTTGTAGGCTTTACAATTTTTACTTTTGACGATTTATCAAAGTTGAAAGATTATTTAGGTGTAATGTTTGGCTTAAATGGTATGCCATTAATGGACAATGATTTTAAATTCTATTGTGTGAATTACGGTATATTATTAATAAGTGCAATTATATTTGCAACACCTATATATCCAAAAGTAAAAGAATATGCAAATTCATCTACCCATAGGACTGCCTATAGTGTGTTTGGTGGAGTTGTTTTTTGTTTCTTATTTATTTTGTGCGTTTCATACTTGGTAAACGCATCTTACAATCCATTTTTGTATTTTAGATTTTGAGGTAAATAATTATGAAATTTGTTCCAGCTTTTACATCTTTAATAGTTATTGTGTTTTTACTAGCTTTTATTGTGTTGCCAAAAAGTTCTTTTTCTGAAATTGAAAATAGAAGTCTGGCAAGTTTTCCAAAGTTAAATTGGGACGATATAAAAGACGGAGATTATATGTCAGATGTAAGTACATATTTATCTGACCATTTTCCTTTAAAAAATACTTTTGTAAACAGTAAAACACAATTTGAGCAACATGTTTTAAAAATGGATTGTATTAATAACATTTACATTGGAAAAGATGGCTATAGAATAGAGCAGTATGAAAAGCCAGAAAATACAGGAAAAATTATAAATACTATAAATAAGTTTAATGAGGCTGTTAAAAATATTAATGTGGATTTAATGCTTGTGCCTACGGCTTATACCATTTATGATGATAAATTGCCATATCACCACAAGGATATTAGTCAGCTTGAAACATTGAATAATATATATTCTTCTGTGTCTACAAGTAATATAGATGTTTATCCTAGTCTTATGCTATATAGAGATAATGAACAGCTTTTCTATAAATTAGACCACCATTGGACTACAGATGGTGCTTATTATGCCTATGTAAAGTATTGTGAACATAAGGGTTTTACTCCTGTTCCAAAGGAAGATTTTAATATACAGGAAGTAACAAATGATTTTAAAGGCACTATTTACTCTAAGCTTAATGACTATTCTCTTGAGGGCGATGTAATAAAAGTATATGGCTATAACAATGATTTAACTGTAAATTATGATAATAAAAAGACTACAAACTCCCTTTATAATATGGACTATGTTGATAAAAAGGATAAGTATTCACTTTTTTTAGATAATTTACATTCATATATTGAGATTACAAATAATAATATTGATACGGATAGAGAATTAGTAATTGCAAAGGATAGTTATGCTAATTCATTTATTCCTTTTTTGGTAAATCATTATAAAAAGATATATGTTTTTGACCCAAGAAGTTATAAAGGGGCAATAAGCGATTTTGTAAATGAACATAGTAATGTAAAAGATGTCCTTATGCTTTACAATATGAATACAATAGACCAAGATACAGGCATAAATGCTATTTATTAATGAGGATAGGGGCAAGATTTCTTGCTCCTATAACTTTAAAAATATTTTTTGTAAAAATATTAAAATTTTTCTTGACATTTGATAGAACCTGTGGTATTATTTAATAGTCGTTTGACGAAAAAGTACATAGGGGTGTAGTTCATCGGTAGAATAAGAGTCTCCAAAACTCCAGAGGAGGGTTCGATTCCTTCCACCCCTGCCATATGCGCGAGTGGCTCAGTGGTAGAGCATCGCCTTGCCAAGGCGAGGGCCGCGGGTTCGAATCCCGTCTCGCGCTCTCAGCTAACCTTTAGGTTAGCTTTTTTTATTTATATAAATTTTGGAGGTTTTGTATATGCAATATGTTCATAAAAATGTTGGCGTCTGTTCAAGAGAAACTATTATAGATATAGATGAAAACCATATTATTCAAAATGTTGAAGTTATTGGTGGCTGTGACGGTAATTTAAAGGGTGTAGCTAGTCTTTTAAAGGGTTTAAAGGCTGAAGATGCTATTTCTCGTTTACAGGGTCTTACTTGCGGATATAAAAATACTTCTTGTCCAGACCAAATTGCAACAGCTTTAACAGAAGCTATTGAAAAAATGGATAAATAATTTTACTGAATTAGGTACACTCTTTACGGTGTACCTTTTTTAGTTGCATCAAAAAATGGTTGCGAAAAATAAAATTGCAACCATTATTTTTTGTTATTTACAATATAATAAGATAATATACCCGTAGCTATACCTAAAATGATACTGGCAAGGACATCTGTAGGAAAATGAACATACAAATATAATCTTGAAAAGCTAATCATACAGGCTAAAATTATAGCAGGAATACCCAGTTTTTTATTGCAACATAGAAGGGCAGTTGCAAAGGCGAAAGAGGCGTATGTATGACCTGATGGATATGAAGAATCCAAAGGCGGATTTATAATCAGGTTGATATAATCTCTGATTTGAAATGGTCGTAGTCTACATACAATATTTTTTATAAATATATTACCAGTAAAAAGCATAATTATAAGAGATAAGCCACAGGTATAGCCGTATTTTCTTGTATTTTTAAATAATAACATAACTATAGTGAATATTATCCAAATTAAGCCAGCATTTCCCAAAGACGATATTTTGGGCATTATATTATCCATAAAATTCCCAGAAAAATATTTTTGAATACTGTCTAAAACTCTAAATTCCCAATCCATAAAAACAACTCCTATTACAATAATTATGTATTTTATTATAAATTTGACAACAATGTCAATACCCTATTGACTTTTATGTTGTAATACCATATTATTAAACATAGTTAAAGAGGTGGTATTAATGAACATATTATTTTTTTTGAAACCTAAAAGTGAGGTTGCCTATGTTACTGGCAATAGTACAATAAGACAAGGTATAGAAAAATTAAAAGCACATAGATATACAGCAATACCCGTTCTTGATGAAGACGGAAGTTATGTTGGAACAGTAAATGAGGGGGATTTCCTTAGATATATTGTTGAGAATAATCAATTTAATTTAAAAGATGAGGAACATAAGTATATTAGGGATATAATAAGATTGGATTGGAACCCATCAGTAAAAATAGACATTACTATGGACGAACTTTTTAAGAGGATAACGAACCAAAATTTTGTGCCAGTTGTAGATGATAGAAATTTGTTTGTAGGTATTATAACCCGAAAAGATGTTATAGAGTATTTCTATAAGAGAGAAATGGCTTTAAATGATTAATGTACAGGAGTATTTATTGGTAAAACAGTAAATACTCTTTTTTTGTTAAAAATATAGGCTTGTAATAATTATTTACTGAAAATCATATTATTTTTTGTCAGCAAAATAAGGAGGGCTAATGTGAAAGCCTATATTGAGCAAAGAGTAGTGGAAGTAGGTAAGTATATAATTGCAAGCAAAGCTACAGTAAGGGAAACGGCAAAAAAGTTTGGTATAAGCAAGTCAACTGTCCATAAAGATTTAACAGAAAGATTAACAAAAATAGACCCAATACTTGCCAAAAAGGCGAGGAGTGTTTTAGATGTAAATAAAATGGAAAGGCATATAAGGGGAGGTATGGCAACGAGAAAAAAGTACACCGGCAAATAATTCAATATAAAAACAGCATAGGCTGTTTTCAACCTATGCTGTAATGTTGTTTAATTATTTAACAACGATATTTACAATTCTGCCAGGAACATAAATTTCCTTAACAATATTGCCTGAAAGTTTATCGCCTAAAGCAGCCTTAGCAGCAGCAAGAACTGCATCCTTGTCAGCATTAGGGTCAACAGAAAGCTGAACCTTAACCTTACCGTTAATCTGAACAGCGATGTTTACAGTTTCTTCTTTAAGTTTGCTTTCATCATATTTTGGCCAACCATGAGTAAATACTGATGTATCATGACCTAAAAGCTGCCACATTTCTTCTGAAATATGAGGAGTAAATGGAGCAAGAAGTAATGTAAGAGTTTCAAGAGAGTCCTTATCAATACCACCAGCAGCCTTAGCAACAGCAATCATCTTGTTAGTATATTCCATAAAACCAGAAACAACTGTGTTAAGAGTAAGTGCTTCAAGACGCTTAGTGATTTCACAAGTAAGCTTGTTCTTTACAAATTCCATTTCAGCTGTTGGCTTTTCAATGAGCTTATCCTTATATTCGTTAACGAACTTCCAAACCTTGTTGAGGTAACGGAATACACCGTCAATACCGTTATCGTCCCATTCAGAATCAAGTTCAGGTGGTCCAATGAAAAGTTCGTACATTCTTAATGAGTCGCAACCGTAGTTTTCAACTGTTTCATCAGGAGAAACTACATTACCCTTGTTCTTACTCATCTTAGCACCATCTTTTGTAATCATACCTTGATTGAACAATCTCTTGAAAGGTTCATCAAAGTCTACAACACCGATGTCATGTAAGAACTTAGTATAGAATCTTGCGTATAATAAGTGAAGAACGGCATGTTCAACACCACCTACATACATATCAACAGGGAGCCACTTCTTTAATGCTTCCTTGCTTGCAAGTTCCTTGTCATTGTGGTTATCACAATATCTGAGGTAGTACCAAGAAGAACCTGCCCACTGAGGCATAGTGTTTGTTTCTCTCTTAGCAGGGCCACCACAGCAAGGACAAGTAGTATTTACCCATTCGTCAATAGCTGCAAGAGGAGATTCGCCAGTATCTGTAGGCTTGTAGCTCTTTACATTTGGAAGAATAACTGGAAGCTGGTCTTCTGGAACAGGAACTGTACCACATTTTTCACAATGAATAAGAGGAATAGGTTCGCCCCAGTATCTCTGACGAGAGAATACCCAGTCACGAAGTTTGAAGTTTACAGTTTTCTTACCGAAGCCTTTTTCTTCCATATAGTCAGGAACTTTCTTCTTAGCATCTTCTGACTTCATACCATTGAACTCATTAGAGTTAATCATAATACCGGGTTCAGTATATGCTTCTGTAAGGTTTTCAACTTCCTTACCGTCTTTGCTGATAACCTGAATAATAGGCAAATCAAACTTTTTAGCAAATTCGAAATCTCTGTCATCGTGAGCTGGTACACACATAATAGCACCAGTACCATAGTCAGCTAAAACATAGTCAGAAACCCAAATAGGAGTCTTAGCACCGTTAAGAGGGTTAATACCGTAGCTACCAGTGAATACACCAGTCTTTTCCTTATCTGTCATACGAGATACATTAGACTTTGTACTTGCTTCATAGCAATACTTGTCCATAGCATCTTTGTATTCAGCAGTTGTAATATCCTTTACAATAGGGTGTTCTGGAGAAAGAACCATAAATGTTGCACCGTATAAAGTATCAGGTCTTGTAGTATAAACCTTAATAGACTTATCTGTACCGTCAACAGGGAAGTCGATTTCAGCACCGTAGCTCTTACCAATCCAATCAGACTGCATCTTCTTAACCTTTTCTGGCCAATCAAGCTTGTCTAAGTCGTTAAGAAGTCTGTCAGCATACTTAGTAATTCTAAGCATCCATTGTCTTAAATTCTTCTTTGTAACTGTAGCACCACATCTGTCACAAACACCGTTAGTAGCTTCTTCGTTTGCAAGAACGGCTTTACAGTTAGGACACCAGTTTAAAGGCATTTCTTTTTCGTATGCAAGTCCATTTTTGAACATCTGAATGAAAATCCACTGAGTCCACTTGTAGTATTCAGGGTCAGTTGTGTTGATTTCCTTATCCCAGTCATAAATAGCTGCAATATCGTTAACCTGTCTTTTAATATTTGAGATACTCTTTTTTGTTGCCTCTGATGGGTGAGTACCTGTCTTGATTGCATAGTTTTCAGCAGGAAGACCGAAAGCATCCCAACCCATTGGATGAAGAAGTTCGTAACCTTCCATTAACTTCTGTCTACTTATTACATCAGAAAGAACATAGCCTCTCCAATGACCAACATGAAGACCGTTGCCTGAAGGATATGGGAACATATCCAAACAATAGTATTTAGGCTTACTGTCATCAGGTGGATTTACGGGATTTTCCTCCCAAATCTTACGCCATTTTTCTTCAATTTCTTTGAAATTATATTTTGTACTCATAAGAATCCTCCATATTAAGTAAATACATATATTTTATACCATATACTTAAAAATTTCAAGTAGTATTGTAGAATTTCTGAATTTTTATACAAAGTATTGCAACAAAAAAGCCGTAAAACCTTTGTTGGATTTACGGCTGAAATTTTATTCTTCCATTAAAATATCAAGTGTTTTTAAAGTGTTTTCTGTATTGTCTACAATAGGCACAAAACTTATATACGGAGTGTCATTTTGGAATAAGTTATATTTTTTTAAAATTTTAGAGTTTTTAAGGTTTATACCATAAGGTTTTAATTCACCTGTTTCAGGGTCTTTTGCATCTAACACAAGTCCTTTTTTTCTAAGTTCATTTACTTTTTCGTCAGATAAATAATCAGTAATAGGTGTTGTATACTCTACCTGTGTAAAGTTTTTTGTGTTTTCAGCATTACTTAAAAGCAAATGAAACTCCAAAGCATAAACATAGGTGTTAAATTTTTGGTTTAAATCTGCTTCAACCATTACATCTGTACTGTCAGAATAAAAATCCTGTAGCTGTACTGATGTATGTTCAGGTAAATTAAGTTCCTTATTTAGGTCGGCTGTCATTTTGTCGGTGTTTAATGCTGACAAAAATTGTCCATATATAGCAACACCACAAAAATTAGTATCAGGAATTCTTATAAACATTGTATATATTAAAGACGATAGGGCTAGTACTGCAAGTATTGTGCCAATGATGTGCAATTTGTAATAGTCCCATATATATTCAAACTTTTTCTTTTTACTTAAATCTTTAAATGTCATTGTTATCCTCTGTTCTAAAATATGTTTTTGTAATTATAGCATAAATGACATCTATATTAAAGAGAAAATTAATCTAAAATTTTACCGTCAGTTGAAATAGTTACAACACTCCAAGGAATAAACTTACCACTATCCATTAATGCTTTTTTAACGGCGTTTTCAATTCCGCCACAGCAAGGAACTTCCATTCTAACTACTGTAACACTTTTGATATTGTTGTTTTTAATTATTTCAGTAAGCTTTTCTGAATAGTCCACATCATCAAGTTTAGGGCAACCAATAATTGTAACTTTATTTTTCATAAATTCATTATGGAAGTTGCCGTAAGCATAGGCTGAACAATCAGCAGAAACTAATAAATTTGCATTGTTAAAATATGGAGCATTAACAGGCACAAGTTTAATCTGAACTGGCCATTGTCTAAGCTGGCTAGAAATATTAACTTCTGTTGTTGGCTGTTCTTCTCTTTCAATAGCTTTTGCCATAGAACCAGGACAGACAAAACCAGATTTTTTCTTTGCCATATTTGCTTTAACAGCAACTTCATCATATGGTAAGGCTTCTCTTTCTACAAAAGAAATTGCATTTGTAGGACAGGTTGGCAAACAATCTCCTAAACCGTCACAATAATCATCTCTTAATAATACAGCCTTGCCATTTACCATACCTATTGCACCCTCGTGACAAGCTGATGCACAAGCACCACAACCGTTACACTTTTCACTATCTATATGAATTATTCTTCTAATCATTTTTTTGCCTCCTTAAATTCTACATGTTTATTGTACAGTAACTTTTTAATAAAGTATGTTGTATTTACAACAAAATATAAAATTTTTGGAGAAAAATTAATTTTACCATTTTTGTATAAAAGGAATAATGTAGTTACAAGTATCGTCTAAATTGTTTTGAATATTTGTACTTATGGTTTTTAAGCTTACAGGGTCAATTTCTGTAATATAATATCTATCCTTATTATCTTTATATACTGTTGCAACAAGAGTAGGAGAACTTCCTTGGCTATGGTAATCTGGAATATATGAAAACATATATATTGGGCTTGATATACCTAGCTTTTTAAGTGCTTCTACTGTTACATTTTTATAATCGCTGTATTTATCAATGTCTATATGTTCAGCGGTTTTTTGAGATTTTTTAATTGTAGCAACATCCCTGTCAATGTGTTTGATTTGGTAATTGTTTTCCTTTAAAGCATCCATATCTACAGTAAAAATTGTTGTATTATCTTGTGCTATAAACATAACTTCACATTCTTTAGAAGTATAGTAATCATAATAGTCACAGGAAATATTGAATTTGTTTTTATCTATTTCTATTCCATAGTAATTGTTAACGACTTCCAAAGCCTTTGTTATTGAATCTTCTTTTGATATGAAATTGCGACCTTCATTTATTAATTCAGGGGCATCTGACATTGTATTTTCTACAGGTTTGCTTAATTTATCTATTATATCAAGCATTTTAGAATAATCATTTTTGGAAATATACAAGTCATTGTTAATTTCAGTAAGAAGATTATCGAATATAACAAAGCTGTTAAAACATATTTCATTATGATTAGCTGAAATATAAAGATTTTTATTATCTTTTGTATATAAAATACTTCTGCTGTTATCTTTGTTTTTGAGGGTATATCCAGTTTCAGCCATCAATGTACTGAGTAGAGGCTTATTTATTACCTGTATTCTTGTAGCATTAGTACAAATTATGGCTGAAAGTGTAATTACAGAAAGAATGGCTACAGCAATAAGTGTGCGAAAACCTATTTTTGTCTTATTTCTATATAAAATATTATTTATTTTATCTTTGTGATTTTCAGAAAATACAATATCGTCATTAAAATTGTTTTCTATTTCATCGAATATTTTATTTTCAACTTCTTTAGCTGATTTGCTTATCAAATTATCTAAAATATCATCTATAAATCCTTTTGACATATTAAATTTCCTCCTTTAACATTGTTTTAATTTTTTGCCTTGCTCTCTCAAGCCTCTTTTGTACAGTTTTTGCGTTTAAATCTAGTAGTTGACTTATTTCATTTACAGAATAACCATGTACTGCGTGAAGCATAAGGGGTATTTGATATATAGCTTTTAATTCATAAATACACTTTTTAATGTTTTCAACAGAATTTTTATCAATTATTATATCAAAAACATCAGTTTCATTAATTACATTATCTTCCTCAAGATTTTCAGGCTGTTTCTTCTGTTTATTGTATAGATTTATAGCAGTATTTTTACATATAAGTCCTAGAAAATTTCTAGTTTTTGTTTTGTCTGAAATATCTATGTTATCTAAATGTTCCATTATTTTTATAAAAGAAATTTGAACAGCGTCTTCTGCAAGAATTTTATCTTTTAAAATGCTATAGGCAACTTTATACATAAATATGGAATAGTTACTATAAAGAATTTCAGCCAAATTTTTTTGCTTGTGTAATAAATTTAGCATTGTGACCTCCTTAAATATTAAAAACAAATTTGCTTTCTATAATATATAACAAAACAAAATTACTTTTTGCGACAGAAAATTTGTCTTTTATTGCAAAATCAAAATGTATTTGCTATTATTATAAAATAAAATTATTTAAAATAAAGGTGTTGGATATGGAATATTACGAAAAGGAAAATAGTGTAGTTTTAAAGAATGTAAAGAACTTCAATATTGAAGAAATATTGGAATGTGGTCAATGCTTTAGATTTGAAAAAATAGAGAATTTAAAGTACAAAATAGTTGCCTATGGCAAGGTATTATATATTACTCAAACAGAAGATAGTGTAGAATTTACTCCCTGTAATAAGGAAGATTTTGAAAATATATGGTACGACTATTTTGATTTAGATACAGACTATAACAATATTATAGAAGAAATATCAAAAAATGACCCAATTATGAAAAGTGCAACAGAATATGCTGACGGTATAAGGCTGTTAAATCAAGAACCTTATGAATGTCTTTTAAGTTTTATTATTTCTCAGAATAACAATATACCTAGAATAAAGAAAATAATTAAGGCTATGGCTGAAACATATGGAAAGTCTTTAGGAGATGAATATGCTTTTCCTAGACTTGAGGAAATAGAAAATGTTACAGTTGAGGATTTAATGGAGCTTAGAATGGGATTTAGAGCAAAGTACATTTTTGACTGTATATCTAAATTAAAAAATGGAGAAGTAGATTTATCAAAGGCTGATACTTTAAATACTGACGACCTTAGGAAAGAACTTATATCTATAAAGGGTGTAGGTCAAAAAGTGGCTGATTGTGTTTTACTTTTCTCTCTTAAAAGACGAGAAACATTCCCTACAGATGTATGGATAAAGAGAGTTATGGAGCATTTGTATTTTAATGATGAAGAAAAGGATATAAAGGAAATTCACGCCTATGCACAGGAGAAGTGGGGCGAATATTGTGGCTATGCACAGCAGTATTTATTCTACTATGCCAGAAGTCTTAAAATAGGTACAGATAAGGAGAAGAAAAAATGATTGCAACTATTATAAATGCTGTAGCTATTGTTGTTGGTGGGTTACTGGGGCTTATTATAAAAGGTAGATTTAATAAAAAGTTGCAAGCCATAGCATCACAGGCAACAGGACTTTCTGTACTTGTAGTTGGATTAAACACAGCTTTGACACAACTTATTACACAGCCTTGCAATTCTGTATTGTTTGTAATAAGTCTTGTAGTCGGAGGTCTTATTGGTACTGTAATCAATGTAGAAGGTAGATTACAGGCTTTAGGTAGATGGGTTGAAAAGAAAGTTGGAGGAAGAAAAGGCGGAGTATCCAGAGCTTTTGTTACGGCAACGCTTTTATATTGTGTTGGGTCAATGGCTGTTGTAGGCTCTATAGAAAGTGGACTTCATAATAACTACAGCATACTTTTGACTAAAAGCATAATGGATATGATATACGCTGTTATAATTGCATCAACTCTTGGCTATGGTGTTATATTTTCAGCTGTAAGTGTTTTTATATATCAGGGTGCAATTACTATACTTGCGGGCATTGTAGAACCATATCTTACAGGAGATATAATGAGAGAAATTGCCCTTGTAGGTGGTGTGCTTATAACAGGTCTTGGAATTGATTTGTTAAATATACGCAAAATTAATGTAGGGAATTTGCTTCCAGCCCTTTTAATACCAGTATTTTATTATGGTATTTATTATATTATTTTTTAAAAAACAGAGAAAATCGAAGAAAATCGAAGAAAATCAAAGATAAATATGGAAAAACAATCATTATTCGGTGTTTTATATGGTTGCATAAAATGGGAATGTAAACTAATATATACCTAAAGTTAGCACTCACATAAGTTGAGTGCTAACAGCACGAACTAAGTTTAAGGAGGAATTGTAATGAGTTTAAAACCATTGTCAGACAGAGTTGTATTAAAGCAATTAGAGGCAGAAGAAACTACAAAGGGTGGTATTATCCTTACTACTCAGGCTAAAGAAAAGCCACAGGAAGCAGAGGTTGTTGCTGTTGGTCCTGGTGCTGTAGTTGACGGTAAAACAGTTCCTATGACTGTAAAGGTTGGTCAGAAGGTTGTATACTCTAAGTATGCCGGAACAGAAGTTAAAAACGATGATGTAGAATATGTTATTGTAAAAGAAAGCGACATTCTCGCTATTGTAGAATAATTTAGGAGGCATTGTATATTATGGCAAAGCAGATTAAATATGGTGTTGAAGCTAGAAAGGCTCTTGAAGCAGGTGTAAATAAGTTAGCTAATACAGTAAAGGTTACTTTAGGACCTAAGGGTCGTAATGTTGTACTTGATAAGAAGTATGGTACTCCACTTATTACAAATGATGGTGTAACTATTGCAAAAGATGTTGAACTTGATGACAACTTCGAAAATATGGGTGCACAGCTTGTAAAGGAAGTTGCTACAAAGACTAATGATGTTGCTGGTGATGGTACTACTACAGCAACAGTTCTTGCACAGGCTATGATTCAGGAAGGCCTCAAGAACATTGCAGCAGGTGCAAACCCTATCATTTTAAGAAAGGGTATGGCAAAGGCTACAGAGGCTACTGTAAATGCTATTGAAAAAATGAGCCAAAAAGTAAACGGCAAGGAACATATTGCTATGATTGCCTCTATTTCAGCTGCTGATGAAGAAGTAGGTAATATGATTGCTGATGCTATGGAAAAGGTTTCTAATGATGGTGTTATTACTGTTGAAGAATCTAAGTCTATGCACACAGAACTTGAATTAGTAGAAGGTATGCAGTTTGACAGAGGTTACTTATCAGCTTATATGTCAACTGATATGGAAAAGATGGTTGCAAACCTTGACAATCCATATATCCTTATTACAGATAAGAAGATTAGCAACATTCAGGAAATTCTTCCATTACTTGAAGAAATCGTTAAGATGGGTGCTAAACTCCTTATTATTGCTGAAGATGTTGAAGGCGAAGCTCTTACTACATTAATCGTTAACAAGTTAAGAGGTACATTCAACTGTGTAGCTGTTAAGGCTCCTGGCTTTGGCGATAGAAGAAAAGAAATGTTAAAGGATATTGCAGTTCTTACAGGTGGTACAGTAGTAAGCTCTGAATTAGGCATCGACTTAAAGGATGCTACTGTTGATATGCTTGGTAGAGCAAGAAGTGCAAATGTAACTAAGGAAAATACAGTTATCGTTGACGGTCTTGGCGATAAGGACCAGATTGAAGCTAGAGTTAACCAGATTAAGGCACAGCTTGAAGAAACTACTTCTGAATTTGATAGAGAAAAGTTACAGGAAAGACTTGCAAAGCTTGCTGGTGGCGTAGCTGTTATCAAGGTTGGTGCTGCATCTGAAATGGAATTAAAGGAAAAGAAACTCCGTATGGAAGATGCTCTTGCTGCAACTAAGGCTGCTGTTGAAGAAGGTATCATCTCTGGTGGTGGTTCTGCTTACATTCACTGTATCCCAGAAGTTGAAAAGGTTTACGCATCTCTTGAAGGCGATGAAAAGACTGGTGCTGGCGTTATCTTAAAGGCTCTTGAAGCTCCACTTCGTCAGATTGCTGCTAACGCAGGTCTTGAAGGTGCTGTAATCGTAAATCAGGTTAAGAATAGTGAAGTTGGTCATGGCTTCAATGCTCTTACTGAAGAATATGTTGATATGGTTAAGGAAGGTATTATTGACCCAACTAAGGTTACTAAGAGTGCTATCCTTAATGCAAATAGTGTAGCTTCTACAATTCTTACAACTGAAGCTATCGTTGCTGATGAAAAAACAGAAGAACCTGTAAATCCAGCTGCCGGCATGGGCGGTATGGGTGGAATGATGTAAAACACTAAGATAAAATGAGAGCTCGCTCTCAATTTTATCGCAGTGTTTTACCGACACGATAGTGGAGGTAGTGTGTAAGCCATTGTCCTTGCGAAGCAAGGTTTGAATGAACATTTTTGTTCATTCAAAGTATAGGTAGAGAAAGAGTGGGGAAAAGATATAGCTCGCTTTCGATTTTATTGCAATGTTTTACCGACACGAAGTGGAGGTAAGTGTTATAACAAGAAAAGTTCTTAACTTTTGGCTATACCATAACACAATTACATCATAACCATAAGGTTTAAAATAGAAAAATATTAGGGCGTGTTTATTGCACGCCCTTTTGTGATATACGAGGTGAAATTTTGGATAGTATAATTTTCGATTTAGATGGTACTCTCTGGAATGCAACAGAGGGCATAAAAGATACTTGGAATGAAGTTTTAAAGAATTATCCTAATATAAGAGAGCCAATAACTACTGAGGAATTGGAAGGTTGTATGGGGTTATTGTTAGACGATATTAGTCGTAGGCTGTTTCCAAATGAATCAGCAGAAATGCAACATAAGTTGATTGCTGAATGTTGTGAACTGGAAAATAAAGTTCTGGCAGAAAAAGGTGGTATACTTTTTCCAAAGGTAAGGGAAACTTTGTCAGAATTGAAAAAGAAATATAGACTTTTTGTGGTAAGTAACTGCCAAAGTGGTTATATTGAGGCTTTTTATAAAGGTAATAATATGGCTGAATATTTTGAAGATTTTGAGTGTGCAGGAAATACAGGAAAACCAAAGGGCGAGAACAATAAATTGGTTATAGAAAGAAATAATCTGAAAAGTCCGGTTTATGTTGGAGATACTCAAGGGGATTTACAGTCTGCTATTGACGCAAATATTCCTTTTGTTTTTGCTGAGTATGGTTTTGGTAATGTGGAAAGATATGACTATAAAATAGAAAAATTTGAAGATTTACTAAAAATATTTTAGGTTGAATGAAGATACACTGTTTTGACGACAGTGTATTTTTTTTGAATATGAAAGACAAATCCTATGGCTTGATTGTCAAGCCACAAATTAACAAAATTAATTTGTCTAAAAAACTCTTGACAATTAAATATTACAAGTGTAATATTACAGATGTAATATTTAATCAAAGGAGAGATTATATGAAAAAAATTGTTGTTTTATTGCTTATGGTAAATTTATTGCTTTTATCAGGATGTAAAAACAGTTCAGTTGAAACAGTTCAGAAAGATTATAGTAGTTGTTTTAATGGAATTAATGGTTGTGCAGTGTTTTATGACTATGACAAAGAGAAATATGATGTATACAATGAAGAGCAATGCAATACCAGATATTCTCCTTATTCTACTTTTAAAATTGTAGCTGTTTTGGAAGGTCTTAATGATGGCGTGTTAATTTCGAAAAATACCAAGATGAAGTATAATGGAGAGAAATATCCTTTTGATATGTGGAATAAGGATATGAATTTAAATGAGGCATTTCAAACTTCTTGTGTTTGGTATTTTAGGCAAGTAATAGATAACATTGGTCAGGAAAAATTAAAAGAGGCTGTAGATGAATTGGATTATGGAAATTGCGATGTAAGTAAATGGGAAGGAGAGCCTATTAATGTGCAACAAGAGTTAAATGGCTTTTGGCTCGGTTCTTCGTTAGAAATAACACCTATGGAAATGGTTAATATTGTAGCAAATATTTTTCAAGGAAAAACGAAATACAAAAATAACGAAATTAATATTTTAAAAGATATTATGAAGTCTGATAAAGAGGGGGTATATGGAAAAACCGGCACTGGCAAGGATAATACAGCTTGGTATACAGGATTTTATGAAATAAAAAACAAGAAAATATATTTTGCAATTCATTTAGACGATAATACAAAGAATGGTATAGTAGGTGCTGAAGCAAAGGAGATAGCAAATAATATTATTGATAGATATTACCGTTCTGATATGTGATTGACAGAGATTTTTTGTGATGATATACTCTGATTACAAAAGTAATAGGGGATGAGAGTATGAGTAAAAATTTGCCAAAAATTTCTGATGCTGAATTTGAAATTATGAAAGTAGTTTGGGATAAAGCTCCAATAAGTACAAATGATGTTATAGATTCTTTTAAAAATAATGATAAATGGAGTTCAAGAACAATACAGACAATGCTTATAAGACTAGATAAAAAGGGTGTGTTGGCTCATGAAAAAAAAGGGAGAACATATGAATATTATCCGTTGGTAGAGAGAAATGAGTATATAGAATTGGAGAAAAATAAATTTTTAAATAAATTTTTCGGAGGTGCTTTTAATAACTTATTTGTAAATTATTTGGAAAATGAAAATGTGTCCGAAAGCGAAATATATCAGTTGAGAAAAATACTAGATGAAAAAATAAAAAAGGAAGATTAATATGTCTTTTTCCTGCTTTTTAATGGAAAATTTTATAGTAAGTATTTTAATAATAATTGTTTATATATTAAAACTGATATTTAAAAATAAAATATCTTGTAGATTAAGTTATTTTATTTGGTTGACAGTCCTTGGTTTTATTATGATTTTACTTTTGCCATTACCAACCTTTGATTACGAAAGTATCATACAAGAAAATAGTTATATATGTAATGAAGGTGTAAATGAAGAAGTATTGTATATAGGTGAAAGTATAATTAATGATTTTGCAGAAAATATCAGTGTTTGGCAGGAAACTTTTTTTATTAAAATTTTATTTTATATTTGGGTTGGTGGTGTTGTTTTTTCAATTTTGATTTTGATTAGAGATATTATGAGTTTACATAGTATTGTAAAAAAATCAAAATGTGTAAATTCTGATGTTGAGCAATTAATGGAGAAATGTAAAAAGACCATTCAAACAGACATAAATATCTATATAATACAAAGCAAATATATAGATTTTCCTGTTTCCTTTAGATTGAGAAAGTATTACATAGCATTGCCTAATAATATAGATTTTGAAAATGAGGACCTTTTTAATATATTATTACATGAAATTGTACATATAAGGAACAGAGATGTATCAATTAATTATTTTGCTTATATTGTAAAATGTGTCTATTGGTTTAATCCAATAGTAAATTTGGCTATCCAGTCGGTGAAAAAAGAAAGAGAGTTATATTGTGACTATATAGTTATGGAGAAGTTGCCGGATAATGCTCTTAGAATTGCATATGGACATTCTATATTAAATATGGCTGAAAGAAATATAAAATATAAATCTGCTTTTATTGCAAATTTGTTTGTTGGTAAAAAACAACTTTCGAATAGAATTTTTGCTATTAATAACTACTGCTGTGGCGTTAGAAGCAATAAATTGATAACTAATACTTTTGTAGTAATGGTTACATTTATTTTTGTAATAGCTTATATTTTTAACTTTATGGGAAAGGAAAATGATATTTATATACCTGAAAGAGGTTTGAATATTAGTTACGAAAAGGGATTTGATTACTTAGAAAATTATAAAGGCAGTTATGTTTTGTGTGATGTGAAAAATAACAAATATTATGTTGGAGGTACAAAAGGTTTCAAGAGGGTATCTCCATACTCTACATACAAACCTTTCGGAGCTTTAAATGCACTTGAAAATAAAGTTATAACTATAAATAAAAATGAAATTTTATGGAATGGAGATGAATATCCTTTCCCACAGTGGAATGAAAACCAGTCTTTAAATTCGGCTATGAAAAATTCAGTGAACTGGTATTTTCAAAATATGGATAATCAGCTGGGTTTAAAGAAAGTAAAAGACTTCTTTATTAAAATAAATTATGGTAATAAAAGAGTTGGGTTATTTACTAATGACTACTGGTTAAAACCGGTATTGAAAATATCACCTTTTGAACAGGCTGATATGATGAAAAAACTATATAAAAATGATTTTGGTTTTTCTAGTGAGAATATCAATGCTGTAAAAAAATCAATTTTCATAAGTAGGGAAAAAGATATTAGCTTATATGGAAAAACAGGATCAGGAATTATAAATAGAAAAAAATCCAGAGGTTGGTTCATTGGATATGTGGAAAACGGAGAGGATATGTGGTCTTTTGCTGTATACATATCAGGAGAAGATAATGTAGATGGTATGAAAGCAAAAGCTGTAACTACAAATATATTAAAAGACAAAGGAATACTGAAATAGAAAAAGCTGTCGGAAAACCGACAGCTTTAAAAATCACTATTAAATTACTTAGGCTGCTTGCCGATGTAAGCAAGGATACCACCATCAACATAAAGAATGTGACCGTTTACAGCGTTAGATGCTTCAGAAGCAAGGAATACTGCAGGACCAGCTAATTCTTCTGGCTTTAACCATCTAGCAGCTGGAGTCTTAGCGATGATGAATGAATCGAATGGATGTCTTGAACCATCAGGCTGTCTTTCTCTTAAAGGAGCAGTCTGTGGAGTTTCGATGTAACCAGGTCCAATACCATTACACTGGATGTTGTATTCACCATATTCAGAACAGATGTTTCTTGTAAGCATCTTTAAGCCACCCTTTGCAGCAGCGTATGCAGAAACAGTTTCTCTACCTAATTCAGACATCATAGAACAGATGTTAATAATCTTACCATGACCCTTCTTAATCATTGAAGGAATAACTGCCTTAGATACGATGAAAGGAGCATTTAAGTCAACATCAATAACCTGACGGAATTCGTCAGCTGTCATATCGCACATAGGAATTCTCTTGATGATACCAGCGTTGTTTACAAGAATGTCAATAACGCCAACTTCCTCTTCGATTTTAGCTACCATGTTGTTTACAGCTTCTTCGTCGCAAACATTACAAACATAACCGTGAGCGTCGATACCAGCTTCCTTGTAAGCTGCAAGACCCTTGTCTACAAGTTCCTGCTTAATATCGTTGAAAACGATTGTAGCACCAGCTTTTGCCATACCACTAGCAATAGCAAAACCAATACCGTAAGATGCACCAGTAACGAGAGCAATCTTACCCTTTAATGAAAAATCAATACTCATTATAAATTACCTCCGTATTTATTATATAGTGATTAATCATAGAATTACCACTATGATTATTAATTATAATACAATATTTTCCTTTTGTCAAAATATTTATTATAAACTTGGCATAAAAGGCGTTTTATATTGCGTATATTACAAAAAAAGAAGTATATACATATATTAATACAAAAAAATACATAAAAAATTAACAAAATATAATGCCGTAAAATATATTATTTGCGTAATATTGCTGAATTCGGCTTGATTTTTAAGTTTAAATGGTGTATAATGGACTAAAAAATTTTAAAGGGAGTTAGGGTGAGATATGAACACAGAAAACACAGAGACAATGGAGTTTGACTTTAGGCGAATACTAGAGGCTATAATTGACAGGTGGAAAATGATTGTTGTTGCGACAGTAGCATTGGGTCTATGTGCTGCCCTTTATAGCTTATTCCTTATTACACCTTTATATAAGGCTTCTGCAACAATGTATGTAAACAATAACAAAAATACTGTTTCAGAAAACCTTAGTAATAATGATATTACTGCTTCATTACAGCTTGTACCAACAGTAATGAGAATTTTCGATAGCCGTACTACACTTGGCGAAGTGGCTAAGAAAATTGACCTTGGTTACACAGCTGACCAGATTAGTAATATGATTTCTTTTTCATCAGCCGAAGATGCTCAGATATTGACATTAACTGTTATCAGTCCAAATCCTGAACATGCTTACATTATTGCAAATGCTATTGCAGATACTGCTCCAATAAAGGCAACAGAGATTATGGATGGTAGTTCTGTAAAGGTTATAGACTATGCTGAACAACCATTGAGACCATTTTCTCCTAATGTATTTAAGAATACAGTGTTAGGACTTATTCTTGGTTTTGTAATAAGTATAGGTATAGCTGTTCTTATTGAAATTACAGATGAAAGTATCAGAGAAGAAAATGATATAAGAAAGTTATATCCAGATGTTCCTATTATAGGTACTGTTCCAGAAATAAAGGTTAATCTTGATGAAAAGACAAACTAAAAGGTGAGTGTTATGAAATTATTTGGGTTAAATAAAAAAACAACTGATACAGTTGTTGAAACTAAAAAAACTGCAGAGGAAAATAGATTACGACTTTTAAACGATGATACTCGTTTTGATATTAGAGAATCTTATAAGGAATTGAGAACTAATATTATGTTCTCATTAGCAAAGAAAGGTTGTAAGGTTATTGCTGTTACAAGTTCTATTGCCTCTGAAGGTAAGAGTACAACTTGCTTTAATACAGCTATTACATTTGCTGAAACAGGAGCTAAGGTTCTTGTTATTGACTGCGATATGAGAAGACCTAATGTAGCAAAGTTATTAAATGTAAAGGGAGATAAAGGTCTTAGTAACATTTTGGTAGGAGAATCTACAGTTGACCAGGTTCTTATTCATTCAGAATATAGTGGACTTGATGTAATTACAGCTGGTAATATTCCTCCAAACCCTACAGAGCTTTTAACAAGTGATAATGTAAGTGCAACAATAGATGCCTTAAAGGAAAAGTATGACTACATATTCCTTGATACACCTCCTGTTACTATTGTAACAGATGCTATTCTTCTTTCAAAAGTGTGTGATGGTTTTGTAGTTGTTGTGCGTCAGACTAGAGCAGAAAAGAGGATGCTTACAGATGCAGTTAGTAAACTTCGTTTCGTAGATGCAAAAATTATTGGTTTTGTATTTAATGGTGTTGTTGTATCTAAATCTGGTTATGGATATTATAAGAAGAACTACAAATATAGCAAGTATTCAACTTACTATTGATATTTTGGAGATGATATTGTGATAGATGTACATAGTCACATTTTGCCTAAAATAGATGATGGTAGCAAAAGTGTTGAAATGTCTATAGAGATGATGAAACAAAGTTATGCTCAAGGTATTGATACTATGATTGCTACGCCTCATTTCTATATAAGTCATGTAGATGTTGAACATTTTGTGAAAAGAAGGCAGAATGCTTATGATACTCTAATGGAAACCGTAGACGGAATGACAGATATACCTAAGTTAAATTTGGGTGCAGAGGTGCTATTTTTTAATGGTATAAGTGTATTTGATGACTTAGAAAAATTAACTGTAAACAATAATGGCGAATATCTGTTGTTGGAAATGCCTTTTTCTAAGTGGAATGATAAAATTTTAAGAGAAGTAGAAAGTCTTATGTATGACAGAAAACTTAAAGTTATTATTGCACATATAGAAAGATTTATTGATTTCCAAAAGGGTACAAATTATATAAATGAGTTGCTATCTCTTGGAACTTTAGTTCAAATGAATGGTGAGTATATAAATGGATTTTTCACAAAATCTAAAGCTCTTAGTATGATAAAAGATGGAAAAGTTCATCTTTTGGGGTCTGATTGTCATAATCTTGATAAAAGATGTCCTAACTTAGGCAAAGCTTTTAGCATAATAGAAAAAAAACTTGGTCAAGATTTTGTTGACAAAATTAATAAAATAGGGTATGATATAACCTATAGTGGGCTAAGTGTATAGTTTTGGAATGAGTGTGTGTATATGCAACTGTGTATTATGTACAGTTGTAGCTTTATTCTGAAAACATTTGCCACTTAATAACCTGTTGTTTTATATATTTAAAATTGGGAAGAAAGGGGATTTGTTTGAGAAAAAAAACAAATAAAAAACATATAGGCTTGAAAGTCTTTTTGGTTATTCTTTTTTTCCTTATCCTTGTGTGTGTTGCTATTGCAGTAACTCAGCGAGATAATATCTCGGCAGTTATTGACGCATCAAAGTACAGTAAGGTTGATATCCAAAAACAAATGGACGATACCAAAACAGAAGTACAGAAAACACTTGAGGAATATAATGCTCCAGCTATCCGAGATTTTACTCCACAAGAGGAGGAGGATATAAGAAAGGGCAAAATAACTGCTGATGAGGCTATAGCAAAGATTATTGAAGAAAGTGGTGTTTCTCAGGAAATTCAAAATTCTTCTGATAATCAAACAAGTAGTGATAATGTTTCTGGTAATGAAAATTCTCAGAAAACATCAAATGAAACATCAGCAAATAAAGGTTCTGAAGTGAATAATGGAGAAGAAACTGTATCAGGTGTAGTAAGCAAATATACTATCAGTTTGTATAAGCTTAAAGCCAATTATTTGGGACAGATTGGTAATGTAATTGATGAGGCAAAGGCTGCTCATAAGAACGGTGCTAGTGCATCATCATTGGCTTCACAGTATATGGGAGAGCTTGCATCTTTAGAAAGTCAGGCTGATTCTGCTGTTGATGCTGAAATAAGCCAATTAAGGGAAAAACTTACTGCTATGGGTGCTGATACAAGCATTTGTGATACAATGAAGTCTTCATATGAAAAAGAAAAAAGATTAAAAAAGGCTTATTATTTAAGTCTTTATGATGAAAAAAAGTAGATATAATGTAAGTAGAAGGTTATTAATTTTAAGGAGGAATATAAAATTATGAAAAAGAAAATCGTTAGTTTTGCAGCAGTTTTAATGGCTATGGCTATGACTACTACATCAGCTTTTGCAGTAACACCTAGAGAATCTGGTGATGTTGATGGTTCTGGTACACTTACAGCAGGCGATGCAGTACAGATTCTTAACTCTGCAAATCAGGGTACTGAAATTACAAATGGCGACTTTGATGGTTCTTGGAAGACTACAGACCAAAAAGTAACTGCAGCAGATGCTGAAAGACTTATGGACTATGTACTTCAGCCAGAAAAGAAATTTGATGAAGTTGTTGGTTTAAGATTTTATAGCGTATCAGGTATTGGTTCAGCTGCTGGTACTATTGCTAATCCTTTAAAGAACCTTGAACTTAATGGTGCTAAGAACTATGATAATACATATGCTAGTTTAGATAGCGAACTTACTACTGACAGCAACAAGACTATTGTAGAAGTTGCTGACCAGATGGTTAGTCTTGCCCTTACAAAGGACGGTACAGCTTCTAAGCTTGCTGACAACCTTAACAAGGTTTACTTCCACAGCGAGAATAAGGGCGATGTATACCTTACTTCTAAGGATGGTTGGGCTAAGCTTGCTTATGCTTTAAAAGCTATTAACCCAGTTTCTCCTGAAGATTGTGAGCGTATCGGTAAGCCAGCTGATGAAGCATATAACACTATGGATGCAACTACAGCAGCAAGAGTTTCAGCTTTCAAGGCTATGGGCGACATTGTTACTAAGGCAGATGGTCCTAGCTTAACACTTTCAAATTCAGAAGTTGAAGAACTTTACAGCTTAGCTAAGAAGGCATTCCCAGGTAATGGCGAAATTAGAGCTGACCAGTATGCTCAGGCTGCAGATGATACTTATGCTATTTATAGCGAAAAGTACGGTGTTTCTATGGAAACTGATAAGTTAGGTGCTTTTGAAGTGGGTCAGAGCTCAGGCGAACATTTTGATGTTCTCGTAGACTTATTAAGAAACTACGATTCAAAGACTATTCAGGATGTAAGAACTAACCTTGGTGATAAGATTTCTGCTACAAGTGGTGCAAATACAGTTGTTGCTGAATTATTCGCAGCTGCAGTAGCAAAATAATTGAATTTTATATAATAATATAATATAAATTGGGGAGATTGTCTTATAGGCAATCTCTTTCAATTATAAAGATTTTTAGGAGGATTTTATGAAGTTAAAAAGAATTTTAGCTGGTGCATTAGCTGTAGCTTGTGTATCTAGTATTAATGTTTTTGCAGCTGATACGGCATCAAAGACAGGATTTTCAGATGTAAACGAAAGTACAGCTGAAGGTCAGGCTATTGTTAAAATGTATGAAGCTGGTTACATTAAGGGTTATGAAGACGGTACTTTTAAGCCTAACGGAAATATTACAAGAGCTGAATTAACTAGAGTATTTAATCAGGTTTTTGGTTATAAGGCTGACGAAGAAAAGTTGAAGTCTGTAAAGAACTTTGCAGATAATAATGAAAATGATGCTTGGTATTATAACGATGTAAGAATTGCTCAGAGTAATGGTTATATTAGTGGCTTTGGCGATAATACTTTCAGACCAAAGGATAATTTTACTCGCCAGCAGACTTGTGTTGTTCTTGCACAGGCAGCAAAACTTCCTACAGAAGTTAAAGATGATATTAAGATTAATGACGAAGTAGCACAGTGGGCTGAATCTTATGTAAAGAGAGCAATTTCAGCAGGTGCTTTTTCACTTGAAAAGAATGATACTTTCAGAGCAGCTGATAATATTACTAGAGGCGAAGTTTGTTTAGCTCTTGCTAAGTATATTGGTACAAATAATTCTGAAAACACAACAGAAGTAACAACAAAGACAGAAGTTGTTACAAATGCTAATGGCGAAACAGTAACAGAAACTACTACAACTGAAGCAACAGAAACTACTACAAAGAACACAAGTTCTAGTGGTGGTGGCGGTGGTTCAAGTAGTGGTGGTTCTAGCTCAGGTGGTAGTTCATCAAATACTACAACTACAACAACAACTGCTACAACTACTACAGAGGCTACAACAGAAACTACTACTTCAAAGGTAGAAACTACTACAGAAGCTACTACAACTGAAGCTATTACTCTTAATGATTCACAGATGAAAGCTCTTAAAAATATAATAAGAGATACTAAGAGTTATCTTATTCCTTACTGTTCAACAGCTGAACAGAAAGAAGTAGCACAGTACATTTTAAGTGCTATGGAATCATACTATGCTGACCCAAGTTATGATGTACTTTCAGACATTTCAACTGCTAAGCAGATGTACTACGGACTTTCATCAGATGAAAGAAAAGAATTCCAGTCAAACTGCCTTTCTTCTCTCTCACTTTCAGATATTGAAGTATTAAAGCCAATTTTTGAACCTTTCTTATAATTTATAGGTTATGAAAAGAAATTGGTATAAGTATTTGTTTATAATAATTACATTTTTTGTGATTGGATTCATATGGTGGAATTCGTCAAAAAATGGAGAAGAATCCTCTGGCATAAGTCAGGGGGTTCTTTATGAGATAATGCAGATTTTTGCACGAATAGGAATAAGTACAGATATAACAGAACATATTATTAGAAAATTAGCTCATTTTACAGAGTTTACTGCTTTGGGAATTTTGTTAAGTATAGATACGGTACTGTTTTTAAAGAATATGAAACAGTATGTTTGGATTCCTTTGTTTATAGGGCTTTTAGTAGCTTTAATAGATGAAACAATACAATTATTTCCTATAGGTAGAAGTAGTTCTGTAAAAGATGTATGGATTGACTTTTCAGGTGTTATATTTGGAACTATCTTGTTACTTGTTTTAAAACAAATTTATCTTTTTAAATTAAGGAAGACCTTGAAATAGAGGTCTTCTATTTTTTTGAAAAAAATTCCACTTAATTTTAATATAATTTTACGGAAATTTCACTTGATATTTGAGTAATGTGTATTATAATGTCATTTGGATAATGTTTAAAATAAATTTTATACGAGGTGTTATGATGAATAACAGATATAATGGTTTTGATTTTATTAGAAAATATATCAATAAAAATGGCGATAAATATAAGTTTAAAGGGGAAACAGTTAAGGATTTTCAAAAATGGAAAGAGGCTGTTATTCCTAGATTAAAGAAAGGCTTAGGCTTTGAAAATTTTCCTAAAAGTAAATTAAGTTTTAGAAAAATAGAGCAAAAAGAATACAAAGAATACATATTGGAAAAAGTTAAAATTTCTACCATGCCTAGTTTGGAAATGCCTTTTTACATAATGACACCAAAGAAAAGTAATGGTAAAAATATAATTGCACTTCATGGTCATGGCTGTAATGGAAAAGAAGGGCTTATATCTTCAGAAAAAAATGAGGATATGGTTTACAGCTATGCTTTGGACTTAATGAAAATGGGTTATACTGTTTATATTCCGGACATTTTAGGCTCTGGAGAACGCAGACTAGGTGTGTACGATGATGTACAAAAATCAGATTGTGATGAATTGAATTTTGCATTAATTAGTTTGGGAATGTCATTACAGGGTGTTATAGTTTATGAGCTTATGTGCCTTGTAGATTATATAGAAAAAGAGGATTCTGTAAAGAAGTTAGGTGTAGTAGGTTTTTCAGGTGGCGGATTTAGCGGACTCTGGCTTGGCATTTTAGATGAAAGAGTTAAGTATGTAGTTTCAAGTTGTTATTTCCATAGTTTTAAGGATACATTGTTGTTTACAAACAAGTGTGGATGTAATTTTATACCAAAACTTTGGAATAGAGTAGATATGGGTGATATGGCTGCTCTTTTGGCTCCTAGACCTTTATATATTGAAGTAGGAACAGAAGATAGTCTTAATGGCGATAGAGGTATTATTGGCGTAAGAGAGCAAATTGAGCGAGCTAAAAATGTATATAGACTGTTTGATAAAGACATTGAATATAAAGAATGTGAAGGTCAACATCAATGGTTTGGTTCTTGTTATGATTGGATAAATAAATTGTGAAAAAATAATTAAAGTTGTTGAATATATCCTATAGCTATGTTATAATTTTGGTGTAATATATAGATTATGCTAAAAACGGAGGTAGAAAATGGCAATTATTAATATACTTGATTGTGGTGCGGTTGCAGATGGCAAAACTTCTTGTACTGCTGCTATTAAAACTGCTATTGATAAATGTGCTGAAAATGGTGGAGGTACTGTTTTTGTTCCTGCTGGTACATATTTGACAGGTCCTATTTTCTTAAAGAGTAATATAAATCTTAATCTTGAAGCTGGTGCTACTTTATTATTCTCAAATGATATTGAAGAATATCCAGTAGTTACTTCTCGTTGGGAAGGTGTTAAGCAGGATTGCTACGCATCTCTTATTAATGCTGATAACTGCGAAAATATTTCTATTACTGGTAGAGGTACTCTTGATGGACAGGGTGCTTTTTGGTGGAAGATTTTTAGAGCTAAAGAAAACAAGTATCCAAGACCAAAGATGATTGCTCCTTATGAATGTAAGAATGTTCTTATTCAGGGTGTAACACTTACAAATTCTCCAAGTTGGACAATTAATACTATACTTTGTGATAATGTAACTATTGATAATGTAACTATTAACAACCCATACGATTCTCCAAATACTGATGGTATTGACCCAGAATCTTGTTCAAATATTCACATTAGCAACTGTCATGTTGATGTAGGTGATGACTGTATTGCGATTAAGGCTGGTACAGAGGGTACTGCTGAAAGAGTTCCTTGTAAGAACATTACAATTACAAACTGTACTATGGTTCATGGCCATGGTGGAGTTGTTATTGGTTCTGAAATGAGTGGTTCAGTAGAAAATGTTACTATCAGCAACTGTGTATTCACTAATACAGACAGAGGTATCAGACTTAAATCAAGAAGATACAGAGGCGGAGCTGTTCAGGATATTAGAGTAGACAATGTAATTATGGAAAATGTACTTTGTCCATTTATTGCAAACCTTTACTATATGTGGGGACCAAGAGGTATGGACCCAGATGTTGTTGATAAGAACCCAGCACCTGTTACAAAGGATACTCCAGTTTTCAGACGCTTACATTTCTCTAATATGACTTGTAAAGATGTAAATGCTTCTGCTGGTCACTTCTTTGGCTTAGCTGAAATGTATGTTGAAGATTGTACATTTGAAAATGTATATATTTCTATTGCAGATAATGCTGTTGAAGGCGAACCTGCTATGTATGTTGGTGTTCAGCCTGTTAAGGAAAAGGGCTTTGTACTTACAAATACAAGAGGTATTAAGTTCAATAATGTTACAGTCGTTGGCGTAAATGGTCCAGCTTTCGAAGTAGAAAATAGCGAAGACATCACATTTACTAACTGTATTAATAAGAATAATAAGTCAAACAGTGAAATGGTTAAGCAGACAAACTGCAAAAATGTTGTTGTGAAATAATAAAATGATTATAGGCAAGCCTTTTAAAGGTTTGCCTATTTTTGCTATTTTTCTTCTTTTTTGCGTTTTCTCTTAGCTATCTCTCCACCTAGTCTGCCACTTTCTCTTGAAGTAAGACTTTTCCAGCCTAATTTTTCTATTTTATCCCATAAACCTATTTCTTTGGCTACTTCACACTTCATAATATATTCAGGTGTAATTTTTTTCTTCTTTTCCATATATTTTTCACTCCTTTATTAAAAGTTTGCCCAAATTCAACAAAAATATTTTACAGCATTGACAAGGAAGATATATAGTGGTATATTAAGAGTAAGTAATAAGATAGAGGTGCGATGTTTATTAGTATATTTACTGACGGACAGAAACGGTTGAAGTAAATAGAAAGGAAATATTGCCGAAGAATTGCATTTTTTCTGTAGATGTAGTTCTGGTTGCTGTGGTTAATAGCCCTGTGACTGTCACTATGTAGGCGAGATAGCCTTTAGTGGAGCGCTATCTGTGTTAAGAATTCGCACAGACCGCTCGAAACGGTCTGTTTTTTTATACAGATTAAGCACTTATTATTAAATAAAATATATAATATAGGAGAGAGGAAAATGAAAAAGGAAAAGTACAATGTAGGTATTATTGGTGCAACTGGTATGGTAGGTCAGAGATTTATCACTCTTCTTCACGACCACCCATGGTACAATATCAAGGTTCTTGCAGCATCTCCAAGAAGTGCAGGTAAGGCATACAAGGATGCAGTAGGTGCAAAGTGGTGTATGGACGAAGAAATTCCAGCAAGCGTAGCAGATATGGTTGTTATGAATGCAACTGATGATGTTGAAAAGATTGCTAAGGAAGTTGACTTCGTATTCTGTGCAGTAGATATGAAGAAAGATGAAATCAAGGCTCTTGAGGAACGCTATGCAAAGGCTGAATGTCCTGTTGTTTCAAACAACTCAGCTCATAGACATACTCCAGATGTTCCTATGATTATTCCTGAAATCAATCCTCAGCATCTTGAAATTATTCCAGCTCAGAAAGAAAGACTTGGTACTAAGAGAGGCTTTATTGCCGTTAAGTCTAACTGTTCTTTACAGTCTTATCTTCCAGCTATGGCTGTTATTAATATGAAGTATCCTATTGACCATGCTTTAGTTACAACTTATCAGGCAATTTCAGGTGCTGGTAAGACTTTCGAAACTTGGCCAGAAATGGTAGATAACCTTATTCCATATATTGGTGGCGAAGAAATGAAGTCTGAAGTAGAACCTAACAAGGTTCTTGGTAAGATTGAAGGTAAGGAAATTGTACCTTCTAATGAACTTTCTATTGAATGTCAGACTTATAGAGTACCTGTATCAAATGGTCATACAGCTGCTATCTTCTTCTCATTCAAGGACGGCGTAAATAAGCCATCTGTAGAAGAAATTGAAAAGATGTGGGCAGACTACTCTGGTGAACCACAGAAGCTTAACCTTCCTCACGCACCAAAGCAGTTCATCCATGTTTATACTGAAAAGGACCAGCCTGACCAGCCACAGATTAAGACTGCTCGTGAAATTGATGGTGGTATGGCTATTTCTTGTGGTCGTCTTAGAGAATCTAACCAGTATGATTACAAGATGGTTTCTATGAGCCACAATACTCTTCGTGGTGCAGCAGGTGGTGCTGTTCTTCTTGCTGAACTTCTTACAGCAAAGGGTTACATGGACTAATTTTCTAAATTAATAATTGTGTCGGGATTGATACATAAGCAATTCCGACATTGAATATAGAAGGGAATTGATATAAATGGCAAAGACTTTACTTTTTACAGGTGCAGGTGTTGCTATTGTTACTCCATTTAATGCTGATGGTAGCGTAAACTATGACTCGCTTAGAAATATGCTTGAATATCAGGTAGAAAATGGAACAGACGCAATTATTATTTGTGGTACAACAGGCGAGGCCTCTACACTTACTGATGAAGAACAGATTAGTGTTGTTAAGTTTGCAGTTGATGTTATTAATAAGAGAATTCCAGTTATTGCTGGTGCTGGTAGTAATGATACTGCTCATGGTGTTCAGCTTTGTAAGAAATGCGAAGAAGTTGGTGCTGACGGTCTTTTGATTGTAACTCCATACTACAACAAGACTACTCAGAAGGGTCTTGTTAAATATTATGAAGCTATGGCAGGTAGTGTTAACATTCCTGTTATTGTTTATTCTGTTGCAGGCAGAACAGGTCTTAACATCAAGCCTGAAACTGTTGCAGAAATTGCTAAAATTGATAATGTTGTAGCTATTAAGGAAGCAAGTGGTGACCTTTCTCAGGTTGCTAAGATTGCAAACCTTTGTGGCGACAAGATTGCTATTTACTCTGGTAATGATGACCAGATTACTCCACTTTTATCTTTAGGTGGTAAGGGTGTTATTTCTGTTTTATCTAATGTAGCACCTAAGTATACTCACGATATGGTTATGTCTTTCCTCAATGGCGATGTAGCAAAGGCTGCTGAAATGCAGGTAAAGGCTATTCCATTAGTAAATGCTTTATTTAGCGAAGTAAATCCTATTCCAGTAAAGGCTGCCCTTAATATGATGGGTATGAATGCTGGTGGTTATCGTTCTCCACTTTGTGAAATGGAAGATTGTAACAAGGCTAACCTTGAAAAGGCTATGAAGGATTTCGGTATTCTTTAATACAACTTTTACCTATGAAAAGGATGTGTACAGATTGGTAAAAATTATAATGCACGGATGTAATGGTAAAATGGGTAAGGTTATTTGTGACTTAGTAAATAAAGATGCTGATGCAGAAATCGTTGCAGGTATTGATATTGCGGGTGCAAATGCTCCTTTCCCTGTTTTTACTGATATAAAGGACTGTAATGTAGAGGCAGATGCTATTATTGATTTTACTACTGCAAGTGCTGTTCCAGCTGTTATTGATTACGCAGTAGAAAAGAATATTCCAGCTGTTATTTGTACAACTGGTCTTTCTGATGAAACAATGGATATGCTTAAAAAGGCTTCTGAAAAGGTTGCTATGTTTAAGTCTGCTAATATGAGTCTTGGTATTAACCTTATTGCTACAATTTTAAAGAAGTATTCTGATGTTTTATATCAGGCTGGCTTTGATGTTGAAATTGTAGAGCGTCATCACAATCAGAAGATTGATGCCCCAAGTGGTACAGCAATTCTTCTTGCAGATGCTGTAAACGAAGGTGTTGGTGGCGACCTTGAATATGTTTATGACAGAAGTCAGGTAAGACAGAAAAGAGATAGAAAAGAGCTTGGTCTTTCTGCTGTAAGAGGTGGTACTATTGTCGGTGACCACGAAGTTATTTTTGCAGGACAGGACGAAGTTATTGAATTTACTCATTCTGCCCATAGTAAGGAAGTTTTTGCAGTAGGTGCTGTAAAGGCTGCTAAGTTTATAAAGGGTAAAAAGCCTGGTATCTACGATATGCAGGATGTTATGAGTGAAATTTAATTCAAAATATAACATAAAAGAGGCAACTGTTTCTGATTTACAGAAATGGTTGCCTTTTGTGTTACAAAAAATCCCTTATTGGAACATTTATATCAAATACTTTTAAACTTAACCTTGTTTTTATAGTAGTTGTGTGGTATTCTATAGAAAATAAATTTACTAAGGAGGATAAAAATGGATAAAATTAGAGTTGCTATATTAGGGGCAGGTACTGTTGGAACAGGTGTATATAAGCTCATCAACAAACAGGCTGATGAAATGATTCACAAGGTTGGGGCTAATATTGAAATTGCTAAAATCTTAGTAAGAAATAAGAATAAAACTAGAGATGGTATTGATTCAGCATATCTTACTGACAATTTTGATGAAATTTTAAATGATGATTCTATCAATATTGTAGTAGAGGTAATGGGTGGCATTGAGCCTGCAAACACATACATTACACAGGCCTTAAAGGCTAAGAAGAATATTGTTACAGCAAATAAGGACTTAATTGCATCAAAGGGTCACGCACTTATGGAATTAGCAAAGGAAAATGGCTGTGATTTACTTTTTGAGGCAGCTGTAGCAGGTGCTATTCCAATTATCAGACCATTAAAACAATGTTTAGCTGGTAATTATATTTCTGAAATTATGGGTATTGTAAATGGTACTACTAATTTTATTTTAACTAAAATGACTAAAGAGGGTATGGACTTTGATGAAGCATTAAAAATTGCTCAGGATTTAGGATATGCAGAGGCCGACCCTACAGCTGATATTGAAGGTTATGATGCTGCCAGAAAGATGGCTATTATGGCGTCTATTGCCTTTAATACAAGAGTTACTTTTGATGATGTAGCTACAGAAGGTATAACAAAGATTACATCAAAGGATATTAAGTATGCAAAGGATATGGATTGCACAATTAAGCTTTTAGGTGTTGCAAGAAATGACGGTAACGGCATTGAAGTTATGGTTCATCCTATGCTTATATCATCAAATCACCCATTAGCTACAGTTAATGATTCATTTAATGCTGTTTTTGTTCATGGCGATGCTGTTGATGATGCTATGTTTATGGGTAGAGGTGCTGGCGAACTCCCAACTGCTAGTGCGATTATGGGTGATGTTATTGATTCAGCTAGAAATATTATACACAACTGTACAGCAAGAATTGGTTGCACTTGCTACAAGTCTATTCCAATTAAGAATATAGAAGACACAAAGTGCAAATACTTCCTCAGAATGCAGGTTTCTGATAAGCCAGGCGTTCTTGCAAGTGTAGCTAGTGTTCTTGGTAATAACGATGTTGGTATTGATAGAGTTATTCAGAAAACTAAGAAAAATGGACTTGCTGAATTAGTTGTTATTACAGACTTAGTTCTTGAAAAGAACTTCAGAGATGCTATAACAATTTTCAATGGTATGTCTATGATTAATGAAATTTCTTCAATAATCAGAGTTTACAAGAACTAAGAAAATTAATTCCTTAGTAAATAGAACACCTCCAAGGGAAAATTAAAATTCCTTTGGAGGTGTTTTTTATATTGTATGTATATGATTATGTATAGGCAAGTTTTCAATCTTATGTGTGTGGCTGTGTTCTTCAGTATTGCTATTATGTATATGAAGATGAGAATGAGTGTGACTATGCTCGTGACAATGAGTTACACCATTACTATGAGTGTGCATATGAGTATGTACATGTATATGCTCGTGAGAATGTTGTAACTGTATTGTATCATGAGTTACCAATACTGTACCTATAATCATCAATACAAGGGCAATATAGAAGTTTATTTCTATTGCAGTACCAAATAATGCAAAAGAGAAAATAACCCCTAAAAATGGCGAAATAGCGTAATATGCACTTGTTTTTGCTGCCCCAAGGTATTTTTGTGCCATAATGTAGAATTTAATACTTAATCCATAAGAAATAAAGCCTAAAAGTAATGTAACAAGTATAAATTTAATGTTAGGTAAACTTTCTTTTATTACTAAACCTATTATGAGAGAACCCATACCTGAGAATAAGCCTTTTAAGACAACAATTTCTGTAGAACTCTTGCTAGATAATTTTCTGGTACAGTTGTTTTCAAAACCCCAACATACACAGGCACAGAGGATAAGGAGTGAACCCTTTGAAAATGCAAAGGCTGACATATCCTCAAAGGAAAGTATAATTGTAGATACAGTTATAAATAATATTGCAGTCCACAATTTTGGAGATATAATTTCTTTAAAACAGACTAAAGCTATAATTGATGTAGCAACAATTTCGAAGTTGTTTAAAAGTGATGCATTAGCTGAATTTGTCATTGTTAAACCAAACATTAAAAAAATAGGTGCTGCAATATCCAAAACTATCATTCCTAAAGTGTAGGGCAATTCAGCTTTGGTTAATTTTTGTGTTTCATCGTTTTCTTTGTGTATTATAGAAAGCAAAAACATACCTATACCAGCACCTAAATATAAAAAGCCGGCCATTAATGTTGGGGGTATGTGATTTAAAAGCAATTTAGATAAAGGTATGTTGATAGCATATAAGGCTGCTGCTAATATTGCGTATATTATAGCTGTTTTAGACATATTTTTCATTTGTATTCCTTCTCCTTTAAATTGAAATTATAATCTTCAAAAGGCATTATTATTACTCATTTACCTCTCGATTCATATATAGTATAGGATATTGGGTCTCTTGTTCATCTAAATCTGTTCTTTTATAAACTCTAAATCCCATATGCTCATAAAATTCTTTGGCAAGAGGGTTTTGTTCATTTACAGTCAATTCATTAATATTATAATTTGATATGCCATATTTAATTAATGCTTTTCCTATGCCTTTTCCTCTTTCATTATCTGCTACAAATAACATTTCCAATTTATTTTCAGCAATTCCCATAAAACCAACAGGGGTATCAAAATCATCTTTAGCAACAACTAAATGTGGAATATTGTTTAATGCTTCTGGAACATATTTTTTTATTTGCTGAATTTCATCGTCTGATAAAAAGTTATGGCTTGCTTTTACGGTCTTTTCCCATAAATGTATTAATTGTTTAACAAGGTTAGGGGTTCTGTAATCAATTGCAAATAATTTTATATTTTCTCCATATTATTTTATAGCCATTTTCATTTAAAATATCTATAGTTTTTGAAAGTTTTCTTCTTTTGCTAAAATATAATCTGCGTTATAGGCAGTAATAGTAAATATTTGCATTTTATTTATTTTTTTATTTATTATAAAAAATAGGGCAGGTTAAGAACCCACCCTATTGATTAAATAGAATTACTTATCTAAGTTGAAGTATTTAGCTGCGTTACCGTAGCAAATATCAGAAACTAACTTACCAGCAAATTCGATGTCATTAGCATATTCGCCATTTTCAATCCATTCGCCGATGATGTTACAAAGAATTCTTCTGAAGTATTCGTGTCTTGGGTAAGATAAGAAACTTCTTGAGTCAGTAAGCATACCAACGAACTTGCCGAGTACACCTAAGTTACCAAGTGCCTTAATCTGAGCTTCCATACCGTCCTTGTTGTCATTGAACCACCAAGCAGTACCGAACTGAATCTTAGATGCAGCTTCAGGTCCCTGGAAACAGCCGAGGATTGTACCAAATACCTGATTATCAGCAGGGTTACCAGCGAATAATAAAGTCTTAGGTAACTTGTTGTTGTAGTCAAGAGCATCTAAAAGACCTGTTAAACCTTCAACAGTTGACCAGTCAGAGATACAGTCGAAACCAGTATCAGGGCCCATCTGTTCAAATCTTCTAGTGTTGTTATCTCTCTTGATATTTAAGTGAATTTCCATAGCCCAGTTTCTATCAGCGTACATTTCGCCTAAGAATAACATAAGCATAGTTCTATACTTTTCACAATCTTCTACACTTGGCTTGTTGCCAGCAAGAGCAGATGCGATAATAGAATCGATTTCAGCTTCGTCAGCCTTTCTAAATGGAACATAAGTAAATGCGTGGTCAGATGCCTTACAACCAAGAGAATCGAATAAGTCAGCTCTCTTAACGAGAACAGCCTTTAAGTCAGCAAAAGTCTTGATTTCAGTATTTTCTGTAGCACCAAGAGTCTTGATGTAGTCAGCATATGTTGGAGCATCAATGTTAAGAGCCTTGTCTGGTCTCCAAGCTGGATATACCTTGAATGCAGTTTCTTCAGCAGCAAGCTTCTTGTGCCATTCAAGTGAATCAGCAGGGTCATCAGTTGTGTTAATAGCCTTAACATTAGAACGCTTGATAAGTTCTCTTACCTTAAATTCAGGCTTAGCAAGCATTTCGTTAATCTTGTCGTGAATTTCAACGGCATTGTCCTTTGTTAAAGGTTCGTAAATACCGAAGTATCTTTGAAGTTCAAGGTGAGTCCAATGGTAAAGTGGATTACCAATAGCATACTGAATAGTTTCAGCCCACTTTACAAACTTGTTAAGCTTGTCAGCATTCTTGCCAGTAATTTCTTCTTCAGGTACACCTAAAGAACGCATAGCTCTCCACTTGTAGTGGTCGCCACCAAGCCATACATCAGAAATATCTTCAAAGTTCTTGTTTTCATAAATTTCCTGTGGATTTAAGTGACAATGGAAATCATAAATAGGCTCGTTCTTTGCATAGTCGTTAAATAACTTCTTTGCAGTTTCAGTTTTTAATAAGAAATTTTCATCAATAAAACCCATTTTTTTGTGTCCTCCCAAAAATAAATTAGATTTTTGTACAAATGAATTATAAAGTTACGCCATTCTTAAAGATAGCAATTTCTCTATATCCATTAATTTCGTTTTTAGTTTTCTTTCTGTCAGAAGCAACATCAAGGATATACTTGAAGAATTCTTCTGCATATTCGTCCATCTTTTTATCTTCAACTAATCTACCTGCATTCCAGTCAATCCAGTTAGACTTTCTTTCAGCAAGTGGAGTGTTAGTTGCAATTTTAACTGTAGGAACAGGTGAACCAACAGGAGTACCTCTACCAGTTGAGAATAAGATAATGTGGCAACCTGATGCCATCATACCACTAATAGCTACGATGTCGTTACCAGGACCTTGTAAGAGAGAAAGACCGTCAGCAACAGCCTTTTCGCCGTACTTTAATACACCCATAACATTTGAAGTACCACCCTTTTGAGTACAGCCAAGTGACTTATCTTCAAGAGTTGTGATACCACCTTTTTTGTTACCAGGAGATGGATTTTCGCCTACAGGTTCGCCATGGCTAAGGAAATATTCCTTAAAGTTGTTAATAAGGTCAACTGTCTGCTGGAAAAGCTCAGGAGTTTTACATCTATCCATAAGCATAGTTTCAGCACCGAACATTTCTGGTACTTCTGAAAGAACTGTCTTACCACCATTAGCAACCATAATGTCAGAAATTCTACCGATAAGAGGGTTAGCAGTAATACCAGATAAACCGTCAGAACCACCACATTTAAGACCAATAACTAACTTAGATACTGGACATTCTTCCTGCTTAAACTGTTCAGCATATTCAACAAGCTTGCCCATTTCTTCCATAGCAGCTTCAATTTCGTCTTCGTGGTCCTGAACAACTAAGAACTTAACTCTTTCATCGTCCCATTCGCCAAGAACCTTTTTAAATTCATTAAGGTTGTTGTTTTCGCAACCTAAACTAAGAACTAAAACACCGGCAGCATTAGGGTGATTTACCATACCCTTTAAGAGCTTCTGAGTATTTTCGTGGTCTTCGCCAAGCTGAGAACAGCCATATGGATGAACGAAGTTATAAATACCGTCAACTCTGCCACCAAAACGCTTATTAGCTTCAGCAACAATAGCATTAGAAACACCATTTACACAACCAACAGTATTAACAACCCAAATTTCATTTCTGATACCAACTTCGCCATTTTTACGAACATAGCCCATAAAAGTATCTTTTCTAGTAACAGGAATATCTTTAAGTTTTGGATTGTAAGTGTATTCAAGTGTAGAACTAAGGTTAGTCTTTACATTGTGAGAATGTACCCATTCGCCAGCCTTAATGTCCTGTGTAGCATGACCAATTGGATAGCCATACTTAATGATGTTTTCCCCTTCTTTAATGTCAACAAGGGCCATTTTATGGCCCCTGTCGATATTGTCAACTGCTTTTACACCGAAGATTTCTTCGCCAGCAGTAATATTACGAAGGGCTACAACAACGTTATCATTATCATTTATCTTAATAGCATTGTTTGTATCCATATTTTCCTCCGAATTTATTTAATTATGCTAAAACCTTTTCAACTTCAGAAACAACACCGTTGTTTAAGATATTGTATAAGTGGTCTGCAACAACTGTAGGGAAGTTACCTAATTCAGTATTAAGGTCTTCGCCAAGCCAGAAGTCTTTATTTCCGCAAACCTTAGTAACGAGTTCAGCAATCTGAGCCTTATCAGTAACATCAACGCCTGTCCAAGCATTCTTGTAGAATTCGAGAACTTCTGGAGCATCCTTGATTAAGTATTCTTCGTCGCCTCTTTTACCGATTAAAGCACCTTCTCTAATTTCAGTACCTCTGTAGAATGCAAGGTATGCAGCAAATGAGAAAGTAAGAATCTTAGGAAGTTCCTTCTTCTGTGCATAGTATTCGTTAATAGTGTGAAGTACACGAGCTTCCCACTTAGAAGTAGAATTTAAAGAAATGTCTAAAAGCTTATGCTTGATGAATGGATTCTGGAATCTATCGAATACAGCATCAGCAAAGCCCTTGAGGTCTTCAAGAGTAAGTTCTGGGCTAACGATAGCAGGAATGATTTCGTTGTTAAGAGCATCTTCAAGATACTTGTAGAACATCTTATCTGCCATTAATTCGCCAACTAAGTTGTGACCAGCAAGGAAAGCACCAAGTACAGAACAAGTATGAGCACCGTTAAGGATTCTAACCTTTCTCTTCTTGTATGGCTTTACATCTGGAGTAAAGATAACTTTAAGACCAGCCTTAGGGAATGGGAGTTCCTTTTCAAGTTCAGCAGGACCTTCAATAACCCAAGTGTGGAAGATTTCACTTGTGTCAATAGCATTATCCTTGTAACCAAACTGTTCGCATAATGCTTCAGCTTCTTCACGAGGGTAACCAGTAACGATTCTATCAACAAGTGTGCTAGTGAAGATACAAGCATTTTCAATCCAGTTGATGAATTCATCGCCTAACTTCCAGTTAGCAGCATGCTGAAGAACATACTTCTTTAATGTCTTACCGTTATCATCAATAAGTTCGCAAGGGATAAATACAAGACCTTTGTTCATATCGCCATTGAATTCCTTAAATCTTACATATAAGAAGTTACAAACCTTAGCAGGGAAAGAGTCCTGTGGCTGGTCAGTAATCATATCTTCTTCTTTCCAAGAAATACCAGCTTCAGTAGTGTTAGAAACTACGAATCTGAGTTCAGGGTTCTTTGCACAAGTGTTGTATGTATCAAGGTCAACATATGGGTTGATACATCTGTTTACGCAAGTAATAAGTCTTTTAGCTGCAACTTCCTTGCCGTCTTCACGACCTCTAGCAATAAGAGTGTAAAGACCTTCCTGTTCGTTAAGAACATTTCTCAAGAAGTCACCACCAGGGATAGGCTGGATAAGAGTGATACCACCTTCAAATAAGCCCTGTTCATTAATTTCGTCGAACATATAGTCAACAAAGGCACGAAGGAAATTACCTTCACCGAACTGAACTATTTTTTCAGGGAGAGTTTTCTTTGTACCGATTTTTAAATCATCGTTGAATTTAAAACCGTTTGTTAAAAGTTGTCTGTTTAAATTTTCCATGGGATATATTACCTCCATAATATTATAGTAAAGTTATTTTACCTATTTACATAATACTATATTTTTATTTTAAAATCAATAGAAATGCAGTTTTTAAGTTAGTTTTTTTATTAAATTAATAAAAATTTCAGTATTGTAAATGATTACTTTGCTTTTATATTGTGTTTCGGAACAAATAAAAAATAAGGTAGAAGCTGAAATTCAACTTCTACCTTATTGTGTCTTATTTTTAATTTTTTATTACTGTCTTCTTCGTCTTATAGGAGGTCTGTCTGAGCTTTCAGCTCTTCTGCGTCTTTCCTCCATTGACCTTTGCATTTCGCGTCTTCTTTTTTGTAATCTCAATTCGTCAGCACTTCTTGCTCTTGATGAACTACTACTTCTGGTTTTTGAACCAGAACCGCTATTTGATGAGTGTCTTTTAGCAGAATTGTGAGAAGATTTCTTTCTGCGTTTCTTCTTTTTCTTTTTATTAATATTATTTCTGACAACTAATAAAATAATTATTATGATTACAACTGGAATAATGAAAATTAAAGCATTTAAAATCATATGTAAAAAAGATTTAACATTGTTTATTAATTTCATTTCAGCAAGTTGTTTATCAGATTTTGCCTCTACAGTATTTGATGCTGTAATATCAGCAGCAGCAATGGTTTTATCTTTGTATGTAAATTCCATTGTGCCGATTTTGTCACCCTCTTTTATAGGGGCATATATCTTTTTATCATTATTGTCTTTGCTATAATTAATTACAGCCTTTGTTTTTACATCTTTGGCAGAAACAAAACTTGGAAGTTTAGCACTTACATCGCCAGCAACAGTTACATTTAATTCGCCAACATTGTAATCTTCACTTAAATAAGTCTGATATACAGGAATTTTATCAGTATAAGTTCCGCCAGTATAAACCTTATTGTCTTTGTAAACTGAAAAACCGTAGTCAAGTAATGTCTTAGAGTCTGTATAAGCCTGATTATAACCATTTGCTTTCATTACAACAGATATAAGTTTTACGCCATCTTTTTCAGCACAAGTTACAAGAGTGTTTTTAGCATCATCATGGAAACCTGTTTTACCACCAATAGCATACTGATAATAATAATCAGAAGTTGGTTTAAGCATTTTATCCTTGTTATGTAAAAATCTTTGAGGATTTTTATTAGTAGCTGGAATTGTATGGTCTACAGTTCCCCAGATTTTACTAAAGTTTTCATCTTTAATAGCATTGTAAGCTATTAAACTCATATCGTATGGGGTAGTGTAGTGGTTTACATCGTGGAAACCATGAGGGTTATTAAAGTGGGTATCCTTACAACCCCAATCCTGAGCCTGTTTATTCATTCTTTCTACGAATTTTTCAACAGTACCGTCTATATGTTCAGCAACCATCATACAAACTTCGTTAGCTGATTCCATCATTATACCATAAAGACCATCAAGGAAAGAAATCTGTTCGCCTTCTTGTATACCAATGATACTACTACCTTGACCTATGCCATAAATAGCATTGTGAGATGCTGTAAGGGTATCGTCAAATTTACCATACTTACAAGCAAGGTAAGCAGTCATTATTTTTGTAATACTTGCAGGATAAAGTTTTTCGTGAGAATTCTTTTCGTAAATTGTAACACCAGTATTGGCGTCAATAAGAATAGCTCCTCTTGCATCAATATTTAAAACCTTAGAACTGTCAGCATAATTATTAATAACTGACGGTTCTTCTGTAGTAGCCTCCGTTGTTGTTTCAACTACAGAAGTAGGCTGAGCATAAATATTTGAAAAAAATGTTGTTAAAATTATTGAAAATATGGTAATATATATAGTAATATGTCTTTTATACATAAAATTTCTCCTAAAAATATTTACAAAGCAAGCTTATTTTAATCCTTTGCTTAAAAAAGCAACCTATGTATTATATAATAACTTTAATTCTAATTCAAGAGATAAAATGATTTTTTAATTTTATTTTTAAAATACAGTTGACAAAAATATTTTTATGACAGAAAATAGAGTAGTGTAAAAAAGGAATAATTAAATGTAGGGGTTGAAATGATGGCAAACAAAATTTTGGTTGTTGATGATGAAAAATTAATTGTAAAAGGAATAAAGTTTAGCCTTGAACAGGAAAATATGGAAGTTGATGTAGCATATGACGGAGAGGAAGCCTTTAATCTTGCTAAAAATAACAACTATTCCATTATTCTTTTAGATGTAATGTTGCCTAAAATTGACGGTCTTGAAGTATGCCGTATGATTAGAGAATTTTCAAATGTTCCTATTATTATGGTTACAGCAAAGGGCGAAGATATGGACAAGATTATGGGTCTTGAATATGGTGCTGATGACTATATTACAAAACCTTTTAATATTCTTGAACTAAAAGCCAGAATCAAGGCTATATTAAGAAGAAGTGTTAGAGTTGTTACTCACGAAGAATCAAAGAGCAATATTATAAAATCCAGAGATTTGGAAATTGACCTTGAAAGTAGAAGATGCTTTATAAAGGGCAAAGAAAAAAATCTTACTGCTAAGGAATTTGATTTATTAGAATTGTTTATGAAAAATCCTGGCAAGGTTTATAGCAGAGATAATCTACTTACTACAATTTGGGGTGCTGGTTATCCTGGAGATGTAAGAGCAGTAGATGTTCATGTTCGTAGATTAAGAGAAAAAATAGAGGCTGTTCCTAGTGAGCCAGAGTATATTCATACTAAATGGGGAGTTGGTTACTATTTCCAGTAAAATAAGATGGTATCAAACCGTTAGATTTAAACTTTTTACAGCTGTTTTGCTTGTGAGTATAGTTCCACTTATTATATTCTCTATCTATATGGTTCATACTCTTGGTCGATATTTTGAGGAGTCAAGTGAAAGAGAGGCTCTTTATCAGGCAAATAAAATAGCTGGGTCTATTCAGAAAGCAGGATACCTTACTTCTCCAAATAAAAAAGACGATTTAATCGCTGAATTAAGTGATAAAAGTAGTGAAGGCGGTTTCAGAATTATTGTTGTAGACGCAAATGGCTATGTTGTATCTGATACGAATAATTCTGCTACTGGTAAGGTCTATCTTGTGCCAGAAATACTGGTTGCTCTTTCCGGTAGAGATGAGGCTAATTTAAGGCAAGATGAAAAGGCTGTTTATGCCTCTGCGTATATTGAAAATTCGGCATCTAAAAAAATAGGGGCTGTCCTTGTAGTAACATCATTTGATGATATTCATACACTTTTAAGTGAAATTAATGCTCGTTGGATGGTAATTGCCATACTTATAGCTATTATAGTTATAATTTTAGTTTTTGTAATGGCAAGGATTATAATGGAGCCTTTGAAAAATATTTCTGTAACTATACAGAAAATATCAGCAGGGCAGTTACACCAGAGAATTGAAACAAAGGGTCATGATGAATTTGCTCACCTAAGTGAGGCTATTAATAATATGACTACTAGGTTGGAGCAAATGGACTCATCAAGACAAGAATTTGTTTCCAATGTATCCCACGAACTTAAAACGCCGTTAAGTTCAATAAAGGTTCTTACAGAGTCAATTTTATTACAGGAAAATGTTCCTACAGAAATGTATAGCGAGTTTTTAAGGGATATTAATTCTGAAATAGATAGAATGACAAATATTGTAAACGACTTGCTTTCTCTTGTGCGTCTTGATTACAACGGTGCAAAGTTAAATATAGCTGAAACTGATATAAACAAAATGCTTAGGGATATTATAAAGAGAATAAAGCCTTTAGCAGATAACAAGAGTATTACACTTAATTATGATGCTACAAAGGAAGTTGCTATTGACGCTGATGAAGTAAAACTTAGTTTAGCTATTTCAAACCTTGTTGAAAATGGCGTTAAGTATACTCCAGTAGGTGGGGAGGTTAGTGTTAGTCTTGATGCTGACCACCAGAATTGTTACATTACTGTTCAAGATACTGGTATTGGTATTGATGAAGAAGAACAGAGTAAGATTTTTGAAAGATTTTATAGAATTGACAAAACTAGGGATAGAGAAACTGGAGGAACAGGGTTGGGTCTTGCTATTACCCATTCTACAATAGTTCTTCACAATGGTTCTGTTAAAATTATAAGTGGCGAAGGTCAGGGTGCAACATTTATTGTGCGTTTGCCTTTAAAGTATCAGCAGAGTTAGGGGTGGTTATATGAATACTAAAAAAACTATTATGTCTATTATAATCACAATAATTGCTGTTGCTATAATTTTTGGTATATTTGTTTATATTAGAGATGTAAAAATGGCAGAGGGAACAGTTTCATATAATATGTATTATGTTAATTCTGCTGAAAGCTGTTTAGGTATTGAAAAAAAGACAGTAAATCTAGTTGATGATGATAAAGTAATGTTTAATACAGTTGTTGATGAATTTGGTAGTGGACCTAAATTTAATAATTCAGCATTAGTTTTGCCATCTGATTTTCATATTAATTCTAAAACCTATAAAGATAAGATAGCTTATATTGATTTGCAACCTAGTTTTGATAAACTTTCTCCAAGTGATAGAATTTTATGTATTGGAGCTATGGTGTACACACTTACAGATATGAGTTTTATTGAAGATGTTTATGTATCTGTAAATGGTATTACTCTAAATGAGCCACAGACTAATACACCATGGAAATTTAACAGAGAAAGCATAAGAAATAATCCTACTGTAAATCCTGAAAAGACTAATTGGCAGGTTGTGGAATTGTATTTTGCTGACAGAACAGGTACTCGCCTTGCTAGTGAGCAAAGAAGTATTGAAGTAAAGCAAAGTCTTTCATTGGAATACCAAATTGTGGAACAACTTATTGCTGGTCCAGAAAAAAATATGCTTGAAAAGACAATTCCAGTATCTACACAGATTAAGGATATTAAAACAGAAGATGGTATTTGTTATGTAAATCTTTCAAAGGAATTTATAAATAAAAAATTAGCAAATGTTACCAAACAGACAACAGTTTATTCTATTGTAGACTCTCTTACAGAATTAGATAGTGTAAACAAAGTACAGTTCCTTATTGAGGGCGAAAAGATAAATAGTAAAAAAGACGGAATTGACTTTAGTAAGTTATTTTCAAGAAATGAAGCTATGATTAGATAAGAGGGAATATGAAAAATCCAATAGTCGGTATATTGATATTTTTTGTAATAGGATTACTTTATGGACAGTATTTTGCTCCTTGGGCATATACTGTCCTTTTTATTGTTATATCAATAGCTTTAGTATATTCGTTGCTAAATAAAAATATAATAGGTATATTTTTTATATTTGGATTTGTTGCTGGAATTGCAATAATGAATATTAATACAGAAAAAGATTTATTTCCAGAAATTGTAAACACTAATAAAAAAGTACAGGTTACAGGTACAATAATAAGTGCAGGATATGCAAATTCTGAAAGTGGAAAATATATAGTCGATGTTGATGAAATTAAAAATGGCAGTAAGATATACAATGATAAATGTAGGGTATGTGTTTATGGCGAAAAAGGATTTTATATAGGAGATACCATAAAGGCAGTTGGAAAATTAAAAACCCCAGAAATAAAGAAAAATCCCTTTGATTTTGATAATTACCATTATTCTAAAATTAAAAGAATAGATTATACTATGTCTGGAAAAATAAAATACATTTCAACCAATGAAGAAAGTCTTTATTTGAAAATAGATAAATTAAGAAAAAATATTTATAGTGTTATACATATAATTTCTCCAAAAAGCAAAAGAGGAATTATTGCTGACATGGTTTTAGGTTATAAAGATGACATAAGTGACAGTATATACGACCTTTATAGAAGTGCAGGAGTAGCACATATTTTAGCAATATCCGGATTACATATTTCTATTTTTGCCGGCATAATATTGTTTTTATTAAATAAGTTTAATAGAAAAATGGCGTCATTTGTTTTGATAGTGTTTATGGCTTTTTACTGTGTTATAACTGGTTGTGCAGCTTCTACTATTAGGGCAGTAACTATGATTTATGTGTTGCAGTTTGGTTATATGTTTTACAGAAAATATAACCTGATAGGGTCTACAGCATTTGCGTGCTTAGCATTGCTTATCTTTAATCCATACTATATTTATGATATAGGATTTCAGTATTCTTTTGGTTGTGTTTTTACAATAGGTATGGCTTTTGAAATTATAAAAGAATATAAAATTGAGGATAAATTTGCTAGATTATTTATAGTTACATTTCTTATTGGAGTAACAAGTAAGCTTATAACGGTATACCATTTTTATTCATTTAATCCCATTGATACAGTTTCAAATATGATAATAGTACCTTGCGTTAGTTTTGTGTTGCCAATCTGTCTTTTGGCTATAGCTGTAGGCTGTTTTTCAATACATTTAGGAGCTATTGCATTAAAACCAGCTGTTATGGCTTTTGATTTTTTTGATATTGTATGTAAAGTTGTAACGGGTACACCTTTTTCAAAATATACAATAGGTGCTGTACCCTTATTGACTATAATTACAATGTTTTTGATAGTTATATTTTTGTATAAATTTGCTTTAACTAGGCAGTTAATATATGTCGTACCAATAATATTATGTATCTTTTTATGTCGTATAAAACCAAACGAATACAATAGAATTGATGTTTTATCAGCAGGTAAAGCTGAATGTATAGTGATAAGGGACAGAGATTATGTTGGTGTAATAAATGGTGGTAAATATGGAAATAGTGCAACAGGAGAAAAGGTAATAGTTCCATATATGAAGTATTATAATGTAAAAAATATTGATGATATATTTATTACTTCTTCTGAAAATTATGTCATTGGTGGTATTCCGGATTTATTAAAAAATGTAAATGTTAAAAATATTTATATACCTAAAAATGTCAAGAAAACTGAAAAGTTGCAAGATATATTGGATTTGGCTAAAAAGAATAATGTAAGCATACATTATGTTTTAAAAGACGAGGAATTAAAAGCTGTTGAAAATCTTAAATATAAATGTTATTATATAGGCTCAGGAAAGTATGGCAAATATGGAATTAAAGTAGCATTAGACGATGTTACATTTTTGATACCTTTTAATATTTCAAACAAATATGAAAGGGATTTCTATAAAAGAGGTATACAGTCTGATGTGTTATTGCTTTCAAAAAGTGGTTCTAAAAAGGCTAATTCGCAGGATTTTATAAGTGCTGTTAAACCTAAAAATGCTATAGTTAGTACAAGTTCAGAAGATTATTCAGAAAAAGAAGTTTTGGGAATATTAAATAATTACAAAATAAATTTGTATAATACTAAGGCTGATGGTATGATAACTATAAAAACTGTTGATAAGGGCTATGAAATAGAAAAATATGTAGGAGGTGATATTTTTGCAGAGTTTAGATAATGATATTAAAAGTGGAAAATTTAAAAGAGTTTATTTAATATACGGGGAAGAATCATTTCTTGTTAAAGAATATGAAAATAAGCTAAAGGAAAGTATAATTCCGGCAGGGGCGGAAACTATGAATTTATCTGTTTTTGATGGTAAAGGCTTTTCCGGTAAGGAAATAAGCGAGGCTATAGATACAATGCCTTTCTTTAGTGAGTACAGATTAGTAATAGTAAGAGACAGTGGGCTATTTACTACTGGTAGAAAGGACGATACAGATTTACTTGCAGAATATGTAAAGAGTATACCAGATACTTCTGTTTTGGTTTTCTGTAATGAGAAAGTTGACAAGAGAAACGCACTTTATAAGGCTGTTAAGAAAAATGGCTATGTGTGCGAAATAAATATGCTCAAGGAGAAAGAGCTTACAAATTGGGTTATTAAACTTTCTGGAAATAAAATATCAGCTTCAGACAGCGAATATTTCATAAAAAATATTGGCGTAAGTATGGTTGCTTTAAAAGAAGAAATGATAAAACTTCTTAACTATACAGGAGATAAAAAAATAACAAGAGAGGATATAGATATTGCCTGTACAAAATCTGTTGAGTCCAATATTTTCGATATGGTTGGAGCAATAGGTGGCAAAAATACGGAGCTTGCCTTGGATATTTACGGCAATCTCCTTAATATGAAAGAAAGCCCATTAGGTATACTTAAAATGATTGCAAGACAGTTTAAAATGATACTGGAATGTAAATATCTTTTGAGAAAAAAGTATACAAAACAGCAAATAGCCTATGAATTGGGGTTAAGAGAATTTATAGTAGCAGGATGTATAAATCAAAGTAGAAATTTTACTTTAGGAAGTCTGATGAAAGCTGTAGAAGATTGTGCAAAGTGTGATATTGATATTAAGAGAGGTCTTATACAGGATAAATTGGGCGTAGAAATAATAATATTGAAATATGCGAAATAGAGAACTTTATGTTTTTAGGGGTTATGATACAAATACGGTATTATAACACCTAAAATTAAGTTATTTGACTTTATTAATAAATTTTGTTGTTATTGTTTGTATTTTATTAATAAATACTGTTTCCTCTTCTTTCGTTTTCCAACTGTTAAATATAGGCTCAAGAGATATATGTATAAAAGTAGGATTAAAACAGTTTTCACTATTTCTTTTAGGGCTAATATCATCAAATTCAAAAATATTATTGGAAATTATTATATCTTTAATTATATCTTTATACTTTCTGTATTTTAAAATATGTAAATTCTTTTGTTATTCACTTTTTTTATCATATTTATTATACATTTTTAATTCTAAAAATGGACCTGTTTTGTTTGTGTCAACTCTCCATTGAAAATAACATTCGTCAATATATTCTATATCTATGTATGTAAAAGGATAACAGGAATTGTTATGCCTTGTATTTATTTTAAATATATGGTTTTTATATTTCCTCCAATTTTCAGGGAAAAGACTGTTTATAAATTCATATTGGGCTATTTGTGATGTACTTATATTCCATTGTTCGCTATTATCTTTTTTATAGTATAAACGGTAATGGTTTTCTTTTTCTAAATTTTCACATAAATTATAAAGATAGCTATCCAATAAATAATTTATTCCTTTATATTTTTCCAAAATTATTTAAAAATCATTTCCAGTTACTAATGCACCATTGTACTTATGGTTATTTTGAATATTATAAACGGTATTTTTGTCATTTTCAAATAGGAAACCTGTCTTAAAATAAACAACTACAATTTTGGTGTTTTCATTTATATTTAAGTGATTGTTTGAACCAGATTTTTTGAGGCTATTAACATAATTTTCAATTTGATTATTATGTTCAGAGGTATAGGTTTTATCTTCTATTATAGCAGCAGTATTAATACCATTTAATATTAATAAAATATCTATTTTTTGAAATTGTTTTAATATTTTTATACTATCTATTTTATCAATATTTTTTATATTAAATTTTTTCAGTAAATCAATAGAGAGTTTCTTTAAATTACAATCATAATTAAAAAAGTTAATACACCAGCATATAAAAGCATCTTGGCTTAATTCAGTAGTGGCAAATTTGAATATATTGTTCATAAAAAAGCTCCTTTTAGAGGTACAAATAAAGTCATACACTAAATGTAATGTATGACTTTTAAGGTTAATTCTTATTTATCAAATTTTCTTTTTTACTTTCCAATTTTTCGATTTTCTTTTCGAGCTTTTCAATTTTCTTATTTTCTTTAATAGCCTGTTTTTCTTCTTTGACTACAAGTTTATCTACAAAATCATCATTGTAATTTCTTATATAGGCAATACCAATAGCTGTAGGACCTGTATGAGCACCTATAGTAGCACCAATATTTAACTTAATATAATTAGCATTTTCATCTAATCTTAAATCATCTGGACTTTCGTTTTCGAAAAATGAGAGTTTGGCAAAAGAAAATTCTTTTACATTTTTTATTTTCTTAGAAATGCCATGCTCTATTTCGAGAATGGCTTTTTTTCTTCCTCTTACTTTTCCCTCTGGCAAAAGTTCCCCGTCATCTAATTTTATTAAAGGTTTAATATTAAGTAATTTACCGGCAAGGGCAGAGGCTTTTCCAATTCTGCCACCTCTTTGAAGGAATTTTAAATCATCTACAGTAAAGAGTATGCCACTTGTAGTAGCGAGAATTTTACTTCTTTGACAAACTTCTTCAAAATCAAGATTATTTTCAGCCATTTTGCAACATTCTAAAACTAAAAGACCTTGACCTCCTGTAGCAGAAAGAGAATCAATAACTTCTACTTTGGCGTTGGCATAATCTTCTAATATCATATTTTTAGCATTAACAGCACTTTGGAATGAACCACTAAACTTTTGAGAAAGAGTAAAACAAATAACTGATAAATTTTCTTTAACAGCTTTTTCAAATCTAGTATAATAATCATCAATAGATGGGCAAGCTGTTTTAGGGTTTGCTTCAGAAGAAACTAATTGGTCATAGAAATCTTTTTGAGAAATTTCTTCTCCCTCTTTTAAATAAGTTTCCTCACTAAATGAAACATAGAAAGGAACAACATCTATTCCATATTTTTCTACAAGTTCCTTGGATAAATCAGCAGAACTATCTGTAATAATCTGTATATTTTTCACAACTTCCTCCTAAAAACTACTTGGAATTGGAACTCCTCTAGGCTCAACAGGTGTAGAGAATACAATCTGTGTACTTGTTTTACCGAAAGTTTGGAGTCTACCTATAAACTCATCTAAATCCATTGTGCTAGGAAAAGCAACTTTAAGAAGCATACTGTATTCCCCAGTAACACAATTACATTCAAGAACATTTCTTTCTGCCTTAATAAATGGATAGAATTCTGGCTTTTGATTTGGATTCATTTCAAGATTTATAAAAGCAGTAATATGATACCCCAATTTATGTCTGTCAACTCTTGCTCTATAATTTTTTATAATTCCCTGTTTCTCTAAATGGTCAATTCGTGATGAAACAGCTGGAGAAGATAAAAATACTTGTTCTGCAATACTCTTGAGAGGAGTACGAGCATTTTCTTGCAAAATTTCAAGAATTTGTTTATCTATTTTATCCATAATAAACCTCCTGTTTCTTAATTTTTTTAAGTTAATATTCATTTTAACACAAATTTTTATGGCTGTAAAGAAAGAATTGTTAAAAAATTTAAGCATAAGGTGTAATTGTTTTCTCAATAAAATAATATGGAAAATCCGTTGTATATGGTGTATAATGTTCATAATAAGTAAATTATAAAAGCACAAAATGAAAATATATAAGTATGGAAATGAGGTAGTCTAATGAGAAATCTTACTTTATTAACTGACCTGTATGAGATAACAATGATGCAGGCGTATTTTAAAAATAATAACAAGAACAAAATGGCTATTTTTGATGTGTTTTATAGAAAAAATCCTATGGACGGTGGCTATGCCATTTCTGCTGGTCTTGAACAGGTTATAGAATATATTAACAACTTGCATTTTACAGAAGATGATATAAATTACTTGGCATCTCTTAAAATTTTTGAAGATGATTTTTTGGATTATCTTAAAAACTTTAAGTTTACAGGGGATATTCATGCTATTCCAGAGGGTAGTGTAATGTTTCCTAGAGAACCTATGTTAAAAGTTATTGCTCCTATTATGGAAGCTCAGTTTATAGAAACAGCTATTCTTAATATTTTAAACCACCAAAGTCTTATTGCTACAAAGGCTGCCAGAATATGCTATGCAGCAGAGGGCGATGGTATTATGGAATTTGGTTTAAGGCGTGCTCAAGGACCAGATGCTGGTATTTACGGTGCAAGAGCTGCCGTTATAGGTGGTTGTGCCGGTACAAGTAATGTTCTGACAGGTCAAATGTTTGATGTACCAGTTATGGGTACTCACGCTCACAGTTGGATAATGAGTTTTGATGACGAATATACTGCTTTTTATACCTATGCAAAACTATATCCAATGGCTTGTACTCTTTTAGTTGATACCTATGATACTCTTAATTCAGGTGTGCCAAATGCTATAAAAGTATTTAAGCAAATAAAAAAGGAAGGCATTGAATTAAAGAATTATGGTATTAGATTAGATAGTGGCGACTTAGCATATTTATCTAAAAAGGCTAGAAAAATGCTTGATGATGCAGGTTTTAAAGATGCAACAATTACAGCATCTAATGACCTTGACGAATTTCTTATTGCCAGTCTTAAAATGCAGGGGGCAGAAATTACGAATTGGGGTGTTGGTACAAATCTTATTACCTCTAAAGATTGTCCATCTTTTGGTGGTGTTTATAAACTTGCAGCTATTATGGAAGATGGAGAAAACTTTACACCTAAAATTAAACTTTCAGACAATAGCGAAAAAATTACAAACCCTGGAAATAAGAAAATTTACAGAATTTATGAAAAGGAAAATAACAAGATTAAGGCTGATTTAATTTGTCTTGAAAATGAAACTTTTACAGAAAATGAAGATATGCACCTTTTTGACCCACACGAGCCATGGAAGAAAACAGTATTAAAGGCTGGCACTTTCACATTAAAGGAAATGCTTGTAAAGGTATTTGATAAGGGTCAATGCGTATATCATAGTGATAGTGTAATGAAGTTAAGAGATTTTGCAATTTCTGAAATGGAAACTCTTTGGGAAGAAACAAAGAGATTTGAAAATCCTCATCAAGTTTATGTAGACTTATCTCAAAAATTGTACGATATTAAAATTAGTCTTTTGGAAAAGATGAGCAAGGAGTAACAAATGAGAAAGTTAGTTATTGCCGAAAAACCATCGGTAGCAAGAGATATAGCAAGAGTTTTAAAGTGCAATAAAAGGGGAGAGGGATATTTATATAATGATGACTATATTGTCAGTTGGGCCGTAGGTCATTTAGTTACCCTTTACGATTGTGAAGATTATGATAAATCTTTAAAAAAGTGGTCTGTAGAATCTTTACCGTTTATTCCGGAAAAAATAAAAATAAAACCTATTAAGGCTACTAAAAGCCAACTAGATATACTTTCCAATATTATGAACTCCCCTAAGATAGAAAGCCTTATTTGTGCAACAGATAGTGGGCGAGAGGGCGAGTTGATTTTCAGATATATTTATGAATGTGTTGGGTGTAAAAAGCCTTTTAAAAGACTTTGGATTTCCAGTATGACAGATGAGGCAATAACAGCTGGCTTTGCTTCCCTTAAAGACGGTAGTGAGTATGATAATCTTTATGAGGCGGCAAAATGTCGTTCTGAAGCTGATTGGCTTGTAGGAATAAATGCTACAAGAGCTTTCACATTAAAGTATAATTCACTTTTGAGTATTGGTAGAGTTCAAACTCCAACTCTTGCCCTTATCGTATCAAAACAAAAGGAAATAGATGACTTTAAACCAGAAGAATACTGGGAAGTTGAGTCTGATTTTGGAGAGTATAAGGGGACTCACATTAATGACAAAAATGAAACTAGAATTAATAAAAAAGAAGTAGCACAAGAAATAGTAAACAAAGTAAAAGGCAAAACAGGTAGTGTAACTTCCATTGAAAATGAAGAAAAGAAAAATCCTGCACCTTTTCTTTATGATTTAACAGAATTACAGAGAGATTGCAACAGAAAATACGGCTTGTCAGCTCAAAAAACTTTGGATATTGTTCAGGATTTGTATGAAAAAAGAAAAATGGTTACATATCCAAGAACAGATAGCCGATTTCTTTCTGACGATATGATACCAAAGTTGCCAATTATGTTAAACAGGTTAAAGGCGACAAAAGAATATGGTATTTACGCCGACTATGTATTGTCACTTCCTAAATTGCCAATATCTAAAAGAATAATAGATAATAGCAAAATAAGTGACCACCATGCAATTATACCTACAGAGGCAAGAGCTAATGTGGAAAGTTTAAGTGCTGATGAATTTAAGGTTTATGACCTTATTGCCAGAAGATATTTAGCTGTTTTCTATCCAAATTACATATATAATACAACAAAGATAATAACTACAGTAGAACAGGAAAATTTCCTTACAAAGGGTACAACTATTGTTCAAAAGGGTTGGACAGAATTAAATGTAATTTCTGAAAAGGAAAAGAAGAAAACTAAAGAGGATGTTCTTCCAAATGTTGTAGTTGGTCAGGAAGAAACAGCTAAGAAAGTTAAAATTAATTCCAAAAAGACTAAACCACCAAAGGCATACAATGAGGCGGGATTGTTGTCGGCTATGGAAAATGCCGGTAGATTTGTAGAAGACGAGGATTTAAAGGAACAGCTAAAGGATTCAGGTCTTGGTACTCCGGCTACAAGAGCTGCCATAATTGAAAAACTTATAAAAACAGGCTACATTGTTCGTAAGGCTAAAAATCTTGTTCCAACAGAAAAGGGTATTAAACTTATAGAAATAGTACCTAAGGAAATGAAAACACCTGAAACTACAGGAAAATGGGAAAAGAGTATGACCATAGTTTCAAAAGGTGCTATGGAACCTGAAAAGTTTATGAACAGTATAAAAAGGTATGTCAATTATATTGTAGAACAGTCTAAACAAGGAGATTGTAAGGTTATTTTTGCAGCAGATAAAAGCAGAAAAAGAGGTAAAAATTCTCCTGAAGTTTTGGGAGTCTGTCCAAACTGTGGTGGGCATATTTTTGAAAATTCAAAAGGGTATTATTGTTCAAATTGGCGACAAGGCTGTAAGTTTACCATATGGAAAAATACATTAGAAAATTACTGTACAGCCATTGACCCAGATTTTGTAAAACAATTGCTTAAAGATGGAAAAATAGAAAATTTATTTGTGCGTAAACCGGATACAAATGAAAAATGCACTTGTACTATAACAGTAAATAAAACAGGACAATTAGATATATCAAATTTGAATGTTATTAACTAATATCACTAGATAATCCCTCTACTTCTGCTTGTTCAAGGAGATTTTCACATTCAAAAAAATCTAGGTTTTTGTTTAACGCAAATATTATAATACTGTCACGCTTAATTCTAGGGTATAGAATGCCTACCTTTGCTATTTTTAATAACTTTTGAGTAGTTTCTAAATCTAAACTCATTGCAAAGGCGATTTGAAGTAATTTATTTCTTGATGGATTACTCTTTTCGCCTCTGAAAATGTCGTAAATATATGATTCAGAAAGAGAAGTGGATTTTATAATTTTGCTTTTTGTTAAGTTTTCTTTTTTTTCAAGAAGTTCATTTAGATATTTAGCAACATTTTGTTCTATTAATTCATCGCGATTTGTAGATAAATATTGATTTATGTCAGAAGTATTATCAAGTTCTTTAAGTAGCTCATCAGTTTGTTTTATCATATATAATAGCTCCTTTTTTAGTATTATGGTATAATGATATAATATTTTAAAATTTTTTTCAAGAGGGACATAGTTATGGATTATTTTACGGAATATAAATTAAGTAAATATAAAGAAATCGAGCCACTAAGTGCTAAGGGGACAACTGTACTTGTTTACGATACTGTAGAAAGACAACTTTTTGTAAAAAAGGTAGTAAATGAAAAAATCTATAATATTTATAAAAAAATAAACGATATTGAATGTGATTATATGCCTAAAATTATAGACACTATAAAGGCTGAGGACGAGTATATTATCATAGAGGAGTTTATAAAAGGGGATAGTGTAGATTATTTAATAAAACAAAATGGTGTTTTTTCTGAAGAAAAGGCTGTTTCTTATATTATAGATATAGGAGAGGCTTTAAAGCAAATTCATGGCAGGAATATAGTACATAGAGATATAACTCCTAACAATGTCATTATTGATGAGAATGACAGAGCAGTACTTTTGGATTTTGATATAGCAAGAATGGAAGATAAGAGTGAAAGTAGAGATACTACATTACTTGGAACGGCAGGATTTGCATCTCCGGAACAATATGGCTTTGCACCAACAGACACCAGAGGAGATATATTCTCAATGGGAGCTTTGTTAAATTTTATGCTTACGGGAGATGTTGTTCAGAAAAAGATTTATACTAAAACAGGTCTTTACAATGTCATTTCAAAATCTATACAAATTGACCCAGAAAATAGATACAATAGAATAGAGGAGTTTATAATTGATGTATCTGCATATTGTCCTGAAAAAATAGTTACAGAAAAAAATTCAAAGCTGTTATATAAAATAACATATCATTTGCCTGGGTTTAGAACAAACATAATTTATAAAAAAGTAATTGCTATAATATTATATTTTGTTTTTTTATGGGATGCATATAATACTATATTTTATAGGAAAATGTCTTTTAAAGAAGGTTTAAATGAGATTATATTTCTTTTTCTTTTGTTTATTTTTCCTATGTGGTTTTTTGGAGCAAGAGGCAGAATTATGAAAAAGATACCTATGCTTAGAGAGCTTAAACCTATACCTAGATTTATAGCAGCAGCCGTTCTGTATTTCTTTTTTCTTTTACTTTTTGGTACAACATTTTAAAAAAATCATACATATTACGCTGACAGCGTAACAAAAAATAGCACCTGATGTTAAAATAAGAACAGTCAGGTGCTATTTTTGTATAAAATCTGACATTATGGACAGATGTGTCTACAAATGTTAACTGTTTTTTATGTGAATAATAGATTTGATTATTTTAGAAATATCTTTTATATCACATTCAGATAATCCAGAAAGATAAGAATTTATTTTGTTAAGTTCTGGCGATGTAACATTTATAGTGGGTAAATCAAAGCTAAAAAGAATAGGCAATGTAATATTAAGAGCTTTTGCTATCTTTTGTATAGTTGATATTGTTGGTGATTTAAGACCCCTTTCAATCTGTCCTAAATGGGCGGCACTAATACCGGATTTGAAAGCCAATTCTTCTTGATTCATGCCCGAAGAAAGCCTTAAATTGCGTATTCTGTCGCCTAGCTGTTTTGTGAATTCGTCCACAGTAACACCTCCAAGGTAAATAATACAAATAATAGGACAAAATAACAAATTATTTTAGGAAGTGAATAATTTAATAACTTTAGATATTTAAGATGGTGAGAGGCTATTCTATAAGTTTTACAAATAAATTACCTCTTATTCAGATTAAGAAAATAAAAATATAATTTATAGATAGTATAAAAAATAATATCTATAGATATTGACAAAATAAAAATAATATTGTAATATATGATACATAAAAGCACTAATTTGATGAAAAATTTAGTGACTATAGATAAATTTAAGCCAAAAGGGTAAATGGCTTATTGTACAAAATAAGAAGGGGTGTAGAAAATGAAATCAAAAATTAAGTCATTTTTTAAAGGAGTTTTTGTTGTTTTTTTAGCTATTATTGTTATTTTTATGGTACTTTTATTTTTTGGTGAAGATAAATCCGGTGATTATAACGAAATAGCAGATTTAATAAAAGGCGAAAAAATTGAACAGGCTGAAAATTTATTAAATAAAAGCTCTTATTCAAAAATGGACTATTCTGATGAAGATGGCAAGAAAAAGATGGAGTTATACAGAAAGCTCTATACAAAGGAAAAGAAATATGATGAGGCTGCGGATGTTGTTATTGCTTATCTTAAAGCGAACAATATGGATATAAAAGCAGAAAATACCGATTCAGCTGATGGTGTTGAATTGTATGACCTTGTATGGAACGTTTCTGACATTTATAATAAGCTTTCAGCAGAAAAGCAAAAAGAAGTTATGGATTTGATGGGCGAAAGTTTGCAGAAAAAGGTTAACAGTGAGGGTAGAGAGCAAAGAGAAGCAAATTTAGCTAAAAATGAAGAATTTGAAAAAGTTGAATACTACATAAAAAATGAATCTCCTGAAGATGCAAAGAAGATGTTGGAGGAAAGCAGTTTTTCTAAGATAGGCTACAAGGAAAGTACTGATGAAACAGTAATTTCCGGAGGTATTCTTAAAATGCGATTGTATAAAGATTTATACATAAAGCTAGGAATGTATGATGATGCTGTTGATGTTATGTTGACTTTTGTAAAAGAAAATGAAGGTAATCATAAGAATGACCAAAGTGTTTCAACTTTTATTGCTGATATATACGATAAGCTTTCTGATGAAAAGAAGAATGAAGCAATGGAATTAATGGGAGATACTTTGACTACTGAACTTAATAGGCTGAAAGAAAAATAAAGAATTTAAGATTTATTAATATAGCATAAACACTTAGAAATGAGGGTAAATGTTTATTTTTGAATTGGAGGAGCTATATGAATTACTATGAAATATTAGAAATATCAAAAAGTGCAACTTTAGAAGTTATTAAAGCAGCATATAAGGCACAAATATCAAAATATCATCCCGATAATTTAGAAACTGGTGATTTAAAAAAAGCACAGCAAATAAATGAAGCCTATGAAGTTTTATCAGACCCTGTTAAGCGAGCAGAATACGATAAAAAAATAGCACTTGATGAAGGAAATGATATAAAAAATGGGGATGAAAAGGAAACTACAAAGTATAAAGATACACCAACTGATAATGAAAAATCAAGCGATGAAGAAAATAAGGATAGTGAAAAAACAGATATAGTAGAAGAAACTAAAGATTTAGGCAATAGTGATAGTGAGACTAAAGAAGAAAATTTAAAAAGTTTAGGAGTGTTTTTCTCTTTACCTGTACTTTATATTAGTTTAGTAGTGTTTTTCCCAGTTACAATAGTTTTATTTATATGGAGATGTTACAGACTTATAAGATATAAGAATATTAAAAAGAGAAAAAGACATATTGTTTGGACTGTTGTTTTTATTATAACTGCGATGTTGTTTGTTGCTTATGCACTAGATAGTGATGAAGGTGAAAAAGTAAATGTAGTTAATGAAGAAACAACGATAGCAGAATCGATTAATTCCGAAAAAGAGAAATCTGAAACTAAAAATTTATCAACAGAAATAAGTACTACAGAAATTACTACAATTAGTAGTAAAAATAAGGGCGAAAATAAAAACAAGAAACAGACAGAAGACGAGAATAAAAATGAAATTGCCATTGAGAAAATTCCTGAGTATTCTGATGTAGTAAATTCTACAGCGAAATATTCTTATTATGAAAATCCTTATTATACGCATGCACTTAAAAGATATGTTGATTTTGTAAATAAAGCTTACAAGAATGGTGGAGGAAGCCAACAGATAACTATTACAACTTTGGATGATTTATTTAAGGAAGCTGGAATATCTAAGCAATTACGAAAAAAAATAATTGATTCAGAAGGTGTAAATGTTTTAAAAGATGAAAATTATGTAAGGGTTGATATTAAAGAAAAATCTGGGCTTATAACTTCTCTTATGGATGGAGAAATGGAACGATTATATTTTGAGGTTTCAGACAAAGCAAAAGATTCAGAATCATTGCTTGGTAATAAGGTGTATTTCTATACAGGTAAATTAAAGGATAGTCTACCTGAGGGGAATGGGGCAATTTTTGTAAAAGATGGCTTTGGGTTAAGACTTTTCTATGTTGGCAAATTTAAAAAAGGACAATTTTCTGGTAAAGGGATATTAATGTCCAGTGAAGAAGGTTTCGGTAATAGCCTGTTTGATGGTAAAAGTATTGGATATACACCTTTTGATATTACTATAGGTAATGTGGTTACTTGTATATCAAAAAATTATAAGAGAAATTTGAAAAATGGTAAAAGTACGATTTACCAAAGTGATATAAATGAATTATATAATTCTTATAATTTGGATTATTCAAGTTATTGTGAAAACTATCTTAGTAAATATGATGAAGAAAAAGCAAGAACAGCTAAGAGTAAATGGATTAAAGAATCTGCTACATCTGAGTTAGAGCTTATTATGGCGGGGTATCTTAAAAGTACGAATTCGTATGAAATACATGTAAAATATCCAGTAATTAAACCTATTATAAAATATCAAGGTAATATGAAAAATGATAAATATAATGGAAAAGGTGTTTTATATACAGGTATAGGAGCAAAATGGTATGAAGGTAAATTTAAAAAAGATGAAATGAATGGAAAAGGCACTATATATTCTGCAAACACAGAGGAAAAATTATTTGAAGGAACATTTAAGAACTATGATGTAATAGAAGGAACATTGTATAATTCAGATGGAACGGTTAGGAAAAAAGGTAAATTTGATGACTTAGCTATAACCGATAGTCAAATTAAGACAGCAGAAAATATTGATATTCTATATGCTTATAGGGTTCTTTTGATAAAATATGGTGAAAAGGGGCTTATGGAAAAAGTTTCGGAAGATGGTAAAAGCATATTAGCTTATTAACTAAAGGATAGAAATTTAATTCCTTATAGCATAAAATTGTACATAATTTATTAATATTTATGTAGATATAATAGTGAACACAGTAAGTGTTGACAAATATAATTAAAAAAGGGGTGTTATTATAATGACAGTTTTAGGTGTAATTTTAATAGTTGTTTCGTTGTTTATTGCCTATATTATTTATAGTGTGGTATACGCTAATTCAATAGGATCAAGAGAATCTTTTTGTGGTGGCTTTTTGGTAATATGGGCGATAGTATTGGGGATTTTAGGTTGTATTTTAAAGAAAATAGGTATTTTATAAATTAATAAAATCCCAAAATGAAGTATAATTTGTATGAAATAGTTGCTGAATATCATAAACTACAGAATTTTAATTGATATTACATAGTAAGAAAAGGACTTTTATGTAAATGGTAACTATGCAAATACAGCTACTTTATGAAAGACAATAAAAATTAAAAATAAAAATCACAGGTTTAAACTATTTCCATAAACCTGTGATTTTTTACTTTATAAAAATTGAATTGTAGACATAAATTTACAATTTATTCTTGAATTATACACGCTTTTATGCTATGATTGTATAAATATAATTTATATTACACTAAGGGTTACACTAAGGAGGATTTTTTTGATGAAAGGCATTATTACAGTTTTAGGTAAGGACCAAGTCGGTATCATTGCTAAGGTTTGTACTTATCTTGCAGAAGACAAGATTAATATTTTAGATATTTCTCAGACTATTGTAAATGGTTACTTCAATATGATGATGATTGTTGATTTAACTGGCTGTAGTGATAGAGTATCAGAAGTAATCGACCAGCTTGCAAATCTCGGTAAAGAAATTGGCGTTGATATCAGACTTCAGAGAGAAGATATTTTCGACAATATGCACAGAATTTAATTGGAGGGTATATCTATGATTTCTCGTGGTGAAGTACAAGAAACTAATAATATGATTTCAGAGGCTAATCTTGATGTAAGAACTATTACAATGGGTATTAACCTTTTAGATTGTGTTGATTCAGACCAGAAAAAGTTAAACGAAAAAATTTACGATAAGATTACTAAGAGTGCTGAAAAGCTTGTTTCTACAGGCGATGAAATTGGCAAAGAATTTGGTGTTCCTATTGTAAATAAGAGAATTTCTGTTACACCTATTGCTCTTGTTGGTGCTAGCAAAAATCCAGCAGACTATGTTGAGATTGCTAAGACTCTTGACAAAGCTGCGAATGAAGTTGGCGTAAACTTCATTGGTGGTTACTCTGCTCTTGTTCAGAAGGGTTGTACTGAAAGCGACAAGGCTTTAATTGCTAGTATTCCAGAAGCACTTACTGTTACAAACAGAATTTGTTCTTCTGTTAATGTAGGTAGCTCAAGAAACGGTATCAATATGTCAGCTGTTAAGCAGTTAGGTCATACTATTAAGGAAATGGCTGAAATGACTAAGGACGATGCTTGTATTGCCTGTGCTAAGTTTGTTGTTTTCACAAATGCTGTAGAAGATAACCCATTTATGGCTGGTGCTTTCCATGGTGTAGGCGAAAGAGATAAGGTTATTAACGTAGGTGTTAGTGGTCCTGGTGTTGTTAAGAGAGCTCTTGAAAGTGTAAGAGGTGCTGACTTTGAAACACTTTGCGAAACTGTAAAGAACACTGCATTCAAGATTACTAGAGTAGGTCAGCTTGTTGCTTTAGAAGCATCAAAGAGATTAAATGTTCCTTTTGGTATTATTGACCTTTCACTTGCTCCAACTCCTGCTGTTGGCGATAGTATTGCAGAAATCTTCAATGAAATGGGTCTTGAACACGCTGGTGCTCCTGGTACTACTGCTGCTCTTGCTATTCTTAACGATAATGTTAAGAAGGGTGGCGTTATGGCATCTTCTTGCGTTGGTGGTCTTAGTGGTGCTTTCATTCCTGTAAGTGAAGACCATGGTATGATTGATGCAGTTGAAGCCGGTGCTTTAACTCTTGAAAAGCTTGAAGCTATGACTTGTGTTTGTTCAGTAGGTCTTGATATGATTGCCATTCCTGGTGACACTTCTGCTGAAACAATCTCTGGTATCATTGCTGATGAAATGGCTATTGGTATGATTAACAACAAGACTACTGCTGTTAGACTTATTCCTGTAATTGGTAAGGGTGTAGGCGAATCAGTAGAATTTGGTGGTCTTCTTGGTTATGCTCCTATTATGCCTGTAAATAAATTTAGCTGTGCTGATTTCGTAAACAGAGGTGGTAGAATTCCAGCTCCTATCCACAGCTTTAAGAATTAATTTTAAATTTATTGAATATAATAAATATACTAACTTTAGGTCCTATGGTAATGCCATAGGACTTAATTGTATAATTTTGAGGTGATAAAAATGAAATGTGACAATGTTTTAAAGTTTTTTGAGGCTATAAACCAAATTCCTAGAGGTAGCGGAAATGAAAAAGGTGTAAGCGATTACATTGTTTCCTTTGCAAAGGAAAGAAATTTGTGGGTTCATCAGGATAGTGCCAATAATGTTATAATCAAAAAAGGTGCTACAAAGGGGTATGAAAATGCTCCTACTGTTGTAATTCAAGGTCATATGGATATGGTTTGTGTTAAAAATCCAAATGTGGTTCACGATTTCCTCAAAGACCCTATTAAAATGATTTATGAGGGAGATTATTTAAGAGCAGACGGCACAACTCTTGGTGCTGATGACGGTATTGCTGTTGCTATGGGTATGGCACTTCTTGACAGTGATGATATTCCACATCCAGCTCTTGAAGTTGTGTTTACAACTGATGAAGAAGTGGGAATGTTAGGTGCTAGTAGTCTTGATATGACACTTTTAGATGGTAGAATTTTATTAAATGTAGACTCAGAAGAAGAAGGTATATTTACTGTAGGCTGTGCCGGTGGCAGAAAGACAAATTCTGTTGTTCCTGTAGAGTATGTAGAACCTAAAAATCAAGAATTTGCAAAGATAACTATTTCAGGTTTAAAGGGTGGTCACTCTGGTATTGATATTGTAAGATACAGAGCTAATGCTAATAAACTTATGGCTAGAACACTTGAAAGTTTAGTTGAAAATTGCAATATTGAAGTGGCTGAAATAAGCGGTGGTTCAAAGGATAATGCTATTCCTAGTATTAGTGAGGCTGTTGTATCTTGTAGTAGTATTGAAAATTTAGATGTTCAATGCAAACTTTTACAGGCTGAATTTTTAAACGAATACTATAACATTGATGACAATATTACTATTACTGTTGAAAAGACTGAAAAAACAAAGATATTCTCAGACGAAAGTACAACAAGAGTTTTAACAGTTATGAATAACATTCCAGACGGCATACAGTTTATGAATTTGGAACTTGATATGCCACATACTTCTAATAACTTAGGTGTTGTTAGTACAGATGAAAATGGTGTATCAATGGTTTGTGCTATAAGAAGTGATATTCCGTCAAAGAAAATCGAACTTTATTCTAAAATTGAGAGTTTAACAAAGCTTGCAAATGGCAATACTACATTCAGAGGAGATTATCCGGCTTGGGAAATGAAACAGGATTCACCATTGCGTAATCTTTGTGAAAGGGTTTATACAGAGCAATATGGCAAAGCTCCAGTTGTTGAAACTGTTCACGCAGGTCTTGAATGTGGTCTTTTTGCAGAAAAAGTACCTGATTTTGATATGGTTTCATTTGGTCCTAATCTTTTGGATATTCATTCTCCTAGTGAAAGAGCAGAAATTCCATCTGTTGAAAGAACTTGGGAATTTCTCTTAAATGTATTAGCTGAGATTAGAGAATAGGAAGATATTAAATGAATCTGCCGTGGGATAAAAGTTATTTTAAGCTATGCTTTTATATTATTTTTACTTTTATGATATGCTACATTTTTAAGGCTGTTGTAGACGGTGTTTGTTATGCCTTAGGAAATGTAAGTGGCATATATAATTGTGCTGTTAATATATTAGCCTATATTACATCAATTTTTTCGGTGTTAATATTGGGTTTTGCCATAGCTTATGTACTTAATCCTATGGTGGATTTTTTTTGTGAACGAATAAGGAATAGATTTTTAAGTGTTTTTTTAGTCTATATAATTATATTGGGATTTATATTTTTTATTTGCTATGTAACCATTAAGGAAATTAAGTTGGGTGGTAAAATTACTTTTGTAGAGGGTATGAATCTTATTATAGAAAACTTTAAACACAATATTGAAAATGTCTACGTAGATGTACTTTACTATTTGGAAAGATACCATTTGGATTTTATAATTAATTATATAAATATTTTTAAGGGGAAAATTTATGATACTATGAATAATGGTATCAGATTAACAATATTTTACCGAACTCTTGGAAGAATAGCCACAGCACTTTTAGGACTTATTATATCTTTCTATCTTTTAAAGGATAAAGAAAGTATTTCTGATAGCTTTAAGAAGTATTGTAAAAAAATTTTACCCGAAAAAGTATATAACTTTTGTGCTGTAAATATTGAAGATATGGATAATGCTTTTTCAGGTTATATAAGAGGACAGTTTACTGACGGAATTATTATGTCGGTTATTATAAGTGTAGTTTTGGGAATAATGGGAATAAAATTTCCTTTAATAATAGGTATAATAAGTGGACTATCTAATATCATTCCCTATTTTGGAGCATTAATTGGTTTTCTACTTTCTGTGTTTATGGCTCTGGTAAATGGAGATGTGTCAAAGGCTGTTATTGTGGGTATTGTAATTATAGTATTGCAACAAATAGACGGCTATGTAATTTCTCCTAAAGTCTTAGAACATAGTGTTAAATTAAATCCAGTTGTGATAATAATTGCCCTTGCAGTAGGAGGGAAACTTTTTGGACTAATTGGAATGGTGTTGGCAATTCCTTTTGTAAGATTTTTAAAGATAAAAATAGAAAAACGGTATCAGATAGAATAAGTCTGATACCGTTTTGAATAGTGAATCGGAAAGATAAATCCGATGGCTTGGGTGCAAGCCACAAATTATTTTAGTGGTGGTGATGACCGCAACCACAATCGTGACCATGTTCGTGATGATGCTCATGGCCGCAACCACAATCGTGACCATGTTCGTGATGATGCTCATGACCGCAACTACAATCGTGACCATGTTCGTGATGATGTTCGTGACCACAATCACAACTGTCGCCATGTTCATGTTCTTGCTTTTCTAAAGCATCTAAAATTTCAAATATATTGCCATAAGCTACAAGTGAAACAAGTTTATCGTTTACGCCGTCAAGAGAGTATGTAGCATAGTCTACAAATTCTTCCTGTGTCATAGGGCAAGGAATATTCTTTAAGAATTTCTGCTTTAAGAATTTTTCTTTTGTCTTTGGAAGTTCAGCACAAACATCAGCAATATATGTATTTACATCGTTTGCAAGTTCTTCTGTAGTATATTCCTTTTCTAAATCCTGAGGAGTCATAATTTCTTCTTCAAGCTCTCTGTAAAATCTATTGCTAACAGCATTATTTACAGAAATTGTTGTCTTTAACTCATCTGAAAGATTTTCCCAATCTGTAACTTCGTCCATAAGATTGTTAATTTCTTCTTCAAGAGGCTTGCTATCTTCAAAACGGCTTTCAATTTCGTTTGAAACTTGTAAAAATACAGTATCAGCAAGTTCATCGTCTTTGTTTTCAATGTAGTCAACTACTGAATAGTAGAAATCCTTAATAAGCATTTCATCTTGGAATAAGTAGTCTTCGTCAATAGCAAAGTTTGAAAGAATAAGTAAGTAGTTTACATCGTTGTAGTAAATACTTAAAAGAGAGTAGATACTTTGTAAAGCCTCTACATTGTCATCAACATCAGCAATATAACTTTCAAAATCTTCCTTTGTAGCAGCTTCTGTATCAAGGGCATAAACAGCAGAAATCTTTTCATACATCATTGGAAAATCTTCTTTTATGCTGTCAACTGGCACATAGAACATATCCTTTAATCTGTCGCTACAAGCCTTTGCAAATGTAGGTGGAAGATTATCGATTAAAATACCTAATCCCTTTGTAACATAATCAGAGAACTTGTCCTTAGTCATTCTTATAGGAAGATTAGCCATAATATTTGAAATAGCAAATTTTCCCTCTATTGTTGAACAATCCTGATGTGAAGCGAAATGAGCAGCTGCACTAACTACAGATTTATTTGATAAAGGAACATCGTCACTAATGTTTGAAACATCTTTAAGTTTAAATTCGTTTACAAGGTATTCGCCCATTTGGTCATTTAAACAAGTGTAGCGATTTATTATAACGCCAATATTTACAATTTCCTTACTTAAATCAACAAGCTGAGAATTGTATTCATTTCTGTCAGCAATATCCTGAGCAAGAGCAAACTCAAGTTTTTTGTAACAGCTATATATTTTGTCTTTAAGGTCTAATACTCTTTTAGGAATTTTGTATTCTACTTCTTTTTCTGGAAGTTCTGTTAAATCGTAAATAAGATTTAAGAGAGCATCTTTTTGTTTATATTCAATGAGTTTAACTAACTTTTGTTCAAGTTTTTCCATTTTTATCCTCCTATTTCTGAAACCAATAACAATACTATACCACATTTGCAAAGTAAAGTAAATAAATAACCTTTTGGACTTGTAAAATCCGTCAAAATGCTTTAATATATAGTTATAATATATTGGGAGGTGTTTTCTTGAAGTATGTAGAAAATGCAAGAGTAGTATCAACAGAGTTTTTGCAGAAGGGTATCTGCAATCTCGTTTTAGAATGTCCAAAGATTGCTAAAGATGCAAAGCCTGGACAGTTTATAGAAATTTATCCGGATAATGGAGTTAATCTCCTTTCAAGACCTATTAGTATTTGTGGCATTGATGTTGTAGTTGGCAATATCAGAGTTGTATTTCAGGTTGTAGGTAAGGGTACAGATATTTTCTCAAAGCTTAAAAAAGGCGATAAGGTTAGAGTTCTTGGTCCTTGTGGAAATGGCTATACACTTAATGACGGTACAGCACTTCTTGTAGGTGGCGGTATTGGTGTTCCTCCATTACTTGAAACAGCAAAGAGATTAGATTGCAAGAGCAAAATTGCTGTATTAGGTTTCAGAAGTAATCCTTTCTTAGTAAATGAATTTGCTAGAGTCTGTGATAGAGTATATGTTACAACTGACGACGGTTCAGAAGGCTTTAAGGGTAATGTTGTTCAGTTAATGGAAAAAGAAAATCTTACAGCAGATATGATTTATTCTTGTGGTCCAAAGATTATGCTTAAATTCCTTTCAGAATATGCTATGAAGAATAATATTCCTTGTCAGGTTTCTATGGAAGAAAGAATGGCTTGTGGTATTGGTGCTTGTGTAGGTTGTGTAGTTGAAATAAAAGAGGGCGACGGAACAACATACAAGAAAGTCTGCAAAGACGGCCCAGTATTTGACTGTAAGGAGGTTGTTTGGTAATGGCTGATACAAGTGTAAAGATTTGTGATATTAAATTTAAAAATCCTGTTATGACTGCATCTGGTACTTTTGGTTGTGGTCGTGAATATTCAGATTTTGTAGACTTAAATAAACTTGGTGGTATAGTTGTAAAGGGTGTTGCCGACAAGCCATGGAAAGGTAATCCAGCTCCTAGAATTGCCGAAGTTTATGGTGGTATGCTTAATAGCGTAGGTTTACAAAATCCTGGGGTGGACTATTTCATAAAAAATGAAATTCCTTTCCTCAATTCTCTTGATACAAATATTATTGTAAATGTTTGTGGTCACTCTCTTGAAGAATATGTAAATGTTGTTACAGCTTTAAGAGGTCAAGATGTTGATATGCTCGAACTTAACATTTCTTGTCCTAATGTAAGTGAGGGTGGTCTTGCTTTTGGTACTGACCCTAAACTTGTAGAAAAGGTAGTATCAAGTGTAAAGCAGGTTGCTGACAGACCTTTAATTGTTAAACTTACACCAAATGTAACAGATATTACAGAAATTGCAAGAGCTGCTGTTGCCGGTGGTGCTGATGCTCTCAGTCTTATAAATACTCTTACAGGTATGAAGATTGATATTAACAGAAGAAAGCCTGTACTTGATAGAAAAGTTGGCGGTATGAGTGGTCCAGCTGTTAAGCCAGTTGCTGTAAGAATGGTTTATCAGGTAGCTAAGGCTGTTGATGTACCTATTATTGGTATGGGTGGTATCTCAAATGCAGAAGATGCTATTGAATTTATTATGGCTGGTGCAACAGGTGTATCTATTGGTACAGCTAATTTCATAAATCCTACAGCTACTATTGATACTATAAAGGGCATTGAAGAATTTATGGATAAGAATAATATTAAGACTCTTGATGAAATTAGAGGTATTATTGACTAATAAAATTGTGAATTAGGTGATAAAATGAAAAGATTTTTAGCATTGGGAATGGCATTGGCTATGGTACTTTGCTCCTTAACTGGTTGCAATACAAGTCATAAAGTTAATGCTGCTATTCAAGAAAATATTTCAACACTTGATAATAAACTTGCGAATCTTGAAGTAACTGTAGGAGATTTATATCAAGAGGGTATAGCTACAGATGAAATGAAAGATGAAGTAGATGACCTCCAACAGGAATTAAGTGAAGCAAGAGATATGTTTGCGGCTACTACTGACGGGGAGCAAGATGCAAACATTTCCAGTAAACTTATTGACCTTACTTCAAAGGCTGATGAACTTGAGGGTCAGGTTCAAGATGCTTTAGGTGGTATAGGTAATGTAGAAAATTATGCAAAGGCTATGAAGAAAGTTACTAGCGAGCTTGAAAGTGCTATCAAAACAGCTGTAGATAATGGCAAAATGGATAAGTCAAAATTGACAGAATTTCAAAATGCTAGTAGTAAGTTAGACGCTATTGTTAGCAATCCAGAAGAAACAACTACAAATAAGGCTGAATTATTGAAAATAAGAGAAAGTCTTGTTGCTCTTGCTTCTGAGGCTAGTGCCGGTAATGAGGTTATAGACGGTCTTGCTCAAAATGATAAAAAAACTGCTCAGCCAACAGTTAAGTCAGAAGATTTGACAAGTCTTGTAAATGCTTACACTACTTTGCAAAATACTGCATCACAGCTTTATGAAAAAGGCAATATTACAGAAAAACAGTATACTGAAATTTTAAATCTTGGTATGGATGTTTCAAAGTTACAGGAAAAAGCAAATAAGGGCGAAAAAGAAGATTCTGTAAATAGTGAAGCTAAGAAATTAGCAGGCAAAGTTGAGAAATTAGCAAATAAAATTAAATAGTATTGACTAAAAGGACTAGAATATAGTCCTTTTAGTTTGCTTAAAATCTGGTTAAATCCTCTTTTCGTAAGCATTTCAGTATGAAAAGAAGTAAAATATAAATGACACTTGCAATAGTTAATGAAATTAATATAGTAATGTTGTTTGTAATTTTAAAAATGTGGTTTGAAATAAACAACATAACTGCACAGGCACAAGTAATTGAAAGTATAGGTTTTACAAATAATAATGTTACACTAAAGTGAGTTTTTGTCCTCTCTTTTATTCTAAGAAGTGTAATTGTAGTAACAACTATTGATGTTATGAACCATATGAATATAAAGCCATTTAAACCATAAATAGGTACTAAAAAATATATACTTATCAAATTAATAAGAGATGAAATAGTATTGACCTCAAATATAAAAAGTTGCTCTCCAAGTCCGTTTAATACTCCTGAAAGTGTTACCTGCAAATATGTAAAAGGGCATATAAAACCGATTAGTTTCAGCATACTACCTATTTCCTTTTCAGAATAAATAAGCTGACCTATTTCGTAACCATAGGTTATAAATAGACCACCTGTTCCACAAGCTACAATAGCTGTCAGTAAAAGGGAATGTTTTAATGTTGAAGTAATACGGTTATAATTTTTTAGGGTATAACATTCAGCAATTACTGGTAGTATAGCTGTTGCTAAGGCTGTTAAAAGTGATGAGGGAAACATAACAAGAGGCATAGCCATACCACTTAACCTACCTAATTCGCTTAATGACTGACTTTGGCTCATACCAAAAAGCTGAAGTCTTTGTGGCAATATAATATTTTCAACTGTTGCGTAAATTGAGCTGGCAACTCTGTTTAATGTAAGAGGTATTGCCATTGAAGTTATAAGGGAAAGTGCTGTAAATGTGGTTATGGTGGGAATTTTTGGCTTTAATTTGTGGTTTACACAAAATAGATTAAGGGCGGTAAATAAAAATGATATTATTTCTCCCAAAGCCATACCTAGTATAGCAGCACCACAGGCATATTCTAACCCCATAGGTACAAAGGTATCTGCCAAAACATAAACTGCCAACATTCGCACTATTTGTTCTATAACCTGACTTATGGCAGGAACTTTTGCCTCCTGCATACCTAAAAAATAGCCCCTTATTACAGAACCGGCAGCCATAAATGGAAAACAGGGACTAAGCCATTTTAAAGAAAGTGTTGTTCGCTTATCTTTTATTATGTATTGGCTTATTTCTTCGGCAAAATTATGTACACTAATACTTAAACATAAAGCAATAGCAACGGAAATAATCAAGGAAATAGTCAATATTTTTTCGGCATTTCCCTGTTGTCCTTTTGCTTTTTCCTGTGCTGTCAGTTTTGACATTGTAGTTGAAAGACCGGAGGAAGAAATAGCCCATATTAACAAATATAAAGGTGTTATAATTTGATATAGTCCCATACCCTCAGCGCCTATGGTTTTGGACATATATATTCTGTAAAAAAAGCCTAGCACTCTTGTTATTATGTTAGCTGATGTAAGAATGATAGCACTTTTTATAATTGCTTTTTTGTGCATAGCTTCCTCCTGTTTGCTCTTATAATAAAAGTATGATAAAATAAATTAATTATGATAATTTTGAAAGAGGTGAGGAAATGTTTGATATTCCAGCAGAATTAAAAAAGTTACCAGAGTCCCCTGGCGTCTATATTATGAGGGATAAAACCGATGATATTATATATGTTGGAAAGGCGAAAATATTAAAAAATAGAGTAAGACAGTATTTTCAAAATTCAGCAAACCATTCTTTAAAAGTGAAGCAAATGGTAAGCAATATTGACCATTTTGAATACATTGTTACTGGTTCAGAGGTAGAAGCTCTTATTTTGGAAAACAATTTAATAAAGAAACATAATCCAAAGTACAACATTCTTTTAAAAGACGATAAAACTTATCCATATATAAAAGTAACTACCAATGAAATGTTTCCTCGTGTTTTTGTTACAAGAAAATTATTAAAAGATAAAAATAAATATTTTGGACCTTTTACAAACAGTTCAGCTGTAAAGGAGAACATAGCTCTTATAGATAAAATATGGCAGGTCAGAAGATGTAGCAAAATTTTTCCTAGAGATATAGGAAAGGGTAGACCTTGTCTTAATTATCATATAGGACAATGTAAGGCTGTTTGTACTGGAAAAGTATCAGAAGAAGAATACAACAAAATGATAGGAGAAATACTGGATTTTTTAGGTGGCAAAACAGAAAATGTAGTAAAAAGTCTTACATCAAAAATGCTAAAATATTCAGCTGAAATGGAATTTGAAAAGGCAGCGGAAGTAAGGGATACTATTGAAAGTATAAAAATACTTAACCAAAAGCAAATTATTGAAAATCTCCATATTGATGACAGAGATGTAATTGGTTTTGCTAGAGGAATAAGAGAATGTATAATGCAGATTTTCTTTATTCGTGGAGGTAAGATTACAGGCAGAGAACATTTTATGCTTGAAGAATGTGAGGGCGTAGAGGATAAGGAGCTTATGACACAGTTCGTTCAGCAGTTCTATAGTGGCACTCCTTTTATACCTAAGGAAGTTATACTTCAATGTGAAATTGATGATTTTGATTTAATTAGTCAATGGCTTAGTGAACAAAAAGGACAAAGAGTTAATGTTCTTGTGCCACAAAAGGGCGAAAGAAAGAGTCTTGTGCTTATGGCTCAGAATAATGCAAAAATTGTACTTGATAAATTTGGTGCTGAAATAAGGAGAGAACACAAGAGAACAAAGGGTGCTTTGGAAGAAATACAAAAGGCACTTAATATTGATTTTGAACTTAATAGAATTGAAAGTTACGATATTTCAAATACTCAAGGTTTTGAATCTGTTGCGTCTATGGTAGTTTTTGAAAATGGTCTTCCAAAGAGAAGCGACTATAGAAAATTTAAAATAAAAACTATTATAGGACCTGACGACTATGGTAGTATGGAAGAAGTCATAACTAGAAGATTTACAAGATATATTAATGAAACTTCTGGAGATGAAAATGTTAAAAAGGCTGGTTTTGACAAAAAGCCAGATATGATTTTCTTAGACGGTGGCAAGGGTCAAATTTCAGCAGTTCAAAAGGCTTTAACCAATCTTAATTTGTATGTACCGGTTTGTGGTATGGTAAAAGACGATAGACACAGAACAAGGGCATTAATGTATAATGGAGAAGAAATAGAATTACCATATACATCGGAGGGATTTAAACTTCTTACAAGAATGCAAGACGAAGTACACCGATTTGCTATAGAATATCACAGAAAATTGAGAGAGAAAAAGCAAGTACACAGTATATTAGACGATATTTCTGGTATAGGTAGTGTAAGAAGAAAGGCTTTGATGAAACATTTTGGAGATATTAATGCTATAAGACGAGCTGAGGTTGAAGAACTCCAACAAGTAGACGGTATGAATATAAAAAGTGCTGAGGCTGTTTACAACTTTTTTAGAAAATAATTTATGTAAAATAGAGGTAGTTTTCTACCTCTATTTTAAATTTTTCAAAATAAATATTATAATTATGAAAAATTTTGTTAAATGATGAAATTTCCATTGAAAATATTGTTGATTTGGTTTATTATAAGATAAATGAGTGTGTATGTTTTGTGAAAATTGTATACACAAGAAAGGAGATTATTATGTATTCAGTAACTATTCAGGAAATTAAAGACGAGTTTGAACTTGTCAATTTAACAGATGAAATAGATTTAAAAACCATTGAAATAGAAAGTCCGGAGGTAAACAGACCAGCCTTACAGCTTGCTGGATTCTTTGACTATTTTGATAGTGAAAGAGTGCAGTTAATGGGTATTGTTGAATACACTTATCTCTGTAAGCTTACTCCAGAATTCAGACAGGAAACTCTTGAAAAACTTTTCCATTATAAAATGCCTTGTGTAATTATGTGTAGAGATTTAGACCCTCATCCGGAAATGCTCTACTATGCAAAGCAGAGAGGTGTTCCTATTCTTAAAACAAAGGAAACTACTTCAGAATTTATGGGCGAGCTTTTAAAGTGGATGAAAGTTCAGCTTGCACCAAGAACTACTGTTCATGGTGTACTTGTTGATATTTACGGCGAAGGCGTACTTATTACAGGCGAAAGTGGTATAGGTAAAAGTGAGGCTGCTCTTGAACTTGTAAAGAGAGGTCACAGACTTGTAGCTGATGATGCCGTTGAAATTAAAAAGGTTTCACATACTACTTTAGTAGGTAGTTGTCCAGAACTTATAAGATATTTCATTGAAGTTAGAGGTATCGGTATTATCAATGTTAAACAGATGTTTGGTGTTCAGTCTGTAAAGGATACACAGGATATTGACATTATTATTAAACTTGAATACTGGGAAAAGGGTAAGGCTTATGACCGTCTTGGTATAAAGGAAAATTATATGGATATACTTGGAAACAAGGTTGTATGTCATAATATACCGGTTCGTCCTGGTAGAAACTTGGCAATCATTTGTGAGTCTGCTGCTGTAAACTGTAGACAAAAGAAGATGGGTTACAATGCAGCTCAGGCATTAAACGACGCTATTATGAATAACGCTATGAATGGTAATCATTAATTTATTAAGGAGAGAATAAGAATGTATTATTTAGGCGTAGATTTAGGTGGAACAAATATTTTCGTAGGTTTAGTTGATGAAAATGGTAAAATTATTTCAAAGGAGTCAACTCCTACAATTAGTGTAAGAAGTGCAGACCTTATTTTAGATGACTTAATTGCTCTTTGTAAAAAGGTTGTTGCAGAAAATAATTTAGAATTAAGTGATGTTGAATATGTAGGTATTGGTGTTCCAGGTGTTGTAAACAGAGAAACTGGTGTTTTGGAATATGCCAATAATCTTAATTTTAATCATACAAATATTGCTGAGTATGTCGGTAAAGCTCTTGGCTTACCAGTCTATTTGGAAAATGATGCTAACTGTGCAGCTATTGGCGAAATTACTGCCGGTGCTGGAGATGGCTTAAAAAATGTAATTTATATAACACTTGGCACAGGTGTAGGCTCAGGTATTATTGTAAATGGCAAACTTTTAAGAGGTGCTTTTGGCGGTGGTACAGAGGCTGGTCATATGGTTGTTATGTACGAGGGCGAACAATGTACTTGTGGTAGACTTGGCTGTTGGGAAGCCTATGCTTCTGCTACTGCTCTTGCAAGAGAGGGCAGAATGGCTGCTGCTAAATATCCAAACTGTGAAATATATAATCTTGTAGACGGTAACATCAAACTTATTAATGCAAAAATGGTATTTGATGCAGGAGATAAGGGAGATGAAGTTGCCTTAGATATTATTGATAAGTACATAAAATATGTAGCTATTGGTATAGTAAACCTTGTAAATATATTTGAACCACAGTCTGTAATTATTGGTGGTGGCGTATGTGCACAGGGTGTTAAACTTACAAGACCAATTCAGCAGATAGTTCGTGATAAGGCTTATGGTGGCAACTGTAAGACAGAAATTAAGGTTGCAAAATTAGGAAATGATGCAGGTATTGTTGGTGCAGCAATGTTAGGAAATTATCAGGAGTAAATATGGAAAATATTATTGAAGTATTGAAAAAGGCTATAGGCGAAAACAATGTAATTGAAAATGAACCTATGAGCAAGCATACTACATTTAGAATAGGTGGAAATGCAGATATTTTTGTTACACCTCAATCAACAGAAGATGTAGAAAATGTAATTAAAATTGCTGAGAAAACGAATACACCATATTACATTATTGGAAATGGCAGTAATTTGCTTGTAAAAGATAATGGAATTAGGGGTATAGTAATTCAGATATACAAAAAGTATAGTGATATTACTGTAAATGGAAATGAAATAACTGTTCAAAGTGGAGCTTTACTTTCTACTGTAGCAAAAAAAGCTATGGAAAATAGTCTTACTGGTTTTGAGTTTGCAAGTGGTATTCCAGGAACTATAGGTGGTGCTGTTTGTATGAATGCCGGTGCGTATGGCGGGGAAATTAAAGATGTTTTAGTTTCTTGTAAGGTTCTTAAAGATGGTAAAGTTGTTGAACTTGACAACGAACAGGCTGGCTTTGAATATAGAAATAGCCGTATTATGGCTGAAAAAATGATAGTTTTAGAGGCTGTTTTGAAACTGGAAAAAGGAGATAAAGAGGAAATTTCATCAAAGATGAAAGAACTTAATTCTCAGAGAAATACAAAACAGCCAGTAGAATTTCCTAGTGCAGGCAGTACATTTAAACGCCCAGAGGGGTATTTTGCAGCAAAACTTATTGATGATAGTGGACTTAGAGGCTTTAGTGTAGGCAAGGCACAGGTTAGTCCTAAGCATTGTGGTTTTGTTGTAAATAATGGTGGAGCTACAGCACAGGAAGTTTTAGAGCTTATAGAAAAAGTAACAGAAATAGTTTATGATAAATTTGGCGTCAGGTTAGAGCCTGAGGTTAGAATTATAGGTCAATAAAAAAGGAGGAAAGCCTATGCGTTTTATAATAGTAACAGGTATGTCTGGTGCAGGAAAAAGTACCGTACTTAAATTTTTGGAAGATATAGGCTTTTTTTGTGTAGATAATCTTCCTCCAAGTCTTATTCCAAAGTTTGTGGAACTTTGTGAAAGCCCAAATTCAGGAATGGACAAAGTGGCATTAGGCATTGATATTAGAGGTGGCAGACTTTTTGGAGAGCTTTTTAATTTCTTAAACGAAGTTAGAAGTGAAACAAGTAAGTATGAAATTCTCTTTTTGGATTGTAGCGATGAAGTTTTACTTAAAAGGTATAAAGAAACTAGGCGTTCTCATCCCCTTGCGGTAAAGGGCGAAAGAATTATAATGGGAATTAAGAGAGAACGAGAACTTCTCCGAGATATTAAAACAAGAGCGGACTTTATAATTAATACTTCAAATATGCTTACAAGGGAATTAAGGGTACAACTTTCTTCTATATTCCTTGATGATGACAGATTTGAAAGTCTTATGATAACAGTTCTTAGTTTCGGATTTAAGTATGGAATACCAGCAGATTGTGACCTTGTGTTTGATGTGCGTTTTATTCCAAATCCATTTTATATAGCAGAATTAAAGCACCTTACTGGCAACGATGTAGCTGTCAGGGATTATGTAATGCAATGGGACGAAGCTAAAGAATTTTCTAAAAAATTAAACGATATGGTAGAATTTCTTATACCAAATTATATTAAAGAGGGCAAAAATCAACTTGTAATTGGTATAGGTTGCACAGGTGGAAAGCATAGAAGTGTAACATTGGCTAACGAATTGTACAATAATCTCAAAAGGACTGGTCATAGTGTGGTAATAGCCCACCGAGATATTGACAAAGACGCAAAGAGATAGTATACTTTACTTAATAATGATTTTGCTAAGTTAAGATACAAAACATCAAAATAAAATCTTTGCGGTTGTTCTGACTGCAAGTAGGTCAGACGGTGGTTATATGTCATTTTCAACTGAAGTTAAAAATGAAATACTTGATTACGAAGAAAGAAATTTTCATTGTCTTAATGCCGAACTTACAGCATATATTTTATTCTGTGGAGAGTTGTTTGGTAGTGACAATGGGTTTAATATTGTAATTCGAGATAGTGTGAAAGCTGTTTTAAATAGGGCTAAAGCATTAATATATAAATTGTATGAGGTAGAAGTAAGTATCAAAGGTAATGAAATAGTTATTGATGATAGTGACCTTGTGCAAAAAATAATTGAAAATACTAAAGTTAAAGACAGAGGCTGGTCAGATTATGGTTATGTAGTTGACCCCTCTGTTGTTTCTTCGATGTGCTGTAAACGAGCCTTTGTAAGGGCTAGTTTTGTTGCCTGTGGATCTATTGCTGACCCTAACAAGCAGTATCATATGGAGTTTGTTAGTAGTGATTATGACCTTATGACAGACTTGAAAGAAATTATTTCTGAGTTTGGCATTGATGGAAAAATCATTGAAAGAAAAACCTATTTTGTTGTATATTATAAGGAGGGCGAGCAATTAGTTGATTTGCTTAATATTATGTCTGCTCACAAGGCACTTTTAGAATTTGAAAATCTGAGAGTTATAAAGGAAGTAAGAAATAATATTAACAGAAAAGTTAATTGCGAAACCGCTAATCTCAATAAAATAGTGTCTGCCTCTGTGAGACAGTCGGAGGCAATAGAATATATAAAAAATACTGTCGGTTTAGATTTTTTGCCGGACAATTTAAGGACTATGGCTATTGCTAGATTGAAAAATCCAGACGCTAGTCTTAAAGCTTTAGGGGAGTTGGTTGACCCACCTATTGGAAAGTCTGGTGTAAATCATAGATTAAATAAAATATGTGAAATGGCTTCTGAATTAAAGGGGGAAATGCAAAATGAGTAAAAAGGAATTAGTTGTTGGTACAAGTCTTGTAGAAAGACCTATCGCTATGCTTGTTCAGACTGCTGGCAGATATGCTAGTGAACTCCATTTACAGATGGATAATAAAAATATAAATTTAAAGAGTATTATGGGTGTAATTTCAATTGGTAATCTTGTAGGTCACGATGTTGTTATTTCAGCTGACGGTCCAGACGAAGAAGAAGCCCTTGAAGCTATTGTTGAATTTTTAAGCTAATTGCTTGATAGATATATTGTTTTGACTGAGAAAAAGAGGAGTAACTATTAACATCTGACAGAGATTTGTGTACATAGGCTGAGATGCACATTGAGAAAAGTGATAGTGAAGGTAGCTTTGGAGTCATCAGGCTGAATAGTTAGGTCTGGCGTAGGATTGCGTTAAATCATTTAAGTGCCTGTGTAAGCAGGAATTAAGGTGGTACCGCGATGCTTTCGTCCTTTGTTAGATGAAAGCATCTTTTTTTATATAAATATGTAACTAATGATATTTTTGGAGGTAAAAATGAGTAAAGAATTAGCAAAAAACTATGACCCTTCAATAGTTGAGGACAGAATTTATCAGAACTGGCTCGACAAGGGTTATTTTCACGCAGAGGTGGACAAGACTAAAAAGCCTTTTACAATCGTAATTCCACCACCAAACATTACTGGTCATCTTCATATGGGACATGCTTTAGATAACACTATGCAGGATATTCTCATTCGTTGGAAGAGAATGCAGGGCTATAACGCACTTTGGGTCCCTGGTACAGACCATGCTGCAATTTCAACAGAAGTTAAAATTGTAAACAAAATGCGTGAAGAAGGTTTAACAAAGGAAGATATTGGTAGAGAAGGCTTCCTCAAGAGAGCTTGGGCTTGGAAAGAAGAATACGGTAGCACTATTCTTAACCAGCTTAAAAAACTTGGTTCTTCTTGTGACTGGGAAAGAGAAAGATTTACTATGGATGCAGGTCTTTCTGATGCTGTTCTCACAGTTTTCTGTAAGTTATATGAAAAAGGCTACATTTATCAGGGCGAAAAGTTAATTAACTGGTGTCCTACTTGTCAGACTACAATTTCTGATGCAGAAGTTGAACACGAAGATAAGCAGGGTGGTTTTTGGCATATTAAATATCCTATTAAGGGTACTGACAGATTCTTAGAGTTTGCAACAACTAGACCAGAAACAATGCTTGGCGATACAGCTATTGCAGTTCATCCAGATGATGAAAGATATAAGGATATTGTAGGCAAGGTTTGTGTAGTTCCTTTTGTAAACAGAGAAATTCCAATTATTGCTGATGAATATGTTGATATGGAATTTGGTACTGGTGTTGTTAAGATTACTCCAGCTCACGACCCTAACGACTTTGAAGTTGGCGAAAGACATAATCTTCCTAAGATTAATATTTTAAATGATGACGGTACAATTAATGCCAATGGTGGCAAGTTTGAAGGTATGGATAGATACGATGCCAGAAAACAGATTGTAGAAGAACTTGACGAAATGGGTCTTTTCATTAGAAAAGAAGAAATCAACCATGCCGTAGGTGTTCACGATAGATGTCATACTGTAATTGAACCACTTATTAAAAAGCAGTGGTTTGTAAAGATGGAAGAACTTGCTAAGCCAGCTCTTGATGCTTATTACAATAAGGACTTAAAGTTTGTTCCAGATAGATTTGGTAAGATTTATACTCATTGGCTTGAAGATATTCACGATTGGTGTATTTCAAGACAGCTTTGGTGGGGTCACAGAATTCCAGCTTATTACTGTGAATGTGGCGAAGTTATTGTTAGTAAAGAAGCTCCAAAGACTTGTCCAAAATGTGGTAGCACAAATATTAAGCAGGACGAAGACTGTCTTGATACTTGGTTCTCATCTGCGTTATGGCCATTCTCAACTTTAGGTTGGCCAGAACAGACAGAAGAATTAAAGCATTTCTACCCTACAAGTGTACTTGTAACAGGTTATGATATTATTTTCTTCTGGGTAGTTAGAATGGTATTCTCTGCTATGGAACAGATGGGCGAAGTGCCATTTAAGACTGTACTTATCCATGGACTTGTAAGAGATGAACAGGGTAGAAAGATGAGTAAGTCCCTTGGTAATGGTATTGACCCATTGGAAGTTATCAAGGATTACGGTGCTGATGCTTTAAGACTTACATTGATTACAGGTAATGCTCCTGGTAACGATATGCGTTTCTACTATTCAAGAATGGATAACAGTAGAAACTTTGGTAACAAGCTTTGGAATGCTGCCAGATTTGTTATGATGCACATTGGCGATTCTGAACCTAAGCTTGACAAGAGTAAGCTTACATCTGCTGACAAGTGGATTTTAAGCAAGGTTAATACTCTTGCAAAGGAAGTTACAGATAACCTTGATAATTATGAACTTGGTATTGCTGTACAGAAAGTTTATGACTTTATTTGGGACGAATACTGTGACTGGTATATTGAAATGGTTAAGCCTAGACTCTATAATGAAGAAGATGAAACAAGAGAGGCTGCTCTTTGGACATTAAAGACTGTTCTTATTAATGCTCTTAAAATGCTCCACCCATTTGAACCATTTATTACAGAAGAAATATTCACTTCTATTCAGTCAGAAGAAGAAACAATTATGCTTTCTAAGTGGCCAGAATTTACTTCAGAATTTGATTTTGAAGAAGACGAAAAGGCTATTGAGCTTATGAAAGAAGCCATTAAGAATATTAGAAATATCAGAGCTGAAATGAATGTTGCTCCTAGCAAAAAGGCTAAGGTATTTGTAGTAAGTGAAAACGAAGATGTAAGAAATATTTTCGAACATGGTAAGGTATTCTTTGCTACACTTGCTTATGCTAGTGAAGTTGTAGTTCAGGCTGATAAGACTGGTATTGATGATGATGCAGTTTCTACAGTAATTCACAATGGTGTTATTTATATGCCATTTGCTGAACTTGTAGATATTGCTAAGGAAAAGGAAAGACTTTCTAAGGAAAGAGAAAAACTTATTAAGGAAGTTGAAAGAGTAGAAAAGAAACTTTCTAATCAGGGCTTTGTTTCTAAAGCACCTGAAAAGGTTATTGCTGAAGAAAAGGCTAAAATGGAAAAATATTCTACAATGCTCAAGGCTGTAGAAGAACAGATTGAAAGATTAAAGTAATCTTGACATATTTGTTGCATAAATTTTTATAGAAAAAGACCCTTAGTATAAATTTTTACTAAGGGTCTTTATTGATATTTGTAAAAAATATAAAAAATTTACAAAAAATTGGTTGACATTTATTAATTTAGTGGTAATATTATATATAGTAATATAAATTTAAGACAAGTTTAACAAAACTTAATTAAATTTATTATTATATGCTTATCTTATACATCTTGAATGAGATGTTGATTACTAATATTTGTAATTCACTTATATGTCACGAGATTATTCATCTATTTTTAATCAAGGGTTTTGTGAAATTTGAAATAATTTATAGTCAGTTTTGTGCTGAAACTTGAAAAAGAGTTCAAAAAAATCTTGATAATAGAGCATTTTTCGTTAAATTTACAAATTTTTCAACATTTTTTTCAAAAAAGGCTTTAAAAAATTTGTAAAATATGTTAGTATAAGTGAGTATGTAGATTTAGGAAAGAGGGTGTTGTCTTTATTCGATATTGCCAACTGGAATAGGGGAAAGGCTTTATCGTTAAAATGATTTATTCTAAAAGGTATAAAGGGGTTATTTCTGGTATGACAATGCGAAGTCTGCCAAATATGAAACTAAAGGAGAATTTAGTATGAAAAATTCAAGAAAAATCACTTGGTTCACACAGTTCTCATATGGCTGTGGTAACCTTTTAGGTAGTGGTCCACTTGCAATTACAAGTGCTTGGCTTCTTATCTACCTTACAACTGTTTGTCAGTTAGACCCAGTTAAGGCTGGTACAATCGTTGGTCTTCCAACACTCTTAGATGTAATCCTCAACCCTGTAATGGGTTTCATTACTGATAACTTCTACAAGACAGCTATCGGTCGTAAGTTTGGTCGTCGTAGATTCTTCATCTTGTTAGGTATTCCACTTATGTTAATTTACCCATTAATGTGGTTACCAACAGGTAATTGGAGTGAAAGTGCAAACTTCTGGTATCACTTAATTACATTCCTTGCGTTCGAACTTGTTTACACAAGTGTTATGATTCCTTACGAAACACTTGCTGTAGAAATGACAAGCGATTTCGATACAAGAACATACCTTACAGGTTCTAAGGCTGCCATGGGTAAGATTGCAAACTTCCTTGCTTCTGGTATCCCAGCTCTTTTCTTCTCTATTTATGGTGAAGCAAATGACAATCCTGTACCATATATTGCAACAGCTGTTACATACTGTGTAATTATGATGATTTCTCTTATCTTACTTTACATTAACTCTTGGGAAAGAAGTCCTGAAGAAGTTAAGGAAGAAAGTGACACAAGAGGCTTAGGCGAAATCCTTAAGAAGTTATACATTGATAACTTATCTACATTAAAGTTAAAGACTTTCAGACACCACTTAGGTATGTACCTTTTCGGTTTCGGTGCTGAATGGTTATTCGCATCAACATTTACTTACTATGTTGTTTATGCCCTTCATAATGAAAAGGCATTCGCTGCTGAAATGAACTCAATGTCAGCTATCTTACAGTTAATTTCTACATTCATTTGTATGGCTGTAGTTGCTAAGATTGGTTTCAAGAAGCCTTACATGTTAGCTTTAGCAGTTGTTATCGTTGCCGTTTTAGCTTATGTTGGTATCGGTTTCGGTGCTATGCATGGTGGCGACTTACACGAAGACAAGTTAATCGTTATTGCTATTACAGCAATCTTTGGTTTAGGTACTGGTTCTGTTTACTACATCCCATGGAGTACATATACATTTATGGCCGATGTTGATGAAGTTGTTACTAACCGTAGAAGAGAAGGCGTTTACGCTGGTGCGATGACAATGGCTGGTAAGCTTATGAGATTCATCGTTGTTCAGACTTTAGGTTTCGTACTTGCTGCTAATGGTTTCGACAAGAAGGCAGACAATCAGCCTGAAAGTGCTATTACAGCAATTCTTCTCGTATTATTAATTGGTGTTTGTGGTCTTGCCATTATCGGTATCTACTTCACAATTAGAATGAAGCTTGACCATAGAACTCACCAGATTGTTAAGGATGAAGTTGCTAGAATTCATGCTGGTGGTAAGATGGAAGATGTTACTCCAGAAGTTAAGAAGACTCTTGAACAGCTTACAGGTTTCAAGTATGAAGCTTGCTTTGGTAACAACGATATGGGTTACCATCAGGGTGTTAAGTTCTTCACTGGTAAGAACATCGCTTGCCTCATCATCTTCATTGCTTTCATCGTTGCAATGCTTACTAAGATGTATGGTGTTTGGTAGGATTAATATTTCCTATACATAAATCTTGATTATTATTGGCCAACAGTCCATTAACTGTGCTGTTGGCTGATTTACTTTAGAATAAATCATTTTAAGACAATATTGAAAAATCTACTGATTAACAAATGGCAATTCCAATATGAGGTTGGGTTTGTAAAAAAATAAGCCGAATGCAAAGGTATAAAAAGTATACTTGATGCAGTCGGCTTATTTTTTATTTAAAAAAGATAACTGGTGTAGAAATTCTACACCAGTTAAATTATATTATTCATTTTCTAAAAACAATTCTTTGAAGTATGGTAATTCTTCTGCCCATTTACAGAACTGACGCCATTCATCAAGCTTATGGCTCTTTCTGGCAAAGTACATAGCTCTTACATTTTCGTATGAGAAAGTACAAGTTCTAGTCTGGTTGTAGCTTGATGGTAAAAGCTGAATTATGCTGTACCACTGGTCTTTATCCTTTGTTTCTACAAAGTTTTGTCTAAGACTTTCTAATTCCTTAATAAAAATTTCTAAAGCTTTTTTAGCAGACGGGATAAGTTTATCGTGGCTAAAGTCATCAATTTCAAAAGGTTTAGAATGTATTTTGTGCATTGTACTTGTTGAGTTTGCAACAGTACCTACCTTGTATGTGTCATATTCTTTCCACCAGTACATAGGGGCGGTAATATCAACAGAAATAAAAATCTGTCTTATAAATTTTCTGTGGTCTGAACCAGCCTTGCAAAGTCTTTTTGCAAGACCTAAATCATTTTCACCAAAAACGAAAGTGCCATCTTCTTTAGTGTAGCTATCTATTTTTGCCCAACTGTTCATTGGGTTTCTAGCACCTCTAATGGCATTTTCAAAGTTCATTGTAAATGTCTTTTCAAATTTTATCATTATAAAAATCTCCTATGCTTTTAATTGCGTCCATTTCTAATTAATTATACAGCATTTTGTTGTGGATTGCAATTAATAAAAAATACTGGTATTTATGCTAACTTTAATGTATAATAATTAGATAGGAAATTGCAGTTTTAGCTATGACTTGATAGCGTTTAACTATTGGTATATTATGGAGGATATATGAGATATATTAATACATTACACGATGGCGAAAATTTAATAGATTTTTATTTATGCAAGCAAAAACAGACTTTTAAGTCTAAAAATGGTAAAAATTATCTTTCACTTACACTTTTAGATAAAACAGGTACTATTAACGGTAAGGTTTGGGATATAAATAAAAATATTCAAAGTTTTGAAGAAGGAGATTTTATTAAAATTGATGCTAGTGTTCAAACTTTTAATAATGACCTCCAATTAAATATTAAGAAAATAAGGCGTGCTCAAGAGGGAGAATATTTTGAGGAGGACTATGTTCCATCAACTAAAAAAGATGTAAACGAAATGTTTAATCGTGTTACAGATTACATAAAGTCTGTTAATGACAAATATATCAAGGAATTATTAACTAATATTTTTGTTAAAAATACAGATATTGCAAATAGTTTTAAAAAGCATACAGCTGCAAAGACAATGCACCATAACTATTTAGGTGGACTTATCGAGCATACTCTTTCTGTTACAGATTTATGTGATTTTATGGCAGGTCACTATGAAAATGTAAATAGGGATATGCTTATAGCTTGTGCTTTACTTCACGATATTTCAAAAATTAAGGAATTATCAGAGTTCCCTAATGTGGAATATACAGATGATGGCGAGTTATTAGGCCATATTGTAATGGGCTGTGAATTTTTGGGCAAAGAGGCTGATAAGGTAGAGGGCTTCCCTCATCAGTTAAAATCTCTTATGCAACATTGCATTTTAGCACACCATGGAGAGTTTGAATATGGTTCTCCAAAGTTGCCAAAAACTATTGAGGCTTTTATACTTCATTGTGCTGATGATACAGATGCAAAGGTAAAAATGTTTGAAACAGCTATTGAAGAAAATCAAACAACAGGAAAATGGGTAGGCTACAATAGAATTTTAGCTAGAAATATTAGAAAGTCAGAGTATTAATATGGTACAAAAAAATCAAAAATTAGTAGTAGAAATAGTAGATTTATCTTCTGAAGGTGCAGGCGTTGCAAAAGTTGAGGGCTATCCAATTTTTGTAAAAGATACGCTTGTAGGAGAAAAAGTAGAAATTTTGGTTTTAAGGGCAAATAAGAATTATGGCTTTGGTAAAGCTATTAATATTATAGAGGCTTCTCCAGATAGAGTAGAACCAAAATGCCCTGTGGCAAGTAAATGTGGTGGTTGCTCTATTCAACATATGTCTTATGATTGTCAACTTAGATATAAGAAGAATAAAGTCTACCAAAATTTAAAGAGAATAGGTGGCTTTGATAATATTGAGGTGGAAGATACAATAGGTATGGATGAGCCTTTTTATTATAGAAATAAGGCACAGTATCCAGTTGGCTATGACAAAGGTATTATTACTGGATTTTATGCTGCCAATAGCCATAGAATAATTGATTTTGATAATTGCTATATAGGTAGTAAAAGAAATAGAGAAATATTAAATATAGTAAAGAATTTTATAGTAGAAAATAATATTACAGCCTACGATGAAACTACAGGTAGAGGTATAGTTAGACATATTTTAATAAGAGAGGGCCATTTTACAGGAGAAATTATGGTCTGTCTTATTGTGAATGGTAGTAAATTTAAGTATAAAACACAGCTTGCAAATGCTTTAAAAGATGTTGAGGGTGTAAAGTCAGTTTCTGTAAATTATAATACTACAAAATCTAATGTTATTTTGGGTGATAAGGTAGAAACAGTATATGGTAGTGATTTTATAACTGATTATATTGGTGATTTAAAGTTTGAAATTTCTCCGTTGTCATTCTTCCAAGTAAATCCGATACAGACACAAAAATTGTATGGAAAAGCGTTGGAATATGCAGATTTAAATGGCGAAGAAATAGTTGTAGACGCCTACTGTGGTATTGGAACAATTTCTCTTTTCCTTGCGCAAAAGGCAAAAATGGTCTACGGTGTAGAAATAGTTCCTCAGGCCATAGAAGATGCCAAAAAGAATGCAAAAAATAATAAAATAAATAATGCTGAATTTTATGTTGGAAAGAGTGAGGAAATAGTACCGGAACTCTATAAAACAAAGGGAGTAAAACCTGATGTAATGGTAGTAGACCCTCCAAGAAAAGGCTGTGAAGAAAGTCTTCTAAATCTTATGTTGCAAATGCAGCCAAAACGCATAGTCTATGTTTCATGCGATAGTGCAACTTTGGCAAGAGATTTAAAAATTCTCTGTGCCACAAATGAGTATGAGATAAAAAAGGTACAACCAGTTGATATGTTCCCTCATACAGGGCACGTTGAAACGGTGGTGTTGATGTCAAGGGTTGATAAATAATGCGTGAGAAAGCCTTTATTTAAGGGGTTTTCAGAAAATATGGTTTTTATCATAAAATACCCGTTTTCTTTTATAGGAACATATCTACTCGCAAAAATTGACTTCTATTTTGGGCAGCAAAAAAGATGTCAAGGGTTGTGGCACTAATATAGATTTTGGTAGTTAGTGATTTTGATGTCAAAACTTAACAGCATTTTGGCACACTCAATCGTTTAAGGTATGTTAGGCTGTGATATAGATGTTATAAAGAGGAGCACAAAGATATGGAATTTAGAACAGAAAGATTAATTCTCCGTCCGTGGAAGGAAACGGATGCAGAAAGCTTATATGAATACGCTAAAGACCCTGCTGTGGGTCCAATTGCTGGCTGGCCTGTACACTCGAATGTTGAAAACAGCCTTTATATTATAAAAAATGTATTATCAGCGAATGAAACATATGCTGTTTGCCTAAAAGAAGATAATCGTGCGATAGGAAGCATTGGTTTAATTCCACCTGCACAATCTCATACTCAAGCAAGTGACACAGAAATTGAAGTGGGATATTGGATAGGTGTTCCATTTTGGGGAAATGGTTATATTCCAGAGGCTGTCAGAGAAATTCAACGACACGCTTTTGAAGATTTAGGATGTACTGCAATGTGGTGTGGCTATTATGATGGAAACGAGAAGTCTAAACGCTGTCAGGAAAAATGTGGGTTCAAATATCATCATACCGAGGAAAACAAGCCGTGTACTTTGATTGGCGATGTTAGAACTGAACACTTCACTTATGTAACAAAAGAGGAATGGCTTAATCGTGAGTAAATACGAACCATTATGGAAATGGATTAAAGAAAATAGCACAGACAGTTTCAAACTGACATATGCTGAGATAGAAAATATTTCAGGTCTGCCAATTGACCATTCTTTCCTTATTTTCAAAAAGGAACTATTGGAGTATGGATTTAAGGTCGGTAAGATTTTGATGAAAGAGCAAGCGGTAGCTTGTGAGAGAATTAGCTAATAGGAGTTGATGGTAATGCCGAGAAGAAGCAAAAATACATTTGAAATTATTGGTGATGAAGTTCATATTTCTAGACCAGAGTGGCCTATTATTGGGAGGTTGTATCCTGGGGAAGTGGTATGACAGAGCCAGAAGATGTAATAATAATATAGGAGAGAATGGGAATAAAATAGAATATAGTATAAAGAAATATTGTTAAAATTATGTTTGATGTTACAAGGGGGACAGATTTGAATTTCCCTAGAAATTTCTTTGAGCCTTATGATAGAATGAATGATATACTTATTGAAGGTTTTGAATGAATAAGAGTGTTACTATCAATCTTTATAAAAACAGTCAATTCCTATATAGTTTAAAATATTAATAAATTCATTCCAATTACTTGGATAATTATAAAATCCCTGGCTATAGAGATTGATAGTGTCTGTGTGTATGTTTAATTTCCAATAAAAACCAGGAAAAAATTCCATAGGTTTATTGTAATTAATCATATCCCAATCTATAATATTCATTTTTTTCTAGCATTTTACATATTTCATTAATTTTATCTGTAATATTTATAGAATAAGTTTTTTGCTTATAATAGCACTGTAAAATGTAATCTTTGTTAGTAGTTTCTAATATTACATACAATTCAGGTGTACTTGTATTCATATTTTTAAAACAAATGTATAAAACAAAGAAATTGGAAACAATATATGTGATAGATATTGAAATATTTTTAGGAGGATATATTTATGACAGATATGTTTTGTTTCCAATGCCAGCAGACAGCCGGAAATAAAGGGTGTATACGAACAGGTGTATGTGGCAAACAGCCTACAACAGCAAATCTTCAAGACAAGTTAGTATATGAGTTAATTAGTCTTGCAGAAATGATGGTTGAAAAGGATATGAGAACAAAAGAGGCTGACCGTTTATTTATTGACGGATTATTTACAACTCTTACAAATGTAAATTTTGACAATGAGGCTATAGAAAATTTTATAAAAAGGATAGTGGCTGAACGCAATTCTGTAGGAGATACTAGGGAACACAATCTTGTGGAATTATGGAACGGGGATACAGATATTGTTTCTTTGCGTTCTACTTTGCTTTTTGGATTAAAGGGTATGGCGGCTTATGCTCATCACAGTATGAACTTAGGTTTTGAAGACGATGAAGTAACAGGTTGGTTCTACAAAGGTTTAAGTGAAATAAACAAGGAACACAGTCCAGAGGAATGGCTTGACCTTATTATGGAGTTTGGTAATGTAAATCTTAAATGTATGGAGCTTTTGGATACCGCCAATACAGAGAGTTTTGGAAATCCTGTTCCTACACGAGTAAACACAGATATTAAAAAAGGTCCTTTTATTGTAATATCTGGTCACGATTTAGGCGATTTACAGCAGTTACTTCAACAGACAGAGGGCAAAGGTATAAACATATATACCCATAGTGAAATGTTACCAGCTCATGGTTACCCAGAATTGAAGAAATACCCCCACTTGGCAGGAAACTTTGGTACGGCTTGGCAGTCACAGCAAAAGGAATTTGAAGATATTCCAGCACCAATATTATTTACAACAAATTGCCTTATGCCTTGGCGACCTAGTTACAAGGACAGAGTTTACACTACTTCAGTTGTAGGTTATGAAGACATAAAGCACATTTCGGCTAACGAAGACGGCCACAAGGATTTTAGCCCAATAATTAAACAGTCTTTAGAGTTGGGTGGCTATGAACACGACAGAAGTATGAGTGGCATTAACGGTGGGCATATGTTGACAACAGGTTTTGCTCACAATGCTGTGCTTTCTAATGCAGACAAAATTATTTCGGCTATTAAATCCGGAAAAATAAGCCACATTTTTCTTGTAGGTGGCTGTGATGGAGAAAATCCAGGAAGAAACTACTACACAGAATTTGTTAAGAGTACGCCAATGGATTCTCTTGTATTGACGCTTGCCTGTGGTAAATATCGTTTTAATGATTTAGACCTGGGAAAAATAGACGGTCTTCCTCGAATTATTGATATGGGACAATGTAATGATGCCTATAGTGCTATAAAGGTAGCTATGGCACTTTCAGAAGTGTTTGAATGTAGCATAAGTGATTTACCTTTAACATTGGTACTTTCTTGGTACGAACAAAAGGCTGTTTGTATTTTGCTTACACTTTTGTCATTAGGCATAAAAAATATGTACCTTGGACCTACTATGCCGGCATTCCTTTCAGAGGGTGTTTTGAAAATTATTATTGACAAATTTAATCTTCAGCCAATTACAAATCCACTTCAAGATATGGATGCGATTTTAGGCAGAGGTTGAAAACTTCGTTAATTTAAGTTATTGGAATTTGTCTTTCTGATTTATAGTCTATTGTTTTATAGCAGGACAATAGGCTATATTTGTATTTATTGAAATATAAATATAAATATGATAATATAAGGCTAATAAAACTAGGAGGGATTATTGTAATGTGTACAGCAATAACTTATAAAACAAAAGATTTTTATTTTGGTAGAACTTTAGACTATGAATTTTCTTATGGCGATGAAATTACAATAACACCTCGTAATTATGAGTTTAATTTCCGTCATACAGGTAAGGTAAACAGCCATTATGCTATTATTGGAATGGCACATATTGCAGAAAACTATCCTTTATACTATGATGCAATAAACGAAAAGGGTCTTGGTATGGCAGGGCTTAATTTTGTAGGTAATGCTGTGTATTCTGATATTTTAGAGGAAAAGGAAAATGTAGCACAGTTTGAATTTATTCCATATATTCTTAGTCAATGTGCCAATATATATGAAGTTAAAGAAAAACTTTCAAATATAAATATTACAAATACAAGATTTAGTGAAAAATTTCCTTGTGCAGAGCTTCATTGGATAATTGCTGATGAAAATGGAGCAATTGCCGTAGAGGCTATGAGTGACGGACTTCACATATATGATAACGAGGTTGGTGTATTGACAAATAACCCACCTTTCAATCAGCAAATGTTTTTATTAAACAATTATATGGGACTTTCTCCTAAACAGCCAGAAAATTTGTTTGCCAAAGGTGTTAATTTGCAGACATACAGCAGAGGTATGGGTGCTATAGGTTTGCCTGGGGATTTATCTTCAGCTTCTCGTTTCGCTAGAGTGGCATTTACAAAGTTAAATTCTGTTTCAGGAGATACAGAAGTGGAAAGTGTAAGTCAGTTTTTTCATATTTTGGGGTCAGTAGACCAACAGAGAGGCTGTTGTGAAGTGGCAGAGGGTAAATATGAAATTACACTTTATACTTCTTGTTGTAATGCAAGCAAGGGAATTTACTATTATACTACTTATGAAAATCATCAAATTAATGCCGTAGATATGAATAAGGTTGATTTAGAAAGTAATAAATTGGTAAGATATACGCCTATTACTAATCAGCAAATTAATTTCCAAAATTAAATAAAATTTGTATAAGCCTACTTATTTTGAATTGTGGCAATAGAATTTATATGAAAATTAAGAGTAGTAATATGTGCTGATTTAACATTTCGTTGACTTTAGGATGAAAAACAGATATAATCATTATAAAACCCATAGACTTACTAGGGTAATGTAAAATTGTATGATTGTTTGTGAGGTAGTATTAATGTTAAATCAATTTTCGAGAACACAGTTATTGGTTGGCAAAGAGGCAATAGACAAATTTAGAAATGCCAGAGTAGCCGTTTTTGGTATTGGTGGTGTAGGTGGCTATGTATGTGAAGGTCTTGTCAGAAGTGGTATTGGTGCTTTTGACCTTATAGATGATGACAAGGTTTGTCTTACAAATCTTAATAGACAGATAATAGCTACAAGAAAAACTGTTGGCAAGTATAAGGCTGATGTAATGAAAGAGAGAATACTTGAAATAAATCCAGATTGTCAGGTAGAGGTTCACAAGTGTTTCTTTCTTCCGGAAAATGCTGACGAATTTCATTTTGAAGATTATGACTATGTTGTAGATGCTGTTGATACAGTTACTGCTAAAATTGAAATTATAATGAAAGCACAGGAAAAAGGCGTGCCAGTAATAAGCTGTATGGGAGCGGGAAATAAACTTGATGGAAGTCAGTTTAAGGTGTCAGATATTTACAAGACAAGTATGTGTCCTTTAGCTAAGGTTATGAGAAGAGAACTCAAGAAAAGAGGAGTAAAGAAGTTAAAGGTTGTTTACTCTGAAGAAAAACCTACTAGACCATTGGAAGATATGTCTATAAGCTGTCGTACTCATTGTATTTGTCCTCCAGGGGCACAGCACAAATGTACAGAAAGGCGTGACATTCCAGGTAGTACAGCTTTTGTACCATCTATAGCGGGTCTTCTTATTGCAGGAGAAATTGTAAAAGATTTAGCTGAAAAATAAATATTTATTTTGAGATAGTATAGTGATTTTTATATTGCTATACTATTTTTTTATAAAAATTTTTGAAAAAGGTATTGACTTGAAGTTAGGTCTAAGTTGTATCATTAACTTACAGCTAAAGAATGAATATAGTGAATAATTTTTGAATGGAGGAAAATAAAATGATGTTAAATGAAACTTATACTTTATCAAATGGAGTAAAGATACCTAAATTAGGACTTGGTACTTGGTTTATTGACGATGACAAAGCAGGAGATACTGTAAAAGAGGCTGTTAAGTTAGGCTACAGATTAATTGATACAGCACAGGCCTACGGTAATGAAAGAGGTGTAGGCGAGGGTGTTCGTAACTGTGGATTGCCTAGAAATGAAATTTTTGTTACAAGTAAGGTAGCAGCAGAGGCAAAAAGTTATGAAAGTGCAGCAGCATCTATTGATGAAACTCTTTCTAAAATGGGCTTAGATTATATTGATATGATGATTATTCATAGTCCACAGCCTTGGGCAGAGTTCAGAGTAGAAAAGAGATATTTTGAAGAAAATAAGGAAGTTTGGCGTGCTTTAGAAGATGCTTATACTGCCGGTAAGGTAAAGGCTATAGGTGTATCTAACTTTTTACAAGACGATTTAGAAAATATTCTTGCAGATTGTAAGATTAAGCCAATGGTAAACCAAATTCTCTTGCATATAAGCAATACAAATACTGAATTAATAGATTTTTGTAATAAGAATGGTATATTAGTTGAAGCATATTCTCCAATCGCACACGGGGAAGCACTTAAAAATAATGACATTACTGCTATGGCTGAAAAATATGGTGTTTCTACAGCACAGCTTTGTATTCGCTATGTAATACAGTTAGGTACAGTTGCATTGCCAAAGACAGGAAATCCAGCTCATATGAAAGATAATGCAAATGTAGATTTTGAAATATCTGATGAAGATATGAAGGCTTTAAAAGAAATGGAACATATTGATAACTATGGCGAATTTAATGTATTCCCTGTATTTAGTGGCAAGCCCTTAGCATAATAAATATTTTTTGAATGATAGCCTTTTGTGAAAGAATATTTTGCAAAAGGCTATTTTTGTTTTTATATTGAAAATAAATCAGACGACCAAAATAATTCCTGTATTCATATATGAAAAATTTTAGAAAAAATTCACAGGTAATATTATTGACTTAATTGAATAAAAAATATATACTATTCCTATAAATAATATATGAATTGAGTGATTTACTTGAAAACATAGTAAAATACAGGGTTTCATACATATTTAAGATAATATTTGATACCGAAAAAATAATTTTTTTGGAAAAATTATCAAAAAACTATTGACAAATGGAGAATTATAGAGTATCTTATATACATTATTCCTATAAGATAAATAGGAAAAGTAAGAATTAATAAAAGGAGGCAGTAAAAAATGCAAAAATTTAAAAACGGAAAACTGTATTATGTTGTTGCTGGAGGATTAATAGACTGCCTCTGTATGATGTAACCAATTAACAGTACAGGTAATGAAAAAATACAGCAATAACGAGGTGCAAAAAATGAAAAGAAAATTATTAGGAATTATATTATCAGCAGTATTATTAACAACAACAGTTCTTACAGGTTGTGGAAGTGCTTCGGCAGAAAAAGACGGAAAGGTTTCAATAACAAATGTTTCCTATGACCCAACTAGAGAACTTTATACATCATATAATGAACTTTTTGCAAAACATTGGAAAGAAAAAACTGGTCAAGATGTTGAAGTTACTCAATCTCATGGTGGTTCTGGTAAGCAAGCTCTTGAGGTTGCAAATGGTCTTGATGCCGATGTAGTTACTTTAGCTCTTGAATACGATATAACTTCTATTCAAAAGGCAGGACTTATAAATGATGGTTGGATAAATAAATTTGATAAAGATAGTTCGCCTTATACATCAACAATTGTTTTCCTTGTAAGAAAAGGAAATCCTAAAAATATTAAAGATTGGGACGATTTAGTAAAAGACGGTGTCGGGGTTATAACTCCTAATCCAAAAACTTCAGGCGGTGCAAGATGGAATTATCTTGCAGCTTGGGCTTATGCCAATAAGAAATACAACGGTGATGAAACACAGATAAAGGATTTTGTTAAGAAACTTTACCAAAATGTTCTTGTACTTGATTCAGGGGCAAGAGGTGCAACAACTACATTTGTAGAAAACGGACAGGGCGATGTACTCCTTGCTTGGGAAAATGAAGCGTATCTTTCAATTAAGGACCACCCAGACGATTATGAAATTGTTACACCAAGTATAAGTATACTTGCACAGCCTTCAGTAGCTGTTGTTGACGATGTAGTAGACAGACGAGGTACAAGAGATGTAGCTACTGAATATTTACAGTACCTCTATTCAGATGAGGCACAGAGAATAGCTGCTGAAAATTATTATCGTCCATCAAACGAAAATATTCTTAAAGAATATAGTGATAAATTTAATCTTAATGTAAATTTAGTTACAATAAAGGACTTCGGTGGCTGGGACGCCGTACAGGAAAAGCATTTTGCCGATGGTGGAGTGTTTGATGAAATTTATGAGAAAAAATAGGTGATGTAGTATGAGTAAAAGGAATAAAAGAGTAATACCTGGTTTTGGACTTTCAATGGGTGTAACTCTTACAATGTTAAGTATCATAGTTATAATACCATTAGCGTCATTAATAGTATTTACTGCTAATTTGAGTTTAAGCGAGATTATAGATGTTATTACAAAGCCGAGAGTTCTTGCTAGTTTTAAGGTTAGTTTTTTAACAGCTTTCATAGCATCAGCAATAAATGCTGTTATGGGTGTTATTCTTGCTTGGGTTCTTGTAAGATATGATTTTCCATTTAAGAGAGTTTTAGACGGTATGATAGAACTTCCATTTGCATTACCTACAGCAGTAGCCGGTATTGCACTTACTTCACTTACAGCTGACCAAGGTCTTATAGGTGGCATATTTGCTAAGTATGGAATAAAAATTGCCTACACAAGAATAGGTATAACAGTTGCACTTATTTTCGTAGGTATTCCATTTGTTGTGCGTTCTGTTCAGCCAGTTTTGGAAAAATTAGATTACTCCTATGAGGAGGCTGCTGGCGTACTTGGTGCAAGCAGATTTACAATATTCAGAAAAATTATTTTTCCAGAAATAAGACCAGCTGTATTAACAGGTTTTGGTCTTGCTATGGGTAGATGTATTGGCGAATACGGTAGTGTAGTATTTATTGCAGGTAATATGCCATTTAAAACAGAAATTACACCACTTATTATTATGTCAAAACTTCAGGAATATGACTATGCTAGTGCAACAGCAATAGCACTTGTAATGTTAGTATTTGCATTTGCACTTTTATTCCTTATAAACTTTATACAAGCAAGGAATACAAAAATATTAAACGGAGGAAGATAAGATGAAGAAAAATGAATCAAAATTAGTTAAATATACATTAATCGCAATTTGTCTTATATTTGTTTTTTTATTTCTTGTTCTTCCCTTATACATAGTCTTTGCAGAGGCATTCAGAGATGGAATTGAAAAATACAGAGAGGCTGTAACGGATAAATATACTATAAGTGCAGTTCTTCTTACACTTGAGGCAACAGTTTTTGCAGTTGTTGTGAATACTGTGTTTGGTGTATTTGCCTCTTGGGCGATTACAAAGTTTAATTTTAAAGGTAAGAAATTTCTTACAACACTTATTGACTTACCAGTTACAATATCTCCTATTATAGCCGGTTTAATATTTGTACTTACATTTGGTAGACAGAGTATTTTATATCCTGCTTTACAGAGTATGGGAATTAAAGTTGTATTTGCTGTTCCTGGTATTATACTTGCTACAGTTTTTGTAACCTTTCCTTTTATATCAAGAGAACTTATACCAGTTCTTGAGGCAGAGGGTACAGACGAAGAAGAAGCAGCAGCTCTTATGGGAGCAAGTGGTTTTACAATATTTAGAAAGGTTACATTCCCTCATATAAAATGGGCATTCCTTTATGGTGTTGTACTTTGTGCTGCAAGAGCAATGGGAGAGTTTGGTGCTGTTTCTGTACTTTCTGGTCACTTGAGAGGAAAGACAAATACACTCCCTCTCCATGTAGAGATACTTTTTAATGAGTTTCAGTATGTGCCTGCTTTTGCAGTAGCCTCAATACTTGTAATGATGGCTGTTTTAATATTGATAATAAGAAGTGTCATTGAATACAAGGGAAAGAAGGAATGTTAAATGTATGTAGAATTAAAAAATATAAATAAAGTTTTTGGCGATTATAAAGCATCAAATAATGTAAATTTTGGAATTGAAAAGGGTAAGCTCGTAGCTTTGTTAGGACCAAGTGGTAGTGGTAAAACTACAATACTTAGAATGATAGCTGGTCTTGAACATCCAGATAGTGGTGATATAATAATTGATGGAAAAGTTGTAAACGATATTCCGGCAAGTAAAAGAGGAATAGGTTTCGTTTTCCAGAATTATGCCTTATTCAGATATATGACAGTATATGACAACATAGCTTTTGGTCTTAGAGTTCAAAAGGTAAGCAAGAAGAAAATTGATGAAAGAGTCAAGGAACTTATTAAGTTAATTGGTCTTGAAGGTCTTGACAATAGATTTCCTAGTCAGCTTTCAGGTGGTCAAAGACAGAGAGTTGCCTTTGCCAGAGCTTTAGCTCCAAATCCTCAATTACTTCTTTTAGATGAACCTTTTGCGGCTATTGATGCAAAGGTTAGACAGGAACTTAGAAGTTGGCTCAAGGAAATGATTGAAAAATTAGGAGTTACAAGTATATTTGTTACTCACGACCAAGACGAGGCAATAGAGGTTGCTGATGAAATTATAATTACAAATAAGGGTAGAGTTGAACAAAAGGGAAGTCCGGTTGAGATTTATCAAAATCCACAGACAGCTTTTGCTGCATCATTCTTTGGACAGACTTCTTTAATTGAAAACTATACAGGTTTCAGTACATTTGATGAAATTGAAAATGCTGAGTCAGCTATTTTAAGACCTGAATTTGTAAAGATTACAAAGAAAAACGAAGTTCAGAAATATAAAACTTCCGCAGCAGAGGGTGTTGTAGAAAGAGTTTCATTCAGAGGTAATAACATAGAACTTACAGTAAGATGCAAGGATAATGTTTTTACTGCTAGGCGTGGACTTGATGAAAACCCTATTGAGGCAGGAGAAAAGGTTGATGTATTTATTTATAGAATGTTTGTGACAGCTGGTGACAAGGCATATCTTATTGAAAATAAGGCATTAAACGAAAATTCAATGATTATTTAAAAAAGAGGAATATAATATGGCAGATTACAAGAATTTAAAAAGCGAAAAACTTAAAACAGATGTGCTTATTATAGGTGGCGGTACAGCTGGTTGTTATGCAGCTATTACTATTTCTGAAAAATCTCCAGAAACACAGGTTTTAATATGTGAAAAGGCTCATATTAAAAGAAGTGGTTGTCTTGCAGCAGGTGTAAATGCACTTAATGCTTACATAACAGAGGGCAGAAAGCCACAGGATTATGTAGACTATGCAAAGAAAGATGCAGACGGCATTGTGAGAGAAGATTTACTTCTTACAATGAGTGAAAGACTTAATGCTGTTACAGCAAGACTTGAAGAATTGGGCCTTGTAATATTAAAAGATGAAAATGGAAAGTATGTTACAAGAGGAAATAGAAACCTTAAAATTAATGGCGAAAATATAAAGCCTATAATAGCAGAGGCAACTAATTCCTGTCCGAATGTAAAGGTACTTAATAGAGTTGATATTATTGACTTTGCAGTAAAGGATAACAAGGTTATTGGTGCTTACGGTATTGGTATTGAAAACGATACTTTCTATACTATTGAGGCAAAGGCTGTTATTGTTGCCACAGGTGGTGCATCTGGTCTTTACAAACCTAACAATCCAGGATTTTCAAGACACAAAATGTGGTATCCACCATTTAACACAGGTGCTGGCTATGCTATGGGTATAAAAGCCGGAGCAGAAATGACTACATTTGAAATGAGATTTATAGCATTGAGATGTAAGGATACAATAGCTCCAACTGGTACACTTGCACAGGGTGTTGGTGCAAAGCAAGTAAACTCTCTTGGAGAAGTTTACGAAACAAAGTACGGTCTTACAACTTCTGAAAGAGTTTACGGAACAGTAAATGAAAATATTGAAGGTAGAGGACCTTGCTATTTAAGAACAGAGGGCATAAGCCACGAACAAGATGAAGATTTGAAAAAAGCCTATTTAAATATGGCACCATCTCAGACTTTAAAGTGGATAGAAAGTGGCAAAAATCCTTCAGAACAAAATGTAGAAATTGAAGGTACAGAACCTTATATTGTAGGTGGTCATACAGCAAGTGGCTACTGGATTGATACAGAAAGAAGAACTACTGTAAAGGGTCTTTATGCTGCCGGAGATGTAGCCGGTGGTGCACCTCAGAAATATGTAACAGGTGCTTTAGCAGAGGGCGAAATCGCTGGTCTTACTGTACTTAAAGATATTAAAAACTTTAAGGCAGAAGAATTATCTGAAAATGATGTTGAAAATCATAAGAATGAAGTTTTAAAATTCTTAAATGGAGAAAACAGCAGATTTACAACAGAACAGATTGAAGAAGCTATGCAGACAGTTATGGACTCTTATGCAGGCGGTATTAAAACAAACTATCGTTTTAATGAAAAACAGCTTAAAATAGCTGATGAAAAAATTAAACAGCTTTATAGCTTGTCAGAAAATCTTGTAGCAAGTGATTTTCAGGAACTTATGTATATATATGAGTTAAGAGAACGACTTGTTGTTTGCCGAAGTGTAATTGCTCACTTAAAGGCAAGAAAAGAAACAAGATGGCATAGTTTTGCTGAAAACCTTGATTATCCAGAAAAGGATAATGAAAATTGGAATAAGTATGTTAATTCAAAACTTGAAAATGGCGAAATAAAAATCATTCTTAGAGATATTGTAGAAGGAGGTACGACTTATGAGCATAATAATTGATAAAAACAAATGTGTAGGCTGTAAGAAATGTAGTGTCGTATGTCCTGGTAGCCTTATTAAAACAGACGAAAATAATAAGGCATACATAAAATATCCAAAGGACTGCTGGGGTTGTACTTCTTGTATAAAAGAATGTAAGGCCCATGCAATAGGTTTTTATCTTGGAGCCGATATTGGAGGTATGGGCAGTCTTGTTCATACTGAAAAAAGTGGCGATATATTAAAGTGGGTTATTGAATCTCCAGACGGAAATGTCAGCGAGATAGATATAAATCAGAAAGAATCTAACAAATATTAAGAATTGGAGGTAGTAAAAAATGAGCGAATTATCACATCTTGATGAGCTTGAGGCAGAAGCCATATATATTATAAGAGAGGTTGCGGCGGAGTGTGAAAAGCCAGTTATGCTTTATTCAATAGGTAAGGACAGTTCAGTTATGCTCCACCTTGCTATGAAAGCATTCTATCCTGAAAAGCCACCTTTCCCGTTTATGCACATTGATACAACTTGGAAATTTAAGGATATGATTAAATTCAGAGATGACACAGCTAAAAAGCTTGGCATTGATATGATTGTATACACAAACGAAGACGGTGTAAAGCAGGGTATTAACCCATTTGACCATGGTTCAGCTTATACTGATATTATGAAGACACAGGCACTTAAACAGGCACTTAACAAGTACGGTTTTACAGCTGCCTTTGGTGGTGGTAGAAGAGATGAAGAAAAATCTCGTGCAAAGGAAAGAATTTTCTCTTTCAGAAATGAAAACCATGCTTGGGACCCTAAGAACCAGCGTCCAGAAATGTGGAAGTTATACAACACTAAAATTGAAAAGGGCGAAAGTATGAGAGTTTTCCCTATTTCTAACTGGACAGAAAAGGATATTTGGCAGTACATAAAGAGAGAAAATATTGACATTGTACCTCTTTATTTTGCAGCTGAAAGACCAGTTGTTGAAAGAGATGGTAACATCATTATGGTTGATGATGACAGATTCCGTCTTAAAGAAGGCGAAAAGCCAGTTTACAAGTCAGTAAGATTTAGAACACTTGGCTGTTATCCATTAACAGGTGGTGTTGAATCTACAGCGACAACATTAGATGAAATTATTGATGAAACATTAAGTGCAGTTTCTTCTGAAAGAACTTCAAGAGTAATAGATAACGAAGCTGCCGGTAGTATGGAACGCCGTAAGAGGGAGGGTTATTTCTAAAATGAAAGGATTACTTAAATTCATAACTTGTGGTAGTGTAGATGACGGAAAGTCAACACTTATCGGACATATTTTATACGACTCAAAGCTCCTTTATACAGACCAGGAAAAGGCCCTTGAGCTTGATAGTAAAGTAGGTAGCAGAGGTGGTAAGATTGACTACTCACTTCTTTTAGACGGTCTTATGGCTGAAAGAGAACAGGGTATTACAATTGATGTTGCTTACAGATATTTCACAACAGACAACAGAAGTTTTATTGTTGCTGATACACCAGGTCACGAAGAATATACAAGAAATATGGCGGTTGGTGCATCTTTTGCAGACCTTGCTGTAATTCTTATTGATGCTACACAGGGTGTTCTTGTTCAGACTAGACGCCATGCAAGAATTTGTAAGCTTATGGGTATCAGATACTTTGTTTTCGCTGTAAATAAAATGGACCTTGCAGGTTATGACGAAGAAGTATTTAACAAAATTACTGGTCAGATTGAAGAACTCAAGAAAGAACTTTCTCTTGAAAATGTTCAAGTAATTCCTCTTTCTGCTACAGAGGGCGATAATGTAACGGTTAAGTCTGAAAATATCCCTTGGTACAAAGGCGAGGCTCTTTTACCATATCTTGAAAATATTGATGTATCTGAAAAGAATGAAGAACAGGGTTTCTATATGCCAGTTCAGAGAGTTTGCCGTCCAAACCACAGCTTCAGAGGTTTCCAGGGTCAGATTGAATCAGGTAGCATTAATGTAGGCGATGAACTTATAACATTACCAAGTAATGAAAAGGCTCATGTAAAGGAAATCATTGTAGGTGACAAGTCTTCTGATACTGCTTTCAAGGGTCAGCCTGTTACAATTACACTTGATAAGGAAGTTGATGTTTCAAGAGGTTGCGTACTTGTAAAGGGTACTAATCTTGCACCTTATGGCAAGCTTACTGTATCACTTTTATGGATGGACGATGAACCTTTATATCCTGGTAAGGACTATATTGTAAAGCTCGGTACAAAGTCTATTCCTGGTGTAGTTGAAAAGATTAACTATGCTGTTGATGTAAACACAGGGGAACATATTAAGGCTGAATCATTAACTAAGAATGGTATTGCACTTTGCGAAATTCAGCTTGCTGAACCTATTGTTGCAGACAAGTTTGAATACCATAAGACATTAGGCGAACTTATTCTTATTGATAGAGTTTCAAATATGACATCAGCTTGTGGTGTTGTTGAAGATTTAAGCGAAAAGGCTGGTTCTTTCTCTGATAGAGCATCATTTAAGAATGGTGATTTAGAGGCAAGAGGCGATATTTTTGAAGAATTCTATTATAGTGTAGAAAGTTTATCTGTATTAAAGTATCAGCCAGTTAAGAATACATACACTATTGGTGATGAAATTCCAACAGAGGGCGAAAGCTACAAGTATCCTGATACATTCGATATTATTGTACTTCGTGACGGCGTTGCTGTTAGTATAAGAGATAAGAAGATTAAGGATATTGTTGAAGTATCTCAGTATAAGTATGAAAACACTCCAGTTGTAAATGGTAGAGGTTTTGAAATAAAGGTTAATTCACAGGAAGATGTAGAAAACTTCCTTAAAGAATATAAGGACTCAGAGGGTTCTAGCCAGTTCTTTAGCAAGTGGATGAACTTTGATACTTACAGAAAGGTTGCTTTAAAGGCATCTAAATAATATTCTAAAGGAGAACATCTTTAAACAGGTGTTCTTCTTTTTTTGTAAAGTAAAATGCAGAAAAAAGGGCATATTAATAAAAATTGAAAAAGTTTAGAATTTAGTTTTTGTATTACAATTATTACCAAAAATTGACACATTAGCTATATAATTTGCAGAAATTTAACAATTATGCTTGACCTGTGTCGAAAAAATCAATCTAATTGTTTAGTAAGTAAAATTTAATATTTTTAAGGGAGGAACGACCTATGTTTGAAAAGCTTTTTAAGCTTAAAGAACACAACACAGATGTTAAGACGGAAATTCTTGCAGGTATTACAGTCTTTATGACAATGGCTTATATACTTGCAGTAAACCCTAACATCTTATCAGCGACAGGTATGAATTCAAATGGTGTATTTATTGCTACAGCACTTTCAGCCTTTTTTGGTACATTACTTATGGCGTTATTTGCCAATTATCCATTTGCCTTAGCACCAGGTATGGGACTTAACGCATACTTTGCCTATACTGTAGTTCTTGGTATGGGTTACAGCTGGGAAATAGCTCTTTCAGCTGTATTTGTAGAAGGTGTTATCTTCATTTTATTATCTGTTACTAACATTAGAACTGCAATCTTCAATGCTATTCCTTTAACATTAAAGACAGCTGTTTCTGTTGGTATTGGTCTTTACATTGCAATTATTGGTTTAAAGAATGCCAATATTGTAACTAATGGATTATCACTTTTCTCTGTTGATGGCTATGTAGCAGCCAATAATCTTACAGCCGGTAGTGTAGGTATGCACGATGTAGGTATTACGGTATTACTTGCGATTATCGGTACTCTTATTACAGGTATTTTAGTTGCTAAGAATGTAAAGGGTAATATCCTTTTAGGTATTCTTGCTACTTGGATTTTAGGTATTATTTGTCAGATTGCTGGCTTATATATTCCTAATCCAGATGCTGGTTTCTATTCATTAATTCCTAGTGGCATCGTTAGCTTTGCTTTAGGCGATATTAAGGAAGTAGCATTTAAGATTAGATTTACTGATGTTATTTCAGGCAAAGACAACCTTGTAAACTTTATCGTAGTTGTATTTGCATTCTTATTTGTAGACTTATTTGATACAATCGGTACTCTTATTGGTGTATCTTCTAAGGCTGGTCTTTTAGATAAGGACGGTAAACTTCCAAAGATTAAGGGTGCATTACTTGCAGATGCTATTGCTACTACTTTTGGTGCTGTTTTAGGTACATCAACAACAACTACTTATATTGAAAGTGCATCAGGGGTAACAGAAGGTGGTAGAACTGGTTTAACAGCTTTAACTACTGCAATCTTATTTGGTTTAGCATTATTCTTCTCACCAATTTTCCTTGCTATTCCTTCATTTGCAACTGCTCCAGCACTTATCGTTGTTGGTTTCTATATGGTAACTAACATTGTTAATATTGATTTTGCTGATGCTTTTGAGGCTATTCCTGCTTACATTTGTATGATTGCTATGCCTTTCTTCTCTAGTATTTCAGAAGGTATTTCAATGGGTGTAATTTCTTACACAGTTTTACATCTTGTAAACAGAAAAGAAAATAAGAAAATTAGTATCTTAATGTATATTTTAAGTGTATTATTTATTCTTAAATACTTCTTACTTTAATTTGTGGCTTGACATAAAAGCTATCGGATTTATATTTCGTAAAAAATCCCACTTTTCTTTAATTAGGAAAGTGGGATTTTAGTATAAGCATATATGAAAAAAGGCTCACTCCCTGTTTTGGTTGGAAGTGGGCCTTTTTAAGTCATCGTATTTATTTATTTTCTGTGTCGACAGTTTCTTTAATTACTTTTGCTTCCATATTTTTAGGTAAAATAAGGTTTAATACAATAGCTACAATGAAAACAACAGCAACACAGTTTTCAGAAAATACATTTTCAATTATCTGTGGGAATATGCTGAAGATTTCTGGTACTTGAGTAAAGCCAATACCAATACTTAATGAAAGAGCTGCAATTGTAATATTTCTTTGAGAATAACCACAACCACTAATCATCTGTAAACCACTAATAACTATATTACCAAACATCATAAGAGTACAACCACCTAATACAGCATCAGGTAAAGTTGCAAGTAAAGAACCGAAAATAGGGCAGAACCCAGCAAGAATCATAATTATAGCACCGACAGCAATAGCATATCTATTGACAACCTTAGTCATTGCTATAAGACCTACATTCTGACTAAATGATGTAATAGGAAGACAGCCAAAAACTGATGAAAGGGCACTAATGAAACCATCACAGGCAATAGAGCCGGAAGTTTCTTTTACTGTAGCATTACGATTAAGACCAGTTGCAACAAGGGCTGATGTATCGCCAATAGTTTCAGTAGCAGATACAAGGAATATTAATGTTACTGAAATAATGGCATTAATATTAAATTCTGGCTTAAATGGCATAATAGATGGCAATGTAACTATTGATGTGCTATTTAAAGCAGAAAAATCAACTACACCCATAAATATAGCAACAATATAGCCTACAATAAGACCAAACAAAACAGAAAGCTGTTTCCAATATGATTTAGCAAAGATATTAAATAAGATACAGCATAACAAAGTAACAGAACCTAAAATCCAGTTAGTAACAGAACCAAAATTTTCGCTACCACTACCACCACCAAAAGATGCTGCACCTACAGATAACAATGAAAAACCAATAGCTGTTACAACACTGGCAGAAACAATAGGAGTAATAAGTTTAAGCCAGTATTTAGCCAAAAGACCTAAAACACCCTCTATTAAACCGCCAACTAATACCGCACCTACAATGGCATTGTAACCGTAAGTCGGACCTACAAAACACATAATAGAAACAAAAGTGAAACTGATACCCATTACAATAGGAAGACCAGAACCGATTTTCCAAAGAGGAAAAAGCTGTATTAAAGTACCAATACCTGCAATAAGCATAGCACTTTGAATAAGCATAGCACTTTGTTCACTAGATAAACCACAAGCTCCAGCAACAATAAATATAGGGGCAATATTTGCAACAAACATTGCTAAAATGTGCTGTAAACCAAATGGAATAGCCTGTTTAACAGGGATTTTACCGTCAAGACAATAAATATTATCTGTTGAAGAATTATTCATTTTTAAATTTCCTTTATGTTATTTAATTTTTATTGTTCGTGGAATACAACAGTACCACTAGATGCGTCCATACTATCTACAATAGCAAGTGATTCTAAGTGGTAACCAAGGTTTCTGATAATTCTACCACCAGACTGAAATCCCTTTTCAATAGCAATACCAATACCTTCAACTGATGCACCAGCCTCTAATACAATAGAAATTAAGCCCTGTAATGCACAGCCGTTTGCAAGGAAGTCATCAATAATTAAAACATGGTCATCAGGTGAAAGGAATTTTTTAGATACAATAACCTGATTTTTACACTTGTGAGTAAATGATTCAACTTCAGCAATATACATTTCGCCCTCAATATTAATACTCTTAGTCTTTTTAGCAAATACAACAGGGGCATTAAAATATTTTGCAACAATACAGGCAATACCAATACCTGATGCTTCAATAGTCAAAATTTTGTTAATAGGCTTATCTTTGAAACGACGCTTAAATTCTTCGCCCATTTGTTCAAAAAGATGAATATCCATCTGATGATTAAGGAAACTGTCTACCTTTAAAACATTTCCCTCTTTCACAATACCGTCTTTAACGATACGCTCTTCTAAAAAATTCATTTTTGCTTTCCTCCGTTTGTTGTTTACAGTTTAGGATTTTTGATGTAAACGAAATAATATTATAAAGAATATGGTAACAAATTTTTGTGTTTTTGGCAATATAAAAATGAAGAAAAAACGAATATTTTGTCAAAAAAATAAGAACTCGTATAAATTTTTAAATAATTTGGATAAAATTTCTTAATTTAATAAATTTTTTTGACTATATACACATAAAAATTAAAAATAAATCTTTAAAATATAATATTTTTTTTAGAATAGATTTTTGAAAAGTGGCTTTAATAGTGGGTTTTAAATAAAAAACGGAAAATGATTAATATATATTTGTATAAAATTGACAAAAAATGAAAATGGTTATATAATGTAGGCAAATGAAATAGGGATGAGGGAACTAAAGAGTTAAAGTTTCTAGTACGGGAAAAGAGGGAACGCTTATGATTAGTTTTTTTAGTTGTCTTATTATTTTAATTGGTGGATATTTTGTCTACGGTAAAGTTGTAGAAAAGGTTTATGGACCTGATGACAGAGAAACACCTGCTGTTCGTTTAAGTGATGGTGTTGACTATGTTACAATGCCTACATGGAAATTATTTACCATACAGCTTTTAAACATAGCTGGTCTTGGACCTATCTACGGTGCTTTGTCAGGAGCACAATGGGGACCATCCGTATTCCTATGGATTACATTGGGAACTATTTTAGGTGGTGGCGTACATGATTTTTCAGTTGGCTTTTTAAGTATGCGACATGATGGTGCGTCAGTTTCTGAATTAACAGGAATGTACTTAGGTAGTTTGGTTAAACAGATTATGCGTGTGTTTAGTGTAGTTCTTCTTGTTATGGTTGGTGCTGTTTTCGCAGTCGGTCCAGCAAGTTTGATTGCGATGTTAATTGGTAAACAGGGAGTTGCTTCAGGACTTCTTGTAAACACAAACTTTTGGTTAATTATAATTTTAGTTTATTACTTTATTGCAACTTTCATCCCTATTGATAAGATTATCGGTAAAATATATCCATTGTTTGGTATATGTTTAATTGTTATGGCAATTGGTGTTGGTGTAGGTATATTTACTCATGGATATACAATTCCTGAAATTACATTAACTAACTTACACCCAGCTGGTACACCTGTTTGGCCGGTTATGTTTATTACAGTTGCCTGCGGTGCTATTTCTGGTTTCCACGCTACACAGTCTCCATTGGTTGCTAGATGCTGTAAGTCTGAAAAGCAGTCACATTTAGTATTCTATGGTGCTATGGTTAGTGAAGGTATTATAGCTTTAGTTTGGGCTGCTGCTGGTTGTGCAGTTTATGAAAAAACTGGTGGTTTAATGACAGGTTTAACACAGTTGTTAACTGACTCTGGTCAGGCTGCTACAGTTTATGATGTATGTTTAAAGACAATGGGTGGCGTTGGTATCATATTAGCTATGATTGGTGTTATTGCTTGTCCAATTACATCTGGCGATACCGCTTTCCGTTCAGCAAGATTAGTTATTGCAGACTGGTTCAAGATTAATCAGAAATCTTACAAGAAGCGTTTGGTTATTTGTGTGCCGTTATTACTTGTTGGTGCTATAATTTGTCAGCTTAACTACAATATTGTTTGGAGATATTTCAGCTGGTCAAATCAGACTTTGGCAATGATTGCGTTATGGGCAGCATCAATGTACTTGTATAAGAATAAAAAGTTCTACTGGATTACAGTATTCCCAGCAACATTTATGTCAGCTGTATCAGCAACATATTTTGTTTATGCTCCAGAATGCTTAAATCTTGGTACAGCAATAGCTTATCCTATTGGTATAATAGTAGCATTAGTATTCTTAGGAATTTTCCTTTATACAGCTATTATTAAAAAAGGTAATGTTAAAGTAAAGGAAGAATAAACGGAAAAAAGATTGAGTCCTCTTAGTGGGGATTCAATCTTTTTTTGTCTATAAATTTTTGTGGTATTCTGTTATAAGTTTGTTTGCAATATTTCTTGAATTGAAAGTATGTTCTCCCAATCTTTTTACAGGCATAATACCTAAAAGTGAGTTGGTAAGGAATATTTCTGTAAATTCGCTAATATTTTCAGGTCTAATAATGCGTTCTTCTACATTTGCTATTTTCATTATGTATTGTCGCATTATTCCGTTTAAAAGTCCACTAGATACAGGAGGGGTTACAATTTTATCCTTTGAAACGAAAAATATATTAGTTGTTGCTCCCTCGCAAATTTCTCCTTTTGTATTTAAAAATATAGGCTCGTCAAAACCATTTTCTTTTGCTTTTCGTTTTTCCCATATGCAATCGCTATAGTTTAATGTTTTCATATATGTAAAAGGGGAAGTTTCGTTTCTTCTTATATTGCTATACTCAAGTTCAAACCCTTTTTCGTACTGTTCTGTAGTATATGTGTTTTTTCTTGATGTAATAGTAATATTTTCTTTTGATACTGTTAATTTTAGTACACCATTTTCCATTGGATTTTCTGAAATATATTTTTCTATTTCTTTTTTTCGCTTATCAATCCATTGGTCAATAGGTTCTTGTACTATGTTTAAGTAGAAAACGGCATTTTTTAATCTGTCTAAATGTTCCTCAATAAAAACAGCCTTATTTTTGTAGACCCAAATTGTTTCAAATGCTCCCAGTCCAAACCAGTAACCTTCGTCTGCTGTTATTTTTAAATTATTGTTCATCTGTTTTTCCTCCTGTAATAGCATCTATAAGTGCTATTGCTTTTTGTTCAGTTTCCTCATATTCAAATTCCGGATTTGATTCATAGGTAATGCCACCACCTACACCTAAGTTATAAGTGCCATTTTTGTGAACCAATGTGCGAATTACAATGTTTAAATCACAATCTCCATTTAGTGCTAAATATCCCATAGAGCCTGTATACAAACCTCTTTGACTATGCTCTAACTTGTCTATAATTTCCATAGCTCGAATTTTAGGTGCACCAGTTATTGAGCCACCGGGGAAAGTAGATTTAAGCAGGTCAATAACAGTTTTATCCTCTTTTAATTCTCCACGAACAGTTGATACCAGATGAAAGACAGTTGCATATTCTTCAACATTAAATAATTCACTTACCTTTACACTTCCTGCCTTACATACTCTGTTTAAGTCGTTTCTCTCTAGGTCAACTATCATTAATAACTCGCTTTTATCTTTTTCGGAATTTTCCAATTCCTTTTTCAATAGTATATCTTCTTTAGGGGTTGCACCTCGTTTTCTAGTGCCTTTTATTGGGCGTGTTTCTACTATACCATTTCGCACTTCCAAAAATCTTTCTGGAGATGCACTTACAATTTGAAAATTGCCGTCATTAAAATAACCACCGAAAGGAGAGGGATTATGTTTTCTTAAATAACAAAAAATATCATAAGGCTTTCTGTTACTTTCTATTTTAATTTGCCTTGTCATATTTGCAATATAAATATCTCCAGTTTTAATAAAATTTCTCATAGATTCTACAGCATTTAAGTATTCATTTTTGCTAAAGTCAGAAGTAATATTGCAAATTGTATTTTCATCAGAGCTTATGTTATTTTTATTTAATATGTTTTCTATTTTGTTTTCATAATTTTCTATGGAATTAAATTTTTCTTGAGTAGAAATGTAAATTTCTCTTTTTTCTAAATCTTCAATTATGTACAGGTCATAAAATGTAAATAAAGCATCAGGTATATTCACTTCTTTATTATGTTTTGAAGATATACTTTCAAATTTTCTACCATAGTCATAGGTTAAATAGCCTATAGCACCACTAATAATAGGAAGTTCAGTATTATTTTCCTGTTTATTTTCTTTAATATAGCTGTCTAAAAAATCTAATAAATTTCCTTTTGTTTCCTTATCATTTATTTTTAAAATATTGTTACTTTCTTTTACTTCCAAATAGGGATATAAACCTATTACAGAGTATTTGCCATATTTATTCTTTAAAGAAGAATCCAGAAAAACGGACTTTGTATTGTGAAAGTGGGAATATAATATTTCGGCGGGAAAATATTTTTTCAGCTTTTTATATTTTAAAGACAATTTTTATACCTCCATTGTTGACATATTGCAATAAAGTTATTTAGTATTTCGTGCCCATTTTCTGTTAAAACAGCCTCTGGATGAAATTGTATTCCATAAATCGGGTACTTATAGTGGGAAATTGCCATAATTGCACCGTCACTTGAAATGGCATCAATATTTAATTCATCAGGGAGAGAGGCTTTATCTACTATCAAGGAATGGTATCTTGTTACATTGTAGTGTTTTGGAAGATTATTAAAAAGTCCTGTACCGTTATTTGTTATTTCAGTTACTTTTCCATGTACTGGCGTAGAACCACAACAAACCTTAGCACCAAAGGAATGGGCAATAATTTGATGACCTAAGCATACACCTAAAATAGGAACTTTATTGCAAAAATATTTTATAACTTCCTCTGAAATACCGCCATCTTTTGGATTACCCGGACCAGGAGATATTATTATTCCACTTAAATCTTCTATATTTTTAAGTTCATTAATTGTCACTTTGTCATTTCTTATTACCTTTATATCCTGTCCCAATTCTTGAAAATAGGCAGACAGGTTGTAGACAAAGGAGTCGTAGTTATCAATCATTATATTCATCATATAACCTCCAACATAAAATAAAAAAACCGAAATAAACCCATAGTAATATGAGTCTATTTCGGCAGTCTTCTGTAATTCAGGCACACCCTATATACAATTTTGTAAAACGATTATATCATAGTATGAAGTTAATGGCAAATATAAATTTTATAATTTTGGAAACAATAAAAATTATTGACAAAGGAATGGTATTTGATAAAATGTAAATATAGAAATTAAGGTTTTTAGGAGAAATGTTTATGGAAAGATATGACATAGCAATAATAGGTACAGGACCAGCTGGATTGTCAGCTGCAATAACTGCAAAAATTAGAAATAAGAAAATATTATTAATAGGAAATCCTAATTTTAGTGATAAAGTACAAAAAGCACACCAAATACAGAATTATTTAGGCTTACCAGCTATTTCAGGAAAAGATTTGGCAAAAGCATTTGAAAACCACATTAACTCTATGGATATTACTATTACAGATGGAAAAGTAAATGCTGTATATCCAATGGGAAGTTATTTTGGATTACAGGTTTCACAGGATATTTATGAGGCTGAAACAGTAATAGTCGCTACAGGTATAGTTACTGGAAAGGCTTTTAAAGGAGAAAATGAGCTTTTAGGCAGAGGTGTAAGCTATTGTGCTACTTGTGACGCACCGTTGTACAGAAACAAAACAGTTGCTGTAGTAGGTTACAGTCCAAAAGAGGAATTAGAGGCTGAATTTTTAGCAGAGGTATGCGAAAAGGTTTTATATATTCCCATGTATAAAGAAGAAACAAAATTATCTGACAAAGTTACTATAATAGATGAAAAGCCAACTGCTGTAATAGGAGAAAACAAAGTTAAGTCTTTACAGACTGAAAAAAATAATTATGAAGTAGACGGTATTTTTATATTGCGTGACAGCATACCGCCGTCACAGCTTGTGTCTGGTTTGGAAATAAAGGATAATCATATTGTAGTTAATTCACAAATGGAAACAAATATAAAAGGCTGTTTTGCTTGTGGAGATATTGTAGGCAGACCATATCAATATATAAAGGCAGCAGGACAGGGCAACATAGCTGGACTTTCAGCTGTTGCATATTTAGATGCAAAAAGAAAAGCTATGGGAGAAAATTAATCCCATAGCCTTTTGACTATTTTTCTATCTTTACTGGAGATATAGTTTTAATTTTAAATATAAAATAATAGTATTTTACAATTAAGAGAACTACTATAGTTGCCCTGCCAATAGAGTTGTGCATCATTAAAAATGCCATACAAAGCATAAATGAAACTGGAAGTACAATACAAAGTTTTGTTTTTAATGTCATACTTCTGTTTTTCTCAAAACTTTCAAGGTGGTTTTTATAAAGTTTTGTAGATTTAAACCAGTTATGAAATCTATCACTACCTTTGGCGAAAAAGAATGAGGCTAAAAGTAGAAATGGTACTGTAGGTAAAAGGGGAAGTACCACCCCAACTGCACCTACAGCCATTGACAATAATCCAAGTGCTATGTATAAATATTTCAAAAAATCAACTCCTTATTGTGTCTATAATATGTTTTATTGCTGTTATTGGGTGATAAAGCAACATTCTAGGACCGGAAAATCTCATTACTTTTCTTATTTGTTCAGCCATATCCCTTTTATAACAATGAGTTTCACAACTACTGCAAAAAGTCTTTGTCTGTCTATTAGGGCAATAATCTATTCTTTTAAAAGTGTAGTCTTTTAATGTTTCACATTGTTGGCATAATGTTTTTTTAGTATTGTGGTTTTTATTGCAATATAGCTTAATCATAAGTTCTGAAATCTGTTTTTCTTTTTCTATTTTATTCATTAACTGTTTCTCCCACTTTCCATAGAATAAATATGGTCGGCAATAGCAAGTGTAGATTTTCTATGGGAAATTAAAATTATAGTTTTGTCCTTTGCATTATGTAGTGCTTTTAATATTATGGCTTCATTTAAGCTGTCTAGGTTGCTTGTGGGTTCATCTAAAAGTATAACTGGAGCGTTTGACAAAAAGGCTCTGGCAATGCCTATTCGCTGTTTTTCTCCTCCGGAAAGTCTATCGCCTAACTCTCCAATAGGTGTGTCATAACCCTTTGGAAGTTCAGAAATAAATTGATGTATAGATGCCTGTTTTGCTGATTTTATTATTTCTTCTTTTGTTGCACCAATTTTGCCTATAGCTATGTTATTTCCTATTGTATCATTAAATAAATATGTTTCTTGTGTGCAATAACTTTCATTTTTTCTCAATGAGCGTGTATTAATATTTTCTATATGAGTCTCTGACAATAATAATTCTCCACTATCTCTATCCCAAAATCTCATAATTAACTTTAAAAGTGTGGATTTGCCACAACCACTTTTGCCTAAAATACCTGTAATTTTATTTTTTTCTATTTTAATTGAAATATTATCCAATATTTTAATACTATCATATGAAAAAGACAAGTTTTTACATTCTATTTCATCAAAGTTTTTATCAATGCCGTTTTCTATTTCAGCTACCACAGGTTCTTCTTCTAAAAGGGAAATAACTCTGTCGCCACTAGCCAAGGTCTGTGCTAAATTGTTAGATAAATTACTAAGGGCGATTACTGGACCATAGGAGCTTACAAGAGCTGTAATGGAAATTACCATTTCTGAAAAATCTATCTTATTGTTAAAATACAGTATTGATGCTGTAATAATCATTATAATATTAAAAACAAATACTGTACCCTCTGTAAAATTTCTTGATGAAATTTCTCCGGCTTTCAGTTTTTTATGTAATGCTTTACTTTCAGAAGTTTTTTTGGATATTTCACTTTTTCTTTCTTCAGTAAATGAAAACTGCAATAACTCCTGTAATCCTCTTAAACTGTCAAGAAAAAGGCTGTTTAATTCTCCGGCTTTATTTCTATAGGCTAAACCAGAGTTTTTAATCTTTTTACTGTTTACTACTGGAATAATTACGCCTACAAAAAAGTAAGCTAATATTGCAATTATACCTAACATAGGAGAAAAACTACCAATAAATAATACCATAATTATAGATACCATTAATGCTATAAGTATAGGGGAAATAGTGTGGGCATAAAAAACCTCTAAAAGTTCTACATCACTTGTTATAAGTGAAATAAGGTTTCCCTTGTCCTGACCTTCTAATTTAGCTGGACACAGTTTGCGAAGAACTGTAAAAACTTTATCTCTTATTACAGCAAGTATTCTAAAGGCAATATAGTGATTGCAAGCCTGTTCGCCATATCTTAAAATACCTCTAAAAACTGCCAATAATATAAGAACTGTAAAAATTGTTTTAAGTGAAAATGTAAAATTATAACCTAAAACTGTTAAAACACCAATAACACCGAAAACAGGAATAAATATGGCACATAAAAATCCCAAAACACCCATTACAACAGCAAAAATTATATAATGAATTAAAGGTTTTATCAATGTTATAAGTTTTGACATTATTTTGTATCCACTTCGTCTATTCATTATTAACACCTCCTTTATTAAAATTTTCTAGGTTTTGCTGTTTATTGAAAAGTTCAGCATAATAGCCAGATTGTTCTATAAGTTTAGTGTGTGTGCCATTTTCTACAACAGTACCATTATTAATAACGAAAATATTATTGGAATTAATGGCATTTGCAAGTCTATGGGAAATCATAATAACTGTTTTTTCTTTTGCAAGTTCATATATTACAGTCATAATGTCTTCTTCACTTTCTAAATCTATATTTGATGTGGACTCGTCAAAAATATATATTGGTGTATTGTGAAGTAAAGCTCTTGCTATGGCAAGGCGTTGTCTTTGTCCTCCAGAAAGGTTGTTACCTTGTTCAGTTACTTTTGTTTTTAAACCATTTTCACTATTAACAAAATCAAGTAGATTTACTTTTTGAAGAACATTTAACATTTCATTTTTTGTGGCATTACTTTTGCCCATTTTTAAATTATATTCAATAGTTCCTTTAAAAATATAGCCGTTGTGTGGTATGTATGTAACTATATCCATAAGGGCATTTTCTGAAATTTTAGAAAGTTCCATATTGCCCAGTTTTATACTTCCACTATAGTTTTTTAATTTACCTGTAAGTATTGATGCTATAGTTGATTTGCCACAGCCACTTTTACCAACAAGGGTGAAAAGTCCTTTATTTGGCAATGTAATATTAATGTTATTTAATATTGTTCTGTTTCCGTCATAAGAAAATGAAACATTTTTGAAATTAATATTGTAATTCTCTAATGTAGTAGTATTATTTTTGTTTTCTATATCTTCTATATCCAATATTCTGAATATTTTATCAGCAGCAGAAGCTCCATTCATAGCGATATGGAAAAATGAGCCAAGTTGCCTAAGGGGTATGAAAAATTCGGCTGATAAAAGTATAATAATAAGCATATTTAATAGTGCTATATTGCCATTTTTAAATTCCAAAATGCCTATAATTATGCCAATAGCTGAACCACCAAAGGCAACCAAGTCCATTACAGAAATAGAATTAAGCTGCATTATTAAAACTTTCATTGTAGCTTTTCTGAAAAGTTCAGCGTTTCTATTCATCTCAATATGTTTTTGCTCATCACAACCGTATATTTTAAGGGTAGTAAGCCCTTGTATGTTTTCAAGAAATGTGTTGCCTAAATTTGTATAACTATTCCAATATTTTGACAAAAGTTTTTTTGCAAACTTTTGTATTAACACAATAGACAGGGGAATAATTGGAACACAAACAATAAAAACAATAGCCACTTTAATACTAAAAATGCTAAACAGTATAAAAAGTGTAATTACGGAAATTATTGAATAAAAAAGTTGAGGTACATATTGCGAAAAATAAATTTCTAACTGGTCAATACCTTCCACACTTACCTGAACAGCCTCGGCTGTTGAAACATAGTTTTTATATGAAATACCTATTTTACAAAGTTTGTCAAATATTTTTTCCCTTAATATTTTTTTTGCTTGTTGTGATGTGCGATAGGTTATATTTATATTAATTTTTGTAAACAAGGCTCGCAATAAAATAGAAATTATTGTTACGCCTAAAGTTTCAATTAAAATTTGGGAGTTAAATGTTTTATTGTAGAAACAATAATTAATGAAACGGCATATTGAAATAGTAAATGCAATATTGCAAAGTAGGGACAGCCATTGGAAAAATACTGCCTGTGCCGTATAAGTAAATACCTTAGGAATAAGTTCCAAAAGGCGTTTGTTAAGCATAAAAAAGCCCTCCTAAATGATTTTGGAAATTCTGTAACAAAATAAACAAATCATATAGGCGGGCAACCAATTTAATTTGAAATATTAATTTTGGATTATTATATAATCTCAAAATGATTTTGTCAACAGTTTTTTTATTGGAAAATTTATCAAGGCTTATTGAAAATAAAAACTATTGACAAAAGAAAAAATTGTAATTATTTTAAAATATGATGTTTTGTATTATAATTTGGAGGCGAAAATATGGAATTAAGTAAGGCACAGTTAAATTATATACTGGCTATAAAACAGCTTGCTGGTGGCAAGGTTACACAAAAATATATATGCGAATATTTGGGTGTAAAAAAGTCTACAGCCAGCATAGCCTTGAAAAATTTAGAGGAAAATGGCTATATAAACAAGTCAGAAAATAATTATATTCTTACAGAAAAATCATGGGAAATTTTAAATCAAACTGACAGGGAAAAGTTTGAATTTATGTCACTATTTAATGGCTTTTTTGGTATAGAAAAGGAGCTTTGTGAAAATGAATACAAGAAGATATGTGGTAGTTTTAGCAAAGAATTTATAGACAAACTTACACAGCTTAGAGAAAGAAAATATAATTTTGAAATAAATAAAAATAGTAAAAGCGAAAAGACAATGAATATAGAATTTGGCAAGTATGAAATACCTTTTCAGGTTGTGCAAGGTAGTGGAGAAAGCCGTTCTATGGGAGATAAAGGCTTTTATCATCCTGCAATTTTGGTTGTGGAAAAAGATTGTCAGTATATAGTATTAAAATCTAAAGAGATATACTATAAATCAAAAACAAGTCAAATACTAAAGGGCAAGTTACAGGAGCTTTATTACTTAGATACAAATATGGCGTGGGTATTGTCTAAGCAAAAAGAAGAAAGTAACTGGATAATTCCTTTGAAAGAAATATTGTACCAAAAAGATGATTTTGAAAAGGCGTCAGTTGGTATAATTAAAATAAAAGTAGCAGCTACAACAATGAAAATGCCGGAATCAATAGCAGAAATTACATTTAATTTTAAGTTATTAAAGAAAATCGAAGAGTAGTTATTGAAATAAAAATATCAATAAAACTGTTGACAAAGGCTGAAAAAGACAATATAATGTCGAAAGGTTAGCATCAGCTAACAATGGCTTTAAGTGTTTTGAAAAAGGTGGGCAGCCAAGCCCCTATACAAGTTTATATTGTTTTTAATGATTAAGGAATGGCTATTATAGCTGTTCCTTAAATTTGTAAATGGGGAAATTTGATTTAGGTTAGATAAAGCTAACTGTACAAATCATAGTGAAAAATACTTTTAAAGCTTTAATTTTTATAAATGAGTTATCGATAACTAACTTAATTTTAAAAAGACTATTTTAGTCTACAGCACATAAAAGGTAAGTTGGATATAATTTACTTTTAATGTTTAAAGAAATGAACTATAATGTTTTTGTATGTTTTTGACTATTTTTAGGAGGAAATAAAAATATGAAATACAAGAGATACCTTTCAGTTTTTCTGGCTAGTGCAATGGCGGTATCAAATGCTCCATTAAACACTTTGGCAGATGTGGACACAGGTGTTGAAAATGTAACAGAGGTGGAATCTGAAAATACAGATTTTTCTGAGGAAGAATTTGTTTCTGAAGAACAGACAGAGGAAACCACAACAGAGGAAACAACAGAAGAAGTTACAAGTGGAACTGATGAAGGATACATAGAAGAAACAACAGAAAGCAATATTGATGAAGACAATACAGAAAATACAACAGAAAGCGTATTTGAAGAAGTTGTAGAAAATCTTACAGAAAATAATATTATTTCAGATTATGTTTCTTATTCAGAGAATACATTAGATGACGGAAAATACACAGCTGATATATCTTTCCTCAATGAAAATATTGACACAGAGTCAATGGCTGGCAGATACTTTAACGGTACACAAGTGCCAGTAACAGTAGAAAATGGCAAGGTTAAGTTGAGAATAGAATATACAACAGACTTGATTGATAGCCTTGGTCAAAAAATAGGCGATGACATTACAGACCTAGAGGTTATGACAGAGGGCGACAAGAAATATGTTGAGCTTACTTTAAATAGTGTTGATGAAGTTGGTTACTTGCAAATGGTAGTAAATGCAGGTAGCTTTGGCAAAATGACACATATTGTAAGAGTAGTAGTTAAAACTGATACAGTTACAAAGGTTGAAGAAGAACAGGTTGTTAAATATAGTGTGCCAGTAAAAATGGTACAGGCATCAAATCCAACCGTTGAATCAATGGGTAACGGTGCTTTAAATGGAAATGCTGTTGTAACAGTAATGAATGGAAAATCAACCGTTGAATTAAATTTAAAGGCTACAAATTTTGCCGGATTATATGGTCATCTTACTAAGTTATGGAGCTATCCAGCATCAGAAAAAATGGACTATAGTTGGTGGGGCGATAGTGCTAATGAAATAGAGGCAGAAGTTGCAGAAACTTATATGGACTATGGCTTGCAGTATAATCAGGGAGATACAACAAAGTCAGAATTTATAAAGTCTGTAAAAATAGATAGAAGTGCTGAAAAAGAAAATTATATTTATGTTAGAATACAGGTTGATGCTATGGCTGGCTTTGACCAAGTAGCCAGACTTGACCTTGATTGGAATAATGCAGTTGTAATTGGCGATGAAGACACAACAGAAACTTCAAGTGAAACAACTACTGAGAGTACAACAGAAACAACTACTGAAACTACAACTCAGACAACAACTGAAACATCTACTGAAACAACTACAGAGGCTGTTACAGTAGCAAATGGCGAATATACAGGCAAAATTTATATACTTAATGAAAAAACAGATGCAGATTCAATGGCTGGTAACTATTTTGAAAAGGAGAAAGCCTATATTGTATCTGAAAATGGCAAGTTAAAGGTAAGACTTGCTTACACAACTGACCTTATTGTTTCTCTTGCTCAAGTAATTGACGGAAATAGTAATGAACTTGAGGTAGTAAACAATGGCGAGAATAAATATGTTGAAATTACTCTTAATGGCGTAAATGATATTGCCTATGTTCAGGTAGTAGTAAATGCCGGTAAGTTTGGTCAGATGACACATATTGTAAGAGTAAAAGTTAATGCTGACAGTTTTGAAAAAATAGAAAATGAAAGCAAGGAAGTTTCTTATAGTGTGCCAGTAAAAATGGTACAGACAGCAAATCCAACTTTAGAATCTATGGGACATAGTGCCCTAGACGGAAATGCTATTGTGACAGTAAAAGACGGAAAATCAGTTGTTGATTTAAAGTTTAAGGCTGTTACTTTAAATGGAGTTTATGGTCATTTAATAAATATGTGGAGTTATCCAACTGCTGACACTATGGATTACAGTTGGTGGGGCGATAACAATTATGAAATTCCAGCAAAAGTAGTTGAAAAATATATGGACTACGGTATGGAATATACAAGTGGCAATCTTGAACAATCTGAATTTCCAAGAGTAATGAGATTGGAGAGAAATGCCGAAAAGGAAAATCACATTTTTGTTAGAGTTGATGTAGATGCTATGGGTGTTTACAATCAGGCTGCCAGAATTGATTTTGATTGGGATAATGCAAAGGTTATAGAAAATGATAATACAGAAAGCATTGTTTCAGCACCTGTTATAAATGTAGATAAGACACAGGCTAATAATAGTGAAAAGGTAAGTGTAAGTATTACTTCTTCAACTGAAAATGCCAAAATTTATTATACAACTGACGGTAGTGAGCCTGATGAAAATTCAGAACTCTACAATGGAAAATTTGAAGTAAACGCTCCGTCTGTTTTTGGTGGCGATGTGATTATAAAGGCTATTGCAATAAAAGACGGAATGGTAAATTCAGCTGTAAATAGTGCAACTGTTATATTTGCACCACAGAAAAAGGTTGTTGTGGCAAATAATGAAGAATTAGGTGCTAAAATAGAGGCGGTGGAAGGCTCTGTAGCTAGTGATGTTACAATAGATAAACTTGAAAAAGATAGTGAAAAGGTTGAACCATTAAAGGACATTATTAATAAATCAGTAAATAGTAAAATTATGAATATTGATTTTGCCCTTAATGAAAATGCTGAAAATCTTCTTTTAAGTGCTGATGTAACAAACTTTGACAAGGCTTCAACAAAACTTTACAAAGTAACAAATGACAATAATTATGAAGTTGTTGAGTTTACAATAGCTGACAATATTCTTAATGCTGAAATCAGTACAGAGGGTATTTATATAATTGCAGATTTAAAGAGTACAAATGGTGGTGGCAGTTCAGAAACTATTGAAGACGGCAAGTATTGGATGTCTATAGCTTTATGGAATGCAAATATTGACCAGGAATCAATGGGAAATTCAGCTTTTGAAAATAACAGACAGGCTTTAGTTACTGTAAATAATGGCATTGCAACTGTAGAAGTTGCGTCTAATCCAGTAGCTGTAAGTGGTTATACTTCTGCTTTAAAAAGTATTCAAAGTAGTGATGCAACAATAAAGGTTTTATCTAAAGCTCCATTTACTACAAATACAAAATTTGACGGTAAGGAACATAAATTTGACTATGTTTCTAAATTTTCTTTCACTACAAACTATATGGAAAAAGAATTTTTAAATGTTCAAATTAGTGTTCCATATACTCCAATGGACGGTGTTATGGCTAGTGCTGGCGGAAGTCTTTCTGCTAGATTAAAACTTAATTGGGATTCAATGAGCAAAACAGATGATAGTGCTACTTTAAATCCTGATTCTTCTTCAGCAAATGGCTCAAGTAGTTCTGGTGGTGGAAGTTCTGTAAATACAAGTAATGAAGATACTGGTATTAAAATTGAAGCTGATGAATTTGTATTTGATGACGGTACAACATTTAGCACAGATGCTGTAAGCTCTGGGGAGGAATATAAAACAGCTGAAAGCCTTTTAGGAAATACTGATTTCAGACTTTTTGATATTAAGGCTTTAGTAGGTAGTAGCGAAGTTAAGCCAAATGGTCAGGCTAAGGTCTATATTCCAATAAAGGATAATGACAAAAATGTTGTTATTTATAGAATAAACAAGGGCGATAAGACTACTGAACCAACTAAAACTGAACTTGAATACACTATTTCAAAGGATAAGAAGTATTATGTAGTAACAGTTAAGGAATTTGGCTTATTTGCTGTAGCTGAAAGCACAGGAGAAGTCAAGGAAGAAGAAAAAACTGACACAGTTACAAAGGAAGAAAATACAAATACTGATAATAATAAAATAACATTTAATGATATTGAAAATCATTGGGCATATGACAATATTTTATCAGCTGTAAATATGGGTCTTTTCACAGGTGTAAGTGATACTGAATTTGCTCCTAACAAAACAGCAACAAGAGCTATGTTTGTTACTGTTTTAGGCAGACTTGCTGGAGTTAGTACAGGCAACACAGGAGATAACAAGTTTATAGATGTAAAAAATAACGATTACTTCTATCCATATGTAATGTGGGCAGTTGAAAACGGCGTTGTAAGTGGTTTAAGTGATAGCAAATTTGGTTCTTCAAACAATATTACTAGGGAACAGATGGCTGTTATGCTTTACAATTTTGCAAAGAGCCAAAGTATTGAACTTAGCAATATTTATTCAGGTAGTAATTTTAAAGACGCCGGCAAAATAAGTAGTTGGGCAGTTGAAAGTGTAAATGCACTTGTAAAGGCTGGTATTTTAAATGGCAGAGATAATGGCAACTTTGACCCTAAGGGAACAGCTACAAGAGCAGAAATTGCAACAATGTTTGTAAAGTTTTTAGATGCTTATATGCCACAAAATGAAACAACAGAAAATACAGCTGAAACAGAGTAGTTATTTGGGGAGGTTGAAAAGACCTTCCCAAGTTTAAGTTAATGAAAGGAAATAATAATGAAAAATATTTTTAGAAAAATAGGAGTGTTGGCATTATGTACTATATTAATGGTAGGTATTATGGTGTCAAGTGCTTTTGCAATAACAGACGGTACATATACAGTAAAAACTGTAACATCTTATGTTAATCCAGACACAGGCAAAACTGATGACGGTGGTACAGGAAATTCTAAATTAGGGGAAGGAATGTGCAGAAGTGTAATAGATGAGAATGCCGAAATAGAACAGAAAAATGGCAAAGTTACTGTTACAATGCGTATGAAATTATACAGCAATCTTTCAAATATTAGAATTGCAACTCAGGAAAGTCCAAAGGGCAAGTATAATGAAGTTAAATACAATGTTTTAAAGGAAAGTTCATCAACAGATAGTGCAGACATTCAGTTTGAACTTCCAAGTGCAGATGCCTATGTTCAGACAAAAATGTATGTAGTGCCAATGGGCAGAGATGTGTGTTTCTATTGGAAATGTGATACTTCAAAGGCTGAAAGCTCAGATGGAAAATTAGAGGAAGAAAAGGTTACAACAAAGAAACAGACAGCAGGAGATAAATTTACTGATATTACAAATCATTGGGCATCAGATGCAATTAAGGCTGTTGTAAACAAAGGCCTTTTTAGTGGTACTTCTGATGTGACATTTTCTCCGGATAAGGAAATGACCAGAGGTATGTTCGTAACTGTTTTAGGTAGATTAAGTGGCGAAAATATTTCTGGTACTACTACTTTTACTGATGTAGATAATTCAGTTTATTATGCTCCATATATTGCGTGGGCAAATAAAAACGGTATTGTAAATGGTGTAAGCAGTACATCATTTAGTCCTGATACACCGGTAACTTGTGAACAGGCTGCTATTATACTTGTAAAATATGCACAATATAAGAATATTTCCCTTGAAACAAAGAGTATTTCTCCTAGTACAACAGGTGTAAGTGAATGGGCAAAGGAAAATGTAGTTAAGGCAGGTAAGGCAGGCATTATTACAAAGCAAAATACAAATGGCTATGATTATACTTCTCCAGCTACAAGAGGAGATGTTGCCTCTATGATTAATAACTTTATGACATATTACGGAAAGTAAGAAAGGAGAATACATAGTGAAGTTAAAAGCAATAGCTTTAATATTGTGTTTTGTGTTGGTGTTAGGCTGTTTTACTGGTTGTGGCAAGAAAACTTCAGAGGAAGAACAGGTTACAGAGGTAACAGAAGAAACAAGCACAGAAACTACAACTTTAGCGATTACAACTCAAACCACAACTGTAGTTACAACAGAAACAACTACTGTAAAGACAAGTGCTACAAATTCATCAGCTAAAACAACAGCAAAGTCTACAGGTGGAAGTACAGGTAAAGTCAATTCTGCTGTAATTGCAGAGGCCAGTTCCGGCAAAAAACAGCCAGTAAGTAAGGCTACACTTAATGCTACAAAGCCTAAGGAAACTACAACTCCAACAGGTGCTAGAATAGTAGCAACTTCCGCTGCTGTTTGTGATATTATGGATAGACTTGGTATTGGTCTTGTAGGTGTGCCACAGACTTCAGTTACAGCCATAGCATCAAGATACAATGGTGTAAAGACAGTTGGTTCGCCAATGTCACCGGATATGGAAATTATAAAGAGCTTAAATCCAACTGATGTTATAGGTCCGGATACTTTAAAAGGGGATTTAGAAATAAAGTATAAAAATATTGGCGTTAATTCTACATTTTTAAATTTAAGAAGTGTAAAGGGGCTTTATGACAGTGTTAAATTAGTAGGGGACAAGTATGGCAAAAGTGCAGAGGCAGATGCTATTGTAAAGGAATACAATGAGTTTATTTCAAGTTACAAAAATAAACATAGTGGCAAAAGTCCAAAGGTACTTGTGCTTACAGGTCTTCCTGGTAGCTATCTTGTAGCAACACAAAATTCCTATGCCGGTTCACTTGTTGAGCTTGCCGGTGGTACAAATATATTCCACGATGCTACAAAGGATTTTCTTACTGTAAATCCGGAAGAAATGCTTGCTCGTGACCCTGATATTATTATAAGAACAGCTCATGGTGTTCCAAAAGAAGCCCTTGAAATGTTTGACAAAGAGTTCTCCACTAATGATATTTGGAAACATTTTAGGGCAGTTCAAAATGGCAAGGTTTATGATATGGACTATATGCTTTTTGGTATGAGTGCAACATTTGACTATCCACAGGCATTAGCTGACCTTGAACCAATACTTTATGGTGATTGATATGAAGTGTAAAAAAATATTAAGTTTTGTAATTATATTAATATTGTTGGCTGTACTTTTTGTTGTGGCTGTAAATTCCGGTAGTGTAAAGGTTTCCTATGGGGAACTTTTAAAGGGAATTTTTATTGAACATAATGACAATGTAAATATTATTTTGGATTTAAGATTTCCTAGAATATTAATAGCAATGTTGTCAGGTGCAGCCTTGGCTGTAAGTGGTGTGCTTTTTCAGGCTGTTTTAAAAAATCCTCTTGCTGACCCTGGAATTATAGGCATTTCCTCTGGTGCAGGTTTCGTAAGTGCAATTATTATAGCCTTTTTCCCGACTTTGTTTTTGTTTACTCCTATATTTTCATTTTTAGGAGGCATGGTAGCTTGTGTCCTTGTTTATAGCCTTTCCTATAAAAATGGCTTTTCGCCCCTTAGAATTATACTTGTGGGTATAGCAATTAATGCGGTATTTTCGGGCTTATCTAGTGGTTTTGGCTCTATGAGTAGTCAAAATTATCAAAGTGCATCAGAACTTATTAATGCAAATATTTCAATGAAAACTTGGAATGATGTAAAACTTTTAGGCGTTTATGTTGTAATTGGGCTTGTGCTTGCTTTTGTGATTTCTGGCAAGTGTAATCTCCTTGCTCTTGAGGATAAAACAGTACGAGGTTTAGGTGTAAATGTAAATGGGCTTAGGGTTGTAATATCTATTGTAGCTGTGTTACTTGCGTCAATTACAACTGCCGTTGCTGGAGCAATAAGTTTTGTTGGTCTTATTGTGCCACATATGGGTAGATTGCTTGTAGGTAGTGAGCATAAATTGCTTGTGCCATTTTCAGCATTGTTAGGTGCTTTTGTAATGCTCCTTGCTGATACAGTAGGCAGACTTATTGCCTATCCTTATGAAATTTCTCCGGCAATAATAATGTCAGTTGTTGGAGGACCTTTCTTTATTTTTCTTCTTAAAAGGAGTGATAAAACATATGGAAATTAAAAATGTTGAATTTTCTTATGGCAATCATAAGGTTTTAAATGATATTTCATTTAAAGTACAAGAGGGAAAAATAACTACTATTATAGGAGCAAATGGCTGTGGCAAGTCTACACTTTTCAATGTTATAACAAAGAACTTGAAACCACAAAAAGGTAGTGTGTTGCTAAATGGGGAGGACATAAAACATATTTCTCTCAAAAACTTTGCAAGACAGGTTGCCATTGTACATCAGTATAATACAGCACCTAATGACATTACAGTTGAAAAACTGGTAAGCTATGGTAGAATAGCACATATAGATAAAGGCAGAAGAAATTATGCTGATGATGAAAAGTACATAGATTTTGCTATGGAAGTAACAGGTGTTTCTGAATTTGCCAAAAAGCAGATTTCTAATCTTTCCGGTGGTCAACGACAAAGGGTATGGATAGCTATGGCTTTGGCACAAAACACAAAAATTCTACTTTTAGACGAACCCACAACATATCTTGATGTCAGATACCAAATTGAAATATTGAGATTGGTAAAAAAATTAAATACAGAATATGGAATTACTATTATAATGGTTCTTCACGACATAAATCAGTCAATAGCCTATAGTGATTGTATTATTGCTATGGAAGACGGTAAAATTTTGGCAGAGGGCAATCCAAATGATGTTATAAACGAGGAACTTATTAAAAATGTCTATGGCATAGAGTTAAGCGTAAAGAGGATTGGGGAAAATAAAGTCGTGTTGACGGTATAGAGAAGTTGATACACAAAAAGTACAATATATGATTGACAATATTTGTTACCCAGTATATAATGAAACAAAAAGGGGCGTATAAATATGTCAGTAAATAAAAGATGTCCTAGTTGTGGATATACAGTTGAAGATGGAATGATTTCTTGCCCGATGTGTGGAGAGCCACTGGATATTAAGATTGTTAAAAAAGGCCACCCAATATTATCGGTTGTACTTCTTTTAGTTTTATGGCCTATAGGTATAGCAATTATGTGGGCAACAGAAACATTTCAGAAAAGAACCAGAGTAGTAATAACTGTAATTTATCTACTGCTATTTCTTGTTGCCATAGCTATGGTAGCTACAAATAAACCAACTGTAACAAAGGGAAGTGGTACGGCGGTATACATAACTAGCGAATATTTGGAAAGCAATCTCATTTGAGGTTGCTTTTTTATGTGAAAATATTGTTTATATGATGTAATATTAGTTTTATTTTGTATTATTTTATGATATACTAAAAACAATATTTATATTAAGAGGTGGTAAAAATGAGAATATTTCACTTGTCTGATTTACATATTGGTATTAGGCTATACAATTACGACTTGAGGGAAGAACAGGAATATATTTTTAACGAAATTATAGAAAAGATGCAGGAATATAAGCCTGATGTTATTGTTATTGCTGGGGATATTTATGACAGGGCTATGCCGTCAGGAGATGCCATTGAAATGTTTGACAGATTTATTAATAAAATCAGGGAAACAGACAGTAGTATTATTATAATGATGATTAGTGGTAATCACGACAGCAGACAGCGTATAGGCTGTTATGGAGAAATATTGGAAAAACAGGGATTGTATATGGTAGGTATACCACCTAGAACACAAGAGGACTATATAAAAAAGGTTACTTTACAGGACGGTTTTGGCAATGTAAACTTTTATCTATTGCCCTATGTAAGTACAGCTGATATTAAAGGTGTACTGGGGTACAATATGGAGCAAAAAATTTCGTACAATGAGGCAGTTCACAAACTTATTGAAAGAGAAGATATAGACGAAAGCCAAAGAAATATTATTGTAAGTCATCAATTTTACATTCCTACAGGGGAAGATGCCAAAAATATAGAAAGAACAGAATCCGAAGTAAAAACAGCGGGCAATATAGATTATGTAAATGCTGATGTGCTTGAAAAGTTTGACTATTCAGCTTTAGGACATATACATAAGCCTATGAAAGTAGGTAGTGAAACCATACGATATTGTGGTACACCTATGGCATTTTCAGTAAGTGAAGCGGGGCAGAAAAAAGGCATATTAATGGTAGATATAGGAGAAAAAGAAGCGGAAGTAGAAGTTACAAATTTACCTTTAACTCCAATGAGAAATGTAAGAATAATAGAGGGAAAATTTGAAGAATTAATAAAAGAACATTCTGATGATTTTGTGACCATAGTATTGACAGATACAGAAGAAATTGAAGCATTAGATATGCAGGAAAGATTAAAAATAGCTTTTCCTAAATTACTTGAAATCAGAAGAAATAATGTAAGGCGAATAGACAATGAACTTGAAATAGAAACAGAAGATACTCTTAAAAGTCCTTATGAATTAATTTGCAAGTTTATACCTAGCCTTAAAGACGATGAAAAAGAACTTATAAAAAATGTTATAAATGAAGTAATGCTAAAGGAGGGAGAATAATGCGTCCTATATCTTTAAAACTTAATGCTTTTGGCTCTTATGGAAAAGAAACATTAATAGATTTTACCAAACCTACACAGAATTTATTTCTTATAACAGGAGATACAGGTTCTGGCAAATCTACTATTTTTGATGCTATAGTTTATGCCCTCTATGGTGCTGGGCAGGAAAATGAATTAGAATACCAAAGTAACTTTTCATACAATGCCAAACAGCCAAGTGTTACATTTACCTTTGCAGAATCGTCAGAAGAAAATGCAAAGCAGTACACTATAATTAGAACTCCTAAATATTACAGGTATAAAGAAAATAGTAAGAAGAAAGTTCTTGCTAAAAAGCCGGAAAATCCTACAGTTACATTAATTGAAAATAATAGTGGTAACAGTTGGGATAAGAAAAATGGTGCAGATGATAAGATTATAGATATTGTAGGCTTAAATAAAAACCAGTTTATGCAGGTTGCTATGATAGCTCAAGGGGAATTTATGAATGTTATTAGAGAAAGTTCTAATAACAAAAAAGAAATTTTCAGAAAGCTTTTTAATACTGAAATATATGATAAAATAGCTGATGCTTTGGGAAATAGAAAAAAATCGTTGGAAAAACAAATAAGCACAATAAAGACAGAATGTCAAACTGAATTATTAAATGTAATCTTAAATGAAAATTATGCAAAATATGCTGAATTAAAGGAATATTTAGATATACTTCAAGATGGCAATATGTCCATTATAAATGAGTTTATTACATTGTTTGAGGATTATTGCAACTATCTTAAAGCACAGTATGACAATATATGTGCAAATAATGAAAAAAACAATGACGCCTATGAGAAAGCAAGTGCAGATTTGACAGAGGCCAACCAAATTTTAGTAGCTTTTGTTGAGTATGAAAATGCAGAAAAGATTTTGGCTCAATGTGATGAGCAAAAAGAGGCAATAGCTGAAAAGGAAAGTTTGTTGAATAAAATAAATGATGTCTATGTTGTAAAGCCTTATTATAATAATTATGTTAATGCAGAAAATACAAAAAAGGATTTGGAAAACAAAATAAATACCCAAGAACAATCTTTGCCGGAATTACAAAGTGCTTTTAAAAATGCAGAAAGTAAATTAAAGGAAACAGAGCCTTTATTCGAAAATGCTAAAAAAGAATTTACAGAAATAAGCAGTAGTGTAAATTCAGCACTTAAAATGTTTGAGCAAAAAGAAAAAATTGAAAAAGAACTTGAAAGTATTAAAGAGCAGTACATCAAGGCTGTTGATTTAAAAACAGAAGAAGAAAAAGAAATTGAAAGTATAAATATTTTATTAAAGAAAAATAATGAAATAAAAGAAAACTATAAGAATGCCAATGTTGAAAAGGCACAGTTGGATAACGAAATAAAAGAGTGCAAAAGTATAGTAGATAAAAATGAAAACATAGAAAATGTACAAAGTCAGATAAAAGAATTACAGGAAGAATGTACTAGAAAACAGAGAGAATTTACAGATTGTCAGGAACAGTACAATGCTGTAAATGGAGAGTACGAACGCATAAATAACAGATTTCTAAGTGAACAAGCTGGTGTATTGGCTAAGGAATTAAAAGACGGAGAACCTTGTAAAGTTTGTGGCTCAACAGTTCACCCTAAGCCTTATGTAAGTAACGAAAGTATTGAAATACCTACACAAGAAGAAGTAAACAACGCTAAGAAGAAAAGGGATTTAATTGATAAAAAACTTCAAGAAAAGTCAATGGAGTGTAACAATATTATAAAAGATATTAAAAATTTGGAAAATAATTATAGTCAGGCTTGTGATGAAGTTTGTAAATTGCTTAATATATCTTCAAAGGAGTCAATTACAGAGGTATTAAATGAAAGAAAAGCTGATTTGAATAAAAAATATGCGGAAAATAGGGCAAGTATTAAAATTTTAGAAAAGGCTGAAAATACTATTTCTGAATTAAATGAAAAAATAGAGAAAGAAACAGAGTTACTAAGTACATATGACGCAGAAGTAAAAGAGTACAACGAAAAACTTATAAAAACAGAAACTGCTTTAAGTGAAATGACAAATAATTCTGACTATAGTTCAAAAGAAGATGCAGAAAAAGCAATAAATAAAGCAGAAATAAACAAAAATGACCTTGAAAACAAGTATACTGTTGCTAAAAATGAAAAAGAAAATACCAAAATTAAATTGGAAAATGCAGAAACACTTTTGGAGGAATACAAGAAAACTTTGCCAAATGCTGTTGAGGAAATTGCAAAAACTGAAACAGAGTACAACAATATTTTGTCAGAAAAGAATTTCAATGATAATAGTTGGAATGAATATATAGAAAAATATAGTCAAGACCAAATAAATGAAATAACAACTGAAATTAATAAATACAAAGATGATTTAAAATCAGCTGAAACTCAGAAAAAATCAGCCTTGAAATATATTAATAATAAGCAAAAACTAGATATAGATGCTTTAAGTAGCAAGGTAGAGGAATTAAGGGAAGACAAGAAAAAATCTGATGAAGAAAAAAATATTATGTTTAATTCCCTTAAAAATAATAATGGCATTTTAAACCGTATTACAGAGAAAGTTGAAAATCAGACAGAAATTTTAAAAGATTATAACAAGGTAAATGTTATAGCCGATTTAATATCAGGTTCAGCAAGTAAACAAGCCAAAATTGACTTGGAAACCTTTGTTCAAAGATACTATTTACAGAATATTCTTCATTCGGCAAACAAGCGATTTGAAAATATGACAGGTGGTCAGTTCCAATTGATATTAAAGGACCTTAATAAAGCGGGAAAAAGGGCCAATGAGGGACTTGATTTAATGGTTTATTCTTTGGTAACTGGTAAGGTAAGAGAAATAAAAACTCTTTCCGGAGGAGAGTCGTTTATGGCGGCACTTTCTTTGGCACTAGGTATGGCAGACCAAATAAAGAGTAAAAAAGGTTCTATTAACCTAGATATGATGTTTATTGATGAGGGCTTTGGTTCATTAGATGATAGGTCAAGAGCACAGGCTGTAAATGTACTTATAGAAATGGCAGGCAGTGATAAACTTATAGGAATTATTTCTCATGTGTCAGAATTAAAGCAAAATATAGGCAACCAGCTTATTGTATCTAAGAATGAAAGTGGAAGCACTATAAAATGGAAAATTGATTAAAACTGGAATAAAAATAAAATTATTGGCAATAATACATAGTATAAAAATACTGTAAAAAAAGCTATATTATATTAAATAAGAGAAATAATACATTATTTTTATGTAAAATGGTGTTGACTTTTAAATAAAATAGTAATATAATGACCACAAGGCAAAAATAAAAATATAGAACGCTATGCCTTTGAGAAAGTATTTTTTATATTCTAAATATGTGGGAACTTTTGGTTACATATTAGGAGATTTCACAAAAATAAACAGAATATAAGCTACTAAATATTAATTGTATTATGGTAAATGATTATATTAAATTAAATGTCTTATTAGTAAATTTATAGTGTGTTTTGATTAAAATTCGCTATATGGTTGAATGATAGGCGGTTAGGTAGTTGACTGCTTATTTTATTACATAAAATAGGAGGAAAAAGGATTATGAATGCTTTTTTAACAAATTATCTTGCAAATATTATACCAGTATCATTTGAAATTGAAAGTAAAGGCGAGGTTACAAAAGTCGGTAAAGATGAACCTAAATTCAGAGTGTTTATCAACAACAATATTAGTAAAACAGAATTAGTGACAAGTACATCCCTTGCTTTAGGTGAGGCCTATATGCGTAAGGATATTGATGTAGATAAGGATTTATTTGAAGTTTTAGATTCTTTTCTTGGACAAATGGGGAAGTTTACAACAGATAAGAAGAAACTTAAAAATCTTATTTTTACATCAATGACAAAGAAACATCAAAAAGAAGAAGTAAGTTCACATTATGATATAGGTAATGATTTTTACAAACTTTGGCTTGATGAAACAATGAGCTATTCTTGTGGGTATTTTAAAAATCCTACAGATACTCTTTACGATGCACAGGTAAATAAAGTACATCATATTTTGGACAAGTTACAGCTTAAAGAGGGTATGACCCTTTTGGATATAGGTTGTGGCTGGGGCTTTTTGCTTAAAGAAGCTGCCAAGAAATACGGTGTAAAGGGCTACGGTATTACTTTAAGTAGCGAACAAAAAAAGAAATTTGAAGAAGATATAAAGAAAGAACATTTGGAGGACAAGTTGGAGGTTCATTTAATGGACTATAGAGAGCTTGAAAAGTCTGGCTTACAGTTTGATAGAGTTGTAAGTGTAGGTATGCTTGAACATGTTGGCAGAGGTCATTATGACTTGTTCTTAAAGAATGTAAATGCTGTTTTAAAGCAGGGTGGCTTGTTCTTGCTTCACTATATAAGTGCCTTAAAGGAACATGAGGGCGACCCATTTATAAAGAAATATATTTTCCCAGGTGGTGTAATACCTAGCTTGAGAGAAATAGAAGATATAATGCCGGAGTACAATTTCTATACCCTTGATATTGAAAGTTTAAGAAGACATTATTCAAAGACATTACTTTGTTGGAGAGAGAATTTCCTTAAACATTGGGACGAAATTGTGGCAACTAAGGGCGAAGAATTTGCCAGAATGTGGGATTTGTATTTAGCTAGTTGTGCTGCTACATTCCACAATGGTATAATAGATTTACACCAGATTTTAATGTCAAAGGGCGTAAACAACGATTTACCTATGACAAGAATTGTATAATTAATAACCATATCCCGACTGTAGCAAATGCAGTTGGGATATTTTTTTGAAAAAATTGTGCTATTATTGTAATATTAAAAAAGTTTGAACAATGTCGTTTTTTGTTGACTTATAAGTTTTTTTGTTCTATGATATATAATTGTCAGAAATTATTTAAGATTGGGATGCTTATAATGAAATTAAAAAAAATGACGGAAAAGGTAAAACAAATTTTTACTAAACCTCTGAAGTTTTTCAAAGGCAGTTCATCTGAAAATGATGTTTTTGAAAAATGGTCAGAAGCTAGTGGAAAAGAAAAAATCAAAATCATAGGCAGATTTATCAAACAGAAAAAATCTTATGTTATAGTTTGCGTATTTGCTGTTGTTGTGATTGTAGTAAGTGGAGTTGTTAATTTAAAAAATGGCGTTTTAACCAAAGAGGAAGAAATGGTAAATGCTGAAGAAATATTGACAGAATCTTCTTCCAGTACATCTACAACATATGCAGAATTAAATACAGAAACTACTTCTAATGGTCCTGTAGCTTGTCATTATAATGCTGACGGTAAATTGTATGGTAAAAAGGGTACATTTAGTGGCTTGTGGCCTCAGCTTGAAAAAGTGGCAAAGGCTAGTAATGAACAGTATATAAAGGACTTAATGGTCTATGTTGGGGATAATACAGAACTTGAAAAGTCTAAGTACGAGGAAGATAAGTTCACTAAAATAAACGGTTATGGTACTGTTCATTGGCACCAGTTAGGACACAAGTGGCCTAATAAATATTCTTGTGCTTATGGTGGAGGTAGTACAAGTAGCTCAAATAGTCTTTTTAAGAATATAAAGAAAGATGAAAAAATAGAGGCTGTTAGTGAGGCTGTAACTGAAAGCGTTGGCAAAGACGGAAAAGTTATAGAAGTTATGCCTGAAATTATGCTTTCCGATTCAGCTGTAAAGGTAGAGGAAGCAACTACTAAGGTTGTAGAAAAGTCTACAGAACAGACAACAAAGGCAAAGACAGCAAATAAGAATAAGAGTAAAACAGAACCAGCTACAGAATTGCAAACAGCAAATTCTGTAATAGAGGTTTCAGGTCTTGCTCCAGGTAAGGTATGGGCAGGCAATTCTTGTGGTGTTTGTTCCCTCGCTATGGCACTTTCAACACTTTCTGGTGTTACAGTTTCTCCTCCGGAAGTTGCTCTTGCAGCAAATCTTCTTATAGGTAATAGTGCTTGGTATCAGGTAATAATTTATTCTAAGTCACAGGCTAAGTTGGCACAGCTTGCAGGTTTCCCTGTTTATATGGAACCATGGAATGAGGCTAAAAAGTCAACTATGGACGCTTGTCTTGATGCAAATGGTGTTGCACTTTTTGTTTCAAAGGGTAGTGATTGGGTAGATTTTGGTGGCAGACATTATATTATGGTTCGAAATAGAGTAGGAGATAAGTATTATACAGCCGATTCAGGCAAAAATCCTACACATGGTTTTACTTACCAACAGCTTTCAGCCGGTTATTGCCAGCAGTATGTGGTGTATATTTATCCAAAGAATGTGGCTCAAAATAGTAACAAAATAAATAATAATAAAACAAATGCTACAACTAGCATAGCAAAATTAAATAAATAATGTATAAGCCTTTGCAAAGTAAAAATGCAAAGGCTTTTTTATATTGAATCGGAAAGATAAATCCGATGGCTTGTTTATCAAGCCACAAATTAACAAAGTTAATTTGTTCTGAATAACAAAAATTAATTTGTTTTAAGGGTTGAAATATCCAAATAGTCCATTATGTTATAGGCTAACATAAGATTAAAAATATATTGAGGGTCATCAAGGTCTTTACCTAAAATTTCTCTTATTTTTCTCATTCTGTAATTTATAGTGTTTCTATGAGTGTTCATAATAAGGGCAGTTTCCAGTATACTTGAGCCATGGTTTAAATACACCTTTAAGGTTTCAAAGTATTCGCTGTTGTGAATACTATCATAGGCAATAATAGAGCTTAAAGTTGATTTTGCTATGCTTTCCAATATAGATTTATCCTGTGTTTCATAGAAAATACGGAATAGTCCTAAGTCTGAAAAATACTGTATTTTCACATTTGTAGAAGTGGCAACTTTATGGGCAAATACGGATTCTCTATAGCTTTTGTGTAGGTCAATTAAGTCATTTATACTAGAACCTATGCCAACATTTTCTACATAGTCGGTTAAGTCCCTTTTTCGTTCTTCCAAAATATTTTTAAACTCAGCAATTTCCTCATTGTACAGTACAAGTATAGTGTAATTGTTGTGGTTTATAATATTACATTTAGGGAGCAGAGATGAAATATGTTTTTTAGTCATTTCAGTCGAGTTTTTAGATGTAATTGTTACAACACAGTAATTTCCGTCCTTATCATATCCACCCTGTGTAATAGTTGGAATATAACTTTCACTATATTCTGGAGATATAAGAGCATTTTCAAAAGACAATGCAAGGGTATTGTCTATTAATGCCTGTTGAGATAACATCATACAAAAATCCTGCATTATTTCTGCAATGTGGACTTTCCACGGCATTGACAGGAGAGGAAAGTTCAATTTATTGGCATATTCGCACACTTCATCAGTTATATGTGCATCAAGAACATATCGCCCAGTATTTAGTATAAGTCCGCAACATTTTCTTTTTGCTAAAATATCAATCAAGTGGAGCATATCCTCCTGATTATGTATTTGCATACCGGTAGTTATTACCAGTTCATTAGCTCGTAAAAAGTCGTTGTTTTCAATATCTTCCAGTAGGTAAACCCAAGCAACGGATATATCCAATAGGTTTTGGCGACAATGAAGTTTTATAGAATATTTGTTATTATCCTTTTGACAAAGTTCTTTTAAAGTAACAGACATAGAAACACCCCTTTCTTTTTACTATAATATATCATATTTTGATTTGTGCTACAAGCATAAATTACAGCACAATAGTTTAGGCTAAAACACAATTGACTTGTGTCACAATGATGACTATAATAAGGGCATAGCAAAGAACAAAGGCGTTCATGGTAATGAAAATTACTGTGGGCGTCTTTTTCGTTATATAAAATATTTTTTTGATATATGATTATGAGTTTGGAGGATGAATATTATGTTAAGAGACGAATTACCTAAGATTAAGACAGCACAGTTACCTGGTCCAAAGGCAGTAGAAATTATTGAAAGAAGAAAGAATATTGTTCCTAATGCAATCCGTTGCGTATACCCATGTGTTATGGCAAAGGCAGAGGGTGCTATTATTGAAGATGTTGACGGCAACTACTTCCTTGACTGGATTGGTGGCGTTGGTGTTTTAAATGTAGGTCATACAAACCCAGCACTTGTTGAAGCTGTTAAGAAACAGGCTGAAAAGTATTTCCATGGTATGTTCAATGTTGTAACTCACGAAGGTTACATTGAACTTGCTGAAAAACTTGCAGCAGTTGCTCCTATTAAGGAAGACGAAAAGAAAGTAATGTTTGCAAACTCTGGTGCAGAAGCTGATGAAAATGCAGTTAAGATTGCAAAGGGTGCTACAAATAGACCAAACATCATCGTTTTCTCAGGTGCTTTCCATGGTAGAACAGTTCTTACAATGACAATGACAGCTAAGAAAGCATATGCAGTTGGTATGGGTCCTTTCCCTGATGGTGTTTACAGAGCACAATTCCCTTACCTTTACAGAAAGCCAGAAGGTATGACTGATAAGGAATATATGGACGAATGTGTAAAGAGTGTTTACGATGTGTTTGAAAACTGCTCTCCAGCAGAATATGTAGCAGCAATCGTTATGGAACCATTACAGGGCGAAGGTGGTTTTATCCCAGCTCCTATTGAATTTGTAAAGGCTGTTCGTAAGATTTGTGATGAAAAGGGTATCTTATTAATTGCTGATGAAGTTCAGTCAGGCTTCGGTCGTACAGGTAAGCTTTTCGCATCTGAATATTGGAAAGAAAATGGTTGTGCACCAGATATTATTGCAACTGCTAAGTCTATTGCCGGTGGTGTTCCACTTTCAGCTGTTATTGCTTCTAAGGAAGTTATGGATGCAGTTCCAGGTGGTACAATCGGTGGTACATACGGTGGTAACGCTTTAGCTTGTGCAGCTGGTCTTGAAGTATTAAAGCTTATGGACGAGGGTGGACTTGTAAAGCGTAGTCAGGAAATCGGTAAGAAAGTAATGGCTGCTTTCAATGAAATGAAAGAAAAGTACGAAGTTGTTGGCGATGTCAGAGGTCTTGGTGCTATGATTGGTGTAGAATTTGTTAAGGATAAGAAGACAAAAGAACCAAACCCAGAATTTGTTGGCAAGTTCATTCAGGAATGTGCAAAGAATGGTTTATTAGTTGAAAATGCAGGTATTTATGGCAATGTAATTCGTTTCCTTGCTCCACTTGTAATTACAGACGCACAGCTTGATGCAGGTCTTGAAATTTACGAAAACGCTATTAAGGCTTGTATGTAATTTGAGGTGAGCTTATGAAGCAGTTTAAGGTTGTTCCTACAATACAGGAATTTGAAACTTGCAAGGACTTTGCTGATACTTATGGTATCGGCAAAGGCGACCTTGTGTTTGTTAGTAACGGTACAAAAAATCGTCTTTTTCCAGAGTTAGATAATAGTGGGGCTATTGTAGTAAATTACAGAAATTATGGTAGTGGAGAACCAACAGACCTTATGGTCGAGGGTATCTGTAAGGATTTAGAGGGTAAAACATACAACAGAGTATTCTCTATTGGTGGAGGTACTATACTTGATGTTGCTAAGTTGTTTGCTCTTAAAACAGTTTCACCAGTAGTTAAATTGTTCAACAAGGAATTGGAAATTGTAAAGGATAAGGAGCTTATTCTTGTTCCAACAACTTGTGGTACAGGTAGCGAAGTAACAAATATTTCTATTCTTGAATTAACAGCTATTAATTCAAAGTTTGGTCTTGCTGTTGACGAGCTTTATCCAGACAAGGCTATTTTAATTCCAGAATTGCTTGCAGGACTTCCAATGAAGTATTTTGCAACAAGTTCTATTGATGCACTTATTCATTCTATTGAATCATTTACCTCCCCAAAGGGCAATGATTTCACAAGAATGTTTTCATTAAATGCTATGGATATGATTTTAAAGGGTTATCAGGAAATTGCTAAAAATGGCGAAGAAGCAAGAAAGCCTATTTTAAGACAGTTTATGCTTGCTTCTACATATGCAGGTATTGCATTTGGCAATGCAGGCTGTGCAGCTGTTCACGCAATGAGCTATCCTTTAGGAGCAAAGTATCATGTACCTCATGGCGAGGCTAACTATGCTATATTTACAGAAGTTTATAAAACATATATGAAACTTCAGCCAGTAGGTATTATTAATAAGTTAAATAATCATTTAGCTGGAATTTTAGGTTGTGGCGAAGATGAAGTTTATACAGAAATTGAAAAACTTTTAAATCATATTATTCCTAAGAAAGCACTCCATGAATATGGTATGACACAGGAAGATATAGCAGATTTCACAGAAACTGTAATGACAAAGCAGACAAGACTTATGAATAACAATTATACAGAATTGACTGCTGAAACAGTTACAGAAATTTACAAGAGTTTATTTTAAGTAATTATAAGAGGAACAAAGAGGTTCTAAAAGGTGAGTTATGCCTTTTTGAACCTCTTTTTTAGTGTCTTTCGGATGAAAGTTTTAGAAAGTTGAGGGGGAAAATATGAACAAATCAGAATCTAAATTTAACAAAGTAATGGGCCCGTGGGATATATTAGTTATTGCCTTTGGTGCTATGATTGGCTGGGGCTGGGTTATTAATTCAGGGGACTGGATTGCAAATGCCGGCTTTATTGGCTCAATTATTGCATTTCTTATTGGTGGTGCTATGGTTGTATTTGTAGGTCTTACATATGCTGAACTTACAGCTGCTATGCCTCAATGTGGTGGCGAGCATGTTTTCAGCTACAGAGCAATGGGACCTACAGGGTCATTTATATGTACTTGGGCTATTATATTAGGTTATGTTGCTACAGCAGCTTTCGAGGCTGTTGCATTACCAACAGTAGTTACATATATATTCCCTCATTTCAATCAGGTTTATCTTTATACAATAGCTGGTAGAGATATTTACCTTTCAACAGTTGTTTTAGGCTGTGTTATGGCAGTTCTTATTACAGCAATTAACCTTGCCGGTGCAAAGACAGCCGCTATTTTACAGACTATTTTGACAGCACTTATTGCTTGTGCAGGTCTTTTATTAATTGGTGCATCTGTAGTAAATGGCGATATTGCAAATGTTGCAGGTCAGCTTTGGTCACATACAGATTCAACAGGTGCAGCTCAGAGTGTAGGTAATGGTGTATTAAAGGTTGCTTGTATGACACCTTTCTTATTTATCGGTTTTGATGTAATTCCTCAGGCTGCTGAAGAAATTAATGTACAGTATAAGAAAATCGGCGGTATAATGCTTTTATCTATTGGTTTAGCAGTAGTTTGGTACTTAATGGTTGTATTTGCTGTTTCTTATATTATGCCAAAGGAAACTATTTTAAATGAAATCAATTCACAGAATGGTCTTGTAGCTGCTAAGGCTATGGAAATTGCATTCCATTCTCCAGCTATGGCTAATGTACTTATTATTGGTGGTTTCTGTGGTATCATTACTTCTTGGAACTCATTCTTAATGGGTGGTAGTAGAGCAATGTACTCTATGGGCGAATCTCGTATGCTCCCTAAGATTTTCGGCGAACTTGGTAAGAAAAAGACACCAACAGCTGCTATTTTACTTGTAGGCTTCTGCTGTTTTATTGCTCCTTTCTTTGGCAAGGGTGTGTTATTATGGTTAGTAGATGCAGCATCATTTGGTTGTTGTTTTGCATATCTTATGGTTTCAATTTCATTCCTTATTTTAAGATATAAAGAACCAGAAATGAAACGCCCTTATAAGGCTAAGTGTGGTAAGGTTGTAGGTGTACTTGCAATTATCTTCTCTGGTTTCCTTACATTGCTTTACATTGTGCCAGTTAGCTTTGGTGCAGCTTTAGTATGGCAGGAATGGATTGTAGTAGGTACATGGTGCTTACTTGGTGTGTTCTTCTTCTTCTATTCAAAGGCTAAGTATAATGAAGAATTTGGTAGACATACTGATGTCGTTTTAGACGCAGAACTTGAATAAAATAAAATTATTGAAACGCCTGTGCGGTTTTGCATAGGCGTTTTTTGTGTAAAAAAACAACAAAAATGAATACTATAAGATTTAATTTTGCTTAAAAGCGGTAAAAAAGTGTGATTTACCTCCATTAATTTGAAAATATATGACATAAATCGAAAAAAGTCGACAAATCTTGATTAATTACGCAAGGGTTAGGAAATAATACTTTTAGTATTATAGACAAAATATGACAAAATATGTCAAATGGTCTTGAAAAATGTCGAATTTATGGTATAATTTAACTATATTGAAAAGTGCGACAATACTATTAGTATTGTTGGCGGAGGCTGTAGAATGAAATTATTTACATATTTGAAAAATCCGTCGGAAAGCAAAATCATACTGGAGTATGCAAAAGATGTTTTTGACGGAGTTAATATAACGGATTTTACCTCTGGGGAGAGCCTTATTGAAGAATGTAGTAATGCCAATAAAGATGATTTACTTATAATAGATATGATACTTGACTTCGACAATGTTGAAGAAGTATTAAGTGGAATAAGGGGCATTGGTTGTGAAATAAAAACTGTAGTTCTTGCTGGAGTAGAGTCTGAAATACTTATTAATAAAGCCATTGAGGCTGGTGGAGATTATGTTGCCTTAAAGCCTTACATTTTAAAGGAATTGTTTGCAACTATACAATCTTTAATGAAGGGCGAATTTAAACTGGACAAACAATGTGATTCACAGGTTTTTGTTAAAAGGTCTATGGTAGAGAAAGAGGCATCTAAAGCTCTTACAGACTGTGGAATACTTCCTAATGTAAAAGGGTTTAGGTATTTAAAGTTTGCGGCCAAAGAGGGCTTTTTTGATTTTAGCGTCATAGACGGAATTACTAAAAATCTCTATCCCTTGTTGGCTAAAAGTTTTGATACATCAACAGAAAAGGCTGAACGGGCAATAAGACACGCTATTGAAGTAGCTTGGAAAAAGGAGAAATTTAATTCTGGTTTTGAAAAACTTGGATTTTCAAAGGAGCTTTATACTAAACGCCCTAAGAATAGTGAGTTTGTTTATGCTTTAGTAGAGTATGTTAAGAATATTGTGGTATAGTAAAAAAGATTGAAACAATTATGCTTCAATCTTTTTTTATATTAGTCTAATATTATTCTTTTTGCTCCAACATATGTTCTTGTGGCATAGGGACTAGAAAGGCTTGTTAATTTTACGCCACTATCGGCTGCTTCAATAAAGTTGTTGTTTCCAACATACATACCAACATGGGAAATACCTGCACCAGATGTGTTGAAGAATACTAAATCTCCAGTCTGTAAATCGCTTTTCTTTACAGCTACACCCTGATTAAACATTGACCTAGATGTACGATTAAGTGTGATACCGTAGGCTTTGTAAGAACTGTAAACAAGACCAGAACAGTCAACGCCTACATTTAAGTTTGTGCCACCCCATAAGTAAGGAGTGCCTATGTATTTCTGTGCATAGTCTACAATAGACTGTGCCTTTGAATTAGCAGTAACAGTTTCTACCTTGTTTTCTGGCTTTGTTCCAAAATGGAAGTCTAAATACTTTCCGTTTACATATCCTATCATATCATCATCATTTTTTACCTGTACCCAGCCGTTTTTAGCACCTAATACAGTTAAGTTGTAGCCATAAGGTAATCTTGTTATTTCTTCTGCCTTAGCATTTGAATCTGTACGCAATACAAGGAAGTCACTAGCATTAACAGAGGCATATAATGTATCGTCTGTGTTCTGTGCATATTCTCCCTTTTCATATACAGCATTTAAAAATGTTGCATTGTCGTTGTTTGATACTTCGTCTGCCTTAGCAATAGTAGTAAATATAGACGAAGTGATAACAGTTAATACAATTAACTTATTTATAAATTTAAAATGTTTCATAAAATTTACTCCTAATCGAAATATGTTACATAAATGTTACGAATATATTCTAAGACATTTTCCAGTATTTGTCAAGGCTTTTGCCTATATAATTAAGTTTTTTATAAGACATTTAAAATAAGTTTGTAACAATTAAAGGCTAAATTGTGCAACATATTTCTAAAAAATAGGAGTTTTTTGCTGAAAAATAATGATATTTATGAAATATAGTTAAAAAATGCTATATAAATAGGGCGTTTTTTGTGTAATATATTTTTCTAAAGTATTAAATTTGCTTAATAATTTTGAAATAATTATAAAAAATAGGGCAGAAATACTGTGAAAAGTTGAAATTATGACTTGGAAAATCATTGGATTGGTATTCTAAATTCAGGTTCTGTAATTTTTAATGTGGTCGAAATGACTACACCGACAAAAAATATGGGAATGTATAATGCTCATAAATTCCCCAAAATTTATGTTTTAGTTTAACATAGTTTAACACCATACTATTTGGCAAAAAGCTGTTTTAGTTCAAAACCATACTATAAAGAGTCCAAATTCACAATAAAAAAAGATGTGAGCAAATCACATCTTCTTCTATAAAATTATGTACTAATTTAAAATTCTTCTAGCACCAACATATGTTCTCTTTACATAACCATCGTTCATACTTGAGATTGTAACACCGTCACCAGCACCATTAGTAGAGTGAATATATTCATCATTACCAATGTACATACCAACATGCGAAATAATTGAATTACCACCAGTATTAAAGAATAATAAATCGCCTGGTTCAAGGTCAGCTCTCTGAACTGCTGTACCCTGTAAATACATATCTCTTGAAACTCTGTTTAACTGAACACCAAAGTTCTTATATACTGACATTACAAAACCTGAACAGTCAACACCGTTTTCAAGGTCTGTACCACCGTATACATAAGGTGTACCAATGAACTGCTTTGAATACTCAATAAGTTCATTTACATCAATAGTCTTACCATTGTAAGTTCTCTTGTTAGATAACTTAGATGATGAAGAAGTTGAAGCAGTATTCTTTATAGCTGAAGTAGCATTTTCAGTTTTGTTAGCTGGCTTAGTACCGTTCTTAAAGTCGATATACTGAGCTGACACAAAACCCTTAGTGCCATTATCATCAGAAACTTCAACCCAATCCTTAGTTGTTGAAATAATGCTAAGGTTGTAACCCTCTGGTAAAGATTTAATAATTCTACCGTCCATACCAGCAGATTCTCTCATATTAAGAGATTTAGCATTAACTGTAGCATAAGCACCAGCATTCTGGTCTGAAACAGCCACACTAGCAGCAACAACTTGTCCAGCATTTTCAGTAACAGTACCTGAGTTAGAAGTATCAACCTTAGGAGCTGATTCTGAAACAGTTACCTGCTGTAAATATTTTAAAAGACTACCTTGCATAAACTGCTTATGTATATAGCCTGTCTTGTCGTTGAATTTTACCTGACACCAGTCGCCAGTAACACCAGTTGTTACAAGAACCTGCATTTTCTTAGCCTTGCCAAGAGATTCTGACGCTGTAGTTGGACTAACACGAACATTTACATCATCAGCAATACAAGTAGCATCTGTCTGAACAACCTGAACATAATCAGCAGAAATAAAGGCCTTTTTCTTGTCAGCTGTAGTTACTTCAAACCAACCGTTATTAGCATTAGCAACGATAGTTAATACATCATTTTTCTTAGCTACAGAAACTAACTGACCAGCAGTAGAGTTGTAAGAACGCAAGTTCACAACATCGCCTGTAACTTTTCCTAAATTTGAAGCAAAAGCACTTGTCACAAATAAAGACGAGAACAATGCACCTGCTACAAGGAATTTAGATATGCTCTTTAAATATCCCATATATCTCTCCCCTGTTGTATAAATAATTAATAAATATTACATAATTGTTACAATAGATTTTACACAAATTTCCTTTGATTGTCAATAGTCTATGGAATAAAAAAATAAAATTGTAATATTTATGTAGCATTTTAATTTTTAGAACATTTACATTAAAGTTGGTTTGTACAATAGTAATAACAAAGACGGTTTTGGATTGGATTTTTTGTAAAGTATAACGAAAAAAGTGTAAGGCTTTTGAAAAAAATATTTTAATGAATGGTAATACTATGTTCATATTGTTTTTGGTTTTAAAATTCCACTTTTTGTGATATAATTTTAGTCAATGGTTTTAAATGAATATAATAGGAGAGAAAAATATGAAACAGATTATTTTGGCAACGAAAAATAAAAATAAACTTGTAGAGGTTAAGGCTGTACTGGGCAAGGATTACGAAGTCCTTTCTATGGAAGATATAGGCATTGATGTTGATGTAGAAGAAAATGGAACTACATTTGAAGAAAATGCAGCTATTAAGGCAGAGGCAATATGTAAAATATGTGGCAAACCTGTTATGGCTGATGATTCAGGTTTGGAAATAGACTACTTAGACAAGAAACCTGGTGTACTTTCTGCCAGATTTTTAGGTCACGATACATCATACGATATTAAAAATGCTAAAATATTGGAAATGCTTGAAGGTGTTCCAGAAGAAAAGAGAACAGCTCGCTTTGTATGCTCTATAGCAGTAGCTTTTCCAGACAGAGAAACAGTTGTTGTAAGAGATACTATTGAGGGTATAATAGGCTATGAAAGTGCCGGAGATAACGGCTTTGGCTATGACCCTATATTTTATGTGCCAGAGTTAAAAAAGACTACAGCACAGCTTTCTATGGAAGAAAAGAACAAAATCAGTCACAGAGGTAAAGCACTTGTTAAAATGGCTAATAAACTAAAGAATATGAATTTATGAGATTGCTAGTTATAAGTGACACACATGGCGATATATCAAAAGTGTGTAAAGTTGTAAATGAAATAAAAGATTTAATTGACGGTATTATACATTTAGGCGATATAGTGGAAGATGCTGACAAGTTAAGAAAGTTGTACAGTCAAATTCCAGTGTACAATATCTGTGGCAACTGTGACTATGGCACTAATGTTCCACCAATGAACATATTGGATTTTGAGGGCAAAAAAATATTTATCACTCATGGACATCTTTTTAGTGTATACTATGATACTACTAAACTTGTTTACAAGGCTATGGAACTGGGTGCTGATGTTGCCTTGTTTGGTCACACACACATTCCACATTTGGAGAAAATTCACAATGTATATGCTATGAATCCGGGAAGTCTTACACAGCCCAGAGGTGGAAGTAAACCTAGTTACGGTATTATAAAAATTGAAAATGGTGTCATTACGCCATCGTTAGTAGAATATAAAGAAGATTAAAGAGGTAGAAAATGGACATTTTAAAGACATTGGAACAGGAGTTTAAGTTAAAGCCTTTTCAGGTAGAAAATACTGTTTCATTAATAGACGAGGGAAATACTATTCCCTTTATTGCAAGATACAGAAAGGAAATGACAGGTTCACTTGATGATGAAACACTTAGAAATCTTTATGAAAGACTTGTCTATCTTAGAAATTTAGAAGAAAAAAGAGAGTCAGTTAAAAATTCTATTATAGAACAGGAAAAAATGACTGACGAAATAGCAAAGGCATTGGATAATGCTAAAACAGTTACAGAAATTGATGATATTTACAGACCTTTCAGACCAAAGAGAAGAACACGAGCTACTATAGCTGTTGAAAAGGGTCTTGAACCTTTAGCTACACTTATTCGTATGCAACAGGTTAATAAGCCGGTTGTTGACGAGGCGGTAAACTATGTAAATGCTGAAAAGGGCGTTGAAGATGCTGATGAGGCTATTGCTGGTGCTATGGATATTATTGCTGAAAGTATATCTGATGAGGCTGAATACAGAGCTTTCATCAGAAAAATGACTTTTGACAAGGGTACAATAGTTACAAAGGGCGATAGTGAAACAGAGTCAGTTTTTGAAATGTATTATGACTATAGTGAACCGGTTTCTAAAATTCCGGGACATAGAATACTTGCTATTAACAGAGGAGAAAAGGAAAAAGTTCTTTCTGTAAAATTAGAAGCTCCAGTTGAGGATATTTTAAAGAAATTGGAAAGTAAAATTATTGTAGGTAATAAATTTACAGACGATATTTTAAAGGAAACTATTGCCGATAGTTACAAGCGACTTATTGCACCGGCTATTGAAAGAGAAATAAGAAATGATTTAACAGAAAAGGCAGAAGAAGGTGCAATAAAAGTATTTGGTGCAAACCTTAAACAGCTTTTACTTCAGCCACCTATTAAGGATATGGTTGTACTTGCCCTTGACCCAGGTTTCAGAAATGGTTGCAAGGTAGCAGTAGTTGACGGTACAGGCAAGGTTCTTGACCACGCAGTAGTTTATCCGGTTCCACCAGTAAATAAAGTGGCACAGGCTAAGAAAATATTGTCTGATATGATTAAGAAAAATGGTGTAAATATTATTGCCATTGGTAATGGTACTGCATCAAGAGAAACAGAGCTTTTTGCTGTTGAGCTTATGAAAGAGCTTAATCTTAATTTGCAATATATTATGGTAAATGAGGCTGGTGCGTCAGTATATTCTGCATCTAAACTTGCAACAGAGGAATTTCCGGATTTAGATGTTTCTATAAGAAGTGCAATTTCACTTGCTAGAAGATTGCAAGACCCTCTTGCCGAGCTTGTAAAAATAGAACCAAAGGCTATTGGTGTAGGTCAGTATCAGCACGATATGAATCAGAAAAAGTTAGGCGAGGCATTAGGTGGCGTAGTTGAAGATTGCGTAAATAGTGTAGGTGTAGACTTAAATACAGCCTCTCCGGCACTTCTTTCCTATGTTTCAGGTGTTAGTGGCACAGTTGCAAAAAATATACTTGCCTATAGAGAAGAAAATGGCAAGTTTGATAACAGAAAACAGCTTTTAAAGGTTTCTAAGTTAGGACCAAAGGCCTTTGAACAATGTGCAGGTTTCCTCCGTATTACAGACGGAAAACAGGTTCTTGATAACACAGGTGTTCACCCTGAAAGTTACGATGTAGCTGTTAAATTGCTTGAAAAGTACGGATATACAGCCGATGATGTAAAAAATGGTGGAGTAAAGGGTATTTCAAAGAAGATTAAAAATATTACTGCAACAGCTGAGGAATTAGGCGTTGGTGTACCTACTTTGCAGGATATTATTAAGGAGCTTGAAAAGCCGGGCAGAGACCCAAGAGATGAAATGCCAAAGCCTATTTTAAAGAGCGATGTTCTCAGTATAGAGGATTTAAAAGAGGGAATGGTTCTTAAAGGCACAGTAAGAAATGTTATTGACTTTGGTGCTTTCGTGGATATTGGTGTTCATCAGGACGGACTTGTTCATATTTCACAGATTTGCGATAGATTTATAAAGCACCCACTTGAGGCTGTTTCTGTTGGCGATATAGTAGATGTAAAAGTTTTAAGTGTAGATGCTAAAAAGGGAAGAATTTCTCTTACAATGAAGTTATAAAATATGTAAAGCGAAAATGCCCCAATTTTATAGGGCATTTTTGCGTTAGTGACTTTACTCGTATTCAAAGGAAAGACATTCTGTTTCACAGCAATCCTTTGCACAGGCACAATTCTTACCAACTACAATGTCTTCAAGAGTGCAATATTCGTCTTTGTCATTGTACTTGCAACTGTCAACTCTACATTTGATAGATTTGTTTGTTGTCATAAAATCACCTCCGATAATTATTGTGCCTTATTATAAAAATAATATTCAGGAGATTTGTATGAAAAGATTATTTGATTGTCATTGTGACACTCTTACAAAAGTTATGGAGTGCGAACAAAATTTAATTGAAAACAATATGCAGATAGATATAGCTAGATTAAGTGAATTTGAAAGTGCTACAGAGATTTTTGCCATTTGGCTTGATGATAAATATCTTACAGAGGCTTACAAAAACACAAATAGGGCTATAGATTTTTTTAAATCCCAAATTGAAAAATATGGAAATTATTTTTCACAGGTAAAGACAAAAGAGGATTTACTTAACGAGGAGAATAAGGTAAAAGCCATTGTTTCCATAGAGGGTGGCGAGGCTATAGAGGGCAGTATAGATAAACTCTATGAATTTTACGAAAAAGGTGTTCGCCTTATGACATTGACTTGGAACCATAAAAATGAAATTGGTTGCGGAGCATTGTCCGGTATTACTGACGGATTGACAGATTTTGGTAAATCTGTTGTAAAAGAAATGAACAATATGAATATGTTTATTGATGTATCTCATATAAATGAAAAAGGCTTTTGGGATGTTGTAAAGACAACTAATAAGCCTATTATAGCAACTCATTCCAATAGTTTTACAATTTGCAACCACCCTAGAAATTTAAAAGACGACCAGTTAAAGGCTATTGCAGAAATGAATGGTGCAATAGGTTTAAATATTTATCCTCCTTTTGTAAGAGATAGTGAAAGCGTCACAAGTGAGGATTTACTTCGTCATATAGACTTCATACTTAATAAAACAGGAGAAAATGTGCTTGGTATGGGTACAGATTTTGACGGTATTTCTAAATCTCCAAAAGACCTAGAAGATATAAGCAAATTGCCTAAGTTCTATGACATTGTTTCAAGAGAATTTGGAGAAGAAATTGCCGATAAAATATTCTATAAAAATATGCAGAAGTTTTTTGTGGAGAATATATAAAATAAAAGTGTTTACATTATAGTGTCAAAAAATTAATTTTAGAAAATAATTTGCAATTTTTGACAAATGTATTTGCATATTTTTTCAGATTATCAAAGGGAAGTTGTTAAGAAAACCTTGGTTTTCTTAAACTAATTCCACAGGTGTGAACCGAAAGATAAATCGGTCACACGAAGTGTGGCTTTCAACGAAGTTGAAAGTTCTGACCAGAGCTTTGCCCGACCGTAAGGCTGGTCATAAATTACTTTGTAATTTATTGCTCGCCTATGCAACCTAGACAGGGACAAAAATATGGTACTGGTTTTTAGTGCCATATTTTTCGCGGCTGGTCCCTACCTTAGACTAACTGCAAGAAATGCAAGCATTTCTTGCAAGGCTGTCGATAAAATCGACAGCCTGATGTAAAATAAAAGTGTTTACATTATCTATTTTTGTGGTAATATTAATATATATTGTATGACATAGGAGGAAGATTATGAAAAGTAGAGTAGAAGAAACTATTGCAAGACACGATAAAGGATACAACTGTGCTCAGGCTGTTGTCTGTACATACTGTGATTTATTAGGTATAGACGAGGAAACAGCTTTCAAAATGAGCGAGGGCTTTGGCTTTGGTATGGGTATGACAGAGGTTTGTGGTGCTGTAAGTGGTATGACTTTTATTGCCGGACTTAAAAACAGCGACGGTAATTTATCAGCACCAAAGACTAAGAAAGATACCTATACATTAAGTAGAGAAATGGCTCAGAAGTTTAAGGAAAAGAACGGTTCTTACATCTGTGCTGAATTAAAGGGTATAAGAGGTGGAAAGGTTCTTCGTAGTTGCCCTGGCTGTATTGCTGATGCTGCTAAAATTATAGAAGAACAGATTTTCTCAGGCACTTTTGAAAAATATGACGGCAATTTATAATATTTTTTTGAGGACAGTATGTTTGATAATAGGGACACTCTATTTAATGTCATTTTTTATTGTGGTATAATGGCTATCAGAAGGTAAGGTATGGTATTGTAAATACCTAAAAATGATAGCATTTATGCTGTCGGGCAAGGGGTTTCCATGTGGAAACATTTTATAAGTGATTGTACTGCATCGCCTTGCCAGCGATGTAGTATATGTTCGCTTTAATGAGAAAAAATTCCATTGTTGATTTTATTTTAGTATTCTCTTTTTAATGAGGATACATTTTTTTTTGCCTTTTTTACTTAATTTTGCAAAAATAATATTTAATTCCTTGAAAAAAATTGGAAAATAGTGTAGAATATTAGTGTTAAGAATGAAAGGGAGTGTTTTTATGGATATATCAAATAATGCAAAAAAAGCTAGACCATCATCAACACTTAGTATATCTTCAAATGCTAATAGAATGATTGATGAGGGAATTGACATTGTTAATTTTAGTGCCGGTGAACCAGATTTTAATACACCTGATTATATTAAAGAGGCTGCAATAGAGGCTATTAATGATAATTTTACTAAATATACTCCTTACGAGGGAATAGTTGAACTTAGACAGGCTGTAGCTGATGATTTAAAGAAAAATTGCGACTTGGATTATACTCCAGAACAGATTGTAATAAGTAATGGTAGTAAGCACGCAATTACTAATGCCTTTATGGCTATTTTGAACCCAGGCGACGAGGTTATTGTGCCAGCTCCATATTGGAATAGTTACATTGATATAATAGAGTTGTGCTATGGCGTGCCTGTTGTTGTAAATACTACAAAGCAAAATTCTTTCAAGGTTACTGTTGAACAGCTTGAAGAAGCAGTAACTGACAAGACAAAGGCTATTATTATTAATAGCCCAAATAATCCAACTGGTATGGTTTATTCCAGAGAAGAATTAGAGGAAATAGCTGATTTTGCTGTTAAGCACGATTTGTTTGTTATTTCTGATGAAATATATAAGAAACTTATTTATAGTAGAAAACTTAGTCACACAAGTATTGCATCTATTAATCCTGAAATTTATAAGAGAACTATTGTTATTGACGGTCTTTCAAAAAGCTACTCTATGACAGGTTGGAGAGTAGGCTATACAGCAAGTAATTTGGAAGTGGCAAAGGCTATTGCCAATATTCAGTCTAATACTACATCAAATGTAAACTCTATTGCTCAGATTGCTGCTTTGGCTGCATTGACTGAAGAAGATAATGCTCCGGAACAGATGCTAAAGGAATTTCAGCATAGAAGAGATTATATTGCACAGAAGATTTCAGATATTCCTCTTTTAAGCTCACTTTTACCTAAAGGTGCTTTCTACATTTTGATAGATATTTCAAAATTGTTAGGTACAGAGGTAAAGGGTTGTATGCTTAATAATAGCTATGATGTGGCAAAGGTGTTGCTTGACTATTATCAGGTAGCAGTTGTACCGTCTGATGCCTTTGGTGTTGAAAATTACATAAGAATTTCTTTTGCAACAGCTATGAGAGATGTTGTAGAGGGTGGAAACAGAATAGAAAAATTTGTAAAAGAGAATTTTTAATAGTTAATCTGTTCTGACCAGTGGATTGAATATTTTAATGTTTTATAGAGGGAGTTCCTGATGTGGAGCTCCCTTTTGTAGTGTAACATCTTTTTGCAAAATTATATGTTACGGTAAAAACTTAGTAATTAAGCGGGTTTGAGGGGTGTGTAACACGTAACACCTTATATTTTTTAATACACATAACTTTTTAAGTATATCATCATATTTTGATAATGATATAAAAAATATATAGGGTATATGCAATATTTTGTGTTACGGTGTTACAAACCTCTGAAACTATAGTATTTACTGGTACTTTGGCGTAACACCTAATGTAACACGTAACACCTAAGTAGGTGTTACACCCTAACTTAATTGACTATGGCAGGTTAAAATTGCGATAGTAAAAGAAATTTACTAAAAATTTAATTTAATATTACAATAATAGTGTTGTAAAATGTCTGAAATAGTGGTAGTCTGAGATTATCACTATTTTTGTGTGAAAGGAAGTTTTTTTGTATGATGACATATGAGGAAGTAAGAGGAAACAAAGATATAAATACTTATATAGTAAAGGCTGACCAGTATTTAAAATCATTGGGATTTACTGAACACAGCTTTTCCCATGTTACAAGAGTAGCAGAAACAGCCGATTATATTTTAAGAGAGTTGGACTATTCTCCAAGGGAAAGGGAGCTTGCCAAAATTGCCGGATATATGCACGATATTGGCAACATTGTAAATAGAGTTGACCACGCCCAAAGTGGGGCAGTAATGTCTTTTAGAATATTAGACAGATTAGGCGTTGACCCAGAGGATATTGCCGATATTATTGCTGCCATAGGTAATCACGATGAGGGTACAGGTGCTCCCGTAAGTGCTATTGCAGCAGCATTAATATTGGGAGATAAGTCTGATGTTAGATACACAAGAGTTAGAAACAGAGATTTTGCCACATTTGATATTCACGATAGAGTAAACTTTTCTGTAAAAGAGTCTGATTTAAAATTTGAAAATGAAAACAAGGATATAGTTCTTAGTTTGACTATTGATACAGAGTTTTGCTCCGTAATGGACTACTTTGAAATATTTATGGGTAGAATGATAATGTGTAAGAAAGCGGCAGAATTTTTAGGCATAAGATTTAGACTTAGAATAAACGGACAGAAGATTTTATAGCAACAAACCCCTACTGAAAAGTAGGGGCAATTTTTTACAGAAATTTATTTTTCTTAAACAGATAAAGTGAAACCACAATGACCAAAATACTTAGACCGATACAGGCTTGATAGCCATATTTCCAAGTAAGCTCAGGCATATATTTAAAGTTCATACCGTACCAACCGGCAATAAGGGAAAGGGGAAGTACCAATGTTGTAACAATAGTGAGGATTTTCATAATGTCATTTTGATGCACACTAATTTGGGATTCGTACAAATCCTGTATCTGCATAGAATAATCACGCAAAATCTGTGCCTCACTTCTCAAAACACTGACTCTGTTTGAAAACAGGTCAAATAGCTTATCTTCGTTTGGCGTCAATGTTATGTGGTCTACCTCATTTAACTTATGCTCTATTTCAAAAAGTTGGGTATAAAAACGATACTGGTTAAATAACTTTTTTCTTATATATATAATATCTCTTTGGTTGTATTCATCAATTCCACCGTCTAGCAAGTTGTTTTCAAATGTAGAAAGTGAATTTTCAATATCCTGCAAATATAGTAAATCCCTATCAATAAGCATATTCAAAAAATGATAGTAAAACTTCCATATTGTAGGCATATCTATTGAAGAATGTCTGAGCTGTTCTATAATATTTATTACAGTATCTGAACTATCTATAAACAATATATTTCTGTTAAATATTAAATAGCCAAAGCGAGTGTGATTGAAAATATCCTTTTTGCTAGGCATATAAATAACACCCTGTAAATACTTGTTTTTAACATCAAGTTTGGTATATCTAGTTTCATTTGACCTTAAAATGCTTATACCGTCTGGCATTTGCTCCATATATTTAGTGAATTTATATGTGCTTATAACAGAAATCATATTTGTTGAGTTTTCTGTAAGTTTTTCATCTGTAAATTCAATTCTGTTGTCTACAAGCTTGTAGTTCATAAGTATCAAGTCCTTTTATTTTTCTGGTAAAACCTCTAACCAGTAGCCGTCTGGGTCAGAAATGAAGTAAATACCCATTTCCTTGTTTTCAAAGCAAATGCAACCCATTTCGCTGTGGAGTTTGTGAGCTTCTTCAAAGTTGTCAGTTCTGAAAGCCAAGTGGAATTCGCAATCCCCTAAGTTGTATGGTCTGTCCATATCTCTTAACCAAGTAAGCTCTAATTCAAAGTCAGTTGTTTCGTTCTTCAAGTATACAATAATGAAAGAACCGTCTGGGGCATTTATTCTTCTGTCCTCTTTTAAGCCAAGAGCCTTGTTGTAAAATTCAATAGACTTGTCTAAGTCAAATACATTGAAATTCTGATGTACCATTTTAAAGTTCATATTTTTTTCCTCCTAAAAATTCCATTGTTGCAAATCTTTTTCTATTTCCATTATTTTTGTGTTTTCAAAAGAATATTCTCTTTTAAATTTTTCAATAACGGAAAAATCTCCCCAAAAGTGCATAGGGAACATAGTTTTTACATTAGTGTTTTCCAAAAGATACTTAGCACCTCTGAAATAGTCATCCTCCTGTCGTGGGTCAAGGGGAACAAAGGCGTAGTCTATGTCAATGCCCTTTATTTTGTCTATTTCTCTTTGAAAATTTGCTGTCATATTGTTGTTGTAGGCCTTAGTTTCACCGGACCATACCCAATCGTTTAAATCTCCGGCGTGGTAAATAGTCATACCCTCAGTTTTTACAACAAAGGCAACGCCTAAGTCAGTAGATTTAAGTGTAGTAATTTCCAAATCGCCTATAGAATAATTCTCATTAGCTTTTACATATGTAACAGGCTTTTCAGACTTATTCTTTTTCTGTATATCCTTTGAAAAAATATAGGTTATGTCTGAATATTTGTCAGACAATTCAAGAACTTTTGGATTAAAGTGGTCATCGTGAAAATGACTAGAAAAAATGTATATACTTTTATTATTATCCATTGTTGGAATTTCATTTTTGTAATAATCAAACAAAATATAGTTTTTTTCTGTTTCCAAAAGGAAACCACTATGATTAATATATGTAATCTGCATATAGTCCACCTCCATAAGTTTCTAAAAGACAGTATAACATTTAAAATCAGTTTGCACAACAATATTTAATATTTTTTTAAGCCGGAAAATGTAGACTTAAATATTTTTTTGTATTATAATTTACTTATAAATCTAATTAATATAGATATGAAAGGATGTTGATTAGTATGAAATTTAAAAATATATTTGTAAGCCTTATATTATCTGCTGTATTTTGTACTAATGCTTTTGCCTATGAGGGAGTTAATCTTAATATAAATGGTAAAGACATTACTTCAGAGGTTGCACCTAGACTTATTAATGAAAGAACTATGGTTCCTGTTAGAGCAATTTTAGAGGAAATAGGTGCAAGTGTTAATTGGAATGAGGAGCAAAAGACAGTTACAGCCGAAAAGGGCAATATAAAGTTTTCAATGGCACTAGACGAGGATTTTTATACTGTAAATGGCAAAGTGGTGTCTATGGATTCAAAGGCTGTTGTTGTGAAAAACAGAATACTTGTGCCAGCTAGGTATGTGGCACAGGCTTTTGGTTTAAAAGTAGAGTGGAATAGTGATGAAAAAACTGTATATATTAATGAAGTAAATGCCACTACAGAGGAAACTACTGAAACAACAACTGAATATGTTGAAAATACAGAAGTGACACAGACACAGAAAAAAGTTTGTGATATTATAACAAATGCCCTTAATACATACACAGTAGGCAAAGACGATTTAGATGAATTTAAGGTTGGCACATACAAAAAAGCCACAGACGAAATGGTTGAAAAGATAAATGAATTAAAGGCTGAAACAAGTGATAAAACAGCTTTAGCATTAATAGAGCAGGATTTGAAATTCGTAGATAAAGTTGAATCTTATTTGCAACAATGTGATTTGTACAGCAAGTATGCTAAAACTGACAATGCAAAACAAAATCAGTTGCTTTTCAAACACAGCCTTTTAGACAAGGTAAGTTATTTATCTGAATGTAAAACTGTAGAGGAAGCTAAAAAGATTTACAACGATTTAGTTGATGCCTATGACAATGTAGTAAGTATTGTAAAAAGAGAAACTGACACAAGATACAGAGTGACAAGAGATTTGGAATACTATGCAACTCCAACATTTGAGTAAGTATTGTAAGAAGTGATTGATTTTCTTGTAGTTGGTTTAACTTTGATAAATTGAAAAAACATTTTTATAACCTTTGAATAAACAAAAAAGACTGTCCTAAGTGGGCAGTCTTTCGTATTTTATGGCAATTTATTGAAAATAGGTTTCTTTTCTCTGAAAGTACAAACATAGTCAAAACCGGCTTTTTTAAGGAGGTCATAGGCAAAGTCAATGTGGTCTGCCAAATACTCTGTATAGTGAGCATCACTACCCACAGTAATAATTTCACCGCCTAATTCCTTATATCTTTTAACAATGTCAAGAGATGGATAAGTATTTGATATGCCATACTTAAAGCCGGAAGTGTTAATTTCAATACCTCTGCCTCTTTCTATTAAGGCTTTTAATACAGCATCAATTAGGTCGCTATAGTCAGCATATTTAAGGCTGTTATCCTCGTACATACCGTATCTTGTTATGAAATCAAGGTGTCCATAAACACAGAAACCCTCACAAGTCTGTATATTTTTAAGCATTTCCTCAAAATATATAGTATAAGCCTGTTCCTTTGTTCTGCCCTCAAAATACTTCTTTTGGTCAAAGTATACATCAAGGGTTTCAACGGCGTGAGAAGAACCTATTACAAAATCAAAAGGAAATTCAGCAATAAAAGGATTGATTTTGTCAGCCCATCTGTTTTCAAGACCAACTTCCACACCAAAAACAATGTTAATTTTGTCCTTATACTTTTCTTGAAGTTCCTTTATAAAAGGAATGTACTTGTTATAATCTGTAAAAGGGTAACGAGGGTCAAAGTCAACATGGTCAGTAAAAGCTATTTCAGTAAGTCCTTTGTTTATGCCAGTTTTAATCATTTCTTCCATAGGGACTTCACTATCACATGAAAAAGCTGTATGAACATGGTAATCTGCTTTAAACATATACAATCATCTCCATTAAAATAAACTGTTTTATCATATAAGTATAACAACTGAGGCGACATTTTTCAATTAAAAATTACATTTTTTCGCTGTTCAATATTTTTTAGGTTAAATTTTGGTAAAATATGTGCAAAATGACACTTGAATAAAATGTAGAATTTTGTTAAAATGCCTTTGTATTATAAATAAACCTTGGAGGCAAATGGTTATTATGAATTTAGATTACGCAACGATTATCTTAGGGTTTGCCGGAGGTCTGGGACTTTTCATCTATGGTATGCAAGTTATGGCGTCAGGTCTTCAGAAAGCTGCCGGAAATTCTTTGAAGAAAATCCTTGAAGTATTGACCAAAAACAAGTTTTTAGGCGTGCTTTTAGGTATTGGTGTTACTGCTATTATTCAGAGTTCTTCAGCAACCACAGTTATGGTTGTAGGTTTTGTAAATGCGGGACTTATGAATTTGCAACAGACAGTCGGTATCATTATGGGTGCAAACATAGGTACTACTGTCACAGGTTGGTTGGTATCTTCTGTTCAATGGGCAGGGGTATTTAGTCCAGAAAACTTAGCACCTATTGCTGTATTTATTGGTGCAGCTCTTGCTATATTCTCTAAGAAACAGACAGTAAACCAGATTGGCGAAATCCTTGTTGGTTTCGGTATGCTTTTCATTGGTATCGAAATGATGTCAACAGGTGTTGAACCTTTACAGCATCTTCCAGCTTTCAAAGAAGCATTTACTCAATTTGGTAGAAATCCTTTACTTGGTGTTTTGGTTGGTGCAGTTGTTACAGCTGTTATCCAAAGTTCATCAGCATCAGTTGGTATATTGCAGTCACTTTCTTTAACAGGCCTTGTAAGCTGGAATTCAGCAGTTTACATTATTATGGGTCAGAACATTGGTACTTGTGTTACAGCACTTCTTTCTAGTGTTGGTACATCTAAGAATGCGAAGGGTGCAGCATATATCCATTTGCTTTTTAATGTAATAGGTAGTGTTTTCTTCAGTATTCTTGCTGCTATATTCTTTACTTTCTACCACGATTTTGGCTTCCAAAAGATTGGTATGGTAGAAATCAGTTTAATTCATACAGGATTTAATATTGCAAATACAGTAATTATGTTCCCATTCTCTGGTCTTTTTGTAAAGATGGCAGAAAAACTTGCTACTGTTACATCTAAGAATACCGGAGATGACGAAACAGTACCAGTACATCTTGATGACAGAATTCTTTCTACTCCTAGTATTGCTATGAGCAACTGTACTAAGGAAATTGTAAGACTTGGTAATATGTCACTTAAAAACCTTACAGCTGCTTGCGAATCTCTCGAAAACAGAGATGGCTCAAGAGTTGAAAAAATTCTTGAAAGAGAAAAGAATATTGATAATCTTACAAAGGCTATAACAGCTTATCTTGTTAAACTTTGTAATTCTAACCTTACAAAGCAGGAAAATACCAATGCTACAGGTATGTTCCACATTGTAAACGATATGGAAAGAATAGGCGACCACGCTGAAAATATTATTGAAATGACACAGCAGATGATTGCCGATGATTTAGAGCTTTCTAAAAAGGGTATTGATGACCTCAAGAAGATGGCGGAAGAATCATTAAAGAGTGTAAGAAATTGTATTATTGCCTTGTCTGACAACGACATTGACTTTGCTGAAAAGGTAATCAAGGAAGAAGAAAGAGTTGATAACCTTGAAAAGCAAATCAGAGGCGAACATATGCAAAGACTTACATCTGGAGAATGTAACCCTAGAGTGGGTGTAATTTTCCTTGATGCTTTAACTAATTTAGAGAGAGTATCAGACCACGCATTAAATGTTGCTCAGGGTGTAATCGGAGCAAACACTACTAAAAATTAATTTTTGATATTTTTATTAATGATTTTTGAGGCTATGGCAGTCTAATAAAGGGATTGCTATAGCCTTTTTTATAAAATTTTTGCATAAACAAATGTAAATTAAATGTAAAATACTGTAAATTGACTTTTTTGAGTTTTCAAAATTGGCTGAAATTATAGTAAATATGCCTATTACTGAAATGAAAACATAAATAAATATAATGTAAAAGTTTCAAAAAAATAGCATATCAGGACTTTTTGCATAAATTGGAAGTCTAAAAATGCGAAAATATTGTTAAATTAGTATAGGGCAAAAATATAATAATTATGTTATAATACTGTCAATGTTTGGTTTTTGTCGTTTATTGCTTATGATAAGTGACATAGACAAACAATGGCGTTCTATATAATTATAAGGCTACTATAGCGTTATAGAAGGAGGATTTTTGAATGTTAAACAAGAAAAGTGTTGACGATTTGAATGTAAAGGGTAGAAAGGTTTTAGTTAGATGTGACTTTAATGTACCTTTACAGGACGGTGTTATTACTGACGAAAACAGAATTGTAGCAGCTTTACCTACAATCGAAAAGCTTATCAAGGAAGGTGCAAAGGTTATTCTTTGCTCTCACTTAGGCAAGCCAAAGGAACCAAGTGCAGAATTTTCTTTAGCTCCAGTTGCTGTAAGATTATCTGAAAAGTTAGGCAAGGAAGTTGTATTTGCTGCTGATGACAATGTTGTTGGCGAAAACGCAAAGAAGGCTGTTGCTGAAATGAAAGACGGCGATGTTGTTCTTCTTCAGAACACTCGTTTCCGTAAGGAAGAAACTAAGAATGTAGAAGAATTCAGCAAGGAACTTGCTTCTCTCTGCGACAATGATGTATATGTAAACGATGCTTTCGGTACATCTCACAGAGCACACTGCTCAACTGTTGGTGTTGCTAGCTTTGTTAAGGAATCAGCTGTTGGTTACCTTATGCAGAAAGAAATTGATTACCTTGGTAATGCAGTAAACAACCCTGTTAGACCTTTCGTTGCTATCTTAGGTGGTGCAAAGGTTAGTGATAAGATTAATGTTATCAACAATCTTCTTGAAAAGGTTGACACACTTATTATCGGTGGTGGTATGGCTTATACTTTCTTCAAGGCTTTAGGCTACAACATCGGTAAGAGCTTACTTGAAGAAGATAAGATGGAATACGCTCTTGAAATGATTAAGAAAGCTGAAGAAAAGGGTGTTAAGTTCCTCCTTCCTATTGATACAGTAGTAGCTAAGGATTTTGGTGCTGGCAAGCCTCACCATACTGTAGAAAGACCTCTTGATGACCCAAGCAAGCCTTTCATCAGCGATGACGAAGAAGGTTTCGATATTGGCGAAAAGACTAGAGCTCTCTATGCAGAAGCTTTAAAAGATGCTAAGACAGTAGTTTGGAATGGACCTATGGGTGTATTCGAAATCCCTGACTATGCAGAAGGTACAAAGGCAGTTGCAGAAGCACTTGCTAACATTGATGCTACAACTATTATCGGTGGTGGTGACTCAGCAGCAGCTGTTAACCAGATGGGTTACGGCGACAAGATGAGCCATATTTCTACTGGTGGTGGTGCATCTCTTGAATTCCTTGAAGGCAAGGCACTTCCTGGTGTTGAAGCTGTTCAGGATAAATAATAATTATTGATGTTATCCCTCTAGGCTGCGATTTATTTTTCGCAGCCTTTAGATTGCAAAAAAAGTAAAATCCTGATGGATTTGAAACATTATTTTATTATTATAATTGCTACGGAAAGAATTGCTAAAATAGTATTTGATTTTTGTGGTGTATATGGTATAATGAAGTAATGATATTAAATACTATATAAAGTATAATACAATTTTATAGAGGGGTGCGTTTATTATGAGGAAAAAAATTGTTACAGGAAACTGGAAAATGAATAAAACACCAAGTGATGCTGTTGCTCTTGTAGAACAATTAAAGGATAAGATAGATACTGACGATGTTGATGTAGTTCTTTGTGTGCCATTTGTTAGCTTAGCCGGTGTAGGTAATGCAATAAAGGGTACAAGTATTAAACTTGGTGCACAGAATATGCACTTTGAAAACTGTGGTGCTTACACAGGAGAAATTTCAGGTACTATGTTAAAGGAAATGGGCGTGGAATATGTTATTCTCGGTCATTCTGAGCGTAGACAGTACTTTAACGAAACTGACCAGACTGTAAATAAGAAAGTACATAAGGCTCTTGAATGTGGTCTTACGCCTATTGTATGCTGTGGCGAAACTCTTGTACAGAGAGAGGCCGGAGTTACAATGGAAAAAATAAGAATGCAGGTAAAGAGAGCATTATTGGGACTTACTGACAGACAGGCAGCAAAGGTTCTTATTGCCTACGAGCCTATTTGGGCTATTGGTACAGGTAAGCACGCATCAGCTAATCAGGCAGAGAGAGTTTGTGCCGGAATACGCTGTGTTCTTTCAGAAATTTTTGACGAGCCTGTGGCAGCTAAAATGCGTATTTTATATGGTGGTAGTGTTACAGGTAATAACGCTGCTGCATTGTTTGAAATGCCTAATATAGACGGTGCATTGGTTGGTGGTGCTAGTCTTAAAATGGATTTTGAAAATATTGTAAAGGCAAAACCTGCCTTATAAGGAGAAAATGTAATGGATAAAACAACTATTTTGATGATACTTGATGGTTACGGTGTTAACGAAAAAACAGAAGGTAATGCTGTTAAACTTGCTAATAAGCCAAATCTTGATAGAATTATGAGCGAATATCCTTGTGTAAAGGGTTATGCAAGTGGTTTAGCAGTAGGTCTTCCAGACGGTCAGATGGGTAATTCTGAAGTTGGTCACCTTAATATGGGTGCTGGTAGAATTGTATATCAGGAATTAACTAAGATTACTAAGGCTATTGAAGATGGCGATTTCTTCACAAACAAGGCTTTACTTTCTGCTGTAGAAAACTGCAAGAAGAATAATTCTGATTTACATTTATTTGGTTTACTTTCAACTGGTGGTGTTCATTCTCATCTTGCTCATATTTTTGCACTTCTTAAACTTGCAAAGGATAATGGACTTACTAATGTATATCTTCACGCATTCCTCGATGGTAGAGATACTCCTCCTACTTCAGCAAAGGGCTTCCTTGCTCAAGTAGAAGATAAGATGAAAGAAATTGGCGTAGGTAAGGTTGCTACTATTTCTGGTAGATACTACGCAATGGATAGAGATAACAACTGGGATAGAATTGAAAAGGCTTACAATGCTATTACTTTAGGCGAAGGCAATACTGCTGAAAGTGCTGAGGCTTGTATGAAAGCATCTTACGCAGAAGGTGTAAACGATGAATTCGTTGTACCTACAGTAATTCTTGAAAATGGTCAGCCTACAGCTACAGTTAAGGAAAATGATTCTGTAATCTTCTTTAACTTCCGTCCTGACAGAGCTAGACAGATGACTCGTTGCTTCTGTGATGAAGAACTCAAGGGCTTCAACAGAGCTAAGGGTTACTTCCCAGTTAAGTTTGTTTGCTTTACTGACTATGATGTAACAATTCAGCACAAGGAAGTAGCTTTCCCTAAGGAAAAGATTACTAACACTTTAGGCGAATATATTGCATCTAAGGGCTTAAAGCAGGCTAGAATTGCAGAAACTGAAAAGTATGCTCATGTAACATTCTTCTTTAACGGTGGTATTGAAGAACCAAACGAAGGCGAAGACAGAATTCTTGTACCTTCTCCAAAGGTTGCTACTTACGACCTCAAGCCAGAAATGAGTGCTCCAGAAGTAACTGAAAAGCTCATTGATGCTATTAATTCTAAGAAGTATGCTCTTATTATTATTAACTATGCTAACCCAGATATGGTAGGCCATACTGGCGTTATTCCTGCTGCTGTTAAGGCTATTGAAACAATAGACGAATGTGTAGGCAAGGTATATGAAACTGTAAAGGCTAATGACGCTCAGATGTTTATTTGTGCTGACCATGGTAATAGTGACCAGCTTATTGACTATACTACTGGCAAGCCATTTACTGCTCATACAACTAATCCAGTTCCTTTTGTACTTGTAAATTGCCATAAGGCTAAGGGTCTTCAGGAAGACGGTAAGCTCTGCGATATTGCACCTACATTATTGGATATGATGGATTTAGAACAGCCAAAGGAAATGACTGGTCATTCTCTTTTAATAAAGTAGTATAATTATTTATAATTTGGTTATACTTATTACTGAAAAACCATTGTATATTTTTTGTGTTATGTAACAAAAAATGTGAAAAATATGTAATTTTATTGTATTTTTAGATGTTTTTATATAAATTTAATTAAATTTTGATTGACAAAGTGGTTTTTTGGTTATATCATTAAGCTAGTGTATATTTTTTACATTTATATATTCTGAAAGGAGATACACAAATGAAAGGTTATTTAGAAATTGTTGATGTTAAGGCAAGAGAAGTTCTTGATTCAAGAGCTAACCCTACAGTAGAAGTAGAAGTTATCGTTAGCGACGGTAACAACGAATTTTTAGGTAGAGCAATGGTTCCATCTGGTGCTTCTACAGGTCAGTTCGAAGCTGTTGAATTAAGAGACGGTGGCGACAGATACTGTGGTAAGGGTACAGAACAGGCAGTAGCTCATGTAAATGATGATATTGCTCCTGAAATCCTTGGTATGAACGCTTTAGACCAGGTTGCTATTGATAACACTATGATTGCTTTAGACGGTACTCCAAACAAGGCTAAGTTTGGTGCAAACGCTATCTTAGGTGTTTCTATGGCAGTTGCTAGAGCAGCAGCTGAAGCTTTAGGTTTACCACTTTACCAGTATCTTGGTGGTTTCAATGCTAAGACTTTACCAGTTCCTATGATGAACATTATGAACGGTGGTAAGCACGCTGATAACACAGTTGACTTACAGGAATTTATGATTATGCCTGTTGGTGCTCCTACTTTCAAGGAAGCATTAAGATGGTGCTGTGAAATTTATCATGCATTAAAGAGCGTATTAAAGGGCAAAGGTCTTTCTACAGGTGTAGGTGACGAAGGTGGTTTCGCTCCTGACCTTGCTACAAGTGATGAAGTTCTTGACAACATCATTGAAGCTATCGAAAAGGCTGGTTACAAGCCAGGCGAACAGATTAGAATCGCTATGGACCCTGCTTCTTCTGAATTATACAAGGAAGACGGTTTATATCACTTCCCAGGCGAAACTGAAGCTAAGGGTGCTGATAAGGAAATCGTTAGAACTTCTGCTGAAATGGTTGAATACTATGCAGCTCTTTGCGAAAAGTACCCTATCATTTCTATCGAAGATGGTCTTGCTGAAGAAGACTGGGATGGTTGGAAGCTTTTAACTGAAAGACTTGGCGACAAGATTCAGTTAGTAGGTGATGACTTATTCGTTACTAACACTAAGAGATTAGCTAAGGGTATTGATTTAGGTGTTGCTAACTCTATCCTTATCAAGGTTAACCAGATTGGTACTTTAACTGAAACTTTCGATGCTATTCAGTTAGCTAACAGAAATAATATGACAGCTGTAGTTTCTCACCGTTCTGGTGAAACTGAAGATACTACAATCGCTGACATCGTTGTAGCTGTAAATGCTGGTCAGATTAAGACTGGTGCTCCAGCTAGAACTGATAGAGTTGCTAAGTACAATCAGTTATTAAGAATTGAAGAAGAACTTGAAGAATCAGGTCAGTATCTTGGTCTTAATGCTTGGTTCAACTTAAAGAACAAGTAATATAAGAATATATAAATTGTTTTTATAACTAGAAAATCCCTCGGTGGGCTTAGGCTTGCTGGGGGATTTTTCTGTTGTGTGGATTATGTAAACTATTTTTATAATTTATGTACTACTCATTATTAAAGGAAAGTCAGAACATTTTGCTTTGCAAAATGTAGCTTGCAAACAAGCTATCGGATTAATCTTTCCGATTCATCATTGTTAATAAAACCTTGGTTTTCTTAAATTAATTCCGGAACTCGAGCTTTGCCCGAGTGAGGAGGGGACAAAAATATGGTACTGGTTTTTAGTGCCATATTTTTCACGGCTGGTCCCTTCCACAGACCTTTTAAAAGAAATGCAGGCATTTCTTTTATTTATTCTCTAATTAAATTTTAATCGTTTGTATAGTGAAACACTAATCTTCTCCCTTTATAATAGCTCTTGTAATCAAACAACAGAACTATTTTGACGGAGGTGTTTACTATGGCTATTGAAGTTTTTAATAGAGTAGAAGAAAAATATATTGTAAACGAAAACCAGTATAGAAAAATTGTTGCCTTCTTTGGCAACAATATGAAAACAGATGAATACAGTAGTGACGGAAAATTTTATCAGATTTGCAATATTTATTACGACACAGAGGATAACAACTTGATTAGAACCTCTCTTATGAAACCTATTTATAAGGAAAAAATTCGACTTCGTTCTTACGGAGTGCCAAATAAGGACACAAAAGTCTATTTGGAGGTTAAGAAAAAATATAAGGGTGTTGTAAATAAAAGACGCTCTACATTAAGATTAAAAGAGGCCTACGAATTTACTGAAACAAGGGAAATTCCAAAATTGGAAAGCTATATGAACCCACAGGTGTTAAGGGAATTGAAACATTCTCTTGAATACTATGACGCACAGCCAAAGGTGTTCTTATCCTATGAAAGACAGGCATTTTTCGGAAGTAATGACAGCAGTTTTAGATTGACATTTGACAAAAATATTATTACTAGGCGAGAAGATGTTGGCCTTGAAAACGGTATTTTTGGCTCTAAACTGATTGATGACGGTACTTATATTATGGAAGTAAAGTATATTGAAAGAATGCCATTGTGGTTTGTGAAGATTTTGAGAGAAAATGATTTGCAGAAAACAAGTTTTTCAAAATATGGTACAGAGTATAAAAAATATATAGCAGAAAATGAAGAAGAAAACTATGTGGAGGTAAGAAAGTATGCTTAATAATTTAATTTCTAATTTGACTAATTCGGGAGTAGTGGAAACTACATCAATTTCAACAACAGTTGCTGTTACAACAATGCTAGTTGCATTTGTATTGGGTGTAATAATTAGTATTACATATATTGGAACTGCTGAACCTGAAACCTATAGCCATACTTTTTGTTACACATTGGTAATGGTGCCTATTGTGTCAGCAATAATTATTTTACTTGTAGGCTCAAACCTTGCTACAGCCTTTAGTGTAAGTGGTGCTTTTGCCCTTGTAAGATTTAGAAGTGAACCGGGAAATCCAAAGAATATAGCCTATATTTTTGCGACAGTTGCAGCCGGTCTTGCCTGTGGTGTACAATGCTATTTGTATGCAACTATATTTACACTTTTCCTTTGCTTTATTCTTTTGGTGTTCTCTAAAATTAACTTCGGTAGTAGAAAAATTGTCACTAGAAAACTTAGAGTCCTTATTCCTGAAACTCTTGACTATGAGGGAGTTTTTGAAGAAACTTTGGCTAAATATACTACAAGTAGCGAACTTGAAAGAATTGGTACTTTGGACTTAGGCTCTACTTTTGAGTTGCTGTACGATATTGCAATGAAGGATAATACTCAGACAAAGGAATTGATTGACGAATTGAGATGCTTAAATGGTAATCTGACTGTGTCTGTGTATCTTAATCCTAGAAAATCTGAAAAATAATTAGAATTTTGCATCGATGAATGTTTTGCTTTGTCGATGCTTTTTTATGTATATTCTTTCTTTTTTTGTCGCAAAAAGAAAGAAACAAAGAAAAATGCTCTTACAAGCATTAGTTTTGCTTACAAGTAAGCGATTTAAGGCTTTGCCTTAAAAATCACGATTTTTAGCAAACCGGAAAGAAGTCCGGTGGCTTATACATAAGCCATATTTTGCAAAGCAAAATATTTTTGACCAGAAAAAATGGAGTAAAACTTTCCAATAAAATTAATATAAATTTTTATAGACATATATCTTTGTAAATACTTAAAACACTTGAATAATAGGGTATATTGAGGTATAATGTACTATGAAATGTTTTGTGTAATAATAATAAATAAAAGTCCGAAATGTTATGTAATATGAGGAATAGAATGGAATTTATAAAGAGTGAAAAATTAAAATACGAATACAGTCGATTTAATGAAGAAACCAACGAAAATGAGTCAATAGAGGCTTTAAAAGGCTTGGATATTACCATTGATAGTGGGGAATTTGTGGCTGTTTTAGGTCACAATGGCTCTGGCAAGTCCACATTTGCAAAGTTAATAAACGGTTTATACAGCCCCAAAGACGGTGTACTTATTGTAAATGGTTATGACACCAAAGTGCAGGAAAACATATGGAACATACGACAAAATGTAGGTATGGTTTTCCAAAATCCCGACAACCAAATTATAGCTACAGTTGTAGAAGAAGATGTGGCTTTTGGTCCTGAAAACCTTGGAATGAACCCTAAAACTATTGCCGAAAATGTTGACAAGGCATTGCACGCAGTTAGTATGGAGGAATTCAGATATTCAGCTCCTAATTATCTTTCCGGTGGTCAGAAACAGAGAGTGGCTATTGCCGGCATATTGGCTATGACACCAAAGTGTATTATTTTTGATGAGCCAACAGCTATGCTTGACCCTTTAGGCAGAAAAGAAGTAATGGACACTATTTTGGAGCTTCACGCACAGGGTATTACAGTTGTGCTTATTACCCATTATATGGAGGAGGCTGCTCTTGCCGACAGAATAGTGGTTATGAATGACGGTCAAAAGGAAATGGAGGACACACCAAAGGAGATTTTTTCACAGGTTGAGAAAATGAAAGAACTTGGACTAGATGTTCCACAGGTTACAGAGTTGGTGTATTACCTTAATAAAATGGGTAGAAATTTCCCAAAGGATATACTTTCCATAAATGAATTTATAGATTTGGCGGACAAAAATGGCTATAATAGCGACTTTTCAATGGAAGAAGTGAAAAGCAACTGGAAACCGTCAGAAACTATATTGGAAGTAAAAAATCTTACCCACACCTATGGCAAAGGTACAGCCTTTGAAAGAACCGCCCTCAAAAATGTGAATATAGCCATTGGCAAAGGGGAGTTTGTAGGTCTTATTGGTCACACAGGTAGTGGCAAGTCTACACTTATTGAGCATCTTAACGGTCTTATAAAGGCTGAGGAGGGCAATATTTATTTCAAGGGCAAGGATATTTTTGAAAACAAGCAGGACTTAAAGCATATCAGAGAAAAAATAGGTCTTGTTTTCCAGTATCCGGAGCATCAGATTTTTGAAAGTACAATATTTGATGAAGTTGCCTTTGGTCCTAGAAATATGGGCTTGGATAAAGAAGAAGTTGAAAAGAGAGTTAAACAGACTATTGAGCTTGTAGGCTTAGATGAAAGCTGTTATAAAAAATCTCCTTTCGATTTGTCCGGTGGTCAGAAAAGGCGAGTGGCTATTGCCGGTGTAGTAGCTATGAACCCAGAAATACTTATATTAGACGAGCCTATGGCAGGTCTTGACCCAAAGGGCAGAGCCGAAATACTTTCTAATATAACACAGATGCACCAAAAATTAGGTATTACAATTATACTTGTGTCCCACTCTATGGAGGAAATTGCGGATATTGCCGACAGAATACTTGTTATGAACAAGGGTAATGTAGAAATGTTTGATACTGTAGAAAATGTATTTTCACAGGTAGAAAAACTTTTGGCAATAGGCTTAAATGCCCCTCAGATTTCATTATTGATGTACAGATTAAAGGGCAGAGGTTTGAAAGTGCCTACTAATATTTATAATGTAAAGAAAGCAGCCGATATTTTAAATCAGGCATTAAGGAAGTGAAAAAATGAATTTGACAATAGGTCAGTATTACCCAACTAAATCCATTATACACGACTTGGACTCCAGAACAAAAATATTGGCAACAATACTGTATATTGTAGCAATTTTTGTTGCAAAAGGTATTGTAGGCTATGGCATTTGTACTCTCTTTTTAGGATATGCCATTTTTAAATCCAATGTGCCTTTTAAAATGCTTTTAAGAGGTTTAAAAAGTATAATAATAATTATTATTTTCACAGTTGTTTTAAATATGCTTTTTATCAGAACTGGAAATTTGGTTTTTAGTCTTGGGTTTTTGAAGATATATTCAGGAGGTCTGTATACAGCAATTCGCCTTTGTGTCAGACTTATTCTCCTTGTAGTTGGTTCGTCTTTACTTACTCTCACAACTTCTCCAATAAAGTTGACAGAGGGTATAGAAAGGCTTTTGAAACCTTTTAAAAAAGTAGGTTTGCCAGCTCACGAAATAGCTATGATGATGACTATTGCCCTTAGATTTATTCCTACTCTTGTAGAGGAGTTAAACAAAATTAAAATGGCACAGACAGCCAGAGGTGCAGACTTTGACAACGGCAATTTAATGCACAAGGCTAAGGCTATGATACCACTATTAGTGCCACTTTTTATATCATCTTTCAGACGAGCTGACGAGTTGGCCATGGCTATGGAGGCAAGATGTTACAGGGGCGATGTAAACAGAACTAAGATGCACCCTCTTGTATATACAAAAAAAGATTATGTAACAATGGCAATACTTGTTGCTTTAGTAGTAGTAGTGCTTTTGATTAGAATAATTTGGGGTGTGTAATATGAAAGTGTTGTTAAGTGTTGCCTATGACGGCAGTAATTACTATGGTTGGCAAAGACAAAACGATTTTATAACCGTACAGCAAAAAGTGGAGGAGGCTATTTCAGCATTGATGAAAAAGCCAGTTGCTGTAAGAGGTGCAAGCCGTACTGATACAGGTGTTCATGCAATGTGTCAGGGCGTGGTTTTTGAAACGGAAACAACTATTCCTGTAGAAAAAATGCCCTATGCTATAAATTCATTTTTACCCAACGATATAGTGGTAAATGGTGCAAGGAAAGTTGGAGAGGACTTCCACCCACAGTATAGCGTCATAGACAAAACATACGAGTATAAAATACAAAATTGTGCTTTTAGAAATCCTTTGCTCTATAATTATACGGATTTTGTTCACTATAAACTGGATATAGACAAAATGAATGAGGCTTGCCAGTATTTCATTGGCGAACACGATTTTAATGCCTTTTGTGCCAGTGGTTCACAGACAAAAACTACTGTCCGTACAATTTATAAATTAAATGTTCGTAGAGAAAAAGACATTGTAACAATATCTGTTACAGGAAGTGGCTTCCTCTACAATATGGTCAGAATTATTGCCGGTACATTGGTGGCAGTAGGTAGTGGCAAAATAAAGCCGGAAGAAATAAAGGATATTATAGAATCAAGAGATAGAACAAAAGCAGGAAAAACATTAGTTCCAAATGGTTTAACCTTAATGGAGGTAAATTATGACAAATGACAATAATTTAAACAAAGGTAGCTTTTCAAGGAACGATTTGAATAATAGAGTACCTAGAAAAACTACTACAAGAACTACAACAGATAGAACTAGAAGTACAACAGGTGGTACAGCGGATAGAACTAGAAGTACAACAGGTGGTACAGCGGATAGAACTAGAACTACAATAGGCGGTACAGCGGATAGAGCTAGAACTACAACAGGTGGTAAAACAGATAGAACTAGAAGTACAGCCACAAGAAATGTGTTTGAAAAAAAGCCTACAGATAGAAAAACAACAAACAAAACTCCTAATAAGCCTAAAAATAGTGGCAAAGTAAAGAGAAAAAAGAGTAATTTTGCTACTGTAGCTAAAATTATGCTTGTTGTTTTAATTGTTTTAGTAGTGGCTGTCAGCCTTTTCTTTAAGAAAATGAACAGCACAGATGTCAATTCTTCTGCCAAAAACAAGCCGGAAGAAACAATTTCAGTAAATATTGAGTCAGGTTCTTCAGTTACGGACATAATTAAGGCTTTGGAGGACAATGGTGTAATTGATAGTGCATTCCACTTTAAATATCTTTGCAAAAAAATGGGCTATGGTCCAGAGTTTAAGTCAGGTTACTATACTTTTACAAACCATATGTCATTTGATGATATTATAAAGGCTCTTAACACAGGTGCATCAAGTATAAATGCTAAAAAACTTACTGTAAGAGAGGGCGAGTGGCTTAGTGAAATAGCATCAGATTTGGAAAGTCAGGGCGTTTGTACAGCTAAGGAATTTTTAACTGCTGCAAATTCAAGAGATTATGACTATGACTTCGTGGCAAAAATTCCGGAAAGAGATAACCTTTTAGAGGGTTACTTGTTCCCAGCTACATACTCTATTGAAGAAAATATGAGTGCAACAGATATTGTAAATATGATGCTTGCTAAGTTTGACCAGGTTGTAAAGGATAACGACATTGAGGCACAGGCTAAGAAATTAAACCATACCCTTGATGATGCTGTTATTATTGCTTCACTTATTGAGGGTGAGGTAAAATATGCTCCTGAAAGAACATTGGTATCTTCTGTAATCTACAATAGACTTGCTAAAAATATGAAGTTACAGCTTGATGACTCTGTTATTTATTCTATGGGTAAGAGAGCTACAAGAGTGTTGTATTCTGATTTGAAAAACAACGATAAGCACAATACCTATGTTGTTGACGGATTGCCAGTTGGTCCAATAAATAGCCCAAGTGAGGACTCTCTCAAGGCTGCTGTTAATCCGGATAGCACAAATTATATCTACTATGTAGTAGAAAATACAACAACAGGTCAGCACCACTTCTCTGCCACTTATGAAGAACATCAGCAGGCAGAGGCAAGTTACAAAAGTCAAAATTGAAAGGAATAAGTTATGAGTTTAGTAGAAAACTATATTCACGAATATTTAGAAAATTTACAGCCTTTTTGTGAGGGCGAATTAGGTCAGTTGCAAAAGACTTCCTATGAAAAAGAAGTGCCTATTATACCAAAAGATGTAGTTCAGTTTTTAGGCGTGGTTTTAAGTATTATTAAGCCTAAAAAGATACTTGAAATCGGTATGGCAGTAGGCTTTTCAGCCAGTTATATGACAGGCTTTCTTCAAGAGGGTGGCCATTTGACTACTATTGACAGATTTGATGTTATGATAAAGCAGGCAAAGGAAAATTTCAAACGCCTTGGCGTAGAAGACAAGGTTACAATATTAGAGGGTAACGCCAACGATATTTTGCCTACATTAGACGAACAGTATGACTTCATTTTTATGGACGCAGCAAAGGGTCAGTATATACAAATTCTTCCCGATGTACTCCGACTTTTGAAAAAAGGTGGAGTGATTATTGCTGACGATATTTTGCAGGAGGGTAGAGTTGCTCAGGCTTATGAAGAAGTTCCAAAGCGTCAGAGAACTATTCATAAGAGAATGAACGAATTTTTAAATGAAATAACAAATAATCCAAAGTTAAAATCAAGCATATTAACTATTGGCGATGGTGTAGCATTTATTCAGAAAATAGAGGATTGATAAAATGAAAAAAATAGAATTACTTGCTCCAGCTGGAGATTTGGAAAAACTTAAAATTGCTGTACTCTATGGTGCAGACGCAGTATATCTTGGTGGTACTAATTTTGGACTTAGAGCAAAGGCTAAAAACTTTGACTATGACCAGATGAAAGAGGGTGTGGAGTTTGCTCACGCCCACGATGTAAAGGTGTATGTTACTTGCAATATCTTTGCTCACAATGAAGATTTTGAGGAAATGGCAGACTATTTTAAGGAGCTTGAAGAATTAAAAGTAGATGCAATTCTTGTAGCCGACCCTGGTGTGTTCGCTCTTGCTAGAAAAACTGTTCCTAATATGCCAATTCATATTAGTACACAAGCAAATAATACTAATTATATGTCTGCTCTTTTCTGGAAAAACCTTGGAGCAACTAGAATTGTTATGGCAAGAGAACTTTCCCTCAAGGAAATTAAGGAACTCCACGATAAGATTGGAGATACTGAAATTGAGGCTTTCGTTCACGGTGCTATGTGCATTAGCTATAGTGGCAGATGCCTTTTAAGTAACTATTTAAGCGGTAGAGATGCCAACAAAGGTGCTTGTTCACACCCTTGTAGATGGCAGTATTATGTTACAGAAAAGACAAGACCAAATGAATATATGCCTATAGTTGAAGACGAAAGGGGTACTTATATCTTCAATTCTAAGGACTTAAATATGATTCAGCATATTCCAGAGCTTGTAGATGCTGGTATATTCAGTCTTAAAATCGAGGGTAGAATTAAAACTTGTTTCTATGTAGGTACAGTTATTAAGGCTTATAGAGAAGCTATTGACGATTACTTAAAAGACCCTGCGTTGTACGAAAGCAAAAAGGACTACTATATGCAGGAAGTTTCTAAGGCAAGCTACAGAGGTTATACAACTGGTTTCTACTATGGTAAACCAAATGAAGAAGACCAGGTTTACACTACTAGCTCATACATCAGAACTTATGACTTCATTGGTATGGTTCTTGACTATGATAAGACAACAGGCTATGCAACAGTAGAACAGAGAAACAAGTTTGTTGTAGGCGAAAAGATAGAGGTAATGCGTCATAACGGCGAAGATTTCACTATGACAGTAGAGGAAATGTATGACGATAAGGGCGAAAGTGTAACAGAAGCTCCTCACCCACAGCAGATTTTAAAGGTTAAGGTTGATAAACCAGTTGAGGCTTTTGATATGTTTAGGCGTGAGGCTAAAAATCCGGTTACACTTGAATAAATTATTGCGTTGGTTAAAAATAAATTGCAAAGTTTTACTCGATTTTTTACTGGTCAAAAAATTGTAAAGTTTTACTCCATTTTTTTCTGGTCAAAAATATTTTGCTTTGCAAAATATGGCTTATGTATAAGCCACCGGACTTCTTTCCGGTTTGCTAAAAATCGTGATTTTTAAGGCAAAGCCTTAAATCGCTTACTTGTAAGCGAAACTAATAATTGCAAGAGTATTTTTCTTTGGTTCATTTCTTTTTACGATAGAAAAAGAAAGAACCTATCTTATTGCAAAACCCTATAAAAAGTGGTATTATAAATCTATAAAAAGTTAGGCTAAACAGCTTAACGAAAAGGAGGAAAACCAATGAAGAAGAAAATTTTATCTTTGCTTTTATGCTTGTCAATGGTTGTTGTTCCTGTATTATCATATGGTGCAGACAATACAGTTTCAACAGATTGCCAGCTTTCAGCAGAAACAATTAGCGTAGGCGATACACTTTTTGCCGATTACAAGGTAACTGACAACCCAATGGGTTTCAACAGTTTAACAGGCTTTGTTTATTTTGACCCTGCTGTTTTAGAGGCTGTTGACATTGATTACACAGAAATGCCTAGTGATATTATTGAGTACAACAATATCCCACTTTTCCCTAGTAATGTAGTTTCTAACAGAGTGGATTTTGTACCAAAGGCACAGGACTATGACTACAACGGCAAGGCTGATAACAAGACTAATGCCGGCAAGTTAGGTATTTTAAAGTTTGCTGGTTATAATTCTTCATCAGTAGACGGTTTCTTGCAGAACTATACTTCAACTGGTACTGTAATCAGAATTAAGTTTAAGGCTGTAGGTGCTGGTTCAACTGACATAAGTTTTGATAAATTTACAGGTGCTAACCTTACAAGAGGCACACAGACTAGCCTCAATATCCAGTCTGCTCACTCAACTGTTTTAGTAAACGGTGGCAGCACTGACAATGGTGACGAAAGCACAACTACTACAGACGCAACTACAGAAACTACTACTGTAAGAGCAAACACTTCCAACGGCGGAGGCGGTGGTGGCGGTGGCTCAACTTCAAGAGTTACTACAACTACTACAGAAGTAACTACTGATGCCACTACAGAAACTACTACTGCTTCAGTAGAAAGTACTTCAGAAACAACTACAGTACAGGCTGTTACATTCTCTGATGTACCTGCTGATTACTGGGGTGCTAAGTATATCAATGAACTTGCCTCTAACAAGGTTGTAAATGGTTATAGTGACGGTACTTTCTTACCAAATAACGAAGTAAAGAGAGCCGATTTTATCATTATGCTCCTCAAGGGTATCGGTGTTGATGTAACAAAAGCTCCACAGTCTAACTTTAGCGATGTAGAAAATGGTGCTTATTACTACAATGCTGTAGGCCTTGCAAAGGATTTAGGTATTGCCAATGGTAATGGCGACGGCACATTCTCTCCAGCTAGTAATATTACAAGACAGGATATGATGATTTTAGCTAAAAAGGCTCTTGTATATAAGCTTGGTAAGGATATTACAGTAGAAAATACTAACAACCTCAAAGGCTTTAGCGACTATGAAGATATTTCAGCTTATGCCCTTGAGAGCCTTTCTGCTATGGTTAAAGACGGCTATGTAAATGGTATGGACGGCAATAAGATTGCTCCAAAGGCTACTACTACAAGAGTACAGGCTGCCACAGTTATCTATAAGATAATGAATAAATAAAATAGAATAAATTTCTGATTTGCCCCCATAGTTGAAGTATGGGGGTAATTTTTACAGTAGAATTAATATAAAAATTAGATTATAATATTACACAAAGAAGGTGAGAATATGAGTGTACAGTCTGATTGTGAAATGATGTCATTAAGAACTGTGGAAGAATATTCCAAAAAATATCATTTGTCTGGCGATGAGGCTATAAAACTGTTCCATAAGTATCAGGTGTATGAAAAAATGATGATACAGCACGAGTATCTTCATCAAGTCAGTACAGAAGAAGTTTTGGAATATGTTGAAAAAATAATTACAGAGGGTTCTAAGGAATTAGTGGTCTATCATGGCAGTTGTTTTGACTTTGATGAAGTGGATTTAAGTAAATCCCATAATCGCAGGGACTTTGGCAAGGGCTTTTATACAACTATATTGAAAGAACAATCAAAGGCTTGGGCATATAGGCTCTCCCTAAGAGAAAAGAAAGAACAGTATTATGTCTATGAATTTTTGTTTGAAGAAAATACAGAAATAAGTGTCAAAAGGTTTGATACATTAAGTGAAGATTGGTTGGAATTTATAAAGGAAAACAGGGACAAAGGTGGATTGCAACATAATTTTGATGTAGTAATAGGACCTGTAGCTGATGACAATACAATGGAAACAGTTCAGCTCTATATAGCAAATATTCTTACTGCAAAAGAGGCTGTTGAAAGATTGCGATATAATAAAGTAAACAATCAGGTATCATTTCATACAGAAAAGGCTTTGAAATATTTGAAATTAGTAAGGAGGGAACACTATGGCAATGGCAATTTACTTCTTTAATGGAAAAGATATTACAACAAATATGATTATACAGATTAGAGGGGTCATAAATGTATTGCAAAGGAGAATGAATATTAGTTTTCCTGATGCAGCATTGAAGTTCTACACCTCCGAAACCTACAAAACACTTCAGCAGACAGAAAACGGTTTATGGGCGGAATCAGCCGAATATATTGCCGACAGATATTATGAAGAAATGGGACTTGACCCAGTATAAAATGTGTTAAAAAGAGGAAAAATATAATGGATAGAATGAAACAATTAATAGAAATTCTTAATAAGGCGTCACTTGCCTATTATCAGCAAAATAGGGAAATAATGACTGACAGGGAATATGATGCACTTTATGACGAACTTGTGGCATTGGAAAGTGAAACAGGTATTGTGCTTTCAAATTCTCCTACACAGAATGTAGGCTATGAGGTTTTAGGTTCTCTTACAAAAATAAGACACCCACAGCGAATGTTATCCCTTGACAAGACAAAGGAAGTATCCCGTCTTGCTGAATTTTTGGGCAACAATATAGGTGTACTTTCCTACAAAATGGACGGTCTTACAGTAGTTTTGACATACAATGACGGAGAGCTTACACAGGCTGTTACAAGAGGAAACGGAGAAATAGGGGAAGATATTACCCACAATGCTAGGGTTTTTAAGAACATTCCCCTTAAAATAAGTCAGAAAGGTCAGCTTGTACTTAGAGGAGAGGCTGTTATTTCCTTTGAGGATTTCGACAATATAAATGAAGAAATGTCGCCGGAAGAAAAGTACAAGAACCCAAGAAACCTTTGCAGTGGTACAGTGCGTCAGCTTAATTCAGAAATTTGTGCCAAGAGAAATGTCTGTTTTGTGGCATTCCAGCTTGTAAGTGCAGAGGGAATGGATTTTGAAAAGAAGTCACAGGGCTTTGAATATTTGGAAAAGCTAGGTTTTACAGTAGTAAAGAGAAAGTTTGTAAATTCTGAAAACATAGCACAGGCAGTAAGTGAGTTTGAAGAAAATATACCAAACAATCCTTTTGCCACAGACGGTTTGGTGCTTACTTATGACGATATTGCATACTCTCGTACTTTAGGGGAAACAGCCAAGTTCCCTAGAGATTCCATTGCTTTCAAATGGGCAGACGAGCAGGCAGAAACCACTCTTATTGACATAGATTGGAACACTTCCAGAACAGGACTTATAAATCCAATAGCCGTTTTTGAGCCAGTAGAGCTTGAGGGTACAACAGTAAACAGAGCATCACTCCACAATGTAAGTATTGTGGAACATTTGCAGTTGGGCATTGGTGACAGGATTACAGTTTATAAAGCGAATATGATTATTCCACAGGTGGCAGAAAATTTGACAAAGAGCAATAATGCAGAAATTCCTAAAAATTGCCCAGTTTGTGGAGAGGAAACAGAAATAGTCAGCCTTAGGGACGGTAAGGCATTGAAGTGTGTCAATCCAAACTGTAAGGCACAGCGTGTAATGGCAATAGAGCATTATGTAAGCAGAGATGCTATGAATATTGAGGGCTTTTCAGAAGCTACTATTGAAAAATTCATTGATAAAGGCTTTTTGGATAACTATGCAGACATTTACTGTCTTGAAAAGTACAGAGATAGCATAGTTGAAATGGAAGGCTTTGGAGAAAAGAGTTACAATAATCTTATTTCAGCCATTGAAAAGTCTAAAAATGTGAATTTATGCAATTTTATATATGCTTTGGGTATTAATAATGTAGGTTTAAGTAATGCAAAATTATTGTGCAAAAAGTATAACAATGACCTTGAAAAAATAATGAACGCAAGTGCTGACAGTCTTTGTGAAATAGACGGCATAGGGGAAGTTATTGCCGTAAGTATTGTGAAGTATTTCAACCATAGCCACAATATTGAGCTTATTAATAAGGCACTTGAGTATATTGCTTTTGTGGCAGAGGAAAGCACAGGCAGTAATAAGCTGGAGGGCAAAACCTTTGTTATAACTGGCGATGTACACAACTATAAAAATAGAAAAGAACTCCAAAACTTTATAGAAAGTATGGGTGGCAAGGTAACAGGTAGCGTTTCAGCTAAAACAAATTATCTTATAAATAATGATGTAACATCAAATTCAAGCAAAAATAAAAAGGCTAAAGAGTTGAATATTCCTATTTTAAGTGAGGAAGATTTTGCAGAGTTAATAGAAAGTCTTTAAAATATAAAGTGAAAGTGCAAGGCTAAAAACCTTGCATTTTTTTTGTTTTAATAATGGTTTATTTAGTAGTTTCTGTATTTTGAGTATTAGAAGTAACAGAAATAGTATTTACACCTTGAGAATTTATGGTGTTCACAATAGCAGTTAAACAATCTTCAAGAACTTTATCATAATTTTCGTTCGTTTCTTTTTTGTTTCCTTCAATAATTATCTTTAATTCGTCTAAAGAAATATCAGCATTGCTTAGGTCAAAATCCTTATCTTCTGTGTTTTCATTTTTTTGACTGTCTTTATCTGTTGAATCGTGGGCATATGAAATACCATATAAAATATTATTAGGTCCACTAATATGTATTTTTTTAACAGTAAGTTGGTCAATAAGATTACACATATCTTCATAACTGTAGTTAATTACTTTATCAGAAGATTCAACATCATTAAGATTTGTAAGTTTTGCTATATTGTTTTTATTATCCAAAACAATAACCTTATCTCTGTAAGCAATATAAGTACAGTTTTTGTTCACATTCTCATTTAATTTTTCAGAAGAAGTAGAATGTATTGTTTCAGTTTCAGTTGCTGTGCTATTTTTATTACAACCGGAAAATAACATACAACTGACTAATAAAAATTGTATATAATATTTTTTCATAAGAGCCTCCTTTAGTTTGTAATACTTCAAAAATGAGGTGTGAAAGGAATCTTATTTTTCACACCTCAATAGATATATGGAAATTATATTTTAAATGTTATGCATAAAATTCTGCTTGGAAAGAGCCGTCTCTATTTACTGTATATCCATTATTAGAATAGAGTATATTTCCTTTTGCTGTAATGGAGCAAGTTCTGTAAGAATCTATCATTTTATATGATGTACTTTTACAAGTGAATGTTTGAGTTAATGTTGAGTTACTAGCATTTGGAACGGTAATTTTTGTTACGCTTTTAAATCTATTACTTTGACCGGTTGTTTTTAAAATAACAGCTTGAAGTCTAAAAGTTACATATTCTACTTTTTTAGTTTTATCATAAGTTTGAGTAGTTGATGCTTTTGCTGAATTATCATTGGAATTATAAGGTTCCCATTCAATGTCATCGTAGCTACAACCTGTAACTTCTTCGTATTCTTTTTTAACAGACTCTTTATTTTCCTGTCCTTCTTTGGCAATAGCTTTTAAATTTGAAATAAATTCTCCAACTGTTACTTCAGTAGTTTTTTCAGAAGTATTTACAGATAAACCAACATCTCCATATTCTGCATTAATTTTGCTTACAATATCTTCAACATTACTTTTAGGAATATCATATATGCTGTCATCAAGAGAATACTTTGAAGTATCAATATAAGAATTGTAGCTTAAATCGCTTGCAAAAGCTACATTAATTGTGCTTAATGCCATAACAGATATTAAGATAATTGAAAAAATTTTTTTTAAATGTTTCATAATTCACAATCCTTTCATTAATTAATGTTTTCCATATATCTAATATCGCATTTTAAATAAAAAAAGATTTTAAATTTAAAATACGATAAAATTATAGCGATTATTAACAAATTTGTCAATATAGATTTTAAAATAAAAAAACGAAATTAAATTTAAAATTATTTTTATATTTATTGACTTTTTAAATAAAATAATGTATAATAACCGAAGAAAGGGTGAAGATATGTTTAAATTAAAAAAGGAAAAATCGCCTTTTAACCTTAATGAAAAGGAAGAACAGGTGATGAAAGTTTTATGGAAAAATGACATGCCGATGTCAGCAACTGAAATTGCTAATGAAATTGAAAGTGATTGGGCTAAAAAATCTATACAAAATATTATAAGAAAATTAGAATCGAAAAATGCTATAGAAATTGCTGAAATTACAAAAATAGGAAAAACATATGGCCGATTGTTTAGACCAACTGTATCATCAGATGAGTATGCTATGGAACAATTTAATAGGTTTTATGATAAGGATGATTACGCACCTTTTCTTTTATCAGCTTTAGTGGATACTAAGGAAGAAAATAAGGAGCTGGCACAAAAACTTAGGGATTTGATTGACCAGTACAAGGAGGAATAGAATGGAAGAGCAGGGGGCTGCAAGATATGTTTATGAATTCTGTACAGCATATACATCAATAAATACTGCTTTTTGGGTTACAATTTTTGCTATAACGATAATAATATTAAGTAGAAATTTAAATTTTAAGAGAAAATATTGCTTTAATGTATTGTGGGCTTTGGTAGTATTGTGTCTTTTGAGATTCTTTTTAAATTTTGAAATACCTTTCTTTACAAACAATTTAAGGTCTTATACTATTTTGGAAAAAATAAGAGATATTTTGAGGTATAATTTTTACACTTATTGCTATGAAGATGATATAGGCAAAATATATTACTATTTTACTTTAGGTAGATTAATGGAAGTAATTTACCTAGTTACGACAATTGTACTTTTGATAAAGAAAAGTTTAAGATGTCGACAACTGTATAGGATTGTTAATTTAATGAATTATACAGATAATACTGAAATCTTAAATTCTTTGAAAATTGCAAAACAAAAAGTAGGAGTACAAAAAAATATAGGTATTATAGTGAATAAAAATATAAGAAGTCCTATTATAGTGGGATATTTTAAGCCAGTAATTCTACTACCTGTAGTTGAATTAAGTGAGATGCAACTTATTACTGTTTTATCTCACGAGCTTATACATTATAAATACAAGCAAATTTTTATAAAACTATTAGTTGAAATTATATGTGTCGTAATGTGGTGGAATCCAGTGTTTTATTTCTTCAGAAAAGAAGTATTTAATATACTGGAATTTTATACAGACCGTAAACTTAATATTCTCTTGAATAATAAAGAAAAAGAGGAATATTTATTAGGCATTGTTAATGTAATTGAAAACTATGGAGGTAGAAATAACACTTTGGATTTTTCTTTGGGACTTGATGAAGAGAATAATGAAAGAGTTATGACAGAGAGATTTAAACTTATATTAGATAATGCTTATATAAACAAAAATAGAATTAAAGATATTGTAATTATGACAGTATTTTTAGTTGTATATATTTTTTCTTATTATCGTATACCTCATCCAGCAGGAGAACCAACTTTTGAAGATTACAATGAGGATGCACCCGTTATAGTTGAAGGTTCATACATAATAAAAGACGGAAATAGGAGCTATACTATTTATAGTCCTGATGGAGAAAAATTAATTACGGTAAGAGGAAAGTTAAAGGAAAATATAAAAGGAGTAATAGTAAAGGAGTAATTTAATATGAAAAAATTAAGAAAAATGTTTGTGCTAATGGGAACAGTCACTTTAATGGTAAATTTTTGTAGTTTTAATATTCTAGCAGAAGATGGAATAAAACAAGTTAGCGAGGTGCAGACTATAAATCCTCGTAGTGGCAATGTATATTATAAATATAAAATAATAAATGGAAAAAAGTACAAAAGGTTATGGTCAGCTGATAAAAACGCTTGGATTGACCCATACTGGACATTAGCATAGGTTGTAATGAAATTGGTGTAGTTAAAGAAGTCAAATATGCTTCATTAACTATGCCTTTTTATGTGATTAAAGGAGATAATTATGTTAGGAAAAAAACAGATTGGAATAAAGAAAAAATGTAAAAATAATTATGGGTTTGATTTTGAAGAAGAATTTCAACATTGGATTTATGTTACAGGTGCAGGTGAGGGATTTAAGTATCTGGATAATAAATATGAACCATTAAATGAAGTGGATAGTATAAAAAGTTGGAGAAAATATATAAGGGATAAGTATAGAGAAAATGATAGTGAGTTTATCTATATATTGAAAATTATACGAGAAAATAAAAAATTTGAGGCTGGGATAATTAAAACAATTGGTACTGCTATGCTTGTTGGAACTTTATTTAACAATTTTATAAATTTGTTTTTGGGAAAGATTTCTAATAAAAATCTTAATATTTCTATAAATGGAGTAATTATTACAATATTTATATTTTTTATTTTATACATAGGGATAAAAAACATATTGCAAGATATAAATAGGCAAAATTTACAACAGATGTTTATTGAATCAGTAATTGATACTTTAATAATAAAATAAATGATTATTATACTGAGCAAACAAAAAAGAGGTGTGCATTGACACCTCTTTTTTTATATTTACTTCTCTTTATTGATTTTTTTACTTTTCTTTTAACTTCTTGCGAACTTCTTTTTTAGTTTCAACCATTTTTTCTGCGTAAGCATAGGCTTCGTCCATAGTATCAAAGAACTTGTGCTTACCCATTCTTTCTTCGCAACCAAAGTGCTTTAATGTATTATATGTATTCTCATTAAGTTCACAATATAATACAACAATATGGTTTCTCTGTGCATAGTCAATAACATGATGAAGACTATCAAGAGAAGTTGCGTCAATCATTGGTACATTTCTCATTCTAAGAATAAGAATATCGCTTTTAACATTCATAGACTTCATTGTATCCATAAATGTAGTAGATGCACCAAAGAACATAGGACCGGCTAATTCATACACCATAATATCGTCATTAAGATATTTATATGTATCGTTTTCTGTTTCCTTTGAAAGAGTGTTGATGTCAAATGTTTCTGCCATTTTCTTCATAAACATAAACATAGCAAGTACCATACCTACTTCAATGGCAACAACAAGGTCAAATACAACTGTTAAAAGGAATGTAAGAGCTAAAACAGAAAGGTCTGTCTTTGTAGTATGACCGATTTCCACAAATTCCTTAAACTGGCACATATTGAAACTTACTACAATAAGAATTGCTGAAAGTGTAGCCATTGGTATAAGTTTTGCAAGAGGCATAGCCACAATCATAATTACGAAAAGAACGATTGCGTGAACCATACCGGCAACTGGTGTTCTACCACCGTTTTTAATATTAGTAGCTGTTCTAGCAATAGCACCTGTAGCAGGAAGTCCACCGAAAAGTGCTGATGCAATATTTGCAATACCCTGTGCAATAAGTTCCTGATTAGAATCGTGCTTATCCCCTGTCATACCGTCAGCAACTACGGCAGAAAGAAGTGACTCAATACCAGCCAAAATGGCAATAGTAACCGCCGGCTGAACTAAAGCACCAATATTTACCTTTGTAAAGTTTGGAATATGAGGCATTGGAATAGCACCCTTGAGGTCGCTAAATTTTGAACCAATAGTCTGTACTTCTGTTGCCATACCATTTTTTTGGAGCAAATAGAGTACAACTGTAGAAAGTATTAAGGCAACAAGTGAGCCAGGTATTCTCTTGCTTACTTTGCCCCAAAGAACAATAACGATAATTGAACCTACGCCAATGGCTGTAGCTGTCCAATTGATTTTAGAGATATTTGTAATATATGCCCACCATTTTGGTAAACATTCTGAACTAAGTCCCTGAATATTAAGACCGAAAAAGTCATTTAACTGTGTTGTAAAAAGTGTTACGGCAATACCTGTTGTAAAACCTACTGTAATAGGGAAAGGTATGAACTTGATAATATCCCCCAGCTTTAACACACCCATTATAATAAGGAATATACCTGCCATAATTGTGGCAACAATAAGACCCTCAATACCGTACTGGTCTATGATACCACAGATAATAACAACAAAGGCTGCTGTAGGGCCACCAATCTGAACTCGGCTACCACCCCAAAAAGAGATAATAAAACCTGCGATAATAGCAGTAATCAAGCCGACTTCCGGAGATACTCCAGATGAAATGGCAAGAGCGATAGAAAGAGGAAGGGCAACAACTGCGACAATAAGTCCGGCAACTATGTCCTTAACAAGGTTTTTTCCTTTCAATTCCCCTGGCGAGTTTTTCATAATTGAAAATAGTTTTGGTTTCATTTTCTTAAATCTTCCTCCATAAAATTTTAATAATATCTTCATAATTTATTGTAAGGTTTTTTTCGCCTTTAGTCAAGAGGTTGTTGTATTTATTTATTTATTGTGATAAAATTATGTTGAATAATGTATTTTGGAGGTGCTTTCTTTGACAAAGTCTGAAATAAGAAAATTATATAAGGAAAAAAGAAGTGCTTTGACACTTTCTCAGGTTGAGGAAATGTCGGCTGAAATACAGTATAATATTTTTTCTTTGCCACAATACAATGATTGTAAGGCATTGTTTACTTTCATAAACTATGGCAAGGAAGTAGTGACCAAAAACATAATAAAAGATGCTTTAAAAAAGGGCAAAGAGGTTGCTGTACCCTATATGACAGGAAAGCCCCACGAAATGGTTTTTCTTGAAATAGATGGCTTAGACAATCTTGTGGAGAACAAGTACGGCATACTTGAGCCTGTATTTAATGAAGAAAATATTGTAAACTCAAATGAAAGTACATTTATAATTGTGCCTGCCTTGGTTTTGGATAACAACAAAAACAGAATGGGCTACGGCGGTGGTTTTTATGACAAATATTTGAGCGAAAATAAGTATTTATGCTCTGTTGGTGTAGCCTACGACTTTCAAATAGTAGAAAAAGTGCCTACAGAGGAAAACGATGTGCCTTTAGATATAATTGTGACAAATAGGGGGATAGTGAAATGAAAACTGTTAATGAAAACGGTCAGCTTGCAGTAGTTGCAAAAAGACAGCTTGCAAAACTTGGTACAGATGAGAAGAACAATATTTTAGCTGTTTGTGCTAAGGCTTTAAGAGATAATGCAGAATTTATCGTTGGCGAAAATGCCAAAGATATGGAAAATGCCAAAAATAACAATATGCCACAGGGTTTACAGGATAGATTAATGCTCAATGTAGAAAGAGTAAATGCTATGGCTGAGGGCTTAGAGCTTATTGAAAAACTCCCTGACCCTATTGGAGAAGTCCTTGATATGAGAACTTTGCCAAACGGTCTTACAGTTGGTCAAAAGCGTGTACCTATGGGCGTTATTGGTATTATCTATGAGGCTAGACCTAATGTTACAAGTGATGCCTTTGGTCTTTGCTTAAAGGCTGGTAGTGCTGTTATTCTTAGAGGTGGTAGCGATGCTATTCACTCTAATATTGCCACTGTTTCTGTTTTCAGAAAGGCTATTGAGGGCTTAGGCTATAACCATGACTTTGTTCAGCTTGTAGAGGACACTACTAGAACTTCTTCTACTGAAATGATGACATTAAACGATTATATCGACTTGCTTATTCCTAGAGGTGGCAAGGGTCTTATACAGTCTGTTGTTAAAAATGCTACTGTTCCGGTAATTGAAACAGGTGTTGGCAACTGCCATATCTATATGGACGAAAGTGGCAAGATTGATGACGGCGTAAACATTATTGTAAATGCTAAGGCACAGAGAGTTGGTGTGTGCAATGCAGCCGAAACTCTTTTAGTACATAAAAATATAGCAAAAGAGTATTTGCCAAAGGCTATTTCAGCATTAAGAGAAAAGGGCGTTGAAATCAGAGGCGATGAAAGAGTGGCAGAAATTGTGCCTGATGTTGTGCCAGCTACAGAGGAAGATTGGGCAACTGAATACTTGGACTATATTCTTGCTGTAAAGGTAGTAGATAGCCTTGATGATGCCATTGACCATATTGCAAAATACTCTACAGGTCATTCAGAATCTATTGTTACAGAAAACTATACAAATGCCCAGAGATTTTTAAATGAAGTAGACTCAGCAGCGGTGTATGTAAATGCCTCTACTAGATTTACTGACGGCAATGAGTTCGGCTTTGGTGCTGAAATCGGTATTAGTACACAGAAGTTGCACGCTAGAGGTCCTATGGGTCTTAAAGCTATTACCACTACTAAGTATATAATTTATGGAAATGGACAAATAAGAAAGTAAGTAAAATGCTATTCTTTCTTTTTCTGTCGCAAAAAGAAAGAAACAAAGAAAAATGCTCTTGCAAGCATTTGTTTCGCTTACAAGTAAGCGATTTAAGGCTTTGCCTTAAAAAACCACCATTTTTTGAAAAAAATGGAGTAAAACTTTGCTTTTTTGAATAGCAAATTAACAAACCGGAAAGAAGTCCGGTGGCTTGTATAAGCCATATTTTGCAAAACAAAATATTTTGACAAATGAATCGGAAAGATAAATCCGATGGCTTGACTTGTCAAGCCACATTTTGCAAAGCAAAATGTTCTGACAAATGAATCGGAAAGATAAATCCGATGGCTTGACTTGTCAAGCCACATTTTGCAAAGCAAAATGTTCTGACCAGAAAAAAATCAAGTAAAACTTTACTATTTTTTGAACATAAAATTTTACAAATTCTTTCTATAGTAATATAAGGTAGTAAAATGATATATGACAACATAATAAAAGCCAAATTTTTAACACGAGAGAACAGGTTTATTGCCCACATTTCAGTAAACGGCAAAGAGGAAGTATGCCATGTCAAGAATACTGGCAGGTGCAGAGAGCTTCTTATTCCCAATGCTGAAATTTATATTCAGACCAACAATGACCCAAAGAGAAAGACAAAGTTTTCTCTTATTGCCGTCAACAAAGGTGGCAGGCTTATTAATATGGACTCTCAAGCACCTAACAAGGCTGTTGAGGAGTGGCTGAAAAGTGGTGGCTTGTTTTCGGATATTGTAAATTTAAAGAGAGAAAAGACATTCCAGAACTCACGCTTTGATATGTATTTTGAGCGTGGGGGTAAAAAATGCTTTATGGAAGTGAAAGGGGTTACATTGGAGAATGACAACATTGTTAGTTTCCCTGATGCACCTAGTGAAAGGGCTGTAAAGCATTTAAAGAAATTGCAAATTGCACACAGTATGGGGTATGAAACATATGTACTGTTTATTGTACAAATGAGTGATGTGAAATATTTTGAGCCAAATGCTGAAAATCATAAGGCTTTTGCAGAGGAATTAAAACAGGCGAAAGCAAGTGGTGTAAACATACTTGCCTATGATTGTGAAATAGAGCCAAATAGTATGGTGATTAGAAAGCCAGTACAGGTTCTAGTATGAGGGTAGATGTGAAAAAACTTTTTTCAATTATTTTGATTTTAGTGCTTATATGCACAAGCGTCACTATTGTATATGGTGGCGACAATTACATAACTGTTAGAGATGTAGTGAACAGGCTTGACAAAGTGGCAGGGAGTTACAACCCACAGTACACAAAGGAAAAGCTCCTTAGTAGCTCATCTTTTGTTCTTGATGAAGATGTTACAAAGGCTCAATGCTACTATTTAATAAGTAGGGCTTTTGACAATTTTCCTCAGCTTCAAGGGGATTGTCTTGCAAATGCTCCTAGCAAGGTTACTTACTACGATATGCCTATGTGGGCAGGAAATGAAATTGGCAAAATGATTTCTTGTGGGCTTGTAGACAATGATGGAAGTGGTGCTTTTTATCCCTTACAAAATGTTACCGAAAAGGAATTTGACACCATTTTACAGAGAGTTTACAGGCTTTATGGCACTAACAACAAAGACGATTTTTATTCTTATGTAAACCATAAGGAGCTGTTGGAGGATAATTCTGACCAACTTGAGGACACAGGAAATGTAAATACCATTGATGAGGCTCAAAAACATAATGTGGAAATGTTCAACGACATTGTAAATGAATGTATTGACGGAAGTTGGGAAAAAGGCTCTAAGGAGTCAGCAATACAGAACCTCTACCTTACTATACAGGATTTTAAAACCAGAAATGAACAGGGTGTTGAGCCTATTAAACCATTTTTAGACCAATTATCACAGGTAAAAGACGATAGTCAGTTAAATGCCTTTGTTGAGGATTATACTAAAAAGACAAGTATGCCGGCTTTTGTGAATTTCTCCCTTGCTCCACAGCCTAATGACGAGGGCAAATATGGCTTGTATTTTGATTGCTATGTGCCTCTTATGTACATTAGTGTTAGTCAAAATCCTGATGAGCTGGAAAGATACAAAAAATACATTACTGATATGTTTGAACTGGCGGGAGAAAGCAACAAAAAGGCTTTGGAAGATGCCGAAAATGTTTTGAATGTTGAAAAACTTCTCTCTTCTGATATTATTGCAAACGGGGATTCCGAATTTATGGAAACTGTTGAGGCTGACGGCTTTGATGACAGTTCTAACATAATGGAAAAGCTGTACAAGTCCTATGACATTGATACTATTGACAGAAAATTCAAAACTTTGGACTTAAAAGCAATAGTAAAAGCCTTTGGCTATGACGAGAATTTACCTCTTATTATATGGGATATGAACAGGGTAAACAAGCTGTCTGAACTTTTCAATGGAGAACATTCACAGGAGCTTGCAAGCCTTCAAAAAGCCTATATGATTAGCATTGGTGGTATGTATTTATCACAGGATTTCTATGACTTGTACGACAATTTCCTTATGGATATTTACGGCACAGACCAAAGTGTTTTAGACCAAAATATGGCTCCTAGAACATTTATATCTAACCAAATGAGTATATACATTAGTCAGATTTTCTGTCAGAAATATTTTGACAAGTCAAAAAAAGAACAGGTTATTAAAATAGCAGAAAATTTGAGAGATACTTTCAGAGAAAGGCTTAAAAACAACCGTTGGCTTTCTGGCACAACAAAGATTAAGGCTATTGAAAAGCTGGATAATATGGATTTACAGGTGGGCTATCCCGATAATTGGAGATGCTATTTGGACTATGCAGACATAAAATCTCCTGAGGAGGGGGGAACATACTATAGCAATATGCTTGAAATAAACAGGGCTATTGTAAAAGGTGCTATTGATTTCAGCAAAAACTATGATGTGAAAGATATGTGGGAAGTTCAGCCTTACGATGTAAATGCCTACTATGTTGCTGAGAAAAATAGAATGATTATTCCCGCTGGTATTTGCTATGCCCTTAGTTCAGACAGTCCTGAAAGCAACTATGCCACAATAGGTACAGTTATTGCCCACGAAATGGTACACGCCTTTGATACACAGGGGGCGATGTACGACAAAGACGGCAATCTGACAGACTGGTGGAGTGCTGTAGATTATTCTAACTTTAAGGAACAATGCAAAAAAGTAGAGAAATTTTATGACGGCTATGAGTCAGCTACAGGAATAGAAACCTCCGGTCAGCTTACATTAAATGAAAATATTGCTGACATTGGTGCTATGGCTTGTGCTTTAGATACTGTTGCAAAATTGGGTAATGTGGACTATGACAAGTTCTTTACAGCCTATGGAAAATTGTTTTTTAACACCTCTACAAGGCAGTATTTATCACTATTATCCGTTATGGACCAACATTCCTACGGCTCTGTAAGAGTGAAACGCACTTTATCTAATTTCCAAAAGTTTTACGATACCTATGGCATAAATGAGTACAATGGTATGTATGTAAAACCAGAAGAAAGAGTTAATATTTGGTAAGTTTTTTGTAAATTTTTAAAAAACTATATACATTTTTAAAAAAAAGGTGTATAATGTGTTCAAACGATTGAATTTTTGTTGAATAATATATACATATGCTGTATTTTACGGTATTTAGGAGGATTAGTTATGGCAGTAGATTTAAAGGGTAGAAACTTCTTAACATTAAGAGATTTTACAGCTGAGGAAATTAGCCATTACCTTGAACTTGCAGCTCAGTTAAAAGCTGATAAGAAAAATGGTACAATGAAAAAATATATGGAAGGCAAGAATATTGCTTTGATTTTTGAAAAGCCTTCAACTAGAACTAGATGTTCTTTTGTAGTTGCTTGTAATGATATGGGTGCTTTTCCTGAATACCTTGGTAAAGGCGATATACAGCTTGGTAAGGAATCTGTTGAAGATACTGCCAGAGTTCTTGGTAGAATGTTTGATGGTATCGAATTTAGAGGATTTTCACAGAAAGTTGTTGAAGATTTAGCTAAATACAGTGGTGTTCCTGTATGGAATGGTCTTACTGATGAAGACCACCCAACTCAGATTTTAGCTGATTTCCTTACAATTCAGGAACATTTAGGTAAGTTAAAAGGTGTTAAGCTTGTATATATGGGCGACGGCAGAAACAATATGGCAAACGCCCTTATGATTGGTTCTTCTAAAATGGGTCTTGATTTTGTTATTTGTTCTCCAAAGGAACTTTTCCCAGAAGAAAGCCTTGTTGAAGAATGTAAGAAAAATGCAGAACAGTCTGGTGCTTCTATTACTATTACTGATGATGTTGCTACAGCTGTTAAAAATGCAGATGTACTCTATACTGATGTTTGGTGCTCTATGGGCGAAGAAGATAAGGCTAAGGAAAGAATTGCTCTCCTTTCTCCATACCAGATTAACAGCGATGTTATGGCTATGACTGGCAAGGACAATACTTTATTTATGCACTGTCTTCCAGCTATTAAGGGTAAGGAAGTTACAGAAGAAGTTTTCGAAAGTGCTAAGTCTGTTGTATTTGATGAGGCAGAAAATAGAATGCACACTATTAAGGCTGTTATGGTAGCCAGCTTTATAGGATAAGAGGACAAAATGGAAAAAGATAAGAAGATTTTATATAGTGCGATGCAACCGTCAGGTGTGCCATCTTTAGGCAATTACTTAGGTGCGTTGAAGAATTGGAAGAATTTACAGGAGGATTATAACTGTATTTTTGGTGTTGCTAATATGCACGCTATTACTGTTAGACAAAATCCTACTGAATTTAGAAGAAGAATTAGAGATTTATTTACTCTCTTTCTTGCTTTGGGTCTTGACCCTGAAAAAAATATTGTGTATGTTCAGTCTGATGTTCCAGCTCACGCAGAATTGTCTTGGATTTTAAATTGCTATACATATACTGGCGAATTAAGCCGTATGACACAGTTTAAGGATAAATCAGCTAAACACGCAGATAATATTAATGCTGGTCTTTTCACTTATCCTGTACTTATGGCAGCCGATATTCTTCTTTATCAGTCTGACCTTGTACCTGTAGGTGCTGACCAAAGACAGCATTTGGAAATTACCGGAGATATTGCTGAAAGATTTAACAATATTTATGGCGATGTGTTTACTATTCCAGAGGGTTATATACCTAAGGTTGGAGCTAGAATAATGGGGCTTCAGAACCCTGAAAAGAAAATGAGCAAGTCTGAAAGCGACAATGAAAATAATGCTATTTTCTTGCTTGATGACTTGAATGTAATTGCCAACAAAATTAAAAGGGCGGTTACTGATTCCGACAATGTAGTTGCTTATTCTCCAGAGGAAAAGCCTGGCATAAGTAACTTGTTGAATATATATAGTGCGGTAACAGGCAAATCTGTAGACGATGCTGTTGCAGACTTTACAGGTTGTGGATATGGAGAGTTTAAAAAGACTGTTGCTGACGCTGTAGTAGCTGAAGTTCAGCCTTTACAGGAGAAGTTCAAGGAGCTTTCTTCTGACAAGGCTTATATTGACAAGGCTATGGCAGAGGGTGCTGAAAAGGCGTCATACTTTGCCAACAAAACTTTGCGAAAGGTTAAAAAGAAAATTGGCTTTACAAAGTAAAAGGAGGATAATATGAGTATTATTAGCGATACTAAGAAAAAATTTGATATTATCAGCTTTGGAGAAGTTATGTTAAGACTTTCTCCTCCAGACAAAGAGAAGATTTCTCAGGGTCAGGTTTTTGAAAAGAATGCCGGTGGTTCAGAACTTAATGTGGCATCTGGTGCTGCTTTCTTAGGTGCAAGAACTGCTATCATTACAAAACTTCCTGACAACAAGATTGGTAGATTTGTTAAGTATAAGATTAGATATGGTAATGTAAGTGACGATTATGTTGTTTACGATTACAGCCCAGAACAGAGATTGGGTATTTACTACTATGAAAGTGGTGCTTATCCTAGAAAATCTTCTGTCGTTTATGACAGAGCTAATTCATCAATGTGTTCTATTTCTTTAAGCGAAATTGACCCATCTATTTATAAGAATACTAGACATTTCCATGTTAGTGGTATTTCTATGGCAATTAGCAAGAATTTGAGAACAACAGTTGTTGAACTTATTAAGAGATTTAAGGAGCAGGGTGCTTCTGTTTCTTTCGACTGTAACTACAGAGCTAAGCTTTGGACAGAAGAAGAAGCAAGAGAAACTATTTACTCTGTACTTCCTTATGTTGATATATTATTTGTTTCAGAAGAAACTTCAAGAAAAATGATGCAAAGAACAGGTACTCTTGAAGAAATTATGAAGGGCTATTGTGATGAGTTTGGTTGTAAGGTTGTTGCCACAACTAGACGAGAAGTTGTAAGCCCAACAAGACATAACTTTGGCTCTAAGATTTACTATAATGGTAAATTTTATGAAGAACCTCCTTATGAAAATATCGAGGTAGTAGATAGAATTGGAAGTGGCGACGCTTATGTAGCAGGTGCTTTATATGGCTTCTTGACTACAAACGACCCACAGACTGCAGTCGAGTATGGTAATGCTATGAGTGCAGTAAAGAATACTACTTATGGTGATATGCCTGCTTCTAGTTTAGAAGAAATTAACAGCGTAATAAAATCCCATAAGAGTAATGGACCTCAGGAAGAAATGAGCAGGTAATTTAATACACAATCCAAGTGGCCCGTATATAGATTAATTACAGAACGCATATTTATATACACTTATTACAATTATTTGCTCGTTTTTTCATATAGCAAGAACGCAGAAAGAAATGACTTATGGTGCTTTTGGTGCTGTAGGTTGTTCTTTTCTGCGTTTTTAGTATAAATAATTTTTTTATTGACTTTTTGTAGCTTATATGGTAATATTATACTATAAAAAGGAAAATAAATGTTTAAAATTGTATATTTTTCATATAGAAGGAGGGATTTATATGGCATTTTGTAAAAATTGTGGAGTAGAAATTAATGAGGGAACTGCATTCTGCCCTAATTGTGGTACAAAACAGGATAATGTTAATGTTGCGAGCCAGCCACAGAATGGTGTTAATGCTACACCACAGCCACAGTACACAAGCCAACCACAGGCAGTTGACAATGGAGGTTTCGGTTGGGGACTGTTAGGTTGCTGTATTCCTATTGTGGGTCTTGTGTTGTTCCTAGTTTGGAAAGATAACAAGCCTAAAACAGCAAAGGCTGCCGGCGTTGGTGCTATTGTTGGTGTAGTTTTATGCGTTATATATTACTTGCTTATGGTATGCTTAGGCGTAGGTACAGCAATGTATGGTGGTTTCTAATAAGATGAAAAACTTTTTATACAAATGGTTGCCTATATTTTTCGGTTGCCATTGTAGAGATGATAGGTCATTTCATTACAAGGGTAAAAAGTTTCCTATATGTGCAAGATGTACAGGAGAATTGTTGGGAATAATTTTCTCTATATTCTCCTGTATCTTTTTTAGAATATCAATGCTGGCTATAGTAATACTTGTGTTGCCATTGATTTTAGACGGTGGAATACAAATGTTTACTTCTTATGAAAGCAATAATTTTAAAAGATTTGTAACCGGTTTCCTTTTCGGCTATGGTCTTTTTATGTTTATAGCAGTATCCACAATAGCTACTTTTAAATTTGGTCAACACATTGGCTATAATATTTTAAAATAATTTTTAATACCGAACAAAAAAAGACTCTGCCATTTCTGACAGAGCCTTTTTATATATTTTGTACCTATGAATCGGAAAGATAAATCCGATGGCTTGTTCACAAGCCACAAATTAACAAAGTTAATTTGTTCTAACAATGAATATCTTAGTTTTGAATATCTTCTCTCTTATATCCTAAAAGTTTAACGGCATCAACATAGCTTGCAATACCGGCAACAACTTTCTTTGCCTCTTTCATAGCAAGTACAACAGTTGCAGGCTGATGAACTACATCACCACCAGCAAATACGCCGTTTAATGTTGTCATACCATATGGCTTTTCCTTAGTAATAAGGTAGCCATTGTCATTTACTTCGATACCCTTTGTAGTAGAAATAATTCTCTTAGCTGGCTTAGAACCAATAGCTACAAGAACCTTGTCAGCAGGAATAATAAATTCGTTGTCATTATTCATTACTTTAAGACCCTCTAATCTACCGTCACGACCAACATATTCTACTGGAGAAGTTTCCCACATAAACTTAACATTATCAGCTACAGCACTTTCGTATTCAGCCTTTTCAGCAGACATATTTTCCTGTCCTCTTCTGTATACTACAGTAACAGACTTAGCACCCATTCTGAGAGCTGTTCTAGCTGCGTCCATAGCTACATTACCAGCACCAATTACAAGAACGGTATCTCCCTCGTCAACAGGAACTTCCTTTCTTTCAAGAGATTTGCTGTTGTAAAGGGCAACCATTCTGAGGAAATAGTGTGATTGAATTACACCAGTAAGCTCCTTGCCTGGAATATTAAGCTCCTTAGAAATAGCAGTACCAGTACCAATAAATACAGCATCAAAGCCACTTTCAAACATCTGGTCAATAGTAATATCTCTACCTACAATAGAATTGCAAATGAAACTTACGCCTAATTCTGAAATTCTCTTTGTTTCTCGTCTTACAACTTCCTTTGGAAGTCTGAATTCTGGAATACCGTAAAGTAATACGCCACCTGGCTCGTCCTCTGCCTCGTAAACAGTAACATTAAAGCCCATCATAGCTAAATCGCCGGCTACAGTAAGACCAGCAGGACCAGAACCGATAACAGCTACATTACCTCTTGTCTTTGGTGGAATTTTTTCTCTGATTAAGTTCATATCAGCATCAAAGTCAGCAATAAACTGCTCTAATTTACCAATTCTTATTGGCTTGCCAGCTCTGTTAAGTACACAATGACCCTCGCATTGTTTTTCGTGAGGGCAAACTCTACCACATACAGCAGGAAGGTTAGTCTTGCCGGCAAGAATTGTTCTGGCCTCGCCAAAGTTACCTCTTGAAAGCTGATGAATAAAGTCAGGAATATCGTTGCTTATAGGACAGCCTGTTATACAACCTGGCTTTTTACAATTAAGACAACGCTTTGCTTCCACAATGGCTTCTTCCATTGTAAGGGGTGTTGCATCGTATTCATCATAATTTTTGTTTTCTTCTGACATTTGGTTTTTCACTCCTATTTTTCTATTATTTTTTTGAGATTACTCAAAAGTAAATTGTTTTCCTCTTTATTTAATATGCAAAAACGCAAGAATTTAGAACCAAGATAAGGGAAATTAGAGGCATCTCTGATGAGAAGTTTTTTCTGTATAAGGTTATGGAAAATCTCATCAGAAGTTATATCATCTCGCAATATTTCAACAAGGAAGAAGTTAGATTGTGTGTCATAAACCTTAATATTCTTCCATTTTGAAAGCTCCTCTTTTATTCTTGTACGCTCTGCTGAAATAAAATCAGTAGTAGATTTTATAAAATCAGTATCAACAAACATAATTTTTCCAGCTAATTCAGCAAACACATTGACAGACCAAGGGTCTTTGTGTGAGTTTACATAATCGAGGGTTTCCTTGTCTGAACAAGCACCGTAGCCTAAGCGAAGTCCAGGACAGGCAAAGAACTTTGATGTACCTCTGACAATCATAAGGTTAGGGTATTTATCTATCAAAGGCATAGCTGAAACATGTTTTTCAGGCTCTGAAAATTCAACATAGGTTTCGTCCATCATAAGACGAACACCACAATCCATACAATGCTTGAGAATTTTCTCTGTCTGGTCAATGGTTACATATGTTCCAGTAGGGTTGTTAGGATTGCAAATAACAACAAGGTCTGTATCCTTTGTGATGTGGGAAATAAGTGTATCTACATCAAGCATATAGTCCTTATCTTCCATTAATTCAAAAAGCTCAACTTCGCCACCCAGTAACTTAATTTCCTTTAAATATTCAGAATAGGCAGGGGAAACAATAACAGCTTTTTTCGGCTCACTTACCTTAATAAAGGCAGATATAAGTTCTGTAGAACCGTTGCCTACAACTATGTTTTCGCTCTTAACACCTGTGTAGCTACTTATGGCATTTCTTAATCCTACATATGAAACATCAGGATAATCAGTTGCACAATCTACATTTTCTTTTATTGCTTTTTTTACAGATGGTGGAAGTCCAAGGGGATTTACATTACCACTAAAATTAACAATTTCGTTTTTTGGAATGTTATATTCCCTAGAAATTACATCTAAATCGCCACCATGAACAGTCATTAGTTTCATATACATTACTTCCTTTGTTGATTTTCTATACCATTATACCATTTATGCGTAATAAATAAAAGAGATTTTAACAAAATTGAAATAAAAAAATTTCCCATTTTCTATTGGTATTTGTATGAAAATGTGGTATAATCAAAACATTGTAGACTTTGGTTTACTTTTTAAATTTCAGATTAATTATTCTTTATTTAGGAGTGTGATTTTTGTGGACTCGGAAAGTTCGCGATATTTAATTGTTCTCGTAATATGTTTGTGCTTTTCAGGCTTTTTCTCTAGTGCAGAAACTGCCTTGACCTCCCTTAGCAAAATCAGACTAAGGACAATGGTTGACGATAAGGTTAAAAACGCAAAATTAATTCAAAAGGTATTAGACAACCCTAACAAACTTTTAAGTGCAATATTGATTGGTAATAACCTTGTCAATAACCTTGCTGCATCTTTGGCTACTATACTTGCTACAAAGTTCTTCGGCAGTAGTGGTGTAGGTATTGCAACTGGTGTGTTGACAGTTCTTGTGCTTATTTTTGGCGAAATCACTCCAAAGACATACGCCCGTAATAATTGCGAAAAAATTTCAGTTTTTTGTATTAAAATCATATATTTTTGTACGATAATTTTTACACCTATTATTGCTATTTTAAATGTTATCACTAGCAATATTGTTAAACTCTTAGGTGGTAACAATGATGACAAGCATAGTGTGACAGAAGTGGAATTCAGAACAATGGTTGATGTAAGTCACGAAGAAGGTGTATTGGAAAGTACAGAAAAGGAAATGATTACTAATGTAGTTGATTTTGGGGACTCTGATGCAGAAGATGTTATGGTTCCTAGAATGGATATGGTTTCTATTCCGGAGGATATGTCTTACCAAGAAGTGATGCAGGTCTTTAGAAAAGAAAGATTTACTAGACTTCCTGTTTATGCTGAAACAAATGACCATATTGTGGGTATATTGTCTTTTAAAGATGTTATGTTTGTAGAGGATACAGACAATTTCAAGGTTGCTGATTATATGAAAGAACCTTACTTTACATATGAGTCAAAGCCTTGCTCAAAGCTCTTTAATATTATGAAAAGAGATAAATTGTCAATGGCAATAGTTTTAGATGAATATGGTGGAACGGCTGGTATTGTTACACTTCAGGACCTTATTGTTGAAATTGTGGGAGATATTATAGAAGACGATAGAGATGATGAGGAAGAAATTATTAAGTTCAGGGACAATGAATATATTGTCAACGGTAGTGCCAAACTTGATGATGTAAACGAAGTTCTGGGTACTAATTTTGAATTTGAGGATGTTGAATCTATTGGTGGTTATGTTATAGCCCTTGTAGACAGATTTCCTAAAAAAGGTGAGCAAATATCTGATAAAACTGCAGATTTTACTATACTTTTAAGTGAAAAAAACAGAATAGAAAAAATGAGGATTGTTTTGAAAAAGCAGTCTGATGATATAGAAGAAGTAAAGGAGAGCTAAACTGATGTTTTTAGGCAATGATATTGGGATTGATTTAGGTACTGCCTCTGTTCTTGTATATTGCAAGGGACAAGGTATTGTACTTCAGGAGCCTTCTGTAGTGGCTATTGATGATAACACTAATTCTATTGTTGCAGTTGGGGAAGAAGCCAGAAAAATGCTGGGCAAAACACCTGACAATATTGTAGCTATTAGACCACTTAGAGAGGGTGTAATTTCAAACTTCGAAGTTACAGAAAGAATGATAAGATATTTTATTGGCAAGTCTGTTGGTTTCCATTGGTTTAAGAAGCCAAGAATTGCTGTTTGCGTGCCTAGCAAGGTAACAGATGTTGAAAGGCGTGCTGTGGAACAGGCAACAAAAAGTGCTGGTGCTGGTCAGGTATTTATTATTGAAGAACCTGTTGCTGCTGCTTTAGGTGCAGGACTTGATATTTCAAGACCTTGTGGCTCAATGGTTGTTGATATTGGTGGTGGTACTACTGATGTAGCTGTTATTTCATTAGGTGGTATTGTAGTTAGTACATCTATTAAGGTGGCAGGGGATAAATTTGACGATGCCATTGTAAGATATATGCGTAAAAACCACAGAATTAACATTGGCGAAAGAACAGCAGAAAACTTAAAGGTTATTTTAGGTACAGCTTGTGCAGATACTCCAGAAAGCAAGCTCACAGTAAAGGGCGGGGATATGGTTTCTGGCTTGCCTACAGAAATTGAGGTTAGCTCAAAGGAAATGTATAAGGCTATGTCTGAATGTGTAACAGCTATTGTTGATGCCATTTTCCATGTTTTGGAACAGACTCCACCTGAACTTTGCAGTGATATTTCTGACAGAGGTATTGTGCTTACTGGTGGTGGCTCACTTATTTCCGGTCTTGACAGAGCAGTAGAGGAAAGAACTGGTATTCGTTGTGTTACAGCCGAAGACCCTATTTCTTGTGTAGCCATTGGTACAGGCAAGTTTTTGGAATATTTAAACGGTGGCAACAGATTTACTTCAGAAGAAATTAAAAATCCTGAAGAAAGTATTGACAAATAAATAAAGTGATGTATAATGAATATATGAACATTCATTCATATAATGTGAATGAGTTCATATATTTTTTTATTTTATATATGAATAAATGAACATATGAGAGGATAATAATATGATTAAAATTAATGATGAAGTCTGTAGTGATATAGCTGATTTTTTTAAGATTTTTGGAGATGCCGGCAGAATAAAAATATTGTGTGCCTTAGTTGACAACGAACTTTGTGTAAACGATATGGTTGAACTTCTCAATATGAGCCAATCAGCAGTATCTCATCAACTTAGATTGTTGCGTCAGAACGATGCCGTAAAATTTAGAAAAGACGGAAAGACGGTGTACTATTCCCTTGATGATGAACATGTTAGCATACTTTTGAAAAAGGGTATAGAACATATTAAGCATAAGAATGGTTACGAGGAGGAATAGGTATGGCAAAGGTTGAACTGGTTTTAAATAACTTAAATTGCCCACATTGTTCAGCAAAAATTGAAGAAACAGTAAAAAAGCAAGCTGAATTTGAAAATGTAATATTTAATTTTGTAAATAAAAAAATGACAATGGAAAGTCAATTAAGTGAAGAAGAAACATTGTCAAAGGTAAAAGGTATTGTAGACTCTATAGAAGAGGGCGTAGATACTGTACTTAACAGAAAAGGAAATTATAATAAGGTTGAACTGTTGTTAAACAATTTGAACTGTCCAAACTGTTCAGCAAAAATTGAACAGAAAGTGAAAGAACAGGCTGAATTTAAAAATGTAATGTTTAACTTTGTAAATAAAAAAATGACAATGGATAGTCAATTAAGTGAAGAAGAAACATTGTCAAAAGTAAAGGGCATTGTAGACTCTATAGAAGATGGAGTAGATACAGTTTTAAATGGCACAACTAATTTAAACAAAGTGGTTTTGGTATTAAATAACTTAAATTGCCCACATTGTTCAGCAAAAATTGAACAGAAAGTAAAAGAACAGGCAGAATTTAAGAATGTAGTTTTCAATTTTGTAAATAAGAAAATGACATTGGATAGTAAATTGACTGCTAAGGATACTCTTGTAAAGGTCAAAGGTATTGTAGACTCAATAGAGGAGGGCGTTGACACAGTTTTAGAAGAAAATAAGAAAGTTGAAGCTAAAAAGACTAAAGACTCAGATTTTGGCAAAAAGGCTATAGCTAGAATTATAGTAGGTGTTGTGTTAATGGGTGGAGGAATTGCCATTAACAGCAATTTCGGCTTTTTGTCAGAAATATTGTTTGTTTTAGCCTATGTTGTTTTTGGCTATGATGTAGTTATAAAGGCTGTTAAGAACATTTTCAAGGGAGATTTCTTTGATGAAAACTTCTTGATGAGTTTGGCAACAATATGTGCCTTTGTTATTGGAGAATGGACTGAGGCTGTAGCTGTTATGTTGTTCTATCAAGTTGGTGAATACTTCCAGAGTATGGCTGTAGACAAGTCACAGAAGTCAATTAAGGGGCTTTTGGAAATTAAGACTGATAGTGTTACAGTTGAAAGAAATGGAGAGGTTCAGGCAATCACTCCAGAGGAAATTAATATTGGTGACATTATAGTTGTAAAAGCTGGCGAAAAGGTTTGTGTTGACGGTGTAATAGCAAAGGGCGACAGTAGTTTTGATATGAAAGCCCTTACTGGCGAATCAGTTCCTGTAGAAAAGAAGCAGGGGGACACAGTTCTTAGTGGCTCAATTAATACTGGTGCTGTAATTTATATGAAGGCACAAAAGAGATTTGAGGACTCAACTGTTGCTAGAATAATTGAAATGGTTGAAAATGCAACAGCTAACAAGTCTAAAACAGAAAACTTTATTACAAAATTTGCTAAAATATATACACCAGTTGTAGTATTTTTGGCAGTAGCTTTAACTGTTCTTCCTACAATAGTAGTGGGAGATTTCCAACAATGGTTGTCAAGAGCCTTGGTTTTCTTGGTTGCATCTTGTCCTTGTGCCTTGGTACTCTCTGTTCCCCTTACATTCTTTAGTGGCATAGGTGCTATATCTAAAAAAGGTGCATTGGTAAAAGGTAGCACATATTTACAGACACTTAGCGGACTTAATACTCTTGTTGTAGATAAAACTGGTACAATTACAAAGGGCGAATTTACTGTTGTAGAAACTGACGGCGAAGATGATGTTATGAAAGTTGCAGCATCTCTTGAAAGATTTTCAAATCATCCTATAGCACAGGCTATTGTTAAGTCTTATAAAGGGGACTATATCGACTTTGACACAACAGAGGAAATAGCTGGTTATGGCTTAATGGGTGTTAAAGATGGCGAAAAGTATTTTGTAGGTAGCCAAAGACTTATGGAAAGAGAAAATGTGGCTTTAAGCAATACAAAATACAATATATATGTATCTAAAAATAATGAATACTATGGTGCTATAAAGGCAGAAGATACAATTAAACCGGATAGTAGTAAGGCTATTGCAGATTTAAAGGCTTTAGGCGTAAAAGATGTTGTTATGCTTACTGGCGATAAACAGGATATAGCCGAAGAAATTGGCGAAAAAGCTGGTGTTACAAAGGTTTATGCAGGCTTGCTCCCACAGGGCAAGGTTGAAAAGGTAGAAGAAATTTATAGCAAGAATAACAATGCTGTTGTAGGTGCTGTAGGCGACGGTATAAACGATGCTCCAGTATTGGCAAGAGCTGATGTTGGTATTGCTATGGGTGGTATCGGTTCTGATGCAGCTATTGAGGCAGCAGATATAGTAATTATGAATGACGAATTGTCTAAGCTCCCAGTAGCTATAAAGTACGCTAGAATGACTATGAAAACTGTAAAAGAAAATGTATGGTTTGCCTTAGGCGTAAAGGCTGTAGTTCTTATTTTGGCAGCCTTAGGCTATGCAAATATGTGGCTTGCAGTTTTTGCCGATGTAGGCGTTGCACTTCTTGCAATATTAAATGCTACAAAGGTTATGAGAAAGTAAAAGTGTGGCAAATAAAAAGAAGTTACTTGAAAAATAGTAACTTCTTTTTTGTTTACGATAATTAACCCCCAATAATTAGACATTAAAAGCTAACCATTGGGGGTTATTTTATACTTCTACACTTCGTTTCAGTTTCCATTTTTCTTGCTTAAATCTTACAATAAATGCAGCTCCTCGGAAACATTCGTCTGTTGCCATAGCTATCCATATACCTATAAGACCCATTCCCAGTTTAATACCTAAAACATAGCTTAGACCAACGGCTATAATCCAAGCTGAGAAAAGGCAAAGTATAACCGGTATATTGACATCGCCAGTAGCCACCAAGCTGTTTACCATAGAAATATTTATAGAACGACCGACTTCCAACACAATTTCTACCATTAAAATCTTCTTGCAAAGGTCAAGTATAAATTGTTCTGATGTAAATATGCCTAAAATCATATTGCTATTAAACATCATTATAACAGTAAGTGAAACAGAAACAGCCATTGATATAAATACGGAGTTCCACACTCTCTTTTTAATACTTTCGTAATCTCCCTTACCGTAGAGATAGCCAACTAAAATCTGTGTTGCCTGTGCTATTGCCATAGAGTAAACATAGGCTATATTTGCAAGTATCATACAGTAACTTCTTGATGCAATAACCATTGTACCAAAGGTGTTTACAAATCTAAGTATTATAAGCTGTGACATTTGGTAGCTGAATGCCTCTCCACCAGAAGGAACAGCAATTAAAAGTACCTTTTTTGCCATATTAAATGAGAAATACTTTAAATTCAAAAAGCCTAATCCCATATTTGTCTTTTTTAAGAAAACTAAAATTATAATAACAAGACCAATAAACTTACTTATATTAGTAGAAATAGCTGCACCAATAATTCCTAAACGAGGGAAACCGAACAAACCATTAATTAAAATTGCATTACCTAAAATATTTAATGTATTCATAATTATTGCCACAAAAGTAACATATTTCATTAATTTGTGACTTCTCAATATAGATGCAAAAACCATATATATTGCTTGAATTAAAACACAGGTACTAACTATAACAGTATAAGAACAGGTTTCGTCTAAAATTTCATTTGGTACTTGTAGCCATTGAAATAGTGGCCTTTGAAAACCATATATTAATAAGGTAACTACTATACTGAAAAAGCTCAAAGAATAAATTGATGCGTTAGAAACAGACTTTGCTTTTTCAGGGTCGCCTGCACCAAAATATCTTGAAATTAAAACAGTAGTCGCTACAGTCATAGAACTAAGCACAAGTATTATAATATTCATAATCTGATTACCATTACCAATGGCAGCAACTGACCCTTGTGAATAGTGGCTTACCATTATCTGGTCAATGTTACCAACCAACAACTGGAGCAAAAGCTCAAAGAACATTGGTATGCTCATTTTGAATATTTCTTTGCTAGTATTTTGATACATATTCTTTATCCTCCGTAATTTTTTATAGCAACTCATTCTATCATCAAAATATACAAAAATCAATGGTCAAAATACATAACCTTGTGCAAAAAATCAATGGAAAAATTGAATAAAAAGGAATATAATTTTTTTAGTAAGTTAGAACTCTAACAATTTAAGTTTTTTGTAATAAAAATATGTAATTGTTCTAAATAAATCTGTAGTACAATTACTATAGATAAAGATTAGGGCATTAATCTTATTTTGAGGGAAATTGTACTTTTGTTATTAAATCTTAATAAATTTTGGCATATTGTTAAAACTTTTCTAATGAAGATTTAATTTTGAAATGTTATAATTTTTATAGTTGGAGTTTTCCATATGGGTTGTATATTCCGATACGACCTCTCACAAAAACTTTTGGAGGGAATTTTAGAATGAAGAAGAAATGTATGCTTGCAGTTGGAATGTTATTAGTTCTTTCGATGCTTTCTGGCTGTGGTGCTAAAAAAGACGGTCCTATGGACCAGGTACAGGAAAAGGTTTCAAATGTAGAAGTTGAAAATCCTCAGACTGGTACTATGAAAGATGAATACAAGTATTCAGGTACTATTGAACCTAAGGATACAGTTGATGTTACAGCATCTATGACAGGTACAGTTAAGGCAGTCAACTTTAAAGAGGGTGACAAGGTAAACAAGGGAGATGTACTTTTCACTATTGATACTAAGGACCTTGAAAATACTATAAAGACTAACAAGGCTTCACTTGCTTCAGCTGATGCAAGTATACAGTCTGCTAAAACTAATTTAGAGCTTGCAAACGGTGCAACTATGCAGACTCAGATTGAAAATGCTAAAAATGCGGTTACTAATGCTAAAAACAGTATTGCAACAGCACAGACAGCTCTTGATACTGCTGGTGTTAGTGTAAACAATGCTAAAACTACATTAGACGATAAGCAGAATACATACAATATTAATAAACAGCTTTTTGATGCAGGTGGTCTTTCTAAGCAGGCACTTGACGATTCTCAGACAGCCCTTACTGCTGCTCAGAACGCATATACACAGGCTGTAAACTCTAAGCAGCAGGCAGAAGTTACTTTAAGTCAGGCTAAGTCTTCTCTTGAAAATGCTCAAAAGAGTTATGATATTCTTGTAAACCAGACTTCAAAGGAAAATGTAACTAAGGCACAGGATAGCTTAAATACAGCACAGGCATCAAGAAAGTCTGTTCAGGCTCAGATTGAGGCTAGTGAATCTAAGCTTAGCGATGCAGTTGTTAAAAGTCCTATTTCTGGTACAGTATCAGAATGTAATGTAACAGCTGGTGCTCAGCTTTTAACTGCTAAAACACCATTTACTATTGTTGACTTAAATACAGTTGATATTCAGGTTAATGTATCAGAAGATGTTGTTCCAAACCTCAAGGTTGGCGACTCTGTTCAGATTACTATTCCTACACTTTCTAATCATGCTATAACAGGTCATATTAGTGAAATTTCTGATGTATCTAATGCAGACGGTACATTTAAGGTAAAGGTAGAAATGAGCAATACAGACGGCAAGTTAAAGGCTGGTATGTTTGCAGAAGTAAACTTTGCTAAGTCTACAAGTGACGGAGCAGTTATTGTTCCTAGAGATTCAGTTCTCAGAGATGGCGATGACTACTATGCTTTCGTTATTGAAGATGGCAAGGCTAAGAAAGTTGATGTTACAATCGGTATTGATGCCGGCGAAACTATTGAAGTTAAGAGTGGTATCAAGCCTAGTGATAAGGTTGTAACAAAGGGTCAGACTTACCTTGATGACGGTTCTAAGGTAAAGGTTGTATCTGATAATGGTACAGAAATTACAGAGGCTACAACTGAAGCCACTACTGAAAACCCTAAGGCTAAGAAAAGCAAGGGGGAAAATAAGTAATGACTAAAACAGCAGTTAATCGTCCTGTAACAACTGTAATGTGTGTACTTATTGTATTCCTTGCAGGTATATTTGCTTATTCTTCTTTGGAACTTGCTTATATGCCTTCAGTTGATTTGCCAGTAGCATTGGTAAGTACAACATATTCAGGTACAGGTCCGGAAGAAATGGAAGACCTTGTAACAAAACCTATTGAACAGACAATGGCTACACTTACTGGTGTAGATACCATTACATCACAATCTTCAACAGGCTCATCAATGGTAGCTGTACAGTTCGTAGATGGTACAGATATTGATTCGGCTGTAAACGATATGCGTGATAAGTTAGATAGAGTTAAACATCAGCTTCCTGACGATGCAGATGACCCATCAATTATGAAGATGGATATTAATGCACAGACTATTGAAGTTGGTGTAACAAGTGATAAACTTAATCCAACTACACTTTATGAACTCCTTGATAACAATGTAACATCACAGTTTGAAAAAATTGAAGGTGTTGCATCTGCTGATATGAAGGGTGGACAGGAAAAGGAAGTCCTTATTACTGCTGACCCAGATAAATTAAGCAACTATGGTATCACATTGAGTACAATTTCTCAGACTTTAGCATCTGAAAATAAGAATACTCCAGGTGGTTCATTATATCAGGGTACAAACGAACTCCAGATTAAGGTAAGAGGTAAGTTCAAGTCTCTTGAAGATATGAAGAACTTATTTATTACAACAAAGGGTGGCAACAGAGTTCTTTTAAAGGATGTTGCTACTATTGAAGAAACAACTAAGGAACAGGATAATGTTTCTTATATTAATGGTAAAGAGGGTATTGTGTATTCTCTTTCTAAGCAGTCAGATGCTAACATAGTTACAGTTACAGATAATGTAAACAAAACTATTGAAACTTTGAAAAAGCAGTATCCAGACCTTGACTTTGCAATGATGTCTACAACTGCTGACTATATCAAGTTATCATTAAGTAATGTAACATCAACAGCTTTCCAGAGTGCGTTGATTGCCGTTATCGTTCTTCTTATTTTCCTTAGAGATTGGAAGACTTCATTGGTTATCGGTGTATCTATTCCTACATCTATTATGGCAACATTCGCCCTTATGTACTTTAAAGGTATGACAATGAACATACTGTCAATGGGTGGTGTAGTTATTGGTATAGGTATGCTGGTAGATAACTCCGTAGTAGTATTGGATAATATTACAAAACACTATGCCCTTGGTAAATCTCCAAAAGATGCAGCCATTGACGGTACTAAGGAAGTAGGTATGGCTATATTTGCCTCTACACTTACAACTGTAGCCGTTTTCGGACCTATGCTTTTCATTACTGGTATTATGGGTAAGATGCTTCAGGATTTCTGTTGGACAATCGTATTTGCATTGTCAGCATCTATCGTTGTAGCCCTTACATTCGTTCCTATGGCTTTCGCTGTTATTAATGGTAAGGCAAAGAAGGGCAAAAAGAGAACTGGCGGTATTATAGGCAAGCTTGATTCTTTCATTGGTAAAATCCTTGACGGTTTGGATAATTTCTATGGTAGAGTTCTTGGTCTTGTATTAAGAAACAGAGGCAAGATGATAATTATAGCTATTGTTTTCTTTATTCTTTCTGCCTCTACTTTTGGCTTAACTGGTATGGACCTTATGTCAAGAACTGATGAAGGTGCATTAAGTATTTCAGCTGAAATGCCTAGTGGTGCTAGTTTTGATGAAACAGAAAAAATGCTTAACAAGATTATTTCAGCAATAGGCGAAATTCCAGAACAGAAGAATATGACAGCCAATGCCGGTGGTGGTACATTTACAGGTGATGCCATTACAATCAATATTAACCTTGTTGACAAGGAAGACAGAAATAGAAGTACAGATGATATAAAGGCTGAAATTGAACAGAAGGTATCTAATATTGCCGGTGCTGATATTAAGGTATCAACTGGTAGTGCTGCTATGGGTTCAATGGGTGGCAACGGTTATACTGTTAATATCATTGGTGATGATAGTGATACATTAAAGATGATTTCTGATGATTTAATGGAAAAATTCAAGGAAATCCCTAATTCTACTAATGTAGAAAGTTCAATGGATAATTCAGTACCAGAAGTTAATATTGTTATTGATAGAGCTAAGGCATCTCAGTATGGTTTAACTACTGCACAGGTTGCATCTCTTGTATCAATGGCTAACTCTGGTTCAACAGCAACAGAATACAATGTAGACGGTACAGAAATTGATGTAACAATCAAGTACCCAGACGAAGATATTAATTATGTAAAAGACCTTAATAACTTAACAATTACAACTTCAACTGGTGCAGTTATTCCTCTTACACAGGTTGCTACTATTCAGATGACAGATAGTGAAGTAACAATTAAGAGAGAAAATCAGCACAGATATGTTCAGTTGACAGGCGAAATTGAAGGTATGGACTCTAGTACACAGCAGAGTACAGTTAGAAAGCTTCTTGATTCATATGTATTCCCAGAAAACTATTCTTACGAGTTTGATGGTGCAATGGATATGATGAATGATACATTCCAAAGCTTGCTTATTGTATTTATAGTAGCTATTCTCTTAATCTATATGATTATGGCATCACAGTTTGAATCTTTTGTATACCCATTCATCATTATGTTCTCAATTCCATTGGCTATTACTGGTGGTGTTACAGGCTTGTTCCTTACAGGCAAGAGTATAACATCTACAGCAATGCTTGGTTTCATTATGTTGGTAGGTATGGTTGTAAACAATGCCATTGTATTGGTTGACTACACTAACCAGTTAAGAGGTAATTCAGGTTGTACTTGTGATGAGGCTCTTATGATGGCTGGTCCTTCAAGATTAAAGCCTATCCTTATGACAACACTTACTACAATTATTGGTATGCTCCCAATGGCATTTGCTTTAGGTTCTGGTATGGAATCTCAACAGCCAATGGCGATAACAATTATCTTTGGTCTTACAGTTTCAACATTAATCACATTGTTACTTATTCCAGCATTGTACTCTTGTGTAAATAGTACAAAGCGTTGGCTTGACAGAAAAATTGTAAGTGCTAAAATAAGAAAGAGAGATAGAAAGGCGGTAAACTAAATGAATAAATTTATTTGTACTACACTTGCTTTTTCAATGCTTTTGACTTCTGCCGTTTTTGCTGACGGTCAGACTTTAACTAATAAAAGAAATTATAGCTTCGGCTCTGATGTTCAGGCTGTACAGGATGCAAAATATCCTGTGCAGGACTTGACTGTTGACGATGCTGTAACAAAAGCTATTGCAAACAGCAACACTATAAAGACATTAAAGGAATCTAAGGAACTTGCCGAAGATTCTCAGGACGATTTAACATTTGCTTTTTCATACACTCAGGACTATGCTACTAACCTTAGTCTTACAGTTCAGATGAAAAGATTACAGGTTGCTTTACAGCAGTATGATGAAAATACTGAATTAGCAAAGCAGACTATTGATTATTCTGTAAGAAGTATTTTCTATGGTATCAGAGAAGCTGAAAATGGTATCAAGCTCTATGAACAGAGTATGAAAGTACAGGCTGACCAGCTTAAAATTGCAGAAGTATCATTAAAACTTGGTCAGATGAGCCAGAGTGACTATGATGCAAAGGTAAAGGACTACAAACTTGCAGAGTCTAACAAGGAAACTTTACAGACTTCTATTGATAATGCCTTTACTACACTTAACCAGCTTATGGGCACAAATGCAAATCAGACTTACAATATAATTTTTGATGATGTATCTTATGAAAAAATGCCAGAAAATGTAAATGTTGATGGCAAGATTAACTATGCTTTAGCTGTTAATCAGACAGTAAAGGGCAAAAAGGACTCAGCTGATGTAGCTAAGTATGCTCTTGACAGATATAATTCAGTATATGATACTACAACTAACTACAAGGATAGCTTATATAATTATACTCAGGCATCAAGAGCTTATCAAGATGCAAAAGATGCTCTTACAACTTCTGTAAAGAAGAATATTAATGACCTTAAAGACCTTGAAAAGAGTTATAAGGATAACGAAACAACTCTTGAAAATATGGAAAGCCAGTTAAAGGTTTATGAAACTCAGCTTGCTTTAGGTCAGACAACTCAGATTGTTGTTGATGCTTATAAGCTCCAGATTGAACAGTTAAAGAATACTCAGCAGACAATCGTTTATAACCACGATTTACTTTTAAGACAGTTCAATAACCCTAATTTACTTGGCTAAAACAAAATAGCTTGTATTTAACCCCTGTTTAGTGTATAATGAACCTAAGGTTTATTATGAGAAGATACTCTGAACAGGGGGTTTTTTATGAGAAAACATTTGCTCTTGGGTTCTTTGTTGGCTTGTTTGCTCTTTAGTGGTTGTGCTACAGCTACTAATACTGACGCAACTCAGATACATAGTCAATCAGAAGAAACATCATCAGAATTGACTACTGATACTTTTGGCAAAGACCTAAAGGAAGGTGTTGATATTAATGTTAAGGTTCAAAGGAATGGTGAAATGTATAGAGTTATAATTTCGCCGGACTTTTTCGGTGTAAATGAAAACGAGGAAGATATAAAGAATGAAGTTAAGTCTTGGGGCGGGGAAAATATAATTATTGACCCAGACACAAAGGCTGTTATAGTTGATATGTCCGTAGAAAAATACGATGAATATGTCAATAGTTTAAAGCAAAAATTAGAAAAATGTATGGAAACTATTAAAACCGATAACAAAAAATATCCGTCTATTTCTGATGTAAAGGCTAATGATGAATTAAATCAGTTTGACATTTATTGCAAAAAAGATATAAGAATGGAAAAAACCATTTCAGCTATTGAGCTTTATTTGGATAGTGCTACATATCAGGTTTTCAAGGGTGTGCCACAGAAAGATGCAACTGTAGATATAAATTATATTGACGAAGAAACTGGCAATATAATCGAAACTATGAATACATCTCAATTAGTGAGCAGATAGTATTATGTCTTAAAGGGAGGTAAATTTGTTTACCTCTTTTTGCATATATATAATTTTTAAAGGAGTTGAAAAAATGAAAGGCTTTATGAAAAGTTTTCTTGTCGCTTTTCTTATTTGCTTATTGTCTATGACAGTATTTGCAGATACGGCATCAAGTAATAAACTTATTGTAAATTACATTGATGTAGGTCAAGGTGATTCTGAACTTATTGAATGTAATGGTCAGTTTATGCTTGTAGATGCAGGGGAAAGGGACAAAGGTACTGTTGTTGTAAATTATTTGAAATCAAGAGGGGTAGAAAAATTAGATTATGTAATCGCTACACACCCTCATTCAGACCATATTGGTGGTATGTCAGAGGTTTTAAATACTTTTCCTGTTAGTAATATTATTATGCCAAAGGTAAATAATACTACAGCAACATATACTAATATGTTAAAGGTTATTCAGCAAAAAGGTATTAAAGCTATTGAACCTAAAATAGGAGATAGTTACAAATTAGGTAATAGTACATTTACTATTATAGGTCCTAAAAAATATGATACTAAAAATATGAATAATGATTCTGTAGCCTTTAGATTGGTATATGGAAATAATAGCTTTATTTTCTGTGGCGATGCTGAAACAGAAGAGGAAAACGACATTGTAGCTAGTGGTCAGACACTTAAATCTGATGTTTACAAGGTATCTCACCATGGTAGTACAACTTCTTCTAGTTCAGCATTTTTAAATAAGGTTCAACCTAAGTATGCTGTAATAGAAGTAGGTGCAGGCAATAGCTATGGTCACCCAAAGGAGAAAACACTTGAGGCTCTCTCTAAAATAGGTGCAACTGTTTACAGAACAGATTTAAACGGAAGTATAATTATTACAAGTGATGGCAAAACATTATCTTTTGGCGATGGTAGTGTTGATAATAGTGCTGATGCCAATGGTGGAGGTGATGCCACTCCCTGCACAAGCCAGTCTGTTCTCAAAAATACAACAGGTGCTGGCTCAGTTAATGGATTTGGTACAGCAACTTCAACAAGTGTTCCACAGTCTGTAAGCATTACATATGTGTTGAACACTAATACTCACAAAATACATAAGCCAAATTGTAGGTCAGTTTCTCAAATGAAAGAGAAAAATAAGAAAACTTATGTTGGCAAAATGACGGATTTAATTTCACAGGGCTATTCTCCTTGTAAAATTTGCAATCCTGCATAGAAAGGTTGTGTTATTGTGAAAAAATATATAGTAGATAGAATAGAAGAAAATATAGCAGTTTGTGAAAACGAGGATATGACATTTTCAGAAGTCAATGTTTCTCTACTTCCAAAGGGAGTAAAAGACGGCGATTGTATTGTGGAAGAAAATGGTGTCTATACAATAGATGTTTCAGAAACTGAAAAAAGAAAAGCAGAAGTTGATAAATTGCTTGATGATATATTTGGATAATTGACATATTATGTAATATATGATACAATTTTGTCAACAAGATTTACAGGTGCATACTGAAATGTATGAGAATAGGGAAACAGATGAAAATTCTGTACGGGACCGCCGCTGTGATAGGTTGTCTGTTTATGTGCCACTTTGGTTACACAGGGGAAGGCAAAACAGACTATAGCTTTAAGTCAGAAGACCTGCCTGTATTTGTGCCTTGAAATAGAGGCAAATGCAATACTGTCGGACTAACAGTAGGTGCAAATAAGACTTCTGCAACGGTCTTGTTATGCCCTTTTGGGGCATTTTTTTATGCAGAAAAAAGGAGAAAAATATGAAAAAAATTGAGAAACTGTTGTTGACTCTCTCAGTTGTTTTTGCTTCAGTCTTTGGTGTAACACAAAGTGCTTTTGCAATGCATATTATGGAGGGTTATTTACCTAAGGCACATTGTATTGCTTGGGGTGTAATCTGTATACCGTTTTTGGTTGCCGGCTTTATTAGCCTCAAAAAAATTGTAACAAAAGAGAGAAAATCTCTTATTGTTCTTGCTATGGCAGGTGCATATACTTTTGTTCTTTCTGCGTTGAAGATTCCTAGTGTATCTGGTTCTTCTTCTCACCCTACAGGTACTGGTCTTGGTGCTACACTTTTTGGACCAAGTGTAATGAGTGTAATCGGTATTATCGTTCTTTTATTCCAGGCACTCTTACTTGCTCATGGTGGACTTACTACTTTAGGTGCTAATACATTTAGTATGGCTATTGCAGGTCCATTCTTATCTTATGGTATCTATAAGTTATGCAAGGCTTTAAAGGTAAATAAAATGGTAGGCGTATTTTTAGCTTGTACTTTAGGTGACCTTTTCACATACTGTGTTACAAGTTTCCAGCTTGCTTTAGCTTACCCAAGTGAAGTAGGTGGCGTTTTAGCATCTGCTGCTAAGTTCTTAGGTATCTTTGCTGTAACTCAGGTACCTCTTGCAATTATTGAAGGTATTCTTTCAGTAGTTGTTGTAATTGGTCTTGAAACTTATGCTAAGCCTGAACTTGAGGCTATTTCATTTACAGGAGGGGAAAAATAATGAAGAAAAGTACATTGGTTATTGCACTTTTAATTTTATGTGTTGTTATTGCAGTTGTCCCTCTTGCTACTATTAAAGATAGTGAATTTGGTGGCTCTGATGATAAGGCAGAGGCTGTAATTTCTGATATTAATCCAGATTATGAACCATGGGCAGAAAGTATTCTCACACCTCCAGGTGGCGAAACTGAAAGTTTACTTTTCTGTTTACAGGGGGCTTTTGGTGCTTTAATTATTGGTTATGGTTTTGGCTATTTTGTAGCTAGAAAAAAATACAATAAATAGAATTAGTGTGCTTTCTGAAAAGAAAGCACATTTTTGTATACTTTAAGTATGCTTTAAAGAGGAAAAATTATGAGTTTAATATTTAAAATGATAAAGGCTGTATTTTTCTTTCTTCTGTCTTTTGCATATGTTTTTGTTATGTTTAGTGGAAAATACAGTACAAAATTTATAGTTATATGTAGTATTATTTTTGCTATGTCTGCTATTTATGTTTCCTTTACTCATAAGCATTTGAAAATAGATTATTATAGCTATTTTTCTAAATTGCGATTTGTAAATCCATATATAAAAACAGCTTTCTTTGTTTTTGTGCTTTTTTATTGTGTATTTATGGAGAATATTTATGTCTCTCTTTTTGTTATAATCACAATGGCAATAATTACAACACTTGTAGGTGGTATTAATTTAAAAGACTATGTTTATGCCATGCTTTTACCTCTTTGTTTTATAATGCTTAGCACAATAACAATAGCCATTAACTTTACATCAACACCAATAAATGACTATTCTATAAGAGTTTTAAATTTCTATATAAATTTCGGTAGCAGATACCGTTGTATAGAGTTGCTTTTCAGAAGTATGGGTGCTGTCAGCTGTCTGTATGGAATATCAATGTCAACTCCTATAGCTGATATTATACAGGTTTTGTACAGTATAAAATGCCCTAAATTGGTTGTAGAGCTTATGTTTTTGATTTATAGATTTATTTTTATGCTTATGGATGTACTCCACAATATGACTATATCAGCTACTAGCCGAGGTGGTTACGATAGCTATAAAAATTCATATTATACTTATTCAAATATAGGTAAAAATTTGTTTTTGTATGCTTTAAAAAAGACAAATAATTCCTTTGATGCTATGACATCAAGAGGCTATGTTGGGGATTTGAATTTTTATAATGAAAATAGTAAAGTGAAATTTAAGGAAGTAGCTAGTTGTGTAGTATATGTTATAGTTTTAATAGGAGTTAGTTTATGCTTGAAATAAAAAATTTGACTTATAAATACGAAAACCATATTGCCCTTAATAATATAAATTTAAAAATTGAAAAGGGCGAAAAAATTGCAATATTGGGTAACAATGGTTCAGGAAAAACAACTTTCTTTCTCTGTTGCAACGGTGTTTACAAAACTAAAAATGCTGTAAGTTTTAATGGAGATTATGAGCCTAAAACTCTTAGAAGAAATGTAGGTCTTGTATTTCAAGATGCAGATACACAGATAATTGGAAATACTGTAGAAAAGGAAATTTCCTTTGGTTTAATGAATTTTGGCTTTACAAAAGAACAGACAAAGGAAAAAATTGACTACGCCATTTCAGCTATGAATTTGGAAGAAATGAGAAACAGACCTACTTATTATTTAAGTGGTGGAGAAAAGAAAAGAGTAACAATAGCAGATATTATTGCTCTTGAAACAGAAATAATATTTTTTGATGAGCCAACAGCAAGTCTTGACCCAGCAAATATAGAAAAGTTTAAAAATACTATAAATAAACTGGACAAGACAATAGTTATTTCTACTCACGATATAGATTTTGCATATGAATGGGCAGACAGATTTATTATATTTAATAATGGAAATATTATTGCTGATGGTGACTATGCAATTTTTGAAAAAAATGATATAATAGAAAAAGCGAATTTAAGGAAACCTATACTTTGGCAGACTATGGAGGTAATGGGCTATAAGGATTATAGCAAGTACCCAAGAAGTATAGAAGAATTAAAGAAGAATTACGGAGAATTGAAATGAAAAAAGCAATATTAGTTGTTAGTTTTGGTACAAGTTTTGACGAAACTAGAGAAAAAACTATTGGAGCAATAGAAAAGGAGATTGCAAAGGAATTTCCTGATTATATTGTAAAAAGAGCCTTTACAAGTGGGGTAATTATGAATAACCTTGCTAAAAGAGGTATCATAATTCCTAATGTTGTTACAGCTTTAGAGGAGTTGTCAGCTCAGGGTGTAACAGATGTGTTTGTACAGCCTACACACATTATTCCGGGAGAGGAATATGACAAACTTGTGTCAATGGCTGAGGGCTGTAAGGATAAGTTCGGTAGCTTTAAAATAGGCAAGCCACTAATGTGGAATGAAAATGACTATAAAAATGTATCTGATTTCCTTATTAAGGAATATGGAGATACTGAAAAGGCTGTTATTCTTATGGGACATGGTACAGAACACAGAGCCAATGATGTTTATTTAAAATTATCTGATATTTTGGAAAACCACAATATTTTTGTGGGTACAGTTGAAAATAAACCAGATATTTATGATGTTTTAAATAAAACAGAAAACTTTAAGAATATTGTTCTTGTGCCTTTTATGGTAGTTGCAGGTGACCACGCTGTAAATGATATGGCAGGCGATGATGATGACAGTTGGAAAAGTGTTATGGAAAATGTCGGCAGAAATGTAGAAGTTGTCTTAAAAGGCGTAGGAGAATATTTACCAATAAGAGAAATTTATTGCGAACATATTAGGAGAGAGTTATGAAAAAAGGAAAACTTTACGGTGTAAGTGTTGGACCGGGAGATAGCGAACTTCTTACTTTAAAGGCTGTAAAGGTTATTAATGGGTGTAGTGTTATTGCTACACCCATAACACCTCAAGGAAATACAATGGCTTTAGATATAGTAAAAGGTGCAGTTGATTTATCAAACAAGAAAATTATATATGCCCAGTTTGCTATGACTAAAAGTGCAAAGGCTAATGATAAAAGCCATAATGAGTCAGCTAATGAAATTATTGAACAGCTTAATAATGGTAATGATGTGGCTATGCTTTCCATTGGAGATATTTCTGTTTATTCCACATTTAGCTATATTATGAATATTATTTGCGAAAGTGGTTTTGAATGTGAAATTGTTCCCGGTGTACCTAGTTTTTGTGCAGCAGCAGCTAAGTTGAAACAAAGTCTTACTACACGCAAAAAGCCTTTGATTATTATTCCAGGAGGCTATAAGGGTGTAGATGAATTGTTGGCTGAAGAAGGCACAAAGGTAATTATGAAAAGTGCATCAGAACTGGAAAATGTAATTGAAACTATAAAAGAAAAGAATATTGAAAACAAGGCCTCTATTGTTCAAAATTGTGGTCTTGAAAATGAAAAAATAGTAAAAAACATAAATGATGAAATAAATAGTAGCTATTTTACTACTATATTGATTAAGGAGTAAAAATATGCTTTGTTTGAGTATTACTTATAAGATGACCCCTGTTGAAATAAGACAGAAATTTGCTTTTTCAAAGGAAGAAATATTAGACTATATATCAGAGATTAATATGCCTACAGTAATTGTTTCTACTTGTAACAGAGTGGAAATATATGTATCTGGAGATATGGCAAGCCTTAATAAAGTACAGGATTTATGGTGCAAACACAAAAATATTGATAAAGAATTGCTTTTAAAGCATGTTAATGTTTTTGTGGGAAATGGTGCTATAAAGCATTTATACAATGTGGCCTGTGGTATGGAATCTATGATTTTAGGGGAAGACGAAATACTTGGACAGGTAAAAGACGGATATTATTTATCCCATAATAATTTTGAATTAGACTATGAATTGAACCATATTTTCTTAGGTGCAATTACTTGTGCAAAGAAAATAAAAACAGATACACTTATTTCTAAAACCGCTGTGTCTGTAGGTACTTTAGTTGCAAATATGGTATTTGATTTTAATGCTGAAAATGTACTTATAATGGGTGCTACAGGTGTAATAGGCAATATAGTCCTTAAAAATATTTCAGCTAATGAAAATATAAATATATATGGAACTAGGAGAGTACATAATGCACTTACTAATTCCAATAATGATAGAGTAAAATGGGTTGATTTCAATAACAGATATGATTACATAGATATGGCTGATGTTGTAATTAGTGCAACAGCATCACCACATTATACTGTTACAAAGGGTCAGCTTAAAAATTTAAGTAACAAAGAGAGATTGTTTATAGATTTGGCTGTGCCTTTTGATATTGATAAGGGCATAGGAGAAATAGAAAATACAAAGGTGTTTGATATTGATTACTTTGAGGAGGCTGCCAAAGAAAACAACACAATTAAGTTGAGAGAGGCAGACAGAGCAAAGGTAATTATTGAACATATGGTTGATGATACAAAGAAAAATCTGTTTTTCCATAGTATTATGGGTAAAATGGATAGCTTGAAAGAAAATTGTGAAAAACATAGCTTCGAACAGCTTTTTTACAATTTGAGAGATGGACTTAATACAGAGGAATTTACTAAGGTAGTGAAAATTATGGAGAATATGGGGTGTAACTAATGGCATATTTTCCTGTAAATATAAATATTGAAAATAAAAAATGTTTTGTAATTGGTGGAGGAACAGTTGCCAAGAGAAAAGCTAATATGCTTTTGGATTTTGGTGCTGATGTTACAGTTGTTGCAGAGGAATTGAAACAAGATTTTGAGGGTTGCAAGGTTTTGAAAAAGCCCTTTGAATATGATGATATTAAATCGGCTTTCTTTGTTGTTGCCTCAACAGATAATAAGAAATTAAATTCGGAAATAGCACAGTATTGCAGAGAAAATAATATTTATGTAAACTCAGTTACAAATGCTGATGATTGCACATTTACATTATCCTCTTATATTAGACAAGGTGATGTTGTTATTTCTGTAAATACATCTGGCAAATCTCCTGCACTTTCAAAATATTTGAGAGAATATATTGAAAAAATAATTCCTAGTAATTTGAGCGAATTACTTGACAATATAAATGGAATAAGGCAAAATATATATGAAAAGTATGGGGAAAATGCAAGGCATATTTTTCGTAAGTTAATAGACTATGGTTTTAAAAATCAAGGCAAATTGCCAGTAGGTGATGATTATGAAGATAAAAATAGGGACTAGAAAAAGCAAATTAGCCTTAATACAGACTAATATAATAAAGAATTTAATAGAAAAAAACACTAATCATAAATGCGAAATAGTTGAAATGTCTACATTAGGCGATGATAGACGAGATTTGAAGTTGACAGATTTTGGTGGCAAAGGTGCTTTTGTAGATACTATTGAAAAGGCTTTGCTTGATAAGTCAATAGATATTGCAGTTCATAGTGCCAAGGATTTACCGGTTCAGCTTGAACAGGGATTGGAAATTGGTGCAGTAGCCAAAAGAGCAAACCCTCAAGATGTGCTTATTATGGCACAGGGGAAAACGATTTCTTCTGACTCTGTTATTGGCACAGGCAGTGTAAGAAGACAGTTGCAGATAAAGGCAAAATATGGCTGTAAGTGCAAGGATATAAGAGGAAATGTGCCTACAAGATTGAAAAAACTTGATGACGGAGAATATGATGGCATTATACTTGCCAGAGCAGGTCTTGACAGACTAGATATGATAGATATTGATAAGTACAACTATGAATTTTTTGAAACTTTAGACTTTGTGCCAGCTCCTTGTCAGGGTATTATTGCTGTTGAAAACAGGGCTGACGATGAGTACATAAGAGATGTTTTAAAAGCTATAAATCATATGGAAACTTATGTATGTTTTGTTGCTGAAAGAGCATTTCTAAAGGCTATGGATAGTGGTTGTCAAACTCCTTTAGGTGCGATTTCTGAAATAGGAGAAAATAATCTTAAAATGGAATGTTTCTACTACAAAGACAGAATTGTAAAAATGTCTATAGAGGGAGAAAATCCTGTTTTAACCGCTGCTGTATTGGCTAAAAAACTAAAGGAGGTCACTAATGAAGGGTAAAGTATACTTAGTAGGTGCAGGACCTGGAGCAAATGACCTTATTAGCCTTAGAGCTTTAAACATTTTAGGCAAATGTGATACAGTAGTCTATGACAGACTTGCATCAGAAGATTTTTACAAGGATTTGAATTGTGAAAAAATTGATGTAGGCAAAAAAGTAGGACACCATAGCGTTAAGCAAAATGAAATAAATGAAATAATAGTTCAAAAGGCTTTAGAGGGAAAAACTGTAGTCAGATTAAAAGGTGGCGACCCATTTATTTTTGGCAGAGGTGGGGAAGAAGTTATCGCTTTGCAGGAACACAATATTCCCTATGAAGTAATTCCTGGTATTACTTCGGCTATTTCTGTTCCAGAGCTTGCCGGTATTCCACCAACTCATAGAAAAATAAGTCAGGATTTACATATTGTTACTGGTCATACAGCAGAAGAAGAAAATGTAAATTATAAGGCACTTGCACAGGAAAAAGGTACTCTTGTGTTTCTTATGGGTGTTGGAAATATTGAAAAAATTGCAAATAGACTTATGGAATTTGGTAAAGACGAAAATACGCCAGTTGCTTTTATAGAAAATGGTTCAACACCAAAAGAAAGAATAACAAAAACTATACTTAAAAATGCCTATACCACAGTAGTAGAAGAAAATGTTAAACCTCCAGCGATTATTGTAATGGGAGAGGTAGTCAGCTTGGATTTTAGAGGGACTATCCACAATAAATCTGTAGCAGTTACGGGTACTAACTCCTTTAGAAACAGACTTAAAACAGCTTTGGAAAAAAAGTGTTATGTTACTAATGAGGTTTGCAAACTTGATGTATCAGCCTATGAAAATTCTACTATTAAAAATGTACTTGCTAATATTTCAGCCTATGAATGGGTTGTACTTACTAGCAGAAACGGTGTAGAAATTTTTATGGAAAATATGAAAAAATATTCTATTGATATGAGAAGCCTTTATAATTTAAAATTTGCTGTAATAGGCAAGGGTACTTATGATAGATTGGCTGACTATGGAATATATGCTGACTATACACCAGAAAAATATACAGCAGAGGAATTGGGAAAGGGTCTTAGCACTATTGCAAAAGGCAGAATACTTATTCTTAGAGCTGAGAAAGGCTCGCCGGAATTGACAAATAATTTGATTGATTACGATGATGTGCCTATATATGATATAAAGTGTAGCTACTGTACACAGGCTACAGAGGATTATATTGTTTTTGGCAGTAGTTCGGGAGTAGAGAGCTACACAAGTTCAAATGCAATAGAAGATAAAACAAAAATAATTGCCATTGGAAATATAACGGCAAACAAACTGAAAGAAAAAGGGTATTGTAACATTTATATTGCAAAAGAATATTCCGTAAATGGAATTTTAAAAGAATTGGAGATAATAGAAAATGCAGAGAATGAGAAGATTAAGAGTAAATGAAAATATGCGTTCTCTAGTAAGAGAAACATCAGTAGAAATTAGCGATTTAGTTTATCCTATTTTTGTAGAAGAAGGGGAAAATATAGCAGAGCCAATTCCATCAATGCCTGGCATAAATAGATACAGTATTGATAGAATTGATGAAGAACTTGACAGAGTTGCTGAAAGTGGCGTTAAGTCTTTGCTTATATTTGGTATTCCAAAGCATAAAGATGAATGTGGTAGTGAGGCTTATAATGATAATGGTATTACACAGCAGGCAATAAGACATATTAAAGAAAAATATGATATGCTTGTTATAGCCGATGTTTGCCTTTGCGAATATACATCTCATGGCCATTGTGGTTTAATACACGGTACAGAAATTTTAAATGACCAGACTCTTGACTTACTTTGCAAAATGTCTGTTAGCCTTGCAAAAGCAGGTGCTGATATTATTGCACCATCTGATATGATGGACGGAAGAGTAGGAGCTATTAGAAAGAGCCTTGACGAAAATGGCTTTATAAATGTTCCAATTATGGCTTATAGTGCAAAGTATGCTTCAGCTTATTATGGTCCATTTAGAGATGCAGCAGATTCAGCTCCAGCCTTTGGCGATAGAAAAACTTACCAAATGGATGTTGCGAATGGTCAGGAGGCTATGAGAGAAATACAGGCTGATATTGAGGAGGGTGCAGATATTGTAATGGTTAAACCAGGTCTTGCATTCCTTGATGTAGCAAAAGAAGCAGCCTTAACATTTAATTGTCCATTAGCTGTTTACAATGTAAGTGGCGAATACTCAATGGTAAAAGCAGCAGCATTGAATGGTTGGATTGATGAAAAGAGAATAGTAATGGAAAATATGCTTGCATTTAAAAGAGCAGGTGCTAAAATTATAATTACATATCACGCCCTAGATGTAGCAAAATGGATAAAGGAGATGTAACTCTTGAATACACAAAAGTCAGATAGTATATATAATGAAGCTGTAACTGTAATGCCTGGTGGTGTAAATAGCCCAGTTAGAGCATACAGGAATGTTGGTAGAAACCCACTTTTTATTGAAAAAGGTAAAGGTTCAAAGATTTATGATATAGACGGAAATGAGTATATTGACTATATCTGTTCTTGGGGCCCTAATATTTTAGGTCATTGTTATCCAAAGGTTATTGAAGAGGTTAAAAAGGCCTGTGATAATGGTCTTACTTTTGGTGCACCAACTGAAAAAGAAGTAGTTTTGGCAGAGCTTATAAGAGAAATTATGCCGTCTATGGAAGTCCTCAGAATGGTAAACTCTGGTACTGAGGCTGTTATGAGTGCCATTAGAGTAGCTAGAGGTTTTACAAAAAGAGATATGATTTTGAAGTTCAAAGGCTGTTATCATGGTCATTCAGACGGACTTCTTGTAAAAGCTGGTTCTGCCGCACTTACAGCAGCAGTTCCAGATAGCTTAGGTGTGCCAAAATCTTATACAGAAAATACACTTGTAGCGTTATACAATGATGAAAAATCTGTTGAAGAATTGTTCGAAAAGTATGGAGATAAAATAGCTTGTGTTGTTGTAGAACCAGTTGCAGCAAATATGGGTGTAGTTCTTCCTAAGAAAGGCTTTTTACAGTTCTTGAGAGATATAACAGAAAAGTATGGCTCACTTTTAATATTTGATGAAGTAATAACTGGTTTCAGACTTTCATTAGGTGGTGCTCAGGAATACTTTGGCATTAAACCGGATATGACTACTCTTGGTAAAATCGTAGGCGGTGGTATGCCTATGGCTGTCTATGGTGGTAGAAAAGAAATTATGGACTGTGTTGCTCCTTTAGGTGGAGTATATCAGGCTGGTACTCTTTCAGGCAATCCTATTGCTACAACAGCCGGTATTGCTACTCTTACAGCATTAAAGGAAAATAAACACCTTTATGCAGACCTTGAGAAAAAGGCTGAAAAAATTGCCAATTCTTATAGAAAAATAGGTGCAAGTGTAAATCAAATAGGTTCTCTTTTAAGTGGATTTTTCACAGATAGAGAAGTAAACGACTATGATAGTGCAACTTCATCAGATACAGCAAGGTATGCCAAATTCTTTAATTATCTTCTTGAAAATGGCATATATATTGCACCGTCACAGTATGAGGCTATGTTTGTTTCTATGGCACACAGTGATGAAGATATTGAAAAGACTTGCAAGGTTATAGAAAGCTATAAGGGTTAAGTTTATAGTAAAATTAAATAGGGGGTATTCTTATGAAAAAAGTATTAATGGTGTTGTTACCTTTTGTATTTTCCTTGTGTTTGTTGACAGGCTGTTTTTCTCCGGAAGATTTGCTGGAAAAGGCTAAACTTCAACAAGACGAAACTGAAACAACTACAGATTTTCAAGGTGCAGTACAGGGAAGTAATGATTTATCCTCTAGTGGAAGTTATATTCAAAAAAAGTAATATTGAAATGTAGCTTGCAGTTGTACAAAAATGGGCAGATAATGGTTGCTAAAATACATTATCTGCCTTAATTTATGTCCTTGCACAATATGACAATATATGATATAATTTAATGATGTGTAATTGTGATAATTTGGAGGAAGAATAGTGGAAAGAAAAAACAATATATCTGCCGAAGAACTTAAAAAGCAACAGGAATATATAGCTAAAATCCGTAGCATAAATGAAAAGTTTGAAGAAACAGAGGGAAGAAAGAAAACTATGTGTATTCAGACTTTTGGCTGTCAGATGAATGCTCACGACTCTGAAAAGATACTTGGTATGCTTGGAGAAATGGGCTATGTAGAGGCTGAAGACGAAAAAAGTGCAGACTTTATAATTTATAACACTTGCTGTGTTCGTGAAAATGCAGAAAACAAGGTATACGGTAACTTAGGTTTCCTTAAACACCAAAAAGAGTTAAATCCGCATATGAAAATTGCTCTTTGTGGTTGTATGATGCAGCAAAGTACAGTAATCGAAACTATCAGACAGAAATATAAGCATGTTGATATTGTTTTTGGTACATTTAATCTTTATAAATTACCAGAACTTATGTATCGTAATATAGAAACAAATTCTACAATTTTTGATATTTGGGATAAGCATGGAGAAATTATTGAAGACTTGCCATCTATTAGAAAATATAAGTTTAAAGCAAGTGTAAATATTATGTTTGGTTGTAATAATTTCTGTTCTTATTGTATTGTTCCTTATGTTAGAGGTCGTGAAAGAAGTAGAACTAGCGAAGATATTGTAAGAGAAATTAAATCACTTGTAGCTGACGGTGTAAAGGAAATTACACTTCTTGGTCAGAATGTAAATAGCTATGGTAAAAATCTTGAAGAAGATATTACTTTTGCTCAGCTTTTAAGAAAGGTAAATGAAATTGAGGGTCTTGAAAGAATCAGATTTATGACAAGTCACCCTAAGGATTTAAGTGACGAACTTATTATTGCTATGAAAGAATGTGATAAGGTTTGTAATCATATCCATTTACCATTTCAGGCTGGTAACAACGAAATCCTTAAAAGTATGAACAGAAGATATACTAAGGAACATTATCTTGAGTTAGTAGAAAAAATTAGAAAAGAAATCCCTGATATTGCTATTACTACTGATATTCTTGTCGGTTTCCCTGGAGAAGATGAGGAAAAAATCGAGGATACAGTTGATGTAGTAAAGAAAGCAAGATTTAGTGGTGCTTTCACATTTATCTATTCTAAGAGAACAGGTACACCAGCTGCTGTAATGGAAAATCAGGTAGATGAAGAAGTTGTAAAGAAGAATTTCAACAGAGTTTTAGAGGTTTTAAATCCAATAATTCTTGAAATAAATAAAGAAAAGGTTGGCAAAACTTATAAGGTTTTAGCTGATGATGTTAGTGCCAATGACCCTAGCTTTATAACAGGTAGACTTGAAGATAATTCACTTGTTCATTTTAAGGCAGACAAGTCATTAATTGGCGAAATAGTAGATGTAAAAATAACTGATTGTAAAACATTCTATTTAATTGGAGAAAGGGTTTAATTATGAATACAGTTTTTGATAAGGCAAGAGATTTAGCAACAGCATTACTTGAAAGTGAAGCTGGTAAAAAGGTTAATGATGCAAGATTTATTTTTGACGGTAATGAAGAAGCTCAGAAACAGCTTTTTGAATATTCAAACTTCAGAACAACACTTGAAACAGGTATTCAGAATGGTTCTTTAAGCGAAGAAGAAATTGATGCACAGGTTAAAGTTCTTGACCAGATGGGTGCAGAGCTTAATAAAAATCAGGTTGTAGCTGATATGGTTAGAGCTGAAGACGAATTTAACAAGTTTGTTGGTCAGGTAATGAATGTATTTAATGCTACACTTTCTGGAGATAGCGAAAATAGTAATGGTGGTTGTACAGGTAGTTGTTCAACTTGTGGTGGTTGCCACTAAGGAGTAGACTATGGGAAAGTATACGCCTATGATGGAGCAATATCTGTCTATAAAAAAGGATTATAAATATTGTCTTCTTTTCTATAGATTAGGCGATTTTTATGAATTGTTTTTTGATGATGCTATTATTGCTTCAAAAGAATTGGATATTACATTAACAGGCAAGGACTGTGGTATGGAGGAAAGGGCACCAATGTGTGGTGTTCCTTTTCATTCTGCCGACGGTTATGTAGCTAAGTTAATTGAAAAAGGCTACAAAGTTGCTATTTGTGAACAGACAGAAGACCCTAAAAAGGCAAAAGGTATTGTAAAAAGAGATGTTATTCGAATTGTTACTCCAGGTACAGTTTTAGACACTAATATACTTGATGAGGGTAGAAATAACTACATTATGTGCCTTTTTAAAAATGTTGACGGTTTTGGTGTAGCTACTTGTGATGTTTCAACAGGAGAATTTGTTGTTACATCTTTTGAAGATACTGCTGAAAACAAGGTTATGGACGAAATAGCTAAATATATGCCGTCTGAAATTATTTGCAATGACGGTATAGATTTTGGCGACCAAATAGAGAGAGTTTTTGGTATTAAAACAGCTACATATAATGATTGGTCTTTTGATTATCAGAATGCAAATATTTGTTTATGTAATCACTTTAAAACATTGAATTTATGTGGCTTTGGTATTGATGATGACAGACCAGCTGTTTGTTCTGCCGGTGCTTTAATGGAATATCTCCTTGAAACACAGAAAAATGCTTTAAGTCATATTACAACAATTAAGAAATATGGTATCAATAAATTTATGGTTCTTGACATTAGTTCAAGAAGAAATTTGGAACTTACTCAGACTATAAGAGAGAAAAGTAAGAAAGGCTCATTATTGTGGGTTTTAGATAAAACTAAAACAGCAATGGGTGCTAGACTTTTGCGTACTTGGCTTACAGAACCTCTTGTAGAAGTAGATGCCATAAACAAAAGACTTGATTGTGTAGAAAGTTTTAAAAATAATGTTCTTGATAGAGCAGAGTTAAGAGAACAACTTTCTTCTATAAATGATATTGAAAGACTTATGAGTAAGGTTATCTATGCCACAGCAAATGCAAGGGATTTGCTTTCACTTAAAAATTCTTTTAAGTGTTTGCCAGATATTAAAAATGCCATTAAATCTTTCCCTTGTGCTTTAATTGATGACATAGTAGGTCAGTTCGATGTTCTTGAAGATTTATATCAGTTGTTAAATGCCAGTATAAATGAAGAACCACCTTTTAGTGTTAGAGAGGGTGGACTTATTAAAAAAGGCTATAATGAAGAAGTTGATAAACTCCACGCAGCAAAAGAAGAAGGTGCGTCTTGGCTTTTAGATATTGAGAACAGAGAAAAAGAAGAAACAGGCATATCTAAACTTAGAATAAAGTATAATAAGGTTTTTGGTTACTATATTGAAGTTACAAATTCCTTCAAAGATATGGTTCCTGACAGATACATAAGAAAGCAGACTCTTACTAATTGTGAAAGATTTATTACACCTGAATTAAAAGAAATAGAAGATACAATTCTTGGTGCAGACGAAAAGGCTGTTGCCCTTGAGTATGACATTTTTTCTGAAATCAGAAATAAGGTTGCTTCTCAAGTAGAAAGAATAAAGTCAGCTGCTTACATTATTTCACTTATAGATGTTATGCAATCTATGGCTACAGTTGCCGAAAAGAATAATTATGTTAAGCCAGTTGTAAATAACGGCAACAATATTGACATCAAAAATGGTAGACACCCTGTTGTAGAACAGATTACAAAGGAAAGTTTTATTCCTAATGATACATTCCTTGACTTGGGAGAAAACAGATTGGATATTATTACTGGTCCTAATATGGCAGGTAAATCTACTTATATGCGTCAATGTGCCTTAATTGTGCTTATGGCTCAGATAGGTTCTTTTGTTCCGGCTGAAAGTGCAGAAGTTGGCGTTGTAGATAGAATATTTACAAGGGTTGGTGCATCTGATGATTTGGCAACAGGTCAGTCAACTTTTATGGTTGAAATGATAGAAGTTGCAAATATTTTGAATAATGCAACAAACAGAAGTCTTTTAATACTTGATGAAATTGGTAGAGGTACTTCTACATTTGACGGTTTAAGTATTGCATGGGCAGTCCTTGAACATATTGCTCAGAAAATAGGTGCTAGAACATTGTTTGCAACTCATTACCATGAACTTACAGAGCTTGAGGGAAAGGTTTCCGGTGTCAGAAACTTCTGTGTAAGTGTAAAGGAACAGGGAGAAGATATTATTTTCCTTAGAAAGATTATAGCTGGTGGCACAGACCGTAGTTATGGTGTTCATGTTGCTAAATTAGCCGGAGTTCCTAGAAATGTTGTAGATAGAGCAAATGAAATTCTTGAAAATCTTAATAGTGGTAATGTAGGCATATCAGAGGATATGGATTTTAAATACAATGAAAAGCCTATTGACCCTATGGTTACATTTATTAATGATTTTAAAGAAGAAATGGATACTCTTGATGTAAACAATATGACACCTTTTGAGGCTATTAGAAAACTTTATGATATTAAGGAAAAGCTTAAAAAATTAAAGTGAGGTAATTAAATGAACAAAATTCATCTTTTGGATAATGGACTTATAAATAAAATTGCTGCTGGCGAAGTAGTAGAGCGTCCTGCGTCTGTTGTAAAAGAATTAATGGAAAATTCAATAGATGCTGGTGCAACCTCTATTACAGTTGAAATTGCAGAAGGTGGCACAAGTGTTATTAAAATTACTGACAACGGTAAGGGTATACCAAAAGATGAAATAAGAACGGCATTTATGCGTCACGCTACAAGTAAAATAGATTCCTTTGAGGACTTGGAAAATGTTTTAACTCTCGGTTTTAGAGGAGAGGCTCTTTCTTCTATTGCATCTGTTGCACAGGTGGAAATGCTCACTAGAACAGAAAATGACTCAATGGGTACAAGAATTGTTATAAATGGCGGTGTTGTGGATAGAGAAGAAGAATGTGCTGCCAATGTTGGTACAGTTTTCTATGTTAAAAATATATTCTTTAATACTCCGGCAAGAAGAAAATTCTTGAAAAAACCAGCGACAGAGGGTAGTTATATTTCTGAAATAGTAAATAGAATAGCTTTGGGACATCCTAATATTGCTATTAAATATGTCAACAATGGAAATATTGTTTTGCAGACTAATGGCGATGGGAATGTGAAAAATTCACTTTTCTATATTTATGGCAAGGATATAGCATCTAAAATGCTAAGTTTAGAAAGTGAAAAAGATGGCTATATATTAAAAGGTCTTGTTGGCAAACCTGAATTATCCAGAGGTAATAGGAATTATGAAAACTTCTTTATTAATGGCAGATTTATAAAATCTACATTAGTGCAAAATGCTGTTGAGGATGCCTACAAAAATAAAATAATGATAGGCAAGTTTCCAATTTTTGCTTTGGACTTAATTGTTCCGTCAAATACTGTTGATGTAAATGTTCATCCAACAAAGTTAGAAGTAAGATTTTCCGATGAAAACTTTATTTATGACTTGATTTATGGTGCAGTTTTAAAGGTTTTAAAAGCAGAAGAACTTATACCAGAGGTAACTTGGGACAAGCCAGTAAAAGAAAAGAAAGTTCCTGTTGTTCAGTTAGGACTAAGTGATGTAAAAACTGAGACAGATAAAAATAAGGCTGTTGAAGTTGAAAAAACTCCTTTAGAAGTAATAGAAAAAAGTGCGGACTTTGTTTATAATGATAAGGGTATAACTGTTGATAATGTACCTAATCCTAGAGAAAATGATATTTCATTAGCAGAAACGCCAGTAAGTTCTGGTGGAAATAATATTACTAAAGCTATGGAAATACTATATGGCAAAGAGGTAGCAAACCCTGAAAAATATGGCATTTCAGCAAGAAATGAAAAAGAAAAGTATGCCGAAATAGATATTACAAAATATAAAACAGAACCAGAAATTAAGCATAGAAAAGCATTTTTCTCTAATTATAAAATCGTAGGACAGCTTTTTAGTACCTATTGGATAGTTGAACAAGGGGAAGATATGTATCTTATAGACCAACACGCAGCCCACGAGAGAGTTCTTTTTGAAAAGTTTACAAAAGACTTAAAAGAAAAGAAAACAGTAAGTCAGCTGTTGTTACAGCCCGTTGTTGTGGCTCTTACAGATAGAGAAAAAGTAATTGTTGAGGAAAACAGAGAACTCCTTGAAAGTTTTGGTTTTGAATTTGAACAGTTTGGAGAGAAAGCTTATGCAATAAGAAGTGTTCCATGGGTATTTAATGAGGATACAAGAGCAAGTTTCTTTACTGATATTGTTGATGCTTTAGGTGAAAAACATATTTCTAATATTTATGATACTAAGGCTGATGAAATTGCTATGATGAGTTGTAAGGCTGCTGTAAAGGGAAATGACAAATTAAGTTATAGTGAGGCACAGGCACTTATTCAGGAATTGCTTAAACTGGAAGACCCTTTTACTTGCCCACATGGCAGACCTACAATTATAAAAATGAGCAAGTATGAATTGGAAAAGAAATTTAAGAGAATACAGGACTAGGGGGATTTTATGGATATATTGATTTATTATGGCTTGAGAGCTATAGCCGGTGTAATTGTTTTCACACTTTTTGAATATTGCAAGGTTGTTGTAACAACATTACAGGGAGATAATACTCCAAAGCAAAAGGGTAAAATGCTACCTAATCCATTAAAATTTGTAGAGCCAATAGGTTTTCTTATTTATGTTTTTACAGGTTATGGTTGGTCAAATCCGGCAGAAACTTCTCCTTTTATGTATAAAAACAGAAAAGTAGGCAATTTACTTACTTATGGTTCTCCTATTGTTCTGTGCATTGTTTTAGGAAAAATACTTGCATTGATTTCTGGAACTGTGCCAAATGCAGTAGTTGTAGCCTTTTTGGTAAGTTTAGCAAAGACCTTTGTTTCAATAGGTGTATTTAACATTATACCTGTTTATCCTATGGCAGGCAGTTGGATATTGAGAAATTATATTTCTCCTAATTCAGCTATGAAATATTCTCAGTATGAAAGAATTATATTAATGGTTCTCTCTTTTGCTTTAATAGCAAATTATCTTGTAACACCTCTTAATGCTATTGTGTCAGCTATTTTAGGCTTATAAGAGGAGAGCTTATGGATATAAATATAAAACTTGAGAGTTTTGAAGGACCTATAGACCTTCTTTATTCTCTTATAATAAAAAATAAAATAGATATTTATGATATTCCTATTGTTGAGCTTACAGACCAGTATTTAGAATATGTAGACTATATGCAAAGAGAAAATATGGATTCTATTAGTGAGTTCATATTAATGGCTGCTACACTTATAGAAATAAAGTCAAAAATGCTGTTGCCTAAGGAAGTTGATGAAAACAACAAAGAAATTGACCCTAGAGAAGAATTGGTAAATAGACTTGTAGAATATAAAAAGTTTAAAACTCTTGCAAAGGATTTTGCTTCAAAACAGAAATTAGCCGCTTATAACTACTTTAAAGGTGGAGATAAAGCAATAATTTCAAAAGTTAGAAAAGATGTTCCTAGAGAAATATCAGATATTTTAAATGGTGTTGATATGGAAATGCTTTTTAATGCTTTTGAGGAAGTTTTAAAAAGACAGGAAGTAAAAGTCGACAAGGTGAGGAGTAAATTTAACTCTGTTCAAAGGGAAGAATTTACAATAGAAAGTAAAATAAAGTATATTAATAATTTGCTTGAGTTGAATAAGACTGTTAGTTTCTTCAATATATTTGATTACAAGGCTAGTAAAGGAGAAATTGTTGCAACATTTCTTGCTATACTTGAGCTTATAAGAAGTAATGGACTTAAAATTAAGCAAACAAAGCAATTTGGCGATATAATTATGTATTATGAGGAGGTGTAGGAAGTGTCTATAGAGGAGCTTGAACATATTATTGAAGCTATACTTTTTGCAAATGGCGATGTTATAAGTATAAAAAGTATTGCCAATGCTACTGAAAATGATGAAAAGACAATAAAGACAGTAATAAATAATTTGTCTGATAAATATAGAGATGAAAAGCGTGGCATAAGTATTATACAAGTTGGAGATGGATATCAAATGTGTACTAATGAAGAATATTATGAGTACATAAGAAAGCTGTATAATGCACCAGCAAGAAAGCACTTATCTAATACACTTCTTGAAACCCTTGCTATTATTGCTTATAAACAGCCAGTTACAAAGGCACAAATTGAGGAAATAAGAGGTGTAAATGCAGACCACGCAGTAAATAAATTAATAGAATATAATTTAGTTACTGAAAAAGGTAGACTTGATGTTCCGGGTAAGCCTATACTTTTAGGCACTACAGAAGAATTTTTAAGATACTTTGGTTTCAAGGATATTGATTCATTACCAGTTACTTTCTTTGATGATGACCAGTTAAGACTTGAGGCTGAAGAAGAAGTAAGTAAAATAACAGATGCTAAATAATTTTTTATTGCATAAAATAAAGTCGGGAGAGTGGTTTTATGAAACGATTTTCGGCTTTATTTTTTTGTTTTATTTTGCTGATTAATATAGTAGTTTTGGCAGAAGAACCAAAGGTAAATGCTATTTCAGCTGTTGTAGTAGACGGCGATACGGGGCGAATACTGTGGGGCAAAAATGAAAATAAGCCTATGGCGATGGCAAGTACAACTAAAATTATGACAGCTTTAGTTGCATTGGAAAATAGTGATGTAACAAAGGAAACTACTGTTTCAAAAAATGCTACTTTGGCATCTCCGGTAAAAATGCACCTTTCTGTTGGAGAAAAAATGACTATAGAACAGCTTTTATATGCTATGATGTTACAGTCTTATAATGATTCGGCAGTAGCAGTTGCTGAGGCTGTTGGTGGTAGTGTAGAAAAGTTTTGTGCAATGATGAATGAAAAAGCTAAGGAAATAGGCTGTAATGATACAGTATTTGAAACACCAAATGGTTTAGATAAAGGCAATCATCATTCAACAGCAGAGGATATGTCAAAAATAGGTGTGTATGCCCTGAAAAATCAAAAACTTATGGAAATAATGAATACAAGGAATTATACCTTTAAAAGTAGTAAAACTACATATTCTTTTGTAAATAAAGATAGGTTACTTAGTGAGTACGAAGGTGCTATAGGTATGAAAACTGGTTTTACGGGAAAGGCTGGTCATTGTTTTGTAGGTGCAGCTAATAGGGAAAATATAACATTAGTGTCCGTTGTATTAGCAAGTGGTTGGGGAACAGCAGGAAAAAGCAGAAAATGGATAGATACAAAGGCTTTGCTAAATTATGGCTTTAACAATTATAAAAAATATAGTATAATAGACGGTAGTGAAAAAATGAATGTTCCTATAGATAAAGCTGAAAAAGAAATTGTAGAGCTAAAATATGATGATAGTGTAGATTTGCTCCTTTCTGAAAATGAAAAAGCTAACTTAAAAATAGAAAATGAATTGCCCCAAAATGTAACAGCTCCTATAAATTATGGAGATAGTGTGGGCGTTGGCAAAATTTATACAGGAAATACTTTGCTTAAAACAGTAAAAATTATTTCAGCAGAAAATATAGAAAAAATTGGTGTGGAATACAATATAAAGAAATTAATAAATCAATGGTTAAAACTTGTAGGCTAGGAGAAAAATAATGTTAGTTAGATTACAAAAATATTTGGCACAGGCACAGGTTGCCTCAAGAAGAAAAGCAGAAGAAATTATACTTCAAGGCAGAGTTGAAGTAAACGGCGAAGTTGTTGATACCTTAGGAACTAAAGTTGACGATGAAAACGATGTTGTAAAAGTTGATGGAAAAGTTGTTTCAGAAAATAAACAGCACATTTACATAATGCTTAATAAACCAGAGGGTTGCGTAACAACAGCTAAAGACCAGTTTGAACGCAAAACAGTTATGGACTATGTTGATATTGATGAGAGAGTTTATCCTGTTGGTAGATTAGACTATGATACCTCAGGTCTGTTACTTTTGACAAATGATGGAGATATGACATATAAACTTACTCACCCAAAGCATAATGTAGATAAAACATATATAGCAACAGTAGAAAATATGCCAACAGAGGCCGACTTAAATAGATTTAGGTCAGGACTTATAATTGACGGATATAAAACTGCAAAGGCTAAAATTGCTGTTGTAAAGAATACAGGAAAATATATAAGTTTGAAAATTTCTATACACGAAGGTCACAATAGACAGGTTAGAAAAATGTGTGATGCTATTGGCTGTCCAGTCAAGTTCTTAAAGAGAATAGCTGTAGGTGATTTGAAAATAGGTAGTCTTGAAAAGGGAAAATACAGATTGCTTACAGAAGACGAAATTTCATATTTACAAAAACTATAATTAATTTGGAGATAGATTTGTGCTTAGCTGATACAATTTTCTATCTCCTTTTTATGTATTTATAATTGCCTTTTTGGAAAACATATTACAAAGAGGTGATATAATGAAGTTTTTAAGGGGTATAGCTTTATTTTTTTGTGCTTTTTTTGCTATAGTATTGGGATTTAAAATATTTTCCGTCCCAGCAAAAATAAATATGACGGAGGGATATTCCCAGTCTATGTCAATATCCTTTCCGTTTTCCATATCAACAGATAAGATTTCTCAGCCAGTAGTAAGTATTAATAATTCGGCTAGTAATGTTGAAATACAGCCTGTAAAATCTGGAAATACACTTTTAAAATTGAATTTATTTGGCTTGCCTGTAAAAAATGTAAAAGTAAAGGTTCATCCCCAAAAGAGCCTTTGTGTAGTAGGTAAATCTGTTGGTATATGTATTGATACAAAGGGAGTTCTTGTGTTGGGAACAGGTTCTGTAAAAAATAAAAATAATGAAAGTATAGAACCATCAAAAAATAAGCTGTACCCAGGAGATATTATTGTATCAGCTAATGGAATAGAAATAAAATCAAAAGAAAATTTATTGAATGTAGTAAAGTCCTCTGATAATCTGGCAGTTGATGTTTTGAGGAATGAAAAGCATATTATAGAAAATATTGTGCCGATAAAGGCGAAAGAGGATAATGCAAATAAAATAGGTGTTTGGGTCAGAGATAGCACACAAGGTGTGGGAACATTAACATATTTTGATAAAGATACTAAAAATTATGGAGCTTTAGGTCATCCTATAGTTGATGTAGATACTGGACAAATGATGTCTATTTCATCCGGAGAATTACTAAAAACAAGTGTAATTGCTATAGATAAGGGGGAGAAAGATGCCCCTGGTGCAATAATAGGAGATACAGACTATAGCAGTAATTTAGGAACTATAGTAAAAAACAATAGTTGTGGAATATATGGCAAGATAAATAATGCCAAGCATTTTACAAGTATTACAATGCCTGTAGGCTATAGAGGAGAAGTAAAAAAAGGCGAGGCTAGTATACTGGCAAATATTGACGGTAAAGAAACAAAAGCCTATAAAATTAATATAGACTATATAAATAAATATTCTTCTGGTAATTCAAAAGGCTTGGTAATATCTGTTACAGACCCACAACTTTTAAACAAGACAGGTGGAATTGTACAAGGTATGAGTGGTTGCCCAATAATACAGAATGGAAAAATAATAGGGGCTGTCACTCATGTTTTTGTAAAAGATAGTAAAAGAGGATATGGTATTTTTATTGAGAATATGTTGGAACAAAGTGAAAATATAAGTTAGTTTTTTTGTAAAAGTCTGTTGAGAATTACCTCCCGATATAGTATAATACAAGTAATTGTTGGGAGGATTTACTGTGAGCAAAATCAGTTTTAGAATTAATACAACTTATACTTCTATAGAGAATATTTTTATTGATGAATATATGCCAAAAGCACCTGCACCTTTGTATTCATTGGTCTATATTTATGGACTTAGATGTGCTTGTGCCGGTATTCAAGTAGATAACAAAGAAATTGCAGAAAAGTTCAGCGTTATTGAAAGTGATGTAGTTAATGCTTGGGTGTATTGGAAAGACCGAGGCTTGGTTTTGCTTTTAGGTAATAAGGAAAAACCTGTAGTTGAATTTCTTCCAGTTAAGTCCTTGGGTGATAATATAAAAGAAACTGTCCCTCGAAATAAGATAAAGCAATTAGCAACCAAGCCAACTTATAAACCAACAGATGTAGCAGATTTAATGGCAAATAATAAAGAAATTGAACAGCTTGTTAAAATGGCAGAGGCTACAATGGGTAAAATTTTGACACAAAATGATACGCAGGCAATAGTTAGTTTTTATGATTGGATGGGATTGCCGGTTGATGTAATTACAATGTTGCTTTCTTATTACAAAGATAAGCCTATGGGATATATTGAAAAGGTAGCAATAGATTGGTCAGAAAAGGAAATTGATACCATTGAAAAAGTCGATAAATATATGTCAAGACATAAAGATTATAGTAAAATTATGGGTTACTATGGTGTAGACAGAAGACCTACGGAAAAAGAAGAAAAACTTATCAGAATATGGCTTGATGAATATAAAACTCCTTTTGAATTAATAAAAGAGGCTTGTCAAAGAACTGTAGAAAAAACAAATGGAGTAGCTGTGGGATATACTAATGGAATATTGAAAAATTGGTACGAAAATGGTATTAATACAATAGAAGCCGTTGAGCAAATGGATAAACAGTTTAGCAGCAAAATTGAAAGTAATGAAAATTCAAAGGAAAATACAGAAGTAATTAAAAATTCATTTAATAATTTCAATCAAAGAGTTTACACAGATGAAGAAATAATGGCTAGACTTGCAGAAAAGAATAAAAAGAGGTGAGATATACTTTGGAAAGAAGCGAAATTTATGCACAGATAAAGCGTGAAATGGAAAGATATAGAGATTATGCAATAAATAAAGCTGATGAAGAAATAAAGCTTATATATGAAAAATATCCTAGACTTAAAGAAATAGATAAGGAATTAAAAAATGCCGGTTCTCATATGCTTAAAGAAACCCTTAGAAGACGAGGAGAAGACAGAGATAAGCTGGTAAAAGAATTTAAGGAACATTATGCTAATCTTGAAAAAGAAAAACAATCCATTTTAGATAATGCAGGTATATCTCAGGATATGCTTAAACCTAAGTTCCGTTGTAGACTTTGTGAGGATACAGGCATTTACAAGGATAAAGAGTGCAAGTGTATGAAAAAAAGACGCATAGAAAAAATGTACACCCTTTCTAACATACACGAAAATATGAAAGAACAAAATTTTGAAAAGTTTGATAGTAGTCTGTTTTCGAAAGAACCTATTTTAAATGGTGTTTCACAGTATGACAGAATATTGGAAATAAGTGATACTTGCCGAGAGGGTATTGCCGGAATGGAAAAAACTCCTTTTTATGCTCTTTTTATGGGTGGGGTAGGCCTTGGAAAAACATTCCTTTGCTCTTGTCTTGCAAAATTTGCTATGGAAATGGGCTATAGTGTTGTATATGCAACATCTTATGATATAGCTGATGTACTTGTTAAAGTAAAGTTTAACAGAGCTACTGGGGAAGATTACGAAACTTTAGATTTAATAAATAGTTGTGACTTGCTTATTGTTGATGATTTAGGAACAGAAGGTATAAATAGTGCAACTAATACAGAAATTTTTACAGTAATAAATAATAGATTATTAAATAAAAAATCTCTCATTATTTCTACTAATTTAAGTTTAAAAGACATAAATCGTATATATGGCGAAAGAGTATTTTCGAGATTTATGGGTGGCTTTAAAATGTGTCAGTTTATAGGCAGAGATTTGAGATAATGTTAATTTATTATTTAAAATAGGCAAAATTTTCCGTTTATTTAATAAAAATTTGTTGATTTTAACATTTGGTATTGTATTTTCAACCTGAATAGTGTATAATATGATTAATATTAGAAAAGGTTGCGTTTAGTCAGCCATACAGTATACAGGACGGAGGAATACCCATGACAGAAGCTGTTAGCTGTGGAGGGGTAGTCATCCATGACGGTAAGGTCTTGTTGCTTTATAAAAATCAAAATGGTAGGTATATGGGTTGGGTGTTGCCCAAGGGTACTGTCGAACCAGGGGAAACCTATCAACAAACTGCCTTGAGAGAGGTTAAGGAGGAAACAAATTCTGATGCTGAAATAGTAAAATACATCGGAAAGACACAATATACATTCAGAGGTAATGAGGATATAGTTAGTAAGACTGTTCATTGGTATCTTATGGTTACTGATTCATTTGACTGTAAGCCTCAGGCTGAAGAATTTTTTGTTGATGCCGGTTTTTATAAGCAACATGAGGCCAGTTATCTGCTCAAGTTCCATGATGAAAAGCAGATGATGCGTAGAGCCTTTATGGAGTATAATCAACTGCAAACCCGGAAACAGTATATTTGAAAGTCATAAAAAGGAGGAATTAGTATGAAGACAGAATTAATCTTAGATGAAATGAAAAAAGCAATCAAAAGATTGGAAAAGGATAATAAGTTAAAGACTATTATTTGCATAGGTGCAGGCCTTGCAGTAGTAATTGTCGGTATTGTTTTCCTTGTTGTTAAGATGAAAGATAAAAATCAGAACCAGTTGCCTTGTGATTATGACGATGGTTGGGATGCTTGGGACGAAGATGACTATGCAGATTATGAAGACTATGATGATGACGATTATAGTTATGATGATGCTGATGTTGATTATGATGACGAGTATTCTGAAGATGAATAATTTATAATTTAGAGTGTGGTTGAAAAGCCACACTTTTTATTACTAAGGAGATGATTTATAGTTATGAAGTTAAAAAGAATTATTACAGGTGTTTTAGCCAGCGTTATGTGTGTTGGTGCATTTAATGTTACTTCAGCTTTTGCTAGTGATGAAACAAATATTTTTATTGTAGGGGATTCTACATCTTGTATTTATGGTTATGACGATAACTATGCTTTGCCACGAGCTGGTTGGGGTATGTATTTAGGAGATTTTCTTAGAAGTAAATATCATGTTGAAGACCTTGCTATGTCAGGTAGAAGTTCAAAAAGTTTTGCTACAGAGGATAACTATAAGAAACTTTTATCTGAAATGAATGAGGGGGATTATGTCCTTATTCAGTTTGGCCATAATGATGCAAAGAATAAGACAGAGGCAGATATACAAAACAGATATACTGATGCTGATGGTGATGTTAAGACAGAGGGAAGTTTTAAAAATTCCTTATACAAAAATTATATTGAACCAGCTGAAGAAAAGGGTGCAAAGCCAGTTCTCCTTACTCCTATTGTTCGCCATGAATTTGACGAAAATGGAAAAGTAATAGATGCACATGGTCATTATGATGATGCTATAAGAGAACTTGCAAAAGAAACAAATGTACCTTGCATTGATGTAAATCAAATGACTACAGATTTATATAATAAGTCAGGTAGTGAAGAAACAAGAATTCTCCATGCTTTGTTCAAGAGTACAGAAAAGGGCGATAATGGTTTTGATTACACACACCTTAATCACTTTGGAGGAATGACTGTAGCGAAAATGGTTGCTCAGGCTCTTCCTAGTGTTGATGGACTTGCAAATTGTGTTAATACAAATGCTATAAATGATGATAAATATAAGTTTATGACTAGAGATGAGTTTGTAGGGGAAATTGTACGCCTTACAGATAAAACAGAAAGTGGTTCTGCTGTATTTGCTGATGTAACTCCAGATAATAAATATTATGATGAAATTTACACAGCAAAGAAACTTGGACTTGTCCAAGGCGATGATAAGGGACTTTTCAATCCTAACGATTATATAATGGTTCAGGATGCCTTTGTTATTATTGATAGAATGTATAAAGAAGAAAATGTTCCACTTAAAACTGATGAAGCTGTGTTTAGCCAGTTTAAATATGCAAGTGAAACAAGCGACTATGCAAAAGATGCAGTGGCAAATGTGCTTACTAAACTTAATAAGAGTGCAGCTTCAAATATTCTTCCAAAAATGAAAGCAGAAAAATCAGCTTGCTATGTTCTTTTTGATAAAATCTATAATGATTTTTATGTATCAGATGTAAGAAATGAAGCTCAGTCTGCTGACGAAATTGAAGTAGTTGAATAATTTTATTAAAAAAAGAGATTGTGTTTTAAATGGCACAATCTCTTTTTAATGAATCGGAAAGATAAATTCGATGGCTTGAAAACATATTTTTTCTGAATAGTGATTTTTATACAAATATATGATATACTATTTTATAAGTTAAAATCTTGGAGGTTACATATATGAAGATAGTTGCAGATAGTGGTTGTGATTTCACAACGGAAATGAAAAATAATTCTAATATTGTGCAAGTTCCTTTGACTTTACAAATCAATGATGAGATTTTCTCTGATACTTTAGATTTAGATATTGTTAATTTTAGAAATAAATTGAGAGAAAATAAGAAAAATAGAAAAACTGCTGCTCCATCTCCACAACTTTATGTTGATGCTTATGGAGGAGATGAAGATGTATTTGTTGTTACTCTTTCTAGCCATTTAAGTGGTTCATATAATAGTGCTGTTACAGCACAGGACTTGTATTTTGATGATTATGGCAAAAAGAATATTTTTGTTGTAGATAGCAAAAGTGCATCTGTTGGAGAAACTTTAATAGTTAACAAACTTTTAGAATTAAAGGAAAAAGGTCTTTCTTTTGATGAAATAAAAGAAGAAATTTGCAAGTTCAGAGATAACTTAAATACATATTTTATATTGGAAAATTATGATTCTCTTGTAAATACAGGTAGATTAAATCCCTATGTAGCTAAATTGGCAGCATTATTGGGTATAGTTCCCATTTGTGGTGCTGACGATGGTCATGCTGTGCTTACAGCTAAGGCAAAGGGGATGAAAAAGGCATATTTAAAGCTTATAGACGATATAACAAAAAAATGTAATGATACAGAAAATAGAGTTCTTTATATTACCCATATTGATGCTTTAGAAAAGGCTAATGAATTAAAAGAAATTATGATGTCAAAACTTAATTTTAAAGAATGTCATATTACAGAAGGTAGTGGATTATGTTCTTCATATGCAGATATTGGTGGTTTAATAATTAGCTTTTAAATTTTTCTTGATTAGTTTGAAAAATTGTGATATAATTCAGCCATAAGTTAAAGGCGTAGATAAGGATTAGTATTTGTCCGGATTTTTCAGAGAGAAGATGGTTGGTGGAAATCTTCATTGAAAGGCATTGAACCTCCCTTTGAGCTTATTGACCCAATTAAGTCAATACGGTATCCCCCGTTATAGGGAAAGGCATCAGACTTTAGTTCTCGTGCTGTTGAGAGTGGATTTTTCCAAAATTAGGTGGTACCGCGATATTTCGTCCTGAGTGTTAAGCTCAGGACTTTTTTTATAGTGAATTTTTATAATAAATCGGAAAGATAAATCCGATGACTTTATATGACAAAACATAAATTAACTAAAATGAAAAGGAGAATGTAAAATGGAAACTGTAAAAAACAGAGTTGTAATAAAAGTTGGAACATCAACAATAACTACAGAAACAGGGGAAAATAATTTTAGAACTATGGATAAGTTAGCACAGGTTTTGTCTGGACTTGCTAATGAGGGCTATGAAGTTATACTTGTGTCTTCAGGTGCTATAGCTGTAGGTGCTAATAAAATGGGACTTCAACAAAAGCCAAAGGACTTAAAATTGAAACAGGCAGCGGCATCAGTAGGTCAATGTGAGCTTATGCACCTTTATGATAAATTCTTTTCAGAATATGGCAAAATGGTAAGTCAAATTCTTTTAAGTGGTGATGATGTTGAAAATCCAGTAAAAAAACAAAATTTGAGAAATACATTTTTTACACTTATAGAACATAACATAATACCTATTGTAAATGAAAATGACTCTATTTCTTCAACAGAAATTGAAAATGAAAAGAAACTTTTTAGTGATAATGATACATTGTCAGCCATTGTTGCTATTCTTACAAAGGCATCTAAGTTAATTTTGTTATCTGATATTGATGGTTTATATAGTGAAGACCCAAGAAATAATCCAGATGCAAAAATAATACATAGAGTAGAAAAAATAGACGATAAAATAAGAGCTTTGGCTAGTGGTTCTGGTTCTAACAGAGGTACTGGTGGTATGGTTTCAAAACTTGATGCAGCAGAAATGGTAACATCTAAGGGTATAGATATGGTTATTGCTCATGGCTCTAAGCCTGAAAATATATTTAAGATTTTAGATGGAGAAGAAATTGGTACATTTTTTAAAGGTACAGAATTATAATAAAATGTTGTTAAATATTTCCTTTTATGATATACTGTTTTTATAGTAGGAAAGGGGAGATTTTTTATGAAAAGAAAAATAGCATTACTGTTATCAGTAATTATGACGGTGTCCGGTTTATCTACAAATGCTTTTGCAGCAGGTAGTAATACACTTCAACAGGCGTCATCAACAGCAAAGGTAATAATTAATGATACTGTTACAGTAGGGGATATTAGGGATTTATGTAGTAAGTGTCCTGAAAGTTATAACCTTAATATGGATGTTTTTAAAAGCTATAGCGATAGTAATACACTTACAGTAGCAAATGCTTTTAAATTGTTAAATGACTTGTGCAATAAGTTGCCAGAAGCAAAGGGGTATAATTTATATAGCAGACCTGACTATGATATGTCTAAGCTAGAAATATATACTAAGGATTATGGAAATCTTTATAAAGCTGGTTTGCTTCCTCAAATGGTAACTAGCAGTATGAGTACAGTTGTTAGTATGAATAGTCAGATGTTAAATGACTTCTTTACAAATCTTCATAGATATTATGGACAAGATTTAAAAAATGACTATTATGCAACAGAGAACAAAAGTTATTTGGATTCTATAGTTTTAGATGAAGATGATGACAAATACGAAAAATCTGTAGTGTCAGATATTCAGACTAAAAACGAGAATAACTATGATAAGATACTTGATGACATAGTTAAGGGAACATATGCAGAGGGAACAAAGGAAAGACAGATACAGGACTTCTATAAATCTCTTATTGATATGGACGCTAGAAATGCCAGAGGGGCAGAGCCTATTAAAAAGTATTTAGATGGCATTGATAAAGCAAATAATCTTAATGAGCTTTTGAGTTATTTAAAAGAAAATTGTAACATTTATAACTATCCATTAATTGGTTTTGCATATGATGTTGATTTGAATGACTCTACAAAATCTACAATTTACATTAGCCCTTGTGTAGAAGAAAGCATTGCTGATATGTATAAGTACGCAACTACTACAGATGTAAATCAAAAGATTATGGAATACTATGTAGATTATTTTACAGATGCTGGAGAAGATGAAGCAACAGCAAAGAAAGATGCGAAAAATTATGATATTATTGCTAGACAGGTTGCACAGGCTATGACAAGGGATAGCAATAATTCATTTGATGATTATATGGACGGAAAAGATGTAAAGCAGGTTAAGCTTTCAGAAGTTCAGAAGTATTATAAAACACTTAATATTGCAGATTTATGTAAGAGTTTTGGTTTTAATGTAACAGATACCAACTGCTGTACAATTAGTTTTGAGGCAACAAAGGCATGGGGCTCATATTTGGATAATTATCGTATTGACCAGTTAAAGGCTTTAGCTAAGTTTAATATTATTAATATTTATTCAGAGGCTTTGGACTACAATGTTTATTATGGAAAGAATAAAATAGTTTCAAAAGACGAAATGAAAGATGATGTAAAAAATATTGTAGAACACTATATGGGTGCATATCTTGACCAGATTTACTGCGAAAAGTATTTACCAAAGGGTGCAAAAGACGATGTTACATCAATAGCTAAAGAAGTTATTGCCCAGTATAAGAATAGAATTAATAAGTTAGAATGGCTTAGTGATGCTTCAAAGAAAGAGGCAATTAAGAAACTTGACAATATGATTATTACTGTAGGTAATCCTGATTGGTCAAATATATTCGTTGATTTTAAACTTCCAACCCTTGAAAATGGTGGTAATTCATTTGTTTACTTTGAAAAAATTTACTCACAGCTTTCAGCTAGTGAGGCAGAAAAAATGAAGAAACCTCATACAAGAGTTTATTGGGAAACTGGTTCAGTAACTTCTTGTAATGCTGAATATATCAGAAGAACAAATTCAATCAATATTTATACAGGCATATTACAAGAACCTATTTATAGCCCATCATATAGTAGAGAAAAGAAGTTAGGCTCAATAGGCTATATTATCGCTCACGAAATTTCTCACGCATTTGACGCTAGTGGTGCTGATTATGATGAAAATGGTAATAACAAGCCATGGTGGAATGATAAGGAAAAAGAAACTTTTGACGATAAATGTGATGGTGTAGTGAAGTTATATGATGGCAAGCCATTATTAACTGACTTATATACTTCAGGTCGTAAAACAGAAAATGAAAATGTTGCTGATATAAGTGCTATGAGATGCGTTATTGATATTATGAATACTATTGAAAATGCAGATTATAAATCTTTCTTCAATTCATTTGCTAGTTCATTTGCCGGAGGTGCTACAAGAAAATATCTTGAATACTTAATAAGCGAAGATGAACACGCAAATTATGGTGTAAGAGTTAATACTGTACTTAGCAATTTCCAAGAATTTTATGACACATATGGAATATCTGAAAATGATGCAATGTATGTGAAGCCAGAAAATAGAATAACAATTTGGTAAAATAAAAAAGCGACTGATTTTTTCAGTCGCTTTTGTTATATTATAAATCTAATGTATCAAGAATAGACTTTAATTCTGTAGCAGATGCCTTTAAAGCATTCTGTTCGTTGTGGTCAAGTCTGATTTTTAATACCTGCTGAATACCGTTAGAGCCTACAATAGCAGGAACACTCATACAAATATCTTCAAGGTCATAGTTTATTCTTTCTTCGTGATAAGAACTTACAGGAAGAATACTGTGTTCATCGTGAACAATACTTTCGCAAATTCTTCTAACAGAAAGGGCAATACCATAATATGTTGCACCTTTTTTCTTTATTATTTCATAAGCACTGTTCTTTACTTCTTCGTATAATGCCTGTTCATTTTCATTGTGATTTGTCTTATGTCCTCTGAGTTCGCAGAAGTCAGTAATAGGAATACCACTTACATTAGCACTTGACCATACAGCAAGTTCGCTATCGCCATGTTCGCCAATAATATAAGCATGAACACTCTTTGGGTTTACATCAAGGTGTTTGCCTAAAAGATACTTTAATCTAGCAGAGTCAAGAACTGTACCACTACCAATTACTCTGTTCTTAGGGAAACCTGAAAGCTTTAAAGTAACATAAGTTAAAATATCAACAGGGTTACTTACTACAAGAAGAATTGCATCTTTATTGTATTTTACAATTTCAGGAATAATGCTCTTGAAAATAGCAACATTCTTGTTTACAAGGTCAAGTCTTGTTTCTCCAGGCTTCTGACCAGCACCAGCAGTAATAATGATAATACCAGCATCTTTACAGTCAGAATAATCCCCAGCGTAAATATCCATTCTTCTTACATATGGAAGACCATGACTAATATCCATAGCCTCGCCTTCAGCTTTTTCCTTATTTACATCTATTAAAACTAATTCGTTAAAAAGTCCACTTTCCATAAGTGCAAAGGCAGAACTTGAACCAACAAATCCACAGCCAATTACAGCACATTTTCTTAAATTTGCCATAAGTAAATTAACTCCTTTCATTCATATACAATTTATTAAAAAAGTGATTGATAAATAATTAACAATTACTATGCTTGATATTATAGCATTAAATTTCAATTTTTACCAGTAGAATATATTTTGTATATATATAGAATTAATTGTTATTTTTTAGTCAAATTTACTTTTTGACAATATTTTAACAAAGGTTATTTTGTAATGTTTAAATTTAACAACACAATATTTATCATTTAGTGAAAATAGCATAGGGCATTATGCACAATAAAATTTAACCTTGCCAAATAATTTTGTTAAAAAATAATTATATTAAATTATTTTTAGCTAAATAATCCAAAAATCCCTCACAACCTTCAACAATATCGTCATAGGTTAAATCAAAATTTCCAGTATACCAAGGGTCAGAAATATCTCTGGTGTTTTTACCATATTCTAAAAGTAAATGTACCTTGTTTTCTGGGTCAGAACCAATAATTCGCTTTAAATTTTTAATGTTGTAGCTGTCCATACAAAGTATATAATCATTGTTTTTATAATCTTCCTTTTCGAAATGTGTAGCACCTCTTTTAGAAAATGGAATACTATGGGCAGTTAAAACTCTTTTAGTACCTGGATGAATGTCGTTTCCTATTTCTTCGTAACTTGTAGCAGATGATGATACAGAAATGTCTATACCTCTGTCTTTTGCCATTTTCTTTAATATAAATTCAGCCATTGGCGAGCGACAAATATTGCCATGGCAAACAAAATTTACTTTTATCATAATGTTTGAACTCCTATCAACTATATTATTGTATCCTACTTTTAAATGGATATGATGAGTATACCATAATTAAACTAAATTATCTATATTTGAAGATATGGTAAATTTAAATATATTTTTTGCTAAATAATACTTTATTTTGAAAGAAATGTATATAAATTTACTAAAAATATACACAATAAGTTGAAAATATACTCTAAAAGTGTTAAAATTTAATTAAAGATATATTAAAATTTGTTTAGAAAAGTGGTGATAGTTAATTAATTCAGAGTAATATATCCTTAAAATTTAGTAAAATTATTTATTGGGAGGGGTAAAATGAAAAAAATATTTATTATTTTTAATCTGTTATTTTTACTTTTAGGAACTAATATTGTTTTTGCAGATATAACAGATACAAATGTTTTTTCTGATTTTGTTAAAGAAAATGAATCAGAATGGTTATTTGGAGATGGAAATTTAGACTTTGCGGATAGCATAAAAACTGAAAAAATTATAGATGGACTAACTCTTATGCCAGGATTATCAGTAGAGTTGGGTATGAGAAGAGAATTTGGTGGGAGATATTTTGATGGATATGCCTATTTTCCACAAAATGGGACTAAGGACAAGGGTTCCGTTAAATTCAATGTTAGTGGTGATAGTGAGATTTTTATATTAGGGCGTTCAAATGATGATAGTGTTACTAGACATTACGTTCTGTATGATGAAAAGACTGGAAAAAGCCAAACTCTAGCAGCAAATGAAGTAGGTACATATAAGTTTAAATATACAGGAACACCAACTACTTTGTGTCTATATGCAAAAGACGGAGCTATGAGAGCCTATGCAATTTATGTACACAAATATGATTCTACAGAACATATAGCTTTGTCAGAAGGTCAAAAGTATGAATGGGATTTTGATTCATCAATATTTGGAAATACAAAATTTGATATTAATAAAAATGTTTCATATAAAAATATGAATTTATTTGCTGATGAAACTAATGTAATGAAATATAATCCTTCAATAAACTATAATGATGCTACGGCTCGAAATACTGGAGCAATAGATTTAGTTGGGGATTGTCAATCAGGAAGCCGACAAATAGATTTCCCTGTTTTTCCAAATTCAGATGTTTATATAACAGCTCGAACAAGTAATTCAACTAGTAAGAGAAAATTATTTGTTACAACAAATTATTCTGAAAATTTAAAGGATGAAGATGGAAAATCCCTAGATATATTAGTATCTTCAACTGTAACAACTCAAAGAATAAAATATAATGGTGATGGAGGAAGAATGTGTTTACGTTCTTTGGATAGTGGTATAAGAATTTATAGAATTACAGTTGTACCAAGGTTAAACAATTATATTGAAAATAAGAGTTGGGATTTTTCAAACAATACAAATTTTGTTGCCCATACAGTTAGTGGCACAGAAGTTATAGATAATTTGGAGTTAACAAGTGTTCCTCATTATAATATTGTTGTAAAAAATATAAATAATAGTTTATATTCTAAGGTCTTAGGACTAAGAGGTAGTTATTTCAACCACGGAGGAACAATAGCCTTTAATATATCTGATAGCAGAGGCTCTGATAAAGCTAGATGTGCTAGAAAAATAAAGATTACAGCAAATTCACAAAATACAAGTGCTAATTTGTTTATTGCAAATGCTTCAGGTTATTTAATTGGAAAAAAATCTTTAAATAAAGAAATTCAAGAATATACCTTTGATTATGTTGGACCTTATGATAAATTGTATGTTTATACAGATGACACAAGTAGTGATGGAGTAAACATATATAAAATAGAAATTGAAAATGGAAATACCTTAATTCCAGATGCTATAAAACAAATAAGTGTTGAACGAAACAAAGTTTACAAGTATTTTTATACAATAGAAAATGTAACTAATGTAAAAGATTTTGTTTATACAATTTATTATGATAATAGTATTATAGATATTACAAAATTATTTGATGAAGACCAAGGTGCGTATAATATTAGTGTGCCAGTATTACAAAATAATGGAGCAATTACCATTTTAGAAAATAAAAATGGTATCTTAAAGTTCAAGGTAGATAAGAATATTAAAAATTGGAGTGGTATAATTGCTTCAATAGAGTGTAAAGCTAAACAAACTGCTACTACTTCTATTAAACTTAAAGCAGTAGTAGCTGAATAGGGGGCGAAAATATGAAAGGCATTTTAAAAAGAATTGCATTTGTTCTTGCTTTTATTATGGCTACGGAATGTATGTCTAATGGTACATTAATAATGGCAGGGGAATTATTTGAATCGGTAGTTGATTCTGTAGAAAATTTACAAAAAAAGGATGAAGTTTTAAGTGGCTCATCAGTTGTAGACGATAATGTGTTAGAAGAAATATCTGAAACAACAACTGAAGAAGTAACAATTAATATAAGTCAGATGGAGGATGACGAAATAAATACAGATGATATTCCTGATGGCATATTGGTACTGTTAAATGACGGACAAATGTATGAAAACCTAAGTGGATATGAAAAAAATGGATTAAATATGTATTTAGGTGTAAGGGAAGATACTATGTCACAACTTCGTGATAGAGGCTATGACATTAGACATTCAATATCTGTAGCTGTTATAATGCAGCAAATGGAAATAAATGTTGACCAGGCTTTTGAAATGATAAAAAACTTTGGTTCTCTAAAGAAAGCTAAAAAATCAGCAGAAGAATTTGCTACAGCAAATTTGGAGAGTAATTACATAGAACAAGAGGCTGTAAAAGAAAAGTTTCAAGAGATGGTTATAAGTGGTATTGATATGGAATCAGCTGTAAAAGCATTTTTTGCATCAGCAGTTATTGAGAAAAAAGTTGATGACGTGGTTGATGCAGTCACAAGTCAGAGTGCAGTAGAAATTGTTCCAGGTAATGACCTTTTTGTACCGGTTAATTCCAGAGAACTTGCTAATGAATATGCTGTTGATGAAGATGCAGTAAACCAATATATTGAAAAAAATGATACAAACGCAGTTAGTTTAGCTAGGGAAATAGATGAATTGGCAGCAGATAGAGGGCTTTTAAGCACATATTCAACAACCAATTCATCTGTTACTACAGAAGATGAAAGTGATAATCTAGTAGATAGTGCTAAACTTAAAGGACCATTTAATACAGATGCTGGCATAAATGATAATGTAAGTCTTACAACTGGTGCATTGATGTATACTGAAAAGATAGCAACAATTCCGGGAAAAAATGGGCTTGATACAAATCTATCATTTAAGTTTGATTCAAGCAACAGATTTGAGGCTACATCTACTGTAAATGTATGGAACATTCCAAGTGAATATGTATGGCATTTAGGTTTTAGCAGAATTGCAAATGCGGCAGGTGGAAATAAGCCTCATGGTAATAACAATGTTGTTGCATTTAGTCAAATTATACTTGAAGATGGTAGAACATACTCTATTGGTAAAGTAGATATGGCAGGAAGTCATGATTTTAAAATATATGGGTATGCTTTTCAAGATTTAAAATTAGAGGAAGACTATCAAAATATTGTACCAGGGGCAAAGGCAGTATTGATTTATAGCGATGGTACAAGAGAGTTTTTCAATAAACAAGGCCTTTTTATGAAGAAAGTAGACCGATTTGGAAATGCTATATCCGTAAATTATAATCGTGACGATATTACTATTACAAATGTGAATGGTAGTACAATAACAATGGTGGCAAATAATGACACAAGTGGCAGAACATACGTAGTCACTTTACCAAATGGTCATCAAATTAGTTATAGATTTAATTATTCAAGATATTGTGATAATAGGTCATTCTATTATTTGGTAAGTAAAACGGAAAGTGTAAATGGTAAAAGTTTAGTTACTACATACGGCTATACTGGCAAAACAGATACCATACATAAAAAGAATAAAGACCCTAAAAAGTTTTTCTCTTATAATCTTACAAAAGTAACTTATCCTACAGGAGCTACTGCAAATTACGAGTATGGCGAGAGTACATATGGTAATGAAGATGAAGATGATAAGATTAGACCTATAAGTTGTAAATATTATACCACACCTGATGGTAAGAAATATTCAGGGACTAGTTATTTTTATAGTGAAAATAACTATACAGGGCATAAGAAAAAGAACGAATCAAGTGCTTATCCTTATACAGTAAGAACTATAGAGGGTAATTTAGATACAACTTATACCTATAATAGTAGTAATCTTAATACAAAAATTGTAAGTGGAACATATCCAAAGGGTACCCAAAAAACTGTAGAGATGGGATATACTGATGTAGAAAATGACGGCAAGCATACTTGTCCTTATCCAAATTGGGTATATACTAGTGATGAAAGCGTTACAAAAGCAGAGTATTATTATTATGATGATTATAGTGGCAAATTATTAAGATATTATAGCCCGTTATCTTGTAAGGGTAAAGAGTATGAGTGTTTAAAGGAAAAAGACCTTGATAAAGAGGGATTAACAGAATATACATATTATGATTCAAAAAGCTACTATGTACAGAAATCAAAGACATATAAACAAAATTCCTCTACAACAGTTGTTGAACGAAATACTATAGATAGTAATGGGCTTGTTACAGAATCTACAGTAACTTCAAATGATGTTTTAAAGGCAAAAACTCAATATTCATATAATAATGGTGATGTAATAGAACAAAGAGCCTTTACAGATGTTACTCATTATATACCAACGACATATACTTATGTAAATAATAATACATATGTTGGTTCTTCTACTACAGATGAAATTACTGTTAGAAAGACCTATGATAATATGGGCAATGTAACATCAGAAACAAATGGTAATGGGAAAACAACTTCATATACATATGATGATATGGGTAATGTTATAAAGAGTACATACCCTGATAATACAGCTAAAACTGTAACATATGATTATGGAGCTAATACAGCACAATATACTGATGAAAATGGAAATGCTATAAAGTATAATTACAATGCACTTGGAGCGTTGTCAAGTATATATGATTTAAGTTATAACAAAAATCTTGCTACCTATGAATATGATGAAAATATGAATCTTTCAGTACGAACTGTTCCTGGTAAAAGCAAGAGTGTTTATACATATGATTATAAAAATAGATTATCAAGTAAGACCATTAATGATGCCTTGACTGGTACTCAAATGTATAAGTCAGAATATGAATACGGTAATGGACGAGCAAAGAAGACTGTTTTAGGCGATGATAATTGTTCAAATATTATTTCAAGTGAAACTGTTGACAGTATGGGCTATGTAGTACAGGAAATAAAGAATGGTGTAACTACAAACTATACTAATGACTATTTAGGAAATCATATTACAGCCACAGATTATCTCAATAAGAAATACACAATGGAGTATGACATATTTGGAAATGTGACTAAGCAAACTGACCCTAATGGTCATATAACAACATACGAATATGACTTTTTAAATAGAAATATATCTGCTACAGATTCAAAAAATAATAAGTCTACTATAACTTATGATGCTAATGGTAGAAAGATACAGGTTAAAGCTCCTTTTGAGGGTGGACAATATGCTATTACTAATTATACATACGATAACAATGGTAATGTTTGCTCAGAATCTGTCAGAAAAAATGGTAATGATTATAATACTAAGGTATATGAGTATGATGACAGGAATAACCTTATAAAAACAGGAGTGAAAATGGGTAATACTATAGAAGGGGTTAATGAATATACATATGATAATGTAGGAAATAATACTTCTATAAAATATGCAAATGGTACTAGAACTGTAAAATATACTTATAACAATCATAATAAGCCTGATTCATATACTGATGCAATGGGAAAGACCGAAAGATATTACTATGATATGTACGACAATATGACAAGTAAAGTGGATAGAAATAATATAACTATCTATTATGCTTATGACGGAATGAATAGAATATCTAAAGAGTATACTAAAACAAATAACGAAGAAAAAGTAAAAGCAGAATATACTTATGGTGCAACAGGGCAGGCAACAGAAGTAAAAAACAAGACTTCAGCTATATGTACTAAGTATGATAATAAGGGTCTTATAGGACAACAGAAAGTATATGAGGAAAATAAGAGTTATGTTATAACATATGCTAATGATGGAAATGGCAGATGTAATGAATATGAATTATTTGATAGCAGTGATGGATATTTTAGCGACTATACTAGAAAAGAAAAAGTAATGTATAAGTATGATGCTAAAGGTAACTTGTATACAGTAACAGATGTTACAACAGGTAGCGATAAGCTAATGGCAAAATATAGTTACGATGCTAATGATAATTTAAGTTCTGTAACATATGGCAATGGTACATCAACAACATATACATACAATAATGGTAATATGATACAAAAAGTAATCAACAATAATGCTGATAACACACAAATGTCAATATACAGTTATGA